>Ga0116223_10000070_pt1 | contig 128947 bp, 95 predicted proteins | sample Sb_taG_3_FD_90092 | JGI IMG/M metagenome (GOLD analysis project Ga0116223, IMG submission 90092) | Peat soil microbial communities from Weissenstadt, Germany - Sb_50d_a_PC metaG | ecosystem: Environmental > Terrestrial > Soil > Wetlands > Peat | place: Germany: Weissenstadt | collected 2010-09-21 | reverse complement strand
TGAGAGCTGAGGGCAACGGTACAACTCGCTCCTCCCAGTTCTTCGGCCGAAAGTCCCAGAGAGCCTTGGCGGTGACCCGAACGTGACTGTTGCGGAAGTCGAGATCGCGCCAGCAAACATGTTGCGCCTCCTGGTCACGAAATCCAGAGCCCAGCATAAACTTCAGAAAGATGGCCTCATCGCCGACGGCGTGAATGAACATCGACTGGATTTCTTCCGGCTCGTAAATCGGGCGGATCTTTTCCACGTACTTCGGCCAGTCGCTGGATGCGATCAGGCCGCTTTTCCCGTGCCGTTTGAAAAGCTGCAGCACGACGACCAGCTTGTCGTAGACGGTCCGGTGGCCCAGTCCAAGTTGATAGCAATGGGCCATGAAGGCCAGGATGTCCTCGCGCGCCACCTGCTCCAGGGAGCTTTTTTCATAGGACGGGACGAGCAGTTCCTTCAGGGTGTAGCGGTAGCTGATGTAGGTCCGGTGGCTGCGCTGGGCCTGCACCATCGCGAGGTACTGGTCAACGGCCGCGGCCAGCGCAATGCCGGTTGGCCTGATCGTGGCAGGCTGCGCCGGGCGCGACATCACGCCGGCTTTGAGAGCCTCAACTTCGATGGCCTTGAGCCGGGCCGCTTCGGCTACGGTCGCGAAGTCAGCAACGGCCTTGCGGTGACGCTTGCCGTGCTCATACCACTCGAGGTAATAGCTGCCCTCGGTGTGGTGTTCGTCGCGGCCCGTAATAAGGATGTGGTCGCGCACGATCCTGCCGCTGCGCTTGACGACGTTGGCGAAGCGCCACGCCTCTCCAACTTTCACGTACTTGAGGATCTTGACCCGATGGGCGTAAAGCTTTGGCTTTCCCGGCATATTCCATCTCCCTCTGGAGGGGATGGAAGATAGACCGGATCGCGAATTCGGGCAAATCCCGGAACGGGATGGAGAGAGTGAAAGGAGTTGACGGAATTGACAGCGACTTTATCGACAGGAAGACCGACAGGAAGCGGGTTAAAACGATGAAAACAAACAAAACCGAGGAGAAGGCAGCGTTCTAACCAACTGAACTACGTCCCCAACTTATTTCCTTACCTTTATCGGAAATCCGCGTGCTTAATGGCTTTCCTCAGGTTCAAACGATTCGCCTGCGTCGCCTGTTTCAACCTCATAGAACCAAATCCCGAGGTTAATGGACACTATGGACACCAAGCTAGACCGTTGTCCAAAAACTGCGCTGCAGGCAAACACTAACCCAGAGCAGCTGTCCCTGCCCGGTGAATGAATTGTAGCAGAGCGAATTCAGATCGGTACAGGTGCCGGATTACACAAGGGTTGCCCGTCACTCAGGAGAACAGGACATCAGATCTCGCCCACCGCATTCACTTGGTCTGCAACTTCACCCAGGAGGCAAGCGAGTCGAGGTATCCAAGTGCGAATCTGGGGAAGTCCCATGCTTGCCCCTTCGCGGGTATAACCCGAAGATCATGACCAGCGGCTGGAAAGACTTCGAGCTTCGCGCTTTTCCCGCCGCCGCGCATAGCCTCCAGCAGTCGGCCGAGCGAATTCTGTAAAGGAGGTCCGTCGTCGTCCTCACCTCCGAAGATCACCAGAAGAGGCGACTTTACTTCCTGCAGCACGGGGATGGGGTCATGACCGAAGTTGAGTCGGATCTGATCGAAAAACCAATAGTCCTTTGGCGTACCGATATCGAAAAATGCCCATTTCTTTTGCGAATCGGCGCCTATCTCATTTGCCAACGAGTCCCATCCCTCGCCAGACCGCGCGTAAGCAATCGCATGGCCGTAGAGCGTCAGCGCCTCCTCTATATCGGCCGGACTGTCACCGTCGGCGCGCATCTGTGTTTCCACACGGGCTAGCTCCTGTTCTTCTGGAGTAACGGCGGCAGCAGACTTTACGATGACGAAGGCAAGGTTGGGTGTGCGGATCGCCGCCATAGGCGCGATCCAGCCGCCCTGGCTCGAACCCATCAGGCCGATGCGGGCGGGATCAATCTCCGGACGGCTCGTCAAAAAGCTTGCGGATGCCATTACGTCCCCCGCTAAGTCGTCGAAGGAGGAGTGCTTCCAATCCCCGGTGGACGCCCCAGTACCGCGTTTGTCGTAAATCAATGCTGCCACACCACGCTTAACAAAGAATTCGGCCAGAAACCTCGATGCGAAACGGGTTTCCGGACCGGCGCCCTGAACGAAAATGATCGCAGGCGCTGGCACATGCCCTCGCGGCAGGAGGAGACTTCCTGCAAGTTTGACGTCGCCGTTCTTGAATGAGACATCCTCCTCGCGCAGGGCTTGGTGGGCCTGACGCAATCGCTTCAACTCGAAGCTTCCAGCCCGATCGCCTTCTTTCCAACTCCCCTGGATGGTATCTCCACCAATGGTCCCGTCGAAAACAGCAGTCGAAGCGTCACCGACCAGCTCAAAGTGAAACCGGCCATCGGCCATCTTGAACTTAGAAGCAGGAATGTCGGACGCTCCAAACTCCGGCAAGTCGACAGTGGCTCCTTCCGCGCTCTCGGATCGCTCTATGTGAAGCACGATGGACTGAGACTTTCCGTCCGTTGTGCGCCTGCCATCCCAGTCCTCGCTGTAGTGCTTGTCCACAGGAGAACGGCCGGCACGAAGCGCGGAGCCATTAGCGTTTGCAACTTCAGAGTGTTGCGACATTGCAACAACGGACGCACAAAGAACCGTCACGACCAACATCGCCCGCAATACAAGAGTTGCTCTCATTCGGTTGTATACGCTTCGAGTCGAGGTTTAGTTCCTTAATGTCGGCAATCCAACAATTGGGGAACTTCGGGCCCGGAATGCTGCACGGGTTCCGACGAGTGACGGCTCGTCGGCGCTGTTCGTACGGTCGAGTTAAAAATATTACACGGGATGAAATTCCAGATGCGCTGACTGCCCTTGGTATCCGGACGGGCCTTTCAGTGAATGTCCCATCCGGAAGGTTCAACAAGCATCGATGTAGGGAGTTCTCCGTGCTCTCCGAGGGAACTTCGCCATTGTTTTACCTGGCTCCGCACGTTGTCGATCAGAGCGGTCAGGTCATTCTGGTTGATGATCACCCTTGCTCCTCCATGCTGTCTATGAAACTGGCAGCATTCAAGCGCTCATCTGTCTGCATGTAGTCCAGAACCTTGTTGCGTCCTCGAGCCAGACTGCAGCGCAATCAACTCTTCGGGTTCAACGAAGCAGGTCGTACGCTTCTGTTTGAAGAGGACGGACCCGCTGCATCTGGTCCCCACCCGGTTGAACTTCGTATGGCACGGGTTCAAGCGAGACTTCCCAACATTCGCTGAGGCTGAGATGGTCTCAAGAGCCCCGCCCAGTTGGCGTGCCGTGCGAAAGCGAACTCGTGCCAAATCGGAACCTCGCGAGACGAAAACCAGAACATGCAGGCGCTAATCGATAGACATGTCATTTCTATCCAGATAAATTCGTAAGGTTCCTCGATCTCGGCTTGTCACAGCGCAGATATTGGTTGCCCACGCAGGACCCGTCGCTGTGAGAAGGAAGCGGTAAGGTAGGCGTGGGTGCAAGACAGTCCCTCAGGTTGTATTTGCCTCAATCGGAGTTTACCCGTGAGTGCATTGATAGAACGAGTATCGGTCTTCTTAGTCGCTCAGAATCGTCTTCTGCGGGAGTCTCTGACAAGAATTCTCGACAAGAAGAATGAGATAGCAGTGGTGGGAGCATGTGCATTTTCTCCGCTGGTACTGGACGAGATTTTGGCTACTGCTCCTCATGTCCTGCTCATGGATTCCTTTACCACTGAGGTGCTGCATCTGAAATTCATCCGGGAAGTGCAACGCCGCGTTCAAAGGATCAAGGTCGTAATGATCGGAATGGCTGCGGAGGAGCAGAGTTTTCTGCAAGCTGTGCGCGAGGGGGCTATGGGTTACGTCCTGGAAGATGCGCCCTCTCTGGAGATCATCGGAGCAGTGCAGGCCGTAGTGAAAGGGCAAGCAGTGTGCCCGCCGAGTTTGTGTAGTTGCTTGTTCCGCCACGTGGCCACGCGCTGGACTCAGGTGCCCACTTTTAGAGTGAAGTGTAATCTTGGCTTGACCAACCGGGAACAGCAATTGGTTTTTTTGTTGGGCAGAGGGTTAAGCAATAAGGAGATAGCCGCTCAACTGCAATTGGCTGAGCAGACTGTGCGCAACCACGTCCACCACATGTTGCGGAAGCTGAGTGCACCCGACCGGCTGGCCGTGGTGGAGATGTGTCGCACCGAAGGCTTGCCCGTTTAGATCTCATCGTTCCCCGTCCAGCGTCATGAGGAAACCAGCATGTCGAGCGGGCGCTTGTCGCGCTCAGTTCCGCCAGCATCTTGCACAAAGAGCAGGAGACATGGCAGAGAACGCGCGCATGTGAGTACAGAAGTACAAACTTGGTACTACCTTTAGGACGATAGTGATGACCGACGCGGTTCTGCTTGTACTACATCTGTACTATTCTTACGACCAACTCTTCCGAACAGAATTGATCCTTCCTTCATGGTCAGCATTTCATGATACTCGTGCATCACGTTGTTTCCTGGAGCGTGCAGCGTGGGAAAAATTCGCGTACTGTTGGCCAGTCATCCCCGCCTCATGCGGGACCTGGTGCTCGCAACCCTCTCGGACCAGCCTGACATGGAAGTCGCCAAAGAAGTGGCGGACGACTCCGATATCGTGTGTGCCGCAGACGAATTTAAGCCTGATTTCGTAATCATTTTTGCAGAAACGCTCGATGAACGCCCCGCTATTTGTAGCGACCTCTTTGCTCACAACCCACAGGCAAAGATCCTGGCATTGGCCCCGGAGCGTAACCTGGGCGCGTTCTATTGGGCAATCACTGACATTCGGTCGACGAGCGTCGAGAGTTCGGAGCAGGGCATTCTGAATACTCTGCGTGGCAAAACACTCTGTGTCGACGGTGGCACAGTGGTTCAATGAATTGGCCGTGCGCGTATTGGGCAAGTCAAGTTAGTGTTTGCACGTAACTGAGAATACAGGGTCTTCTCACATACTCTTCTGTAAGTGAGGTGGCGAAGCTGTAGCAACTCCCCGATCATGACAACAGTTGGACAAGTCGAAGAACATTTGCCTTCGTCGGTGACCGAAGCATTTCCGCAGCCCGCTCAAGTGTCTGCGACCTGCTGGTACGCAACCTATGTGTGTACGCACCACGAGCGGAAGGTGGTTCGGCAGCTAGAGGAACGGCAGGTGAGTTGTTTTCTTCCGGTATATCGCAGCGTGCGGCGTTGGAAAGACCGCCGAAAAGAACTGGACTTGGTTTTATTCCCAGGATATGTCTTCGTGCACATCGATCTGTGCCATCGGCTCCGGGTTCTCGAATTGACTGGAGTGGTCCGGTTGGTCAGCTGCAATGGACAGCCAGTGGCCATTCCGGAACGTGAGATCGAAGCGCTGAAAGATGGATTAGTGGCGGGAGTGCGAGCTGAACCTCATCCCTACCTGAAGGCGGGCCGCCAGATGCGTGTGAAACATGGTCCGCTGCGAGGCTTGCAGGGCGTGCTGCTCCGCAGGAAGGAAGGATTCCGTCTCGTGCTTTCGCTCGATCTGATCCAGCGTTCCATCGCGGTCGAAGTCGACGGAGCCGACGTAGAACCGTGTTGAGTGCCGAACCTAATCGGCATTCTGTGGAATGAAGACCATGGAATTGTCAGTCGCAAGAATTCGTCGTGCGGAGAGGCTATGCAGGCTGGCGTTCGGAGCCGCATTGCTGATGTATTGCCTAATGCCCTTGAGTCTCGCCCAGGATAGATCGAGCGGCGAACAACAGACCCCCAACTCCGACCAGCAGAATTCCAATGATCAGCAGAATTCGAACTCCGACCAACAGAATTCCAATGACCAGCAGAGTCCGTATGACCGGCAGAATTCGAACAATAGGCGGAATTCTGACTCCGACCAGCAGAATTCCAACGATCAGCAGACGTCGTATACCGATGAAGATCAACCTAGTGCAGATCAGGACACCTCGCGCTTCCCCTCACGAAGGCGAGCCTCGGCCAACGACGAAACTCCCGCCAGGTATTCGGAAGATCTATCCGACCAACCTGCCGCGTCCGATTCGGATAGTAGCGAATCTGATGACCTTTCCGACAGAACTCTGCTTGACAGGCAGAACCGGAACAATCGCAGCGCCCAGCCAAGACTCCCCTCGTTCGACGAGGACCAGAACCCTCCATCGCTCACCGGGGACAGACCAGTCCGGAAGGTTCCAAGGAAGCCCAGGACAGACAATCCGCAAGTCGATGTTGACCAGAACTCACCCCTGACTACGAAAGTGCGAAATCCCTATCGCGACCTGCCTTCCCTGGATGATCTCTATCGAAAGATCCCCAGCAAGCGAAGTGCTTTGAAGCGGTTCGGCGCTGACATCTTTCGCAACGGAACCGGCAACCTCGAGAAATTACCAATGGATTTGCCCGCCGGTCCGGATTATCTTTTGGGACCCGGCGACGGTGTCAGCATAAGCATCCGAGGAAGTGTATCTCGCACGATCACCAGACCGGTGAACCGCGAAGGCCGAATCGTATTGCCTGAGGCTGGAATGGTGGTCGTCGCCGGCCAGACCATCACGCAGGCTCAAGAACTCATTGAGAAAGCTTTCAGCAGTCAATATCGCGATGTTAAAGTCGATGTCTCGCTCACTCGTCTCAGAACCATTCGAATTTACGTCGTTGGAGACGTGGAGCGGCCCGGAGCGTTCGACATTAGCGCCCTCTCGACCCCTTTGAATGCCTTGTTCATAGCAGGAGGGCCAACCGCTCGCGGCTCGCTGCGTTCGGTTCGCATCTATCGCGGCGACAAGCTAATACGCAAAGTGGACCTCTACGAACTTCTCTTGCAGGGCGTGCGGTCTGCGATGGAGCGCCTCGAACCTGGAGACACCGTGCTGGTTCCGCCCGTTGGTCAACAAGTCACAGTTGCGGGCATGGTGCGGCGCCCCGCAATTTACGAACTCAACGAGGAAACGACACTATCCGACGTGCTCCAACTTGCCGGAGGAGTACTCGTCTCCGCGAACCTGCAACAGATCAGCGTCGAACGCATCGAGGCCCATCAACGCCGCGTGCTGCTGAACGTGAGCAGCAATGCCGCCGATCCCCAATCGCTCAGCAAGGCTTTGAACGGGTTCGCGGTGCAAGATGGAGACTATGTCACATTGTCTCCGATCCTCCCCTATAGTGACGAGACTGTCTATCTCAATGGTCACGTCTTTCGTCCTGGAAAATATCCTTATCACTCCGGAATGCAGATCTCCGAGTTAATCCGCTCCTATCAGGATTTGTTACCTGAACCTTCCGACCGCGCTCAGATCATTCGCCTTGTGCCGCCTGACTATCATCCCGAAGCCATTGAATTCAAACTCTCCGAAGTCCTGGGTGGCGACGATCCCATCGACCTGCAGCCCTTTGACACCATTCGAATTCTCGGCCGCTATGAAGCGGATCCACCCAACGTCTTCGTGTACGGCGAAGTTTTGCGGCCGGGAAAGTATCCACTGGCGCAAGGAATGACGGCAGCTGGACTCGTGCGCATGGCCGGCGGCGTCACTCGCAGCGCCTTTACACCCGAAGCCGACATCGCTAGCTATGTGGTGCGCAATGGCAGTGACGTTGTCACCAAACACGCTACGGTCGAAATTGGAAAAGCGCTGACTGGAGAGAAAGCAGCCGACCTGCCTCTAAAACCGAACGATGTTCTGACTGTGCGCAGAATAACGGGTTGGGACGACATCGGAGCGTCCGTAACCATCAGCGGCCAAGTCCTTTACCCCGGACGATTCGGCATCGAGGACGGCGAAAAGTTAAGCTCCCTGTTGCTGCAAGCCGGAGGGTTTCGCGAAAACGCCTATCCGGAAGGCGCCGTGCTGGAGCGGGCTCAGGTCCGCGAACTTGCGGAGAAAAGCCGCTCTCAGCTGATCTCTCGCATTGAAACCGCCGGAGCTACCCCCCACCTTTCGGCCACCGCCTCCGCTCAAGACCAAGCCAGCATGCTGCAAGCTCGAACCCAGCAACAACAGCAGGTCCTCACGGCGCTCCGAAATCAGCGGGCAACCGGGCGACTCGTTATCAAGATCACGACCAACATCCAGAGTTGGCAGAACACAGCCAGTGACATCGAAGTGCGCCCCGGGGACACCATTACCATTCCACGCAAACCCAGCTTCGTTCTCGTCAACGGACAGGTTTACAACCCTTCTGCCCTAACCTTCGTGGCCGGAAAGAGCGCAAGCTGGTATTTGAACCAGGCAGGCGGCCCCACCGAACTGGCTAACAAAAAGGACGTCTACATCATTCGCGCCAGCGGTTCGGTGATAGGCCGCAACAGTAGCCGTTCCTTGTGGAGTGGCGGTTTGCTGAGCACGGTTATGCACCCCGGCGACACGGTTGTGGTTCCAGAGAAGATCTTTGGTGACTCGCACACTTGGAAAGACATTTTGGACACCGCGCAACTGACTACATCTCTCGCTATTGCCGCGAAAGTGGCAACCAGTTTTTGAGCGTTCCGTTTAATTTCATGTGCCCACACTCGAACCGCCGGGCTCACATCCCGTTGCTCTTTTGCTTTTCTGGTACAGGTGGAGCGCGTAACCCAACTCGCCATTCGTGGATGTCAGCGTTCGGCTTCTCCCGCTTTCGACTCCTTCGCAGTGCTAGGCCTAGACAACAGCCTCCTGCACCTCGCTTCGAGCCCGGGCATGCGCGGGGCAGAAGCATGCAACGCTCTTTCACGTGCGTCGGCAAAGAACGCACGGCATTTTGGAGCGCCGTTCTCCTTCTTTGCCCGTTAGTCTACGGCCAGGTAAACGATCGATCTCGTGTCGAGCCAGGCGAGTCGGAGTCGAATCACAGCGCGGACACGTTGAGCACTGAGTCAGCCCACGAGAGCCATAACGGAGCCTTCCCGAGTCCGGGGCTGCAACCGATCTCTTCTGCCCAATCGACAAAGTCCGGCTTTGCAACCCACATCGCAGACTTCCTCGAGGATCAGAAGCAGATTTGGACCAGCCCGTCGCGAGTTCGCTTTTCCGATGCACCTTGGTTGGCGCCTCTGGGCGGAATCACGGCCGGTCTTTTCGTGACCGACCGCCAGTACAGCGCATCGCTCCCGCAAACATCCACCACCATCAGCCACCATAAAAAGGTCTCCAACTACGGGGCTGCAGGCCTGATCGGCGCCGGCGCAGGACTGTATCTGTTCAGCTTTCCGATTCACAACCAGCATTGGCGCGAAACTGGATTTCTGACCGGCGAAGCGGCTCTGAACAGTCTCCTCACGGTGGAGGCCCTCAAGTACTCTTTAGGGCGAGCACGGCCATATCAAGACCGGGGCAGCGGAGCTTTTTTTCAACGAGGCACTTCGTTTCCCTCGGAACACGCCGCGGCGGCCTGGTCAATTGCGGGAGTATTGGCACACGAGTATCCCGGCTCCATCCCGACCCTGTTCGCTTATGGAACAGCATCGGTGGTCAGCTTCTCAAGGGTACGATCTCACCAGCATTTTCCAGCGGATGTTCTTGTCGGCAGCGTACTGGGATATCTCGTTTCCCAAAACATCTACAGCAGACATCACAACCCCGAACTGGGCGGCACGGAGTTTGAGTCTCCTCGCGACGTGGTAGACGAACAGAAAATGCGGACACCCTCATTCATGGGTTCGCCATACGTTCCGCTGGATAGCTGGGTTTACTCTGCCTTGGGACGGTTAGCGGCGCTCGGATACATCGGAACAGCGTCCGCGGGTTTACGGCCTTGGACGCGCCTTGAATGTAGCCGACTTATCGATGAGGCGGGCGAGCGAGAAGTGGACTCTGATAGCCCGGAAGAGGTTCGGCAACTCTACAGCGCACTCTCGGAGGAGTTCGCTGGCGACCTGAAACTGATGAGCGGTGAGCGGAATATGGGAGCGCACCTTGAGTCCGTTTACTCCCGTTCCCTTGGGATTTCGGGAAGGCCGCTCACCGACAATTACCACTTCGGCCAGACCCTGCTCAATGACTACGGTCGGCCCTACGAGCAGGGCTTTAATGGATTGGCCGGAGCGTCTGGCTGGAGCACGGCCGGTCCGTTTGTTATCTACGTTCGCGGAGAGTATCAGTCGGCGCCGTCGGCGCCAGCGCTGTCGCCTGCGGTGCTCGGCTTCATCAGTTCTGTCGATACCTTGCCCCCGAATCCTCCCTCAGTTCCCATTGCAGCGACTAGTCGCTTTCGGCTGCTCGATGCCTATGTGGGTATGAACCTTGCGAACTGGCAGTTCTCGTTTGGCCGGCGCAGCCTCTGGTGGGGTCCAAGTGAAGGCGGGACGATGCTTTTGACGAACAACGCTGCTCCGCTCGGCGATATGTTCACCATCGATCGGGTCAGCCCTTTTCGATTGCCTTCGGTCTTCGGCTATCTCGGAGATATACGCTTCCAGGCGTTTATCGGACAGCTGTCGGGACAAGAATTCTTGACCACGGATTTTACGGGCCCGACCCATGGCCCAACCATTGGGCAGTACGGACAGTCCCTGCATCCTCAGCCCTTTCTCAGCGGAGGCAAGATCAGCTTCAGGTTCACAGAGAACTTCGAGTTCAACATGTCCAAGACGACCTTGTATGGAGGACCCGGAAACCCACTGACGCTCTTGACCTTCTTGAAGAGCACCTTCGGCCAACATGTCAATGGCGACCAACTCGGAGACGGAAGGTCAGCCGTAGATTTTTCTTATCGGGTTCCGAAATTGCGCGATTGGTTGACTTTCTACGGGGAAGCCTTCTCCGAGGACGAGGCTTCGCCCATTCCGTATGTTCGAAAGGATGCATTCCAAGGGGGACTCTATTTTGCCAAGTTACCCAGGGCTCGGAGACTGGATCTTCGGCTCGAGGGCGGCTCAACCAGCGCCGTCCAAGGAAACTTGACTTGTAGCTCCTGTTTCTACTCCAACGGCCAATACGTGAACGGATACGTCAACGATGGACGGTTGATGGGTAGCTGGCTCGGCCGCGCGGCGCAAGGCGAATTGATCCGGACAAATTACTGGCTGGGTCCTCGGAAGAAGATCGGTCTCGAGCTCAGGCACAGAACAATCGATCGTCAGTATCTTCCGCAAGGTGGGACGCAAAACGACCTCGCGGTCCACGCAGACATCCTCACGAAAGTGGGTTTCCGCTTTTCGGGGACGGTTCAATATGAGCGATGGCAGATTCCGCTCTTGTCAACAAACTCTCAATCCAATCTGGCTGCGTCCTTCCAGCTAGGATTCTGGCCGACCCCACATATACAGTGACCAACCTGCGATCCTCATCGCCGCGATCCGTTGAGGAAATCGTCTTGACACTTTCCGGAAGGTATTGACTTGGCTCAATTACAGACCACATCCGTCGAGTATCCGACCACGCGAGAATTTGAAGAAGTCGGACCGGCGGAGGTCGAGGCAGTGGCAACGCAAGGCGGGTACATCGAACTTCTCCGTGTACTTTGGGGCGGAAAACGCCTCATCGCGAGAATCGCACTCGTAGGAATCGCGACAGGTGTGATTCTTGCGTTCTTGCTGCCGATTCGATACACGTCCGTCGCGCGATTGATGCCCCCCAACGGTCAATCGAATTCGGGAATGGCAATGTTCGCAGCAATGTCGGGAAAGAGTAGTGGCTTGGCCGGAGTTGCTGGAGATCTGCTTGGAGTCAATGGTTCTGGCGCTCTGTTTGTCGGGATCCTGGGGAGTGACACCTTGCAGGATAGGCTTGTACAGCGTTTCAGTTTGAAGCAGGTTTATGGCGATCGACTGGACCAGGACGCGCGCAAGGACTTGGCGGAGCGAACCGCGATTGCGGAGGATCGAAAGAGCGGCATCATCACCATCCGCGTGACGGACCGAGATCCTCATCGAGCCACTGCCATTGCGCAAGCCTATGTGGAGGAACTGAATCGCCTATCAGGAGAACTCTCGACTTCTGCGGCGCATCAGGAGCGGGTCTTTCTCGAAGAACGACTCAAAGATGTCAAACTGGACCTTGATCAGGCGGCCATCGACTTCAGCCAGTTCTCCAGCAAGAACGCAGCGATTGACATCAAGGAGCAAGGCCGAGCCATGGTGGAAGCGGCTGCGCAATTGCAGGGCCAACTGATCGCTGCAGAATCAGAACAGAAAGGGTTGGAAGCGATTTACGCCTCTGCCCACCCAAGGGTCCGAGCAGTCCAAGCGCGCATCATGGAGCTGCGAAAGCAATTGGAGAAACTGGGTGGGGCCACGCAGGAGGAACCCGCTGAGCAAGCGGCAGGGTCACCCTATCCTTCGATTCGGCAGTTACCAATTCTCGGAGTCAAATATGCCGATCTCTATCGTAGAACGAAGATCCAGGAAGTGGTTTACGAAACCCTGACTCAGCAGTACGAATTGGCCAAAGTGCAGGAAGCCAAAGAAACTCCTACCGTAAAAGTGCTTGACCCCGCCAGGCTCCCCGAGCGGCGCTCCTTTCCTCCGCGGCTGGGTATCACGATACTGTGCGCCTGCCTCGGATTAGCGGCGGGAATGGTCTGGGTTATGGGAAGCCATTGGTGGAAACAGATGGAGGCGAGGGATCCGCGTAAGTTGTTCGCCGAAGAAGTTTTCGATTCCGTAGAAGGACACATGCCATGGTCGCCACCCAATGGATCGCGGGGGCAAGCCATCGCTTACCAGATATGGAAACGCCTGGCGCCTCGAGCTGTTCCGTCCAAACTGTCAGATGAGTCCTAGGCCTTGAGTTTTCCGTTTGTCTTTTCAACAACTGGAAACCAGCGAATGAATCGGGTCGGCACACGGACTGAGCCAAAATACCTGTAGCGACTGTGCCGCCGCCATTTTGACAACTCGAACAACCGCAACAGCGGCAGGATATGGGCCAAAGTCAAACTCTTTAGTTCTTTCACGGGAGGATGGAATGGGAACACGTAGAGCGTTAGTGTGTGGCGCCGGGGGCTTCATCGGGAGCCATATGGTCAAGCGGCTCAAGCAGGAGGGTTACTGCGTCCGCGGCGTGGATTTGAAGGTACCTGAATTTGCTCCATCTGCGGCGGACGCCTTTGTTGTTGGCGATCTGCGCGATGTGAGCACTTGGGAAAAAGTGCTGGACGGTCGGTTTGACGAAGCGTACCAGTTCGCCGCTGACATGGGCGGAGCCGGGTTTGTCTTTACGGGCGAGAATGATGCCGACATCATGCACAATTCCGCGATGATCAATCTGCATATGGCTCATTTCGGCGTGGCCAAGAAGGTAAAGCAGGTGTTCTATTCGTCTTCGGCCTGCATGTATCCAGCCCACAATCAACAAGATCCGAATAACCCCAACTGCGCAGAGAAGACGGCCTACCCGGCTGCGCCCGACAGCGAATACGGGTGGGAGAAGTTGTTCAGCGAGCGCTTGTACTTGTCCTTCTGCCGCAATCATGGCCTCAACGTGCGCGTGGCACGGTTTCACAACATTTTTGGTCCCGAAGGCACTTGGACTGGCGGGCGGGAGAAGGCGCCGGCCGCGCTCTGCCGGAAAATTGCAGTGGAGCCGGACGGTGGCCAAATCGAGTTATGGGGTGACGGCGAGCAGACCCGGTCGTTCCTGTATATCGACGAATGCATTGAAGGAGTTCGCCGTTTGATGGCATCGACTACCTTCCGTGGCCCCGTCAACATCGGCTCCGAAGAGATGGTCACGATTAATCACATGGCAAACATGATCATGAAGATCGCCGGCAAGAAGCTTGGCATCAGGCACGTCGACGGTCCTCAGGGTGTCCGTGGACGCAACTCGGACAATCAACTCATTCGCAACGAACTCGGATGGGCACCGACCGCCTCGCTGAAGGACGGCCTCGCGAAAACCTATGCCTGGATCCACTCGCAGGCAACAGCCCACAAGCGCGAGTTGGTACCGGCTTGCTAAAGCTGCGCTGTCGACTGGTGACCTTGTCTTCCGGGCAGGGTAAACGCGAACGTTAGAAACTATGAGGCTGGAAAAAACAACCAAGATTTTCGTGGCGGGACATCTCGGCATGGTCGGGTCCGCCGTCGTCCGGCGCTTGCAGGCTGAGGGTTATCGGAACCTGATATTGCGCACATCGAAGGAACTGAACTTGACGTGCCAGGCCGAGACGGAGGAATTCTTCTTCTCGGAAACACCGGAGTACGTGTTTGTCGCTGCTGCCCGTGTAGGCGGAATCTTGGCCAATAACACCTATCGGGCAGGATTCATTCGCACCAACCTTGCCATCGCCGCCAATGTCATTCACGCTGCCTGGCAGGCAGGAAGCAAGGGTCTATTGTATTTCTCAAGTTCGTGCGTCTATCCGCGTTTGAGTCCGCAGCCGATGAAAGAAGAGTACCTGGGCACCGGTGCCCTGGAACCCACTAACGAGCCTTATGCGATGGCCAAACTGGCCGGTATGTCCATGTGCCGCGCTTACCATGACCAATATGGCGTCAACTTCATTTCGGTAATTCCTACCAATCTCTATGGTCCCAACGACAACTACGATCCACAGCAGTCGCATTTGATGGGCGCTCTGATTAGCAAGTTCCACGAGGCGAAGGTGCAGGGGAGTCCCACAGTGAATCTTTGGGGCACTGGAAGCCCGCGCCGCGAGTTCATGTACGTGGACGATGCCGCCGATGCCTCTGTGTTCATTGCGCAGAATTACCAAGGCAGGGCCCCCCTCAACATTGGCTGGGGGCAAGATCTGTCGATCCAAGAGATCGCGAACATAGTCAAGAAGGCCGTGGGCTACTGCGGCGAGACGATCTTTGACGCCGAGAAACCGGATGGCGCGCCCCGAAAACTCATGGAGATTTCGTCATTGCGAAGCTTGGGGTGGAGCGCGCGGATATCACTTGAAAAAGGTGTGGAAATGGCTTATCGGGCCTATTTGGAGCAGCGATGCTAAATCAACACACTTCAGCTCGCAAAGCCGAACGGTCTTATCCCTTCGCCGGAGCTTGCGAGGGCACAGAACAAGATACGAAGCCAACGAAAACTACGACACGGCTTCAGCCGGCAGACTTCGAGCCTGTGTTCGGTCTCATTACCCCTTACCTTGCCGGACGGATTCGGCAGTACGGCTTCGAGCACCGCGCCCCTACCCCGGAAGAGACGGAGCGAGCGGTCCTGGATATGATCCGAGCCGTCTATGAAGAGGATCTGCCGATTTCCGGCCCGGCCCGCCACGCAAGATGGGAGGGGGGGTGGCACGAGAATCTGGCGGCATTCCGATCGGAACACGCTGGACGGGGAGCGGCCAAGCCTCGTTACTTCAACAAGTATCCGGTCATTCGCTGGAGAGGGAAACTCTACGTCGCCGAGTCGCCCGACTATGAATATCACATGCTGGAGGTCATCCAAGACTGGATGTTCGACAAGTACCTGCGCGAAGCGAAAAGCGTTTACGAATTCGGTTGCGGCACAGGACACAATCTATTTCGCGTGCGGGACGTGAATGAAACCACCACGCTCCACGGTACCGATTGGGCTCAGAGCGCGATCGATTTCATCAACCTTCAGGCGAAGCATGGCGCCACGTATAGTTTGTCGGCCTCTCAATTCGACTTTTTCAATCCGAGATCCGACCTGCGGCTCACACCGCGGTCTGCTGTTTTTACGGTCGCGGCATTGGAGCAAACTGGCGCTCGATTTGGTGCGTTCGTGGATTGGGTGATCGCGCAAGGTCCCGCACTTGTGCTCCATATTGAACCAATTGAAGAGGTACTGTCCTCTGATGTCTTACTAGATTTTCTCTCGATCAAATACTTTCACAAGCGAAACTACCTGCAGGGGTACCTCACCCATCTGCAAGAGCTTGAGCGAACTGGTGAAATCAAGATTCATGAGGTAGTCCGTACCCGCATCGGCAGCAAATTCATCGAGGGCTATACGGTAATCGCTTGGTCTCCAAACACCTGCCCGCGTTAACGATCGAGTTCGGATGTCCCGAGTTCGCCTTGCTTTGTGCGAGCGGCCGGCCCCCGGCGCAGGTATCGGCCTAAAGCGTCGCGGAATGACGCAAATGCAATTGCCATCGACCCAGTTCGAGAACGTCGCCCACGACACCGTCATGGTCTGGCTCAACTTGCTGCTGATCAACGAACACGGCGACCTTTTGCCACGTAGGTCGTACGGCTAGGGGACCGGAGTGACGAGCATGATGACCGTTTTGAATCTGGGATGCGGGACGAAAACAAGCAGCAGTCCATGTGTCGTGAACGTGGACCGGTCCATGCCTCTGCGAGTAAAACGCAATCCCCTGTTGCGGCCTCTGGCGCCCCTGGCATTTCGCGGCGAGAGGTGGCAGAACTTTTGCGCGCTGCCCGACAACATTCTCGTGCACGATCTTTCCAAGCCCTTGCCGTTTGCCGACGAGAGCATCGAGGTGGTCTACCACTCCCATGTGCTCGAACACCTCGATCGTGACGATGCAGTCGAGTTTCTGCTGGAAATTAAACGTGTGCTCAAACCGAATGGAATTCATCGGATCGTGGTTCCGGATTTTGAAGACGCCGCACGGCTTTACCTGGCGCATGTTGACGCTTGCCGGCACAACGCGGCCGAGATGGAGTGCCACGACGCCTATATTGGGGCACTGATCGAACAATCCGTGCGCCGCGAGGGTGAGTACACGCGCCAACAACCTGCGCTGCGGCGTTTCCTGGAGAACAAACTGCTTGGCGATGCGCGCAAGCGCGGCGAAACGCATCAGTGGATGTATGACCGATTCAGCCTCCACGCGCTGCTAATTCGCTTGGGCTACCGCAATCCTCAGGTTCAGCAATTCAATACCAGCAGTATCCCGCGATGGAACGAGTATGGCTTGGACCAGAATGAAGACGGGGATGAGTACAAAGGCGAGTCGTTATACCTGGAAGTCCAGAAGTGATCTCAGAAACCAGTCTTGACAACTCATTTCGAGCCAGCCACCACGGCGACCTCGAAGAAGCTCCTGAGAGCAAGTCCGGCCGAAGCGGCGGTCCAGGAACGTCCAAGAGGGCTTTGCGCGACGTTGTGAGCAATCTCAGGTGGCTCACGCTCAGCACCGGGCTCACCATCGTTTCGACCGCCGTGGCAAACGCAATGCTGGCGCGAAAAATGGGGGCGGCGTCATTTGGCGAATGGGCCATCGTCGCAGCAACGACATCGTGGATTTTTGTGATACGAGGCGGCATCGGCTCACACCTCACGCGCCTGAGTTCGACGGCGGAAGACGTCGCACAGAACCTTTTAGCGCCCAGTTGGATGTTGATGGTGATTTGGGGCATCGCGCTGGGCGCATTCGGCCTGATCGTGAACGTAGCACTGCAATCACAGCGTCTCTTGACCGCTTCCCTTCTTGCGTTTGCAGGTACGTTCGTGGGAGCGCTCAGCTACCTCATCGTTGCCGTATTCGCCGGCCGGAACCAGATGCAGTGGTCGCTGGCAGACTCGGCGCAGGCATGGCTTCTCGCCCTGTGCGTGGTCCTAATACCGGCAAAATACCTGAGTTGCACAATGGTCGCCTCAATCTTTCTGGTCACATCTGCGATGCCGGCGATACCTTGCCTGGCGATGGGCGTCCGCAGGCTGAAACCGGCCATCACCCGCAGCTTATTTGAGGCCGCTTGGGGCGTCGCCCCCGACAATGTCTGGCTGATTGGAATCCAGTTGCTTGTCACTTTTCATCTGAGCATCGATCTTTGTCTGCTTCGCCTGTTCCGAGATTCGGCCCAAGTCGGCCTGTTCGCGGCTGCCCTGAAGGTCATCATCGCCGTTCGCCTGTTGCCCTGGCTCGTAATGACCAGCCTGATCCCGGAGCTGTCGCGGAGCTCGCTCCAAGACAACCAGTTCGCGAGCCGCGTCTGGTCAACCATGATGAACACGCTGTTGCCGATCGAAGGCGTATTCGTCCTGATCTTCGCCTTCATGCCGGGCCGCGTTTTGGGAGCGCTCTACTCGCATTCATTTCGTGGTTCCTCTCCCGCGCTGATTATCTTGGGCATTTCGCTGATTCCCCACTGCCTGTGGCAGGTATTGTCCGCAAGCATGATGTCCGCCGGCCAGTACAAGAAGCACTTTCTGGCCAGCTTGTTTTGCCTAGTCGTACACGCCGCAGCCTCAGCAACTTTAATCGTGCGATACGGGGCGACGGGCGCCTCCTGGGCTTTCGGCATAGCGGAGTGTGCGGCGCTGTTCAGCATTGCGGTTGCGGCCTGGCGCGGCCTCGGATCGTTTTCGTTCTCTGTGTTGTGGCGCTATGTCGCCTGCCTCGGATTCCCGGCCGCCATCGGCGCTATCTCCGTCATGCGGGGGTGGTCGCCTGTAATGGTTTGCACCATCGTGCTGATCGGTTACGTAATCGCACTGCTCAAAGCTGGAGTTGTCTCTCCCGCAAGAGTCGGAACGCTGCTTCTGCACACCGGGCTGCGACGGGGATAGCTATGGATGCTTCGAAACTGCCGCTCATCACAGCGATTACGCCATGTCTGAATGATGCTGCTTATCTGCCGGAGATGATTGAAAGCTTCCTTAGCCAGGACTACCCGCATAAGGAGTTGTTCGTGCAGGACGGGGGGTCGACCGACGGCACCCATGACATTCTTCGACGCTACCCGACTCGCTGGGCCGTTGCGCGCGATACCGGCCCGCACGATGCGGTCAACAAGGCGATTCTTGCCACGACCGGTGACGTCATTGTTATTATGCCCGCCAATGACACGTTCGCTCCGGGTGCGTTTTCGCGAGCGGCTGCCGAGTTCCAATCAAGGCCGGAGTTCGCGATGGTCTACGGCGATTGCCAGTTTCTAGCCGAGGATGGTGCGGTTTGCCGCATTGACCGACCGGGACCGCTGGATATCGATGGCCTGTTCTGGGGACATTGGCTCATGTTGCAGTCTGCGTATCTCCGCCGCGAGATGTTCCATCGCGTCGGACTCTTCGATCCCGCCATCAAGGGACCGGGAGACACGGATTGGGTGATGCGAATGGTCGCCCTCTATCCTCTGCAAGAGATGGGGTACGTCCCCGAAGTGTGGAGTTCGTATCGCTATGGACAGAGCTTGAAAGGAGTTTCTTTCAGCGACTGCTCGCAAAATGCCAGGGTGCTGTTCGCCGCCCACGAGCGGTTCCTGGCACAACCGGAAAATCGACGCCGTTTGCGCCGTGGGGAAGCCCGCGCCCACGCCGGCATGCACTGCCAGGCTGCCTTCTGGTGTGCGCAAGCGGGCCAGCATCGCCAAACCTGGGACCATTATTTCGAAGCCCTGCGGCAGTGGCCGGGATTAATGCTCACGCGCACAGGCGCGAGTTACAGCGTGAAAATCTTCCTCGGCCCGAAACTCGCTCGAACCTGTTCACGATTCGCTATCAAGGCCGGCAAAGTACAGCGGGGGTTCTGTGCAGTCGCGCGGTAGTTGTCCCGCCGCCCAGGCGCCCACGCTCAAGGGCGCGGCTGCATTCGTTGAGGACAATCACGATGGTTCTACGGAGTGCGCGAGCACTGCAGTCGTTACCCAGTTGAAGCGGGACATCCTTCTCTGCGCTTACCGCGCTAAAGAAGGTCACATCGCCAGCGCCTTCTCGATTATCGACATCCTCTGGGTCCTTTACGATCGTCTTCTGCAATACGATTGCCGAAACCCGAAATGGGAGGGACGAGACCGCTTCATCTTGAGCAAAGGGCACGGGTGCCTGGCCTTGTACGCTGTGCTTGCGAAGAAGGACTTCTTCGCAAGCGAGGTTCTCGATACCTTTGGACTCTTCGACAGTCCGCTGGGCGGGCACCCAGACCGCAATAAGATTCCGGGCGTGGAAGCTTCCACGGGTTCTCTAGGGCATGGGTTGCCGATGGCCGTCGGCGTCGCGCTTGCCCTGAAGATCAAGCAGAATGATCGGCTCGTCTACTGTCTCATCGGCGATGGAGAGTGCAACGAAGGCAGTATCTGGGAGTCCTGCCTGCTGGCCAGCCATCACCGGCTGCGTTCCCTCTGCTGCATTGTCGACTTCAATCACTCGACCGACCGATCACTAGAGCTGGGTGATTTAGAAGCTAAGTTTCACAGCATGGGTTTTGAAGTCAGCGTGGTGGACGGCCATGATCACAAGGCGCTGGCACGCTCGTTGGGGTCAGGTCCCGGGCTGAAGCCACGCGCTTTGATTGCTTCGACGGTGAAAGGTAAAGGGTGCTCCGAAATGGAGAATAACCCGGCTTGGCATCATCGCAGCCCTTCGGATGATGAGTTGGAGAACATGTTAAGGGAGCTGCGTTAGATGCGGCGTCAATTAGTGCGAACGGTCGAGTCTGCTATGGCCGAAGACGAGCGCCTGGTGCTGCTTCTGGGAGACATTGGCGTCTATGGATTTCGCCATGCGTTTTCGTCCTTTCCGAGCCGCGTATACAACATCGGAATCCTGGAACAGGCGACCGTGAGCCTGGCCGCCGGACTTGCCGCCGAAGGCTTGATCCCGGTGTTCCACAGCATCGCGCCGTTCACGGTCGAGCGGGCTTATGAGCAAATCAAGATCGACCTGGGATACCAGAAGTTAAATGTGGTGATCATCTCCGTGGGCGCCTCCTACGACTACGCTGCACTCGGCTGCACTCATCAGTGTCCAGGCGACATAGCAATCCTGAAGGCGATCCCGAACATGCGCATTGTGACCCCCGGCTCCGCGGCCGAATTCGATGCATTGTTCAGGCAGGCGTACGCGGGGGACCAGCCGATTTATTTCCGGCTCGCCGAGCAGGCGCACTCTTTGTCGTTGCCCGTGACCTTCGGACAAGCGACCGTACTGCGAGAAGGCAAGTTGGGAACGGTGCTCGTGGCCGGTCCGTTGTTAGAGAAGACCATAAAGGCCTGCGCCGGCCTGGACGTCACAGTAATCTATTACACCACGCTGGAGCCGTTCGACGGCAGCACGCTGGTCGCTCATAGCTATGCGGACCGCATTGCGATTGTCGAGCCATTTTACCAAGGGACTCTGTGCCACGAAGTCGTCTCGGCTTTCGGAACAAAACGGAGCCTACGGCTGTTGCCGATAGGAGTTCCCCGGCAGTTTCGCCAGTTCTACGGGAATGTTCACCAGCAGGACGAGGAATGCGGACTGACCATCGAGGCGCTGAAGGAAAAGTTCGATGACTTCTTTGGGGTCTGCTAGGTTACTGCTCCTTGAAGACGCGAAACTCGCGTGGGGCAATCTCCCACTCGGCTTGGTGCGCGGTCGCAGGGTCTTGCTTACAGGCGCTTCCGGACTACTGGGATCGCACTTCCTGGCCGCCCTGTTGCACGTTCAGCGCGAGTTGAAAGGCGAGGTCGCGATCGATGCAGTCGTGCAGAGTCGTCTACCGGACTGGTTCGCCGAGGAGTGTGCCGAAGGCCGCATTCGGGTACATCAAGGGGATCTGGGTAAGGTGTCCTTTGTGGATTCCCTGCCGGGCGCTGACATCGTCATCCACGCGGCGACCTACAGCCAGCCCGCGTTGTTTACACGGGATCCGGTAGCCACCATCAGACTTAACACTACCGTGACGCTGTCGCTCCTGGACAAACTCAGACCCGGCGGAAAGTTCCTGTTTGTGAGTAGCAGCGAAGTTTACAGCGGCCTAGAGAATCCGCCCTATCGGGAAGAGCAGATCGGGCTCACGAATACGAACCATGCGCGCGCTTGTTACATCGAGGGCAAGCGCTGTGGCGAGGCGGCTTGTTTCAGTTATCGACGGGACGGCATACAGGCCAGGGCAGCTCGCCTCTGTCTGGCGTACGGCCCGGGAACGCGCCCCGGGGACGCGCGCGTCCTCAATGCGTTTATCGAGCGCGCGCTGCGCGAAGGCAAGATTCAACTGCTCGATGATGGGTGTTCCCGGCGCGCTTACTGCTACATCTCCGACGCAATGTTCATGCTGTGGCGCATCCTCCTGTGTGGCAACCACGACGTCTACAACGTGGGCGGTACCTGGCAGACCAGTATCTTGGAACTGGCCCAGCTCATCGGGAGGATCCTGAAAGTCCCGGTGCACGCGGGGAAAGATCCCGCCGGGGGACTGGCCGGAGCTCCCAAAGAAGTGGCAGTCGATTGTTCTCGATTTCACGAAGAGTTTGGCCCTTTGCACTTCGTGCCCGCCGAACGTGGAGTCGAACGCACAATTTGCTGGCAGAAGTTTCTGTATGCACCGGCAGCCTTGAGGTATCCGGATCCGCAGACTCTGAACCAAACAACTTTATGATGAAGGCATTGATTACAGGCATTACCGGGCAAGACGGGTCGTATCTCGCAGAGTTTCTTCTTTCCAAGGGGTACACGGTCTATGGGATGAAGCGACGCTCGTCCAGCTTCAACACAGAGCGTGTCGACCCTCTGCAAGATAGCGGCCACTGGAGAGATCGTCTTTTCATTTCCTACGGAGACGTGACTGAGGGCGGATGCCTTTCACGGCTGATCAGCGATATCCGCCCCGACGAAGTTTACAATCTGGCGGCCCAGAGCCACGTGAAAGTGAGCTTTGAAATTCCCGAGCACACGGCGGATGTAGTGTCGGTCGGGACGCTCCGGCTGTTAGAAGCTATCCAGCACGCCGATCTGGATTGCCGCGTATACCAAGCATCGTCGAGTGAGATGTTCGGCAGCACGCCGCCTCCACAGAGCGAAACCAGTCTCTTTCACCCCCGCAGCCCGTACGGTTGTTCCAAGACGTTTGCGCACATGCTGGCCATCAACTACCGCGAGAGTTACGGGATGCACATCTCCTGCGGAGTACTGTTCAATCACGAATCGCCTCGCCGCGGGGGGACTTTCGTCACTCGTAAGATCACCCGAGCGGTGGCGCGAATCAAGCATCAACTGCAGGACAAGCTGTTTCTGGGCAACCTTGACTCTTATCGCGATTGGGGGTACGCGCCGGATTATGTCCGGGCGATGTGGATGATGCTCCAGCGGAGCATTCCCGACGACTACGTAGTCGGCACCGGCGAGGCCCACACCGTACGCGAGTTTGTCGAGCGAGCGTTCGACTATGTTGGGCTCGACTGGGAACAATACGTGAGTCTCGACCAACGGTATCTGCGGCCGGCCGAGGTTGAGTCCCTGCGGGCCGATTGGACCAAGGCTCGCGAAGTTCTGGGTTGGCAACCCACGGTAGGATTCGATGAACTCATCCGGATCATGGTGGACGCCGATCTGAATGAAGTGGAAACCAAATTGAGTGGCGGAGCGGCGGCTGTGGCCGCGACTAGCCAGCACTGACGACTGCAGGCCAAGGAGAGTATATAAGTGAATCCGATAGCCAAGCGCGACATGCACGGGTTTGAGGCAGGATCAACTGCCAACCTTGAAAGCCGCACACGCACTCCGCTGGCGAACCCAAGTCAAAGAGCGGGCATGCAGCCAGAAGAGGCTCTTCAGTTTGTCATGGCCCACTTCCCCTTTGAGCAGTACATTGATGCCAAGTCCGGCGGTCATCTGAACGTCGCGCGGAGCGTGCTCCGGCATCTAGCACCTGGAGCAAAGATTCTCGACTTTGGATCGGGTCCGTGTGATAAGGCCGCAGTCTTGCAAGCGATGGGTTTCGAGTGTTTTGCGTATGACGATCTTCAAGATGCATGGCATGTCAAGTCAGGTAACCAAGCGAAGATCCGCGCTTTTGCCGAATTCACTGGCGTCAGGCTAACTCTCGCGCGCCCAGGTACTCCGCTTCCCTATCCCAAGGAATATTTCGACATGGTGATGCTCAACGACGTCATTGAGCATTTTCACGACTCTCCCCGAGAGCTGCTCAACGATTTATTAGAAGTAACCACACCTAACGGTCTCGTCCTGGTAACCGTTCCTAACGCTGGCAATGTCAGAAAGCGTCTGGCGCTCATGTTCGGGAGGACGAATTATCAAGAATTCGACTTCTATTATTGGCATCCAGGGCACTGGCGGGGCCATGTTCGCGAATACGTCAAGGACGACCTGCGTCGCCTGAGCGGATACCTCAACCTGGAGATGCTTGAGCTTCACGGCTGTGATCACATGCTGCAAAGGGTCTCGGGCAAGTCGCTGCCTTTCTATCTTGGAATGACTAAGGTGATGAATAGCTGGAAGGACTCATGGCTACTCGTCGCGAGGAAGCAACCTGGCTGGAACACCCTACGCGTACGGCCGCCTGAGGTCAAGCTGCTGCGGCCTATCACCTATCTCTACGGCGAATAGATCTCGGTATAGTGTCTGCCATAGCCCAATCCCATCCGCTTCAGGTTTCCGCCGGAGAATCTCGTGCCGCAGACATTTTGGTATTTGCGATACCGTTTTTGCAATTCGTAAAGCTAAACGTCGTCGGCGTGCTATACGCGTCTGAGATCGTGCTTATCGCAACGTTTTTGTATTTCGCAGTCAATCGCAAGCTGCGCCGGTTTACTCCCGTTTCAAAGACGTTTCTTGCTGTATGTGCCGCATGGCTGGCTTCACAAATTGTGACGGACGTTGTACTGAACACCGCCTTCGCGGATTACGCCCGGGGGTGGAGCAGAATCGCGATGACACTTATCGCTTTCAGTGTGCTATATGTCCTGTTGAACGGACAGCAACAGCGATTTGTCATTTACGGGTGGGGTCTGGTCATCGGCGGCGCGCTTGAATTCTTGATTAATCCGGTCGAATTAGCGAACACGTATCCTTGGAAGTTCGGGCTGTCGTATCCCGCTACGCTCGGGGTGTTCCTTCTTGCTTCTCGCGCGAAGAGCGGTAGCTACTGGCCCATCGTCGCGAGTGCAGCCATCGGATGCGTCAACATTGTCGCCGCAACCCGTAGCCGAGGAGCTGTCTGCTTGGCGGTGGCGTTATGCCTTTTGATCACTCTGCCAGCGCGACGGCAATCCCAGCGCACTTTTGGTCTGAATACTAAGTCAAGGCTAATGGTCATTGGCGCGTTCGCAGTGAGCATCGCCGGCATAGCCTGGATTTACCAGTATGCGTCTAGCTCAGGGATACTGGGACAAGTTGCACAAGAGGAGTATCAGGAACAGTCTACCGGCGAATACGGGGTGTTGCTAGGCGGCAGAAGCGCCATTTTGGGTTCGATACCCGCAATCTATGACTCTCCCATCCTTGGACATGGCTCCTGGGCGAGGGATCCTTTCTATGTGCTCGCGCAACTGCAGGCCATGGCTGCGATGGGATATGAAAACGTCGGCGCCATCGAGACGGAAGAACTTGAGGAGGGCTATGTCCCTGCGCACTCTTGCATATTTGGTGCATGGGTGGAGGCTGGAATTGTTGGCGCCATTTTTTGGGGATGGGTCCTGGTGTTCACAATAAAGTCTCTGCTGCGAGTTCATTCATCAAACACGCTTATGCTTCCGCTTGTGTTTTTTTGTGCTCTTTCGTTGGCCTGGGATCTCGTCTTTTCTCCCTACGGGACGCAATCGCGCATCATTGTCCCCTACTACCTCGTGATGCTGATGACGCAATTGTGAATGGCCCGCCCAAACGTAGCGCCGGCTGCGACCTGCGCGGCGCACCCGTGAGCCAACAGGAAGTCCCCGGCCGTGACTCTATTTCTTCGCGGCGCGAAAGGAAAGTTCCGAGAGGATAAAAGCCATGGTATCCGAGAGACCCCGTGAAACAATGCGCATTCTTCAGGTTGTTCCGACGCTGGCTCCACGTTACGGCGGACCATCGGTCGCCTGCCCAGAGCTTTCGCGCGAGTTGGTGAGACAGGGGCACGAGGTGTCGATTTATGCCAGCGATGTTGATGGGAGGGACCATCTCGACGTGCCTCTCGATCGTTCTCTCCAAGACAACGGCGTTGCGATCCGCTACTTTCGAGGCTGGACTCGGCCCGGCAAATTCATGTTCTCCACAGAACTATGGCGAGCCCTTCGAAATAGTGTCGCGAGATTCGACATAGTTCACATCTGGGCTGTATATGGATTCTCAACGAGCGCCGCAGCGTATTGGTGCCGCAGACATGGAGTTCCGCACTTGGTATTTCCACATGGTTCGCTCGATCCATTCTTGCGCCGCAGGAACCGGCCCAGAAAATGGGTGTACACCAAATTGTTCGCGGAACGGGACTATCGCCGTGCCGATGGTGTCCTGTTCAACACGGAAGAGGAGATGCGACTGGCCTCGGATTGGTCTGGGTTGCGGGCCCGACGCAAAGAAAAAGAAGAAGAAGCACTCCGGCAAAAGCGGGTTGTTGTACCGATTGGGATTGCTCCGGAGTGGTTTGCTCCACGGGATCCGCAGGCGGGCGGCCGCCTCCGCCGCAAATACCCAACACTCGCCGGCCGTAAGCTAATTGTTTACTTCGGACGGATCAATTTCAAAAAGGGGTTGGACATTCTGGCACGCGCCTTCGCCGAGGTTGCACGCGGGCGCAACGATCTACACCTGGTTCTGGCAGGTCCGGACGATGAAGGTTACGGTCAGAAGGTGCGGCACTGGCTCGCCGAAAAAGGGGCGCTGGAAAAGGCGACTTTCACTGGACTACTCGAGCACGAAAGTCGATTCTCGATATTGCAGGAAGCAGAAGTGTTTGTCCTTACGTCCTATACCGAGAACTTTGGCCAATCCGTAGTAGAGGCCATGGCCAGCGGCGTGCCCGTAGTGATTTCGAACCGCGTGAACATCTGGCCGGACGTGGCAAAGGCAGGGGCCGGAGTGGTGGTGCCCTGCGACATCTCGGCGACTGCAAAGGCACTGCAGCGTCTGATCGAGGATCCGGCTGCACGACACGAGATGGGCGAACGCGGCAAACAATGGGCGGCTAAGAACCTTCCCTGGCACGTGGTGGCCCGTCGAATGGCCGAGGCGTATGAGGACATCGTTCGCAGCCACACGAGCTGCCGTTTGCGATCAGCTACGTTTGACTAGAGGCCGCTGAAAGCTTGCTCCCAATCCCTGTTTTGAATGGGCGCAGCTTCCAGCTGCGTCGTAGGTCTCATCCAACAAACCGCGGCTTAGCCGCTGAGTGTCCGCTCGGGCATTTCATTAGATCTGCCCACGCAGTACGCAACTCGCGAAAGGATCGATCGTGCGAATTCTTATCCACGGAATCAACTTCGCTCCTGAACTCGTGGGGAACGGCAAATACAACGGTGAATTGGCTCATTGGCTCGCCCGACGAGGACACGAGGTGCGCGTCGTCACCGCTCCGCCGTTCAACCCCGCCGGCAAGATCGGTGTAGGCTACTCGTCTTGGCGCTACCGGAGAGAAATATTTTCAACCACGAGCAAGGCTGGAAGTCTGATCGCGTTCCGCTGTCCCTTGTGGGTTTCTCGCAATCCGGCGGCGTTAAGCCGAATCATGCATCTGACCAGCTTTGCCCTCTCCAGCTTGCCCGTCATGCTGGGGCAGGTCTTTTGGCGGCCATCGCTGATTCTGGTAATCGAGCCGACAGCATTCTGTGTGCCAGCTACTCGGATGACTGCGTGGCTATGCCGGGCGCGCAGTTGGCTGCATATTCAGGACTTCGAATTTGACGCCGGGTTCGCGACCGGAATGCTGAAGTCGCAGACTCTGCGTGCGATCATTGTCGCTCTGGACAGATGGCTGATGAGAGGCTTCGATCGGGTATCCACGATCTCCGCGAAGATGATGGATCGACTCGGGGAAAAAGGATTTCCTGTGGAACGGAGCATCTTCTTTCCTAACTGGGTGGATACGAATCGCATTTTTCCCACCGGAGTGCCAAGCCCTTTGCGCAAGGAACTCGGCATACCGCGCGATGCTGTCGTGGCTCTCTACTCGGGGACGATGGGGCGCAAGCAAGGGCTCGAAATCCTAGCCGAGGCGGCCGAGAAACTCGCCAAGAACGAGAGCATTCAATTCATTTTTTGCGGCGATGGGGCGTACCGAGAGGCTCTGGCGAGTTTGAGTGCACACCTTCCCAATGTACATTGGCTACCCCTTCAGCCGATTGAGCGTCTGAATGACCTGTTGAACCTGGCTGATATTCACCTTCTTCCACAATCCGCCGGAGTCGCCGACTTGATGATGCCATCGAAGTTGACCGGAATCCTGGCCAGTGGGCGTCCAGTGGTTACTACCGCGGCGGCGGGCACCCAGCTTGCGATGGCGGTGCAAGACTGTGGCGTCCGAGTCCCTGCCCACGACGCAACCGCATTTGCCGCGGCCATCGCCCGCTTGGCCGAAGATACGGGGTTGCGGATGCGCCTGGGTCATGCCGCCAGACGCTGTGCCGAGATGACTCTGGACAAGGAGAAAATATTGGAATCGTTTGAGCAGGAATGCCTTCGGGTTGTCGGATGCGATTACAGCCCGACCGCTCGATTGGAACCCGAGAAGCAGGTCTCATAGCGTCCACTGGGCACGACGTTGATGCGATCAAATTTGCAGTGATCCCATACCAAGCAGTTTGTTGGTCTCAAACTCCGCCGAGCCAGTGCCCCGCGAGACCCAGACGGACTGCCCGGCAGCTCGAACCAGGAGATCCTCCACATACGTTGAGAGCAACATGATGGCCGCACTCGGAGAACAGGCCGCCGTAGCTTATTCGCGCTGCTGGCAGAGCCCGACACAGACGGCGGTGAAGCGGCTCTTTGACGTCGTGATATCGCTGTGCTCGCTGCTGGTGCTGGCGCCCTTTTTCCTGGCTATCTCCGTTGCCATCAAACTCAGTTCTAATGGTCCAATCTTCTATCGGTGGAAAGTGGTTGGGCAGCACGGGGAGCACTTTGTGTCCTACAAGTTCCGCTCCATGGTAGTGGATGCGGACAAGCTGAAGCCGGACCTCGAAAGCCAAAATGAGATGCGCGGTCCGGTGTTCAAGATCACGAATGATCCCCGCGTCACTTCCGTCGGTCGGATGCTGCGGAAGTACAGCCTCGATGAACTACCGCAACTATGGAGCGTCCTGATCGGAGATATGAGCCTGGTAGGTCCGCGGCCGCCCCTACAGACTGAATACGTCCGCTTCACGGACTACCAGAAACTGAAATTGCTAGTGAAGCCGGGACTCACTTGCTTGTGGCAGGTCAGCGGACGAAACGACGTGCGCGATCTTGACGATTGGGTCAAGCTGGATCTCAGCTATGTACAGCACTGGTCGCTGGCGCTGGATCTGAAAATATTGCTTCGCACAGTGGTCGTCGTGTTCTTCGGGAAGGGCAAGTAGGGGCCCTTCGAAACCATACATTGAGGAAAGACCTCCGGTTCCCCCTTTGCTGATGTAATAACACACTCTCCTGGGCTGCCAGGCAGTTCTCCGACATCCACGGGCATATCTACTCACCAACAGGAGTTCAATTCAATTATGCGAGTTCTTGTCACTGGCGGTGCTGGGTTCATTGGGAGCCATCTTGTTGATCGGTTTCACAGGGAAGGTTTCCAGGTTCGCGTGCTGGACAGTTTGGATCCGAAGGTTCACCCAACAGGACAGCCCCCGAAGTTTCCCGCTGGTGTTGAATTCATTCGGGGTGACATCACTGACCGCGAAACTGTCCGCCACGCCCTGCGGCAGGTGGACGTCATTTCTCATCAGGCCGCTTACCAGGATTATATGCCGGACTTTTCGCGCTTCCTGCTGGTGAATGCGGTGGGGACGGCTCTGTTGTACGAGTTGATCGTCGAACATCGCATGAAGATCCGCAAGGTGATCGTCGCATCTTCGCAGTCGGTTTATGGTGAAGGACAGTATGTTTGCCCCGAGCACGGTCCCTTTCTTCCTGTCCCTCGCAGTGCGCAGCAGTTACAGCGAAAGCAGTGGGACGTGTCCTGCGCGGATTGTGGCCGACGCGCTACGCCCGCGCTGCTGACGGAGGAGCGCACAAATCCGTATAACCAATACGCCGTCTCCAAGCTCGCGCAAGAAAAGACGGCGCTCGGACTGGGATGGCTCCATGGGATTCCTACCGTCGGCCTGCGCTATTCCATTACGCAGGGACCTAGGCAATCTCTATTCAATCACTACTCAGGAATCTGCAGGATCTTCGTGAGCCACGGCTTGCGCGGCGACCCTTTGGTCATTTACGAAGACGGACTTCAGACGCGCGATTTCGTTCACGTCGAAGACGTGGTGAACGCCAACATGCTTGTTCTTGAAAGCGACGCAGCCAATGCCCGTGCGCTTAATGTCGGGAGTGGGCTTCCTACCTCCGTAATGGAGTATGCACGACTCGTCCGTGAGAAGATCGGAAACCATGTCGAGTTTCGCTTCCCAGGAGAGTATCGGACGGGTGACAACCGTAACAGTGTGTCCTCCATTTCACAACTGCAAGCCTTGGGTTGGAGTCCCAAGCGGAGTCTGTCTGAGATCCTGGATGATTTCCTGAACTGGGTTCAACGGAATGGCGGCGTTCCGGAACAGGTGCAAGACGCTTACAGGGACATGAAGCGGGCGGGCGTAGTGTTAGCCGCTGGCTAGTGTTCTCGTTCCTGAATCGAATTCGCTTCAGATAGTCGATGTATCACTTTCTCTATCTACGCAATCACTCGCTGAGGTCACATTTGATATGAGTACTCTACCCAATCAACCAAGCACTAAGATCGCGCCGCCGGATCTTCCCATCGGGGAGATTCCATCCTCACCTCCTTCGCCAGTCGAGGTTGCTCGTTCGGAGACTTATTTCCTGGATGTGGGAACCGTTCTTCGACATCTTCCCTTTGCCCAGATCGACCGCGTCGCCGAGGCATTGTGGCGCGCTTACGTCGAGAATCGAACGGTGTACGTTTTTGGAAATGGCGGGAGCGCCGCATTGGCTTCCCATTGTGCCTGCGATCTTGGTAAGGGCACCGTGATCGACGGCAACCGGAGATTCCGCGTGCTTGCGCTCACCGACAACATCCCTCTGATGACCGCGTGGGCGAACGATGCTTCTTACGACGATGTCTTTGCCGAGCAACTGACCTCGCTCATCGGTAAAGCCGACATTGCGCTCGCCATCAGCGGAAGCGGGAATTCGCCAAACGTGCTGAAGGCTCTTCAAGTCGCTCGGCAATCCGGCGCGTTCACCATTGGACTGACAGGATTTCAAGGAGGCAAGATGAAGAACCTCTGCGATCTCTGCGTGGTTGTTCCGTCGGACAACATGCAAATCATTGAGGATTTTCATGTCTCAGTGAGCCACTCCGTCTTTGCTTCTTTGCGCGCCCGGATGTGCGAAGCCACAGGGCAAGACCTGGTGCGCCAACAGGCCTAATGTTGCTTTCAGATTTGGAAGTGCCCAATGACCACTCGTAGCTTGCGTAATAGCATTTTGACGGCTGACCTGGCCTGGGGTGTGTTGGCCATGCCACTCGCGTATCTGTTTCGCTATGGTCTGGTGTGGCACGGCCCAGAAGACAGTTCCGCGCTCGTCTTCATTCCGCCACTGATGGCGGCACTGCTGATCTGGAGCGTGATGTCTTCCTGGACTCGACTCGATGGTTTCCGGGCCAGTTGGGGTTTCCCGGCTGTGGTCTCCCAGATCCTGCTCGCGGTCTCGGCTCTGATTTCTCTGCTTCTAACCATCGCCTATTTAACGCGCCAGTTCATTTCCCGTTTAGCTCTTGGATATTTCGGCTTGTTGCTCTTCTTAGGGTTCTTGGCGATCCGAGTAATCGCACGCTCGATTCTGGCGTCACGATACACGCAGTCTATGGTGCGCAACGTCGTGATTGTGGGAAGCGGACCTATTGCCCGGGAAATGGCCAACAAAATCGAATCTCATCCGGAGATGCTTCGCAAGATTGTGGGGTTTCTAAGCCCTGGCGAAGACGATTTCCCCAGCATTTCGTCGGTGAACCGCAAGGGTGCGGTGATCCTGCGAACTCCTGATATCGCTGAAGCGCTCAAGTTACAGGGCGTGGACGAGCTCATTTTGACCGTCTCGGCGCCGAGTCATCCGGAAATCCTGGATCTTACGTCGCGCTGTGCCAGCCAAGGGATTGCAGTGAGCTTAGTGCCACAACCTTATGAGCTATATCTCACGAAGCCGGAACTGACTGACCTCGATGGTCTTCCTCTGCTGCAATTGCTGGCAGTTCCGTTGATTGACGCCGAACCCTTCTGGAAACGTGGCCTCGATGTGGCGATGACACTCGCGTTACTCCCGGTGTGCATCCCCCCCATGCTTGCGGGAGCCGCACTTCTCAAACTCAAGAAGGGACGCGCGTTTTGCAGCGAGCCACGCTGCGGACAGTACGCAAAGGAGTTCAGGATGTACCGTCTGAATTCGCTCCGCGAGGCGACCGGACTGCCAGTCTACGAACGTGTGCTTCGAAGACTCAGCATTACCGAGTTGCCTCAGCTGTTCAACGTTCTGCGCGGCGAGATGAGCCTCGTCGGGCCTCGCCCGGAAGGCGTCGACCGGGCTCGGCGCTACACCGACTGGCATCGCCAGCGGCTCAATGCGAAACCAGGCATTACTGGGCTGGCCCAGGTTTACGGCCTGCGGGATCAGCATTCCTCAGAGGATAAGACCCGGTACGACCTGCAATACATTCTCCGGCGGTCGCTCTTCCAGGACATCTCTCTGTTGCTCCAGACCGCATGGACACTGACAGGGCGGCTCGTTCACGCGCAAGGGGCGGGGGCGGCCGGGTTCGGAATGATAGCGAGAACGGCAGACATCAGCTTTCGGGAGAATTTGACCCATGCTCATAGTTCGCAGTCCAGTGCGGATTAGTTTTGGCGGCGGTGGCACCGACCTCCCCGCCTACTATGAACAGTTCGGTGGCTTGGTCCTAAACGTTGCTATCAACAAGTATTTCTACACCGTGCTTACTGCGAGGCACGATGACCGTATTCAAGTCATTTCTTCTGATCTTCGGGTATTCGAGACTTGGCATGACATCGCAAACACGAACCTGCGTGGAGGTTCGCTGGAAATCCCGCTGGCCGTACTGAAGGAGATGAATTGTGATGTCGCGGTCGATCTCTTTCTGGCTTCAGAGATTATGCCCGGGACGGGTCTTGGATCCTCTGCCAGCGTTTGCGTCAACATCCTCAAAACTCTTAGCACCTATCTGCAACAGCCAATTTCCAAGTACGATCTCGCAGAACGATCCTTCCACATCGCCCGGCATGTTCTGGGGAAACATGTCGGCAAGCAGGATGAATACGCGGCTGCTTTCGGCGGCCTGAACTTCATCACGTTTCATACGGATGGCAGCACATTGGTTGAGCCGATCGATTTGAATCCTGCGGTAGCAACAGAGCTTCAGCGGAACCTGATGCTCTTCTTTGTCGGCTCTGCCCACCATTCCTGGACGATACTGCAAGAGCAGGAGTCTTCGACGCGGAACCAGACAGGAAGCGCCGTTGAAGCTCTGCATGAAGTGAAAGCACTGGGGATTCGCATGCGCAGCGCCCTTCAGCAAGGAGATCTCAGCGAGCTGGGCACATTGCTGCACGAAGGCTGGCAGGCAAAGCGGCGCATCTCGACCAAGATCTCATCCCCCCGTATCGATGAGCTTTACTCCCTCGCGCGGAACCATGGCGCCTTAGGCGGCAAGATCACGGGCGCGGGCGGCGGGGGTTTCCTGCTGCTCTACTGCGAACCCGATCAGCAGTCCGATCTTCGGGAAGCGATGCGGCAGCAAAACGTGCAAGAAATGACCTTCGGCTTTGATATGCAGGGTGCGCAGGCGATCGTGAACGATCCGTTCATCAACCGAGATGAAAGCACCGGATGTCGCTGGACGTTCGTTCCAAACACCAAGGGGGTGCCGATTGTTTAGCACCCTCCTTGATCCTTATCGACCTCGATGAAGGCTTTCCTGTTGGCCGCCGGACACGGCACTCGACTGCGTCCCATTACGAACGAGGTTCCCAAGTGTCTTGTGCCGATCCGGGGTCGGCCAATGTTGGCTATTTGGTTGAAACTCTGCAGGGACCTGGGGATTGCGGAGGTTCTGATAAACCTTCATGCCCATGCGGACGCGATACTAACATTTCTGCAAGGATCCGAGCAAGGCAATGTGCGCGTGCACCTGGTTGAGGAGAAGCAGTTGCTTGGGAGCGCCGGCACGTTGCGCGCGAATCGCGATTGGGTTCAAGGGGAGGATCTGTTTTGGGTGTTTTATGCAGATGTTCTTCACTGTGCCGATCTTCATCCAATGCTGCGATTGCATCGCGAACGCCGGCCCGCGGCCACGCTAGGGGTCTATGCAGTACCTGACCCGTCTCGCTGCGGCATTGTGACGACCAACTCCCAGGGCATTATTGAGGACTTTGTGGAAAAGCCGGCGCATCCGACCAGTAATTTGGCTTTCTCGGGGTTAATGATCGGAACTCGCGCGGTGCTGGACGCCATACCAGACGGCGTTCCGGTGGACATCGGATTTCACGTGCTACCTAAACTGTGCGGTCAAATGCTGGCATTTCCCATACGGGATTACTTGATTGACGTTGGCACCTTGGAGAACTACGAACAGGCACAAGTTACGTGGCCCGGACGATTAGGATAAACCGATGGAGAATAACTAACATTATGCTTAGTGGAGTCGTTTTCGACTTGGACGGCGTGATCGTCGATAGTCATCCCGTACACAAGAAAACATGGCGGACATTTCTTGCTAGTGTCGGCAAAGAGGTTTCCGAATCAGACCTCGACTACATCTTCGAGGGCCGCAGAAGGCGAGACATTCTGGTTCACTTTCTTGGCCAACTTTCAGATTCTGAGATCCAGGAGTACGGAAACAAAAAGGACGAGCTTTTTCGGCAGGCTTGCGCGGACCTCGAGCCAGTGGCCGGCAGCGTTGAATTCATCAAGAAGGTTGAAAGAGCAGGGCTTTGCATCGCGCTTGCCACCTCGGCAAGCCGGCAGCGCACCCGCTGGACGCTCGACCAACTCAAGATTGCGGGCTATTTTGACGCAGTAATCACCGGAGACGATGTGACTCACAGTAAGCCGGATCCAGCGATCTATCGGTTGGCTGCCCAGCGCCTGTCTATTTCTCCGGAACGCCTCGTGGCCGTCGAGGACTCTGTGTGTGGAGTTCGCGCGGCGAGGGCGGCAGGTTTGTCCTGTCTTGGAATTGCCTTAGGCGAGAATATCCATTCGTTAGTTCTAGCCGGAGCTGACCGCGTATTTCCAAATCTAGTCGATTTATCTATCGGAGACTTGGGAAAGCTGTTCAATACCTGCTCGGTTTCAGGCCTATCGTCATGAAAGGCTTGAAACCTGGCTTCTAACCAGGCACCCCTGCTTGGATTGACGGCACCGATCAAATGTCATACCACTGGATGTTTGATCGCGCGGCCAGCGCAAGTCCTGCATCGCAGTGGTCAGAATTGGAACCGGAGGTCTCGAGGCTGGCGCTAGCGGAAGTTCGCCGTCGGTGATCGCTACTTCAGATTCGAGAGCACGAGCGAGGTCGCCTCTTGGGTCATTTGTCCGTCCACCATGCGCCAGATTCCTAGTGGGTTCGAATCCTTCAATTCTTCCGGCAAGGCCGCGTCGGGAAATCCCTGATAGCAGACCGGGCGCGCAAACCTGAAAATTGCACGGGTTCCCACCGAAGTCGAGCGGCCGTCCGAGGTTGAGGGATAGGGGCCTCCGTGCACCATGGCGTGGCACACTTCGACTCCGGTAGGAAACCCGTTGAAGACAAGGCGGCCGACCTTGTTCTCAAGAATCGTGATCAGATCGGCAAAGTCACGAAGGTCCCGCTCGGTGCCGTGAATGGTCGCGGTGAGATGGCCTTCGAGAGAGCGGGCAATCGCAAGGATCTGATCGCGGTTCGAGTGACGCACAAGAAGCGTGGTTGGGCCAAAAATCTCGGCATCTAACTGCGAGCCTAGAAATTTGTCAGCGTCCGTCTCAAAAAGCGCAGAGGTTACGGTAAACCCTGCAGGCAGCGCCGCTTTCGGAGCTTCGGCGACGAGCGTTACGGCAGGATCTGTCTTCCGTCCGGCGAGCGCCGAATCGTACGAAGAATGAATGCTCCTGGTAAGCAAGTGGAATGGGGCCGACCCATCGACCAACTGTCGCAGTTTGTCTACAAACGAGGCGGCCTCGTTGCCTTGCGGCAGAAACACCATTCCCGGCTTGGTGCAGAACTGGCCGGCGCCCATGGTGAATGAAGTGTGCAGTCCTGCTGCAATGGTCTCGCCACGTTCTCGCAATGCGCCCGGCAAGATGAAGACGGGATTCGTGCTGCTCATCTCGGCATAGAACGGAATCGGTTCGGGGCGCGCAGCCGCTACATCCATCAACACTCGTCCCGCGGTGCGTGATCCCGTAAAGCCGCCGGCTTTCACCAGCGGATGTTTCATCAATGCCGTTCCAATCTGCGCTCCACTGCCAAACAGCAGCGAGAACACACCCTCCGGCATGCCGCACTCCCGAACAGCGTCTCGAACCATCTGCCCCACGAGTTCGCTCGTGCCGGGATGTGCAGCATGGGCCTTCACAATGACGGGGTTTCCGCCCGCCAACGCCGAGGCGGTATCTCCTCCGGCAACAGAAAATGCTAACGGGAAGTTGCTGGCACCGAATACTACGACCGGACCCAGGGGCCTCAGCATGGAACGAATGTCCGGCCTGGGAGCAGGTTTGCGGTCGGGGTCGGCGCGGTCGATACGCGCGGCCACCCACGAACCCTCCTCCGCAACCTGGGCGAACAATCGAAGCTGGGCGCAAGTGCGAGCGGTTTCACCTTGCAAACGCGCCTGCGGCAGAGCAGTCTCCTGGCCCGCACGCTCGATGATCTCCCCGGCAATGGACTCGATCTTCGTCGCAATCGTGCGTAAGAACGCACCGCGGACACGTCCCGTCGTTCGGCTGTAGGCCGCAAAGGCCTCCGAGGCAAGGCGAACTGCGAGATCTACCTCCTCCGTGGTTGCCGCTATGAATCCCGGCTGCAGACGTTGCCCAGTGGTAGGATCCGAGGCGTAAAGCGGTTCCCCCGAACCGTTGCCTTCCCGAAAACCGATCAGCGATCGACCTGCAAGTTTAGCCATTTTCTCTGAATCTACTTTCTGCTTGGTAGCGCGAAGCCGACGACTGGCTGTGGACGGGAATGAACTGCGTCACGAATAATCCTGCGGTTCCGTTCCAACTCGTCGCCGACCAATTCCAGGCGAGGCGGACGGACGCGGGAATTCCCCATTCCTACTTCAGCTTGCACCAGCTTAATGAGCTGAACGAAGTTTGGCACTGTATCCATGCGCAACAGTGGCAAGAACCAGCGATACAACTCGAACGCCTTATCATTCTCTCCGTTGATAGCGCAATTGAACAGTTCCACCGATTCCCGGGGCAGTGCGTTGGCCAGGCCGGCAATCCAACCGGTAGCTCCCACCCCGATCGCTTCCAGCACAGCGTCATCAACGCCGACCGAGATCTCCAAGCGGCGGTCGAGCAGCGCTCGAATCGCGGATACGCGCCTGGCATCCGTGCTCGATTCCTTCACTGCCTCGAAGTTTTCCTGCTCTGCCGCCAATTCGCGAATCTGCTCGGGAAGGAAATCCGTTCCGTAGGCCACGGGATTGTTGTAGAGCATGCAAGAAAGAGGAGTAGCTTCGAACACGGCTGCAACGTGAGTCTTCATTTCCCGCCAGTTGCCGTGATAGACATAGGGCGGCAACACCATGAGCGCATCGCAGCCGAGGTCCGCAGCCGTTTTCGCGAGCGCCACCGCCTCAGCGGTGGTTAGCGCCGAGATGGAAGCCACTACCGGTCCGCGCCCATGAACCGCGCCGACACAAGTACGCAGAATCTTCACCTTCTCGTCAAAGGACAGCGTCGCGCCCTCTCCTAATGAACCGAGGGCGACGATCCCCGCGCACCCGTTGTCCAAGAGCCAGCGACAGTGTTTCGTCACTTCGCTGTGATCGACATGAAGGTCCTCGGTAAGACTGGTGGTGATTGCAGGGATCACGCCCTTCCAGTTCATTAGTGTCCTCCTGTTACTTCACTGTGTTGCAGTTCCAACTGCCCCGTGATGGCCGCCAAGGTTTCGACGCGAGCAGGAAAGACCGGCGGCCGAACCGAATCCGGGTTCCACTTGAAAAGGAATTGCGTTGCGGGACCGCAAACTCGTCCCTGGCAGGGGCCCATACCGCAACGCGTGTGCAGCTTGGCGGAGCGCCATGACGTGTGCTGCTGAAGACGCGAATAGTGAACGTCCTCGCAACGGCAAACCGTGGTTTCGGACGAAGGCAGGCTCCTTAGCTCCGAGCGCAAGCGGAACGTGCGATCAAGCAATTGCGCGAATCGGCGTGCCTTCTGGCGCTTGGCGAACCATGCTTCTGCTTCGGTTGTGCGTCCCGCCGCAGCCAAGCCGGCAATCTGACCTTCGATGAGCGCTAACTCCACGCCTCCGACGCTGGTCGGTTCACCCGCACAGTAAACCGATGAGGCGGTTGTTCTCTGAAAGTCGTCAACTTGCACACAACCGTTGGCGACCGCACACCCCAGCAGCAACGGTAATTCGACGTTGGGAACAAGATGAAAACCGAAGGCGAGATAGTCACACGGGATGTCTTCGAGTCTCCCCGCTCGCGAAATGGTTACTCTTTCAAGAGCCTGCTGGCCATGAGCAACGAGCGGCCAACTGTTCGCGGCAAGTGGGACACCGGCGAGATCCCTTTTAAGTTGGAGCCCCTGGACGATCTTTTCTGGCCAGCTAAACAGTGCCATGCCGAATCTTCCCAAGCTCCCCCAGGATGCCTGCTCGCAAATCACCGGTATCTCAGCGCCATGCTTGCGGAGGTAGGCTGCCACAGCCAATAGTAGGGGACCAGTGCCCGCAACAATCACGCGCTTGCCGCGGATCGGCAGGCCGCCCTTGACCATTGCTTGCAGACCACCCGCGCCCATCACGTTCGGCAACGTCCAACCAGGAAAAGGCAGGAATCGTTCTCTCGCCCCGGTTGCCAGCACCAGCTTCTTGTATTTGAGTTCGCAGAAGCCGTCGCTATTTTCCGCCAGCAGGACACCTGCTTCGGGCTGATGCACCACTCGCAGTCCGCAGAGCACGGTTGCACCTGACGCGCGCACTCGCTCAGCCCATTTCGAGGCATCCGTGTTTTGTTGATCACCAGACTCGCCCCGCCAGATCTGCCCGCCTAGCCTGAAATTATCGTCGACGATTCCGACGCGGACGCCGCACTCCGCCGCGCGAGCCGCGGCAGCCATGCCTGCCGGGCCTCCACCAATCACAAGGACATCGAAATGGCGCTGCACTTCCCTGCTCATCTGTCTCACTTCTCGGTGCTGATTTCCATGCCTTGCTCGCACAACATCTGACAGCTTCGAACGTGCGGATTCCCGTCTACGGCCACACGGCACTCAAAACAAATTCCCATGCCACACAGCGGACCACGCGGCTCACCGCTGACTGACATTCGGCATGCTTGTCCAGCGATGACTATCGCGACCGCTACGGTCGCTCCCGAGGGTACGACAACTGGCGCGCCGTTGACGGTCACCGCGACCTGGCTAAGCATGCACGTACTCCTTCGCCGTGCGCGAGGGTAAGTACGGTTCAACGGGAATTCCCGGTTTTGTGCCGGTGATCTGATCGGCCAGAATGCGTGCCGTTCCCAGAGATGTTGTAATTCCCAAGCCCTCATGACCAGTTGCCAAGAATATGGACTTGTCTCCAGTCCACGGCCCAATAAGCGGAAGCTTATCGGGAGTGGCGGCACGAAATCCCGTCCAGGTACGCACGGTCGACATCTGTGCCAACCCCGGCATATATTCCTGGGCACGTTGCAGCATGCGCACTAGCATGGAGTTATCCACTTCTTTGTGCTCGGCCCCGTACTGCCGTGAAGATCCGATCAGAATCTGGCCAGTCCGGCGAGGCTGCACATTGAACGCGACCGAATCGCCGCTCACGGAGTGAGCACTCTTCAAATAGCCGAGCTCCACCAACTGATGCCGCACAAATCCGGGATAGCGGTCGGTGATGACCAGATGGCCCTTCCTCTTTTTGATTTCAAGTCCGGGCGTAAGATCGGCGGAGGAGGCCCCGGCCGCATTCACGATGATCTCGGCGGAGATCTCCGAGCCATCCGCCAGCCGAACCTGCCCCGCGCCAATCTGCGTGACAGGAATACCGAGGCGAAGTTTGGCGCCTCGCCCTTGCGCACGTTCCATCAGAAAGCGGGCAGCACACGGCGGATACAGCACCCCATCTTCGGGGACGAGAAGGCCACCAGCCATTCCCGGACGAAGGTTCGGCTCCAGCCCCTGCAAGGCTTTCGCATCGAGCACTTCCGTTGGAACTCCACTCTTGCCGTAGTAGTCTCGCTTGCGGTGGACCTCGATCATTTCCTCTTCGTCAGCCGCTACCCAGATCGTTCCACACTGTTCGTACTCCACGTCGTCCGGCAATTCGAGTTTCAGCTCTTGCCATAGTTGCTGAGAGTAGCGAGTCAACGCGAACTGCGCGTCGGAATCGTCCATGACAACGATGTGGCCCATCCCCGCAGCAGTTGCACCGCTTCCCACAACGTCCGCGCCTATGACCGCGACGCGCAGGCCGCGACGTGCGAATTCATCCGCACACGCGGCACCCACAATGCCGGCACCCACAATGACAACGTCATAAGCTGCTTTGCTCATGCGCGAATGCCCATGCACAGCGGGTCGCGTGGATCAAGCACCAGCTCGGCCTCGGCGTTTACGAATGCCGATCCTTTGATGCTGGGATACACCTTGCCATCGCGCACCTTCACGCTGCCTTCAAACACGCTGCCAACAATGCTTTCCTGCTTCCACGTTTGCCCCTCGCGGATTTTGCCATCGGCATAAAGGCAAGCCAGCTTGGCGCTGGTTCCCGTGCCGCAGGGAGAACGATCGTAAGCCTTGCCTGGACAAAGCACGAAATTCCGGCTGTCCACACCTGGAAGCTGAGATGGACTAAACAGCTCGACGTGATCAATCTCTTTGCCATCGGCACCGGCAATGCCACGGTCACGAAGAGCCTGGCGGATCGCCCAAGTAAAAGTCGTCAGTTGGTCTACATTCTGGAGGGTCAATTCCATTGTGTGATGGCGCACGAGGAAAAACCAGTTCCCTCCCCAGGCCACATCTCCACGCACCTCGCCGTATCCGGGAACGTCGACCGCGACATTTGCCTGACTGCGATAGCTGGCGACATTGTTGACCGTAACCTCGCCACCTTGGTGCAGAACAGCGCTCACTGTGCCCACCGGCGTCTCAATCTTGTGCTCTCCTGGACCGATGCGCTTCATATAGGCCAACGTCGCAACCAGACCGATGGTCCCGTGACCGCACATGCCCAGGTACCCGACGTTATTAAAGAAGATGACACCGGCGGCGCATGCGGGATCAAGAGGATCGCAAAGCAAAGCTCCCACCATGACGTCGGAACCCCGCGGCTCATTGACTATGGCCGAGCGGAAACGATCGTGCTTGGTGCGAAAGCACTCCAACCGGTCGGCAAGCGGCCCAGCGCCGAGGTCTGGGCCACCATTCACTACTAGGCGTGTGGGTTCGCCGCCGGTGTGGGAATCGATGACTCGGACTTTGTGGCGTTGCGTCATTTTGATCGCTCGCGAGCCCTTTTTATTAGAATGCCATCGAATGCGAAGCTTGCCTCGCATCGTTAAGTTACCGAGGGCGAATTAGTTAGGCACCTTTCGTATTTTATGGATACAATATGCAATCGTCAAACCCAATTCCTCACAGAAGGTTATTTAAACGTTGACCGACGAACCGGCAGCCCGAAAATCATCCGATCTCAAACCTCGAGAATTCGCTCGCGGCTTAGGCCTGTCCGATTCCATCATGGTCGTGGTCGGTGCCATGATTGGGTCGGGAATCTTCATTGTTCCGGCAGAGATGGCCCGTCACATCGGGAGCGCAGGCTGGCTGCTGGTGGCGTGGGGGTTAGCTGGCGGTCTCACGATCGCAGGAGCCCTGTGCTACGGAGAACTCTCTGCGATGATGCCACAGGCCGGCGGAATGTATGTTTACCTCCGCGAGGCATATTCACCCTTGTGGGGCTTCCTTTATGGTTGGACCTTATTCTCTGTCATTGAGACAGGCACGATCGCCGCAGTGGCAGTTGCATTCGCACGCTTTTCCGGCGGGCTATGGCCAGTGATCTCTGAAAACAATTATCTGGTCGCTCCCATCCGCTTCTCAAGCCACTACGCCCTGTCTCTTTCGACGGCTCAATTGCTTGCGATTTGCGTCATTGCGCTGCTCACGTTCGGCAATACTCTCGGACTCCGCTACGGCAAGCTGATCCAGAATGTGTTCACCGTTGCCAAGACAGGTGCACTGGGCGGTCTAATTGTCCTGGGGATTCTCCTTGGGCGTAACGCCTTCGCGCTCCACGCAAATTTCGGTAGCCCATGGCATGCGCGCGGGATCGACTCCCTGGGAGGCGGACTCACCGCAGCGACAATGTCCGGCCTGCTCGTCGCCATCTGTCTAAGCCAAACCGGGTCACTGTTTTCCGCCGACTCATGGCACAACATTGCCTTCGCAGCCGGCGAAGTGAAGCGACCGGAGCGCAATGTCACGCTAGCAATGGTGATCGGCGCAACCGTGGTCATCGTGCTCTATATTCTCGCAAACATTGCGTATCTGGTGACACTCCCGTTGGAGGCCATCCAGCATGCACCGGCGGATCGTGTGGGCACGGCCACGTTGCGGGCGATCTTTCCGGGCGTCGGGACATCGGTCATGGCGGCCGCCATCATGGTCTCGACCTTCGGCACCATCAACGCCCTGACTTTGACTGGAGCGCGCGTCTACTATGCGATGGCTCGTCAGCGGCTCTTCTTCCCTTTCGCCGGCAACCTCAACTCGGCGAGCGTGCCCGCCTCTTCGTTGAAGTTGCAGGGCTTGTGGGCTGCGTTCCTCGTACTGCCTCGCACCTACGATCCTGCGACGCGGGCGTGGGGAAACCTGTACAGCAACCTGCTCGAATATGTCATTTCCGCAGCTCTGATCTTTTACGTGCTTACAGTGGCTGGGGTATTTCGGCTACGTATCAAGCGCCCTGACGCACCGCGGCCTTACCGCACGATCGGTTATCCAGTGGTTCCCGCTCTTTACATTCTTGCCGCCAGCACAATTCTTGCCGTACTGTTTGCATATCGCCCAGCAACCACGTGGCCGGGACTGCTGATTGTCCTGTTGGGGATTCCAATTTACCTGTTGATCGGCTGGACAGGCGGAGCACGGGATGCGCAGAGTTCTCAGCCTCAGACCGTTGATCTTCAGGATGCAAAGTGAGCCGCAAGAACTCAGTCTTCCGCAGGAGCTCGAATGTTGGTGAACGTCCCTAGGAAGCAAGGAGTCCAAAAGCCGAGACAATTGACGCCTTCGCCGCTCTTGCTGCGGAGGGTCGCTCTTTCCATTGCGGCTGCCTGTCTCGGTGCGGTCACCCTCAACGCACAGTCTCCGGCCGCGACCGAGATCCTACGTCGAGAGTTTCTTGGGCGGGATTTTGCGGTTTCGGGGCAGTAGATGTGGTTTGTTTGGATATAACATGCGATATAGTAGAGGTTGAAGATGTGAAAGTAGGCATCAAACCTAGCATCCCGACGCTATCGATATGGACCTAGAAACTGCATCGGATTCAGCCATCCCGCGACAATCGCTCACTTCGGCAGTTGCCGATAAGCTACGCGACCAGATCATTCGGGGAGAGATCCCGGAGGGAGCTCAACTCCGGCAGGACGCTATCGCGACTCAATACCAGGTCAGCCGCATCCCGGTGCGCGAAGCGCTGCGGCAACTGGATGCGGAAGGTCTGATTACTATCGTTCCCAACCGGGGAGCAGTTGTGCCCGCCTTGTCCCCCGATGATATCGAAGAGCTGTTTTCGATTCGCGCCTTGCTCGAACCCGAGGTTTTGAAGCTTTCGATTCCACTCCTGACGGAAGACGATTTTTCGGAAGCCGATGCCGTCCTACGCAAGTATGTGAGTGAACTTCGGCGAGACGATCACGTCTCCGCCTGGGGACGACTGAACTGGCAATTTCATTCGATCCTGTATTCGCGCGCCAATCAGCCGCGTTTTATGGCTATTATCCGCAACGTCAACAACAACGGCGAGCGGTACACGCGCCTGCAGCTCTACCTGACCCACGGCATGAAGCGCGCCAATGAAGAACATCATCAGATTCTGGAGTTCTGCCGTCAGCGTGACGTAGCTCAAGCCTGCCAACTATTGCGCGAGCATATCCAATACGCGGGCGAGTCGCTGAAGGGAGCCCTTGAGCAGAAGCGATGCGATGCGCAAGGAAATTCGGACAACGGTGGGCCGCGCCCGAAATCCTAGACAGCTCTAGTGAATTGACAGGATTGCCGTTGCCACAGACAGGCGCGGCAAATCGAGCTGTATCTTCGAACCATTCACTTTGATTGGCTGCTGCTTAGGAACAACACGATCAGGATTGTCAAAACTGTTGCAGGCATTCCAGTCCGCGTCGTGGAGAATCTGAGCGGTGCCTCCATCCCCGACGCTTCCCTTCAGAGTGCACTCCACCTGCAAGTCGGAATCGTGACGAGGATTCACGAAGGTGACTACGATTTCTTTGTCGCTCTTGGAGGCGGAAACCGAGAGGCTCAGAGGCGACGAATCCTCGGTCTCGACTCGCAACGCAGTCTTGGAACGGTGCGGCTTGAAAAGTGAAAACGCATGATAGGTGGTGGTCCGAACGCAGTGCTCGCCCTCGGGCCCATCTGTAAGCAGCAGAGACTGCAAGACGTTCACCATTTGCGCGATATTGCACATATATAGCTTGTCGGCCTGGCGATTGAAGATGTTCAGCCCCAGACCGGCGCAGACGGCGCTGCGCATGGTGCTCTGCTGCCAGAGTTTTCCGTAACGCTTTTCGTCTTCTTCCGGAATATTGTCCCAAACGCCCCACTCGTCGAGAATTAAGCCAACCTTCTTCCCGTTCTCATAGCTGTCGAGCACGGCCCGCTGATGGACGATGGATTCCTCAACCTTCGCATAAGAAGCCAACTGCTCATTCATGTGGTCGACAGCAAAATTGGTGGAATGATCAGCGCCGCCCGAGTAGTAGTGCATAGAAACTCCCGCCGGCCGCTCCCAACCCAAGCCATCCATTAGTCCACGCGACCACCGACTATCGTTGCCCGAAGGTCCACTTGCCACCAGGAAAAGTTCGGTACCCCCGAAGTCTCGACAATAGACGGCGAAATCGCGGTAGAGACGCGCGTATTCCTCAGGGCGCATGTTGCCGCCACAGCCCCAACTCTCATTGCCAACGCCCCAGTAACGTACCCGGAATGGCTCGGGAGAACCGTTGGACGCGCGCTCATCCGAAAGCGTGCTTCCCGATGGATAGTTGCAGTACTCGATCCAGTCTCGCAGTTCATGCGGCGTGCTGCTGCCCACGTTTCCTGCCAAGTAAGGCTCAGCGTTCAAGAGACGGCATAGCCCGACAAATTCGTGTGTCCCGAAACTGCCGTCCTCGATATAGTTCCCCCAGTGAATGTTCACGCGTTTCGGACGCTTTGCGGCGGGACCAATGCCGTCACGCCAGTGGTAGTCGTCGGCAAAGCAGCCACCCGGCCAGCGCAGAACCGGAACCCCTAAATCTTTGAGATATTCCACGGATTGTCTTCGGTATCCGTTGAGGTTGGGAATATGCGAATCCTTGCCCACCCATAGCCCACCGTAGACGCACGAACCCAGATGCTCGATAAAATGACCGTGGAACTCTGGCCGTACCAGCCCGATCTCAGAGTCGGTGCGGATCACGACGCGTTGTGTTGTTGAGGTTGGTGCTCCGAGTAAACTCTTGGGAACGAAGGCCAAGGCGGCTACTGCGGCGGTACCTGCAACGAATTGCCGTCTCGAGATTGCGTGAATCATGCTCATTGGATCCTCATCAAAATCGCTTCGTGGCGCGAAACATCTCCTGTGTCGCTGCCGCTAAAGAACCGAGATCTTTGTGCCGCCACAGGTTGCGAAGCCTTGGACGGCAGCGTTATTAAAGCTCACGGTTATAGGATTGGTACATTCTTCGCGGTTGAGAAGACCAACCGCCAACAACCAGCAGATTACCTCAGCCGTCGCACGGAATCCAGCCTGCTGTCAGCCTAGCTGTCCGACCACCTCGAACCGCTTTTCGTTTCTCACATCTATGATAAGGGTGTCCTTGTGAACTCCTCCTAGAGTCGCGGATCGCCCGTTCACGCTCACGCCTTTGAGCAAGGTCCGTGCCGGAAGCCGCAGCTTGAAATGCACTTCCTTGGGCGCTCTCGCTCCGCTCAATTCCACTTGCCCGACAATGGACTTGGCAGTCGGTCTCGCGGCCAACCTAAAGCTGACACGCCCCCATCGCGTCGGCGCGTGTTCAATCCCAATTTCTTTGCCGGAGATCACCCACTCGCGCGGCACGCCTTTGGCAAGGTACAACCTTTCGTCGTCAGAATCCTCGAGCACGAGCATCCAACGAACTAACAACGGAATGGTCTGTTGCGCCGGAACACAGTAGGTCCCGGAGTCGCCGGTGATCCCCGTTACTTCTCCAGCGGTCCAACTGCCCCGCGTGTGCGCATGATACCGATGAGAATAGAGGAATAACAGGAATTCCTCGATGCGGTCCAGTCGCAGCAGTGCCTGCGCGTACCCGTACGAGATGAAACCCAGAATCTCGCGGCCGTCTTCCTGAAAGCGCCATACGTTGGCCACGACTCCGAGCGTGGTGGCGCCGTACGCCCGCATACAATTGATGACATGGTTCGCGAGGCGTGGCGGCAGCACGTCCGCCTGAAGCAATTCCGCATAAGGACGGTGCGGCCACTGCTGCGAACTGGGCTGCTCCTTCTCCAGCGACTCGCGAAAAGTGAGCGTCGTACCGGGAAACAATCCAATGTAAGGCGGCGCCTTATCGCTCTGGATATTCTTCTCGATGCTCTCGATTGTCCGCGCTTGGAGCGTCTGGCTGCGCTTGAGCCAGCCCTGCGCCAACTTCTCCATACCCGGCGAGGAGTTGAGATGAGCCAGTTCCGTCCAGACTCGCGCAATGTCTTTGAACCCGCGTGCTGCGAATGCGGTGTTGGCATAATACGGCTGCCAGTACAGGGACGGATTCTCGCTGAGGCACGAGTCCGATTCACTCCACCCGCGGATCAGTCCATGCCCAGCATTCTCCTGCGGCAACTTGAGACTCTCATCGTGCATATCGCCCAACAACTTTGCAGTTGCCTCGATCTTTGCGCGGTGCTTCAACATCAACGCGCTGTCCTGAGCGTAGTTGAAGTATCGTGCCAGTAACGAGAGGGTCATGCCAAACTGCGCCGTCTCGGGACCGCGCATGTCGACCATCCCGTTCGAATCTACGTATTCCGTGAAGTAGTTATCAATGAACAGCCGCGCTGTCTCCACGCGACCCCATTCCATGTTGGTGTAGATCGCACTGGTAAAGATGTCCTGGAAACCGTCGTACTCCGAGCCAGCGTAGTCGCGGTCGACGGCACCGTATTTGGGATACACTCCACCCGGTCGCGTCATCAACTCCTTCGCGAACGAGTGTTTCGACATGTCGATCCATACGCTCTGGGGGAGCGAAGCCGGAGCGAAATCGTGAAGTTGCTCGTCCCAATATTCTGCAAACGCGTGCAGGGCACGATAGAACTCTTCGGGTTGCGGATCTTCGCGGCCGGGCGGGTACGCGGGATAGCTGTGGCCGTACACGACCTTCGCAATCTTGCCGTCTTCGATCCGCGCTGTGCGGTGCCAAGTGTGCACGATGTATTTGTTCTTGTTCGCACCCACGTCACCAAACAGGATCACTTCCCAATAGGCACGATCAGAGACTGGGATCACTTTGCGGACGGCCGGCATCCAACCCCCAACCAAGCCGTCGTAGAGTTGCCCATTCTTCAGAGCCTCATGCAGTTCGGGTGAATACTGAATCGGATGGTAAGTCCTCGTGTTACCGCTGCGGTAGACGGGGGTAACGTCGTAGGCCTCCCTGGTGCCGACAAACGTGGTCCAGGTGCGCGGATTCTTCTCTGCAGACGCCATAGGCGGCGCAGCCGATTTCACTCTGTCGGGGTCGGGATCGCCATCCTGCAGAAGCCGGTCTGCCAGAAGATCCGGGGAGGACAACCCAATCTCCTTAAGCGCAAGTCCCAGATACGGGTTCCCTTCCGGCATAGAGCCTTCCGCGCTCTTGGTGAGCACTCGCGTTTCGCCGAACGAGGAAACGAATGCCAATGAACCTTCACGGCTGCGCAAGTCTTCGTAGACCTTCCATGAATCCGCTTCAGTCTTGAATGCGGCGATCAGCGTGTAGCCTGCCAGTGAGGACGTGTCCTCCTCCTTCCGCCTCGGCTTTCGAGAAACAGGAGGGCTCGTTTGCGCAGACACCCCAACGCTATGCGACAGAATCTCGAGACCCGCTGCGGTGGCCGCTATCCCTTGAAGGAAATCGCGTCGGTGCATAATGAAACCTCGTTCCCATTACGTTAGCGCTGATCGCTCGTCGCGCCGGTTACTTCAGCGCCGCCGACGTCTGGCGTTTCCCATTGATTCCCGGTCTTCCTTGATTTCGAAGTTGGCCGGCGGCGTCACGCCCAGCAGATTTTGGACCAGATAATCCCATCGGCGACGCACCAGATACAACGCATGTTCACCGCTCTCGCCATGAAACATGTTGGGCACAAATAACATGTCGAAGTTCTTATTCGCCTTCATCAACGCATCCACGAAACGGATCGTCTCCACAGGATGGACGTTGTCATCGATGTCTCCGTGCTCCAACAATAGATGCCCCTGCAAACGCCCCGCCATGGTCACGTTCGACTGTGCAGCATAGTCGTCTTGTACGGGATATCCCTGGTAGGCTTCATTCCACCAAGCCTTATCCAGGCGGGCGTCGTGATCGCCCGAGGTGGAAACCCCGACTCTGTAGAATTCCGGGAACGCCAGCATGGCATGAGCTGCGCCGTAGGCTCCCGCAGACGTACCAAAGATTCCGACTCGTGTTGCGTCCATATATGGATAGCGCGTGGCCATTTGCTTGATCATGGCCACGTGGTCTTCGAACGCTCCGCCCAAGTTCCTGTATGAGAACTGGTGAAAAGCTCGCGAGCGTCCGGCGGTACCTCGGCCATCCACCATCACGACCACGAATCCCAACTCCGCGACCGATTGCAGCCATAGCGTACGGCCAAAGCTTTTGGGGACAAAGAAAGCCTGCGGGCCCGTGTACACGAACTCAACGATCGGATATTTCTTCGCCGGATCGAAATTCGAGGGCCGCCAGATTAGCCCATAGATATCGGTAGTACCGTCCGCAGCTTTCCCCGGAAACGGCTCAGCGAACTTCCATCCCGTCTTCAGCAGTTCGCTGGCATCTGTCTTCTCTAGAACGCGGACTTCCGAGCCATCCTTGGTGCGACGTAACACGGCCTCCCCGGGCACGTCTGGACGAGAATAGTTGTCTACAAAGAATGTTCCGTCCGGGGAAACACTCACGGAATGGTCGGCATTCTCCGGGGAAAGCAGCTGCAATCCTTTCCCGTCAAACCCGATGCTATATAGATGTGCCTGGTAAGGGTCTTCGTTTTTCTCGCGTCCGTTGGCGAGAAAATAGACTCGGCGGCTTTTCTCGTCGACGTGCTCGATTCCCCGCACAACCCATGGGCCCTGCGTGATTTGATTCTCCAACTGTCCACCCTTCTGGTTGTAGATGTAGAGGTGATTCCAGCCATCGCGCTCCGACGACCAGAGAATTTCCCCCGTAGCCTCAACGAAGCGGTAGAACGTCTCGCCGGGATCCACATATGAATCCGACTGTTCGCGCACCAGGACTCGCTGCTCTCCGGTGGATGCGTCCACCACACGCAACTCCTTCGCCTTGTATCCGCGCTCATCGTAGTCGTAGTAAAAGCTCTTGCTGTCCGGGAACCAATCAAAACCGGGGCCGTCCTGAAAAGGAAGATCGATGGAAGTTTGCACGTCGATCCGCTTGCCCGACTGAATGTCGAATATGATCGGCTCAGCCCTGGCCAGCACCTCACCCGGTAGGGGATACACATACGTGAATGCTCGCGGCCGCAGTTGATCTGGCGGAACGAATTGCAGGCTGGTGAAGCGGCCTGAATTCCTGGAATCGAGGCGGTAGGTGACCAGCTTTGACGAATCGGGAGACCAGAACACCGCCGCTGGCTGCTTGACGTCTTCCGTGCCCTGATCAACCATCACACGCAGCGAAGGCAGCGGAGTCGCGTAGTCCCAGCCCGCGACACCATCGTGCGTCAACTGCAGCACCGTACCTGTAGAAACATCCCGCAGGTACAGGTTGTGATCCCGCACAAATGCAGCCCAGCGTTTGTTGGGGGAGGGTGCTTCGTTCATCACATCGGGAGAGGGCGCCTTTACTTGACACTCATACTTGTCAAGCTGACACGTCCACTTCGCTCCATCGATCGAGAAGTGGAGACTCTTCTCGCCGTCGACAAGCTCAAGCCCTGACAACGGCAGAGCTGTCGCGGTGTATTGCTGCTTGGAGACGCGGGAGAGGGCTTCGGCAAGTCGAGCATGGTCGAACGCGGGAGAAGAGGTGTTCTGGTCGGCGTCCACCAGAACGAACTCCTTCCCTTTGGCACTGAGCCGCTCGTACCAGAAGCGGTTGGTCTTCTCGATCCAGTGTGGCGAGACATCCGCGACGTAAACCAGATGCCGCACGTTCCCCGAAAGGAACCGTTCCGCCCGCTGGTAGTCTTGCAGGGCACCTTGCGCAAACGCCACAGGCAGCGCGAGGAACGGCAGGAATGCCCAGACTATCCACGACCCACCCTTGACGCTCATCGGGACACGCAGATTCCTCGTTCGAATCACTGCCTTCCTTTTTCCCCTCCGGCTACTGGGAGGCCACAGCGACTTCCTTCAGCCCAGGTAGTTTCACCTGGAAGAACTTCTCGATTTCCTGCTGGTTGTTGCTCTGGTAAGCACCTTCCCAGGACCTCTCAACTCTTCCGGTCGAATTGACAACGATCGTCTCGGGAGTACCGTCAAGATGCAGCTGTCGGATCTGGTCCTGCGACCGAACCACATACACGGGGAACGGCGCGTGGCCTTGCGCAATGTAGTCTTTGAGATCTTTGGCTTCGACGGACAGACCGATAAACCGGAAGCGACTTCCAGCGTCGGCCGCCAGTGCCTTAACGTTGTCTTCGTTCCGCTTGCACCATCCGCACAGCGGCGAGAGGACGTACAAGACGGTCGGGCGGGCGTCCTCTGCGAAGTTCAGCGACACTTGCCTTCCGTCCTGATCCGCCACGGGGAGCGGCGTGGGAAGCTTCGTGCCCACCCGCACACCCGTCGGGCGCACGAAAAACCCGCGCAACGTCAGTGCCTGATAGACGTTGAATCCCAGAGAAGCTGTCAGAGTACACAACAACGCAACGGTTCCAAGGTTCTTGCGGAGAAACTTGAGAACTGACATTGGTGTTCAGACTCCGCGAAGAAGCGATGGGCGGAGCCTACGCGACCACGCCCGAAGTAACTCGCAGCTCGACTCTACTTGTTATTGTGGGTCTAACCTCGCCTTAATCAATGCCGTAAGTACACTTCACGCAGCTTCCCGTCGTGGAACAGGTTCCCGGGCCATTCGGCTGTCCCGAGCTGTTCTTGCAGAAGACAAATATGCCGCCGCCACCCGGCGGAACCTCGCAGCCGCCGTGTCCGTCATTGCAGTAATTCCTAGTGCAGCCGTAACCTGCGTACATTTGGCCGGAAGGACAAGATCCTGCGCTCACAGTTACAGGTGCAAGGAGTAGATAGGCCGACAAAGCGAGCACCGGGAGCACCGACGTCGCAAGGAGTGTGAGTTTCTGCTTCAGATCCATGGAACCTCCTCATTAGGTGGATTTGCTGGGGCCCGAGACGAAAGGTTGTAACGGCCAGACCGTGGCCGACGCAACCGGGCGTCAGGGACGCCCGGTTGCAGGCCATTGACGGTTAGAACTCGATGTTCGCCCGCAGTTCCAGCATACGTGCTCCGCCATTTGGCGAACTCTGGTAAGCAGATACCGTGCCGACCGTCGTTCCAAAGCCCGTGTCCTGAATACCAGCATCGGGAGTGCCAAAGTTGGGGTGGTTGAATACGTTCAGGAATTCAGCCTGCAGACTAAACTTGACCCTCTCCGTGATCGAAACGGCCTTGTTCAGCGACATATCGGTATCGAAGAGATGCGGTCCGTAGAGCCAGGGATGCAGACCGAATGTCCCCGCGGTTGAGTTAGGCGTGAGGAAACTGGAATTTGCTGGTCCGCCAGAGATACTAGCCATGTACTTAGGATCAATCACATCGACAAAATTAACCTGGCTTCCTCCGTTCTGCGCCGCCGATACGCGGTGAACACCTACCGAGCTCTGCAACTGGGACACCGTGACTCCGTTCAGATTGATTCCGCCGTCAGCATAATCGTTGAATGTGCCGAACCCGCCTCCCATCTGAAAGGGTGACCCGGTCTGGTACGTAACGATAGTCCCCAAGGTCCAACCGCCGACCACTCGATCCAGGAGTCCGCTGTGGTTCAGCAACGGCTTGCCGTGGCCAAGCGGGAGATCATAGGTTCCACTGGCGTGAATCACGTGGCGCAGGTCAAGGGTCGGGCCATAGTTCATCCGCGGATTACGCAATGAGAATTGGGTCGTTACCCCCGTCCAGTTGTTGGTCGGATTCGTTCCCAGCGTGTGGCTCCAAGTGTAGTTCGCGTCAAATTGCATCCCGTGCCATTGTTTCTGGCGGAAATCCACCTGTAGCCCGTTGTGGGTGGCGTATCCGAAGTTGGTCATGTACGAAGTCTCAATGCCAGAGTTGAAGGGATTGACTTGGAAAAAGTTGATTGGGACGACTCCCGCTTGACCTGTCGGGAAGTTTACATTGGACACGCAGGGCGTGAACGACGAGCCGACCAGGTTACAGAAATAGTCAACTGTCCCGTTAGTGGTGGTCATCGCCTGCGCAAATGTCCCCGCCGCACCATTGCGCAGGTTCAGTGCGAACGCAGAGGAAGTATAATCTTGGAGACTCCCATCCACTCCGGCCGACTCTCCTGCAAACGCCGCATCAAAGAGCGGGGTCGCCTGCTGTCCCGCCAAACCATGATTGGCAAACGAACCCGCGTAGTTGGCGTTGCCGCTCGCATTGTTAGCCGACAGATTCGCCTGAGCAGCTTTGAAGTTCGTCAAGAAACCATACTGTCCCGATTGGAAGATATTCACTTCGTTGGTCTGCAACGAAAGCCACTGGTGAACGCTCCGGCTGCCCACATAACGGACTTCCAGCACGTTGTTCTTGCTCAATTCGCGTTGTACGCCGAGGTTCCAGGATGTGGTGTACGGCTGTTTGATGTTGGGGTCTATGCCATGTGCATCGTTGTTGTACCAACCGTTCACGAATGTGAACTGCGACTCGGGCGCGACCTTCTGGTAGGTCCCAGGGGCAAGCAGATAGGCGGGACACGTAGCGGCGGTCACGTAGCAGGGCTGCGTGCCACCCAAAGCGAGACTGCCTGCCGTGAATGTTCCCACGCCACCTGTGTTACTCGCATTCGTTTGGGCGAACTGATAGAAGAAAGACCCGTAGTCGGACGCGTTGTCCCAGAAATACTGATAGGGCTCCGTATATCGTCTCACCGAAATTCCGCCGCGCACAATCGTCTTCCCGTTGTTGTGCGGGTCCCATGCGAAACCAAAAGCGGGCTGGGGGCTCACGTTCCAAGGATGGTATTGATGTGAGGTCGCGACCAGCGATGGATTCTGATCTCCGTTCAGCGATCCGGGATTGAAAACGTTCCAGACGCCGGAGGGTCCGAAAACAGCGGGCGGCAGGGCCTGATGGTACGATCCCGTCAGATCGTGATCGTCCCCCGTGAAGTCCCAGCGCAGGCCATAGTTGAGCGTCAGGTTTGGCCTCAAACGATAGGAATCCTGCACGAACAGGCCCCACGATTTCTGCACTTCATCGAGAAAGTATCCTTGAGGCCCGCTGTAACCACCAGTTTTTGGATTGTATGCGTAAGATGTGCTAATGCCCGTGATCCTTCCAGCCAGAGTCGCGTAGAGGTTCTGCGCCTCAGCCAACTGATTCGCACTTGAGTTGGGAACAGTACCGCCGGGCCCAGACGTGAAGACATTCTTTGTCGCCACCGGGTCGCCACCGGCCAAGCCAAGATTGACCGTTGGCCACCCCACCGGATTGTTGTAGTAGTGATCCTGCTCCCGGAACATGGAGAACCCAAACTTCACGGTGTGCGCCGCATGTTGCCAGGTCAGACTGTCAGAGGCGTTAAAGGTGGGGTAATAGTCGGAGACGGGCGTTTGGTAGGATGCGCCGGAGGATGCCCCGACGTTTGTGTTGAAGTTGGCGACCGCCCAACTGACTTGAGGCTGAGTCAGCCAGAGCGACGCCGCGTCATAGGAATTAAAGTCTGCGTGATACAGGTAGCCGGCTCGAAATTCGTTGATCACAGTGGGACTCACCGTCCAATCGAACCCCAGACCGCCCGTGTAATATTTCCCGTGGTTGTGCCCTCCTCGATTCGCAAAAGTTGGGCCAGGAAATGGAGGCGAATTATATGTCGAGCCAAACGCGCTCACCGGCTGCCCTTTGGTCATGTTAAACGCAAAATTGAGCCGGTATTTTTGCGAGATGTCGTAATCGACACGCACGGTTGGGAAATAAATGATGCGGGGAGCAGCCACTTGCCAAGTCAGCGTGCTGAGGTTCGGGTCACCCGCAACCGCCGATAGCGCTCCGTGCGAGAGTGCCCCGTTAATTGCACTTATTTCTCCAGAAACGGCTGTATTGGCGCCGCCGTAGCCCTGACCAGTAGCGACGTTAAGAACGTTGACCACTTGCGTCTGTCCATTCGTGTCGGTGTAGGTAAAGTTTCCGGCCTGCGCTGCGGAATTCAAGACCGTATTCGACGCGTTGATCGTACCGGGCTGCTTTGACATGGAGAAGTTGCCAAAAACGAACAACTTGTCCTTGAGGATGGGTCCGCCCACGCTGCCGCCAAACTCATTCAGAATGACGACATTCTTGGGCAACGCCAGTGCATCGTTCACCCAACTGTTGGCGTTGAGCGCAGTATTGCGAAAATCCTCAAACACGCGTCCATGAAATGCATTACTTCCGCGCCGCGTAATGAAGTTGATCTGCATGTTCGCCGCTCCGAAGCCCTGGTTCATGTCCAGTTGCTCGGTCTGAACCGTCATCTCCTGAATGTTTTCCAGGCGCGGCTGTACATCGGGTTCTCCATTTCCCGCAAATTTCATTCGGCTCGTACTCGAAACAACACCATCAATGTTGTTCCCTTGCGCGATCTGGGGAAGGCCATCCCAAGTACCACCCAAGCCGGGGACGTTGCTGTATCCGGGAACCAACTGCGACAACTGCGTGAGGTCGCGTCCGACCATCGGCAGATCTTCGATCTGCTTCAGGTCAATGGCTGTGCCAATCGCATTGGAGGTCGTCACCATCAGCGGCGTCGCTGTCTCCGTGACCTCCACCACCTCATTGATGGTGCCCACCTTAAGAATGATCTTGAGACCCGTAGTCTGCGACGCCTGCACCAGCACCGTGTCAAACACCTGACTCGCGTATCCCCCCTTGGAAACGGTTAGCTTGTAGGTACCGTTCACCAGAGTGGTGAACGTGTAGCCACCGGATTCTTGCGTCTGGACCTTCCGTATGTCGTTCGTGGCTAGGTCGCGCAACTCCAGCTCAGCACCGGTCACAATTGCGCCACTCTGGTCGACGACGGTTACCACGATCGTTCCCGTAGAACCAAATTGTGCCCAAGTGGATGGAACGACACATAGCGCCAGCAGAATCGCCAGAATTGCTCTCACATCACCGAGCACCCGCCACGAAGATCTCGAAAGCATTTCTCCTCCTCAGCACGCCCAAAAGGTTGTTGCGCGGTTTTCGCGCCCCGCAGGTATTGCCTGAGCATCGCAGAAATCGCCCAACCAACCTGCAGTTGGGCCAATCCGCTCGGAAGTGGATTCGCCATGCAGCAAACGCTTACCTGACGCTGGATTTTGTATACTTTATGCGCTATCTTTGTCAACCTAATTCTGGAACCTCCCTGCCCGCATCCTGTTCAGGCGCTCAGGGTGGCTTCGGCCAAAACGAAATCCGCCCGGCTCTGGAGGCGCAGAATGTCCGCGAAATTGGGCGAGGCGAGGTGACGCCGTTTGATTTTGATAAGGTTCACTATTCAGATATTCGGGCCGGTGCAGTCCTCCCGAGGGTGAAGCTTGTTCCAAGGATCGTCTTACATGAAAGCTCGCTGTGACATTTCAAGACGAGATCTGCTGAAGTGCCTGGGATCAATCGGGATAGGGCTCACGACGAACCGGTTCGCCTGGTCCGCGGCGCAACCAGCGGGACCAGTGAGCTTCGTTGACGTGGCTCGATCAGCGGGAATCACGTTCCAGCACGACAACGCCGCTTCCCCGGAAAAATACCTGATCGAGACCATGGGTTCGGGCTGCGGCTGGATTGACTACGACCAGAATGGCCTATTCGATCTTTATCTTGTCAATGGCGCAGCCACCCGCGTTTACAGTCCGAAGCAGCCTTTGCGCAGTGCACTCTATCGTAATAATGGCGATGGCACATTTACTGACGTCACCGGTGTTGCAGGCGTTCCCGCCGAAGGCCTGTTCGGCATGGGTGTTGCCGTCGGCGATTTTGACAACGACGGGTTCCCGGACTTACTGGTAGCCGGTTACGGGCGATGCATTCTCTACCACAACAACGGGGACGGCACCTTTACTGACGTGAGCGCGCGAACGGGCATAGAGAATTCCGGCCGCTGGGCATCAAGCGCGGCGTGGTTCGACTACGACAACGACGGCCGTCTGGATTTGGTGATCGCGAACTACGTTGACTGGTCGCCCGAGCGTAACTTTTACTGTGGCGACGAGGGTCCGGGAATGCGGAGCTACTGTCACCCGGACGATTTCCACGGCCAGCCGCCGACGCTCTATCACAACAACGGCGACGGAACTTTCACCGACGTCAGCAAGTCTTCCGGCGTGGGGCTGAAGGGAGGCAATGGACTCGGCATTGTTACTTTCGACTATGACGACGACGGCTGGCAGGACATTTTCATCGCCAATGACCACATGCCGAATTTCCTGTTCCACAACAACCGCGATGGGACCTTCCGCGAAGTGGGATATGCGGCCGGCGTTGCGGTCAGCTCGGACGGTCAATTTGAAGCCGGCATGGGAACCGACGCCGCCGACGTGACGGGCAGCGGCCGGATGGATCTGATCGTGGCTCACCTCGATATGCAACTCGCGCGGTTCTATCAAAACCTGGGAGACCAGACTTTCGATGATGCGACTCTGCGCTCGAAGATTGGCTATGCGACCTATCACATGAGCGAGTTCGGCGCACGGTTCATGGATTACGACAACGATGGAGCACGCGACCTTTTCATGGCGAACGGACACGTTCTCGACAACATCGAGCGCTATCACGGCGACACCCACTACGCGGAACCCAAGCTCATGTTCCGCAATAACGGGCGTGGAATCTTTGAAAATGTGAGTGACCGTTTGGGGCCAGACTTTCTGCTGCCGCGCGTGAGCCGCGGCGCCGCCATCGCCGACTTCGACAACGACGGAGATTTGGACATTTTGGTAAACAACAACGGCCAGGCCCCGCAACTGCTACGGAATGATGGAGGGAATGCAAATCACTGGCTGGAGATCTTGCTGATCGGCACGAAGTCCAATCGAGACGGCGTCGGGGCCCGAGTGAAGGTGACGGCTGGAGACCTCGTCCTCTACGACCAGCGGAAGGGCGGAATGAGCTACCAATCCGCCCAGGATCCGCGCCTCCATTTTGGATTGGGATCACATTCGAGTGTTGATGCAGTCGAAATCCGCTGGCCTAGCGGAAGTGGGACGAAGCTGTCCAGCCGCAAGAGCGACCGAATCATTGCCATCAAAGAAGGTGTGGGCATCGTGGAGCGCCCGTTCCCGCGTGTCCCTGCGAAATGAGCGCGAGTGATCGTGATGAAGGTCGGTTGGTTATGGATGAGGCTGTGTTTCTTCTTCTTCAGTGACGCCCCGACTGGCATAACCCAACTTGCGATCGCCGGGGGCGGAACCGATGCGATCAGCCTGTTCCCGATTTAACTTCTCAAGAACTGCAAGGGCGTCCTGCGCCAGTTGGGCATCTCCGTGCCGCTGATACGCCTTCGCCAGGCTAGCGTAAACGGATGGTTTTCCAGGCTCCAGCTGGCGTGCCACTTTCAGATGCGCGATCGCATCCTCAAGACGGCCGGCCGCAAGGTAAAGGCTACCAAGGGAAATCTGCGAGGCTGGGTCGTTCGGTCGTTGCGTGACGGCCTTCTCCAGAGCTGTTTGCGCTTCTGCGAATTCAGGCTGACCGGGACTGACTCCGGAGCGAATCAGGGACTCCCCAAGAACCGTTAACAGCGCGGGATTCTCATAGCCTTGCTTCACTCCTTCGCGCGCAGAACGGATTGCTCGAACAACTTCTCCCTCCAACAATTCCTGCTGTGCAGCGGCGAGGTACGCGATCTCGCTTCCCGGCGCGAGTTTGCTCACCAAGTCAAACTGTGGTTTGGCCTGGTCAAACTGATCGAGATGAGTGAGAAACATGGCTCGTTCGTAATGGAGCCGTGCCGATTGCGGCAGATTACGCAGTCCGGTGTCAACGATTTTGAGGCCAAGCGCGTAGCCTCTATGGTCCATGCAGGCGTCCGCGACAAACACATAGAGCTTCTCGTTTTGTGGCGACAGGGTGGCGGCTTTCTGCAGAGATGCCAAGGCTTCCTGCGGTTGCGCGTTTCCGATGTGCGCCTGCGCCAGTAGATTCTCGACGTCGACGCCGTCGTGTCCGCTGCGGCGCAGATCGTTCAGAACCTCAATCGCCGGTCTGAACTGGCCGTCGCCAACATAGCAAAGCGCAAGGTTGAAAGTCGCGGCGTATTCATTGGCGACTCGCCCGCGCGCTGCCAGCAGGTGCGGGATCGCCTCACGGAAGGAACCTTTGCGAGTAAGAGCTGTTCCGGTTTGAAGTTCTGCCTCGGCAACCCGCTGAGTCGCAAGCCCGGGCCCGGGCTCGGTCTCCTGCATTGAGCTTGACTGATTCTGGTTGCCCGAAGCCTGCTGCCTCCCGGGCACGACCTGGGCTTGGGTTGCTGCAGATAGGGCAAGGACGACCGTAGCGCAGAGCGCTATGCAGCGTGGATTCGACACTTAACACCACCTCGCGCGATCAACGCTCGCTACTTCCATTTGCCCTGACCTTCGATAATCGTTATATAGCGATCAATCGGCAGTTCGGTAAACCGTTCTGTCTTGCCGCTCGGCTGAGGCCATTGTATTTCCAGCCAGTCGATTTTGGATCGCTTTCCCAATCCCAGGACCATGCGCGGATCGTGCGCAGAGAGATAGCTGCCTCCACCCACTTTGAATTGATGGCGCTTCAGATCGCCGCTTTGATAAGTGATCTTGGCGCCGACGGCATCGATATTCGCCTTCGTGCCCACGAGGCGTACGCCCAGCCAATGGTTCTGCCGACCAAGGTTGTTGCGCAAAAGAACGGGTGCCGCGTTGTTCTGGGCGATGAGCACATCCACCGAGCCATCGTTGTCGAAGTCGCCCAGAGCCAAACCTCGCCCTGACAGCGGCTTTGAAAAAACCGGGCCGCTCTGCGCGCTGACATTTTCGAATCCTTTCCCGGTGTTATAAAGGAGCAGCATGGGCTCAAGGAATTTCACACCTTCGACCCTTTTGTCGACCGAATCGTCGGGATGACCGTTGCAAAGAAGCAGATCGAGGTCACCGTCGTTGTCGTAGTCGAAAAACTTGAGTCCCCATCCGCTCATCATGCGCGTGGCCGCACCAATGCCGGTCGGCAGAGCCAAGTCGCTAAAGGCTTCGTTCTTGTCGTTGTGATAGAGCGAGTACATCTCGTGATCAACGTTCGCCTCGAACAGGTCAATCCAGCCATCCTGGTCATAGTCAGCCGCGTCGACTCCCATCCCGGAGCGCGGTTTGCCGAAGACATTCACTCCCACACCGGCCAGCAGGCCGATTTCTTCGAACTGTCCCTTGCCACGGTTGGCAAACAGGAAGTTGGGAACGGTATCGTTAGTCACATAGAGATCCATTCGCCCATCATTGTTCAAGTCCGCGGCAACCACGCCCCATGCTTTTGCAAGAGACTGCGAAATACCGGACGGCTTGCTGACATCGGTGAATGTTCCGTCGCCATTGTTGTGAAAGAGCCAGCACGGCATGGGATCGTAGATGCTCGGAATGCAGTAGAAGCGCTCGCCGGTCAAGCGATCCCCGCAGAACTTCAGCTTCGCCTTGCTGTAGTCGACGAAGTGACAGACGAATAGATCGAGCCGTCCGTCGTTGTCGTAGTCAAACCAGACGGCGCTCGTTGCCCATCCAGGCGCCGCCACGCCCGCCTTCGCCGTCACATCCGTGAAGGTACCGTCTCCGTTGTTGTGGTAGAGAATGCTGTGGGGATATTGCGTGACGTAGATGTCGGGGAAACCGTCGCCGTCGTAGTCGCCAATGGCGACGCCCATGCCGTAGGCGTCACCGGGTACACCGGCTTTCTGTGTGACATCGGTGAAGGTGCCGTCGCGGTTGTTACGATAGAGCGCGTTCCGCAGCGGCTGAGCCGGCTCATAGAAATCGCACCGTCCGCTGTTGACGAGATATACATCCATCCAGCCGTCATTGTCGTAGTCGAGGAAGGCGCAGCCAGGTCCGACCGTCTCGGGCAAATGCGCCATCGGGGAACGCCCGTTCACGTGAACCCAAGAAATGCCACTAATGGAAGAAGGGATTTCTTCGAACGCAGGTAAGGACTGCTCAGGCCGGGGAGAACCGAAGGCGGGGAACAAACCCGAGCCTCCCAGCAGGCTTCCCATTCCCGTCCAACCCAGCACCTGAAGGAAGCGGCGGCGGGAAGCCAGATTCCAAGCGTCGCTTCGGCGTTTCGACATTCACTGAACCTCCGCTCGTTTCACTTCGGTGTCTGCGTACTTCGCGGGCTCTTCGCCGCCGTTTCTCGTTGCAACGCCATCTCCCGCTCCGCTTCCGGCTTCTGCCCGGTGCGCGCGTAAGCAGTAGCAAGCTGGTAATGTCCGGCCGGATCTTCGGGCTGCATCTTCACATAGCTTCGCAGCGGCGCGATTGCGTCCGAGAACTTTCCTGCCGAATTGAGCGACATCCCCAACGCAAGAAATGCTTCCTCGAATCCCTCATCGAGTTTCGACGCTCGCGAAAAATGTCCGACGGCCTCTTCCCATTGCCCAGCTTGACGGGCCGTCTCGCCCAGCATGAACTCCGCCGAGGCGCTATCGGGATCGACTTTCAGCTCCTCATCGAATTCTGCGGTGGCACTCTCAGGTTCGGCGGGGGACTTCGAAAGAAGGATGCGCCCGATGCGATAGTGAATGCCAGCCAACTTAGGCTCTTGGTCAAGGATCTTCTTGTATTCGGCGATAGCCTTATCCCAGTTTTCCTGCGACTCAAAAGCTTCAGCCTCGAGCTGTTCCGCCTGATGCGACGTCGGAGCCGTCGCCGCCAGGTCCTGCGCTGCCCGCGAAGCGAGTTCCGAATAGAAATGGGTGGTGCTGTAGAGTACGTCGGGATCGTGCGGAAACTCTCGGTTGAGCGCAAGCAACGCCTCGACCGCGGTTTCCGTCTGATCCAGACTCATGGCGCATCGAGCCGTCGACATGACTGCGCGGTACTTGAGCTGCTTGTCGGCAAGATGCGACCCGGCTTTCTTCAGAACGGGCAACGCTTCCCTGCACCGGCCCTTCGCCGCGAGACTAATGCCCCGCTCGGCCGACGATGAAGCGTCCGCTGTCTGAGCTTTCTGCGACACCTGGGCAGCAGATGACGCTGCGAGAAATCCGCAAATGCAGAGGAAGAGGAAGCCATCTCGAAAGAGTCTTGCCACGGAGAACCTGGCCATGGAGAAATGTGGAATCTGTAGTTGGCGCTCCCGCGAAGTATATCCTGCGCGTCCAGGCGTTCAGGCGGCGGGAGACGACTCCAATATCCGAGGACTAAATTTGGTAATTCACCAAACTTAAGGGTAGTGTATACAATATCCATCGTCAAGCGTCAGCTCGGAGTTGAAGGAAAACAATTAATGAGCAACCGCTGACCATGATGCCGCTCTACAAAGTAATTCACGAGCGGCATGCGGTCTACTGGAAGGTCGACAACAAGACTACATAGATCTCGCTTCGTTGCCTTCATCGCCCCATCGTCGGGTACGAATTCTGCGCCGGCGTGATGGCGAACATCTGGGGACTGGGAGAGGAGCATTCATGACTTTCTGTGCTGGGGAGATATTCGCCTGGGTTGCACTGGTTTGTACCGTGACGCTCATCACCCCCACGTCTTCCTTCGCTCAAGGCAGCAGGTCGACGCCAGCCTCTCTCGAGAATCGCCGCCAGCAGCTTCTCTCCCTGTTCGACGAGGAGTGGCAATACGGTTTGCGCACGAATCCCGAGTGGGCAACCATCTTAGGTGACACTCGCTACAACGATCGCCTGAGCGACAACTCTCCTGAGTTCTTCCAATCCGATCTCGAGCAGAAGCGCAAGTTTCTGGCGCGTTTCGAAGCCGTCGATCCCGCGGGCTTTTCACGGCAAGACACGCTGAGCCGTGAACTGATGATCCGCCGCCTGCGCCAGGAGATCGAAGGCACGCAGTTCAAGCACTGGGAAATGCCCGTGAATCAGATGGGCGGCCTGCATCTCGAACTGCCAGACCTCGTCGTATTGACGCCTTTCAAAACGGTCAGTGACTATGACAACTATCTGGCGCGCCTGCACCAGATCCCACACGCGTTCGATCAAGTGACCACAAACATGCGACAGGGCCTGCGCGATGGCCTGATGCCGCCGCGCTATCTTCTTGAGAAGGTTGCCGCCGAAACAGAAGACATCGCAAGCAAAACTGGCGAGAGCAGCCCGTTTGCCAAGCCGGTGAAGGAGTTCCCATCGAGCGTCCCCGCGCCCGAGCAGAAGCGTTTACGCGATGCTGTTCTCACGACGGTCGCAGACCAAGTCGTGCCCGCTTACCAAGGCTTCGCCAGCTTCGTTCGCATCGAATACGCTCCCCGCGGTCGCACGGACCCTGGAATCTGGTCGCTTCCGGATGGAGCAGCGCGCTATCGCTTCGCCATCCGTCGCATCACCACTACCGACAAGACACCGGAAGAGATCCACGCCCTCGGCCTGAAACAGATCGACGAAATCGAAGCCGAAATGCTCGCTGTCGCGCACAAACTGGGATTCAAAGATCTGGCGAGCCTGAACGATCACATCAAGAACGAACGAAGCTTCTACGCAACTTCCGGCCCACAGGTTCTCGATTTATATACCAACTACGCGCGCGGCATGGAACCCGAACTACCCAAGCTCTTCGGCCACCTGCCCAAGAGCAAGCTCACCGTAATTCCCATGGAAGCCTCGCGCTCCAAGAATGCGGTACCAGCCGACTACACCGATGGCGCGCCGGATGGCTCGCGTCCCGGTCACATCAACGTGAATGAGTGGGATCCCGAGCATCGCCTGACGCTGAACATCGAGGCGATCGCCTACCACGAAGGTGTTCCCGGTCATCACCTGCAACTCTCCTTGGCACAGGAGATGGGGAACCTACCCGAATTTCGGCGCCACGCGGGGTACACCGCATTCGTCGAGGGCTGGGCCCTGTATGCCGAGCGACTCGGAAAAGAAGTCGGTCACTATCAGGATCCTTACAGCGACTACGGCCGTCTAGAAAACGAGATGTGGCGCGCGATCCGGCTGGTCATCGACACAGGTGTGCATGAAAAGCATTGGTCCCGCGAGCAGATGGTGGCCTACTTCCATCGCTACACGGCGATGGATGAGCCCAACATCCAGAGCGAAGTGGACCGTTACATCGCATGGCCGGGGCAGGCCTTAGCTTATAAGTTGGGGCAATTGGAGATTCTCAAATTGCGCGAGCAGGCGCGGCAGAAGCTCCTCGACAAGTTCGACCTCCGCGCCTTCCACGACGAAGTCCTTGGGAGCGGAGCGCTCCCACTCGACGTGTTGGACTCAGAAGTAAGCGCCTGGATCGACAGCCAGGCGAAGTAGTAACTCTGTCCACGGGCGGCGGGTTCATGCCACCTTTCGGTATGACAAAGGGAGCACGCCGTTCAATGTGAGTCGCGTGCCACGTGCGCTCCGCTACGACCCACGAGGAAATCGAGATCGGCACCTTTGTCCGCTTGCTGGACATGTTCGACATAGAGCCTCAGCCAGCCACGATCCGGAAGAGGTGGAGGCGTCCACTTCGCCCGGCGAGCGGCGAGGGCATTGTCATCGACATCCAAGCGAAGCTGTCGCTTAGGAACATCGAGTGTGACCATGTCACCCGATTCCACGAGCGCAAGTGGTCCACCGGCCGCAGCTTCTGGACATGCGTGCAGAACTACGGTTCCATAGGCGGTACCACTCATGCGAGCATCGGAAATGCGGACCATGTCGGTCACACCTTTGCGGAGAAGCTTCGGCGGCAACAACATGTTGCCGACCTCCGCCATCCCCGGGTAGCCCCGTGGACCACAATTCTTCAGTACCATCACACAGTGTTCATCGATGTCCAACGACTCGTCGTTGACCTTAGCGTGACATTCTTCGATGGTTTCAAACACCACGGCTCGCCCGCGGTGCTGTAACAGGTGAGGACTCGCAGCTGAAGGCTTGATCACCGCGCCGTCCGGCGCGAGATTACCGCGCAGCACGGCGATTCCAGCGTTCGCCTTGAACGGTTCTTTAAAGCGGCGAATCACATCGCGATTCCAACACGGGGCCTCAGCCACATTCTTCCAGATCGGCTGACCGTTCACCGTCAGGGCCTCTCGGCTCAGGACGTCAGCTTCGGCTAGTTCGCGAAGTACGGTCGGCAGTCCTCCCGCGTAGAAGAAATCTTCCATCAGATGCGTGCCCGACGGCTGAATGTCGACCAGACATGGCAGAGATGATCCCAACCGATCGAAATCATCGAGACACAGGGGCACGCCAACCCGGCCTGCAATTGCGATCAGATGAATGACCGCGTTGGTGGATCCGCCGATAGCAGCGTTCGCGCGGATTGCGTTCTCGAAAGCTTCGCGCGTCAGCACCCGCGAAATGCAAAGGTCCTCGCGTACCATTTCGACGATGCGTCGCCCCGTCATCTGGGCCAGCGTATTACGGCGTGCATCGACCGCAGGGATTGCCGCATTGCCCGGCAAACTCATACCCAGGGCTTCCACCATGCTGGCCATGGTTGAGGCAGTGCCCATGGTCATGCAATGTCCCTTGGAGCGATGCATGCAACTCTCCGCCTCAAAGTACTCCTTAACCTTCATTCTCCCGTGCGGACTTGATCGGTTATTTGCCACAGACCAGTTCCCGATCCCAAATCGCGGCCTTGGAATTTTCCCGAGAGCATGGGGCCGCCGGAAAGGCCAATCGTTGGCAGGTCGCAGGAAGCCGCTCCCATCAGCAAAGACGGAGTCGTCTTGTCGCAGCCCATGAGCAGTACAACTCCATCGATAGGATTGCCGCGAATTGACTCTTCCACATCCATGCTGGCAAGGTTCCGGAACAGCATGGCAGTCGGCCGCAATTGCGTCTCACCCAACGACATAACGGGAAATTCCAGCGGGAAGCCGCCAGCTTCCCACACACCGCGTTTCACAAATTCAGCGAGCTCTCGAAAATGTGCATTACAGGGCGTCAGCTCCGACCACGTGTTGCAAATCCCGATGACCGGCCGCCCATCGAACAGGTCGTGGGGCCAACCCTGGTTCTTCATCCAACTGCGGTAAAGGAAACCATCGCGGCCGTCTCGTCCGAACCACTCTTGGCTGCGCATTCTCTTCATTGGTCCGTCCTTAGGGTGGGACTAATGGAACTCCGGTCGGGCTCTGCTCACCCGCAGCGATGATAGCGCAAACTCATGGGGTAAACGTGATCTCGCGGCGAGGTTCTTCTTGACGAGACGGACAGAGTGGACGATGATCTCGATGCTCTGCATCTCCGTCAAAGGATCTGAACATGTTTCGTATCCCACTGTTGTTGCGAGCGCGACGGGCCGAGTCTGGCATAGGCCGGGCGTTTCGGACTTTCCTGACGATGGCTCTTCTGTCATCCACCGGGGCTTGGTCCTCGCCCGCCTCCCAAAAGGCACTACGCATATTCTTCGTGGACGTTGAGGGCGGGCAGGCGACCTTGTTCGTGACGCCGGAGCGACACTCACTCCTGATCGACACCGGATGGCCGGGCAATGACGGACGGGATGCCGATCGCATCGTTGCCGTGGTAAAGAAGGCAGGTCTCAGCAAGATCGACGACGTCCTGATTACTCACTTTCACAACGATCACGTAGGCGGACTGCCCCAGTTGATAGGGCGAATTCCCGTGGGAACCGTCATCGACCACGGGGACAACCGCGAGAGTACGGACGCCCCGACTGTGCAGGTCTGGCAGGCTTACCAGCAACTGGTAGCGGCAAAGAAGTTCAAACGGTTGACGGTTAAACCCGGAGATAGTCTTCCGATCCCGGGAATAGAGACTACTGTCATAAGCTCAGACGGCGCCGTGATTGACCATGCCCTGCGAGGCGCGGGACGGGAGAATGCGAGTTGCAAGAATGCCGAACAATACCCTCCCGATCAGACCGAAAATCTACGCTCGCTGGGGACACTGATCACATTCGGCAAACTGAGAATTCTGGACCTGGGCGACCTGACCCGCGACAAGGAAATGGAGTTGGTATGCCCGATCAACAAGCTCGGCGCAATTGATATTTACATCGTCTCTCATCACGGGTGGTATCAGAGCAACAGTCCTGCGTTCTTGAATGCGATCGCTCCTCGGGTGGCGATCATGGACAACGGAGCCAAGAAAGGTGGCACACCCTCCGCGTGGGACATTATTGAGAAGTCGCCTCGTCTGGAGAACCTCTGGCAGTTGCACTTTTCTGAAGAAGGAGGCGCTGCACACAATGTGGCTCCCGAATTCGTCGCCAACCCAGAAGGTCCGGACGCAGCCAACTATCTAGAATTGACCGCCTGGCCCGATGGAAGCTTTGAGGTCTTCAACTCCAGAACGCAAAACACCAAACACTACCCGGCACACTAGATTCACGCTGTGCGCGATCCGCGACTCTTCCGCATTTCACCACCGACTTACCAGCGATTCTGAACCAGCGGGCCGATCTTCTGCTTGTAGATGCGCTCGATCTCTGCCATGGTTTCGGGTGTATGCTGCGGCAACGCGGAAGCGCGACAATTTTCGACAACTTGCTCCGGTCGCTTCCCGCCGGGAATCGCGCAACTGATCGCGTCGAACATTAGGATCCATCGCAATGCGAATTGGCTCATCGACGTACCCGCGGGCAAAAGACTGCGAATCTCCTCAACCGCATCGAGGCCGACACTATAGTCGACGCCAGAAAACGTCTCGCCTACGTCAAAGGCTTCCCCGTGCCGATTAAAGTTGCGATGGTCATCAGCAGCAAACGTGGAATCAGATCGAAGCTTGCCCGTGAGCAGACCGCTAGCCAGAGGCACACGGGCGAGAATGCCAACCTTCCGTTGCTTGGCCCGCGCAAAGAAGAGATCGGCGGGTCGCTGCCGGAAACAGTTGAATATGATTTGCACGCTTTGCACGTTCGGATATTCAATCGCTCTGATGGCTTCGTCCACTTTCTCCACACTGACGCCGTAGTAGCGGATCTTGCCCGCCCGCACAAGGTCGTCCAGGATCGCAAACATCTCGGGACGGTCATAAAGCTCGGTCGGAGGGCAATGGAGTTGAAGCAGATCGAGGGTCTCGGTCGCAAGGTTCCGCAGGCTACGTTCTATCCACGCGGTCAGGTTCTCGCGGGTGTAGCCTTCAACCGTCTGGCGTGGCAAACGGCGACCGGCTTTGGTGGCAACGACGATCTGTTCCTTGCACTCCTTCTTCAGGTCGGCAATCAAGCGCTCGCTGCGGCCGTCGCCATAAACATCGGCCGTATCGATGAAATTGACTCCAGAGTCGACCGCTTGGTGCAGCGCCGCGAGGGCATCCTTCTCTGAGACGTGCCCCCACGCTCCGCCAATGGCCCAGGCGCCGAAACTGATTTCTGAAACCGTCCAGCCAGTCCTGCCGAGTGGGCGATACTTCATGGTCGTGTCTTCCCCTGAACTTTCAGTCCGCACATTCTAGCGCCTCCGCGATTAGAAGGAGACATGGACGGGCTTTCCCTCAAAGGTCACGTTGCGCGTGGTTGCTGCTAGCTGCACCGCGATGGCCCTCGGTCCCGGCGGCAGCAGGCGCGAACCCGGTGCCAGCTGCAGACTGAATACTCGGCGCTTGTCGTTCCACGCCATCTCGATTCCCATCCATTCGCCCTTGCGATAGTCAAAGGAAGTACCATCGTCCTCGTACAGCAAGAAGGAAGCGTCGGCGCCGGGGTAAATCGAAACAGAAAGCGGCTCGCCGACTTTCTCGCCGGTAAACTGCTTGACCGGACCCAGCGGTAGGATCGATCCCTCGCGCACATAGAGGGGTATGGTTTCGAGGTCGACCGGCCGGCTGATTTCGCGGCCTCCTTCGAGGCGTTCGCGGGTCCAAAAATCGTACCAGGCGCCGCGCGGCAGGTACACCCGTCGAATCGTTGCTCCCTTCTCGACCACGGGCGCGACCAGCACGTTCCTTCCCCACAAATACTCGTCTCCGCACTGCACCGCTTTCGGATCGTCGGGAAAATGTAGCCATAAAGCACGCATGATCGGCACTCCGGTGGTTGCACACTCATGCACCGCACTATAGAGGTAGGGCAACATGCGATAGCGCAGTTCAAGATATTTCCGACAGATCGGCTCCACACGAGCATCGTGCAACTGGCTGGAGTCGGGAATGGCGGCGCCGTTGTAATTGTTTATCTCTACCGGACCGGGGTCTCCGGTATTCCATCCCCAGGGAAGGCGCAATTTCCACGTGCGGCCATGACAGCGGAAAAGTGGACAGAACGCGCCAAACTGAAACCATCGTACATACAACTCAGCGGTAAATTCCGCCGTGGGAACAAAGCCCCCGATGTCGGTGCCCCAGTACGGAACGCCGCTGAGCGCGGTATTTAGAGCGATGGGAACATGAGTCTTGAGTGTTTCCCAGGTGGAATACACATCTCCCGACCAGAGAAACGAAGCGTACCGCTGCATGCCAGCGTAGCCGTTGCGATGCAGCGCATACGGACGCTCATTCGGCCGGTCGATCTGCGGCCCTTCCCAGTAAATGCGATTGCGAACTAGCCGTGATGGGATGTCGAGCGGATCGCCTTCATCAGGCCACCATCCGTCAACGCCCATGGCAAAGTCTTTGCGATGCGCGTCCCAGTGGCAGCTTGCCGATTCTTCATCGAAGCGCGACAAGTCGCAGGAATCGTAAACCGTACCGCGTAGCTTGTCAGACAGAATCACTGCATGCATCACGGCATGAAAATGGTTACGGTGAAACTCGTCGAGCATTCCCTTGGGATCAGGAAAGACTCGGGAATTCCACGCGAAGGAGCCATTCTCTGTGTTCCAGCCGGAAGGACAGAAGCCCGTTCCTAGATAGATCAACGTGTCGCATGGCAACTTCTTAGCGCGGAAGGTCTTCGCTTCGGCGAGTACTTCCTCTCGACTGGCGAGGGTGCGGTGTGACTGTTGATAGCCGAAACTCCACAGTGGCGGCATCTCGGCGTAACCGGTGATGCGCGCATATTCGGCCATGATCGTGGGCGGATCCGGGGACGCTACAAAGAACAGATCGAGCGGGAGCTCGGCACCAGGGCGTAGAGGTTGGAACTTGCCTTGAGTTCCGGTGAGGTCGAATGTGCCATAGGGTTGATGAAAAAAGATGGCCCACCCGGATGTCCCGATGATCCAGGGAATGGGAACCCGCCCCCCATGCGTGGCGAGTTTGTAGCCGCCTTGCCCACTGCGCATCAGGTCTGTGGACCCACGGCGGTCGAATTGTGGGCCACCTTCTCCTAAACCGAACAATGGCGAGGCGGTCAAGAAGGAAAGGTCACCGTTATTCTCATCCCAGGCCAACTGCTGGATAACGTCACCACGCTCGTTAGCAACGGTGATTCTGACGGGATGGAAAGAAATCTTGATGCGCAGGCTGCCTACGGCAATCGTGTCCGCAGGCTCCGCCCGCAGTTTTGCAACTGGAGCGCCCCAAGATTCTTGTACGAGCGATCCGTCGGAAGCTACGGAGGCGACCGATCCGCCGGTGACGGGCAGGATGCTAAGCCGAAAAGTATGAGCGCTGACAGGAGCGACTTGTATCTCGATCGGCTGTAAATGTGCCTGAGCTTCGTCACCAGCAGTTCCCTGCTTCGAGGAGACGATCACTCCGGTGGACGTCGCAAGCAGACCCTTCAAGACGTCCCGACGATTCCACTGCGAAGTCACGACTGATTCAGCTCCAGCGGACGTTGGACTTGTGCAGGCACGCGAATCGAATATCCTCCGGTCGCTCGCTTGCAGGATCGGCTGATTGTAGCGGAAGCAGACAAATGGAGTAAACGTTTACCATCTCGCGTATAATGCACTCTCGTTGTTGTCGGGAAAGGTCTGGGAAGCGGAGGAAACTAAATTTGCGGTGGCGAATCGCCATCTTGGTCAGTGCTGCGATCGCAATCAGCTACCTTGATCGGCAGACGCTGCCCGTCGCTGTCCAAGCGATCAGCCGTGACATTCCCTTGACCAATGGGCAGTTCTCCGCCCTTCAGTCTGCGTTCCTCTTCTCATACGCCCTAATGTACGCGGGCGGCGGAAAGTTGGTGGACTTACTGGGAACGCACCGCGGTTTTACGGTAATCATGTTGTTCTGGTCGCTCGCTTGTGCCAGCCATGCGCTGGCCACAGGCTTCGCAATGCTAGCCGCAAGCCGATTCCTGCTCGGCGTGGGCGAAGGCGGTGGTTTTCCCGCCGCTACCCGCGCGGTTGCCGAATGGTTCCCGACAGAAGAACGTGCAACCGCGATGGGCATCATCAATGCCGGGACGGCAGTTGGAGCGGTTGCTGCGCCTCCTCTGATCGCCACCGTTCTCGGTTACGCCAACTGGCGCTGGATCTTCGTTCTTACCGGTAGCTTGGGTCTGCTCTGTGCTGCATGGTGGCGGTTGTCGTACTCTCCTCCACGCGTAACTCTAGGCGGGACCGTCGCGGACCCGATTCCTCATCTGCCAAACGGCTCTGGGACAAGCTTGCCTTGGATCCACCTGTTTCGCCTCCGTGAGACTTGGGGGCTCGTGACCGCCAAGTTCCTGAGCGATGCGGCTTGGTTTTTCTACCTCTTCTGGCTCCCAAAGTACCTCTACGATGCTCGCGGCTTTGATATCAAAGCCGTCGGGACGTTCGCCTGGATGCCCAGCGCGGCGGCTGGAGTGGGCTGTCTGCTGGGTGGGGTCTTTTCCAGTTATCTAGTGCGTCGTGAGTTCTCGCTCGGTGTGGCGAGGAAGCTCGCGCTCGGACTCAGCGCTGGCGTCATGCCCCTGGTCATTCTGGTTCCCCGGGCACCCGTGTCCTGGGCAATCGCGCTTTTCTGCCTGGCGTATTTCGGACAGCAATCCTGGTCGACTCTGGTCATGGTTCTCCCGACGGACCTTTTCCCTCAAAACGTCGTCGGCTCCGTTGCCGGGTTGGTTGGTTTCGGCGGAGCCATGGGCGGAATCGTGTTCGGAGAAGTGGTCGGGTATCTTCTGGACCACGGCTTCGGCTACAGCACGGTCTTTCGTATCGCGGGTACGCTCCACGTTGCCGCTTTTCTGATTATTCTGGTCGCCGTTCCCGTACTGTCGCCTTTGAGATGGGATCCGAAGCTGAACTATCAGGGAGTTCCATGAAGATCACCCAGATTCGCACTCGGGTCGTGCGCTGGCGCGGCAAGACCGTTGCGCTGCCTCCCCATTTCTGCACCAATCCGATGGATCTGTTGGAGCTGCCCGAAGCCTCCATGCAGACTTTCACGTTTCATGGCTGGCTAGTGGTCGAAGTTTTCACCGACGACGGTCATGTTGGGTTGGGCAATGCTGCTCTAGCACCGCAGATCACGAAACAGGTCATTGATCTTTACCTCAAACCCCTGTTGATCGGCCAGGATCCATGGGACATCGAGCTTTTATGGCAACACATGTATCGCAAGACAATGGCCTTCGGCCGCAAAGGCATCGGCATGGCCGCCATCAGCGCGGTGGATATCGCGCTGTGGGACCTCCTCGGCAAATCCGCCAAGCAGCCCGTTTATCGCTTGCTCGGCGGCAGGACGAAAGCGCGCATTCCCGTCTACGCCTCCCGCCTCTACAGCGTGGAACTGAGCGAACTAGCGGCAGAAGCGAAACGCTACAAAGAGGAAGGTTATCAGGCCATGAAGCTTCGCTTCGGATGGGGACCCGCGGACGGCGCTCACGGCATGCAACGGAATCTTGACCTGGTCCGAACCGTCCGGGAGACCGTCGGCGATGGCATCGATGTGATGGCGGACGCATACATGGGCTGGACGCTCGACTATGCCAAGAGAATGCTGCCGTTGCTGGAGCCCTTTCAGCTCAGATGGCTGGAGGAGCCCGTCATCCCAGATGACATTCGGGGTTATGCCGAGCTGAAATCCTACGGGCGAATTCCGATCGCTGGCGGCGAACACGAATTCACGCTTTACGGATTTCGTGAACTGCTGGAGGCTCATGCGCTCGACTATATCCAGTTCGATACCAATCGTGTGGGCGGCATCACGCAAGCTCGCAAGATCGCCGCTCTAGCGGAGGCCCATTCCGTGCCGGTGATACCCCATGCCGGCCAGATGCACAACTACCACGTCGTCATGGCCAGCCCGAACTCGCCAATGGCGGAGTACTTTCCGATCGTCGATGTTGAAGTAGGTAATGAGCTGTTCTGGTATGTCTTCCAGGGCGAACCCAAGGCAACGGACGGCCACATCAATCTGGATGACCACACTCCGGGTCTCGGCCTGACTGTCAACGAATCCGCACTCGAGCAGTTCGAGGTGATCGAATAGTTCTTCGCTTCCAAAATGATCCGATGACTCGACTCATCCAAATCAGGAAAGGCAATGTCCGCCGGGTGGCGCTGGTCGACGAACCGAACATCCGATTGTTGGATACCTGCTCCTCGATTTACGAACTTGCACATATCGCCATTGACTCCGGAATGAAGCTCAGCGACCTGGCGCACCAGAGGGCCAGACACGAGACGCTCGACTACGACCCGATCTATAGCGGCTCCTCGGAATGGCGGCTGCTTCCAGCGATTGACCATCCTGACGAATCTTCCCAGTGTCTGATCTCCGGCACAGGATTAACCCACCTCGGCAGCGCGCGCGGACGCCAGTCGATGCACGCGACAGTTCCCGAAGATCTCACCGACAGCATGAAGATGTTCCGCTGGGGAGTCGAAGGCGGCCGCCCTGCTGAGGGTGAAATTGGAATCCCTCCAGAGTGGTTCCACAAGGGCACCGGCTGTGCGTTACGCGCACATGGAGAGCCGCTCGATATTCCGTCCTATGCTGAGGACGGTGGAGAGGAAGCTGAGGTCGCCGGCATTTACCTGGTTGCCCGGGATGGCCAGCCGTATCGAATCGGCTTGGCGGTCGGCAACGAGTTTTCGGATCATCAATTCGAAAAAAAGAACTATCTGAACCTCGCGGGCTCGAAACTTCGCACGTGCGCCCTTGGGCCGGAACTCGCACTGGATGCGGAATTCGGATCCATACCTGTTGCGGCTACGATCGAGAGGAACGGGAATGTGCACTGGACCAAGTCCTTCCGCACAGGGGAATCTGAAATGTGCCACAGCTTGAGCAACATTGAGCATCATCATTTCAAGTTTGAAGCCCACCGACGGCCGGGAGACGTCCATGTTCATTTCTTTGGAACTGACTGCCTGAGCTTTAGCGATCACATTCGCCTGCAAGATGGGGATGTCATGCAGGTTTCCGTCGAAGGTTACGGGCGCCCTTTGCGAAACCCCGTCCGAGTCGCCAAATCGAAACCCGATTTAGTCAAAGTGATTCCTTTGGGATGAGTGAAACCATGTCAAAACCAAACATTGCAATTCTGGGACTGGGCATCATGGGCTCGGGCATGGCCAATCGTCTGCTTTCCGCGAACTTTCCGTTGGCCGTCTACAACCGGAATCGCGAGAAATGCATTCCCTTCGCCAGTGCTGGAGCGTCCATCGCCGCTTCGCCGCGTGAAGCTGCATCGCATTCCCAGATCGTCCTCAGCATGGTGGCGGACGACGCCGCTTCCCGAGATATTTGGCTAGGAGAGAATGGAGCGATGAACGGAGCGTCTCCGGAATCAGTCTTGATCGAGTCCAGCACGTTGAGCGGTGGCTGGATTCATGAACTTGCGGCGAGGGCGGCCGAGCGTGGCTGCCAATTCCTGGATGCGCCCGTTACGGGGACCAAGCCACATGCTTCATCCGGCGAACTGGTTTTCCTTGTCGGAGGCTCGGCGGAGGCACTCGATGCAGCGCGGCCTGTGTTTTCCGTGCTTGGTCGCGATCTGGTCCATCTGGGCCCGGTTGGAAGCGGCTCTCTGATGAAGCTCATCAACAACTTCGTCTGTGGGGTGCAAGCCGCCTCGTTCGCCGAAGCCTTGTCCGTGATCGATGCCGGCGGTCTCGACCGTGCCCGGGCCGTGTCCATTCTCACTGGTGGTGCCCCTGGAAGCGGAATCGTCAAGAGAATGGCTGACCGAATAGCCGCCAATGACTTCACTCCCAACTTTGCCCTGCGGTGGATGGCAAAGGATCTGGCGTACGCCATGGGTGATGCTTCAAATAAAGGAGTGCCCCTGCAGACCGCAGCCGCAGCGCTTTCTGTGTTCAAACGAGCAATTGCTGAAGGCCACGGCGACGAAGACTTTTCCGCGGTTTCCAAGTCGCCGGAAACACGATCGAACTCATGATTTTTGATGAAGCGAGGAACGAAATGAAGCCTACCGGACTTATCTGTAGAATTTTTCTCTCAGTGGTTGGGTCCATCCTGTGCTTGACGTCCGCACTTGCCGTCGCGCAGCAGACCGCGGACAAGCCCGGTCCCACTTCGGGGCCGATGCTCGCCCAGGGAGTGAAGAACTACGACACTCCCGATTTCACTTTAAGCCTGGTGCGTTCCTCTCAGACCGTCGCGGCCCTCAAACCGAAAGGAGCTGATGGCTTCGACTTCACACCCGGAGACCTGCTCACGGCGCGTTCACAAGACGGATATTTTCATTTAGGCGACATCACGTTTCGCCTGCGCACCGGAGATTCGGCAGACTGGAAAAACTATTCGACCGCGGCCGCACGTACGCCAGTGCGCGCTTTGCCCGCGTCAGCAAAAGTGCTGGCCGCCGCGGACCTAGCGCCCACACTGCCTGCCGATTTCCCACTGCAGATCACAAGAACTTGGTCCGTGGATGACGGCAAGCTCGTCCTGCGTTTCACATTCACCAATACTTCAACAAAGGCCGTGCAGATCGGTGCGCTGGGCATCCCCATGATCTTCAACAACGTGCTCAACGAACGCTCGCTGGACCAGGCTCACGCAATCTGTTCGTTCTACGATCCGTACATCGGCGAGGACGCCGGGTACCTGCAAGTGACCCGGCTGAGCGGGCACGGTCCGGCACTCTTGGTCGTCCCCGATGGCAAGACACCCTTCGAGGCTTACAACCCCATTTTGGACAGGCCGGGGCGCTGGGGCGCTGCTCCGGTGTTCACCGATCCCACACCGCGAGGAATCACGTTCGAGGGATTTTACGAATGGATGGTCCACAGTCAGGCATACGCCGAGAATGAATGGAAGAACGCGCAGCCTTGGAACACTCCCACCAGCCTCACGCTGGCGCCGGGCGAGTCGAAGACCTACGCGCTCAAGTTCTTGGTTTCCGATTCGATTCGCCACATAGAGAAGACTCTTGCCGAGAATCGGCGACCGGTCGCGGTTGGAGTGCCGGGTTACGTTCTGCCTCAGGACATTGAAGCGCGCTTGTTCCTCAAGTATGGAAAGCCAGTCACGTCGTTGATTGTCGATCCGCCATCGGCACTCGAGATTCGTAAAGACTCGTCCGATCACAAGAACTGGAAGGCTTACACTCTGCACGGCAAGACATGGGGGCGTTCGCGTCTAACGGTCACCTATGGCGACGGGACCGTCCAAACCATCCAGTACTTTGTGATCAAGCCAGCCGCGCAGGCTGTTGCCGACATGGGACACTTTCTGACCACTCGCCAGTGGTTCGCCGACTCGATCGATCCGTTCCATCGTGCTCCTTCAGCGATCACGTATGACCGCGAGACCAATCAGATGGTGCTGCAGGACAGCCGAGTCTGGATCGCAGGTCTGAGCGACGAGGGCGGCGCCGGTTCCTGGCTGGCCGCGATCATGAAGGAGCTCGTCCAGCCAGACAAGGAAGAACTCGACAAACTGCAGCAGTTCGTCGACGGCGTTTTATGGGGCGGACTGCAATCCAAGGACGGACCTCACCCGTACGGTGTACGCAAGAGCCTCTTCTACTACCAGCCCGACCAGATGCCTCCCAACTACTACAACAGCACTTTTGATTGGAAATCCTGGACCAGTTGGAACAAAGAGGCCTCGGAGGCCGTCGACCGCTCCTATGACTACCCTCACGTAGCAGCGGCGAACTGGGTGCTCTACCGCCTCGCTCGCAATCATCGCGGCCTGGTCACTAACCATCCCTGGGATTGGTATCTGAATCATGCCTACGAGACATCGATGGCCATGACGAACTACGCCAAAGATTTAGCAGTGTTCGGTCAAATGGAGGGCTCCATTTTTCTGGAGATACTAGCCGACCTCAAGCGCGAAGGCATGACCACCCAAGCCGACGCTCTGGAAAGCAAGATGCGCGAACGTGCCAACCGCTGGAAAGAGCAGGCCTACCCGTTCGGCAGCGAAATGCCGTGGGATTCCACCGGACAAGAAGAGGTCTACGGTTGGACAAAGTATTTCGGTTATCACGACAAAGCCGAAGTTACGCTCGATGCAATTCTCGGATACGATCCCGCGATTCCCCACTGGGGATATAACGGCAGCGCACGCCGATACTGGGATTTTATCTTTGCCGCCAAAGACCGGCGCCTGGAACGACAACTCCACCACTATGGCTCGGGACTGAACGCCATCCCCGTGCTAACCGAGTATCGTGAACATCCGGAGGACCTCTACCTACTGCGCGTCGGCTATGGCGGAACGATGGGAGCACTCACGGACATCGATCAGGAGGGGTTTGCCTCGGCGGCTTTCCACGGATTCCCGGACATGCTGAAACCCGACCCCATTAACGGCGACTACGGTCCCAACTTCTTTGGGCACGCTTGGAACACTGCGACTTATGTCGTGGATCACCCTGAATTTGGGTGGATTGCGTTTGGCGGGAACGTCAAGGCGCAAGGCAACATCGTCACGGTCACTCCGCACGACTCCTTCCGAGCAAGGGTCTACATAGCATCTTTAGGACTATGGTTAACGCTCGATGCGGGTGAGTTTGAAAAAGTGGAGGTGAATTCTGCTACCGGCATGGTACGACTGGGACTCACCGGAGCCAAGGAGACCACTCCAGAGGCCTTGCTGCGAGTAGAACAACCCGCCAAAGTTGGCGGTGTCGGGACTTATCGTCCGACGTCCCCTTTGAAGTCTGAGCGCGGAGCCTATGTGATTCGGCTCCAGAAAGAAACGACCTGGCTGGAACTCAACACTGGCCGTTGATTCTCAGCAGGCGGCAGAGTGTTCGGTGGTCGTGCTTCGGGGCGTGAGGCCCTGAAAACGTGGAAAACGTTTGCTGCCGCTGGCCCGAAATCCCGACTTTGTCCGCAAGCTATGGTAAGATGGCTCGCGCTGAGACTGGCTCCTTTCTCTAAGCAACCCGATGGATATCCGCGAAATCGCCCGGAGAGCAAAGGTTTCCACGGCCACCGTATCCAGGGCAATTAATCATGTTCCCACAGTTGACCCTCAACTCGCAAAACGAGTGTGGAAGGTGGTGGACGAACTCGGATACTACCCCAACACACAGGCTCGTGCTCTCGTTTCCGGACGGAGCCGCATTTTTGGTCTGATCGTTTCCGAAATCACTAACCCATTTTTCCCAGAGATAGTGCAGACCTTCGAGAATCTCGCGGTTGAGAACAATTACGAGATTCTTCTCACCTCGACCGTGCACGACCCGAAACGCATGGAATCATCGGTCCGGCGCATGATCGAACGTCGGGTCGATGGCGTGGCGATCTTGACCTTTGGCATGGAGGAATCGCTGATCGAACATCTTCGGTTTCGGAAGGTCCCTTTGGTCTTCGTCGATGTGGGGCCTGACGTCCGGGGAATCGCGAATATCCGGATCCACTATCAAAACGGAATTCGTCAGGCGGTACAGCATCTGGCGGCCCTCCGCCACACGCGCATTGCCTTCGTTAGTGGCCCATTGCATCTGAAGTCTGCCTTGGCGAGGCGAGAGGCGTTCAGAGCGTGCATGGCGGAAATCGGGCTTTCCCCTGACTTGATCGTAGTAGGAGATCACCGCATGGAAGGAGGAATGCGTGCGCTGCTGGAACTCAGCCGCATGACTGACCGGCCAACTGCGGTGCTGTGCTCCAACGACATGACCGCGATCGGACTCATGCGGGAAGCGTATGATCGCAACATCCGGATACCGGAAGACCTTTCTGTGGTCGGTTTCGACGACATCCGATTGGCCGAGTTCACGACTCCTCCGCTTACTACGGTTCAAATGTCCCAGAAGGAGTTGGCGAAGATCGCATTCCAAGCCCTTTTGAACGAGGTCGAGTGCGAACCAGCTTCGCGGAAGCACCACGAATATGAACTGAACACGAGCTTGGTGCTTAGGCGTTCCACCGCGCTGGCCCCGGCTGGCGGGCACCCAACGACGCCTCCCAAGGCAGTCCGGGCCAGTGGATCCACTAAGGTCCCAGCTACGGCGCCGCGCTAGGAACACCATCTCCTTAGTCCCCGCGTCCACCTTCTCAGCCGACTTTCCGGGCCACCGAAGCGGGTTGCAATTGACACTATACGGGAATAATGTAGATTGCTGTTACTTTGGGTAAACGATTACTGCGTTTGCCACAGCGACACACGAATGAAACAACCGCCCAGTGCTGCTGCATTTGCGAGCACAAGTCGTGCCCTGTGTTTGTTTCCGGTTTGCGCCCGAGCGGCATCCATAGAACTTCAAAAATTGAAAGCAGGAGCGGTATGGACAAGAAAAAGATGACGATGGGCGTGATCGTGGGCAACCGCGGATTTTTTCCGGATCATTTAGCGAAGAGTCGCCGAGCGGAGATGCTGCGCGCGCTGGAGGCAGGCGGCGTAGAAGTTGTGGCACTCGCCCCGAACGAAAGCAAGTACGGGGCTGTCGAAACCCGGGAGGAATCCAGGCGTTGCGCCGAATTATTCAAGCGAAATCGCGAGGGAATCGACGGAATCATCGTGACTCTGCCGAACTTTGGGGAGGAGCGTGCGATTGCCGACACGTTGCGTCTAGCCGATCTCCGCGTGCCGGTGCTGATTCAGGCTACGCCCGACGATCCCACAAAAATGACCATCGCCTCTCGCCGTGATAGCTTCTGCGGCAAGATGTCGCCCTGCAACAATCTTCGGCAGTACGTCATTCCTTACTCCATCACGACGCTGCACACGGAGAGTCCTGACTCCCCCGAGTTTGCCAAAGACCAGCAGTGGTTCGCCGCGGTATGTCGCGTAGTGAGGGGATTTTGGAACTTGCGTGTCGGCGCCATCGGCGCCCGTCCAGCGGCGTTCAACACCGTGCGCCACAGCGAGAAGATCCTCGAGTCGCAGGGCATCTCCATCGAGACGCTGGATCTTTCCGAAGTACTGGGCCGCATCGGGCGGATGGAAGATAATGACGAGCACGCGCAGGCCAAACTCGCCGCCATCAAGAAACACGTGGATGCCAGCAGCGTCCCCGCGCCCGCATTGTTGAAGATGGCGAAGCTAAGCGCCGTGGTCGACCAGTGGATGGCGGCAACGGAAGTAACCATCAGCGCAGTCCAGTGCTGGACATCGATTGAAGAAAATCTCGGCGTCGTTCCCTGCACCGTCATGAGCATGATGAGCAACGAACTCCTGTCCAGCGCTTGCGAGGTGGATATTTGCGGCGTATTGGGCATGCATGCCCTGCAGCTTGCTTCAGGCAGTCCCTCGGCCCTTCTCGATTGGAACAACAACTACGGATCAGACCCCAACAAGGCTGTATGCTTCCACTGCTCGAACCTGCCGAAACATTTCTTCCGTTCAGTGAAGATGAATTTTCAGGAAATTATCGCTGGAATCGTGGGGAAGGAAAACACCTTCGGAACCTGCGTGGGGCTGATCAAACCCGAGAAAATGAGCTTTGCCCGCTTCTCCACCGACGACACCTCCGGCAAGATGCGCGGGTACGTGGGTGAGGGACGATTTACAGACGACCCGCTGAGCACTTTTGGAGGAGCGGGTGTGGTTGAGATTCTGAAACTTCAGAAACTCCTCCATTTCATTTGCGAGAACGGATTTGAGCATCATGTGGCAACGAATTTGTCGACGGTGGCGTCGGCCGTGCACGAAGCCACCACTCGATATCTGGGCTGGGATATGCACTGGCACGAATCTTCCAAGGAGACCTGCTGATGGCAATCGTGGCGGGAGTAGATTTCGGGACCCTGAGTGTTCGCGTCTCTCTCGTTGACAGCGAACGCGGACTGATCGAGTCGGCCGTCGCCGACTATCCCCTGCACCGCATACGCGAGGATCCAGAGTACGCCACCCAATCCCACGACGATCACATGCGGGCACTCGCGTCGGCGACGCGCGAAGTCCTCAAGAAAGCCGGAATTCCGGGAGATCAAGTGCAAGCCATCGCACTCGATACGACGGGCTCCTCCGTAATTCCGGTGGGCAGAAACCTTCAGCCACTCGGCGAGTACTACCTGTGGTGCGATCACCGTGCCAAAGGCGAAGCCGCCGAGATCACCGCAGCGGCTCACAAGGAAGGCCTGGAGGCCATCCAGTGGTGCGGTGGGGTCTACTCGTCGGAGTGGGGGTTCTCCAAGCTGCTGCACTGGCTTCGGCACAACCCGGACAAGCGATCAGAATTCGTCTCCGCCTTCGAGCATTGCGACATGGTCGCAGCCACGCTTTGCGGCATCAGGGATCCCAAGAGCGTAAAGCGCAGCATCTGCGCCATGGGACACAAGTGGCTATGGAACGCGCAACTCGGCGGTCTTCCACCAGAGAGCTTCCTGGTGAAAGTGGATCCGCTGCTGAAGGGAGTCCGCCAGCAACTCGACGGCGAATTCGCCACCTCTGATCAAATTGCCGGCAGCCTCTCTGCGAATTGGGCGGAGAAGCTAGGCCTCAAGGCAGGCATTCCGATTCCCGTTGGAGCGTTTGACGCGCATTGGGATGCGATTGGCGCTGGGTGCCGAACCGACGACATGGTAAACGTCGTAGGCACGTCGACTTGCATCATTGGGATCACTCCGTCGGTGAACTTAGTGCCGGGAGTTTGCGGTGTTGTGCAAGGCAGTGTGCATCCTCTACGCACGGGAATCGAAGCTGGACTCTCGGCCGTCGGAGACATTTTCAGCGCAATCGCTGCTCGCGCCGGAACCGACGTGAAAACGTTGAGCACCGGACTTGAGAACTATCGGGCTGGTCAGACCGGGTTACTGCGCATGACCTGGGACAACGGCGACCGCACCGTGCTGGTAAATCCTAACCTGCGTGGCGTGACGCTGGGATGGAACCTGCAGAGCACGGCCCAGGATGAACTGTTCGCCGCTATCGAAGGAACGGCGTTCCATACGCGCGTAATCCTAGACCGAATGGCTGGGCATGGCGTAAACATCAAACGAGTGATCAATGCTGGAGGTATTCCCCAGAAGAATGACGTTCTGAACCAGGTGTATGCGAACGTGCTCGGCCGTCCCGTGCTGGTACCAGGCAAGAGCGTCGTCAGTCTAGGATCCGCGATCTTCGCGTTTCTGGCGGCCGGCACGTTCAAGACCATCGAGGAAGCGCAGGACAAGATTTGCCCTCCCAACCGGACGTTCACTCCGAACGCCTCGGCACAGCACACTTACGACCAACTCTATTCTCTCTATAGCAAACTATATTTCACTTTAGGCCAGCGCGGCGCCGACGGGCTGGGCGAAATTCTTCCGACGTTAATCGCAGTGGCTCAGGCTACAACGGGCAAAGTACCGCAGTAGACATGTAAAGCGAGGAGCAACAATGAGCGCACAGCAAGTCCTGCGAGCGAATTGGCGCGTACATCTCCTCTCGTTGGTTGTTTTCTTCTGCCTAATCTGTCAACTCTGCTGGCCCCAGCAAGTGCCGGAGAGCATGAGCATCCAGGTGCAATTTGATCAGTCCGAGGGACAGCTCTCGCCGGTCTGGAACTACTTCGGGTATGACGAGCCCAATTACACCTACACCCCGAATGGCAAGAAGCTGCTCGCTGAATTGGCGGCCGCAAATGCCCCGCCGGTATATGTGCGGACCCACAATTTGCTCACGAGCGGCGACGGATCTGCTTCTCTGAAATGGGGATCGACCAATGTGTACTCGGAAGATGCATCCGGTCGCCCAATTTATTCTTGGGCCATTCTGGATCGAATTTTCGACACCTTCCACGCGGCAGGCGTCAAGCCTCTCGTCGAAATTGGATTCATGCCAAAGGCGCTCTCCACCCACCCGGAGCCCTATCGTCATGACTTTCCGCGGGGCAGGTCTAACAACATTTACACGGGATGGGCCTATCCTCCGAACGACTATCAGAAGTGGTCCGAAGTTGTCTTCCAATTCGTCCGCCATCTTCGCGAGCGTTACGGCGATGCCGAGGTGAAGACATGGTTGTGGGAAGTGTGGAATGAACCTGACATTGGCTACTGGCAGGGTACGCCGGAAGAGTATTTCAAACTCTATGATTTTTCGGTCGAAGCGGTCCTGCGCGCTCTTCCCGAGGCGCGGATCGGAGGACCGGACGCCACGGGTCCCGGCAATTCGAAAGCAGCAGACTTTCTGCGTACCTTCCTCGAACATTGCGCTCACCAGAAGAATTACGCAAACGGCAGAGTAGGATCGCATCTCGATTTCATCAGCTTTCATCCGAAGGGATCTCCCACGTGGCAAGGGGACCACGTGCAGATGGGCATCAGCCGGCAGCTTGCCGCCATTGAGCAGGGATTCATGATCGTGGCATCTTTTCCGGAATGGCAACAGACTCCAATCATTCTGGGAGAGTCAGACCCGGAGGGTTGTGCGGCATGCTCCGCCAAGGAGAATCCGCAGAACCTGTATCGCAATGGACCGCTATACGGCGCCTACACGGTCGAGGTCCTGAACAATGTCATAGCGTTGGCGCGTCAGGAACGAGTCAATCTTCTCGGAGTGGTCACCTGGGCATTCGAATTTGAGGACCAGCCTTACTTTGCGGGGTTTCGGGAACTGGCGACGAATGGCGTGGACAAGCCCGTCCTGAACGCCTTTCGCATGCTGGGGTTGCTGGGCAACGAGCGAGTGAAGGTCACCAGCTCAGAAGCCTTAGCGGCCGAGGAGGTTGTCCGCAGCGGAGTGCGAGCGCGATCCGACATTAACGCAATCGCCACTCGTAAGGATCGAGAGATCGACATTCTGGTCTGGAACTACCATGACGACGACATTCCCTTCCCCGCTGCTCCGATCGATCTGGTAGTTACAGGCCTGCCCACCAGCGCAAAACAGGGCCTGCTCGAACATTTCCGGGCGGACTCCGACCACAGCAACGCATTCACAGCGTGGAAAGCGATGGGTTCGCCGCAATCGCCTTCCGAGAGCGACTACCAGCGCCTGGAGAATGCGGGCCAACTGCAACTTCTGAACTCGCCCGCGTGGGTGGAAATACAACAGGGTAGCATCCAGTTGCATTTCACGTTGCCTCGGCAGGGTCTTTCCCTGCTGCGCCTGGCTTGGTGAGTCCTTACCTCCCCTATGCTTGCAGCAGGAGGTTCCAAACCTGCATGGAGGTCGCTTGCCGGTTGGCCCACGCGTAATAAGGAATGAACGTCAGCGGAACCTTCCTGGTTCTCAGCGACTCCCCGCCGTAGCGCGAGTAGAGCATCTTCTCTGACGATCCCCGTTCGTAGACCGCGCCCGTGTGATGGAGTACAACCATCCCACCAAGCAGATCGCTCTTGAACTCAGTCTGAAATTGTTCTGCCGGCCGGCGTCCGGGATTCACCGCCACATCGCTAAGGGATAGGCCGCTGGGCTGATCAATCTCTTCCAGACAATAGATCAGCGGCCCGCGCTGTATCGCGACTCGTCCAGTGTCATCGGCGATGCGTGGATTCGCTTCAATCACCTGGGGCACTACGTCCACTGTTAGTCGAATGACGTCCCCCGGCGACCAGCGGCGGCGAATGGGCAGATATGCTCCCGGTGTCACGCCCGTCAGTGCTTTCGCATTCACGGACACCTGAGCGTGCTCGGTCCAGCCGGGAATGCGCAGGTAAACGGTGAACTCAGATGCCTCCGCCGGCGTGACACTAATTTCCACGTTGCCGTCCCACGGATAGTTCGTCTTCTGCGCAACCTTCAGACCAACTCCATTCTCTAGGTGCCAATTGAGCTCCGAATTGTCATAGAGGTGCACGTAGATCCCGTCCGCGCTAGTGCTGTAGAAATACCCCGGGAGCGACCCGAAGGTGCGCTCAAGGTTCCGCGGGCAGCAGGTCACGTCGTACCAGGGATTCCGGATTTTGTCGCCAGTAGACGGATCAAAAGCCAGGGGGTTGCGATAGCAATACAGCGTGCCGTCGAGCGACATCCCAGAATTGATTCCGTTGTAGAGAGCACGTTCGATGACGTCGGTAAACTTCGCGTCTCCAGTAACGGCCAGCATGCGCCAGTTCCACATCATGTTGCCGATCGCGGCACAGCTTTCGCCGTAAGCGCGGAAATTCGGCAACTCGTAAGCATCCCCGAACGCTTCCCCGTCAGACCGGGAACCAACTCCACCGGTAACGTACATTTTGGTGGTGGTCATGTCGTTCCAAAGCGTATTCAGTGTCTGCAAATACGTGGGATCGCCCGTCTCCATGTAGTAGTCGGTGGCACCGCAACAGGCGTACATCGCCCGAACCGCGTGCCCTTCGAGCTTGGTTCGTGCCGTGAATGGAGTTCCGCTGAACATATAGATGGTCCGGCGTTCCGGCAACTCGATGCGCTCGTCTCCCCGCAGGATGTAACCGGCAAGGTCCAGTTGTCGCTTGTCGCCAGTGACCCGGTAGAGTTCGATCAATCCGATCTCAATTTCAGGATGGCCGGAAACGATGGGCTTCTTGGGTGCTGGGCCGTAATTCGGGATTAGAAAATCGTCAACGAAACGGATACCTGCGTCGAGCAGCTTGCGATCGCCTGTCCCTCGGAAGTATGCGATGGCACCCTGCAGCATGTGCCCGATGTTGTACAGCTCATGACCCGTTGTCTGGGTTTGCGGAAGCATGCGCAACGACTTGTGGTCGTCCTGATAGTAGGTATTCAGGTAGCCGCTGGGTTCCTGGACGGCAATCACTTCGTCGATAAGCTTGTCGGCGCTTGCGCGAAGTTGGGGACGACCGCCCGATTGCAGGACGAATCCAACCGCCTCGGTCCACTTGTAAACATCGGAGTCAGAAAATACGGGCCCACTCTGCGCAGCCGTACTTTTGCCCACCAGTCGGCGGAAGTTGTTCATGCGACCGTTGGCTTCCAGCAGGTCGTGCATGGTGGGAATACTCTTCGCCACGTTGATCTCGCGCCGCGGCCCCCAGAAACCGCCGGTGATGGTCACCGCACGCACAGGAATATCCCTCAGCTTCGCGTGAGGCGACTTGGCGAGGTTTTCGACACCCTGGTCTTTCCACCCGGGCGCGTCAGTCGGCCCTGCAGGAGTCTGCGGCACGGCTTTCCCGCCGACTCCGACGTCAGCGAAAACTGGATGAGCGGACAAGGACGACACTGCAGCCGCCGAAATCGCGGCGGTTACAAACTGTCTGCGCGAAATACTTCCCTTCTCAGCCATATCTTTCCATCCGATTTTTACAGCGACCATTGAATGACAGTGTAGGAGCGCGCCGGAACCTCAAACTTCGTCCTACCTCCGCTACTGGCCGGCGCCGCAAACGACTGCGGCACAACTCGCTTCGGCGCCGAAAAGTTGTTCGCAGCCTTCAGGTCATCGCCCGTTAGCAGGGACGCTGAAATCACGCGAGAAGGTGCCGCATCTTCCCAAACCACCTCAACGTCGTGAGCCTTCGACAAGTCGCGGTTCAGAATAAAGAGAGAGAGTTTGCCATCGTTGCGATCCAACGAACCCGCGACATCTACATGCCCTACCTGATCCAAGCCGGAAACTTCATACGTGGAAGACTCGACCAGCAGATTCAACACAGCGCCCTTAGCAAATTGCAGCGCCCAGCTATAGGGGTAGTAGATTGTCTGCCGGAGGATACCGTTCGCATCCGTCATAATCGGGGCGATTACGTTGATCAACTGGGCAAGACAGGCGAGCTTCACTCGATCCGCATTGCGCAGCAGCGAATTGATAAGTCCCCCGACCAGCAGTGCATCTTCCAGATTGTAGACTTCTTCCAGCAAGTGCGGCGCTTCCTGCCGGTGGCCATCGACAGCATCTCCACTCGTGGTGCGATACCAGACATTCCATTCATCAAACGACAGCCACAGCAGCTTCGGCGATCGCTTGTGCCCGCGGACGAGATCGCAGACCGCAACTGTCTCGGCGATCTGGCGTTCCATGCTCAGATTCATGGCGAGATATTTCGAAGTATCGCCGCCCGTATCGCGTTCATTGTTTCCAAAGTAGCGGTGCAGCGAGAGTCCATCCACATACTGGTAGCACTGTTCGAGCACCTCGCGATCCCATTCCAGATACGTCGGCATGAAAGGACCACTTGACCCGCAGGCGATCAGTTTCAGCGAGGAATCGACATAGCGCATCTGCCGGGCGGCATCCGCGGCCTTCAGGCCGTATTCCGTCGCCGACATATGACCGATCTGCCAGGGACCGTCCATTTCGTTGCCCAGGCACCAGTGCTGCACCTTGTACGGATCGGCGATGCCATGCTGGCGCCGCAGGTCGCTCCAGCGTGTTCCCTTCTCTACGTTGCAGTACTCCACGAGCGCAGCCGCATCTTCCGCGCTCCCAGTGCCCAGATTCAGCCCCATGAGGGGCTCGGTACCCACAGCCTTGCACCACGCAAGAAACTCGTTGGTCCCGAACTGGTTCGACTCGATCGTGTCCCAAGCCTTGTCAAGCGTGCGCGGACGCTCTTTTTTCGGACCGACTCCATCGAGCCAGTTGTACCCGGAAACAAAATTCCCTCCCGGATAGCGAATAATCGGCACTCCCAGTTGGCGAATTTCGCTGAGCACGTCTTTGCGAAATCCGTTGGCATCGGAGAGCTTAGACCCGGGATCGTAGACACCCTCGTAGATGGCTCGCCCTAGATGTTCGAGAAAGGAACCGAACAGGTTGCGGTCGAGCGGCGCGATCGTTCGCCTGGTATCAACGAAAACCCGGGCAGCGGTCGCACCGGCCACCGGAGCAGCTTGGCCGGGAGTTTTAGCCGCAAGCGCATGTCCGAAGCTGGGCAAGATGGCCGCCGCAGAACATGCCACGCCCGCGTTCGAAGCCTGCTTCAGAAAGCGCCGTCGAGAGGAGGAAAAACGATTCATGGGGCTCCCTTGCAATTTTGAATAGATCCCTAATTTACCGCAGATGCGTTCGTTCCTTGCGGCACACAGATCTCACTCTAAAGATCCATAACAGCGAGTCTCGCCACACCACGGGAGCAATGTACCGCGTATCCCCGACAAAAAACTAGCGAGCCGAAGGTAATCCCCCTCCGGCTCGCCATACAACCCCCCTCAATCGCAACTAGAACGCCACCCGGATCCCCAACTGCAAGGATCTCGCGGGGAGCGCGGCCGTGGACTTGCCGAAGGTTCCATCGGCCATGTTGGCGTCCACCGAACCGAGGTTTCCGTGATTGAGCACATTGATGAAATCAAAGCGCAATTGCAGATTACCCGCCTCGCCAATCCAGGGGATGTGATTGTTCTTCAGCAAGGCAGCATCCACCTGGAACATCCCGGGGTTGCGGTCGATGTTGCGTGGCAGATTCCCTTCTGTACCCACAGTGGGAACCGGGAAATCCGCAGCTGTGAACAGACCGTTTATGTACGCTGACCGGCTGTGTGAGCCGGCGAAGTTCTGGGAGGGAGCGTTGGGCACATCCCAGTTGTTGCCGTCCCTGTTGTAGTCGCCGCCGCCCGTTGCGGAGGCGGTGGTGAAAACCCAGAAGGGTGTGCCAGTCTGGACGGCTATTATGCTGGACACTTCCCAGCCCGAGGTCAGGACTTTCGCCACGCCGTTCGCGAAGCCGGGTATCGTGTACGAACCCGAGAAGGAGAAGCGCTGTCGTACGTCATAGTTCGCGTCGCCGTAGTAGTGGAAATAGGCGTTCTGATCCGGAATACTCAAGCCACCGTCCTGGTCAAAACGCGTGCCCGCCTCGGGATAATCCTTGGCGTGTGAAAACGTGTAGGAGCCTTGGAAGCTGCCGCGGGATCCCGCCTTCCCCCGAAGGAACAGAATCATGGCGTTGTAGGTGGCTTGATTGGCATTGTTGACGTAGTTGATGCTGCCGAAGTTCGGGTTCGACCGGGTAAGGGTTTCACCACTGCCACTCACCAATGCACCGCCGGGGAACCGATTCACGTCTGTGCCGTTCAAGCCGTTGTAACTCCGCGAACCAGAATAATTTGCGCCTGCTACCAGCCTCCATGGAAGTTGATGCTCGACGCCAATCAGATAATTGACGGCCAACGGCGCCTTCATGTTCCGATCAAGAGAAGTCACCCCAGACTGGACACCAGTGAGGCCGCCGGCCGCATTCAGTGACCCGGCAGGAATCGCCGGCAACGGGAAGTTGAAAGGATATGTGCCAGAAGGTGCTAGTGCAAAAATAGGCTGAATTCCCGTGCCACCCGTGAGGAATGTCGGACTGACAATACCCGGAGGGTTGAGCCGGGTTTGGTCGACAGTCTGTCCAAGCACGACCCAATCGTGATAAACGCCAATTCCGCCTCGTACGGCCCAATTGCCCGTCTTACTCGGATCCCAAGAGAAACCAATCCGCGGGCTGATGAGATTCTTCATCGGATTCGCGAATACGGCCGGGACGGTACCAACGGTGGCGTGCTGAACTTGCTCGTTGAAGTTGCCCGCCGTCCCCAAGTTCAACGCGCTAAACTGGAAACCGCTGTTTCCCCAAGGTATGTGGTTCGTAAAATCGTCCCAACGCACAGAGAGTGTAAGCGAGAGGTTCGACTTCACTTTCCAGTCGTCCTGCACAAAGAAGCCAAATGGGTTTGTCTGTCCGCCGAACACCACCAAACCCGGCTGGCCGGTCAGTGGGTTGTAGGCTCCGACTGACTCGCTAACCGGGTTGTCTTGCACCAGATCCAGCAGAGAATTGAAGCTAAAACTGGGCCGAACATTGGTAGGCGTGAAGTCGCCGTGCTCAATCCCCTTAGCTCCGTCGTAGCCAAACTTCCAAGTGTGCTTGCCATGGATCCAACTCAAAACGGAGCGCCAGTTGTACATTGGCCCGCGATATTCCCCTGGTCCCCATCCGCCACCGACCTGGAAACCTTCGCTGATGCCGGTAACCCCAATCGCTGGTACTTTAAGGTTGGCATCCTGCCCGTTGGCGCCGCCAACGCTGGCGAATCCAAAGCTGGATTCCCAGAAGAGATTGGAACTGAACGTATGGGTGAAGTCGATCTGGCCATACCGGTTCCTCATGATGTCCAGCGCCTGTAAACCAGCCCTTGGGGAGGGCTGCTGCTGATCGAAGGAGTCGTTGTAATAGCTCAAATAGAGCCGGTCATTCTGGGTGAAATACTGATCGAGGCGGAAGTTGTACTGCAGGGCGTTGTAGAAAGGGCTGGCTGCGAAATTGCCATAGTCGCGGACGTTGAGCGTGCAAGGAATGCCCGTGGCCGATCCCGCACCACAGTTGGCAGCGCCGAACACAGTCTGGGCCGTGTCCACCGTTCCGTTGGGAATCAGACGGCTGGCCGGCCATCCCGCAAGCACTTGCGTTCCGACAGTATTGGGAAAGTTAGCCTGCGCCCACTGAACAAATGCCGGATCCTCAAATGTCTGCGTGCCGGAGTTGGCTGCTGCCGAGGTGGTTGCCCAAAGTTTTTCAAAGTCGGCGAAGAAGAATGTCTTGTTCTTCCGTATGGGCCCACCCAACGTGCCAACCAAGTCCTTGCGTGCAAACGGCGTAAACGCGTGGCCCGTCACGAAATCCGGAGTGGCCTGGAAATCCTGATTCGTAAAGAACAGGCTGCCGCTGCCGTGCAGTTTGTTGGTACCTGACTTTGTGGTCACCTGAATCAGGATCGAACTGCCCAGATTGTCTTCCCCGTCCCATGAGTTGGTTTGCAGCGTGGCTTCCTGCACCGCATCGGGAATGGGGGCGAGGATGATATTACCGTTTTGGATCGGGCTGGTCACATTCAGACCATCAACCATGACCAAGTTCCCGGTATAGCTACGGCCATTGGCGCTGATCTGGGGCGTTTGGGTTCCAAAGTTGTCGGCGAAACCACCCGGCGACTCTCCTGCCCCGCGCGTGCCTGAGCCCACGACGCCCGGAGCGACTGCCAGAACATCCCAAAGATTGCGGTTGGCCTCAGGAAGGTCTCGAACCGTGTTGGAAGATAGGGTCGTCTCCAAGCGGCTGTCATCGGTATCCACCGCCGGAGGCGTAACTTCAACGACGATGGTCTGCTGGGCCGAGGCCATGGGCAGCGCTAGATTGATGCCCTTTGTTTCCGAGGTGCTGAGCGTGAAATTGGCTTCCGTCTTTCTGAAACCCTTAGCTTCGGCGCTCACCACGTAGTTGCCTGGAGGAAGACTGCTGAAGCGGTAGTTGCCGGAATCAGTCGTCGTGATCATGGACGTGACTCCGGTATCCACGTTGCGCAATTCGACCGAAGCCCCAATGATCGCGGCGCCAGCCGGATCAGAGACAACCCCCTGAATGTTGCCGCTATATTGACCGACACAGGGAAGGCCGCAAAGGAAGAGAATCAGAAGGGACGACAGGCACACGGCACGACGAGACTCTGAGTATGTCACTATGTTTTCCCCCACACAACGCGGTGCGAGCAAAGCAGAGTAAACGCTTTCTCAGCTAATTGAAACAGGTTATAGCGTTCCCCGAGAGTCACTGTCAAGAAGTTTCTGGCCGCATTCACCTGCACGTGCGTGAGGCCGTCGGCGAAGGTCGGGTTGAGCTCGGGCTCTCTCATCCCCGGTAAACTCAGTGGCGGAAGCTCGGTAGGAGGATCGTCTCCGCAGCAGTTGCGCAGACCCGACATCTTCAAGCAACGGCCCGCCGGCAGAGGCGTCCACCGATCAATGCAATCAGCAGCTTACATTCGCTTAAACAGGTGCATATTCCTTTGCAACACGGGACGGAATCGCCTAAGTCGGGTGCTGTTCGCGCCGCCTGGGCCTACTGCAGGAGCGAGGCAGTGCAGTCCAACCTAGGTGCTCTTCCTCTTAAAAACTCGTCACGTAAAAGGCGTCATTTTCTGAGCACGAAGTTTGTTGCTCCATTGGAGTATAGTGTTTTGGGTTTCGGTTCCTTGCGGCGGCGGTAGAGTACATGTGTGGAGAAAGTCAGCAAGCGATTTCGCACGTGATGTATTCTTTTACTCCGTACCGCGAGGGAGTCAATGGAAACGCGTCAGCTTGGAAACAGCGACCTCCGCATCAGCGTTCTCGGAATTGGCGCTTGGGCCATTGGTGGGGGCGGCTGGAACGGAAGTATGGGGCCGCAAAACGACGGTGACTCTGTCCCCGGCATTCACTCCGCTTTGGATCACGGCCTTAACTGGATTGACACTGCCGCGCTCTATGGACTCGGCCACTCGGAAGAGATGATTGCGCGTGCGCTTAAAGGGCGCACGCCTCGTCCCTATGTGTTCACCAAGTGCGAACGCGTATGGGACGCCGACGGAAGGATTGGCGCGTGCCTCAAGGCTCAATCGATCCGGCGCGAATGTGAAGACAGCCTGCGCCGCCTGCAAACCGACTTCATCGATCTGTACCAGATCCATTGGCCCGAACCGGATGAGGATATCGAGGAAGGCTGGACGGAACTAGCGCGCCTGCAGAAAGAGGGAAAAGTTCGCTATATCGGGGTTTCCAACTTCAGCATTTCCCAGATGCAGCGGGCGCAGACCATAGCTCCTATCACGTCGCTGCAGCCTCCCTATTCGATTGTTACCCGTGAGATCGAGAAAGAAATCCTGCCCTTCACTTCACAGAACCAGATAGGCATCATCGTGTATTCGCCAATGTCCGCCGGCCTGCTAACCGGGGCCATGACGCGCGAGCGAGTCGCAAACTTTGCCGCAGAGGACTGGCGCAGAAATCTCCCCAACTTCCGGGAGCCGCTGCTTTCCCGCAATCTGAAGCTGGTAGAACTCCTGCGTGACATCGGAAACCGTCACGGGCGTACACCGGGAGAAGTTGCCATCGCCTGGACCCTGAACCACCCGGCGGTGACCGGCGCGATTGTCGGGTTCCGCAGCGCAAAGCAGGTCTCTGGCATCATTGGAGCGGCGGAGTTCCGGCTTGTGCCGAATGAGATGTCTGAGATCGATGATCTACTGAAACAAGAGCTTGCCGCTTGAGTGCGAACCAGTCGTCTATTGCCTGCCATGATTTTCGCCAGGCCTGAGGGAAATACATGAAGAAGCTCCGCTTTGTCGTGTCTCTCATCACCGACGACAACGACTACCAACGCCAGCAGGCCTCTGTTGCTCAGGAAACCGCCAACCGCCTCGGTGTAGACCTGCAGATTTTCTTTGCGCAGAACGACGCCATTCAGCAGAGTCAGCAGCTTCTGGACGTGATCCAGGCTCGCGATGCAAATGTGAGCGGAATTCTTGTTGAGCCCGCCAGTCGAACGGCCTTTCCCAAGGTCGCGCAGGCAGCGGTCGGATCGGGTATTGCCTGGGTGGTACTGAATTGCGACGCCGACTACTTCCGGAGCCTGCGTTCCGGCAGCACTGTCCCGGCGTTTGCGGTGAGCGCGGACAATCATGAGGTCGGACGGATTCAGGGGCGTCAACTGGCTGCCCTCTTGCCCCGAGGCGGCTCAGTTCTGTACATTCAGGGCCCCTCCCTCAGTACCGTCACGGAGCAGCGCACAGCGGGCATGCTCGAAACCAAACCTGGAAACATAAACATCAAAGTCTTGAAGAGCGCGAACTGGACCGAAGATGCCGGTTTTCAGGCGGTCTCCTCGTGGTTGCGCCTCTCGACGTCGCATCAAGAACAGATCCATGTCGTGCAGGCCCAAAACGACTTCCTCGCGCTCGGCGCCCGGCGGGCTATGGAAGAACAAACGACAGCACAGTCGCAGAACAATAAATCACGAGTGCCTTTTCTCGGCGTCGACGGTCTTCCAAAAACCGGGCAAGCCTGGGTCCGGCAGGGGATTCTGATGGCCACCATTGTCGTGCCCCCGACCACTGCGCACGCCCTCGACGCCCTTGTTGTTGCGCTTCAGAGTCGAAAGCCACAAACGGAGCGCACGCTGATTGCGCCGGAATCCTTTCCCGCGCCAAACACACTCTCAGCATCGACCGCGACCTAACTTCGTTGGCGGGGCCGATCCGGAAAGTGAGTTGACAAACAGCGGGAAGGAGGCGGAAGCTACTGGAAGTAAACGTTTGCTGTAAGGACCTCAGTTCCCAGGAGACACCCATGGCTTCCCGTGTTAACCGCAGGACTTTCCTCAAGACCGCCACAGCGACGACTGCGGCCACCTACGCGACTCGCGTGTTTCCGGCGTGGGCCGCCCTGAACAAAGGCACTATCGCCGTCAAGACTCCGCTCACGACCTTTGCCTATTCCGAGGTGGAGTTACTGGACGGTCCGATGAAACGGCAGTTCGAAGAGAACCATGCCCGTTTCCTGAACCTCGAGGACGACCGCCTGCTCAAGGTCTTCCGCCAGGTTGCCGGCTTGCCTGCGCCGGGGGAGGACATGGGAGGCTGGTACGACCTCACTGGCTTTAGCCTGGAGCGAAATGACTTCCATGGCTTCATCGCGGGGCATACTTTTGGACAATATCTTTCAGGACTTGCACGGGCTTACGCCGTCACAGGATCAGAGGCAACGCGCGCCAAGATCAGTCGTCTCGTGAAAGGTTACGCAGAAACACTGGATGCGAAAGCCAAGTTCTTCGTCGATTATCGTCTTCCCGCGTACACCTACGACAAGCTCTCGTGCGGTCTGATTGATGCGCACGAGTTCGCCCAGGATCCCATGGCAATGGATGTTCATGAGAAGCTGACCCACGCCATCGTCCCCTATCTGCCGGAAAAGGCGCTATCCCGGCAAGAACAGCGCTCCCGGCCACACAAGGACACGTCCTATACCTGGGACGAAACCTACACCTTGCCTGAGAATCTGTTTCTCGCCTATCAGCGCAGCGGCAAACCTTTTTACCGCGATATGGCCACACGGTTCTTGGAGGATGACACGTATTTCGGTCCGTTGTCGGAGGGCAACAACGTGCTGCCCTTCGAACACGCATATAGCCATGTAAACGCCTTCAGTTCGGCCATGCAGGCCTACATGACGTTGGGAAGCGAAAAGCATCTCCGGGCCGCCACAAACGGGTTCGAGATGCTGGTGAAGACGCAAAGCTTTGCCACGGGTGGCTGGGGACCGAATGAAGCATTTGGTGAGCCTGGGACGGGTCAACTAGGCGACAGTCTTGCGACCACTCACGCCAGCTTTGAGACACCGTGTGGCGCATATGGGCACTTCAAGATCACACGCTACCTTCTGCGTGTCACCAAAGACTCTCGCTACGGTGACAGCATGGAGCGCGTGCTTTACAACACTATTCTTGGTGCGTGGCCGATTCAGGTCGATGGCACGTCGTTCTACTACTCCGACTACGCCACAACCGGCAAGAAGGTCTGGTACGGGCAAAAATGGCCATGCTGTTCGGGAACATTCCCTCAGCTTGCTGCGGACTACCACATCAGCACTTACCTGCGTTCGGCCGATGGCGTGTATGTGAATCTCTTCGCGCCGTCCAGGGTGCAATGGAATGACGGCGGTGGACGTTACGGGCTAAAACAGGAAACGAAGTATCCCTTCGACAACAAGATTCAGATCCAAGTGTCCGGCTCACAGGCAAGGGATTACACACTGTATGTCCGCATTCCGAGCTGGGCTACGCCGGACCCAGTGCTTTCCGTCAATGGCAATCGAGTTTCGGATCCAGTGCAGCCCGGTACTTTTGCTGGCATCCACCGCACTTGGAAAGACGGCGACCGCGTGGAACTGGAGCTGCCGATGCCACTGCGGCTGGAAACTGTGGATGCGAATCATCCGAACCTCGTGGCCTTGTTGCAGGGCCCGCTGGTGCTCTTCGCAGTGACCGATTCGCAGCCCAGGTTCGATAGGAACGCATTGTTACAAGCCAAGCCGGCAAACAACGCCACGGGAGATTTCCTCGCGACTTCGGCCAACGGCAGCACCGTGACGATGCGTCCGTTCATGAACATCGATAAAGAAAGCTACAGCACGTACGTGTTGCTAAAGGCCTGATCAGAAAAGATGAGTCGGCAGGAGGGCCAGCTACTTTGCTTGGGTATCCCCTTCCACTAGCTTGTACTGGTTGCGTTGGCTTTCCTCGCGAGCAGCCTGCTTACGAAGCAGCGCGAGGCGCTTCAGCAAGTCGGGAATTTCGCGCTGGTCCCCCGTTTTCCGCAGCCCTTGGATCAGGTGATACAGCGCAGTCTGGTCCTTCGGATCACGATCGAGAGCTTTCCGGCACTGTTCGACGGCCTTTGGGTAGGCCCCCGCCTGCAGATACAGTTTCGCTAATACTGTCCGGACACCACTCAGAGTGGGCTGCAAGGCCACGGCTTGTTGGGCCGATCGCATCGCTAACTGAAAATCCGGCGTCCCCGGCTCTGCGCCCTTTTGCGAAAGAAAATCCGCACGCAGGTAGAGCAGAATTGCGTCCTTTGGCCTTTGCGCGAGTTTTGCCTGTACCGTAGCCAGCGCGCGGTCCAGATCGTTCTGCTGCGCAGCCAACAGTCCTTGTGCGGCAGAGCTTAGAGACTGGAGGGGATCCAATTCGTGGGCTCGTTGAAAGTCGGCCTCCGCATTGTCGTACTGGGCCAACTGGACGTAGAGAACCCCACGCGCCAGGTAGAGCGGCGCCGCCGTCGGCAACTGGCCGATCCCATCGCTCACTACGTCAATACCAACCTGAAAAGAATCATGCGCGGAGCTGATATTCGCAAAATCCACGTAGAGATTGACATTGCGAGGGTCAAGCAGAATGGCCTGCCGGAGACTGGTGACTGCTTGGGTCGTGTCCTTGGAATCCTCATACGCCGTGGCAGCCAGTTCCAAAGTCTCAGCGTCCGGATTACTCGATTGCACAAGAGGTCGCAAAGTGGAAAGAGCTTCTTGTGGCTGGTGAGCCATCAGTTGGAGCGCGGCCAGCAGGTGACGCTCCTGCGTATCCTGCGGTCTTAGAGCCAACGCGCGTTGGAAGACCTCGACCGCTTTGTCGAGTTGCTTGAGCTTCACCAAGCACGTGGCATACGCATGGAGCCCGTCGGGTTGAGAGTCAAACAACGCTCCGGCTTTTTCGAAGTGAACCACCGCGGCCGCACAGTTGCCCTGTTGGTACTCGAGTACCGCCAGCATGCCGTGACTCGTCTGGTCGGCGGGACGTAAGCTCAACAAATGCTTCAGGCGTGGGATCGCCGCTGCGCTGCCTTCGCCGTACTCGATCTGGGCCGCACCTTGCAGGGCAGGGATATAGTCGGGAGAAATCTTGAGCGCGGTACGGAATGAAACCAGTGCTTCTTGATTGTTTCCCTTCGCCGCGTAGGCTGCACCCTGCATCGCCCATAGCTGCGCGACGCCCGGGAATTTTTTCAACCCAGCGCGGCTCAGTTCCACTGCTCTGTCAAATTCACCGGCCCGCAATGCCGACGCGACTGCCTCAATCTGGCGTTCCTGGGCCTGCGCGAAAACCGCGCACAGACACACCAGCGAGAGAACTCCCAGACGAAGTTTCTTCGCCACGATCATTGCAGGCACTGCGGCAGAAAATCCAGAGGTGGAACGTGCACCTGCACAGAGTACTTCATCGGAGAAAGATGGGGGCACTGTGAACAAGCGTAACACTGAAGGGCTGCGGAGACTCGCGAGCGATCAAAGCCCCTATTTCTTCCCGAATAGAGCGTCGAGCCCCGCTTGCGCGACGGCCTCGTCAATTTCAGGTTTCGCGCCACTCGCCGCAATTCCGCCGATGGTCTGGCCGTCCACTTGAATGGGAAGTCCGCCCTGATTAGGGAAGTAGTCGGGAAACGCCAGCACGTCGACGTTACCCTTTTTCAGCGCCTCGGCGCCATCCTTTGTGGGACTCCTGTAGAACGCGGCGTGCCGCGCCTTCTTCTGGGCCCACAGGATGGTGTTGATCGGGGCGGCGTCCGCCTTTTGGAGGAAGAGCAGGGTGCCGCTCTCGTCGACAATGCAAATCGTCACTTCGACGTGGAGCCGTTGCGCTTCGGCTTCCGCCCCAGCAACCATTGTCTTGATGGCCGCCAGGTTCAGATATTTTTTCGTCGGCAGCTCGGCATGGGATGTCATCGCCATAACCCCTAGGATCAGAATCATCGATTGGAGCGCAGGAAATGCCTTTGCCAACCGTAGCTTCATTCTCAGTCCTCCTGATCAATCACGCCAGCGTTTCGACCACCCAATTACGACCTCTGGGATAGGTCTGCCCCAGTTGGCTCAGTTCTTTCCCGAGGCTCCGACGAGGACGTGATGGGTTCGTGGTTTTGTTCGCCGCGCCTTAGAACGAAATCTTGCCTCCCAGTTGCCAGAATCTCGCCTCGTGTGCCGACGTTGCCTGGCCAAAATTTCCGTCCGGGAAATTCGTATCGACGCTTGCGTAGTTTGCCCGGTTGAAGAGATTGAACACTTCAAACCGGAACTGAAAGTTGACTCTCTCCGTAATACGCGTGTCTTTGTAGAAGTTGATATTGGTTTCGTAGAAGTTCGGCCCGCGGAATGCGTTGGACTTCTCATTCCCCTCCATCCCGAAAGCGGGTTGGGCGAAGTTGCTCTTAGGAATTGCCCCAGTCAGCCAGGCTTTGTTTGAGTGGGACTGGCTGTAACTGGTCGTATCCGGGAAAGCGTTGCCATCCCCATCCGCGTTGTAGTCGCCGCTGCCCGCCTGGTAAGCCACAGCCGGGTCCGCGGCCGAGCACCCGGTAACGTTGCTGAGCGCGCCCGATGCGCACACTGCTAGAAAGCCATTCCCATTTCCTGCGGTCAAGGGATAACCGGATTGGAAGATGCTCGTCCCGCTGACTCCCCAGCCACCGGTCAGGTAGCCGATCGCCCCTCTCCCGCCGTTCAAGCCTTTCAGTTGGTAGTTGAAACTGAGAGAGAAGCGGTTGGGCACATCAAAGATGGATGGCCCGTAGTACTGCTGCGGATTCAGCCCCGCAGAATTGGGATAGGCGAGGGCATCATCATACGATCGGGAACGAGTATAGGAAGCATCCAAGTACCCGCGCGAGAAATGTCCTCTGACATCGAAGATCACGGCATCGTAATTGCCATGACGGTCGTTGTCGGCGTAGGTGATAGCACCAAAGCTCTGATTGAGCCGCGTAGCGCTGGGAACGCGCGCGGTCAGACTGGTGTTCATTTGGTTGATCAGGTCGCCCGGAAAGGAATTGATATCCACGCCATAGGAGACATTGCCGATGGAATTCCCATTTCCCACGATACTGTAAGAGTGAGATCCGTTATAACCGACGCTGGCCGCAAAGTTGTTGCTAATCTTCCGCTCTAAGGTTACAGACCAGATGTCCGATTTCGGGGACTTCAAGAGCGGGTTAACGCCACCAATGCTGAAGCTGGCTCCAACCACTCCTCCTTGCGAGTTAAGCCCGCCTCCTGATTGCGGTGTCGGGCCGGTTCCGGGTCCGAACGTCGGAAACGTAAATCCAAACGGGGGCTTGTTGCCGGTCCCCAGAACGAAGATCGGAGCCTGTGCGCTCGCTGTCCCGCCCGCGACAAAGGTCGGATCTACTTCTCCTGGCGGGCTGCCTCGGAATTCCTCCTGCACGTTGGCCTGGGTCAGCCAGTTGTTATAGATCCCAAAGCCGCCGCGCAGCACCCAGTCGCCGTTTCCCGTGGGGTCCCAGGCGAAACCTATGCGAGGACTGAACAGATTGTTAACTGAATGCAGAAGTGCGTTGTGCGTAGCCTTGGCATAGCCGTTCGCCACTTGCTGCTGCTCGGTAGTGCCAGTGCCCAGGTAGAAGTTTCCAAAGACCGTCGACGGACTCTTCGACCACGGGTTCCCGCTGTCGTCATAGCGCAGACCCAAGGTCACAGTCAGATTCTTTCTGGCCTTCCAGGTGTCTTCCACAAAAAGCCCAAAAGTCCTGGAAGCTGCATCCCAACTCCACAACTGCTCCGTACCGGTTTGGGGGTTGTAATATATGCCGTTCTCGTTCGTGGGAGCGTCCTGTGCCAGCGTCAACAAATTGCTGAATGAGAATTTTGGCTGCGACCATGGTCCCTGGAAGGGTTCCACATCGTCGCCGTACCAACCTTCATAACCGAACTTTATGGTATGCGCTCCCTTCACGTGCGTGAGGACGTCACGCCAGTGATAGTTGTGCTGAATGAAATCGCCCTGCGCAAAGCCCACGCCGAAGGCCTGACCCGAATCGACATTGATGCCGTTTACGGATATAGAGGGCACGGTGTAATCCTTGGCTCCGCTGCCCAACACACCCTCCACTCTGCTCTGGCCGATAGTGAATTCGTTCAGGGTGGCGGGAGAGAAGGTATGCGTCCAAGAGGCCTGCCCGGCGACTTGCCAGGTATTGTTCAAAGCGGAAAATTGCGGCATGGCCGACGCTGCGCCGGTGAGCAGCAGAGTCCTGAAAAGGCTGGCGTAGACGCGGTCATTCTTGAATCCCTGGTCGATCCGGGCAAAATACTGCGTGCCATTCCGTATTTGTGTGGCGCCAAACGAGCCGGTGTCGATCATGGGCGTCGAGCAAGGGATGCTGTCAACGGCCGGCGTGCCGCAAATGGGATTTTTGTTTGCATCCAGACCAAAAACGTCGCTCGCGGTTTGGGAGACTTTGGCGCCAGAAACACCGACGGGCCGATAGTTGGTGAGCACTCCGATGCCTACCGTGCCTGCGGTCGGGATTGGTGCATTGTTGCCCTGAGCCCATGTTACAAAGGCAGGATCGGCGAACGTCACCGATCCGCCAGCGCTCGCCGATGAGCGCAGCGGCTCCACCGCGAAGTAGAAGAAGCTATTGTGATGGGGAACGATCGGACCGCCCACCGCAAACGACATGTTGTTGGAATGGAAGGGCTTGTAGGGGTAGCCCACGAAGTGCTGGCTAGCGTACATGCCCTGGTAGTTAAAATAGTCCGACGCTGAACCATGAAACTGGTTCGTGCCAGACCGAGTCGTAAACATGGTTTGCAATCCGGCAGCGCGGCTGTACTGACTCGTAAATGTGTTGACCTGCACACTGGTTTCCTGGATCGCGTCGGGCTGCGGAGTCAGATTCAGGACACCCTGCCGAATTCCGCTGGTTACGTCGAGGCCATCCACCACGTATTGATTGTTGTTCTGTCCCTGACCGTTGGCGCTCGCGTCAACCTGTTCTTCCGTGGAGTAGTTGTCTACGCCCGATGCGGGGCTGCCGGACGCGCTCGTGCCCAAACCGGAGACACCTGGCGCCATCGTGACCAGCGTGACCAGATTGCGCCCAACGATCGGCAATTGCGCCACCGCCTGATTCTCTAGCGTCAGTTCAGTCCGGCTATCCGCTGGGTCGACTACCGGAGCCTCTGTGGTGACGGTAATCGCCTCGGATGCCGAGCCTACCTTGAGCGTGACTGGCACCGACAAGTTCTGCTCCGTCAACAGAGCAATGTCGACCTGGGCCTTGGAGAAGCCTGCGGCTTCAACGGTAACCCTGTAGCGGCCCGGCGCCAGACTCACGAAGCGATAGTTGCCCGCACTGTCTGTCGTGGTTTCTCCAGTGATTTGCGTGTTCGCATTGACCAGTCGAACGGTCGCCTTCGGAACGCCGGCCCCGGTGGGGTCTTCCACCAGACCCTGAATGCTGGCGGTAAACTGTGCGAAGGTGGCTGTACAAGCAATGAATAATAGGCTAGAGAGTAAGCAAAGCGAGCGGCGAGAAGTCATGCTTCGTGGCATGGGGTACCTCCAGCGGGCGGTGACGCCAGATACTTTAAATGCAATCGCGAGAAAACGTTTACTCGAACGCGTAATGTATACATATTAGGGTCGTCGACTGTCAAGACTTTTGTTCGTAGAGTCCAAATTCCAGGACACTACCAATTTTCCGGGGATGGCTCCATCCAAGTGAGATTCTCGGCGAGACTTCTAAGTCCGGTTCCAGCCCTTGCTGCTCACAATTCCGGAACCTTCCCGCAACGTCAGGAGTTGGTTTGAGGGAATCTTCTTGTACTGTTCGTGGAGACCATTGGGCCAGTAGATGTCGAGGTCGACCGAATTGAATCCACCCAGACCAAAATGTAAGCGGGAATCGTTACAGGAATAGAAACTGGACTGGCTGAGCACAGCTTGCGCTTGTGCCTTTCCACCGTAGTGGGCAACCACGCGCGCTCCGATCGCGCTGCGGTTTGACTTGACTCCCTCAAGTTTGATCTTGATCCAGTTCTGCTTCTGCTTCATGTCATTGCGCAGCAACGAGGGAGGCTCATTCATATTAACGATGAGAATGTCGATGTCTCCGTCGTTGTCGAAGTCTCCGAATGCGCAACCGCGGCTGCAGTGAGCGTCTGTCACGCCCGGGCCCGCCTCTTGACCCAATTCCTCGAACGTGCGGTTGCCCAGGTTGCGAAACACCGCGCGCGGCGTTTTGTTGGCATATTGCGGCAACTTGCGCTCCACTTCGGGATACACGTTACCCGTGACCAAGAACAAGTCGGGGTAGCCGTCGTTGTCCAGATCGACCATGCCGGCGCCCCAGCAGACGTAGCGGGTATCGACGGCAACCCGTGAGGATCGTGTTACGTCATCGAAATTTCCCTTGCCGTCGTTGTGATAGAGACCGTTGGCATCCTCGGCAAAGTGAGTCTTGAAAAGATCCAGATGGCCGTCCAAATCGTAATCGCCGACCCCCACACCCATTCCCGCTTGCTCCATACCGTCATCACTAAGCGCTACCCCGCGGAGCACACCTTCTTCGCGGAACGTTCCGTCATGGTTGTTCATGAACAGCAAACTCGGCGTGGAGTCGCAGGCTACAAAAATGTCCGTCCAGCCATCCTCGTCAAGATCCGCCGCCACCACCGTCATTCCGTAGCATTCAGTGGAAGTCGCGATCCCCGCCTGCTGGCTCACGTCTGTAAACGTACCGTCACCATTGTTGCGGTACAGCGAATGTCTCCCTGTGGGCAATCCGCGCGGCCCGCATTCAACGGGGACACCTTTCCAATTGCAATTTACGTTTTCACCCGGTACAGGCGCGTGCTCGAAAGAGAAACGCACGTAATTGGAGACGAAGAGATCGAGGTGCCCATCCCGGTTGTAATCAAGAAAACTGCAGCCCGCCCCCCAGCGTGGTTGCTCGTTCCAAAGGCCGGCCGCCTTGGTCACGTCGGTAAACGTTCCATCCCCGTTGTTGCGATAGAGACGGTTCTGACCAAAGTATGTGCAGAAGATGTCCTCAAATCCGTCGTTGTTGTAGTCGCCGATGCAAACGCCGGAAGCCCAACCCACTGCGTTCAGTCCAGCCTTCTCCGTGACATCGGTGAAGGTGCCGTCGCGGTTGTTCTTGTAAAGGCGATTCGTTGCCCCCGGTGGATCGCCACCTAGGCGTGTACCGGATAACAAGAAAATATCCATCCAGCCGTCGTTGTCGTAGTCGATGAAGGCGCAACCACAACCGGTTGCTTCCAGAATGTATTTCTTGGTTTCAACACCGCCGTATATCACAGGAGCCTGCAACCCGGCGGCCGCCGCGACGTCCACGAAATGCGCATAGAATGGGCGTCCCGAGGGTGCAGGTCGCGCGACCGGTTTGACCGTGTGCGCCGCAACTCCTTGCGCCAGAAGTCGAGGAGCCGCGGCGAATGCGGCTGAACTGATCGATAGTCGAACAAAATCGCGGCGGCTAAAGGTCACAGTTACTGTTTCTCCATCGATGGGGAGTTCTCTTCGACTAGCTTGTAACGGTTGTGTTCGGCTTCCTCTTTCGTGCTTTCCGTCCGGAGGGCGGCCAGCCGCTTGAGCAAGTCCGGAACCTCATCTTTTCGCCCGCTTTTGCGCAGCGCCTGAATGAGGTGATAGAGCGCCGTCTGATCCTTCGGATCGCTGTTCAACGCCTTGCGGCTCTGCTCAATCGCCGGTTCATTTTGTCCCGCCTGGAGGTAGAGTTTTGCCAGGATGTCGCGAGCAGCCCCTAGTGAGGGGCGAAGCGAAATCGCTTTTTTGGCGGAGTCCATCGCGACGCGAAATTCCGGTGTTCCTGGATCGGGGCCACTCTGAGCGAGAATCTCCGCCCGCAAATAAAGCAGAAATGCATCGTTAGGCGTCTTTGCTAACTTCGCCTGCACGGTCGCAAGGGCGCGATCCGGGTCGTTCTTTTGCACCGCAACTAATCCCTCCGCGGCCGAACCAATCGACAGCCGGGGATCGAGCGCATCGGCCTTTTCGAAATCGGACTCTGCGTTGTCATATTGTGCAAGCTGTACGTAGAGAATGCCGCGCGCCACATAAAGCGGCGCCGCCTTCGGTTCGGCTTCGAGCCCAGCGTTGATCATATCCACCCCGACCTGATACGACTGATGGTCGAGACAAATGTTGGCGAAGTCGACATAAAGATTGATATTGTGACGATCGGAGACGATCGCCTGGCGAAGAATGCGGACCGCTTCTGGAGTATTTCCATCGCTTTCGTAAGCGGAAGCTGCCAGCTCGAGGACATCGGAAATAACCGTGTTTCCCTGCAGCAATGGCTGCAGCGTCTCAATGGCTTCCTTGGGACGCTGCGCCATCATTTGGACGGACGCGAGCCGAAAGCGGGCCCCAGTATCGGCATTCGGTTGAGCCAGCGCTCGACTGAACACCGAAATCGCCTTCTCGGTTTCCTTTAACCGCAGCAAACATTCGCCGTATTCTTGCAATGCCCCGGGCTGGGAGTCCACCAGCGAACCGCTTTGCTCAAAGTGTGGAACCGCTCTGGCACAGTCGCCACGCCGGTAAGCCAAAACGGCCAGCATGGCGTGGCTGGTCTGCTCTTGCGGGCGTAGCTCCAGTATGTGTTGCAACAGTGTCACCGCATCCTTGTCCCCGTTCTCGTATTCGATCTGCGCGGCCCCTTCCAATGCGGGTAGATAATTTGATGAAATCCCCAGAGCGTGGCGGAACGCGCCCAGCGCTTCCCTCTTGTCTCCCTTGCCAGAAAAGGCAATGCCGCGCAGGGTCCACAGTTGCGGATTCTTGGGGCTCTGTTCCAGCTCCGGTTGCAGCAGTTGCAATGCCTTCTCGAATTGTCCCGCCCGCAACGCGGAAGTGATGGGTGCGGTCCGATCTGTCGCTGTCTGGGCGACGATACAAGGACAGGCGGCGAAAAGGGCAGCCAGCAAGCCAAGGCGGAGGGGGAGATGCATCGCGGCTATTATCTCTCGCTCCACTCCCCGCTGGAAAGATGGGAAAATGCTTACTCCGTTTGAAACCCACTCCACACTGCTTCGCGAAGTGCGGGCATCTTTTGTTATCTTGGAGCAGGTTCCGAGATCATTACCATGCCAACCCAGCTGAATTGTGGATACTGTTGAATCAATTCCACGCTGGGGTCGTCTCGCAGAGGCTAAAGAACATCCGACTGGAGGATAAGGGACATGGGCCGGAGGAGAAATCGTTTGCTGGAAATAGCCTTACGACTGCTGGCGGTCGGCGTTCTCATTCTACTCGGTGCCGCGACCGATTCCGCAATCCGCCCCCGCTATCCGGAAGACGACATGGGAAAGGATTCCCTTCCTGCCCGAAAAAAAGCCCAGATCGAGGCCGCCAAGCAGTTCAAGGTGTTTTATCAGTTTCAGTTTGCTGACAAGCTCAAAGAGTCTGGGATCACGTTCTCACACCACGCGGTCGACGACGTCACCAAACACATGAGGATGGGGCACTACGACCACGGCAGCGCGGTTGCCGTTGCCGACGTCGATGACGATGGCCTATACGACATCTATTTCGTCAATCAGGTAGGCGGAAACGAACTCTGGAAGAACATGGGTGGCGGTAAGTTTAAGAACATCACCCAGGAAGCTGGCGTCGGATTGCCTGGCCGTATCAGCGTGGGAGCCGCCTTCGCTGACATCGACAACGACGGCGACCAGGACCTCTTCGTCACAACCGTTCGGGGCGGAAATGTGCTTTTCGAGAACGACGGTCACGGGCACTTCAAAGACATCACTCAGGAAGCCGGCTTAGGCCTCGTGGCGCATTCTTCGGGCGCGTTCTTCTTCGATTACGACAACGACGGCCTGCTCGACCTCCTGGTCTGCAATGTCGGCAAGTACACCTCCGACGACAAGGGACCGGATGGCGAGTACGCCGGGATACCCAACTCCTTTTCTGGACATCTGTACCCGGACCGTTACGAACATCCCGTTCTCTATAAGAATATGGGCCACAACCGGTTCAAAGATGTCACCGCCGAAGTGGGTTTGCACCCGCATGGCTGGTGCGGCGAAGCCAGCTTCAGTGACGTGAACAACGATGGCTGGCCCGACATCTTTTTCCTCAACATGCAGGGACACAGCCACTATTACGAGAACCAAGGTGGGAAGAAGTTTGTCGAGAAGACGGATCAATACTTTCCCAAAACTCCGTGGGGAGCCATGGGGATCAAATTCTTCGACTACGACAATGACGGCCGCATGGATCTCTTCATCGTTGACATGCACTCCGACATGAGCGACGAGCCCGGCCCTGAGAACGAAAAACTGAAATCCAACATCACCTGGACCGATTCCTATATCCAAGGCACCAAGTCGGACTACATCTGGGGAAACGCTCTCTACCACAACCTGGGCAACGGGAAATTTGAAGAAGTTTCCGATCGCCTGGGTGTCGAAACCTATTGGCCATGGGGACCGAGCGTGGGTGACCTCAACGCCGACGGTTGGGATGACATTTTCATTGCATCGGGAATGAGCTATCCCTACCGGTACGGAATCAACTCGCTCCTTTTGAACGACCGTGGGAAGAAATTTGACGATGCGGAATTCGTGCTCGGAATCGAACCGCGCAAGAACCTTTACACACCGTGGTTTGAGATCGATTGTTCTGACCTGCAGGAACGGAAGGCGCAAGAGAAACTGGAAAGCAAAGTGTGCGTCGGCCAAGGCGGCAAGTCGATCATTATGGCGCCACGCTCCAGCCGATCCTCCGTCATCTTCGATCTCGACAACGACGGGGCACTCGACATTGTGACCAACGACTTCAATTCCGAGCCGCAGATCTTGGTCAGCAACCTGGCGCAGCGCCGACGGATTCACTGGCTCAAGATCGTGCTTGAGGGCACCAGTTCAAACCGTAACGGGCTGGGCGCCACTGTGCGCGTTCGCTCTGGCGGGCAAACCTACACCAAGTACAACGACGGCAAGTCCGGCTATCTGGCTCAGAGTGTTCTACCGCTGTACTTCGGCCTAGGGGACTCTGACAAGATCGACCGAGTGGAAGTCGATTGGCCGTCGGGACGTAAACAGATCTTGACTACCGGGATTGGGGAAAATCAAACGCTCCGAATCACGGAGCCGAAATAGCTGGGAGACGTAACGGTCTCTGTCGTTATTTTGTCTCGCGCATCACCGAAGGCAGTCGTACTTCCCCGAACCAAAACGGGGCATTTAGAACGCCAGAACGATGTTATGGCGACGTGGTCAGAGACCAGTCGGTCATCCGCGACGTTCGCATTCCCTCACAAACGCCCGCTAGTTCCTCCCTAAGCTACAAGATCTGCCGGTTCGGGGAACATACCCTCCGAGTCCACATTCTTTTCTGAAACCGGCACTCGCGTCTTAGCGACGAGCATGTAGATCGACGGCACTACAAACAGCGTGAATGCGGTTCCGATGATCATACCGCTCACCAGCATGATGCCGATGCTGTTTCGCGCTCCCGCTCCGGGGCCCTTGGCCAACACCAACGGAAAGTGACCGATCACGGTAGCCGCCGTGGTCATCAGGATTGGACGCAACCGTGTACCGGCTGCTTCGATAATCGCCGCCAGCTTCTCGGTCCCTTTCTCTTGCAGTTCGTTGGCAAACTCCACGATGAGAATGCCGTTTTTCGACACCAGGCCGACGAGCGTAATCAACCCGACCTGGCTGTATATGTTGAGTGTCGTCAGGCCCAAGAACGAGAACAGTAACGCCCCCGAAATAGCCAGCGGCACCGAGCCGGCCAAAATGATGAATGGATCACGGAAACTCTCGAACTGCGCCGCCAGCACGAGGTAAATCAGGATCCCCGACAACAGGAAAGTACCGAGAAACTTGCTGCCCTCGACCCGAAGCTGGCGCGACTCGCCTGCGTAGTCCACCGTGAAGCCCTGCGGCAGGATCGCCTTGGCCTCGTCTTCAAGCATGCGCAGAGCCCGGTCCAACGGTACTCCAGGCGGAATCACACCCTGGATGCGCACCGCATTGAGCTGCTGAAACTTCTTCAGTTCGCGCGGCTCGGTTGTGGTTCGAAGACTGGCGAACGTGGACAGCGGTACAAGCTTATTCTGCGATCCTGTGATGTAGATCTGCGACAACTGCTCGGCCGTCAATCGTTCCGCGCGCTTGACCTGCGGAATGACCTTGTAGCTGCGCCCCTGAATGCTGAAGCGGTTGACATAGTTCCCGCCGAGCAGGGTAGAAAGATCTTGTCCGGCTTGGCTCAGGTCGACTCCCTGAGAACGGAGTTTGTCGCGATTGAATACGACTTCGGTCTGCGGCTGGTCGAACTTCAAATCGGAGTCGGCATAGATGAACAGGCCGCTGGCAAAGGCCTTGCCCACAAGCTGCTTGGCAAATTCGACAAGCTGCTGCGGCTCAGCCGGCGACGCGATCACGAAATCAACCGGGAAATTTCCGCCGCCAGGCAAAGCTGGAGGAGTCAACGGGATCACCCGAATGCCCGCAATCTTCGACAGCGGTCCAGTGGATTCGAGCAGAAGTTGTTGCGCCGTCTTCTTCCGCTCGCTCCACGGTTTGGTCACCATACCGCCGAAACCGCCCGTTGGAGACGTGATCTGGAAGATGCTTTGGCTCTCGGGAAAAGAGTGATAGACATCGTAAACTTGCTTCGTATACAGGTTCGTCTGATCGATAGTCGAGTTGGGAGATGCCTGGATCACTCCGAAGACCACCCCTTGATCTTCGGCTGGCGCCAGTTCCCGCTGCGAGAACATGTAGAACGGAATCATCAGCAGGATCACAATTGCCCACAGTGTGAGAACGACGGGCCGGTAGCGAAGCGTCCCGGCTAGGCTTCGCGAGTACCACTGACGCACTTTTTCGAAGTGGCGATTCACCATGCCGGCGAAGCCGCGTTCCGTGGCTCCCGCACGCAGCAGCTTCGATCCCATCATCGGAGACAGCGTCAAGGCCACGATTCCGGACACAATGACAGCGCCCGCGAGAGTAAAGGCAAACTCGCGGAACAACGCCCCGGTCAATCCCCCTTGAATACCAATGGGCGCGTACACCGCGGCGAGCGTGATGGTCATGGAGATGATCGGGCCCACCAGTTCACGGGCGGCCTCAAGCGCAGCTTGCAGCGGAGGACTGCCCAAATGAATGTGTCGCTCGACGTTCTCCACCATGACGATAGCGTCATCCACCACCAGGCCGACCGAGAGCACGATTGCAAGCAGGGTCAACAAGTTAATGGTGAAGCCTGCTACGAGCATTATGAAGACGGCGCCAATGAGGGAAATTGGAATGGCGACGACCGGGATGAGCACCGAACGGAACGAGCCCAGGAAAAGAAAAATCACCACCACGACAATCAGCAATGTCTCGGTAAGAGTCCTCAGCACCTCGTTAATAGCGTCCTGAATGTACGCGGTTGAGTCGTACGGAATGCCGACTTTCATTCCCGTAGGTAGCTGAGCTTGAATCTCAGGGATCGCCGCTCGTACGTTCTTGATTACTTCCAGGGAGTTGGCCGTCGGAAGCACCCAGACTCCCATGAACGTCGCACCTTCGCCATTGAAACGGACTTCAGAGTCGTAGTTTTGGGCGCCGAGGACGACGTCCGCGATCTCTCCCAATCGAACGACGACGCCATTCTGCTGCTTTACCACGAGTTGCCGGAATTCGTCCGCCGTACTCAAGTTAGTATTGGCGACCAGATTCACCGAAACCATCGAGCCCTTTGTACTGCCGAGCGCGGAGAGGTAGTTATTCTTCGCCAACGCGTCGTGAACCGCGGCGGGCGAAATACCAAGCGCCGCCATCTTGTCGGGCTTCAGCCAAATCCGCATGGCGAACGTGCGGTCGCCAAGGATATCGGCGCGCTGCACTCCGCTGATGGCGCTCAGTTTGGGCTGTACGATGCGCGTCAGGTAATCGGTAATCTGGTTCTGATCGAGATCGCTGGACGAGAAGCCAAGGTACATTGCGGCAAACTGATTGTCTGCCGTTTCCAAATCGATCACCGGCGCTTCAGCCTCAGGCGGCAGGTCATTGCGGACTTGCGCCACCTTGGCCTGAATCTGCGTAAGCGCCGCGTTCGTGTCGTAGTTGAGCTTCAGGTGGACGGTAATCGTGCTCAAGCCCTGAGCGCTCGACGACTCCATGTAGTCGATCCCGTCAGCACTTGCAATAACACGCTCGAGCGGAGTCGTGATAAATCCGCGCACCAGGTCCGCGTTGGCACCCACGTATGTCGTCGAGACCTGAATCACCGCAATGTCGCTGCGCGGGTACTGGCGCACGCTCAGGGAGCGGATCGCCTGCAAACCGGCAATCAGGATCACCAGGCTGACGACGATCGCCAGGACCGGGCGCTTAATGAATAAGTCCGTGAACTTCATTTAACTGTCCTCGGGTTTGGGAGCCGGATTATTTCCGGGTTGGACTTTGTTGTTGACTTGGACAGCGGCGCCGTTGCGCAGCTTGAATACGCCCGACGTCACGACCTCGTCTCCGGCCTTCAGGCCAGAGACAACCGCAACTTGGTCGCCCCGCGACCCTTCGACTTTGACGAACTGTTGCCGCACTCCGCGGTACGCGTTGCCTTTCGGATCTTTGAGGTCGGTGATGACAAAGACCGAGTCGCCATACGGGGCGTAACTGATAGCTGACGCCGGAAGCGTGATAACGTCACGGCTCGCGCCTACGCCCACATCCACCTGAACAAACATACCGGGGCGTAACTTACCTTCCGGGTTAGACAGAGTCGCTTGCACCTGAAGATTGCGGGTAGTCTCGTCAACCACCGAATCGAGGGCCGTCACGCGGCCCGCGAACAATTGTCCCGCCAGGTCTTCCGACGCGACGCGCAAAGTGCTGCCGACCTTCACTTGTCCGGTTGACTGCTGCGGTACGCCGAAATCCACGTAAATCGGATTGAGAGACTGGAGTGGAACCACTGCGCTGCCCGCAGACAGGTACTGCCCAAGGTTGACCTTGCGGATACCCAAGATTCCTGAGAAGGGCGCTCGTATCGTCTTCCGTTCAATCGTGGCGCGGATTTCCGCCACATTTGCTTCTGTGGCCTTTTGCTGGGCCGACGCCTGGTCATACTCCATCCGGGAAATGACACCGGCATTCACCAGTTGCTCCATCCGCCCATAGTTCACACGTGCAAGCTCGCTCTGCGCCTGCAGCGAAGCCAGTTGGGCCCGTTCCTGCCGGGTATCGAGCTCGACCAGCACGTCTCCGGCGCGCACCGCCTGCCCTGAGTCGAACGCAATGCGCTCGACGACCCCAGGCAGGTCCGCGCTGACCGTAACCCCGTGGACAGCTTCCATGGTGCCAATCACGCCCATCGTTGCTGGCCACTGTTCGCGTTTAACGACAATGCTCGTGACGGCTTCCGGAGGCGGCTGAAACGCGGCGGCATGCACCGCCGTCTCAACCTGTTTGAACTTCATGAAACCTAGGGCCGTGAGCAGTACCGCCACCACCCCCAACATCAGAACCATTCTTTTCGCCATGACATCCCCTCGGTGAGAGCTAAAGTGTTTAGGTTCACGAAGCAGCGCTGCCCATTCAGCATCTGCTTCACTGGCCAGCCCAATAGATCTATGACTCCACAGCCATGACAAACCGGGGTGGCGTTTGTTATGCGTGCCGCTCACAGCGGCCTATCTCATGAAATTAGTGGACGATCTACCCCAGCCCCAGTTTGCGGCCCAGTTGACCACATTTGATTCAGGACTCATGCAGAAGGATTCGGGGCAATTTTGCCCCGCAGTCATTCTTCACAAAACACCGTCGCTCTGTACGTTAGACTCGGACGGAACCCGGTCTCTATTCCGTCGGCAGGATCGAGATCTCCCTGGCCCGTCGGATCTCGATAATGCCATTGCATGCGGTCAGAATCTGTCCGCAATGTTAATTTCGAATTGAACAAAATGCGCAGGCTCGTCAAGTTCCCTGTAACATCTAGTTCCGCTCGGAATCGGTCCGGGCCCGTTTGTCAGCGAGAATCAGCACAATGCCGTTAATTGCGTGTCCCTCCATCGGTTAGTCGAACACCACCTGTTGAAATCGACACTTCCGCCCGAAAATTCGGAATGCGGACGGTTAATCAGGGGTTTTTCGGATATTCCGGGGAAGGTGGTGGGCAGTGCAGGACTCGAACCTGCGACCTCCTGCTTGTAAGGCAGGCGCTCTAACCAGCTGAGCTAACCGCCCCTGGTACCCTCGCGCGACCAGACAGTCGCCGGTCCGAACTCGATTGGGGCATTGCGCGAACCGCGCCTTCACGAGTGTACGCGAGCCGTGAAAAATCGGTCAAACGAAGATGCTGAATTGATACGCAGGGCGTTTCTGTTGACCTATGACTCGCACCTCACGAAAGCGAACCTCGTGCACGCTCGGCGCTCGACATGCCCCTGCTAGACTGGCTGCGTGCGGCGTCTGATCGTCAACGCGGATGATTTCGGTTTCACTTCCGGCGTGAACCGGGCCATCGTCGAGGCTCACGCCCGCGGGGTCGTGACATCTTCGACGCTGATGGCCTGCGGCCCGGCCTTCGCCGAGGCCGCGCAATTGGCAAAGACGGTACCGCGGTTGAGTGTTGGTTGCCATGTGGTGTTGATCGACGGCGAACCGGTTCTCGGCTCGGAGCAACTTCCCTCTCTTACCGCCCGAGTTCCTGCTCCTCGCTTCCGGGATAGCTTGAAGATCTTTGCCGCGCGCGCGATCGCCGGACGCATTGACGCCGACGAAGTTACCGCCGAAGCGACTGCGCAGATCCGCAAGATTCAATCCGCTGGAATTGTCGTTTCTCACTTCGATACTCACAAACACACGCATCTTTTCCCGAGCATCCTGCGGCCTCTGTTGCGCGCGGCAGCAGCTTGCGGCGTCCGTGCGTTGCGCAATCCGTTTGGACCTCGCCTGCCCTTGCGATCGAGCCAACTTCTGGCGCGGCCCAGCCTATGGACACGCTACGCCGAGGTCCGGATCCTGCGCCGCTTCGCCGGCAAGTTCCGCGAGGCAGTGGACTGCGAAGGTTTCACCACGCCTGACGGCACGCTGGGGATTGAAGTCACGGGAACGCTCGATGAAACCCTGTTCCAAGTAATTTCCCGCAGCATTCCGGAAGGCACATGGGAATTCGTGTGCCATCCCGGCTACAACGACGCGGATCTGCAGGCGGCGAGGACGCGCTTGCGCAATTCTCGGGAGACGGAACTGCGTGTTCTGACCCTTCCCGCCGCCCGCGAAGTCCTTTCGCAGGAGGGCATTCAGCTGATCTCGTATCGCGATCTAGCGACGAGGCCTGCCCGCAGCTAGGGTCGCGGTTCACACTCGTTTTATGAGTCCTAGAAGGTCCTGGGGATTACCTAGGACTGACAGCTTAATCCGAAGGTACTCTCGTAACCCTTCCGTGTTAACTCCAAGTAGTATGATGGTTTACGATTCATAACTGTCTCTGCGAGTGGGAGGGGGTTTCGCTCATGTCGGCCCAAGGGTCAGCGCCCCGTGCGACTCTGGACTTAAAGGTCCGGGTGTGGGGCATGGGCGCTAACAACCAACCGTTCTTCCAGCACGCGATGGCGCAGAATGTCAGCGCGACGGGTGCTTGTATTTACGGCATCGAGCCGGACCTGAAGGTGGGCGACGTCATCGGGGTACAGTACGAAGGCAAGAAAGCACGCTGCAAAGTGATGTGGGTCGTGGACGCGGGGGCTCTCAAGAAGACCCAGGTCGGCGTGCAACTCGTGGCCGAGCAGGAGTGTCCGTGGGCCGCGGCGCTTCCGCATGACATGAAGACCGAAGAACGGACGCAGCAGAATCAGGACAACCGTAGAAAATTCCTGCGCCACAAGATTTCTTACCCTCTGGAACTGCGCGACGAACGAGTGAATACTCCTCTACGCGTGAATGCCACAGACATCAGCGGTAATGGATGTTATGTGGAGACCGTCATGCCCCTTAACGTCGGAACGGCGCTGCGGGTCGACCTTTGGATCGAGGAGGAACGCATCTCGCCCACGGCCGTGGTTCGGACACGCGACCCCGGCGTCGGGATGGGGATCGAGTTCACAGGATTACCCGAAGAAGGAAAGAAGCGGTTCCAATCTCATCTCGACAAGCTCGACCCCGTGGCATTTATCCAAAAGTAAAGCAAATAACGCCCGCTGGTTCCCGCCGCTCGTGTAAAATCTGCAACCGCCGCTCATTCCAGCCATCGAATGACAACAGTAACGAGAGCGCCCTCGCACATGAAGATCGGAATTACCTGTTATCCGACGTACGGCGGTAGCGGCGTCGTGGCCACCGAACTGGGTCTGGAGTTGGCTCAGCGTGGGCACGAGATTCATTTCATTTCTTACGCGCAGCCGATCCGGCTCAGGGGCGCGGAACCGAACATCCACTATCACGAGGTCGAAGTTTCCCGTTACCCGCTATTCGACTATCCCCCATACGACCTGGCACTCGCGACCCGCATGGCGGAGGTTGCGCAACTCTACGATCTCGACCTGTTGCATGTGCACTATGCCATTCCGCATTCCGTGAGCGCACTGCTGGCGAGGCAGATGCTGGCCGCGGGACCTCGGGGGCAGAAGCTCCCCTTCGTCACCACGCTCCATGGCACCGACATCACACTGGTCGGGCTCGACCGGTCATATTTGCCGATTACCCGGTACTCGATTCAGCAAAGCGACGGCGTTACGGCCATCTCCAACTATCTACGCGACCGCACCATGCGAGTATTCGATGTGAAGAACCACATCGAAGTGATCTACAACTCGGTGAATTGCGATGTCTACAGCCGCAATTCTGAGAACAGGTCAGCGCTCCTTGCCGAGTACGCGCCTAATAATGAGCGCATCTTGGTACATCTCTCCAATTTCCGCCCAGTGAAGCGTCTTACCGATGTGATCGAGATTTTTGACCGCGTCCGCAAACAGTTTCCGTCAAGACTGCTGCTGATCGGAGACGGCCCCGACCGTTCCGTAGCGGAATGGCTGGCGGTGCAAAAGGGCATTCACGACGACGTCCTGTTTCTCGGCAAGCAGGATCAGATCCAGGAGAAGCTGGCCATCGCTGACATCATGCTGATTCCGAGCGAACTGGAATCGTTTGGACTGGCGGCGCTGGAAGCCATGGCTTGCGAGGTAGTTCCCATCTCCACGCGCGCCGGCGGGGTGCCGGAAGTCATCGACCACGGGAACACCGGTTATCTCGCGGATGTGGGTGATGTGGAGACGATGGCGCGTTACGCCATCGAACTGCTCAGCGATGAAGCGCTCCTGCGCGAGATGGGAAAGCGCGCCCGTGCGGCCGCCATGGAGCGCTTCTGCTCGACTAAGATTGTCAAACAGTACGAAGATTTTTACCGGCGCGTGCTCGAGCGCTCCGCGTAAAAACCTTCCGGCACTGAACTCGCAGCTTCCACCAGCGGCAAGCGAATGCGAATCAGCGTTCCCTTCCCTTCATGGCTGTCGATGGTCATGCGCGCAGTGTCGCCGTAGAGCACCTGCAGCCGCTCGGAGATGTTCGCCATGCCGATGCCCATTCCCGACCAACTGCTGCTCTCCTCCAGTTGAGCCGCACCCATTCCGACACCATCGTCCTCGACCTCAATAATCAGCTTGGAATCCGTAACGCGGCTGCGCAGGTAGATGCTTCCGCCCTCCACCTTCGGCGCGAGTCCGTGCTTGATGGAGTTTTCAACCAACGGCTGCAACAGCATGCTGGGCACGACCACGTCGAGCGACGCCGGGTCGAGTTCCTTGACGACGTGCAGCTTATCTCGCCCGAAACGTACCACTTCGATATCGAGATAGTTGTCGATGAATTCAACTTCCTCCCGCAACGGAGCAAAGGCTTCACTAGTATTGAGCAAGCGCCGCAAGATCGTCGCCAGTTTGAAGATCACGTCCCGCGCCATGTCCGGGTCAAATCGCACCAGCGACGAGATTGAGTTCAGGGTGTTGAACAGGAAATGCGGGTTGATCTGGTTCTGCAACGCCTCCATGCGCGCGTGCAGGAGAAGCCGTTCCTGTTCTTCCAGCTTGATCTGGATGCGCACGCTGTTGAAGATTTTCAGCTCGATTCCGATGGCCGTGACCGACGCGGCGTAGATCGCGCTGTAGACCCAGTAGTTGCCGGGACTCTCGATACTGAATATGGAATGCGGGAAATATTGCACGAATTCCGTTTGTACGAAGCGCAAACCCACAACGGTCCAGAAAAACATGATCTGCCAATCGAACAATCGCGGACGCGGCAGATTGCGTCGAATGATGCGAAAAATGCTTTCATCGATAAACGGCGAGAACGACCAGATGTCGTCCTTGTCGACGGCCATGGTACGCAGTTGGCCCGCAAGAAAACCGGAGAGCACGTCGAACGGCATCGCGGCCCACTCACCGTGCAGCAGCGCGGGGATGCCCATCAACACTCCACCGAGAGACCCCGCCCAGCGTCCGCCGATTACCCCAAGCAGCAGCACTGTCTCGAAGCTCAGATCACCGGAGAGAAAACTCCTGACCGAGAATCGGATCCAGACGCCGACCATGATCGGCAGGCCCATCCACAAGACGAGATATATCTTCTGCCGGAGAGTGCGTTCTTCCCGAAACAGCAGCGACTTGAACTCCACAGAACGGACCAGACTGCTGGAAAGAGCCGCGGCCACTCCCAGTTTGAGCAGCAGGTGGATTAGGATGAGCCGCGGTTCCATGAGATTGGTTTGATTGCCGGGCGAATGAGTGTCGACAAAACTGTAGCACGAAGCCGAGCGTTCAATATCCCTTCTGTTTGTCGACCACAAACCGCAGCGGCTGTCCGGTCAGGTAGCGGCGAAGGTTATCGGAGAACAACTCGTAGTGGCGGTGCCAGAGCTTTTCGGTGAGTCCCGCGGTGTGGGGCGTAATCAGCAGGTTCTCAAGACTCCACAGCGGCGAATCCGCTGGTAGGGGCTCCTGCTCAAACACATCGAGGGCGGCACCGGCGATCCGGCGGTTGCGCAGGGCCTCAGCCAGAGCAACGTTATCTACCTGGGGCCCGCGCCCAACATTAATCAGGTAAGCGTCCGGTCTCATGACGGCGAGCCGGTCGGAATTGATCAGTCCGCGAGTCGCGCCAATCAGTGGCGCAGCCACCAAGACATAGTCCGACTGCTTGAGCAAATCGTCGAGTTCCGACGCAGCAAAGACTACCTCAACGCCCTCGGGACGCGGTTTGTCCACATGTTCGCGCACCGCGATCACACGCATGCCCAGCGCCGACGCTATCTGCGCCACACGGCGTCCAATGCTCCCCACCCCAATCAACCCCAGGGTGGCGCCAGCGATTTCGCGCGGATGCACTCCATCCTTCCAGATCGCCTCCTGTCCCCACACGCGTTTCTGCTGAAAGACCACGGCCTGCGGAATCTTCTTGGCCAGCGCGAAGATCAGAGCCATTACATGTTCGGCGACGACGGGACCATGCACTTCGCGCGAGTTGGTCAGCACCACCTCGCTGTTCACCAGCTCAGGAAAGAGAAACTGATGTACTGCGGCAGTTGGCGCGTGAATCCATCGTAGATCGCGTGCGACAACAAATTGTTCGGGCCGCAGGGAAATGGTGAAGACGACCTCGGCATCGCGCAGATCGTGCTCGACGCCTACGTAGCTGCTGCGTTGCGCGATCTGCAGTTGCGGAAATTCCCATGCTAGACGTTGCCCAAACCACGCGGGCACGTTCCACAAATCAAGGTGATGATGCACGACGATCAGCAGTTTCATGATCAGGGGACACTGAACGAACCAGGCGTGAATGAACCTCTAGCTGTACGCTAGTTCTTTGGCCCGCTGCGCGGCCTTCACCACCGCCTTGATCAGCGTGACGCGTAACTTCCCTTCCTCAAGTTCCATGATGGCGTCGATGGTGCAGCAGGCCGGAGTGGTTACAGCGTCCTTGAGCAGCGCCGGATGGTCGCCGGTCTCGAGCACCACTCGCGCCGCACCCAGCGTGGTCTGCGCCGCCAGCAGCGTGGCGATGTCGCGCGGCAGGCCAACTTTCACGCCCGCCTCCGCCAGGGATTCGAGAATGATGTAGATGTACGCCGGGCCGCTTGCGGAAAGCGCCGTGACTGCATCCATGTGTTTCTCGTCGACCACCACGGTGCGTCCCACCACGTCAAACATGTGGCAGGTCAGGGCAACGTCCTCCGCACTGGCGTGCTTGCCCTTGCAGATCGCGGTCATGCCCGCGCCCACCTGACTCGGAGTGTTCGGCATCGCTCGAATCACCGGAACATTCGGCGGCAGGTTCTTTTCGATCATCGAGGTCGGAACCGACGCCGCCACCGACACGATCACCTGCTTCGCTGTGATGTGACCGCTGATCTCGAGAACCACGTCCTCGACCACCTGCGGTTTCACTCCAATCACAATGATGTCGGCGCCTTTAACCGCTTCGACGTTGTTCGTTCCGACCTTGACCTTGAGTTTCGCCGCCAGCGCCTTGGCCCGCTCCGCATGTGCCACGGTGGCGCAAGTCGACTTCGCCGAGAGCAAGCCGTTCTTCAAGAGAGCCTGCAGAATAATGCCGCCCATCTTCCCTGCACCTAGAAATACAACTTTCTTCCCCGCCAGGTCATTTCCCATAGTTTTCCTCTGCCAAATTCGAGAAACCTCAAAGAACACGAAGGTGCTCTAGATTTCCCTCGTGAAACCTTCGTGTCCTTCGTGGTTGAGTGCACTTCGCAACGTTCACCGCGCGGCCGTCCCTCGCTGCCGTTCCATCCAATTCCACGCAGTCGCTACGACCTCGCGCAACCCGCGCGTCGCTTTCCATTGCAGCAGCGCCTGCGCTTTTGCAGGATTCGCCACCAGCGCCGGAGGATCTCCCACGCGCCGCGGCACCATCTTCCGCGGCACGCGCTTGCCCGTGACTTCCTCGACCGCAGTAATCACTTCCTGCACCGAGGCCCCGGTGCCAGTACCCACGTTGACCGCAAAACTTCCCTTCCCCGCCGCCAGGTGTTCCAGCGCCTTCACATGCGCGCTCGCCAGATCATTCACGTGAATGTAGTCGCGAACGCACGTTCCATCCGGGGTCGGATAGTCCGACCCAAACACCTGCAGTTCCGGACCAAGCCCCGCCGCTGCGCGCAGCGCCAGCGGAATCAAGTGCGTCTCCGGATCGTGCAACTCGCCGATCTCGCCACTCTCATCCGCACCCGCCGCGTTGAAATAGCGCAGGCTGGCAAAACGGAAACCATAGGCCCGGTCATATGCCTCCAGCGCTTGCTCGAAGAACAGTTTCGACACACCGTAGGGATTCACCGGCTGGCGCGGCGTGTTCTCCTCGATCGGAACCTTCGCCGGCTCGCCATACACAGCACACGTCGAGGAAAAAATGATCCTCTTGACGCCGGCTTCCAGCGCCGCATTCAGCAGCGAAAGTCCGCCCTCAACGTTGTTATGAAAGTATTTTTTCGGATTCGAAACAGACTCGCCCACATATGCGTGAGCCGCGAAGTGCATGATGGCATCAGCCCGCGGCAGCACTCGGGCCAACGCCGCCGCGTCCAGCATGTCGCCCCTGACCAGTTCGAAGCCTGCGGCCAGACATTCATATCCGGTGCACAAACTGTCGAAAATGATGACTTCGTGTCCGGCGCGCTTCAACGCCCGTGCCGCGTGACTGCCGATGTATCCTGCCCCTCCTATAACCAAAACGACCACGTGACTTTCCTTTCCGCGCTACGCGCTCCCTACGTTACCGTGCGATCGGACCCCGCTCCCCAAGGAATTATACGGTCTGCCTCGTCGCGCCTGAGCAAGTGGAGTCCGAAGTCCACCGATCTCGCACTTGAAATCGAACTCGCATCGGTCCCGAATGCGCCAAGATGCCACCGGCGCAAAGCCCGCGCGGGCAGCAGGTTGAACTAGGACGCTCCCTGAGAGAGACTACTGCTCTGGGGTGACGTCATGACCGAACAACTTGCCGACAAGAAATGTGTGCCGTGCCGCGGTGGCGTTCCGGCACTCAAGGGGACGGAACTGGAGAAGCTGCACCAGAGCGTCCCACAGTGGACGGTCGCGAATGAACATCACATTCATCGTGAATTTCGTTTCCCCGACTTCAAGCAGGCATTGGATTTCGTGAACCGCGTAGGAGCCTTGGCGGAAGAGCAGGGACACCATCCGGACATTTTGCTGGCGTGGGGCAAGGCCGAGATAACGCTTTGGACGCACAAGATCGACGGCCTGACCGAAAGCGATTTCATCATGGCGGCAAAGATCGACCGGTTGAGTACGTAGGAATCGCATTCCTTCTCTAAGACCCGTTTGGTGACGGATCGAGCGTCCGGCTCGCCCGCAGCGCCAGCGCTAACACCGTCGCCGGAACCAGCATCAGCAACCCGGTACCGGTCGCGACCGTACGTGCAGACAGTCCTGAATCGAGAAACAGCCCCGCCAGATACGCCGTGACAGCGAAGGAGAGGCTGCCAAGGCCCAAGTCCGCCGCGAAGACGCGTCCGCGGAAGCGGTCTTCCGTGTGGAGTTGCAGCAGCGTGGTGGAGAAAACCCAGACCGTCGAACCTCCGGCGTGGGCCAGCATCGCGCAGACCGCAGCCATCCACACACTGCGGCTTGCTCCGAGCACTCCGTAGCCTGCAGAGATGGTGATATAGCCGAGCAGAATACCGAGACGCAGGCGATGATCGCTGCTTCCCGCCCAGCGCGCCGCGACGAGTGGTCCCACCAGCGCTCCCACACCGCGGCCCCCGAGAAGGATGCTCATGCCCAGCATGGCGCTGCCCGCGGCATTGATGCCGTGCCCGTGGACTGCGAATTCGCGCGCTCCCATTACCGTAAAGATCACCCAACTCGGACCCACCATGAGTTCTCCCGCCTTAGCGAACACCGCAGGAAACAAAGTCGGATGACTACGAATGTAGCGAATACCTTCCAGCACCGGAGAGAAGTCGACCAGATCGCGCGGACGCAGCGGAGCGGCGGATTCGGCGTGCGGCTCGGCAAATCGCATTCCGCGGATAAAAGCAGCTGAAGCGAAGAACGACAGTGCATTGAGAACGAAGACGGCGTCGCGTCCGAAGAAGGCGGCCACCACTCCGCCGACCGACGCGCCAATCAAGAGATTCACCGACCATGTCGCCGAAGAGAGAGTGTTGGCGACGAGAACCTCTCCCTCCGCAGCGATGTTCGGAATCACTGAACTGCGGGCGGGTTCAAAGAATGCGGCCATGGTCGTTTCCGCAACCAGCAACGGATACACCAGCCACACCATCGAACGGGAACGAACCAGCAACATCGCCAACACAACGACAACGCGAATAAGGTCAGCGGCAATCATCACATGCTTGCGTTTGAGACGATCGTTCACAACGCCGGCAGTGGGACCAACAAAGGTTTGCGGCAGAACTTGCAGCACGAGCGCCAGTGCCACCGAACTTGCATGCCCAGTCAACTGCAGCAGGAGCGTGTAGATGGACAGGGTATAGAACCAATCTCCGATTTCGCTGACAATCTGCGCCATCCAGAGCCGTCGGAAATTTCGGTTCCCGCCGACTAGTCGCGCGTAAGACGCGAACGATATGGAGACGGCGCCGTGCTCCGGTTCGGGTTCCATGCGAGTGCCAATCTACAGAGTGGTGCCCCAGTACGCTACGGGATTCGGGAGCGGTGGGGCTACGGTTGCAGCTTGCGTTTCAGGTCGTCGGCGATCTGCTTGCCGTGGAAGCGGCCGTTTTCGATAAAGATTTCGTTGGTGCGCGATCCCGCAACAATCACGCCGGCAACGTAGATTCCCCGGACGTTGCTCTCCAGCGAAACCGGATCGCACACTGGGCGGCATTGCTGCTCCGACAGTTCGATTCCCATACTGCGCAGAAAATCGTAGTCGGGATGGTAGCCGATCAAGGCAAGCACGAAGTCATTCTTCAGCCGGATCGGGCCGCGCGGCGTGCTGACCACCACGTGATCCACGCCGATTTCCTGGACGCTGCTGCTGAAGTAAGCTTCGATCTCTCCGTTCTTGATGCGGTTCTCGAGGTCTGGTTTGATCCAGTATTTAACGTGGTGGTGCAGTTGGGACTCGCGGTGCACAAGGATCACGCGGGCGCCGTGCCGCCACAAATCGAGAGCAGCAATGGCGGCCGAATTCTTGCCGCCAATCACCATCACATCCGTGTCGTAATAAGGATGAGGCTCACCGTAGTAATGCGAGACCTTGGGAAGATCCTCGCCGGGGATCCCGAGCTGGTTGGCCAGATCGTAATATCCCGTCGAGACGATGACTTTCTTTGTATGGTAGTCATGCGGCCGGCCGGCGCGGTCCGTGGCCGTGATGCTGAAGGTCCCGTCCTCGCCCATGACGGTTTTGACCCACTCGTACTGGCGCACATCCAAGTGGTAGTGCTCGGCAACCTTGCGATAGTACTCGAGCGCCTCTTCGCGCGTAGGCTTCTGCTGGGCTGTTGTAAAAGGAATGTCGCCGATTTCGAGTAACTCCGGCGTGGTGAAGAACACCATGTTCGCGGGATAGTGGAACAGCGAGTTCACCAGGCATCCCTTGTCAAGGACAATGACGTTAAGCCCAACCTTCTGCGCCTCGATGGCACACGCCAGCCCCGTTGGTCCGGCTCCGATCACGAGAACGTCGGTGCGCATCTGGGGACGAGGCTCGACCTTCTCTTTCGGCAGGGTGTCGAGTTCTTCGGCGGCAAGGAACTCAGGCATGGGAGCGGAATGCCAAGGCAATAAGGGTCGAGAGCGTACCTCGGAAACGGATGATTCTAGCACGTAGCGGAGGCCCGGCCCTTGCAGTCTCCGGGAGTGGACTTGCTGCACAGTGTGGTTCGCATCTCCGCTATAATTTCGGGTTGCATTCATCTGCCTTGAGTCGCAGGAGCAGTCATGTCAACTCTTACCGAGCCCGCCGCGCGAACCCGCACTGAATCCGACAGCATGGGCAAGATCGAAGTCCCAGCGAATGTTTACTGGGGGGCGCAGACGCAGCGCTCGTTGCTGCATTTCAACATTGGGCGCGACACCATGCCGCCGGAGTTGATCCACGCGTTCGGCACGCTTAAGAAAGCCTGCGCCCTCGTGAATCAGGATCTGGGCAAGCTTCCTGCCGACAAGGCGAAGCTGATCGTGCAAGCCACCGACGAAGTGATCGCCGGCAAGCTCAACGACCAGTTCCCGCTGCGCATCTGGCAGACGGGCAGCGGTACCCAGACCAACATGAACGTGAACGAGGTCATCTCGAACCGCGCCATTGAAATCGCGGGCGGCGAGATGGGATCGAAGAAGCCGGTGCATCCCAACGATCATGTGAACATGTCGCAGTCGTCGAACGACACGTTTCCGGCGGCTATGCACATCGCCGCGGCAGAGCGGGTGAAGAACGCTCTGATTCCCGCGATCAGAACCGTGCACGATGCGATCGCCGCCAAGGCGAAGGAATTCGATAACGTGGTCAAGATCGGCCGCACCCACTTGCAGGACGCCGTGCCCTTGACCATCGGACAGGAGTTCGGTGGCTGGGCCAGCCTGCTGGAGCGTGACATCAAGCGACTGGAGCAGGTTCTGGAGGGTCTCTACGATCTTGCCATCGGTGGAACCGCTGTCGGCACGGGGTTGAATACGCATCCCGAATTTGCCGAGCGCGCAGCCAAGAAAATCGCAGAACTCACGGGCCTTCCCTTCCGCTCGCATGGAAACAAATTCGCGGCGCTTTCAGCGCACGACGAGATTGTGTTCGCGCAGGGCGCGATGGAGACGCTGGCTGCGTCGCTCATGAAAATCTCGAACGACATTCGCTGGCTGGCATCCGGCCCGCGTTGCGGGCTGGGCGAACTGTCGATCCCCGAGAATGAGCCGGGATCGTCCATCATGCCGGGCAAGGTGAATCCGACGCAGTGCGAGGCCATGACCATGATCTGCGTGCAGGTTCACGGAGCGACGGCCGCGGTGGGCTTCGCCGGATCGCAGGGCAACTTCGAACTCAATGTGTACAAGCCGGTGATCATTTACAACTTCTTGCACTCGGTCACGCTCATCACCGACGCCTGCCACGGCTACGTCGAGTACATGCTCAACGGCATCGAAGTCGATCGCGCCAAGGTGGACTGGTACGTGAAGAATTCGCTGATGCTGGTCACGGCGCTCGCTCCGAAGGTGGGCTATGACAAGGCGGCCCAGATCGCGCACACGGCGCACGTCGAGCACTCGAGTCTGCGCGAGGCGGCGTTGAAGCTGGGATACCTTACGGGCGAGGAGTTTGATCAGTTGGTAAAGCCGGAAAAAATGACGCATCCGTAGAACAGCTTGCGCTAGCCCTCTGCGGATGGCGTCAGAGATTTGCCCCGCTCCAGGGATGATGAGTCAGCCTTCTTCGTTGGCGTGGTCGTGATCACGACCACGCTTACCAGCACGAGCAGCGTTCCTGCGATGGTGCGCGGGCCAATCGCTTCGCCGCCCAGGAAATATCCCACCAGCACCGCGACCACCGGATTCACATATGCGTACGTGCCCACCTTGGTCGGCGATTCGTGGTGAATGAGCCAGACATATGCCGTGAACCCTACGATCGATCCCGCGAAGATCAAGTAGGCCAGTGCGAGCCACGCGCCGCGCGAGACGGTCTGCACGCGGAAGCCGCGGAATTCTCCCAGCAGCGCTGCCGTTAGCGTGAGTAGCACGCCTCCCGCGAACATCTGCGCTCCGGAACTCATGGCCTTGGCGGCGGGTAACGGCACCTTACGACTCAGAGACGCAGCTGCTGACCAACTGATCGCCGCGACGATCAAAGCGCAAGCACCGGCAGTGTCTACAGGGGCCTCGCCCAGGCTCATCGAGTGTCCAACGAGAATAACTACGCCTCCCATCCCCACAACAAGGGCAAGTCCGAGCCGAAACGTGAGGCGCTGAGTTCGCCGGAAGATGATCTCCGCTAGCACCATGAACACCGGAATCGTCGCCATCATGACCGCCGCAATTCCCGAGGGAACGCGCCGCTCGGCCCAGAAGAGCAGTCCGTAGTCGAAAACAAAAATCAGAACCGCGAGAAACGAGGCCGCACGCCACTCTCGCCACGTTGGAGATGGCGTGCCCCGGAATCGCATCCAGCCATAGAGCACGACTCCGGCAACCACGAACCGCATACCCGCGAGAAGGAACGGCGGAACCTCGCGCACGCCTACGCGGATCGCCAGGAAAGTTGAGCCCCAAACGAAGTAGATAATGGCGAAGGCGAGCAGAACCTTCCATGCACGAGGTTGGGCAGCAGCATCCATGCCTGATGATTCCTGCGCGAGATTACAAGGTAATCCCGAGCCTGATTAGATCATCGGCAAGCCGCTCCAGACGCGGATTTCGCGCATAAAAAGATTTTATGGGGCTATAACCGGGCATCACTCGGAAGGTGACTCCGTACTGACTTACTTCTTCAGCAGGCTCGTGTGGCTGGCGATGCACTGCCACTTGCCGGCATCGAAAATCCAGGTATCGGTGAAGCGCCCGACGTGGTCGTAAGGCTTACTTTGGTATGTGCCCTGCGTATGGTACGTGCCCGTTACTACGGCGGTATCGGCAAAGAAATTCATCTTTACGTCCTGGATAGTGGCGGCTGTGGGTTTGAAACGCGGATCTTTAATATCGGCAAGAAACTTCTGTTTATCGCTGACTTCGCCGTCCCACTCCGTGTTGACAAACCGACTTGAAACCAGGGCATCGAGGACGGGAGCATCGCGGTTGACCTGAGCCTCGTTCCAGAGGCGCTCAAGAATGAGCAGTTTGCTCTCGCGCGGATCGGGCTGTTGGGCAGCCAATCCAACCGAGACTAGAGCCAGTAGAAGACAGCAGCAGAGGTTGCGAATCATGCCCGTACACGCCCGTCATCATCCCTACGTGACGCGAACATTCCAAGACGATAACAGTACAGTACTGTCGCTTGCCATCGAAATGAACCGCGAAGACGTTACGAACGTCACGGACTTCGGACCTCGGACCTTGAGTATTAGCGGTCTGAGGTCTGACGTCCGCTTTTTCAGAAAGCCCAGCGCAGCAGCGTCGCCCCGATCGTAAAACCCGCCCCGACCGACGCCAGCATCACCAGGCTTCCCTTCTTCAATTTGCCTTGCTCGATGGCCGTGTTCATGGCCAGCGGAATCGTCCCGGCCGTGGTATTGCCATAGCGCTCGATATTAATGATCACAGCCTCAGGGCGCAGACCCAGTCGGTCCACGGTGGCATTGATGATGCGCAGGTTGGCCTGGTGCGGAATGAATGCATCGATGTCGGAGCCCTTGAGCCCATTCCGTTCGAGCAACTTCTGGCACAATTCGGTCTGCTTGCGAACGGCAAACTTGAAGACCTGTTGCCCGTCCTGGTGAACGTAGTGCATTCTCTTTTCGATCGTCTCTTTGGTCGTCGGATGCAGACTGCCCCCGCCGGGCATGTAAAGGAAGCCGCCGCCAGCACCGTCGACTTCGTGGATGAAGTCGATCAGGCCTACGGAATCGTCTTCGGCGGGCTCCAGAATCGCTGCACCCGCGCCGTCCCCGAACAATACGCAGGTGGCGCGGTCGGCGTAGTCGATGATCGACGACATGACGTCAGAGCCAATCACCAGTACCCGCTTGTGCGCGCCGGTGGCAATGAATTGCGCTCCCACTTGCACCGAGTAGAGAAAAGCCGAGCAGGCAGCAGACAGGTCGAATCCCCACGCCCCCTTCGCGCCCAGCTTGTCTTGCACCACGCAGGCCGTCGAAGGAAAGAACATGTCGGGCGTCACCGTCCCAACAATGATCGCCTCGATATCGCTGGGCGTAAGGCCGCGCTGCGCCAATGCCTTCTTAGCGGCTTCGACGGCGAGGTCGCTCGTGGCAACACCCTTGTCCGCGATGTGGCGCTCGCGAATACCCACACGGGCCATGATCCATTCGTTGTTTGTGTCGACCATCTTTTCTAAGTCGGCGTTGGTGAGAAGACGGGGCGGCACATAAGTGCCGAGGGCGCTGATCTTGGCGCGGATCGGTTTCGTCAACAAGTGCTCCTGTGGATGAAGGCTCAAGTATTTTGAAGGATTGGAGGAAGAATGTCTAACGGCAGACCGTGGACCTCAGACTTCGGGCGTCAGCGGAGCTAGGCATGCGTGAGAATCCTGGAACGGCAAGCCTCAGAGGACTGGAGCGGATGAACAGACCGACAACCGGAGGTCCGACGTCTGCCCTAGAACGTCCAGCGCAACAGCGTCGCCCCCGAAGTGAACCCAGCGCCGACGGCCGCGACTAACAGCAAGTCTCCCTTCTTCAATCTTCCCTCTTCGAGTGCCGTCTGCATGGCGATGGGGATTGTTCCTGCCGTGGTATTTCCGAATCGGTCAATGTTGATGACGACCTTCTCCATCGGCATCCCGAGGCGATCGGCGGTCGCCGTGATGATGCGCCGGTTCGCCTGATGCGCGATGAAGCAGTCGATATCCTTGCCTGTCAGTTTGTTTTTCTCCAGGATGCGCTCGGTCATCTCCGCCATTTTCTTCACCGCATACTTGAAGACGTTCTTGCCATCCTGATGGATATAGTGCATTTTCTTGTCGACCGTTTCGTGTGTGGCGGGGTTCAGACTTCCCCCTCCCGGCATGTAAAGATACTGTCCGCCCATGCCCTCGATCTGGGCAACATGATCGATCACGCCGGCGTCACTATCTTCCGAGGGTTCGAGCAAAACCGCGCCCGCCCCGTCGCCAAAAATGATGCACACCGCGCGATCAGTGTAGTCGGTCATCGATGAATTCACGTCAGACCCGATGACCAGCACTTTCTTGTACTGCCCTGACTCGACGAACTTCACCCCGGTATTGAGCGCGTACAGAAACCCCGAGCATCCGGCGGAAACGTCGAAGCCCCACGTATTCGCGATGCCCAACTTGTGCTGCACTAAGCACGCCGTCGAGGGATACATCATGTCGGGCGTCACCGTACCCACAACAATGAGGTCCACCTCCTGCAAATCGAAGGGATGCGACGCGACCAACTTCTTGACGGCCTCGACCGCCAGATCGCTAGCGGCCACGCCCTTGTCGGCGAGATGGCGCTCGCGGATTCCGACGCGTTCCATAATCCATTCATCGGTTGTGTCGACCATCTTTTCCAGGTCGGCGTTGGTGAGAACTCGAGGCGGCAGATAGGTGCCGAGGGCGCTGATCTTGGCGCGGATCGGTTTGGTCAATGAGGGCTCCTGAGGAAATGACGGTTCCTGAAATATGAAACTGAGTATTTTGAAGGATTGAGAGCAGAATGTCTAACAGGATCGGAAACTTGGCGGTGGCTCCATGTGAGGATCTTTACCGCGCACGGCACGAAGTCACACCAAGGAGCGCTTGCAAATGCGCACTTCGTGATACTTCGTGCCCTTCGTGGTTTGCTTTCTGCTCCAGCGTTGAACTGAGGGATGATTCCGCGGCCCTTCAAGCGGCAGTGCTGTCACTCTCGTGGTCCATCCACTCGCGAATGAAATTCGGACAGGAGACGATCCCAAAATCACGATCTTCGCCGTCGATCAAGTAGAAGAGAGCGGAGCGGTCTAATTCCTCCAGGCGCGAGAGATCCAGCATGGGCCACAAGCGGCAATCAATTGCGGAGTGAACCAGTTGGTCCAGGTAGGGCAGATGTCCCTGAAACAATTTTCCGGATACGCGAATAGTGACTTGGGGAGCGAGCTTGGGGGAAACACCGCGACTATTCATTTCTCTCCTCGCGGGTGCGGCGAACGATTCTGCCGACCCTACCATGTGTTGATGCGCGAGGGATCGTTTCTTGCGCAAAAAGTCGTAACAGGAGTGTAAAACTTGGTAATCGCGGGGACAGGAACCACTGACCCACAAAAGAATAAGCCAGGCACCGGGGACTCACTGCACACGCAAGAGCCCGTTACCGTTGCTTCCTTCCGGACCTGGCGGGGTTGGCGGGAGTACGTCGCGTAAGACCGATGCCTGACCTGAATCATTCTA
>Ga0116223_10000069_pt1 | contig 129080 bp, 82 predicted proteins | sample Sb_taG_3_FD_90092 | JGI IMG/M metagenome (GOLD analysis project Ga0116223, IMG submission 90092) | Peat soil microbial communities from Weissenstadt, Germany - Sb_50d_a_PC metaG | ecosystem: Environmental > Terrestrial > Soil > Wetlands > Peat | place: Germany: Weissenstadt | collected 2010-09-21 | reverse complement strand
CAAATCCCGCAAACTACGCGGGATTCGCACTTTCCCACCGCCTCTACGGCTACTAACTTATGAAACCGGACACTTCATTTGCTACGAAAAGCGGACATTTTCACTTGCTAACGACATTGAAGGGTTGGCGACCAACCGGACGCTATCGATTCTGCACTGCCGGAGCGGAACGGAATCACGGCGTGGCGGTCTGTTGTTTCTCCGACTCTGCGATCAGCTTTCTGAACTCGTCAACTGCCGGGACGTCCGGAGATCGAAGTGCATCTTTCGCGATGTATCTCCAAACCGCCGGATAGTTGAACGCATTATCACGTTTGCCGCGATACACCACAAACATGTCCTGTGCTGGCCCAATCTCTACCTGCGGATGGGAACTTTGGGGTTGTGCATCCGTCGGATCGCCAGCTTGCGGGGGATTTCCTGAATGGCCTCCAACTCGGCCTCCTGAATCTGTGGGTTCAAGAATGACCGGGCGATTGTTGATCGGGACTCCGCCCACCGTCGGCTGAGCGATTTTTCCGTTCCCCTTGCGAACCGAAATGACGAGATCGGCAGTCGAGACGTCCATTGCCAGGCTGAAACGGCCCCAGTTCATGATTGCTTTCTCCACGTCTTCCTGGGCTGTGCGGTTCGCATTCGGAGCATCAATAGCCACTCCGGCTTCGGGATCGACAACTACCAGCACAGTTGTCGCCTCAAGAACGTCCGCTGGCAGCAAGACCTTTTTCTTGTCCTTGCCACCTGCAGGCATGCAGCACACAACTAACAAGGAAAATGCAATCTTCCTGTGATATCGCATGAAACCCTCCAGGGACGGAAGCCAGTCTAGTTCATGGGAGTCTCTTTTTGCTCACTTTCTGCGTGAAGCCGGTTTGTGCTCAACTCCTGGTTCACCGGCAAACCTGAAGTTGCACCATTTTTGGTTGGGGAAGGGTTGGCGACAATCCGACCGGAACGCAGAAAAACCACTCCCTGCTCGATCAGCGCATTGGTTTGTTGGCAACAGTTAAGCAAACTGCACCCACGAGCCCGCTTCCCGACATGATCCGCTTCGCGATAAGTGCATGATTGACCGGCACATCAAGGGACCTGTATTGCGCGTGCGCGTCTGCCGCCTGCCAATCAGCCACGCAGATCAGGCTCGCGAGGAGTCCTGTTATTTCTGGCTGGCCGCCGCAGTTGCGGACGCCAGGCCATCAATCGAGCCGCGGCGACCGGGAGCATCGGTAAGCGCAATTCTGAATTGCTTGGCGGCTTCGATGGGATCATGCTGCAGAAGCAGCAAGTACCCGAGCTGTTCCCGCGCCGGAATGACAGGGCCCGGAGTAACGGGAAGCTTTTCGATGGAATCTTCCTCATTGGCAGTGTCGCGCATGAGGGCAAATGCTTCCTGCTCTTGTCCGTTTGCCTGTGCGGCCCACGCCATCAGCTCCTGCCGGAGCAGCTTTACCTGGACGGCCCAATAGTCGTCTTGCGCGTCCCGCAACTGGCTTTCGAGTTGTTGGAGACGGTCTGTCTCAGCGCCGATAGTGGATTGGTGCTCGCCCCACGCAAGCGCGAGGCCGCGCGCCCACACGGCAATGGCGGTCACATAAGGAGGCGCACCCTGCGGGGGCATAATGGCAGCGGCCTCCGCCCATCGATGGCGTTCCACGGCGCAGCGAACGGGCATCGCCGTGGCGGCGTAGGCTCCTTTGAACTCGCGCTCATCCAAGGCGGTGATGCCCTGAAGCCGCCGCAGTACCTGATCAGCCTCGTTGTTTCGACCGAGCTGCAGGTAGGCATATACCAGGTAATCCATCGCATGCAGCTCTTCTCCGGTGTCGCCCTGGTGGCGCGCGGCGTCCATGGCCGCGAGGTTCGATGCGATGGAGTCCTGCCACAAACCGAGGCGCGTGAAGATATGCGAAGGCATGTGCAAAGCGTGCGGAACCGATGGTGCTACGCGGGAATAGGTGCGCGCCGGCTCGAGTCCACGCTGAGCAAGTTCGGCATTGTCACAGGCATGGATCTCGTAGTGCAGGATTCCGGGGTGGTCAGGATAGGCCCGCCCGAGCGGCTCGAGCAGAGCGAGCGCACGCTTTTGCCTTGCGTGCGATTTGTCGGTGGGAGATGCATTCGAAATCAGCGCCAAAGAATAGAACACCCGCGTCTCGACGTCGGCGCCGTCTTCGCCAGCCAGCCGGCCCATCGCCTGCTCGTAATTGAGCGCTCGAGTGGAGTAGGGGATCTGTGAGGCATCGTCAAAGATGAATGCAAGCGCATCGATGAATCCCTTTTCACGGTGGGAGGGGACGCCAACATGCCGAGCCAGCTGAATCTCGCGCTCGCCTAGAACGACGGCATCGGAACTCAAGTGGGGCTCCCAGAGCTCGTGGAAGAGGCTCATGGCTACGCCCCAGTGAGCCATGGCGCAACCGGGATCGCGCTCGGCGACGTTCTGGAATGAAGCCTGGGCCGCCGAGTAAGCGAAGGAGTGAAGGAGGGCGACGCTGCGATTAAAGTCCTGTTGAACGCGAGGCACGCAGGAGACAGGGAAGGATACGGTTCCGAGCTTATCGGGAACTCCGTGGTCGTGCATTTCCTGCGGCCATATCGGAGTGATGGCGAGAAGGAATGCGAAACCTCGAATCAATCGGCAAGCCAGCATTAAACCTCCCGGCAATGCAGAAGATTGTCACGGTGAAAATCGCTCCATGAATTGTGGGAGCGTCGCGTTCATGGAGCACGCTCAGGTGTCTGCAAGAATAATGCCTCTCCTGAGACAAAAACGCACAAAAACGCATCGAAATGAGGCTCAATTCAGCGTTTTAGAGGACAAGAAATTGCATTTAAGGCCTCTTTCGCGAAATTAGATGGTGCGCTTTGCTCTATTTCGTAACCTGCGAGGGTGTCATTTGCAATTTATTCGGCACCTGGGAGGGTCAATGCGTCGTAAATTCGCAACCTCTCAGGGTTACATTTGGGCCCCAAATGTAACCACTTAAGCGAACATTTGAGGGGGTCAACGCACCACTTGAGCGAACATTTCTTCTCATTCCAAAGGGCTTCCCTCCCCCTTGGACAGAAACACCCCGGTCGCGAACTTTTCGCGCTCGAAAGCGTGCGGATTCTGGGCGCAAGCGCCACCTCACCGCGACGCCACTACTCGCGCTTCGGCGGATTTGGGCGTGAGGTTCCACATGAACGACATAAGCCCAATGCCCACGAGCACCGAGATGAGGATTCCGTAGAGCGCGGCGTTCCAGCCGTAGTGCTGCGCCAGCGCGCCGATGCCCTTCGACTCGGCCACGCGCCCCAGCGATCCAAGAATCGATAGCAAACCGTTGGCGGTGCCGATGGCTTTTTTTGACGTGACATCGAGCGCGCAGATTCCCAGCAGCATCTGCGCCGGATACACGAAAAATCCAATGACGCCAAAGAGCGCGAGATCGAGCCATAGCTGGTTGTTGGGGCTATACAAAATTCCGATGAATGCGAGAAACGCGGGGATCATGCACACCACGCAGATCATGCCGCGCCGTCCGCCGATCTTGTCTGACAGCCAGCCGGCGAGCACCGTGGAGAGCATGGCGGAGAACTCGAGCGTGAAGGTGCCGATGCCGCCCTGCCCGAGGCTGGCGTGCTTCACCTCTTTCAGGAATGTCGGCCCCCAGTCGAGCATGGCGTAGCGCGCAATGTAGACGAAGAAGTTGGCGCCGGCAATCAGCCAGAGATAGCGATTCTTGAGGATATAGTCGACGAAGAGCTCGCGCGTGCCCAGTTCCTTTTCACCGTTGCCGCTGCCGCCGTCGGGATAATCGTCGCGGTACTCCTCAATGGAGGGCAGGCCTTCGGACTGCGGCGTGTCGCGCAGGCGCACCATCAGGTAGATGGCGCAGACGGTGGCGAGAATGCCCGGCACATAGAATGCCGAGCGCCAGCCGAGCAGCTCCGCGGAGTAGGCCGCGATGATGCCGATGAGGCCGCCGCCGGAGTTCTGCGCAAGGTTCCAGAAGCCGAAAACGGTTCCGCGCTCGCGAATGCTGTACCAGTGGCTGAGCGAGCGGCCGCACGGCGCCCAGCCCATGCTCTGCGCCAGGCCGTTCATGGCCCACAGCGCCAGGTGCGCGGGGTAGCTGGAGGCCGCGGAGAAAGCGAAGTTGCAAGCGGCGGTGAGCAGCAGGCCGAGCGGCATGAAGTAGCGCGGGTTGCTGCGGTCGGAGAGCGAGCCCATGAAGAAGCGTCCGAGGCCGTAGACGGCGACCATGACGGCCAGCATGTCGCCGATCTGATCTTTGCTGTAATGGAGCGCCTGGCCCATCTCTCTGGAAACGACGGGAAGGTTGTTGCGGACCAGGTAGAAGGTGGCGTAACCGATGAATGTGGCTTCAAGGATGCGCCAGCGAAAGCGGGGATAGGATTTTTGAATGTGTGGTTGGGAAACGCGAGCGATATGTGGAGCGGGCCGGAGGAAACCGAGAATCGAAATCATTCAGAACCCCGTGGAACTGACTACATTGGCAAAGCAATCCCACATTAGCCGCAAAAACAAAGACGCGGCGAATGTTCACCCCACGGACCAAAAATCAGTCCGTGGGGCCCCCGAAGGTGAGGCACCCATTGCTGTGACAGCGACACGCGCTAATGCCCGTTTGGCGCCGTGGCCGGAACGGCGTGCGAGAGCGGCTCCATGCCGAGCTTTCTGCGCCACTCCTCCAGGATGGATGCGGTGCTGCGCATGCCGACGCGGCTCACGCCGATGGCGCGAATCTTGAGCAGCGTCTCCAGATCGTGTACGCCACCGGCTGCCTTGATCTGCACATGCGGCGGCGAGTGTTTGCGCATCAGCTCGAGATCGGGGATGGTGGCGCCGCCGGGCGCGTAGCCGGTGGAAGTCTTCACCCAGTCCGCACCAATCTCCGCGCAAACATCGCACAGGCGTATCTTGCTCGAGTCGGTGAGATAGGCATTCTCGAAGATCACTTTGATGCGGGCCCCGCCGGCGTGCGCGGCCTCGGTGAGCGCGAGTAGCTCGTCGCGCACGTAGTGCCAGTCTCCACTGCGCACCTTGCTGATGTTCACCACCGCATCTAGTTCGTGGCCGCCATCCCTGAGGGCCTGGCGCACCTCGGCAAGCTTGATAGCCGTGGTGTTGACGCCGTGGGGAAAGCCGATGGTGGTGGTGGCGAGGACGGACGAGCCGGCCAGCAGCTCGACTCCGCGCGCCAGATAATAGGGGACGATGCAGATGCTCGCTACGTCGTAGCGAACCGCCAGATCGCAGCCCTCTTCGAGTTCGCGATCGGTGAGCGTGGGGTTCAGGAGGGAGTGATCGATCATCTTGGCAACGGCCAAATAGTCACTCTGAGTGTCCACAGATCTTCTCCAGGTGTTTCGTTCCGCCGCATCCCGATAATCTGCACCGGCCATAACTTGGGCGCTGCGGTTCAGCAGCTTTCCGGACCGTGGTTGAGCCGAATCGGAACCGATTGCATGGTGGGGAACATGCCGGCTCAACATCATGGCCCGGACAGCGACAGAATTCACATCCCGCTCGAAGGCAGATTGCTTTGGCGGCAATTATGAAGCAACATACGCCCCCGGATGCGCGCAAAGCAAGTGATTTATGAGCGTGAAACTGGTGGGGTTGGGCGGCGCAGGGTCCGGACGCGATCTGCAGAACGCGGTCGTCGATCTGCGGCTCCATTCGGAATTGCCTGCTCCCTTGCTCCCTGCTTTTTCACCCTCCCGCAATCGCGCCAAGAATCAGCAACGGCTCTTTTCCCGATGCCACTTCCTGGGGCAGCGGCTTGTCGAGCGATTCCAGCGACCAATCTTCTTCGCAGGCAAAGAAGCGCAAAAACGCGCGGCGCTGGCCGGTGCCGTAGTCACGAATGGTGCCGCGCAGCATGGGATAGCGGGCTTCAAGCGCGTCGAGAACCGAACGCAAGGTGACCGGCGCGGCCACGTCGAGGAGCACGTCGCCGTCGATGTGCGCTAGGTTGCGCAGGTGATACGGCAGGGCGACACGAATTGTGACCGTGCCTGCGCCGCCACTGCCATCCGGGGATTTGGCGTCCGTCATTGCAGCGTCTGCACCTCGACAGAGAGCACTGCCGGAAGGTCGTGCACAATCGGCGACCAGTTATCGCCGGCATCGGCCGAAGCGTAAACTTGCCCGCCGGTGGTGCCGAAGTAGACGCCGCAGTTGTCAAGCGTATCAACTGCCATGGAGTCGCGCAGCACATTCACATAGCAATCGCGCTCGGGGAGTCCCTTTGCCAGGGCCTCCCACTCGTTGCCGCCCTTCCGGCTGCGATAGACGCGCAGCTTTCCTTCCAGCGGAAAATGCTCGGAGTCGCTCTTGATGGGCACCACGTAAACCGTCTCCGGTTCATGCGCGTGCACATCGATGACGAATCCGAAGTCGGTGGGAAGGTCGCCGCTGACTTCACGCCAGTTTTCACCGGCGTCGTCAGAGCGCATCACGTCCCAGTGCTTCTGCATAAACAGCACGTTGGGCCGCGAACGATGCATGGCCACGTGATGAACGCAGTGACCCACTTCCGCCGTCTGGTCGGGAATGAATTGGCTGCGAAGTCCCTTGTTGATTGGCTTCCAGGTCGCGCCGCCGTCGTTGGTGCGGAAGGCTCCAGCGGCTGAGATGGCGATGTAAATCCGCTTCGGGTCGCTTGGGTCAAGGATGATGGTGTGCAGGCCCATGCCTCCGGCGCCCGGCTGCCACATGGGGCCAGTGCCATGACCGCGCAATCCGGCAAGCTCATGCCAGTTTTCGCCGCCGTCGGTGGAGCGGAAGAGCGCCGCGTCTTCTACGCCCGCATACACAGTGTCGGCATCGGTGAGCGATGGCTCCACATGCCACACCCGCTTGAACTCCCACGGATGCTGCGTGCCGTCGTACCACTGGTGCGTCGTGAGCGGCTTGCCGGTCTTCTCCGAAGTGTCGTAGGCAAATCGGTTGGGCAGCGCCTTTGGCGGGCCCGGCGGAGGAATTGCTTCGTTGGGCATTCCAGGCTGATGCCAAGTCTTGCCGCCGTCGTCTGAGCGCTGGATCAACTGCCCGAACCACCCGCTTGTCTGCGAGACATAGATCCGGTTGGAGTCGACCGGCGAGCCTTTCATGTGGTAGATCTCCCAGCCGGCAAAGAACGGGCCGTCGACCTTCCAGTCTTTGCGCTTGCCGTCTGCGCTCAGGACAAATGCACCTTTCTTTGTCCCCACAAGCACACGTACATTGCTCATCTTGACCTCCTGCCTTATCTGCCGATTCTCGGCTCGTTGGCGCGCTCCGGCCTGTCGGGGGGCCGGGTTTGGGGAGCGCCGCTCTGAAGATTTTTCCCGATTTCCCTTGCATTATGCAAGTGAATATCGGCAGCCAGCGAATAAGGTGTTGAATAACACCGATTTGCTATTGAACTCCGAGAGGGGAACGGCGAGAATTGACTCGCCTCAAATTCATTCAATTTGTTAACTCAAGGAGCAAGTTGACCGATGCATGTCAGGATGCAACGCTCCTTTCTCGCTTTCCCCGGTCAGGCAGGCCCGAGACTATGACCCGGCACAATCTGGTGCACTTCAAGCTGTACATTCCGCTAGCGGTGGTTGTACTTGCCGGGGGCGTGGCTCGCGCCCAGGTGGCAAACCGCATCATTCGCCCCGTCGATGCCGCTGAGACGCAGACCCTGGCCCATCATCTTCCCATGTGGGCATCGCCTGCCAACGACGCCGGGGCCGTGCCGGCCGATGTTCCTTTAGAGAGCCTCACGATGGTTCTGGCGCGCTCGCCGCAACAGGAAGCGGCATTTGAGCAACTACTCAGCGATCAGCAGAACCCTGCCTCGCCCAGCTATCACAAGTGGCTCACGCCTGTAGAACTCGGCGATCGCTTCGGCCTCTCTGACAGCGACATTGCAGCGATTACCGGGTGGCTTCAATCGCAGGGCCTGCACGTGAATTGGGTAGCTCCAAGCCGCATTTTCATCGGATTCTCAGGAACTGCTGCGAGTGTGGGCAGCGCCTTCGGGACGGAACTCCACTATTACCAGGTTCACGGCGAGCAGCGCATCTCGGTTGCGTCTGATCCGCAGATTCCCGCAGCACTCGCGCCTGCGATCAAATCGATTCGCGGACTCTACACGGTAGACGAACGGCCGTTTCATTTCATCACGCCGATGGAGTCGAGTGGACCGGACGTGACAATCAACAGCACGACTCACTTTCTTGCGCCGGGCGATTTTGCGACCATTTACGATGTGCCCGCGAGCCTGACCGGCGCCGGAACCACAATCGGAATTGTGGCCGAGGCGCGGACAAATTCGGCCGACTTCAACAACTTCAAAAGCCTTATCAGTTCTTCGTTCGGCAACCCCACTGAATTCGTCCCCACCGCTTATGGAGGGGTCGACCCTGGACCGCCGTTTACAGGGTCGACAAGCTGCACCTCGCAGAGCCAGTGCAATCTGCTTGACGCCCAGGGCGAGGCGACGCTCGATGTCGAGCGCTCGGGCAGCGTAGCCCCTGGCGCCTCGCTGCTGTTGGTGACCGCCAGCGCCGCGAGCGGCGGCATCGGCGACGACGCAATGTACATGGTGGAAACCACTCCAGTTCCCGTTCAAGTGATGTCGATCAGTTTTGGCGCATGCGAGACGGCGGCCGGTGCACCGGGCGTGGGTTTCTGGGACTCATTATTTCAGCAGGCTGCCGGCGAGGGAATCTCGGTTTTTGTGTCCTCCGGCGATTCCGGCGCTTCAGGCTGCGATCTCGCCTTTGCAACCCCGCCTGCAAGCCCCAGCCCGAACAGTCCGAATTACATCTGTTCGTCGAGTTACGACACCTGCGTGGGAGGGACTGAGTTCAACGATGCGAGCAGTCCGTCATCCTATTGGAACTCAGTTGATGGAGTCGGCCATTCATCGGCGCTCGGCTACATTCCCGAAGGCGCCTGGAACGAGCCGCTCACCTCGAGTTCCAGCCCGCAGGTTGCCGCCTCGGGCGGTGGCGTAAGCGCGATTATCGTCACACCAACCTGGCAAACGGGTAACGGGGTCCCAGGCAATTCCGGCCGTTATACGCCTGACGTTGCTTTCTCATCCGCAGGCCACGACGGCTATTTAGGCTGTTTTGCCGCGGGCAGCGGAAGTTGCGTGAATGGCGGCAGCGGAATTCCCTTTATTATTTTCTCGGGCACCTCAGCGGCTGCACCCGGAATGGCCGGTGTGGCCGCGCTGCTCGATCAGAAATCGGGTGCAGCGGAGGGCAACCTCAACGCTGGAATCTACAGCCTTGCGGTGAGCACGCCCGCAGCATTTCACCAGGTGTCCGTTGCGTCGAGCGGTGTTTCCAATTGCTCTGTGTCCACGCCCAGCATTTGCAATAACAGCATCCCAGGACCCAGTGGCCTGAGCGGCGGCCAGGCAGGCTACAAATTGGGTGCAAACGGCGGCTACAGCGAAGTGACCGGGCTAGGGTCGCTTGACGTAAGCCAGTTCATCAACGGTTACACGAATACAGGCCAGTCGGGAATCGTTCCAACGGTGACAGTGAACGCGCCCCCATCCATCATGGTGACGGAGTCCGCTTCGGTCAAAGTCACGGTCACAGGAAGCGCTGGGCCTCCAACCGGCACGGTGACGCTCACAAGCGGTTCCTTTATGTCGGCGGCGACCACACTCAGTAATGCCGGGGCAAGCAGCGAAAGCGCGTTCGTCATTATTCCCAGCAACGTGCTCGCGGTTGGGACCGACACTCTCACCGTAACTTACACGTCGAATTCCGCGACCTACTCCGGTGCTTCGGGATCCACAACGATGGTTGTGACCTCTGCACTGCCCACGCCCACCATCACTTGGGCCACGCCGGCGCCGATCGTCTACGGCACGCCGTTGAGCGGCGCACAGCTCGACGCTACGGCCAGCGTTCCCGGCACCTTCGTCTATGCCCCCGCGGCGGGCGCAATATTAACAGCCGGGGTGCAGTCGCTTGCGGCAAGCTTCACGCCAAACGACACCACCCATTACAGTGATGCAAACGCAACCGTCACTTTGACAGTCAACAAAGCTACGCCTGTTTTGACCTGGGCCACGCCGGCAGCCGTCCCTGCCGGAGCTGTGCTGGGGCCGACGCAATTAAACGCCACCGCCAATGTGGCCGGCACATTTACCTACATTCCGGCGTCGGGAACGCTCATGTCCTCACCCGGAAACTTCCAACTCTCGGTGACGTTTGCCCCCACAGACTCCACCGACTACACGATCGCTTCTGACTCGGTAACACTTTCAGTGACGGCCGTTACGAGCGCGCCGACGGTCATCACGGGCGGAGCCACGACCATCACGGGCACCACAGCCACGCTAGGCGGCCAGGCGATCCCAAATGGCGCGGACACGAATGTCTGGTTTCTTTACGGAACGAGCAGCTCGCTGAGCGGGGCCGCACAAACAACAGCGCAGGACATTGGGGCAGGATACATAGGAGTGATCTTCACTTCCGGCGCCACCGGCTTGAGCCCCAACACGACCTATTACTTCCAGGCCGTGGCACAGAACAGCTTCGGCACAACGAAGGGGAGCAGCATCCAGAGCTTCACCACTGCCGCGGCGCCGACATTCACGCTGAATGGCGGCAGCGTGACGGTGGCAAAGGGGGCAACTTCGGGCAACACTGCAACCGTTACTGTCGCGTCTGCCGGGTTTATCGGGACCGTTGCCTTGAACGCGACCCTCACCAGCAGCCCGTCGGGTGCGCAGAATCCTCCTACATTCACCTGGAGCCCTTCGAACCAGGTCTCGCTGACAGGAACGGGAAACGTAGCGGCCACGTTGGTCATCACTACAACACCCGCGACCGCTGCTGCAAATGAGCCACCCGTGAATCCGCGCGGCCGCTTTTACTCGGCGGGAGGCGCGCTTGCTTGCATTGCATTTTTCTGGATTCCCGTTCGCCGTCGCGCCTGGCGCAGGCTGCTCGGCATGGTGGCTTTGTGTGTTGCGCTCACGTTCGGCGCAATCTCATGCGGCGGGAACAGCAAAACTGGAACCAGCGGAACGGGCAACCCCGGAACGACGAGCGGCAGCTACACGATTACCGTGAATGGAACGTCGGGATCGGTTTCGGCAGCACCGCTTACGATCAACCTTACGGTGCAATAAATGATGAACTCTTCCGATGGCAGTCCAGTTTTCAGTCGGGCGGCCATCAGTACGTTGCAGAATGCTACGGTGTGATCAGCGAGAGGAGCCTCACCGGGCCCAGCAGACCCGACCGCAACAGCGGAGAATCCGCTTTGTAGGGCGTGAAGTCGGTGAAGGTGTACTTCTTCAAAGCCCAGGGTTGCTGGTCGCCGATCATGCGGTTCACCCATAGATTGGTCACCTGGATGTCGATCTGATTGCTCCCCGGTTTGAGTGCATCCGTCACATCAATCCTGAACGGAGTCTTCCACGCGATGCCAAGATCTTTGCCGTTGATGGAGACGTCGGCGATGTCGTTCACTTCGCCGAGGTCGAGCCACAACTGCGCACCCGGCTTCAAAACGCTCTCGGGAACCTCAATGGTCTTCGAGTAGGTCGCCGTTCCGGAGAAATATTTCACGCCATCATTTGCGCTTGCGCTCCAGGAAGTGAGCCGATCGAAGTGCGCGGAGTCAGGTGCGCCGCGGTCGCTCTGAAAGCGAACGTCCCAGTCCTGGTTGAGCGCATCATCAAGATCCGTGATGCGAGTCTCGGCCGGCTTGGGGATCTGCCGGGATGTGGCCGCAGCCGGGTCGCGAAAGACGACGAAGGTTGTTCCGTATGGATCGAGGTGCAATGGGACCGTGGTGCGGGCGTTTGCGATCTGGTAGGACGCCGGTTGCGTCTTGCCGGTCGCGGCATCCCAAAGCTCCGGAGTCTTGCCATCCACGCGAAAAAATGCGTTCACGTCTTCCGCGCGATCTTGGCGGTTATCGACGAAGTAAAGGTCTCCGTCACTGAGCTTGCGATGCAGAAACATCAGGGATGTGTCGGATTCGGGCCTGGTATATTCGAAGTCCCGCTGGACATCGAGATCGGCCAGCACCGCGTTTGCGCTCATGCCCACATACACTCTTCCCTTGCCCACCTTGCGCGTGAATTTCGTCTGCGCCGACGCTTTGCCCCATAGCTCGTCCGCGATACGCTGGAGCTCCTTCTCGTCGTCGGCGAGGCTGGGTGAGTCGGTGGGACGGTTGCCTACAAGGATTGCGCCGTCCCGAACCAGTTCGTCGATCTTGCGCAGCACAGGCAGAGTCATACGCTGGCTTCGCCCACCGAGGTACAGAACGCGATAACTCGTGCCGCCGGGAGTGACGAGGCGCCCATCCTTCACAGCGAGCTGATGCAGGATGACGTCGCTGTTCACGAAGTCGAAGGCATAACCGTCAGGCGCATCGTCGATCGGCTTCCATCCGAAGACCGCTGTCAGCGGGCCTTCTTCGCCATAGAAATAGGCCGCGGCGGCGGCGTAGTGCCCCTGCTGCAGCAGGTAGGAGCAGCGCGCGAGATAAGTCACCCACGGCTTGGCTTCATCAGCCCAAGTCTGATTGCGGTTGAACCAGAGTCCGTAGGGGCCGAGCGTGAGCCCCGGCGCCATGTCGGGCACGGGCTGATGCGCCGACTCATGAATCTCAAAGCGATTCACTCCCAAAGCGAATTCGAGGTCGGCAACCTTCTTGAGCGTGTTGGGCGAGAACGACCACGCCGGGCCGCGCGACGTCATCGACTCGGCGCCGACCAGGTTCTGTCCATAGATATGCGCTACCGATGCGGCGCCACGCAAATCGGAGATGTAATCAAAATCCGGGCCGGAAAAACCTGCGTAGGTCCACATAGCGCCCATGGGCACATCGGTCTTGCTGCGCATCTCCATGTCGTCGCCGAGCGAAGGGCGATGATATTCGAGCGCCTCGCCGTAATAACGCAGCCCATGCGCATGCAGATCGTCCGCGATCTCGCCGTAGTGATTCTCCGCGAGGAGCTGCGAAAGCGTGCGCCGGAAGTCCCAAAGGAAGCGGCCGGTATCGGCGGTGCTCTTGATGACCACGCCTGTGAGTGCCGGCAGCCAGGGACAGGGATCATATCCGCGCCGCTGTTTGAATTCGTCAAGGATGTGGTCGGTCCAGTTTTGCGGACCCACCTCGATGCTGTCTGTGAGCAAGTACGAGATGCCGTCCTTGCCCATCAGCTCGGGGCCGACAATATCTGAGTACATCTTCAAATACCCGTCGAGATAATTCTTCACATAGTCACGATTCAGCTTGTCGACTTCGAGACCTGTTGCCTCTGCCGGAGCCGGGCCATTCTCGTGGCCGGTCAGCGAGTAACCTATGCGCAGAACCATCCAGTTGCCGGCCGGGGGCGTCCAATCGAGCGCGCCATCGGGCGACATTTTGCTGGTCAGATCGATTACATCGTCCTGCGGCACGATCAACTGGGGCGTGACTGTAGGGTCGCCGAGATCGTAGAAGTTGCGCGCATTGGCAAAGCCGGCGCGCTTCTCCCATTCATTTGCGCGCGCTCCGCTGGCCAGCACCAGTTCTGTGATGCGATGGTTGTGCTCCGGCACTTCTGCGGGCTGCGCCGGGAACACTACGCGAAAATAGCGCGCCGTGACTGCATCAAACGAAGTCGTCGTTTGCACTAGGCTGCTGAAGGGAATGTCCGACACTTTATGAAAGCTGACGCCGTCATCACTCGCTTCAAGCAGTGGTGGAATCGCTTTGCTCTCGTGGTCGAATACGCTGATCGCGTCGCCCAGGCTGGCCAGAGTCACCGCCTGAATCGTTTGCGGATGGCCGTAGTCGAACTGCACCCAGCCTTCCCTGCCCGGCTCGCTCGCGGGCAGATCAATTGCGACTGTATCCACATCGCCGTCGGAGAGCTCGGGCACATTCACAGCCCCGCCGCTCGAAGCCACCTGCGGGTTCAACTCTGGCTGCGGCTTGTCTCCTTCGGGGATCTTGTAGGCGATTACCGCCGCGTCGGCATAGAACTCGGGCGGCGTCACGATTTTTCCGTCGGGAGCGCGACGCCCGGGGACTGAAAAGTTTTGAAAAGTTCCATCAACCTGAGGCGGGTGCGGCAATTTGCTTTTGAACGGCTTGCCGCCTTCGATCTGCGTCGCGGACCACACCATCTTCTTCATGCCTTGCGCCGCGGGCACCCAGGGACCGCCGGTTTCACTCCATCCCGGTGAACTGGCAATGGCCACTTCCAGGCCCAAGCTGCGCGCAGTGGTGACGGCATCGTCGAATGCCTGTTTCCATTCCGGCGTCATGTAAATCAGCCGGTGCGGAACCACCTGTGGCGTATTGATCGCGCCTTCGAAGATGGTGACACCGCCCAGGCCCACGCGGTGCATCCAGTCGAGGTCGAGCTTGATTCCCTGCTCGGATATGTTGCCGTTCATCCAGTGCCACCATACGCGCGGGCGAGCACCATTGGGAGGATCGAGAAAGCCGCTGAACAGTGGGTCTCTCTGCGCAGTTGAGTCTTGTTGGGGTGCGGCGGGAACCTGCGCTTGTGTGGAATAGCAGGTTGTGCAAACAAGGCAGAAAAGCACGCAGAAAAATGACCAGTGACGTTTCATAGGAAACCATCCGTCTTGTGTGTTGAATCCGGAGTTCATTGAAAAGCTACCGCAGAGCCTTCGGCTTCGTTTGGCCGAGAGCCCGGCCGATCTCCGCTCAGGATGACAGCGCATTCTTTTCAATCGACTTCATACTTATGCTATTCGCTGGTATTTGAGGCGGAGAAAGTTTCTGTTCTCACGAAGTTTTTTGAGGAGCCACCGTTGCACGCGTCGAGCCGGTGGAGATGCCGCCATCAACAAGCAGTGTCTGCCCGGTGACATAGCGGCTCGCCTCGGACGCAAGAAAAACAACCGCGCCATCGAGATCATGCGGCTGGCCGGGCCGTTTCGCAGGAATGCGGTCGACTAGGTAATCCACCCATTCCTGGTTTTCATAGAGCACCTTGGTCTGCTCAGTTTTGAACCAGCCGGGAGCGAGGCAATTCACCGTGACGCCAAACTCTCCCCAGTCATCGGCGAGGCTCATGGTCAGTTGACGCACGCCGCCGCGGCTTGCACCATAAGGCGCCAGGCCCGCATAACCGAAAACGCTGGTAACCGAACCGATGTTGATGATGCGGCCATATCCTTTCGCGATCATTCCCTTCGCCACGGCTTGTGCGACAAAAAATGTGCCGCGCAAGTTCGTTTCCAGAATCTGATTCCAGTCGGACCAGGTCACTTCCAGCGCCGGTTTGCGAATGTTGCATCCGGCGTTGTTCACGAGGATATGAATTTGCCCGAATGCGGCCTCGGCGTCGGTCGCCATTTTTCTGATGCTCCGTTCGTCGCGGACATCCAGTTCGAGCGAAACCACGCGGCGGCCCAACGCCTTGATCTCGGCTTCAAACGGCGCCAAGGTCTCGCGCTTGCGGCTCGTAATCACCAGATCGGCGCCAGCCTTGGCCAGCGCTCGCGCAAAATACTGACCCAGTCCGCGGCTTGTGCCGGTTACGATGGCTACCTGGCCGGTCAAATCGAAAATTGCATCGCTCATATTGTCCCCGGCGTGAGAATCACTTTCATCAGATTCGGTTCGCGCGCATGGAGCCGCTCAAACCATCGCGGGCCTTCTTCGAGCGGCGCTACTGCGGTGATCAGCGGACTTACCTGCATTCTCCCGCTCGCAATCAGCTCGATGGCTTGCGGATATTCGCCAGCGGACGCGCACGATCCTTGTAACCGGATCTGCCGCGTGACTACCTTTTGCAGGGGCAGCGTGACTTCCGGCTGAATATTTCCGATCAACGTCACGGTGCCGCCTTTGCGCGTGCAGTCAATCGCCGCGGACACGGTCTCATTGCGGCCCACAGCTTCATATGTGTGATCGACGCCAAGTCCCGCGGTCAATTCAAAGACTTTGGCCACAAGCTCGGCGCCGGAGCAGTGCAAAGCCTCATCGGCGCCAACCTGCTTCGCCAGATTCAGTCGCGTCGCATCCACGTCGGCGATCAGAACCCGCGCGCATCCTGCCGCACGCGCTGCCTGCAAGGTGAGCAGCCCGATCATTCCCGCGCCAAGCACCAGCGCGGTGTCGCCGGCATGCGCCTCGGATACACGCACTGCGTGCAGCGCGACTGAGGCTGCTTCAAGCATTGCTGCCTCAGTGAACGATAGATTCGCCGGAAGATGATAGAGAATGCGCTGCGGCACGGCCACATATTCGGCAAAGGCGCCGTGGCGCCGGTAATCGCCGCAGGAGACGCCAATCACCTGTCGGTTGTCGCACAGGTTCACGAGGCCGTGCTTGCACCAAGCGCACGCACCGCAGTAGACGGTCGAGTCGAAGGTGACGCGGTCGCCGACGGCGTAGTCAGTCACGCCTTCGCCAATCGAGGCCACTGTTCCCGCGGCCTCGTGACCCATCACGATGGGCGGAATGCGCCGGCCCGACGAGCCATCGTAGCCGTGCACGTCGCTGCCGCAGATGCCGCAGGCCTCCACGCGCACCAGCACCTCGCCCGGGCCCGCGGCAGGTGTCGGCAGTTCCGTTACTTCAAGATGGTTGTATTCCGAAAGGAGAAGAGATTTCATGATTTGATTGAACCAAAGCTTGAATGCGGAGCCGGACTCCAGTCCGGCTGCCGTGCGGATCTACTGATCCGCGACGAATTTCCGGCGGCGTGGAAGCCGCCATTACAGCCGGTCTGGAGACCAGCGCTACGAGATTACACGTCGCAAAGATCGACTGCCGCACCAAGGCTTTTCAGTGGATCACGCAGCGGCACGAATTCGTGCGCCACATATCCTTCGAAGCCCAGGGCGGCAATCGCGCGCATGACTCCGTCCCATTGTACTTCCTGCGTATCGTCAAGCTCGTGACGGCCCGGCACGCCGCCCGTGTGGAAGTGGCCCATCCACTGGAAATTGGCGCGAACGGTCGCGATCAGATCGCCCTCCATGATCTGCATGTGGTAGATGTCATAGAGCAGCTTCACGTTCGGCGAGTTCACTGCCTCCATCACGCGAACGCCCCACGCCGTGTGGTCGCACATGTAATCGGGATGATTCACCTTGCTGTTCAGCAGCTCCATGCAGATGTTCACGCCGTTGTCCTCGGCGATCTTCTTCAAGCGGTTCAGCCCGGCAATGGTATTCTTTGCGCCTTCGTCGTCACTCATCCCGCGCCGCACGCCCGAGAAGGTGATCACGTTGGGCACGCCTGCCTTTGCTGCAATCGGAATGTTGGTTCGGAATGCCGCCTCGATCGACGCGTGGTTCTCAAGCCGGTTGAGCGCATCGGGAATCGTGCCTCCACCCGCCTGCCCCATGGTGCAGATCAAGCCATATTGGCGTGGCACATCCCACTCCTCGACTGAGAGCAGATCGATCCCTTTGAGCCCGATCTTTGCTCCGTAGGCGCAAAGCTGATCGAGCGGAATGTCTTTGTAGCACCACCGGCAGGCCGCCTGGCGAAACCGGTTTTTGCGCGGCGGGGCAACGTCTTCTCCGGCTGCGATCGACGGCAGGGAGGCAACGGCCGTCGCTGCCAGACCTGATTTGAGCGCGTCGCGCCGGGTCCATCCGGTACGGTTCATTGCGATTTTCCGTCCTTTCAAGATCGTCTTGCGATGCACTCCCACTGTAATGTATGGGAGTAATTCCGCAAGGCTCACTGCGGTGTCCCCAGTCTCAAATTCGAGACCTAGGGCACCCAAGCGTGTGCGGGCCGGGAGGCCAGCGCTACAGGTGGCCGGGAGGCCCGCGCTACAGACGCACGGAAGAGATTATCAAATCAGAAGGTGAAGTTCAGAAAGTGAAGGCGAGGCCCGCGCGCACGCCGCGCTGATCCTGTGCGAACAGGAGAAGCGAGCCGTCGCTCAGGATGTAGGGGCGATAGCCTTCGGCAAGCAGGTTCCTGATGTCGATGAGCGCCTCGAGGCCCCCGGCTCCGTCACGCGACACGTGAATGGGCTGACTGAGATGCACGTTGAGGAACGGCTCAGACGCATCCTGTGAAAAGGGAGCGACCGCGGTGATAGTGTCTTCCGGCTGCCAAGTGTAGCTCGCTTGCCAGCGCGTCTTAGTGCCCTCAATCGTGCCTGAAAGCGAGATGGCGTAGGTTTCGGCGCGATGCGGATGCGCCGAGGCGAGTACCTCGGCCAGAGACGCCGGGTGCGGTAATGCGGGCATGACCAGCGCGCTGCCGCTCGAATAGCTCGCGCGGAGGCGGTTCTCGCCGGCAAAACGATGTTCAACGCTGGCTTGTACGCCGCGAGACGAAAACGATGGTCCCGCCGCGCGAATAAGATTGCTCGCCTGATCGAAGAGTACTGAAGCAGTGGCCGCGGAATCGCCCGCGGCAAACTGGTCCAGGGCCTCCATCACTGGATTCCTGAGATTGTCGGCATAAACCAGCACGGCCATCCCCGAAGCGTCGGTCTGCCGCTCCCATCCAATCTCCTGGTGAACGCCGTGCTCAATGGTTAATGCGCCGTTCCGCTCTGCCATTGCCGGCTGCCAGACTCGGGCTTCCGATTGGTCCGGGGCCTTCGGCTGAATCATGGAGGCCATCCGGTAGTGAACAGTCGTGAGGCCGCTGCGCCAGGCAATGTTCGCGAAGGGCAGCATGGCGGTCGCCGTTGAGGAAGCCGGGCCGGCAAGGCGCCCCAACACTGCGGTCGAGCCTATGTCGGCCTCAACCGCCTCACCAAGGTGCATCGTCTCCGAGCTCTCGATTACAGCCTCGTCCAGACCCCGATCACCTGATCCCACGACTTGCGGCTCAACGGAAACAGCGGCAACGGATTGCACAGAGCCGGCAAAGCCCAGATCCTGCCGGAATCCGAGCATCGACTCCATGTTGCCGTTGGTACCGGGCGCAAAATCGACACGGGCCAGCAATTCCTTGCTGCCGGCGGGCGTATCCTCCACCGTGGCTGAGAAGCGCTCCCCGCTTTCGCCGAAGGTGCCTGCCTGGCCGGTAGCCATCAGCCTGGCCTTCAATTTCGGCTGTGTTCCAGGGCCCTCTGAAACTACGATGAGAGGCCCATCTTCAAGCATGCGCAAAAGCGGCCGGTTTTCCGCCGAATATAGCGTCCACTTCCAATCGTCTGATTGCGAGTTGCGCATGCGCGGCTGGGCCGGCAGCCATTGCAGAACTTCGTAGAGAGTGTTCAGCGTGAGATTGACGACGGTGACGCTGTGAACCCTGACATTCTCGCGGAGAGAAGGCAGGAACGAGGGTCCCATCGCCTTCAAGGAGTAGCGGCCGGGAGTTAGAGCTTTGATCAGGAAGCGGCCGGCGCTGTCGGTGTAAACGCTGGCGACGATCGTCAAATCGGGGCGCAGCAGTTGGACTTCAGCGCCAATTTGCGGCACTCCGGCCGAGTCGCGCACGACGCCCGACACTGAGGCGGAAACCGCTCCAAAGGCTGGAGCAGCTCCAAACATGATCAGCACGGCCAAACCGGCGAGATAACTACTGCACTTCATCGACACAGATTGGAGCCTCGCCGCGTCCCTGGCGTTTCTGCCGTAAGTCGCCCCCGCGCTGACCGCCGGATTCTCCCGCCCGGCTGGCCTTGGCACAGGGTTCCCTCTATTGCACGACAAAAGGTGCTGATTGCGCAATCTCTTGTTTTGAGATCGCATCATCTACTTTCACCGTCACCTTGTACCGGCCTGGCGACAGACCAGCAATATCCAGTGTCTTCTCAACCGTCAACTGGTCGCTGTGCGCACCTAAGTCTTTTGATGTCAATTCTTTCTGCAGAATTACCGTTCCTGAGGCATCGGCAATCTGATAGGTAACCGTCGCCGAGTTACTTTTGGTGGCTTCGTCGATGCCAAGGTTATAAAACTGGACCCAGAAGTTCAGGCCCTGGTTGCGGTTAAAGCTCACTGGCGTGGCCGGATTTTCAGCCACGCGTGGCCGCACGAACGTATTGCCGATGATGTACTCGTCTCCGCCGATCTGTCGCGACGGAACCGTGTACATCTGATCAGCGAGGATCAGAGATGACGCGCCCAGCTTTTCATCCTCGAAGAACGGGACGTTGAGAGCCCGGCCATAAATCCCGATGTGATCCGGGTTATTCACGTCCTTGATGGCAATGTCGAGCCGATAAAGCCCCGGCTGCAGCGGGAGCTCCTTCCAATAAACATGCTTGCCGTTACGAGCTTTCTCCAACAGCTCAGAGGGCTCTTCAATGTCCACCGTGTCCTCGAAAGTCTGCACCGTCTTGTGCATGATGGTGGTCACCCTGCCCAGGATATTCACCACTCCCTTCGAGACGCCGTCCTTCGTGTCGAACGTGACGTCGCTGTTTTTTATCTGGATGGTGATGGGCACCAGGTCCATGCTGTCGGTCACCTTCACGAAATCCGTGCGCACATCAAAGGGGAACGGGGGCCCGCTCAGAAGTTTGTGCGTGGAGTTGAATTCGTCGAGGTCGGCGTTAAGATCCTTGAACTGCTGCGGCGGCGGCGCGAACAGTTTGGCCGCCAGTTCGATCCGATCGAACTCTTTGCCTTGCTGCTCCGTTCCCATTGGCCCGTTGCCCAGGTTTTCAAGGCCGCCGCCTTTGAACCGGTCGGTCTTGTCCTGGTGGTTCATCTCCTCCCACTGCGTCAGCCCGGCGCCGGGCACGTGCAGGAGAGCGTCTTTTTCACTGCGATCGATGGTGAAGTGATAGTCGCCGCACATACAGGTGTCGACGAATTCGATGTCGATGTTCTCGCCGATACTCGGTAAATACCGGTAGTGCCAGACTTCAAACGGGAAGGTTGAAGTCTCGCCGCCGCCCTCATCCATGGGCCGCTCGTACATGCCGCCGGATGGATGGGAGTCGGTGCTGTCGGGTGGACCCCACATGATATAGATACGCCCGCGATCGGTCTTCCATCCCGGCTTGCCCGCGGCAAAGTGGTCGTTCGCATATTGAATGCGCCGATAGTGTTCTTCGCGGTACTCGTTTTCGGGAGAATCGGGATTGGGATTGCGGCGCAGCCAGAAGTTCTCAATAAAGGCCTCGCGCTCTTCGTCGTTGCTCAGGCTCATGAACGCTTTGCGTTCTTCGTCCGTAATAATGTAGGGCACTTCCTCGTTCAGCCATGTCTTGTAGGGGCCCTTCAATTCCTGCCGCAGTTCTTTTTGCTGCTTGTATCTTTCCTTGTCTGAAAGGGGCCGGTCGAGCGGGTTGGTGTCCTGATCCTGACCGTTTTGCGCTTGCGCCTGCGTTTGGCCATCTGAGGCCGCGGCGCCTTTGTTCTGCCGGGCCAAAAGGCTGGATGCGGGGATGAAAAGCAGGCCGGAACCTACAACAATGGTAAGAAAACGGCAGCTGTTGAACATCATTACCTTGGATTCTCCTGCAATCCCTTAATTTTACGGCTCTATTAAGAGCTGAGCAAGATTCCCCGCGCAGAGACTCACATTTTGGACGCAATCCGGCCGTCAGGGTTATCAGCTAAGGCGCCGTTTCGATCGATTTTCATTGTTTCGGGAGGTTCCGGCTGGTGTCTGTCCGTCCTGGACCCAGCCCTACGCCCCGGCGGCCTGCAAGTGCGGCCCTTTCGCACGAAAAACCGTGCGTCCGCGGGCGAAAAATCCTGTGTCGCAGAGGGAACCGTCCGGCGGACCTTCGCGTACACTGGATAGTAGCGACCTGAAAGATAAAGAAGCGGCTATGAAGAAGAAGATCATCCTGATATCCCTATGCGTGCTGGCGGCAGCGGCTCTGGTAGCCTTTATGGTCCACCGGCAACAGGCTGGCTACACCAAGGTTCTGACAGCAAAGATTGTGCGCGAAGATCTATCCACGATCGTCAGCGGCACCGGCCAGATCAAGCCGACGAACTATGTGAACGTCGGCGCAGAAACCACAGGCCGGCTCACCCACCTTTACGTTAAAGAGGGTGAGAAGGTGAAAAAGGGCCAGGTCGTGGCCACCATTGAGAACGTGCAGCAGCAGGCTAACGTGGCAGGCCAGGAAGCCGCTATCGCGGCCGCCAAGACCGACATTGCGTCTTACATTGCCGCGGAGAAAACCGCCCAGGCCAATGTGGAGCATGCGCAGGCGGACCTGGAGCAGAAGAAGCTGGACTGGGATCGAGCCCAGGCGCTTTACAGGGCTGGCATCATGGCCAAGCAGGACTACGACGCCAAGAAGGCAGCGTACGACCTCGACGTTGCCACGATGTCGCAGGCGGCTGCGGGCCTTAACCAAGCCAAGGCCCAGACCGATTCGGCTCGCGGCCATATGCACACGCAGGAAGCCGACCTGAAAGTCAATCAGGATCTGCTCAACCGCACGATCGCTGTCGCGCCCTTTGACGGCATTGTGACCAACGAGCCCATGCGCGAAGGCGAGACTGTCGTCCCGGGTATCCAAAATACCGAAGGCTCCACGCTGATGACGCTTGCAGACATGAGTGTCGTCACTGCCGAGGTCAAGGTAGACGAGACCGACATCGTCAACGTGCAGTTCGGCCAGCCCGCTGAGATCACCATCGACGCCCTGCCCAACAAGACATTCAAGGGGCATGTGACCCTGGTCGGCGACCAGGCGCTCTTGCGCTCTACGGGAGTCGCAACTTCGCAGTCCACCTCGGGAACCGAGGAAGCGAAGGACTTCAAGGTGGTGGTCACCCTGGACACTCCATCGGACGAGCTGCGGCCCGGCTTGTCGTGTACAGCCAAAATCACGACCGCGCACAAGCCGAATGTGCTCGCCCTGCCGATCCAGGCTCTCACCATGCACGATCCGGCGCTTGACGTTGCCAAGAGCAAGGGCGGCGTGCAGGCGGCGACCAATTCACCGAATCCAAAGTCCAATCCAGTGCAGGGAGTCTTCGTTGTCCAGAAGGATCCTCACGGGCGCTTGCGCGCGAAATTCGTTCCCGTGACCACGGGCATCACCGGGGCGACGGACATCGAAGTACTCTCCGGCCTGGGCGCGGGCGAAGAAGTGGTTGCGGGGCCCTACAAAACATTGCGCGACCTCAAGGGCGGCGCGTTGCTCAAGCGGGACACGTCGCAACCGGTCAACTTGACCACGAGTGGTTCTTCGTAAGGCCACGTCGGCTCAATATCGGCTGACGCCGGGAGTAATCGGCTGCCAGGCGGCAGCATGGGGTGAAACTTTGCAAAGGGCAGGTCTCGAATGGCTTTGAACGGCATCGGCATCGAGGAGCTTCCGCAAACTCAGGTCGTCTCGGCAGACGAGGTGATCGTTGTCGACGATCTGTGGCGCACCTACGACATGGGCTCGGAGCAGCAGGTGCAGGCCCTGCGCGGCGTTTCGCTGCGCATCCGCCACAACGAGTATGTGGCCATCATGGGGCCATCGGGTTCGGGCAAATCGACGCTGATGAATTTGATCGGTTGTCTTGATACGCCTTCAAAGGGCCGCTACTGGCTCAACGGCCAGCTTGTGAGCGAACTCGACGATGATCAGCTTGCGCGCATTCGCAACAAGGAAATCGGCTTCGTCTTTCAGACCTTCAATCTCCTTGCCCGGGCCAGCTCGCTGCACAACGTCGAACTGCCGCTGATTTATAACGGCACGCCGGCCGCCGAGCGCCTGGCGCGCGCGCGGCAAACTCTCACCGACGTCGGGCTTGAATCGCGAATGATGCACAAGCCCAGTGAGCTCTCCGGCGGCCAGCGCCAGCGCGTTGCTATCGCCCGCGCGCTGGTCAATCATCCGTCGATCATCCTCGCCGATGAGCCGACCGGCAACCTCGATTCCAAGACCGGTCAGGAGATTATGGCGCTCTTCGACCATCTGCACGCCCAGGGCAATACCATCGTGCTCGTGACGCACGAAGCTGATATCGCGCAGTTTGCGCATCGCGTTGTGCATATTCGCGACGGCCAGATTTTCTCTGACGAGCCCTCCCCCCGCCAGCGCTGATTGGTTTGTTCGGCGCGCACGCGCTTGCGGATTTCTCCGTCGGATCAGTTTCCCAATCGCATACTGGTTTTCGATCGCAACGCGTCACCGTTAACTTTCGGGACGCAAAGAATATCGCGCGACGGATCTCCCAGAAAAAAATTATTGTTGCAAAGCAAAATCTTGCTCGAACATTCATCCAATCGCCTTGACAGTAAGAAAGTTTCGGCGCAGTATTCCCACAGAACATTCGGGAACGGACGCAAGCGGTCAGGAAGATCGCAGAGCGCACGACGGACTCCATCCTGGCCATTCCTCTTTCCCCGCAACCCATGATCGGTGGCGCGCGGCCCCTTGAAGCCGGAAGATGAAAGAAGCCTTCAAGGATGAAGATGCACCGCTGTAGCGTCATCGCCGGTCGACATTGGCAGCCTGGACTTGAGAAGGCGTGCTGCTGACGCCGCGCACTCGTCGGGTTACCAAAATCTTTGCCGCCTCGGCTTTCGTCTCGGTGACGTTTGATTGCTTCGGGATTCATTGTCTGTCCCGCACAGTTGCTGGCAGCAATTTTATGTTAGCGAGTCGAGCAACTTAGGCCATGACAGGGCGCATCTTCTGCGAGTAAGCCAAGTAGTTGGCATGACCGGGGCCCTTGTTCCTCGCGGAATGTTCTCGTTGATTCGAGAGTTGCGATGCAGCCTTTGCATTTACTTGGTTCACGATGCCGGTCTCTAGAGACTGTTGGGGAAAAGCGGAGGAGATCGATGGTAGTCACATCTCAGTACAGCGGACACCGCGTGACGGGGCTATATGTGGGGGCCGATAATGTGCGGCGCCACTTCCCGAGGCACATCTCTGAAATTGAATTGCAACTCGATCATTTGCGCATTGAGTGCGAGCTGGGTCCGGACTTCTGGCAGGGTCAGCCCGAGATTCATGATCCTAGGCTGTGCGTCTGGTTGGAGTCGAAGCAACGGAAAGAAATGGGGTGGCGCAGCCCCGTATCGCTTTCCATGATCCCGTCGGGACAGAATTCGTTCGTTCTTGGTCCCAGCACGCTGAACTCATCGTCCAGAGCGCGTCGCGCGCCCCAGCCGGTCGCTTCACGACGCGAGGCATACGGGCCGCAACCTGTGGGAGGCGCCGCAGCCTGATGGGATTCGGCGCAGCGCTCCGAGTTCGACCCAAAAATTCAATCGTGCGTGGCAATCCGGTTATGACCGGAGCTCAAAAAGGAGTTCTCCCCATGAGAAGCAACATTGAACCCGCCGATCTTGAGATGCGTGCTATCGATGCATTGAGGGCGGTACTTGGGCAGGTTTCCGTCATCAAGTTGAAGGAGATGAGGCGCGAGGCCCACACCCATGGCCGGTGCGTTGAAATCCTCGCCGACATCGAAGTCTTCGGCCGCACTCACCTGCTGGCTTGCGAGGTGAAGGCGCAAGGGGAACCGGCGCAAGTGCGCACGGCATTGCGCAACCTGCGGAACGATGTAGCTTCCATTTCGGGAAATGCGACACCGGTCATCATCGCTCCTTATCTCTCACCCGAGGCGCAGCAATTGTGCAAGGAACACAATGCCGGCTTTCTCGACCTTGAGGGCAACGCGCGCCTGACGCTCGGCGAGGTCTTCATCGGCATGCGCTCGCTGCCAAGCCAGGGAGCGAATTCGGCATCACTAAGCGCGCGTCCTCCCCGCAGTTCTTCCCACCGGGCCGCAGCGCGAACTTTCGGAGGAGACCGAGTCGCGATTCCGCTGGGTGCGTGAATCCGACTGGCCGGCAGGATTTCACCCGGTCGACAACGCGCCGCGGTTCAGATCTCCAGAATCACCGGCATGATCATCGGTCGGCGCCCGGTGTTTTTCTGGATCAGCCGTTTCAGTTCCACGCGCACGCGCTCGTTCACCATGCCGTAGTCTGACTTCTGCTCGGCGCTCAACCCATCCAGCGTCTTCAGGACTGTTTCGCGCGCCTGGTCCGTGATGTCGGCGCCGCCGAAGCCGCGCATCAGCACTTCCGGTTCGCGCTCCACCTTGCCCGTCTTTTTGTTGATGGCGAGTACGGCCAGCACCACACCGTCTTCCGACAAGATACGCCGGTCGCGAATGACCAGGTCCTCAACCACGTCAATGGATGAGCCGGAGTCGATCAGAATCCGTCCCGCCGTCACTTTGTCCTGCTTGCGCGCGTCGTCTTTGTCCAGGTCGAGCACGTCGCCATCTTCAAGAACTATGGCGTGATCCACAGCTCCGGTTTCCAACGCCACCTGTGCATGCCGCCGCAAATACCGGTAGTCGCCGTGGATGGGGACAAAGAATTTCGGCCTGACCAGGCTGATCAGCAGCCGCATTTCCTCCTGGCTGCCGTGCCCGCTTACGTGGATCAGTCCATGTTGCCCGTCGTCATAAATCACGTTGGCTTCGCGCCGGCTCAGGTGGTCGATGACCCTGAAGATTCCTTTTTCGTTTCCGGGAATGATCCTCGAGCTGAGCACCACGGTGTCGCCCGGCTCAATGCGCGCATGTTTGTGGTTGTCCACAGCAGCGCGGCTGAGCGCACTCATCGGCTCGCCCTGAGTTCCGCTGATCAGCACCATCATCTGTTCCGGAGCATAGTCGCGGATCTGGCCGGGGTTAATGATGAGTCCGGGAGGGACTTCGATGTACCCGAGGTCCTGCGCGATCTCAGTGCTCTCAACCATCGAGCGGCCCACCACAGCGACCTTGCGCCCGTGCTTGCGCGCCAACTCCATGGCGATGCGTATGCGGTAGATCGACGATGAGAAGCAGCTGAAGAAAAGTTTTTTCTTTGTCTGCGTGAACACTTCATCGAGGCGCGGGATCACTGCGCGTTCGCTGGGCGTGTAGCCTGGCCGCTCCACGTTAGTCGAGTCCTGCAGGAGAGCCAGCACGCCCCGCTTGCCGTACTCGGCGAAGGTATGCAGGTCAAAAGCCTTGTCGTCGAGCGGCGAGAGATCGATCTTGAAGTCACCGGTATGAATGATGACGCCCACCGGTGTCTCAATAGCCAGCGCCACACAGTCCACCAGCGAATGCGTTACGCGGATGGGCTCGATGGTGAACGGGCCAATGGTGAACCTTGCCTTGGGTTCAATTTCGATCAGCTCGGTCTCATCGAGCAACTGGTGCTCTTCGAGCTTGTCTTCCACGTAAGCCAGCGTGAACTCGGTACCGTAGACCGGAACCTTCAGCTCGTTCAGGATCCAGGGCAGCCCACCGATGTGGTCCTCGTGACCGTGCGTAAGCACAATGGCCCGAACGTGCTTTTTGTTTTCGATCAGGTAGGTGATGTCGGGAACAACAATGTCCACGCCGAGCAGCTCGGTTTCGGGAAACATCAGGCCCGCGTCAATCACAATAATGTCATCTTCCCAGCGCACGGCCAGGCAGTTCATCCCGAACTCGCCCAGCCCACCCAGGGGAATGATCTGCAGCTTTTTTGTTTGCATCGGACAATATCGATGCTACCACCGGCGGGTGTGCGCCGCAGTGCAGCGCTTGCCGCTGCGGAATTCCGCCACAGCGCGTTGGGAACACATTTTCCCGACAAATGGCTAGCCAGCCTAACGACGGTCTTTTAGCGAACGACTTCGGGGAGGGCTACAAAGTTCCGGCGCATTGCGCCACGCAATTGTCCCGACCTGCAACGGTATCTGAGGAGGCGTGCTTAGAGGCGCAACGCGCCGTAAAAGCAGACTGCCATTAGAGCGGCGGCCATCTCAATGCCCAGCGCCATCATTGCGCCTCTTGCACACGAAAGGCCGGCTTCGGCCGACACGGTACCCCGGCCGGGAATTTCGCTCAAGGGGAGTTCCGGCAGCGGCCCGGAATAAATAGCCGCGAACCCGGAGAACACGATCGAAGGTTCCACATCGGAGTGAGTTAGAACGGGGGTAGCCATGTTCGCTCCTTTTCCAATCGATAGCGTTACGGGCAAGTCGTGCAGTTAGGCAGACGTTTGCGTGATTAACGCAGCATTTACAGTTCCAAAGCGCCTTCGGGCTGAATCGATTGAGTATGAAAGAGTTATTAAAGAGCGGGTTCTGTGGTCGAGGGGCTACGGGGCAGGTAATTTCTACACGAGACAGCAAGAAATACCCGACGTGGCGTCAGACCAGGCGCCGCGACGACCCACACTTCGCTGGTGTACATTGGGTCCACATTGGCATCACTCGGAGTACATCCCATGAAATCCACAAGACGCCTGTTTCTGAAAACCTCTGTGCCCGGGGCCATCGCCGCCGGATTCCCGAGCATTGTGCCCAGTTCCGTCTTCGGCGCCACCGCGCCGTCAAACCGGATCAACATCGGCGCGATCGGCGTCGGCCGTATCTCGCGCGCCCATGACATGCCGGGAGTGCTGCAGTATACCGGCGTTGCCGGCCGGGATAATCGCATCGCGGCCGTCTGCGATCTGAGCGCAGAGCGGGTGGAGCTCGGTAAGCAGTTCGTTGATGATGCCTACACGAAAAAACTCGGCACGCCCTACAAGGGTACAAAGGGCTACTCGGATTTCAGGGAACTTCTCGCCCATAAGGAAATCGACGCCGTCCTCATTTCGACTCCCGATCATCAACATGCAAGGCTGGCCGTTGCAGCGGTGGCTGCGGGCAAGGACGTCTACCTCCAGAAGCCCGCATCGCTGACTATCCGCGAGGGACGCATGATGGCCGATCGCGTCAACGCGACCGACCGCATTCTGCAGGTTGGATCGCAGCAGCGATCGTGGAAGCAATTCGCGCGCGCCGTTGAACTGGTGCGCAACGGCCGCATCGGTACTGTGCAGCGCGTGGAAATCGGCCTTCCCGGCGATCCATCCGGTGGCAATCCGCAGCCGATGCCGGTTCCCGCGGGGTTCAACTACGACGCGTGGCTGGGCTCAACACCCGAAGTGCCTTACACCGTAGATCGCGTGATGCCGCTAGAAGGCTTCGACCGGCCAGGCTGGTTGCGCATGGAGCAATTTGGAGCCGGAATGATTACCGGCTGGGGCGCGCATCATGTTGATACGGCGCATTGGGGAATGGATACGGAGCTAACCGGCCCGGTCGAAATCTGGGGCCAGGCGCAGTTCCCAAGCGAAGGCCTCTGGAACGTGCACGGGCCGTTTAAAACCTATGGCCGCTATGCCAACGGAGTGGTCATGACCATCTCCGGCGATTTCGAAAACGGCATCAAGTGGATCGGCGACAAGGGCTGGATCTTTGTTTGCCGGGATGGCATGACTTCGCCGACCTCCACGGGAGCCCCTGCCACGCCGATCGTTCCACTCCGCGCCAGCGACCCGACGATTCTTGATTCGGTGATTGGTCCCGCGGAGTACCACGTCTACACGTCCGATGATCAGCATGGAAACTGGCTAGACTGCATTCGTTCGCGAAAGGCGCCCGTGGCGCCGGCGGAGATTGGCCATCGCGCCTGCTCCACCTGCCTGCTGCATTGGATTGCCATGAAGACCCAGCATCACGTCTACTGGGATCCGAAGACAGAGATGATCATGGGCGACGACATCGCCGCGAGCCTGCTCTCGCGTCATCTGCGCCATCCGTATGAGATCGCTTGAAATGATGGTGCGGCACACCAATCTGGTGCTCCACCGGCGGTCTTTGTCCAATTTATCTTGCTTTGAATGAGCGATTTAATCTCGCTCCCGTGCGCGCCGGCGCGGCGTTCCGGTTCATCCTTGCGCCCACTCCTGGGCGGGTTCGGACCGCGGACTTCCCCCTTCGAGAGGAGCGACCTCGGCCTGCCGGCGGACCCCAGCATCAGCTTCCCTCCTGCTGGTTGTAAATCCTCAGATTTCAGGCTCCCGGGTCAAATCCACGAAGGCATTCAATTGCATCTCAATTCACGAGGCAACCTTTGCGATCGTCCACTTCGATGAGTTGATTGCATCGACTAAAGGAATTTATAGAAGCGAAGGGTGCCCGAGGGGCGAACGCCCCGAATATGAGCCCCTGGAGCGTCATTCGGCAAGTAAATCATGGGCGCGGTGTGAATGGCAGCGCAGCACCACCGACGGCGCGAGAAGCGCTTTCTGGGTCCTGATTGAAGGTTCGTTGAAAACAGCGCAATTCACCTTAACCATTCTTGGAGGAAACACCGATGCAAACCATTGATAGACAACAATGCATTAAAGATTCGATTCGTCTCCGCGCGCATCGTGCTCCCGGCCTGCGCGCTGGGTGGGCAGCCGCGCTCTGCATCCTGATCCTCACTGCCATCCCTGCGCATGCGCAGTTCCGGACTTCAATCCAGGGCACTGTCACGGATCCGCAAGGCGCCGTCATCCCGGGTGCGACCCTCACGCTCGTTGATTTAGCTACCAACGAGACGGTGATTCACAAAAGCGACGCAACCGGTGTCTACAATTTCGACGCTCTCCCTGCAGACCAATTCACACTTACCGTCGAGAGAGACGGATTCAAAAAGAAGGTCCTTGACCACTTACAGTTGATTCCTGAACAGGCGAACGCCGTGAACGTTCAGTTGGAAATTGGCGGTTCATCAGAGACGGTCACGGTCGACGCCTCCACGGTTTCGGCTCTGGACACGGAAACCGCGAACAACGGGCAAACCATCACAGAAAGTGAGATCCAGCACATGCCGGTCTTTGAGCGTGACGCGACCAGCCTGATTCAGTTGGCGCCCGGGACACTGGCCGACGGATCGCACCAGGGTAGCGGCAACGGATACCAGGCTCCTGGAACACAGACCGGAGCCTCGTCGGGCGGCGGCGGCAATCTGGGCAATACCAGCAGCATCTTTGCCACGGAAAATGGCCCGTCGGCCAACACCAACGGCGGTCAGTTTGAGAATAACGGATACAACGTCGACGGAATCAGCACGGAGAGCGCTGTCTGGGGAGGAGCGACGATCATCACTCCCAGCGAGGATTCGATCGGCAACATCCAGATCGTGACCGACGACTACGACGCCGAGGACGGCCGCTTCGCTGGAGCGATGACCAAAATCACTTCAAAGAGCGGCAGCAACGACATCCACGGCAGTCTGTTTGCCGAGATCAACCGGCCGGGGCTGAATGCCTACCAGCGTTGGAACGGGCCACAATCGGTGGCGCCCGGCAAGCCCGCCGCACGCGGTTTACTCAGAGACACCGATCGCTACAACCAGTTCGGTGGCAGCGTGGGCGGGCCCATCTGGAAAAACAAGTTGTTTGCCTTTTTCAATTACGAAGGGCAGAGCGAAAACACCGCGGCGACCAGCACGGGATGGTATACCACCTCATCGCTCGCGTCGCTGGCGCCCTCGGGCAGCATCGCCGCCACGATTTTGGGATACAAAGGCGGCAACGTTATCGGCACGGTGATCAGCTCGGCGAACTGTTCCACTCTCGGACTGTCTTCAACCTATTGCGCAAACGTTACTGGAGGCGTGAATATCGGTTCACCGCTCACCAGCGGCCTGGGTAAGCAGGACCTCGGCTATGTGAACAGCTCCTCTCCCGGCGTTGGAAATGGGCTTTCGACCACGCCTGACATTGCCGAATACTCCATCAGCAATCCAACGAATACAGATTTCAAGCAGTTCAACGGGCGCCTGGACGCAGACGCGACCGGCAAAGACCACCTCAGCTTCGCGATTTACTGGGTGCCGGACTCGTTATCGTTCGATAACGGCGGATACGGCTATGACGTCTTTCATCACTCGCAGGTGAACAGTGCCTTCTCACTCATCTGGAACCATACCTTCGCACCGACTTTCCTGAACGAAGCGCGCGCCAACGCAGCAGGATGGCGCTATAACGAACTGACCTCCAACCCCCAGGCGCCCTTTGGCCTCCCGCAGGACTCTGTCACCACGATCGGCAACCAGAGCCTCGGCGGAATTGGTGTGGGTGCCCCGGGAGACCTGGACCAATGGACCTATAGCTACAAGGACGTTGCCACTAAGGTGCTGCATACGCACACCATGAAGTTCGGCTTCGAGCTGACGCGGCTGTATTACCTGAACAATCCCATCGGCAAACCAAATTACACTTTCTACAACCTGTGGGACTTCATGAACGATGCTCCGGAGGCCGAAGGCGGTCCTTTCCAGGCGACCACGGGCATTCCCGGAGGTTACCGCAATGACAACCGCGAGGACATCCTGGGCATTTTCTACCAGGATGACTGGAAAGTCCGCCCCAGTCTGACCGTGACCGCGGGCCTGCGCTGGTCCTACTTCGGGCCTATGGACGACAAAGACAACCACATGGGTGTGCTCACCTTCGGCAGCGGCAGTGCCCTGTTGACGGGGATGACCCTCCGCACGGGCATCAATGCATGGACAGCGCAAAAGTTGAACTTCGGCCCGGAGATCGGCTTCAACTGGGCCCCGGAATCCTTCAAGGACAAGCTGGTTGTTCGCGGCGGCTTCGGCTTGAACTATAACGACGAGCAGATTGCCAACGCCAACAACTACGATGGCAACCCCCCGGGAACGAGCAGCGTTCCCGGCTCCAGCAAGAGCCCCACGCAGATCAACCCCAACATCCTGTACGCAGTCTCGAGCAGCCCTACCAACATCTTCGGCTACCCGGCGAACAAGAGTGCGATCACGACGTTTAACTCCGCTGGCCTGCCCACGGCGGGCGGCGCGAACCTCGGCGGCCTGCCCGGACACGTGCCCACCCAATATGTGGAGCACTACTCATTGGGAGTGGAATACGACTTAGGCCACGCGATTGTTGCCAATCTCGGCTATGAGGCCGGCCTGGGCCGTCACCTCATGTACAACTATGACGCCAACGCGCTCGGAGAGATCATGGGCGCTCCGCTGAATACCCTGGTCAACGGCGTGAACACCTTTGGCAGTAATGGCTGGTCGACTAACAACATGATGCTCGCCGGGCTCAAGCATCAGTTTTCGCATACCTTCTATGCGGAGGGGCAGTTCACCTGGGCGCACAGTATGGATACGAATTCCGGCCCCTACTCGCGCGATCCCTATTTGTACAATCCTCGATACTCCTACGGGCGATCCGCTTTCGACGTCAATCACACCTTCAAGGTGTTTGGCACCTGGCCGCCGGTGATCTTCCATGGCAGCAGTGCCTGGGCCGAGAAGATCGTCGGGGGCTGGTCGCTGAGCGGCATCGCGACCTTCCATTCGGGCTTTGGGTGGACCCCCTACTACCAGGCCCCGCACCAGTTTTACTGCCAAAACTGCAACTATGGATACCCGCAACTGCGTCCCCACTATCTTGGAGGAGGCGGCAACGACACCAGCAACAATGCCTTCCAGAAGGGCAGTAACTTCACCAATCCGGGCACGATGAACACCGGTGCAAACAACAATCAGTTCTCCGATAACTACTTCAGCATTCCCAACTTCAGCGCCGCCATCACCGACGGCGCGGCGCCGTTCCCGGCGACGTCCTCAACCACTTTCATACCTGCGCCGGGAATCGACCGCAATGTGTTTCCGGGCCCCGGGTACAGGGACGTGGATGTGACCTTTGGTAAAGCCTTTGGTTTACCGAGTATGCGCGTCCTGGGCGAAAACGCGAAGATCGATATCAAGGCTAACCTGATCAATGCCTTTAACCTGTTGAACATCAATCCCAGCACGATCAACACCAACATCGCCAATACGAATCTAGGTCAGGCGACCGGTGCTCTGGGCGCGCGCGTCGTCGATTTCCAGGCGCGGTTCAGCTTCTGACGATTCTCGGAATTTGCGTTTTATGAAGGGGCGCCGCGCGCGCCCCTTTTGTCTTGCGGCAGGGGTTGTTGAATCTGCCGGCCGTTTGCGGCGGCTGCAGAATTCCGCGCGCCTAGGAAGCGACTCTTCAGGCCTGATTCCTGAATCCTGCCAGATGCATGGCTCGCGCGCACTCGGGATTGCGCATAAACGTGTTACACACGAAGTCGCTGCGCAGATTTTCAGCCATCAGCACAGAGATTCCCTGGTTGATTCCCAGCACATCGGTGTCGTACCACCGGCTGGCTGGATGAAACGCGTCGACAAATCCGTAGCGCCGCCACGATTGACCGCCCCACTTCTCCCGCATGGCGCGCAGAACGTCGAGACAGTCCGCCGGCAAGAATGGCAGCGAACCGGCAGCCGCGGATGGAACCACGGTTCCATCCAGCTTTTCTCCCGTTGGCGGCCCTTCCCAGCCTGTATATCCGCGCTGGCAATCCGATGCGGTGACACCCCAGCAGTCGTTGCTGTACCACTCCGGGTGCGAGAGACAATACGCCTTGTGAGCCTGGGTGGCGATCACCGAGTTCTCAAAATAGTTGGCGTACGCGTCGCGCCTGTGGCGAAAGTCGAACCATGCCTGGGAATACTGGTGCGTGAAGAGCGGGTCGTTTCCGCTGATGAATGTGTAGCCGCCAAAATGGATGACCGGGCGAGAGAAGTTGTTCCAGAGCTCCGGTGAGACCGGATGGGATGGCGAGCCGAATGCCAGCAGGTAGATCATCATCAACTCGCAGTAATGCGACCATCGCGATTTGAGAAAGCCGGTTTCAGGATGCCAGCCCATGGAAAACGTGTCGCCGCCATTGAGCATCCACGGCCAGTCCACTCGCTCGTAGATCTGTTGCGCCAGCGACTTGATCAAGGGATCGTTGAAATGAGCTTTCGCCGTCAGAACGCCGCACAAGAGAATCGATGTATCAATCGAAGACAATTCCGTTCGCCGGAAGGGGACGCCCGTTTCCATGTCGGTAAAGTGATAGAAAAAGCCATGCACTTCCGGCATCTGGTTCAGGTGCCAGTTCAGCGTGGTTCGCACCCGCTCAACAATGGCGTCGTGAGGCAGGTATCTGCGCTTGTCGGCGATGCAAAGCGCGGTCAGCCCAAAGCCCGTGGACGCGATGCTGGCCATGTGCCTGGGATCGCAAGCGCCGCCCAAATCGCAACGCGAGCGGTCCAGCACCTGTCCGGTGTCGGCACTGCCTTGTTCCCAAAAGAACCGGCAACCCTGGTGCTCAAGATCATCAAGGAGCGATTCGTCTTCACCGCGAGGCTTCCATGCCCTGCTGGCAAAGGCCAGGCTGCCGGGCAGAACCGTACATGCTCCGGCGGCGGCTCCGATCATGCGGAGAGCATCGCGGCGAGTTAGCGGACGAGGATTTGCCTCTTCCGAGTCCAAGGCAACAAGGTAGTTCATCTCGTTCAGTTCCCGAATCGATCGAGCAAGAATCCGGGATCAACAATTTAGATAAAGCCGGAAGCCCGGGCTGATGGCTCTGCAAAAGCGGCCTGGCACAAGATTCCCAGCTTTGATTTGAGGACTATTGTCTCAGTTTTTTTTAATTCCGGCCAGTTGAATTGCAGCTTGCGACTCCCTCTTTAGAGGGATTGGCCGGCCAGGGGTATTGCGCTTCGATCGCAAGGCGCGAGGCAGAAATTTCCGCGCGATTTATCGTATCTCGACGACAGCCAATCCCATGGGCGGAATCGTGAGTGTCAGGCGGCCATCGCGAATCGGACGAACTTCCGGCGGTCCCGTTTCCGATGCCTTGCGCAATGCTTCGATTTGCGCTTTGGTCGGATAATTCGGGCTGCCCATCTTTTTCCACGCGTCCAGGGTGTCGCCGTGGGAGCTGTCGACGCGTCGAATGGCGGCATGTGCATTGACGCGGACTCCCTTCAGATCGAAGGCGATGGTTTTGCTCCCGCCTTCCGCGCCCGGCTCGACCAGATTCCATGCCGCCAGCACCACGGTTCCATCATCGCGACGCGTGACGAGCACATCGCTCGCCTCTTCAGGCAGCCTCTTGTCACCTAACTCGTGGAGCAACTCGAAGACATCGAAGGACGGCTTGGGGATTCCATCTTCTGCTACCAGGCCAAAGTCTCCGTAGAACGGCGTCTTGACCACGCCCTGCTCTTCAAACACATCAGAGAATGTCCAATACGACATCATCTGCGTCAATCCATCGCATTGGCTGATGGTGTTGGCCATCCATGGTCCCATGTAGATCGAGTCAGTGATCTCCTGCTGGTTTCTGTAGCTGGCGTTGAACTCACTCCAGATGAGCGGGATGGTTGGATGTGCGGAGTGTTCGATCTCGTCGTGGACTTTTTTCACTGCGGGGCAGACCATACCATGCGGCGCGACCGGGCGATCGTCATGAAACACGTCTTTGGCGGCGTCGTTGCCATAAACATGCGTGGAGACGAAGTCGAGCGGCACGTGTTGCTCGGTGGCGTGCGCGATCAGGTCGCTTACCCACGCAGCCTGCGCCGTCGACGGACCTCCCACGCGGATGCGCGGGCTCACCGCCTTCAGCGCGCGCGCTGTGTGGTCGTAAAGCTCAAAATACGTGGGCTGCTTCGGCGAGCCCGTCCAGAAATCGATGTTCGGCTCGTTCCACACTTCGAAGTACCACTTCGAAACCTCCTCAATTCCGTACCGATCGACAAGATGCTGCGCAAACGCCGAGATCAGCGCGTCCCATTTCGCATAATCCTTCGGCGGCGAAACGATCTGTTTGTACCAGAACGCGTGATAATCCATCCGCGCCGCAAGCGTCTTGGGCATGAAACTGATTTCGACAAACGGCCGCACTCCATTGGCCAGCAGCCCGTCGTAGATCTGGTCGACGTAAGACCAGTTGTAGACCGGGTTGCCCTGCTTGTCCTCGCTGTACACGCCGTTTTCATCATGAAAGATGGCATGAAAGCGCACGTACTGAAAGCCGGTAATCTGCTTGACACTGCGGAGATCATCGCGATAGCCCTGGCGCAAACTCAGATTGGCACGGCCTGACCCGAACATCTGTTCCCAGAAGTGAGGGAAAGGCGTGCCGGCAGCCCGCGCATCGATTGAGACGCGCTCGAGGCTCGCGCCCTCCGTGGCTCCCGGCGTCGATGTTTCCTGGCCGCGGGCCGGAGCAGCGAGAAGAATCAGCACGGTTCCTAGAATCAATGCGAGATGGAATTGCGGCTTTGCGGCCAAAAGGCGCGAAAAATCAAGCATCAAGTGATCCATTCACGAGCGGAAACTACAAACGGCCAGGAATGTGCGGCGCGTGCGCTGATCCGGAAGCAGGTTTTGCGCCGGTCAACTGCGGGCCGATGGTTTTGATTATTCGCGGAGACCCATCAGTTGGCAAGTAACGCGCCAGATAAACGCGGGATTGTTGCGCAGGTAGCGCCTCCACAGGCGCTTTGGATCCTGCATGAGGCGGTGCAGCCATTGCAGGCCTGCACGCTTGATCCAGCCGGAGCAGTCGCGAATCGCACCGATGTGATAGTCGAAGGCTGCGCCCACGCCAACCAGCAGCGGAACGTTCAGGCGATGAGCATACTGAGCCATGAACCGCTCCTGTTTTGGCGTGCTGAGCCCCACCCACACGATGTGCGGCTTTGCTTCCGCGACCTGCTCGAACAGGCTCGCTTCTTCTTCAAAACTCAGCGGCCTGAATGGCGGTGTATAGGTTCCAACGACCTGCAGTCCGGGGAACTTGCGCTGAAGGATTTCGCCAAGCAGTTGGGCAACACCTTGCTTGCCGCCGTATAAGAAAACTCGGTAGCCTCGCTCCACCGAAACCTGGCACATGGCGGCCATGAAATCCGGGCCGAAGACACGGTCCATGCGCTTGAAACCTTGAAGGCGGCCAAGCCAGGTCATCGGCATTCCGTCGGGAAGATTGATTGCGGCGTCATTCAGGACGCGGCGGAGGCCTGAATCTTTTTGTGCCTCCATTACACCGTGGACCCCGGTGACGCAAATGTAGCCTGGCTCGCCCGCCGCGATCCAGCGATCTGCCAGATCGAGCGAAAGTTTCATGTCAACAGCTGAAACTTTCACGCCCAGAACATCTGCGCGGCCGTGATCAAACCGGGAATCTGTTGTAGCTGCACCTCGACGCAAGTCGCTGAAATCCGCAGCCCGAATTCCGAGCTGGGCGGCATTGGGATCGGAGAACGTCACCGTCAGATCCCTCCGCTCATGGCGAAGATGAGAGTGTGAGCCAGAATGGCAAGGTCCATGAAGAATCCACGATTCCGGATGTAATAGAGGTCGTATTCAATGTTCTGGTGGATGGGGAATGCGCGATCGGCGCTCAGTTGCCAAAGGCCAGTGATGCCGGGAATCGCCTGAAGCCGCTGCCGCTGCTTTGCGCTGTATCGTTCCACAATGAAGGGCATCTCCGGCCGCGGTCCCACAAGAGACATCGTTCCCATCAATACATTCAGCAGTTGCGGCAGCTCATCAAGACTCATTTTGCGGAGAAGCCGCCCAATCCTGGTAATCCGCGGATCGTATGACGAGGGTGGCGAGAGTGAGTACTTTGGCGCATCCATATACATTGAGCGAAACTTGAACATCTCGAATACTTCCCCACCCTGGCCGGCTCTCTTTTGGACGAACAACGGGGGGCCAGGCGAATCCAGCCGAACCAGGATCGCGATCAGCACGAGGATGGGAGCCAACAGAAGCAAGAGCGCGGAAGACACAGTCACATCCGTGAGTCGCTTTGCGGCCGCATAGATTCGCGAGTCGCGACGCTCGATGTTCGACGTGAAGTGCAACTCATCAAGATTGAGACGTTCGGTCTGATGCGCCTCGACCGCTGGATCAGCAAGAAACGCTACACGCGAACCCGCTTGCTCGGCAGCGTCTCTTGCCGCATCAAGCTCATAAGCCGAAAGACCCTGCGCCGCCACCATGAGCAAGTCGCAGTGCAATGACTGCAGCAGAGAGGGAGATGGCGGCCCAGGCCGAATCGCGACGGATGGGCGATTGCGGTATCCCAGAACAGACATGGTGCGGCCGAACTGTGCTGGATGGTTACTGACGACGGCAACCGGCTGAAAGCCGAGCCTGGGTGAGTGCAGGAGTGTGGATACGGCGCTTCTTCCCGTGTCTCCAGAGCCATAAATCACGGCGCGAGGCGTGCCGTTGTTTCTTCGCTGCAAACAGCACACCACGGCGGCAACGAACTGCTTCTCAAGGGCCAGGAGCGGGGGAACCGCTGGGCCGGCGATCAAAAGCACGCGCCAGGAAAGGTTAAGACTCAGCAGCGAGCTGAAGATGAATAGGAGAAGGAGAGATTGAATGGAAACACGAATGGCGCGCTCCGTTTCCTGAATCCGGAGCAATCCGTTTCCGGCGCGATAACCGCCCTCCCGGCTTATCAGAACGGAAACAAGCAGACCGAAGAGTGCGCTGATGGCCAAGTCCTGCCGCATGGGGTGATATTGAAAGGCACCGATCGGCAATGATGCGCAAAAGAAACAAACTGCCATCATCGCCAAGGCGGAAGTGAGAAAGTCGGCAGAAGCCGCGGTGAGAGCAGTCGCGCCTTGGAAGAGATCTCGCGGAATCGCCCGCTCCGCGTTGCGCAGAGGCGCGATTGTGGCAGCGCGCAAATTTGAAGAGAAAAGATCAGGAGCTGCCATCTTTATTTCCCTCCGCCTCGTGATGCGGATTGATTCTTACGAACTTTCATATCGATCGGCTCTCCGAGGTTCCAATCTTGAGCGAGCCGGCGGCTCTGGCGTCTTCAGCATGCGATTCAGAAAGGACCAGCCTTCGATACAGCGACATGTATTGCCTGGCGAGCACATGAGCGGAAAGCTGCGGAAGCGCGATTGGCTCGCCTTTCGGCTTTCGAAGCGCGTCAACGATGGCACCGGCGAGAGCTTCAACAGCGTATTCGCGCAACGACACAAATTGGCAGTGTCCATCTCCGATCTCCCGATGCGCCGCAATGTCTGAGCAGACGATTCGACAGCCGGCAAGCAGGCCTTCGGCAACAGGCAGGCCAAAGCCTTCAGTCAGAGACGGCGCCACCAGTGCCGCACAATGCCGGTAGCACCATTGCAATTCATGCTCGCTGAGGTCTTCAAGAAGGTCGACGCTGCCGCCGAGGCCACGCGACGCAACAAGCCGGCGGATCCTGCCGCTCTCCGGCCCGGCCATGCCGACAATCACGAGCCGGGAGTTCGGTTCGATCTCCCCGGAATGCAGCAGGCGGTCAAATGTGCGAATCAGCGTGGGGATGTTCTTGTTTCGCCGATGCTGTGCCACACAAAGAAGGAATGGCTCGTCCCGCAAGCCAGGAAGCGGGCACACTGACGAGAGGACCAGCGTGGGTTCAACGCAATTATAAATTCCGACAGCTTTTTGCCATACGGCTGCGAGCGCATACTGCTTCAATCGAATGCGCGTAGCCCCAGAAACACATGCGATCGCATCAGCGCTACGGAGGCACTGCTGGAGCACGATGCGATTGAGAATGAACTTCGGAAAACCGAAATTCATGGGAATCTCGTAAGGGTACAAATCATGCAGTGATACCACAGTGGGACAGTGGAAAGCCGCAGCATTCAACGGCATCGGGTAAGAGAGATGGACTAGGTCAACTTGCAATCGACGGGCTAACTGCGGAAGCAGGCGATAGTACCAGAGATTCCGGCTGAGCGAGCTTCGGCTGATGTCGGCGATATGGATGGAAAGCCGAACGTCAGTGGGTAGCCCGGCAGTCTGCGCAAGGTCGCATTGCCAGGGCGCGACAACAAGATGCAGATTAGAAACCTCAGCCCGCAGCAAGAGGCAGCGCGCCAGGTTAAACGCATGGCGCTGCAATCCAGAAATGCTTGTCGCGAACGATGCGGCGGCAATCAGGATCTTCATAGTTTCGATCCCTCCTGCGCTTCGAATGAGATCGTCAAAGCGGAAACGCGATTCCGTTCTTCGCTTTCTGGATGGAGTAGCCGGGCCAGGGGGAGATATACGAGCAAAGAGATGGCGCCCAAAAAGAGACGGGAGAGCGCAAGGCCCTCGAGGCCCTGATGGCGCAGCAGGTCGATCATCAGCAACAGCATGGCCGCTCTGCCGGCGAGGGTGAAAATGGCGACTGTGCGAAACTGACCGAGCGCCTGCAGCGCGTAGGTTCCGGTCACGCTCAACCCCAGCATGGCCGATCCCAAAACGATCGGAGGAAGAATGTGCGCCGCGCTGTGCGCAACGGCAGGACCCGCCCAGATTCGAATGAGACGATCGCCTACGAGGAGCAGAATGGCCGCGCCGCATGCCACAAGGATCAGATTGCAAGCCAGCGCCTTGAGCACGGTCTTTTTAAGCCCTTTGCGGGAAGTGTTGCCTGCCCTTCCTGAGAGATAGGGGAAGAGGAAGTTCAGGCCGGACGCGCTGAGGCCAAAGATCGGGTGCGCGAACTGGACGCAAAGCGAATACGGAGTAACGGCGAGCGCGCCGAGCCAAATCCCCAGAAGAATGCGATCGAACTGCGCAAACACCACGCCGCCCAGCGCCTGCAACCAGACAAAAACGCCTTGAGAGAAGAGAAGATGCGTCTCCACGGGACTGAAATCCGGCCAAAACCAGGCGCTGCCAAAAAACTTGCGCAGCGCAAGAAATTGCATCGCTGTGCCCATAAACAGGAACGAGACGGTTGCCACGAGAATGCTGATGATTCCATATCCCACCAACGCAAGCACCGCGGCCGTAGCGAGTGTCGCAATGCGGGTGGCTGTACTGATGCGGACGGTGCCGCGATAGTGCTCGAATGCGCGGTGCACGCCGACCGCGACGCTTTCAACTGCACGCACGAAGATGGCAACACTCGCGATGCGAAGCGCGATGAGGCATTCCGCAGGAAACGCGAGGCGCGCAACGCCAACATGCCGGGCAGCGAAAGGAGCGACTATCCACACGCCGATTGCGAGCACCGATCCGAGCAGTACATTGATGGCCATCATGCTTCTGATGGTTTGCGGCATCCGGGCGGATTCGCCGGTCCCGCGCAAATAGGCGACGCGCTGAATGCACGCATCGCAAAACCCTGAAGCGATGATTCCACCCGCGCTGATCACAGCCGTGGCGATCATCCACAATCCGTACTCCGCCGAGCCAAGCCGGTGCAGAACGATCGGCGCGACGAGCAGCATTCCAACCGGATACGAAACGTAATCCAGGGCGCCGTACCCGGCATTGGCAAGGTGCTTCCTCAAGCAGCACCTCGCTGGAACGGCAAAATGGACCGGACCCGATGTCGCAAGACAGGGAGCACCTGATCGGCGAGCTTCCTGCGCGGATCGCTGCAAGCCATCGTCGACCAGTAGTGGCGCAGCAGGACAAAGGTCGACACGCTCGCGAACGAGAACAGCGAAAGCAACAATGTGAGCAACAGGCGCGGCGGAAATGACTTCTTCTCCGGCAGTCCCGGAGGATCGATCACGTTGACAGCCGGAACGTCCTTCGCCTCTTCGATGCGCGCCGTTTCATATTGCTGCGTGAGCAGCTGGAATACGGCCTCCTGCACTTGGACGCGGCGATATAGATCGGCGAAGGGGACTGCGAGTCGCGGCAGCTGGCGCAACGGCGGGTAGAGCGCGGCAATCATGGGCTTCGGGTCCGCGCCAGTTCCGGTATCCACCGCTCCGCTCGCATAAGCAGGCTCTGAGGAGCCCGTCATCTTCGCCAGCTGCCCCTGCAGGCTGGAAATGCGCGCTTCCGATTCGCGCACCCGCACATTGCCGTCGCCGTAGATCTGGCGTAGTGACTGCAGCCCCGACTGCTCGACCATCAACTCCGCCTGCACGCGTGCCCCTGCATCGACCATGGCGCGCGTCTGCTCCTTAATGTCGATGGCGCTGCTGTCGCTCGAGAACTGGCTTAGCTGCAACTCTGCTTCCTCAAGGTTGCCTTTGACTTCGTGCAGCCGCTGCTCAATGAAAACCCGCTCGCGATGAGCGGCCGACGTGCTGGTACGCGTCACCAGCAAGTTCAGTTCATCCAGGTATGCCTGCGCTATCTCGCGAGCTCGTTCGCGATCCGTGTCTTCGACTTCGATGGTGACGACGCCTGTTTTCTTGTTTTCGGTGATCTTTGTGAGCCGCGCGAGATGTTTCGCCGCATCGATGCGATAGCGCTTGTGATAAACATGCTGCAAATTGAAGCGATCGATCAGGTGATCGCTCACCGTTCCACTGTGCAGCAGATCGATGAACAACTCGGAAGAGGAGTGCCCCATCCCGAGCCCGCCGGCGAGGTCGCCTAGAGCTCCCAGGCTTCCCAGATGCCCCGACAGTGCGGCAAGCATCATGGTGCTCGCACTTTGTTGATCGGGCGGCATGATGCTCGTGCTTGACTTGTACTGCTTGGGAATGACGAATGCTGTGGCGAGACTGAGAATGAGCGAAATGAAAGCGACGCGCGCCAGCATCCGGCGATGTTGCCAAAGCAAGCCGGCGTGAATCACCCAACGCGGAGCCTCCTCGTGCGAGACGGGCTCCTCTCGATCCAACGTCGCAAAGGAGGAATTCGGTGTCATTTGCATTCTTCCTAGAGCGCTGCAGCCGCAACGCCTGCAGTGATGGCGAAAGAGGCAGCCAGCTGGCCTGATGACAGCAGGTTCCTCCAGAGCAGCGATCCGCCGATAATCTTCTGTGGCACGACCACGACGTCACCGGGATTCAGTTTGGTTGAAAGAACATCGCCCGCGAGCCAGTCGCCTGAACGCCGGCCCACGACCGATCCATTCGCGCGAATGATAAAGATCTCCTTCCGGTTGGCAGCCGCGTTTGCGCCCCCGGCGTGCCCGAGATACCAGCCGGCGGTTTTGCCCGGCATGAAAGTAAGGGCCGTCGCGTTGTAAACCTGGCCGGTGATTAGGACGAACCCAGGTTGCTTAGGAATGGTCAGCACATCACCGCGGCGCAATTCGATATCTGCCGGTGTATTTGCCCAGCTGTCGATATCGGAAGTGATGTGAATAACCATGCGGCCGGCCGGCGGATGCGATTTGAGATCGGCGAGCACCTGATCTTCCTGTTCCTTGATCAACTGCAACGTGCTCGACGCGTTCGATCCCCCAAGACCCGGCGAAAGCCTTGCGGCCGCCGAGTTGGTTTCGATCTGGCGCACAAGTTCATCGCGGCTGTTCCGCTCCAGCTTTTTCACCTGCTGGCGCACCAGCACCGCGCCCGCCGGGTAAGCGGTGGACAGCATTCCGCCCGCCCTGCGCAGAACAGAGCTGAGGCGCTCTCCATCGTGAAAGCCGTAACTGCCTGGAAATTTAACCTGGCCTGCAATCGTGACCGATTCGCCGATATCCGCCCAATTGGTGATCTGATGAATTGCCAGCGTGTCACCGGGCTTGAGAGGAACGTCTGCATTCGGATTGGCTCCGCTGACCGCCGCGCCGATCGGCACCGTGGCCAGGTTCTCGACAATCCGGTCGCCATCTTTCACGTCGTAGCTGGTAAGGTCAGCACTCTCGAGCAGTGCGTCGCGCTTGAATCCTCCTGCCATGCGCACAAGCTGGGCAGCCGTCATTCCTTTCGACATGGGGTAGGTTCCCGGCCGCAGGACCTCGCCTGAAACCGCGACCGTGGGCGCATCCACTTGATAGCGCCCAAAGATGCGAACCGTGTCGAATGGCCGCAGCGGGATGTTGGCGTTCCCGATCAACGCATCTGGAACGTTGAAGTCAATGGTTTCCGCATGGAGATCGGGAGGAACCAGGCGAACGATTTCGCCGCGAGCGGCTGGTTCAGGCAACAGGTCCTGGTAGCTGTGTAGCACATCGTTGAGCCGCATGCCGTCGGTATAAGCCACGCGGCCCGGGCGAACGACGTGACCTGCGAGATACACGGCACTCTGGCTGTACGGCAGGATCGGCTCCACGCGGATGCGATCTCCGTCTTTGACCTCGAACGTTGAAACAATGTTCGGATCTCCGGGCGGATCCTGAATGGCGCCATCGGGCAATGTGACGGTGACGCGCTGCTCGTGAGCATCGATGCGCTCGATCCTGACGTGGTCGAACGAAGCCGCCGCCGTCATCCCTCCGGCGTCATTGATGACTGCGCCCAGCGACGTTTCGCCGGCTTTGCGCTCATAGATGGCCGGACGCTTGACCGCGCCGGAAATTGCAATTTGTGGTCCTGCGGGCGGCACCAAGAGCGTGTCGCCGCTCTCAAATCGTGCACTGCCACCGCGAATGCCATGGAGCAGAAAATCATAGAGATCGAACTCTTCAACGAGTTGCTTCCCGCGATAGTGCCGCAACGTTCGCAGCGAGCCGACCGCTGTGGGGCCGCCTGCCGCATACAGCGCGCTTAAAGGGGTCGCCAGGGCGCTGATGTCGTATCCTCCCGGCCGCTGTACGTCTCCGACCACGTAGACGCGCACCGAATGAAGATCGGCCACGGTGACTGCAACCTGCGCATCGCGGAACTGCTGTTTCAGGAGTTCCTCAATCAGGCCCTGGGCCTTGCCTAGCGGAAGCCCCGCAACCTGGACCGCGCCGGCTTCGGGCAGGAAAACTCGGCCATCGCGATCGACCGTTCGCGTAAAGCTCTGACTGACTCCTCCCCACAGGTCGATGGTGAGCTTATCTCCGGCGCCGATAACGTAGTCAGGCCCTAAAGGCACATCTAGGGGAGTATCCTGGGTCGCCAGCCCTCGCTCCCCCGTTGAAAACGCGCGGTTCACAAAGACGTCGGAACCAAAGCGCTCCAACCCGGCCGTCTCGTTCGGGATCTGCGTATAGAGTTCACGCATCGATGGCAAGTTAAGTGGCGAAGGCTGATGGAGAACCGACGGCAGATCGGTGGAGGCATTCACCTTCTCATGAAGCCGCGGGTTTTCCATCGGCGTTTCCCGGTTTGTTCTGGTCCGGCCAGTAAGGGGAAGAGCGCTGGTAGCCGAATTACCCATCGATTCCGGCAGGCCCTGGTTGACTCGACCGCGACTTTCGGCGTCCGCCTGGGCTGAGCCGCCTTGTGGCGACAACGTGAGCTGTTCCATTGACAGGGAATCCAGCAAGTCCCCGCTCGTCCCGCTGATACCCGCCGATTGCAGATCATCGCTGGAGATCAATCCGCGCGCGCGCAGGACGGTAGTAATGTTTGCGCGCAGTGTGGCGCTTGACTCGATCTGGCTGTCGAGCATCGTATCGGAGATGTCGTTCGGATCGATCTGCGTTCCCTGCTGTGCCATCTGGTCTGCGATTTGCGATTTCAGCTCTGTCATGAGATCCGGGTTCTGTTCGAGGACGCTGATGATCTGATCGGACGAGAGAGCTGCTCCCCGCGCTTGACCGCCAGTTCCGAGCGAGGAATCGCCATTTGCTCCGGGGGTCGTGCTGCCGTCGGAGGATGGCGCCGACGCGTCACCGGACGTGGACCGCGCATCGTCCTGGTTCGCCCCGAACGGAGGCGGGCTTTGGCCACATGCAGGAACGACGGCAATGCCGGAGAGCGCCGTCACAAATACAGCGCCGCAAAAGAGCATCGTTAACGGCGTTCGCCGAGTTAGTCTGAGATGTGAAGCAGAAATGGGGAGTCGCTGCATCGGTCTATGCTCTTCGCTCTTGACCGTAATGGAGCGGCCTCCGCTCGGGTGTCATGCCGCAGTCAGTGAATTGTCATTCCTTTGTAGGAAGCGTGAACGATGACGCGAAGATCGCAGTGTTGAACGTTACGTGGCAGGCCAACCGTTGAACCGCAATGGGGATGCACGGTGGCTGCTGCAATCAGAGCAGTGACATTGCGCAAACATTTGCCTGACACTTCGCGTGGTTGCGTCTGCTATTTCAGAGAATGAGGACTTCACATGCGAGCCACGGCCGCGACCATAAGCGATCTAGTCGCGGAAGCGTTGCGTGTCGAATCCTTAGTCCCGGGGCTCAAAGGTCCGAAGGGCGCGCACCTCTGCAACATGGACTTGGGATATTCGGAGCGCTTCTATCCCATCGGTTATCCGATCGAAATCCTCACCAATGAGCCGCTGGTTTTGACGGCTGCACGCGAGAGCTTCGGACACGCTCGCCTGGTGCGAAACAACGAGCCGTTGCAGATTCGTTTTGGTGTTTGTCGCGGGCGGGAGGGATCGGTCTGTCCTCCCGAGCCTATGCGGCGTGAGTTCAACCATCTCTATTCTCTTGTCGCAGACGCCGAGAATCAGGCGATTCTTGACCTGAGGACTGGACTCAATTTCACCTGGCTGTCGCAGGCAGCGATCAGCAACCGGCTTTACCTCCGGCATAACTTTTTGGAAAAAGTTGTGTATCTATTGCTCGGCGCGTTGGTGGTGACCGACCTTCACGCCGCGTGCATCAGCAAGAACGGCAAAGGAGTTCTTCTCTGCGGTGATTCTGGCGCGGGTAAGTCGACGCTCGCTTACGCATGTGCGCGCGAAGGCTGGATTTACACTTCGGACGATACGAGCTACCTTGTCAACGATTGCGATCCGCCGCGCGTGATCGGACACTGCCATCGTGCTCGATTTCGCCCCACGGCGTCACTTCTTTTTCCGGAACTCAAAGGCCTGCCGCTGACACCTCGGATGGAAGGCAAGCTATCCATCGAAGTTCTCTCCGCAGAGCTACCTGTCGCGCATTGCGCAGACGAGGCTACTGTAGATTCGATTGTTTTCCTGAAGCGTTACTCAGGCGCCGTGGGCCGGCTGGAACGATTGCCGGCCGGATCGGCGACAGAACGATTCTGCAAGGAACTCCACTCCTCAGGCGAGATCCGCGCCAAACATGAAGAGATGCTCGAGAAATTCCGGGAAGTCTCCACTTACGAACTTGAATACTCCGACTTGCGCGATGGGGTGAGAATGCTGGATCTCCTAACGGACACCGCCTAGGACGGACCGGCTGATCTCGAGATCGTTCTCAAGGCTGGAACCACCCTGGTTTGTGCGGATCACAGCTTCTCGACTAACTATTTGCTGATTGAGCGTCTTCTCAATCAGGTCCGCCGCAAGCGCTTCGCCCCGACTGGATCGCATCATTATTTGTATTCTCTGGGCGGCATCGTAGTAACTTCGGTCGCGCAGAATCTTCTCCACCGCTCGGCGAATGCGGCGCGCAGAGAGCCGCATCACCGGCAGGACCTCGGCAAGATGCAAGCGCGCCAGCAGCGCGGCCATTGCCGGCTGATCGTATGCCAATGGAATGACGATCATCGGCTTACCTTCCGCCAGAGCCTCGAAGACCGTGTTCGATCCTCCGTGAGTAACGACAATGTGCGCTGCCTTCAGAATCTCCAGCTGCGGAGCAAATTTTGTCACCACTGGACGGCCGGGCAGATCGGCGAGCGAATCAGGCGCGAAGCGATTTCCCAAGGAGATGACTAACTGCAGATCGAAGACCTCGCAAGCCTCGGCGATCATATGCAAAAGCTCCGTCTGCACGTTGCGTGTGGTTCCAAGCGAAATATAGAGGATGGGTCGGCCGTCGAGGCGATGCCAGGGGAACGCTACATGCGGCCTTGCGGTGCGCCACTCAAACGGTCCTGTGTAATGGAAGTCTTTTGGGACCGGCCTGCGGGGCCGATCTAGGCATTTTGGCATTTGGCCAATGTGGGCCAGGCATGGGAAGTCTTTTGAAATCGTCCGGACTGAGCCCAGGCCGGGCCGCCGCCGGAACTCGTCCAGCATGCTGCACAGAGGCCCCCTCATGCGCGTTACCGACAACTCCAGGAACACGCTCTGGATCCACGAAAGCCATGACTTTGAATAACGGTACCCCAAGAACCAGGATGAGCATCTCCAGCCAAAACGATGCGGCACCGACGTCGAAATGATGAAGTAAGGCAGTCGAAGCAGTTGTGCCACGGTCGGTCCGGCCAACGCGATCTCGTCGATCAGGAGAGCATTCACCCCTGCGCGGGAGACTGCGGCCGGCGCCTCTTCGAGGAATCGCTCGACATCGTGCTGGATGTGCGCGAGATTGGAGCGCATAGCGGAAATCTCAGACCACATGGAGCGCGCGTTGAATCGCATTTTCTCTTTTCCTGAATCATTCTTTTCGCCCACGGGAACAAATTCGAACCCTGCCTCTCGCACCCGGGCTTCGGCCTTCGGCTTGTCAAAAAACGTGACCCTGTGCCCGCGGAGAACTAGCTCGAGCGACAGCGACATGAGAGGATTCAAATGCCCGGTTCCGGCAAATGACAGCACGCCAAAGTGCCACTTGGCTTCCTCAACAGACATGAGCGATCTCCACTGATGCGGTGCGAAGCGTTCTCTCTCCGAAGCACACCTGATCTTTGCCCAGGACTTCCTCCGCCCTTCGCAGGAGTTCGCCAACCGGTGCCCGCAGCCACCGCGCCGCTGTACCAATCAACAGCGGCTCGAGGCCTTCCATTGCAGAAGGAGGCAGCTTCTCGAGGATCGCGTCTGATGCGAGCTGTACGCGTCCTGCAATCATTACAAGCTCCACATCTTCCATCGACAGGGTCAGCAGGCGGTCCGCCGCAAAGCCGCCTGTATCCCGCACAGCGATCAGGTCTGCCGGGCCAGATTCTTTGATTGACCCTGCGGAATCATCTAACCGAAGAACCGCCGCGGGAACAGATGTCACCATACGATAAGCCTGTTGCGGTGACACGTTGCAGACATCAACCGCAAATCGAATCTCATCGAGCAGGTCCCCATGTGCGGTGAGCGGAGAATCATTGCCCAGGGCCACGCGCTCAATTTCACCGAGCAGCCGCATATCCGGGAGTTGCCGGTATAGAAAGTAGTTTGACGATGGGCAAACGATCATTGACGCATGGCGCTCGCGCAACAACGCGACGCCGGCTGGGTCCAGGGCAAGCCCGTGTACCAGAACCGCGAATTCGTCGAGAAGCCCTAACTGATCCAAAGCCCGCAGTTCTGCACGTGCAAGATCATCTACTCCTTCACATACGTGCACGATGAAGGGGCCTCCTGCTGGAGTTGCGGCCCGCGCCGCGCAAAGATCGCCGCCAAGCGCGAGAGAGTGTCCCCACCCGACTTTTTGAACGACTCGAACCGGAAAATCGTCTCGCTGGAGATCGGGAAGGAGAGGATTGTGATGACAGACCGTGGTAACGCCACACAGCAGGTTCCGCAGTCCGCCCCACCAGACACGCACATTTTTCGGAACCTTATGTTGCATTGCGATGGCCGGTAGGACTTTGCTGTGAATGTCGTCGCCCCACTCCACGTAGTTGCGATAGGGCGGATCACCCAGCCTCGGATAAAGGCCAAACTCCAGATGGTCGTGAGCGTTGATGAGTCCTGGAAGAAGCATAAAGCCGCTGAGGTCGACGTCCACATCATAGGATCTGTTTGGCCGCGAATGGGATCCCGCATCAATAGCGGTGATCCTGCCGCCGCCGATTTGAATCGTGCAATCTCGAGTTTCGTCAGGCCCCATTGCGCAACGCGAGCCGCGAATGACGAAAGCTTCATCCCGATCGGCTCCAGAACTGGACTGCGGGGCCTTCATTTCGAAGCCTTTTGAGCGACGTAAATGCGGAACCGGGCTGGCGCTCGCCGGTGACGCAGTTTCGCCAAAGTCGGATGCATCGCCCAACGGAAGCCGTAAGCAGGCGAATGAATAGTCCAACGTATCGACAAACGCCGCTCAAGCGCCTGCAACCGATCGTCGGTGAGATACTCAATGCTCTTGAGACATGCGGAAGCGGTCCCAAACCGCTCGAGGAAATGCGCGTGGCGCTCGGCTACCATTCGCTTGCCGTCTTCATCTCTCCAATACCAAGGGGTATCACTGATGATCACCATGCCGCCGGGCCTGACGCATCGCAGAGCTTCCGCCATTGCCATCACATCGTCTTCGGCGTAATGAAAGGATGCGTTAAAGATGGCGGCATCAAACTGCCCATCCGCAAAAGGCATGCTGACGAGCTCAGCTTGGAATCGCGGAAAGAGCGCGGGGAGAGACTTGCGGTAGTGTTCACCGGCCGCCAGGCCATCATGGCCGTTGGTGAGGAGGTCCACCGCGACGGATTTGAATCCAGCGAGCGCCAGACGAAAACTGAGCCAACAGTTCCCTGCCCCGAGATCCAGAATCCGAGCGCCCGCGGGCATTGCCGGCGCGAGGACGTTCTCCACGAAGCACAGATAGGTGCGCGCCCGTATTTGCCATTGCCGGCTGTTTCTGCCGGTAGCATCGCGATAAGGGAGGCCGAGATAGAAGTCATCGCCCTCGCTGCCGCGGCCTTCCGCCTCTCTGATGCGCTCGTAGTCGTGAATGAACTGTGCATAGTGTTCGGCCCGCTCGGGCGCAAGTGCACAAACGATTCCGCGATCGATCCGCATTTCATAGCCGCATCGCGAACAGCGTAGGCTGGAAATATCTGTATGGCAGCGAGGGCAGCGCAGCGCGACTTGAAAATTCAGGTCGTCGAAGACCGCGTCATTCCGAGGCGGGTCCGCCACGCACTGCTTTGCACTCTGCGACGCGCACATTCATGCGCCCCTTGCCGACGCCAACTGATCGATCGGCACGATCGTTGATGAGCCAAATGGAGCGGCCACTTCCGCCAAGTCGAAAGCGCCCGGATGGCGGCTTACCGGCTCCAACTCATCGACGATTCTCCACAGCTTCCTGAGTTCCGCATTTACGTCGTAATCTTTGGCCGGTCTACTCCAGGAATCCACTTCGGCATGCAAGGCGTCGCGCACGGCGCGATAGAAGTCAGTCTTGTAGGCGCCCTGGAACATGATGCAAAGATCATCGCTGTCGATCCAATTGCGTTTTCGCCCCAGTTGCTCATGCACCCGCTCATAGAAGACAGTCCCCGGCAGCGGATAGGAGAATGAGACTCCAATATCGTCGGGCCATGTGTCCCGAACGAAGTCGATGGTCTCTTTCAGCTCGCTCCACGTTTCTCCCGGATAACCGAGCTGCAGAAAATAGCACGCGCGAATGCCTGCGTCTCTCAAGTGCCTGCGCGCGGAAACCACTGACGAAAGGATCAGCCCTTTATCCATAGCGTCGAGGATTTTCTGCGAACCGGATTCAACTCCCATCCAGACTTCGCTGCAGCCGGCACTCTTGAGGTGCCCCGCGGTTTCCTGTGTCATCAGGTTGGCACGCGATTGAATCTTGAACGGCAGGGCCGCATTTCTCCCGGTTACTTCCTCGGCAAACTGCCGAACCCAATCGTGGTCTAAAGCGAAGATATCGTCGCCAAACCAGATATGCTGCGCTCCGGCAATGTCTCTCAACAGCCTCATCTCCTCGGCCACTGCCGCCGGCGGGCGCAACTGAAACTTGTTTCCAGAGATCGGCTTTGCGCACCAGTTGCAGTGATACGGACATCCGCGGCTCGAAACCATGTTGACCGAGAAATATCCATGAGTCTTTATCCATGCCTGACGATAGGGATCCAGGTTGATGAGATCGCGCGCGGGAAATGAAAGCTCAGTCCACGCCGGATTCTTCGCCAACCATTGCGGGCTGCGAACCAAATCGCCTTCGCTGTCGAGCCGAACGAGGCCGTCAATTTCAGGAATCTGCCGGCCCTCAAGTACAGCTCTGCATAGCTGAACGAGAGTTTGTTCCGATTCTCCGCAGCAAACATAGTCGAATCCGTTCTGCAGGAACAAACCAGGATTGTCGGTTGAATCGGATCCATGCACGACCGTAATTGCTCCCGCGGCGCGAGCTGCGCCGGCGATCATCCATGCGACTCCCCTCATGCGCGTGAGGCACATCTTGGAAAGAAAATTGAAGTCGTCTTCATAGATGACAACCATCCTGGGGCGTTCCGCTGCGAGAACATCTGCAAACCCCGATGATGGCTCTTCGAGCATCGCATCGAATACAGCAACTGAAATTCCGCATTCGCGCAGCGCAGTAGCCGCATAGAGAGTCGCAAGCGGGATGTAGGGCTGCATTTTGCGCAACTGCTTCGGATCGTATGGCAGGTGATAGGAGTGAGTAACTACGACATCGGCCAAGAGCCACCTCGAGTTTCTGTACCTGCCTCGCCGCGAGGGGAAGTGGTTTCTCTGTACTCATCAGCCAGAAGCGGCCCGGGAACTGCACCGTCGGCAGCGACGAAGGATTCCACTTCCGGACTGGAGAAATGACCAAGCTTTTCACGCTTGGTGGCGATGTAATGCCTGGAATGGCGATTCGATGGAACATCCGCGGTCACGCGCTCCACGAGACGAATTCCGGAATCAGTGACCGCCCTGATTTTGTCGGGGTTGTTTGAGATCAGGCGGAGCGATTGGATCCTGAGAAAATGAAGGATTTGAACCGCAAGCGCATAGTCTCGCAGATCGACGGCATGGCCGAGGCGCAGATTCGCATCGACGGTATCGAGCCCTTGATCCTGGAGCTCATATGCGCGCAGCTTTTCCATGAGTCCGATGCCGCGCCCCTCCTGCTGCTCGTAGACAAGTACTCCCGCGCCTTCCTCAGCGATGGCGCTCAAGGCCATCTGAAGCTGGTCGTGACAATCGCAGCGAAGCGAATGAAAGGCCTCGCCCGTTGTGCATTGAGAATGAATGCGAACCAATGGAGGATAACTGTGGAGGTCTCCCAGGACGAGCGTAAGGGCGGTTTCTTGGCGCTTGTTAGGGGTTTTCCTGCCGGCGTGAAAGGCTTCGAAGGCCAGCAAACGGAAGATCGCCCACCGGGTGGGAAATTTCACTTCAGCGATCTGTTTCAAGATCATAGGTATCAGGCCTTTTAAAGATCAGCTCACTGCGCGAGCGGCGTACGCCGTCTCGTGTGAGAAGAGTATCCCGCCGGTTTCTGTGCAGTGTCTCCAGAATGTCTAGCGTTCGTCATTTCCTTGTCGAGAGCGCGACCGGTTCAGCGGTGCGGCGAAACTGGTAGAGAACGTGGTCGCCGAGTGCGGCCAGTGGGCGGGAAAGAAGACGGTCAAGCGTCTCCATCGCAGCGAGAAGGCGGGGATGTTGCGTGATCCATGGCTCCGCAGCGCTGGGCGGCACGGTGACGCCGATGCCGAGTCGTCGCTCCAATACAAACCATGGAGCAAATGCTCGCTCAAGCGCCGCGCGGCGATGATAAATGACCTGGAAATCGCGCTTGGCCAATCGAGCTGGAATGTAGCCGCGCCGGAAGCGCCGGAAAGCGAACTTAGGCCGCCCTCGAAGCGTCTCCGTGACGATCTCGCCGGGGCAGCATGTACCAAAGAGAACGAGCATCGCCGCCGCCCCGGGCTTGAGGAGATGCGCGAGACCGCGAGCCACAGGCCTCACATCGGCCACGCAATTAAGCGGCGCGAAGTTGGAGAAGGCGCCGTCAAGTGTTTCCTGACCGGACGAGAAATGACGGGCCGCGAAGTCTTCCATTTCTTCCGCTGCCGCAACTTTTGCCTGCGCTCCAAGTGGGGCCAGTTTGGCCCGCGCCTGCGCAACCATCGAAGGCGAGGCGTCCGTGAGAAGAACTTTAAAACCCAGCGCAGCGAGAAATGCCGCGTCCTCTCCAGTGCCACCTCCCAGTTCGAGGATTCTACCTCCGGCGGGAAACGCGCGCAGAAGCGCGCTGCGAACCAGGCGGCGCTGGACGGCCACGCTCTTCCAGGCGCCGAAGCGCGAATCGAAGTCCGCAGCGACGGCATCGAATGCGAGCCTGGATGCTGCCGGCGACATCACGACGCAATTCCCTCCAGGCTCCGGTGCCAGCGCCGCCGCTCGCACACATAGCGAAGCCCTTCCCATACGTGAAAGCGCAGCCTGCCGAAGATGACGCCGAGCTGCATGCGATATCGGCGACACCGTTGTGAGAACGGCTCATTCGGAGACGCCCGAACTGCGGGAGGTGGAAGCCACAGGGGAATTAACGACTGCCGGACTCGCCGGCCTCCCGGCCCGCCCGCGGCCTCGACTGCACTTTGCAGGAAAAGGTAGAGTTTGCTTCCCGGAAAGCTTCCCAGTGCTGCGCGGCAGCCGTACAATTCAACCCACCGGCGAGCGCTTCCGGGAAGGCGGTCGACCGTCCAACTCGTCAAAGTTTCCGGAGCAAACTCGCCCATCACGCGCGAGATAAGCAGCGTAGCCACGCCAAGAGCCATGTACGACTGCTGATCCTCATGCGCCGCGGACTGGAGCTCCCGCCAGAAAGCATCACTGCCCGACCGGAACAGCACATGACGGCGAAATTCAACCAACAGCACCGCGCGCAGGAATTCGCCACATATGTGCTTGTATACGTGCTTGCCCTGGCGCAGGAACAAATCGGTAGGAGCAAGAACCGGCATGCTGAAACCGGCGAGCTGGCGCCATTCAGTGCGCCTTAAAACTGAAGCACGCGAAGACGCACCGGACTCGGCATGCAATTCGACCACCCATGAATGCAAATGTTTGTACAGATCTTTCAGCGTGAAGCCAGGCCGCTCGTTCCGCTTGAACTCCCAGCTCCTTCCACTGGTTCCATAAAGACGGTAGCCTCTTCGCGCCAGGATTTTGCGCGCCTCCGGCAAATCCCGCTCCGCGACAAGAAAATCGAGATCAAACTGCGCTCGCAGCTCTGGCCTTGGAACCGAGTTCGGCCACAAGGACAATCCCTTCGAAACGGCATAACGAACAGAAGCAACCTGGAATTCCTGTTGTATCTCGATCGACTCGGCGATCATGCCGGCCGTACGCTCGGAATTGTCCCTGAGATTCTGCCGCAAGCGCGCCGACACGGGCGCGGGCAGCAAGCCATCCAGCCGCAACTCGCTCATTCGATCAAAAAAGTAAAGTGCAAGCCCGGTGAGATCCAGCCAGCGCAACAGCCGCTTCCACTCGCTCTGAGTGAGAGCCTCCAGTTCCGAAAACCATTCCCTTGGGGGACCGGAAAAGCTTCGCAGTACTGCCTCGCGAATCCGTTGTTCGCGGCTGAGTTGCATCGTTTTTGTAATGGAAGCTTGGACGGGCTGCGGTCCGAGTATTCTCGAGTTCCCAAGCTGCTCCGCAGAACGCGAAGGGTCACGGAGGTTCCGCGGCTTGATCCTTTCGAAGTTGCCCGGGAGAGATCGACTGCAAGGTTGTGGCACTGAGGTGTGACCTTTCATCGATCTCTCCCAAGCTTCGTTCCCGGCGGCGGGCTGCGCTCAAACATATCCAGCGGTGAGCGGGATGTTGTCATTCTTGTGTCACGCAATTGTCACCCCATGTTCGACCGCTGTGCCCGATTTGGATTGCAAACTCCGTCCAGCCAGCTTCGCAGCGCGGTCGCAAAGCGCACCGAAGGAACGAGTGATTTGACAATCGAATGACAAAGTTAAGACTGTGCGAGGACACATTGGCGAAGCTCAGCAATTAGTGTCAGAGCGAAGATGCCATCGTTGTCACGCCTGTTGGAGGATGCGCCAATGAAGCCGCTTTGCGAAGTCCAGGCACGCGATCTCACCTCGCGCTCGCTGCGAACACCGCTCCGTTCCAAAGGCTACGTCCTCATACGCGGGCTCTTGCCACAGAAGGATGTGCGGCAGGTGCTCGTCGAAATCACCAGAATCCTCAGCGCGACAGGCTGGTTGCTGCCCGATCACGATCCACTCGATCGCGTCGCGAATATGAGCTCAGCATGCGGCGATCCTGATCCCGAATTCAAGCGCACCTATCAGGAGGTCTTCAATCTGGCGGAGTTTCATGCGCTGCCGCATCACGCCGAGCTTCAGCGGGTGATGAAGATGATCGTAGGCGATCGGCTTCTCATTCACCCCAAGCCGATCGGCCGCCTGATATTTCCTAATTGTGAACGGCTCAGGGTCCATGCCCATCAGGACTACCGGTTCATGGGAGGAGACCCCGAGTGTTTCACCGTCTGGATTCCGCTCCATGAGTGCCCAATCGAAGTGGGACCACTCCAGATTATGGAAGGCTCACATCGCGCCGGCATCATTGCTCACGACGATGAGGGCCTGCACGTCCCAGAGATTAAGGCAAGCGCGCCGGCCGAGGGCGAGTGGGCTGAAAGTGCAATTCACGCGGGCGATGTGCTGATCTTTCACAGCCTGACGGTCCATGCCGGCATGCCGAATCTCTCAAAACAGATGCGCATTTCGCTCGATTGCAGATTTCAGGACTACGCCCGCGCACTCAATCCCGCGAACCTGGCCTTCGCCGGCGAATCGGGCAAGTCATGGGAGAAGACCTATTCCGGCTGGCATTCTGACGACCTGAAGTATTACTGGAAGAGGCTGCCTCTCAAGCTGAAACCGTCAAAATCGGAATTGAAAGAGCTCTCAGCCAGTGCGGAACCGGCTGCCATGCGCGAGCGGTATGCGAGAATCTTTAACCAGCTCAATTGAGTGTGAACAGCGCCGACCCAAAATCGCGCGCCTGCTGGTGCACAGATCGCTCCTCAGCGAACAGCACCTGGCTGTCGCGGCCTGGGCCTGAAGTTGACCGGCCTGGAGCGTGACAAGCAGCCAAGAGAATCCATGCTCGCCGTCAGGCAGTCATGGAGAGCTCGCCGAGGTTGAATGGACGGGCGGCATTGCCGTTGCGATAGATGCCTTGCTCGTGCGTCATCCGATATTCAATCAGATCCGCGACCGCAATCATCTTCAGTCCGTGCTCCGTACAGAAGTCGATTAGATCTGGCACGCGCGCCATGGTTCCGTCGTCCTTGATAATTTCGCAGATCACGCCGGCCGGAACCAATCCTGCAAGCCTGGCCATGTCAACAGCGGCTTCCGTTTGCCCTGAACGGGCCAGAACCCCACCTTCCCGCGCGCGCAGCGGAAAGACATGCCCAGGCCGCGCCAGGTCAGAAGGTAGCGTGGCAGAATCAATCGCGCATTGAATTGTCGCGGCGCGATCGTAAGCAGAAATCCCTGTTGTTACGCCGCGGTCCAGCGCGTCGATCGATTCAGTGAATGCCGTTCCGAAGCGCGCCGTGTTGCGCCGAGTCATCGGCGGCAGGCAAAGCTCATCAAGACGCTCCGCAGTCATGGCCAGGCAAATGAGGCCGCGGCCGTGCGTGGCCATGAAGTTCACGGCTTCGGGAGTGATTTTTGCCGCGGCAATGGTGAGATCACCTTCGTTCTCGCGGTCTTCATCGTCCACAACCACAATCATGCGCCCGGCGCGAATCTCCTCGATTGCGCTGGGAATGTCGGTGAATCCGGAATTGGGGGTCATCTGGTCCCTTCACCTCGCGTAGCGGGAAGCATGTTGCCATTGGTCTGGAATTGCCGCGAGGAAAGCGTCATCCTGAATCAAACTGCTACTGCACATTTGCTGCTCAATCCAGCGATAAGTCTTTTCCATGCCAACGCGAAGTCGCGTGGAAGGCTCCCACCCCAGACGCTCGAGAATCATGTTGTTGTCGCTATTGCGCCCGTTCACGCCCTTGGGCGCTTTCAGATCATAGGTACGCCTGAGCCGGACGTTGGCGATTTCTTCTACCACGTCGACCAGTTCATTGATGGTGACCAGCTCGCTGGAGCCGAGATTGATCGGCTCTGCAATGTCGCTGTTCATGATCCTAAGAGTCCCTTCAACGCAATCGTCGATGAACATAAAGCTGCGCGTCTGCTGGCCGTCGCCCCAGATATTGATTTCGTGGCGTCCTGACAATTTGGCTTCAATCACTTTCCGGCAGATTGCTGCCGGCGCCTTCTCGCGGCCTCCCGTCCAGGTTCCATGGGGGCCATATACGTTGTGATAACGGGCCACGCGACAGGTGATGCCGAAATCCTCTTCGAAGTGCCGGCACATTCTTTCGCTGAACAGCTTCTCCCAACCGTAACCGTCCTCCGGCATGGCCGGATAGGCATCTGACTCCTTCAGAGCGACCACATTCGGATCGGTTTGCTTGTCAGCGTTGTAAACGCACGCTGAAGATGAATAGAAGTAGCGGCTGACTCCGCACTGCCTGGCAGCAATCAGGGCATGGGTGCTGGCGAGGACGTTGAGCATGCAAAGCGCCTTGTTGTTCTGGATAAATCCCATTCCGCCCATATCTGCGGCGAGCTGATAAACATGGTCTGCTCCGCGTACGGCCTCAAGGCAGTTCTGCCTTTCGCTCAGATCGAGAGTCAGGTTCTCGACGCAGGAGGTTGCCTGGTACCAGTCCTCAACTGGTTTGATGTCCACCGCGCGAATAACCTGAACGCCGCGCTTCTGGAGGCCTTTGACGAGGTGGCCGCCGATGAAACCACCGGCTCCCAAAACCACGGCGCGTGGTACTTGAACTGTGCTTTTCAAGTCATCTCCTCCAGGGAGTGAGGTAGAGGCGCGGACCGGGATGCGAGCTTTTGGCCCGTTTACCCGTTCCAGGGTCCAACTGAATGAACTGTACCGGCTGGAGAATGCGGAGTTGTCAGCGCACCGTCATCCGATTGTCATAAACCTTTGATCATGGCTTCGCCATCGAGACGGCCGGGGTCGTCACCGCAATAAAGGCGCACGAAAAAAGTCGCATCTGCGGGCAAATGCCGACAGCTGGCAACACTCATTAATAAGTTGATTGGGAATGCGTGTCGTAAGGATCGCCGAATTTGTTGTTATGCGTCATGCTTCCGGGCTTCGCCACGGGAGCGCTGACAGATCCAAGATCCACGTCGTGGGAATTGAAATGTACATTACGGCTCAGGCCGTCAAGAACCGATTGAGGCACACCCTCGATCCAAAAATGCAGCTTGTAATCGCCGGGTGGAATATTCGGCAGAGCGAACGAGTCGTTTGCGTCAGCAATTGCGTAGAGTGGCGTGGAGAGCGCCACGATGACGGCACTCATCTCCGGATGGATATTGCAAAAGATGTAGGAAACACCTTCGCGCGAGAACGTAACCGACTTGCTCGAGCCAGCCTCATAGAGACCCAGATCGAACCGTTTCCCTTGAAACAGAGAGAAGACATTGTGGAAGAATGGATCGGCGTTGGGAAACTCGACCATGCTCCCAACGGGGATCACCTGCAAGTGCGGAATGAAGGTTCGATTTTTTTGCAGCAAGGTGTAGTGCCCTTGGGAAACAAAGGGAAGAGCGGGAGTTCCCGGCAGGGGCACAAGCCAAATGACGGCAGGCACAGCGCGATGATGCCCAGGCAAGGACGAGACAACCCGCAAATGCAGGTCCAGCCCAGATTTCTCGCTCGGCCGATCCTGGGCGCAAATCATCCCAGGCACGATCGCAACGACGCAAAGCAGCCAACTGCCGAATTTCCGTACTTTCATCAGAACTTGTACCCCGCCCCCACACCGATGATATTGCTCTCAGAGGGAAGGCCCTCCACGGGAAAGCTCTCGAGACGCCGGTATTCGAGCGAGAACAGCAAATATGCGCTGGGGCTGTAGATGACGTTGCCGGCGAACGTGCGATTTCGCGCCAGATTCTGCACCATCGGCTCGTCGTAAAGATAGTAACGCCGTAATTGACCAGCAACGACGTTGTCCGTTCCGTAGGCTCCGTTGAACTCGAGGCGCTCGCTGACTTTCTCCTTAAGCTGCGCCCATCCGCCCACGTCGTCGAGCGGGTGGAAGTAGTAGCCCCCGGTGATGGGGTTCAGGCTGTACGCAAAGTCCTTGTAGGCGCCACCGCCGAGGCCGCCGAGGGCCAGGCCCCGATAGAAACTTCCTGTGAATTGCAGACGCGCAAACAGCAGCAGTCGCGCATCGGCAGTCGCCGCCCATGAATCGAAGCTTCGCCCCAGCGAACTTTGGTGGGGGGCGAAATATCCACCCACGCCAAAATGATTACGATTCTCATTGCGAACCGAGCCAAGTACCGCAATCCGCGCCTCCGCCCCCGGCTTCGAGGTCCGCTCCGTGCTGTTGGGTGGGGTGGTGCCGTTGGGTGGCGTGGTCGTCGAGGTTGAAGAAGGCGCGACCGCGGGCGTCAGCGGCGCGTCTCCCGGATCAATTAGAGCCGCCTGCAGCTGCACGCTGCGCGAGTTGACGGGACCAAGGCTGCCGCTCACGACCGCTTGCGGATTCCATGTCCACAGGTTGCCCGACCACGCCAGCGCGGGCTCGGCCAGGGCCGTTAGCGACGTTGGCTCTTCAGGGCTGATGATCGGACGATCAAGCGCAAAATATGCTTGCGTCTTATTCCAGTAGAGGCCGGCATGAGCCGTGCGGAGCCGCAGCATTGCCGCAGTCGGAGTGTAGTAGCCGGAGTAACTCGCTGGCGACGTACTCGAGGCTTGACTCCCATAGAAGTCCACACGGAGATCGGCAAAGCTTCGCGCACCGAATAAATGAGGCCCCTCTGCGTCAAAGCCAAGCATCGTTTGCTTGATTGAAGCTCCGGCGCTTCCTGTGCCCGGGACAGCCACGGAAGGAGTTGCCGGCGTATCGACACCGCCTCTGTTCACGAAGCCGTTCAGAAGCAGCATGCCTGTAATCTTCACCAAATACTTCGACTCGCTTTCCACCTTGGACTGTGCTTGAGTCGCAATTTCCGATTCTTCAACCGACTGATGTTCCTGCATCTCCTCAATTGCAGAATTCATTGATTGTGCCGCGGTTTGCGCCGGCGCGGATGACGATTCGTCGGCAGAACCAGAAGGCGATGCGTTTCCTGAAGGCGCCGGATCCTGCGACATCTCTCGTTGCAAATCGATGAGTTGCTTCCGCATTTCGTTTAATTCGCGCTGCGACTCATCAACCAGCGCCTGCGTTTTCGCCATCGCATCGGTCAGTTGCTGAATTCGCTGAGAAACGGTCTCGGGTGCCTGGGCGCGAACCAATTGCGCTGAAATGAGAAGCGCGGCCAGCAGTGGCGCCGCTTTCCAGCCGCTGCGGTGGCTCATCTCAGAATTCCAATTTCGCTTAACTCCGGACATTTTCATCTGGGAACACCTGCTCATGACGCTCGGACCCCCGTGCATCGGCCTCGTCCTGCACCGGATGATCCCGCGCCACTTTCAGTTGAAAAATTGTTTCACCAGGACGGCTGCTCACCAGGACAACTTCTCCGCTATGCTCCAAAGCAATACAATGCGCGAGGGTCAGGCCCAACCCTGTTCCCTTTTGCTTGCCTTCACTCACGAAGGGGTCGAAGAGGCTCTCGCGAATGGTTCCGGGAACTCCTGGGCCATTGTCGGTGACGCTAACCACCATTTGGCGCTCGTGGGTTTCGAGCGTAACTGCGACCCTGGCCGCAAGGCCCATGGCGCGAGCCGATTGACAGGCATTGAGAAGCAGATTGGAAACCGCTCTCTCGATCTGCTTCCCGTCGGCTGAGACAGCCGTTTCCGCGGGGTCGCCATAACGTGTCACGATCGTCACTCCCTCAGCATCAGGGTGCGTGCGAACCAGCGCTGTTGCCCGCTCGACCAGCGTCGCCATCAGTTCCGGCTGCCTCCTGACGCTGTTGCCGGTGCGGCTGAAAATCAAAAGCGACTCGATCATCTCGGTGGTTCCATTCACCGCTGCGCGGATTTCTCCAAAGATCTCACCGCGCTCCTTTGGAGAGAACCGGTCGGAAGCGAGAAACTCGGCGTTGGCATAAATCGCTGCCAGGTAATGGCGCAGGTCGTGAGAGACCGAACTCGCCATCCGGCCGATAGTGGCCAGCCGTTCGGATTCAACCACTTTTTCGTTAGCTTTTTGAATTTCGCTCCGCATGCCGGAAAAGGCCTTGCTCAGTTCTCGCACCTCCTGAGTGCCGTGAAGCGGCACGTGGTATCCCACATCGCCCAGTCCGAAGGCGTGAACGCTTCTGGAGAGTTCTTCGAGGGGATGCGTCACCAGCCACGAGACGATCATCATCAGCGCCGTCCCGGACAGCAGGGCCAGAAGACCGACAATCAACACCATTCTGTCAATGCGGTTGATCGAGCGTTCTGCCGGCTCGTAGGATTTGAGGACAACCAACTGCAATGGAGAGGTCGCAGTCGATGACAGATCGTTTCGCGCGAAGAGGAAACGCGTGTCGCCGAGGTTTATTGTTGCCGGAGTTCGCGACGCGCTGGAGAAAAGCGGAGATTGCCGCGCCAGGCTCGCCTGTACTTCGGGCGCCAGGGTGCTGGCTACAATTTGGCCCGCGCTCAGGAAGACAACCTCGACACCTGTCGGCTGGCTGATCTCCCGCACCGTGCGCTCCACCGAAACCCCGGTCACGACGTATCCCAGCAGCGTTCCTTCCTGCTCGCTGCCGAAATAAAGCGGACGCACCGTGCAGGCGTAGAGCGAACCGCCAGCAATCAGGTAGTGCCTGCCCGGCGAGGCAAGCAGGGTTTTCAGACCCTGCCCAAGCGTTGCGCCGGTACTGGCGTTGTTTGAAAAGACTGCGATCATGCGTCCTGCGGGGTCGGTCAAAACAAAAAGATCCGCGCCGCTCAAGCCCCAGAACCCCGCAGCCCCATTCTGGATGGTAAGATCGTCGCCGCTGGTCATCAGCGCCTTCAAGGTCGGCAATTCCGCGAGGAGCGCATTTTCCCGCTCCAGCGTTTGCAACCTTTCGCCTTGCATAATCTGGAAGGCAGCGACCGAGTGATCCAGGTCTCGCGAGAGATCGTCCGTCACTTGATTGAGCAATTGGTGGCGAATAAGCAGCAGGCTCAGCCCAGTGACAACGGCAATTACCAAAGCCATCGCCACCACGAGAAGAACATGAGTTCGCGCGCCAAGCTTTTCCTGCACGTGTGCTACTCCGGTAGAACCGTCGTTCGCCGGGGGATGATGGGGGAACTCGTCAGGGGACAAATTTGTATCCCGCGCCGTAAATCGTAAGCAGATGCTTCGGATTGGTCGGGTCCGGCTCCAGCTTTTGGCGCAACTTCAGGATTTGATTGTCCACCGTTCTTGTAGTCGGATAAAAATTGTATCCCCAAACTTCATTGAGCAACACGTCGCGCGTCAGGACCCGCTCGGCATTGTCGGTGAAGAACTTGAGTAGCTTGAATTCGTGCGCCGTCAGAACGACCGGCTTGCCCGCGCGCCGCACTGTCATCTTTTTAAAGTCGACTTCGCAATCGCCAAAACGATAAACCGTCTGCACGGGCGGTTTGCGCTGGCGGCGAATGGCCGCTTGCACTCGCGCCGTCAGCTCCCGCGGGCTGAAAGGCTTGGTCACGTAGTCGTCTGCGCCGATTTCAAGCAGCAGCACTTTGTCGGCGACTTCAGAAATGGCGCTCAGCACGATAATCGGAGTCTCGGCGGAAAGTTGCTTGAAGATCTTGCACAGCTCTCTGCCCGAGATATTCGGCAGGATCAGGTCAAGCACGACGGCAATGGGACGCTCGTTGCGAAAGAGATCGAGCCCGGTCTGTCCGTCTCCGGCGACGACGGTGGTGTAGTGCTCCTGAGCGAAGGTTCTCTCAAGCGTTCGCTGCATGCGCGGATCATCCTCGACAATGAGAATAGTACCGAGAGAAGCCGTGGTCGTTACATCGCTTTGCGATTCCATTGCCAATTCAGTGCCAGGCGTCATGATCAAGCCCTTTCCTGCCTTATTGTCATCGATTCAACCATGAATCCGGGCAAAAAATCGCTAAAAATTACAATGGGATGACAATCGTGCGGGCAGAATGGTTCCACGAATCTCACACTTAGGGAACTTGTTTCTCGATCGAAAGGCCGGCATGGACGCGAGGAACGGCGGCGTTCTAACGGTCGGCCACGCCGTTGATCAGGACAACAGACCATAGCGGCAAAAGAAGGTCGAAGGCGTCGGCCTCGGCCAGGCCACGCACCGCGACGAAGATCAGGATGCAGACAAATGGAACCTTCATTGCGGGCACGGGAAGCCTGCGCAGTTGCCGAAACAAACTGCCGTAGATACCGACCAGGATCAAAACGCCTGTCGCGCCATAAGCATAAAACTGCTGCAGAACTTCGTTTTCCGCGTGCCGCGCTTCGAACATCTCATTTCCGAACGGCGGCACGACTTTCCACCAGGAATCAAAGCCGTGTCCGATCCACGGGGTCCATGCGTGGTCCGTTGCCGCAGTCGCCACATAGAGCCAGATCGCGGTGCGGCCTGTGAAGGTTTCGGCCTGGTTGCCGGCGGTTGTGTAGATTTCGTAATAAGCCTCGAACAACCCCCAAAACGCCAAGGTAAGCAACAGAGCGCCACTCATGAGGAGCATCCTTGTTTTCCGGCTCATCGATCGATCCAGAACGACCAGGAATATTTCGCTCACCACAAACGCGGCGAGCGTGGCCTTACTCAAGCTGCGAATGAGAGTAATCGCCAGGAAAAGCTTCGCCAGTCTCCATCGGCCATGCTCGCTGCGAGTCAAATACTGTGCGAAGAAGATAGCGAAGGCGCAGAGATTCCCAATTTCATTTGTGTTGAAGAACTGTTCATCGCCAAGACGCAGATCAGCTGGCGTCGGCATGATCCAGGCAATCAAGGCCAGCAGACAGGTGCTCCAGATGAACCCGCGCATGATGGAATGCGCGTCATCGACTCTCGCATCGCGGCGAAGCAGCAGGGCGACGTTCGCCACATCAATCACCAATCCCAGCCAATACGCGATGGAATCCGGTAACGACGCAGTTTCACTCCACGCCAAGCTCAGGCCGGAGAACGTGAGGAATATGAGCACCCAGAGAATTCCCGGCAGTCGCAGCGTCGAAGCGAGTGTGCGTTGGCCGGCGCCAAGCGAATCGAAGCAAACCAGACCAAACAGAAGCAGATCGAGGCCGATGCTTACCGCGGTTCCCGTGCTCGGTTCCACGCCGAAGACCCGCACCGCAAGAAGCACAATGCAAAGGCGGAAAGAGAAGAAGAAGCCAACGGCGAACGCCAGGGGTCTTGCTTCCGTTCGCCTGAACGCCGCTGCTTCCGATATGGCGATCTCTGCTTCCACAACCCCTCGTTACGGCTCAGGCTTCGTTCCGCTTAGGTCTCATTCCGCTCAGGCCTCGTTCAGTGTGTATACATGTCGGGCACTCCCTGGCTGCCGGCCGGCGGCAGGTGGCGCAGATACCTGATAATCGACCAGAGTTCATCGTCGCTCAGCGTGTCCTTTGAGCCGGGCATGCCGGAAGGCCAGATGCCGTTGTCGAGAATCCATTTCAACTGCCCGTCGGTGTAACTCTGTACATCACGCGAAGCGAGCGATGGAATCGGCGGCGAAATGTGATTTGCAAACGGGACGCCTGTATTCTGGCCATCCATCCCGTGGCACGCGACACAATAGTGCGAAAACGCTTCTTTGCCGTCCGCGAGCGTTGCGGCGTCGTCAGGCAGCGGGTCCTTCGCTTTCTTGTTGCCGATCAGAAAATGGTGCTTGGAGAAGTTCATGATCGCCGTCTCCGCCTTCCCGGGACGCGTAGCCTTGCAACCGCACGCGCCGGCCAGCAAAACGGCGGCAAACGAAAGAAAGAGCCTCCGCACCGCTATGCCACCACGTGCAGAATGATCTGCATCGAGCCGTGACCGGAGCCGCAAAAGACAGAACAGTGGCCGACGAAATCCCCTTCCCTGTCTGGAGTAAAGGTCACTTCGGCCGTTCCGCCCGCCTTCACCTTCACGTCCACGCTCAGATCGCGGAAGCGGATTCCATGGCCGACATCGGCGCTTTTCAGAACCAGCGTCACAGGCTGGCCCTTCTTGACCGTGATTTCGTTCGGGGCAAACACAAAGCGCTTCGCCGTAATTTCGATGCGACGAGGCGCTTCCTGCGCCTGCAGCGCAGCCGCGGAGATCCCGCCCATGAAAAGTGCGGCGAACAAGGTCAGCAACGTGAGTGTGTGTCTCATGCATTCTCCTACTAGGTTTTCCCGCTCATTTGCGCAACCAGCGCGGCGTCGTTGCGCGGCGGCCAATTCGGTGAGCATCGTCTGGTTAAAACTTAGCGGCTCAAATCTGCCGGGTTGTCATGGCGTGGTTCTTCCAATGTCAGGATGTTGTCATCGATATCGGGCGCAGGTCGCTTTGGGACAATCCCTCTACGGATTGAAGAATTTGAGAAGAGCCTTGTAGTCTTTATCGCTCAACCCGGCACGCACTCGCATGTGCTTGGCTATGGTGCCGGAGATACTCGGCGAAAATCCCTCCGGAGTGTTGTGGCAGCGAAGACAATTCTGGTTGAACACTTGCTGCCCGCGATCAGTGGCTGCGGGTTGGCCTTTTTGCGGATCCGCCTTCGCGTCGCTCTTTTGCGATGCGTTATTGGCTTGACCGACAGCAATTGTTGCTGCCACCACCAGCCAGCCAGCGATCATCTGTTTCGCAAGCCTCATCATTACTCCTCATCAAGGATTCAGTTTTTCGCAGCGGTCAGGCTTTCTGCCCATTGCAAATACCCGCCTAGCGCATGGGACTCACTCAACGCCGCATGTGCGTAGGCTAAAAGCGATTGTTGCGCGGCGTGTCACCGGAGCGTCTGAACGTTGTCATCAGATTGTCTTTGCGGTCCTCCGTGCGGTTTCCGGAGCAGGAACCGATGTTTCCGGATCGCCTGAGGCAATCGCTCCTCGGCACACAGGAATCGCCGTGACAATTCGCTGACATTACGACGACGGCCGCCTGACAATCGCGATTACGCGCGCAAGTAGTCTGGGTGCGAGAGGATCCGATCACGCATGCAAGGTGTTGAAGATGCGGAGAACCGTCTGCTCGAAACCCGGCGGTCGTGGAGGGCCTTCAGGCTCTTGAGAGTGCGGCAGCGTGTTCTATTCGCATTCCTCACCATGACGAGAATCGCCGTCGGCGTTTGCGATCTCGCGCTTGCCGCCGCCATGTACCTGCTCTTCCTCCTCCTGCAGGGCCGAAGCCCGGCGCATCATTACGCATGGATGCCGACTTCAATCCTCGCGGCCGCCTTGCTCACTTCGATCATCGTCGTGGTTCGCGCAGCGGCTGACATTGTTTCCGCGCGCTCCGTTTTTCGCTATATTCAGAATCTCGCGATGGATTTCACGCTCCGGCTGACCCAGGGCTACAGCGAATTGCAATGGACCCGGTTCGTTGAACGGAATCGCAGCCAGCTCATCAATCACTCGCTCAACACGGCACGCGAAGCCGCCGATTTCTACCATCGCTGCATTGAGCTTGTGGCAGGAGTGATCGTGGTTGCGCTCATGTCGGCCGCGTTCGTTTACCAGAGTGCGGCAGCGGCTTGTGGATTCGCCATTGTGCTCGCGGCGGTATATTGTGTACACCGTTTCCTGATTCGCAAATCGGTTCGCGAGGCCGCGGTAAACCGCGAATCATACCTTGCCCGGCTGCAAAAGACTCTTGCCGACCTGTTCTCCACGGGCAAAGAGGTTCGCACTTACGGAGCCTACACCTTCTTTCACAAGCAAATCCGCCGCGAAGCCGAGGGCTTTGCCATAAATCATCGCCGCTCGGTATTTCTGCCACAAGCGGCGCGCATCCTCGCCGAGCAAGGGACTGTGCTGCTGTTTCTCGCGCTGATTGTCGCGGTGCAACTGCGGCAGGGCGACACTCGCCAGCTTCTCTCGCTTCTGGCGTTTTATTTCGTGCTCTCACGGCGCCTGCTTCCTCTGGTGAGTCAGATCTCAATGATCGCCGGCCAGATGGAAAGCTCTTACGAAAATGTCCGGATCATCGATTCAGAGTTGGCCGAATGCAGCAAATTCCGCCTGCCCGCTTTCCCCACAGAGCCGCCGCGTCCGGGCTTCGTCCTGGAGTTGAGCAATGTGAGTTTCTGGTTTCGCCAGGATGTGCCAGTTTTGCGAAATATTAATCTCTTCCTTCGCCAGGGCGAGATCGTTGTGCTTCAAGGCGCTTCTGGAATTGGCAAAAGCTCGCTTCTGAATTTGATTGCCGGCGTCCTCGATCCTGTGGCCGGCTGCGTGCGGGTCAATCGCGCAGCGGTCGCATACGTAACCCAGGAAGTTCCTCTGCTTGACGACACGATTCGCAATAATCTGCTCTTTGGGCTTTCTCCCAAGCCTGACGGAGATCTGATGAGCGCCCTTGCCGCGGCGAATCTGGCGAGCTTCGTGTCAACTCAACAGGCTGGGCTGGAAACTCAGGTTGGAGACAACGGCGCGTTGTTTTCTGGAGGTCAGCGGCAACGGCTGGGTTTGGCAAGAGCAATTCTTCGCGGGAGCTCTCTCCTGCTGCTCGATGAGGCAACGTCTGCATTGGATCAGGAAAACGAGCGGCAGATCCTGGCCAATCTCGCTTCGCGCGGAACGGCGGTCCTGCTTGCAACGCACCGCCTGAACGCGCGCCCGTTTGCTGACCGGGTGTTCCGGCTTCACCAGGGTTTTTTGGTTGGGGAGCGCCATCCGCAGGTAAGCCAGGATGCAGCGGCGATCTGTGCAAGCCTTGCGAATCCCGAGCCTAATGAGCTCGCTCATGCAGTGCCGGAACCTGCTCCCATGAACGAGCTCGCGTCGGAATAACGAGGCAATACGAAACGGGTTTACTTCCGGCGATCGGCACCTGTTCCAGTTATCGGGCCTTGCCTTTCCACGTGGGGAAAAGGAACCTGTAGACGATACCCGTCTCCCAGATGTTTACGTCTCCAGTGGAAGCAAACTGACGCGCATAGCTGGTAAGGATGCGCGTGTTGTGCGGCAGGTTATAGTCGAGCCCGAAGTCGGCGCGTTGCGTGTTCACTGAAGGCACGCTGTCGCTCGCCTTGTTGTCGATCCGGAAGGTCTGCTGCATACGAAACACGGGCTCGAATCGTCCGATCCAGTTGTCAGGACCGCCAAAGGCATGTGTACGGTAGGCAGTCTCAAACCAGTAACCCTGCGCATGTTGGCCGTGGGCGTACTCCGAACGAAAACGGAACCCCGTGTCCTTGGGTTCCCACCACAAATGCGCGCCAACGAAGTTCTCCTGCGTTCTCTGCAACGAACGATCGTACGAAACTCCCATCTCAAGCCGGCTCTCCGGCAGATAGAGGAATGCCCGTCCGCCCGAAGAACGCTGCGAGTTGAAGTAGAAATTTCCGCTGCGAGCGGAAAACCAGGCGTTGTAGCTGATCGAATATTTGTCGGCGGAAGCGGCTGATCCACTCAGCATGCCGCCGACTCCCGAGCCCGAGGACAAAGTGCCGATGTTCGCGCTTATCGGCGCATCCTGGAAGTTCCCGATCCAGATCGGTGACAAGCGGTCGTTGTATGTGTTGAACGGCAGCAGGAAGCTGCCGGCAACCACCGTGAGATGCGGAGCGGCCAGGTAATCGCCTTGCATGTAGATCAAATCCGCAAAGTGACTGTGATTGTAGCCCGACTGGCCGCCCCCCTTGGGAGTGAACTCCTCGAGAAGGATCGCACGCGACTCAAAGAGGAGGGAGTTGCCGACGGGCGCCGCGATCAGCGGCTCAATATGGGGTTGATAGTTTGTGCTGCCACTGTTCGTGCTGGTGAAGAATCCGACACCACCTGAAAGCAGGGGTACGTCTTGTGCCGCGGCCGGCCGCACTGCGTGCGCGAATGCGAGGCAGCAGATCATCGCGACGGGCCGCATCAAGCAGGAGACGCGAGTGTGCATTTCCGTAAACTCCATACCTGCGACCATAGCGAAATGCAGCCTGCGTGGTGTCTCCTGATCGTCTGTCCAATGTCAATTGATTGTCATCCGCAGGCCCAGACGGTATGGAACCAGTACGTCCCCGGGCGACACGAAGGGTCCCAATTGCCAAAATGTCTGAGCGCTGCAACTGTAAACAGGGCGCTACAGTTGCGTCTCCTGGGAACAGAGCTTCGATACAAGCATTCATAGAATTCTCTCCGCCCCGGCTTCCACTCCGATCTGCAAACGACCTTCCGGCCGCTCCTGCGCGCTGGTGATCCCTCTTCCACGACGCTTCATCACACTTTCCAGAATGTAATACACGGCTTTACATCTTCTACGTCAATTGCGCGCTCAACTCGAGGCAATCATCACCAGATTGCCGTCCAGGTCCCGGCAAACTTCCGTTCGTCCCAGAATCGCCATCGGTTGTCACATAAACTGGCGAAATTCCTCAAGAGGAAACCTAAGTGCATGGACCGAACCAGTAGGCCAGTGACTTCCCCCAGGTGCACGAAGCAGAAATCGGCTCCGGTCACGACGAGTGCCTTCCAACAACTCGCGACGGAATCTGGACGCAAAGAGTTTTCGCCGATTTCTGCCTCATGCCACTCGGTGAATTTGCCCGGACGGGCGGCGCGGACCGCGTGTCTCCGACGCCCTGCGAACGCAACGAACGGCCTTGGAGGTATCAAACGTGCAAATTGCGAAGAGCTTGATTTCAGCCTGGATCATCTGCGGCGTCACTGCCCTTGCGGCGGGCCAGGGCATTACCACCGGCACCGTTCAGGGAGCGGTTGCTGACCCATCCGGCGCGGTCATCACAAATGCACAGATTCAATTGAAAAGCGAGAGCAGCGGGCTCACGCTCAGCACCCACTCCGGCGGCGACGGCACATTCAAGTACTTCGCTGTCCCCATCGGCGCTTACAAGATCGTCATCAGCGCCCAGGGGTTCGCCAACGAAACAGTATCCAATGTCGCGGTTCAGTCGGGAGCGACCACCAACCTCAATCAGATTACGCTGCATATCGGTACGGCAGAGCAGATTGAAGTCAACGGCTCCGCTGCCACGCTACTTGAAACCACCGACTCGCAGGTGACCACCACTTTCAATACACAGACCGTACAAAACCTTCCGCTGAACAACGGCTTCGACACAGTAGCCGAAGTGATTCCGGGAGTGGTCAGCACGGGTGGCCGGGTCTACGGGGACGGTTTTTCTAACAACAACGGTGACAACTTTTCGGTCAACGGCCAGAGCGGGCGGTACAACAATTTCGAGATTGACGGGCAATCTAATAACGACAATTCCATCGGTGGACCAAGCGCGTTCTTCGGCAGCCAGGATGCCATCCAGGAGATCCAGGTCATCACCAACGATTACAGCGCCGAGTATGGCCGCAACGCGGGAGCAGTCGTCAACTACATTACGAAATCCGGGAGCAACGGCTTCCATGGCAGTGCATTCGAGCTGTACCAGGGTCAATTCCTCAGCTCGCTTGCCAACTTTGAAAAGAGCCCGCAATTCGGATTCTGCCCTCCCGCAGTGAGCCCATCGACGGGCTGCACCGCGCCACTGCTTCCGCGGTATGTCGAGAACCGCTACGGGGGAACGCTCGGCGGTTCCATCATCAGGAACAAACTATTCTTCTTCGGAAGCACCTATTGGGATCGAGTACGGGTTGGAGCCACTCCTGCGGCATCGTTGCCTGAGTTGACTCCTGACCCTAGCGGCCTCAAGCAGCTTCAGGCGGCCTTCCCCAACAACCCCGGAGTCGCTGCCCTGGTCGGTTTTGGCCCCTACGCCGTTGCCCAGGGGAACCCGCAGCCGATTCCCGTGCCGCTGCCGCCCGCGGGGCAGCCCGATGAATGCGTTGCCATTGGCGGAACGCGCAACGCCAACAACACTTGCTCCGAGCATGTGACAGGTCCGGGCGGCAAGACCGCCAATATCGAGGTTTCCGGCGTGCAACGTACCATTCCAAGCCTCTTCAACGACCAGGAGGAATTGGGGCGCCTGGATTGGCAACCTACCTCGAAAGACCATCTCTTTCTGCGCTATTTCTACCAGCCGGAACTCAACACCGGTGTGGGCGGGTCCTACCTTGGCGCGATCGCCTCTGGAGATTTCGTCGACCTTCCCGCCGCCTCGCACTCGGTCGGCGCGGATTGGACGCGCGCCTTTTCAACCCACTTCGTTGATCAGTTGCGCTATAGCTTCGAGGAATCCAAGGTCTACTTCCAGGGCGGCGGTTACCCGAAATGTGTTGCAACCAACTTCGGCGGCTGCCCGGCCGAAGTCAATTACACTGGCGGGAATAACGATCTGAATTTTGGCGGAGACGTTCTCTTTCCGCAAGGCCGAACCATCAAGGTCACGCAGGTGCAGAGCAACTCCACGTGGACGCATGGATCGCAAACCCTGCTGCTGGGCGGTGAATTCGATTACCAGAACTCTCCCAATGCGCTGCTCTACTACTACAACGGCGAAGCCGGCTTCGGTACCCTGAGCAACCTGTTGCAGAATGGTCCCGGCGGCGGCGCGGCCTACACGATCCTGGCCAATGGCAGCCCCGTCATCCCCTTTACCGAGCCAGACTTCGCAGCATACTTTCAGGACGACTGGAAGGCCCTGCCCACACTTACGCTTCACCTGGGCCTGCGCTGGGAGTTCTTCAGCCAGGCGGTGAACAAGCTGCATGACGAAACGGTCGCTCGCGAATCCAACCCGAGCACTGCGATATGGCCGGCTTCCCTCCCCCTTGCGGCCAGGACCACTTCGACGGCGAATCAGAACTACAAGAACTTTGAGCCGCGCATCGGCCTTGCCTGGAATCCTGCGTTCGATCACAAGCTCGTTGTGCGCGCCGGTTATGCCATCAATGCCAACCCTGCGTTTGACAATATGTTCATTCTTGAAGCAACGGCAGCGCCGGTCGTGAACACCGCGGCGTTCGCCTGCGGCAAGGGGAATTGCGTGCCCTCCAATGGCTCGATCCTGAGCGCTAACTTCCGCGCCGCGAACCTGCCGTCGTTGCCCACCCAGGACCCGCGCCTCGACGACCAGGAGATGTTCCCCGCGAACTTCCGCACGCCCTACGTCCAGACCTATACGCTGGCCATCGACCACCAAATCGGCAACTCCGTCGTCGGAGAAGCGCGCTATGTCGGCAGCAAGACCACCGACGATTTCCAGTCCATTGATGCGAATCCTAATCTGCTGCCGGTGGCCACTGCCTTTCCCAAGATCGTTCCCTCCTCGTCGCTCTGTTCTACGCCGGGAGCAAACGGATATCAGCCTGCTTTTGGAATTGCCCGGCCCAACTGCAATTTCACCAATCTTGCAGAAATCACCAACGGCGGCTGGGCCAACTACAACGGCCTGCAACTGAACCTGAACACGCAGAATTATCGCGGGCTGACGTCTACCGTCTCCTATACCTGGAGTAAGTCGATGAACAACGCTACAGACGGATTCCGCAGCACGGGCACCGGCGGCAGCACGAGCGCTTATGCCCAGAATCCGCTGAACACTGACTCCGCTGAACGCGGCCTAAGCGGGAACGACTTCACGAATGTGGTGGGCATTGAATTTACCTACAATCTGCCGCAATTCGTGCGTGCCAACCGCCTCATTTCGCGGGCGACAAATGGCTTCATGTTGAGCGGTGTCTATCGATTCACCAGCGGCCAGGTTTATACGCCGTACCAGCCGCTGAATCTGGATGCTCTCAACGGAGACTCGAGCTTCTGCGACAGCGCGTTCAACGGGTCCTCAGTCGGCCCTCAATTGGATACTTGCCGCCTGGCCCTCTCGAACAAGAAGGCGCCCATCAACACCGTCGCCTACCTGAATCCGGTTTCCGGCACGTACGTCACCTTCGGCAGTGATAGCGTCGACCCCAACACGGGCAAATACAGCCCAGGTACGCCGGTGAACCCGGCTTCGACGCACTGGATCATTAACAACCAGGCCTATGCCACGGCGGTCGGCAATCCATTTCCCGGCTCAAGCCGCAGCCTGCTGCGCGGTCCCGACTTCAGCGAGCTAGATGCCACGGTCACCAAGACAACCAGGATTACCGAAAGAGTGGAATTGCAGCTCTCTCTGGCCGCTTACAACGCACTCAACCAGATGTATCTCGGTCCCGGCATTTCCAATGTGACTTCAGCGGCCTTCACGAGCAACGTTTTCAATTCCTCGGGAACAACCCTTCCCGGCAGTACCTCCGGCAATCGATTCCTGATCCTGGGAAGCAAATTCACCTTCTAGGCGTAGTTTGAAATCACGCTGTTTGTCGCAGGGCGCCAACGAAGTGATCCGCGGCGCCCTTCCCTTTCTCGATTGTGAGCCGCCGGCTCTTGGTCCGGGGAATCGGCCGCTCGCATGATCCGGCGCGGCGCATCGCACCAACGGCTCGCAAAGAATTTCCATTTTGTGACCAAACGTGCAATTTCTGTGATCAACAGCACGGGAAGAACGCTGTGCTGACTTGCCGGTTATGCGGAACTCGCCTCCAGGCGCCTCATATCAAGTAACGTTCCAGAATCGTTCGAGTCTACATCGCATCTGCTAAGCAAGTTTTGCGGGCTTGCACGTCATCCCCTGAACCACCGACCCAACCTGGAGAAGATTCATGACGCTCACGCTGCGCCACACTTCAGTGCATCTGTATATCGCCGCAGCGGCATTTGGCGTGCTTCTTTTCGCAATGCCGGCTGCTCCTGCGAGTCCCGATCCGGATCCCGACATTCCATCAGCCCAGTCAACTCGGCAACCGCAGTCCATTGACGAGCAGCTCAGGCTCGCCAGCGATTATCTGTCAGGACGCGGCGTGCCACAGGATTCGTCGATCGCGGCCTATTGGTACGAAAAGGCTGCCGGGGCAGGAGATCCCCAGGCGCAATTGCAAACCGGCTATCTCTATGAATCCGGGATCGGCGTGCCCAGAGATCCGGCACGGGCCTTTCACTGGTATCAACTTGCGGCTGCCGCAGGCCTGGTACGCGCAAAAGCCAATCTCGGCGTCGCCTATCTTTGGGGAACCGGCGTGGCGAAAAATGAGCAGATGGCCTACCAGCTCTTTAATGAAGCCGCCGCCAGCGGGAGTGGTCTCGCCGCCGGATACCTGGGCGACATGTACCGCGTTGGAGTTGGTGTTGGCCGGGATCAGGCTGCCGCCGAACGCTGGTACCTGAAGGGCGTAAAGTTGCATGATCCCAAGTCGGAATTCAGCATGGGATCCATCCTGTACGAGGGCAAGGATCACGCTCCTGATTTGCGCACAGCGACAAAACTTCTGCGAGAATCGGCGTCATCAGGCTATGTGCAGGCAATGCATCTCCTCGGCTTTCTTCTGGCTCGCAATCCAGGCCTGGCAAAATCACCTGAAGAGGCCGTAAGCTGGTTGAACGATTCGGCAAGTGCCGGCCTCTGGAGATCATCGCTGGTTCTGGGGATCCTCGCGCGCGATGGCAACGGAGTTCCTGCAGACACCCGCGCCGCCTACTATCATTTTCGCGTCGCCTTGCTCCAGGGTGGTGAAGTGGCGCGAAAATACGTCAAGCACGATCTGCAAAGCCTTTCAGGGGATTTGGGGCCAAGCCAAACCTCCGCGATCGATGCCCAGGCGCAGCAATGGTACCAGCTCCACCAAGCTGTGCTTGAATTCAAGTTCAAAGAGGGAGAAAATGAGACAAGATTTCCGGCCTATGCCCTGGCGGTTCCGGCAACGGGTGTGCATGCGGTGCAGTTGATGCCCACACCGGTGGAATAATTGGTACATCACGACTAGGCGCGTCATCGAAAGGAGAGACGGCGGCAGGTCGCGAATCCGGGCTCGCTTTCGGCCTCCCCTTTTTGCCTCCAACTTGTATTTGATCCGCCGCGTGCCAGTGCAGAATTGTACGATCCGATGGATGACATCTTCATTCGCATGAACCGCTAAATTGGAGTGGAAGCTCGTGTCGACCCAAGAGCAGACCAACACTGACGCGTTTACAGGCGAATGGACCGGCGAGGCGCGCCGCCAGCCGGTGCTGATGCATCCCGTCGTCTTTGTCGCTGCTTTTACTCTGCTCGGAAGCTTGTTTGCCTTGCAGGAGTGGATCAATGTGCATCACGCCGGATACACCATCCGTCCAGCGGTAGTCTTCGAGTCGTGGGGATTGCAGTACTTCCTGTGGGGCGTGACATGTTGGGTGCTGTGGCGGCTTTTCCGCGCCTTCATTCAAAAGGCGAGCGTGGTTCAGATGTTCACCATCGTCCTTCCGCTGAGCCTTGTGCTCTGCATGCTCGAGGAAATGCTGTGGGTGGTCTTCTTTCCTCAAGTCCCCATGAATCACCCGCGGATGGCCTATTGGCATCGCGTAATGTTCAACTACAAGGACGATCTGGCCGAAAGCATGGCCATTTTCTGGGGAACATTTTTCTTCTTCCGCGGCGCCGGCTATTACCAGCAGTATCGTGAAAAAGAGACGGTTGCCGCTCAACTTGAGGCGCAACTGGCGAACGCGAGAATCGCCGCCTTGCGCATGCAACTGAATCCGCATTTTCTTTTCAATACAATGAATAGCATTTCCAGCCTGATGCGAAGCGACCTGGAGGCCGCCGACGCCATGCTGGAACAACTGAGCAGCTTATTGCGTATGACCCTGGAGCGCGGAGAGGTTCAGCTCATCCCCCTGCATGACGAAATCGAGTTCACGGAGACCTATCTCGCCATGCAGGATCGGAGATATGCGGGACGCGTATCACGAACACTCTCCATCGATCCCGACCTGCACGATGCGCTGGTGCCCGCCATGATTCTGCAACCGATCGTTGAGAACGCTTATGCCCATGGTTTGTCGAAGCTGGATCGCGGCGGACAGCTTTCTATCGACATCTGCAAGGAGGGGCCGCACCTGAAGGCTCAAATCACCAACAGCGGGGTGGGGCTGCGAGCCGGTCGGCAAAATGCGTCAAATGGACACGGCGTTGGCCTAACCAACGTAAGAAATCGATTGCACTTGCATTACGGTGAAAATTGTTCGTTTTCCATGCGCGAAATCGACCGGAATCAGGTCAGGGTCTCCATCTCATTTCCGTTGCAGCTCTCGACAAACTCTATCGAGAGCATGACGAGGTTTGGTGTTTGATGATTCACGCAGTGGTGGCAGACGACGAGGTTCTGGCAAGGCAGAAATTGCGCCAGTTGCTTCGCGAAGATCCCGATATCGAAATTGTCGGCGAGTCCGCGACCGCAGCCGAGACCATCGAACTGGTGCGCGCCACCAGCCCCGAAGTCCTGTTCCTCGATATCCGCATGCCGGGCATGGATGGATTCGACGTGGTCGGTGCGCTTTCCGATCTGACGGACATTCCACAACCTCAAATTATCTTTACCACGGCCTACGATCAGTACGCTGTGCGGGCATTCGAGGTGAACGCGGTCGATTATTTGCTCAAGCCATTCACCTCGGAGCGACTTAAGTCCGCCATTCAAAAGGTTCGTGACCAGCCGCAGGTCAGGCAGCAGGAGAGCAGCGCTGGAAATGGCGCTGGTCCGGCTGTGAACTTCTACACGAATCGAATCATCTTCAAGTCGCGCGGGCGGATCCTTTTTCTGCCGGTAGCCGATATTCGCTGGATTGGCGCGGAAGGAAATTACGTCCGTCTCTGCACTGCATCCGAAAATCATCTGCTCCGAGAAACCATGGCTCATTTGGAAGAGCGGTTGGATCCTCGGGGCTTCCTGCGCGTGCATCGCTCCTTCATCGTCAACCTGAAATACGTGAAGGAAGTGCGGAGAGAAGCCAACGGTGACTCTGTAGTTCTGCTCGACAACGGCCAGAAGGTCGCCATGGGCCGCAGCTACCGGTCAGTCCTTAGCGAACAGCTGTATCGCACGTAGATCTTCCGTTTTTTGAAGAGTGCGCCACGTTACTCCCGAATGTCATTGTCCCGAAATTGACTTCCACCTGAGAATCCTTGCATTTCGTCACAGGTTTCGCCGCTTCATCCCGGACTCTTTGAATTGGGATCGAGAAACCTCGCTTCTTCAGGAAGATGAATCGCTGCCAGGATGCGTGTTCTGCGATTGCTGCTGTCCTGGTCTGCTCTTCCCGCATAGGGGTCACTGGTCCTCTCGCGAATTGCATCCGTCACATTTTTGGCGCTGCTGTGCCGTTAGGACCTGAGAGTGCACGGTTGTCGGCGTGAGGTGATTGCTGCGATGGTGATCCATCGATCTTCCCTGCATCCTTCAACATCGAAATGAAAACAACCTTCCCTCGGGCTCCGGAGCAGGGATTGGAGCATCGCAATGACCATCGGTGTCAATGCCGATGCGCGCCGGATCGCGCAGGCGTTGACACTGCCGGAATACCTTGAGGCATGGCTCTGCATGCCCGGTCGCAGCATGGAATCCCATCTTGTTGCATCGCAGAACCCGGATGGATATCGCCTGGATGCCTACTCTGATGGCCGCGTCGCTGTTCGCATCATTGCATCCTATTGCTTTCAACACCAGCGCAAGATGCGCCTGTTGTGGAGGAAAGTATGCGAGCTTGACTACACCGAGAGCATCGTGGACTTCAGGGTCCGCGGCAACTTCGGCGCAAGTGTTCTGGAGCTTAACCACGCCGGATTTGACTCCGCCGACGAATATCTCTGGGGACAGGAGCTATGGCGCGCCTCGCTCGCCAAGCTCACGTCTCTCTTTCTGCCGCTTTCCTAAGGCGCCGCTTCCCATGGTCAGTGGGGCCACCTTTCAATGCACCATGCGCACTGTAAGAACCTCATGCGGATGAAAGGTCAAGTGGACCTCGTTGTTTGCCACATCCAATTGCTTCACGCCGTCTTCCACGGAATTGCAGAGGCTGGCCGAGCGAACCTCTCCACGCGGAAGCCGCACAACAGCTTGTTCTTCCTCACCGGCAATTTCCTTGAGCCGCAAGATCGTTCCCTTGCCATCCTCCGCCAGCTTCCAGGTCACCAGGACGATGTTCGGATTGTCGATCGAGAGAAAGCTTGTCCCCTCGTCGGGCAGCGGCTGATCCGGGTTGCCGGCCTTATCCTGGTTGATCACCAGGTCCACCGTTGGCGCTTCCATGCTCTCCCACCCGAGACGGCTGAGAGATGCCGGATCAAAGTCGCTGCCGCTGGTGAGCACATAGCGGAAGGTAAATTCCCCTCCCTGGCCCGCGCGATAGTTCGTGTGCCAGTAGTTGTTCATCGCGTAGGAGAACAGCGTCGCGGTTTTAGGTTGAAACTCCGCGGGCCACATGCCGCGATTGATGTCGCCGAAGCTGGCCAGTGACGCATCCAGCGGCACAATTCCCAACATCATGCCGGAACCATGAACCGCCATCCACTTCTGAACACTAAACCATTCCAGCGACGCGCCCTTCAACATATCGCGTGCCGGGTCCACCCACCCCTGTTGCGTGGCATAGGCAAACTCAGGCGATGCGACCGCTGCTGGAAACGCAAAATACACGCCCTCCTTCTCCATGGTGTAGTTTTTCTGCACCGTGTAATGGAACTCGATCTTCTTTTCGTTGTCGAACAGGAGGATTTCGAGGCCGACGTCAGGCGTGTTCACATCTGAGCTGCGCAGCTTGATGGAATAGCCCCATGGCGTCTTCTGCGCTCCCAGGTACACGCCATTTGCCGCAGGATGAATAGTCAGCTCCGCGGCCGGAAGCGATTCGTATGGATGAATCATCTGCGATAGGCCATTGTGCCTTGGGTCGCCGCCGGCGACATACAAATACTGGCCGAAGCGATAGGGACTGGCCGTGTCGGCCACTTCCTTGTTCAGTTGCTTATCGAAAATGCTGCGCACGGCGCCGGTCTCCGGGTCGACGGTGATGCGGTAAAAGCGGTTCTCGATCACAGTATTCATTTCTGCCGGGACGCTTGCTGTTGCTACACCGGAAACGGGCCGGATCTGGAAGCATTTGTAACCAACCGGCGGAAGATCGGGGGCCAGAAACCGCGCGTGAACGAAGTTCTCCTTCTCCCACATCACGTCCAAAGGAATGGTCTTGTGCGTTGTCAGATCGACCAGTTCCTGATTTCTGCGAAAGTCCGCTTCAATCAGAGCACTGCGCTTCCAGTTCAAAGCGTTAAATACGACCAGCGTATTGCTCGAGACGCGAACCTTGTTCACCAACTGATACATCGAGCGATTGGTAATATTTTCGAGTTCGAAATGAGCCTGCGTGGCGAAGTTGTCTTTCACCGCCAGTTGCTTTGTTGCTTCTTCGCTGTCAGGCTGCCCTATGGAGTTGCCCGCGCCCCACGTATGCTCGGCAAACGCCAGAATGTCGTTCCACGCATCGTCGAGTTCGGCTTTAGGCGGATGCACATCGGGATTCTCGACGTGCGCCACGGTTGAGACAACCTCCGCAGCGAGCGCACGGCTCTGGTTGTTGCGGTCCTCTGCGGCGTAGTATGCGTCGGAACCGATGCCGTCCTCCCAGTAGGGCCCCATGTCTCCTTTGTAGGTCGCCAATTCTGCGCCGAATTGTTTGTCGACATATTTGAAGAAATCTGCGAAGGTCGCATACTGGAGCTTTGGGTACGCAAAGGCATGGTTCCAGATTGGCGCGAATGTCGGCAGTTCCGGATGCAGATCGGTGTTCTCATCCTGTGCGCCGTACATGAGCACTGCATCGGGCCGATAGCTCTGCTTGTCATATGGTGCAAGAAACATCGGCAGGGCTTGATAAATCGACTCGTTTTGCGGATTCCCGCCAAAGACTCCACGAATCTGGGCATAGCCGCGCGAGTACCAGAACAGAACCTTTCCGCCGTCCGGACCTTCCCACCAGAAAGGCGATTTTTCATCCCATTGCTCATGCGCCAGCACCGTCGCCCGATCCTGGTTGCCGCCGACCGCCCAGTACTTCACACCTGAGCTTGCGAGTACAGACGGATAGGCGCCGGTGTACGACGGAACGTCAGTGGTAGTTGCGTAATTGAATGACAAGCCATATTCGCGAGACAACGCCTTCGAATAATAGAGCGAGCGATACAGCGTTTCAAGCGATGCGTAGCCGGTCAACAGGTTGAAGTAGTCTGCCGGCACACCCATTTTCCCATCCCGGATCAGGCCAAGAATCTGGTCCCGCCGAGGCTCAGGCCGTGTTTCCAGAAGCTGCTGCAGGTTCCAGGAGCCGTCGGTCGCAAATCGAAAGTCGGGATGTTGCTCAATCATCTCCGCCGCTTCAACGAGCGTGTTGGCTTGGGCCTCGGCAACCTTGCCCTGGTAATCGGTGTAACCAATGTCGACGTGCGTATGCGGCACTACATACACGGTCCATTTCCGTTCGGGTGTCAGCGTCAAGTCGAATGTGTGGCGGTTTCCAGCGGCGATTTGCAGTTTGGCCGCAGTGGCTCCCTGCCATTCCGGGACCTCGAAACTTAGCCGCGCTTCACCTGCATCGCTGTTCGCGGGAATGCTTGCGTTATAACGGCCGCCGTTGATCAACAATGTCGCCTGGCCGGCAGCAACACCTTGGTTGAACCGCACAAATGCGTCGATGGTTTCGGCGAGATGTCCATTCTGCTCGCGATAGAAAATCGTTGGAATGACATTGGCCGTGACCGTTTCTCGCGCGTATTTGGCACTTGGATCGTTCGCAAGGCTGATGAAATCGTAGGCGACAGTTTCCGGCAACGCGCTGGAATTCTGCTCGGTAGGCTGGCTGCTGGCGAGTTGCAACGTGATGTTGTTTGTGCGCTGATTCAGATCGTTTGCCGGAAGATCGACCGTCAGCACGTCAGAAGCGCGAAATCGCTGTTCGCCCAGGTAGAGCGGCTTCGGGTACAGATAATAGACGCCCTTGTGCCCGTTGATCTCAATCTGAAGCGTGGGAATTCGTGGATACGAAGTCAATGCCGAAATCTTAAGGTGAAAGACGCCGCGCGGTGGCGCAGCGAGATCGAATTGGATTTCGTATCGAGATCCGCTTCTTTGCTCGCCGGGCCATTGGGTCGCCCAATCATTTTTTCCCGCCTGATAGACGACGTGATCTCCAGGCGCAGCGCTGAACTCCCGGATCGACTGGTCCGGTTTCCCAATTTCAAAAATCGTTGTCGTTTGGCAGTTTCCCGCCGCGACCGCCAAGGCACAAAAAGCAACAAGCCCTGCCAACATCCTGAACGCCTTCATTTCCATCCGATTCCTCTTTTGTGATTGTGAGCTCGATCGGTTTGCTCTGCGCGTTGAACCGTTGTTCTAAAGTAATTGTTGCTTGCCAGGCGCCGCCCAATATCGTACCTGAACAAAAAGCGCAGCTCCGCGCGGTTCTCCGCGCCTGCGGTTCGAGAAAGCAATCACTCAGCGCATCACCATAATAGATTTTGTATCATCTCACGAACATGAGCAACCGGTCTCAAATTGTTTCCGCTGGCTTCGCTGAAAATGCGGTCCTTGCGTCATAAAGTAACTTCCATTCATTTCTCAAGCTCTTCGAAATCAAAAGATACTTATGGCGTGGCTTCAAACATGGGCCTCTGCACAACACACGATCCAGCGTAGAAACCGGTCACTCGAATCAGTTTCCCATCTTCATTATGCTTACCGCCTAAGTTATTGATAATGAATTGGATATCTATGAAATACCGATTTCTTGAAAACACCTTGACAAGCGCTAATCGCATTTCATAGCATTCCTTCGGCTTTAAAGACGGTTGAAAAGACCTCAGCATAAAAGGAGGAAACGCAATGTTTCTGTACTCGATTGCAAGCTATTGCTCAGTGATGAAAACGACTACAGGATGCAACCAACGCAAACGGAACCTCCGGGCGGCCTGGCTGTTCCGTAGCCTAACGCTCCTCGCGATTGCGCTGCTCGTGCTGGTTTCAGGCCGCGCGTGGTCGCAGGTGGATCAAGGCTCCATCACCGGTGTGGTGCAAGACACCTCTGGCGCTGTGATCCCGAATGCTCAAGTGACGCTTACCGACACGGGAACTGGCCTGGCCCAACAAACCAAGTCAAATGGCAGCGGCAACTACACCTTCTCACCCGTGAAGATCGGCCATTACACGATTTCCGCGACCGCCCCGAATTTTGAAACGACGCTGCAGGAGAATGTGACTCTCCATGTCGCTGACCAGCTCAATATCTCGCTCACTCTCAAGCCCGGCAAAGTGTCGGAGACCGTCACGGTAAACACTGCGCCTCCTCTGCTTCAGGATCAGGAGGCCAGTGTGAACCAGGAGATGGACACGCAAACCATCAACACCACCCCTCTGGCTGAGCGGAACTGGGTTTACATGGCCCAGCTCTCCACCGGCGTAGTGCCATCGTACGGCACACGCGGCGGCGGCCACGGCGATTACGAAGCCAACGGACAGCGAGCCGAACAAAATGACTACCGCCTCGACGGCGTCGACAACAACGTTGACATCGTCGACTACATGAACGGAGCGATGTACGCAGTTTCCCCGCCGCCCGATGCTCTTGCCGAATTCAAGCTCGACACCACAGCTTATAGCGCCCAGTACGGGCACTCGGCGGGCTCGGTGCTCAACGTGGCCCTCAAATCGGGCACCAACAGTTTTCATGGCGATGTGTGGGAGTACAACCGCAACACATTCTTCAACGCGGAGCAATGGAACGCGAACCCGTTATTGCCCCTCCCGCCGTATCACTTCAACCAGTTCGGCGGCACGCTGGGCTTTCCGATCATCAAGAACAAGCTGTTTTACTTTGGAGACATACAAGGCACGAGAATATCTCTTGGAGCTATTGCAGGCCCGTACGCCACGCCCACCCCGCGCATGAGGCAGGGCGACTTTTCCGAATTGCTCGACATTCAAAATACCGGCGGGTCCTGTCCGACGGTCCTTTACAAGCCCAACTCGAATACCGGCACCTATTCCTGCAGCGGCGGAAAGCCGACAACGCTGACCGGAGCTCTGCAACAGTACGGAGCCCAAGTGACGACCTCATCGAATGGGTACACCTACCCCGCGGGCCAGAACGTCCTCAATCCGGCCAACCTCGATCCCGTCGCGATGAACATTCTCAAGATGTATCCATTGCCAAATAATAACGGCTGGAACTCATCCAACAATACGAGTACGTCGTCACGCGGAACGATCTATAACAACCTGTTGGAGGTTCTGCCGACCTGGAGCAATATCGTGCAGTGGGACCAGCGCCTGGATTGGAATATTGCCGCGAAGGATAGGGCCTATACCCGCTACAGCTATAGCTACATGTACAACTCCCTGACGCCACCGCTTGGCACGATTCTCGACGGAACAACCGGGTTTGCCGGAAACCGGCAGCACTACATGTCGCAGAATTTCATGCTCGACGAAACGCACCTGTTTACGACGAGCCTCATTAACGATTTCCGCTTCGGCTACAACTGGGGCGACTACGAAAACCTCCATCCAAACAACATGAATTGCAACCTCGCCCCTTCGCTGGGATTGACCGGCGTCCCGTGCAGCGGCGCCGGCTACTACAAGAACGGCGGCCTGCCCGTGATCAACATCAGCGGCATTCAGGCTCTTGGATCCCACGGCAACGATCCTTCGGTCGAGCTCGAGAACATCTACCAGGCTCTCGACAACGTGACCTGGATCAAGGGCAACCACACGTTCAAGTTCGGCGTCAGCTTCCAGAACTTCCGTATCTACTTCCTGCAGCCGCCAAACCCGCGCGGCACGTATGGGTACAGCGGAACCTATACGGCCGTCACAAGCAGCGGAGGACCCACAGGTTTCGGCGTGGCCGACTTCCTCGTCGACCAGATGAACAACAACAGCATCACCACAGAGCCGATTGACAACATCGAGAACTGGTATAACTCGGTGTACGGCGAGGATACGTGGAAGCTGAATTCGAAACTCACCGTCACCCTTGGGCTGCGCTACGACTATAACCAGCCTACCGGTGAGATGGCGGGAGGATTCGCCAACTGGGTGACCCTCACACACGGATTCACCGTGGACAGCACCAAAGCCAACCAGGTGAACGGCATCGGAGCCGCGCAATATGTTCTACCGGCCAAGTGGCAGGGGAACTCGAGCGTCCTGGCCAGTAACTTCACAAGCCTGCTGGCTGCCAATAACGCCACCGTTCAGTACGACTCGAATGCAAGATTGTCCATCGGCCAAAAACTGAACTTCGCGCCGCGTGTCAGCTTCGCGCTGCAGCTCGATCCTAGGACTGTGATCCGCGCAGGCACAGGCGTCTTTTACGGCGCAACCTTTGGCTTGGGCTCCAACCCCAATATCGGCGGTAATTATCCCTTCATGGTTCGCTCCGGCCTGGGCGCAACAACTTGCGTGAACGGGAACGCTACGAACCAATCAGGCATCACGACCTACTGTCCGTCGCTCAGCCCCACCACCGCGGCAAGCTCGGTCGGAACGGGGCAACCTGGCTCGGCGCAAAACTACCCGACCTCTGGCCTTTACCAGAACCCGAACGATACCCTCGAAATCGGCATGTCAAACCAGATCAACGGACCGAGCGGCGTGAAAGGATTCATCAACTCGACGGTCATCAACGGACGCGACACTGAAATCGCAACGCCTTATGTCCTGAATTATGATCTCGCCATACAGCACGCATTCTCCAACAACCTTTCGGCGACAATCATGTATGTTGGCAACGTCGGCCGGCACCTGCCTACGTTGGTCAACACCAACGCCGCAGCGGCGCTGCAAGCGAATGGCAAGAACTCCACACTCGCTTGCTGGTTCCCGTCGATGGGATGCGGCAACCCTTGGCTGCACTACGGAGCTGAGAGCGGTTACAACTCGATGCAGGCCAAGCTGGAAAAGAGGTTCGCAAGCGGACTAAGCTATCTGGCAAGCTACACCTGGTCGCATAACCTGGATAACTCGATCGATCCGCTCGGCGGCGGCGCCAGCTACCGCATGTGGCAAATCATCCCCATCTCGCACGAAATCACCAATGCGAACTATGACGTGCGCCAGCGCTTCAGCTTCAATGGCTCCTACGCGCTGCCGTTCGGCAAAGGGCGTTCGTTCATGAACAGCGCGCCGCTGTGGCTCGACGAAGTCATTGGTGGCTGGACCAGCGATCTGACGTTCATCACGCAAACCGGAATCCCCTTCAGTGTGGGCGTAAACGGCATCAGCACTCCGAGCGGACAGGGAGCCACCCGCGCTTTTATCACCGGCGATCCGTATGCTGGAGGCGGCAGCCCGAACGCTACCAATCCGCAACTCACAAGCTGCCCGTCTCAGGTCAAGAACCGGACACACTGGTACAATCCCTGCTCCTTTAGCAACCCGCTTAATAGCAACCTGACTGCTAATCTCAGCAATGGCCTTGGCAACTTCCCGAAAGACTCGAGCGGCAACCAGCTTCCGATCAGCGACGAAGCGACAGCCATCCAGTATCTCGGCCCCAAGTCGAATTTGGTCTATGGTCCCGGCCTGAACCGCTTCAATATTGGCATCTCGAAACAATTCACCACGTTCCGCGAGCAGTACCTGCAATTCCGCGCAGAAGCCTTCAACCTGTTCAATCACCCATCGCTGGCCAATCCCAGTAACACAGGGCTGGCGACAACAACGGCCGGGCAAATCACTGGACCGGTCAGCCTCCAGTCCAATGTGCCCGACGCCAGGTTCTTCCAGCTTTCGGCCAAGTACGTGTTCTAGTCTGACTTCTCTTGCGCCGGAAAAACAGATGCTATTGAGGCCGCCCTGCTTGCGGGGCGGCCTCATAGTGAAGAATCGCAATCGCTATCACGAAATGGGATCGTCAGAAGTTGAGCCGCTCGAAATCACCCAAACGGAAATGTGTACCATTTTGTGTACTACGAATTCGTGTTTTTTCCCCGCCAGTACCCGCCAGCAAGCTCTCCGGGCAATGAAAAAGCCCGCTGGAATCGCGGGCTTTGGCTTCGAATCTCTGGTAGCGCTACCGGGAATCGTTTCTCGCCGGTCCCGGATTTCTCATTATTAGTGGCAAAATTACGCTCCGTCAAGAGCTTGCGACCGGATGCGCGATTTTCGAAATTCCGGCATTAATGGGATTTCTTCAGGTGGGTTTTCACGAAATGTAGGACAAAGTAGTACAAATCTTACCTTCGACTAATCGGTCTGTGTCCCTCTATAAACAAGGAGCAGGAGCAACAAGAAGACGTGCACATAGGCCTCTTTGCATTCAAACGGCAGTGGTGAATATCCGCGAGGTGATGGCCCAGCCGACAGGCCGGAGAAATACCCGGCCAACGCGATGTTTTTCTTCGCGTTGCCTTCGACTCGTGGTGCGGAGACGGACAGCAACCGCTTAACAGGTGTTCTCCGATGGAGTGGGCTGGATGATTGCCTGGAAGACAACCCGCACAGAGTTGGAGAATCCTGTCGGCATGTAAGTCATCCGCAGAAATAGCCAAGGGGTTCCATCTTCCACAAGGGCCGGAGACCGGCACAGCGTCACAGTGTGCGAAGCTGCATGCCGCGAGGAGGGCCGCCGCCCTGTGGTTGGGCCGGACCTTCGGACTCATTGGAATGAGATCGGAAAGTAGAATTTTCGATCGTCAATCATTTCCGACCGAAGACTGCGATAAATCAGGGGTCTGAGGTGCTGGATGAACATGCCAAACTCGTACTTCGAGACCGGCTCCGCTGTCTGCCGCGGATCAATGGTCACGGCAATCCGATGAGGAACTCTCGGCTCTGCTTGCTGGGCTGAGGCTGAACCGGCGCACCCAAGACAAAGCGCCGCGGCGGCGAAGAGTGAAATTCGAAGCTTCATTGAGCACCACCTGTCTTTCCTTCTGATTCTCACGTTGAGACAAGGCTCTGGCCTCGCCGTTAGTGACATGCCCCTTTTCGGCGGGCATCAGAAACCGTCTCTCGTTTCCCAATTCACGTACATCAGAATCGAAAAATACGTGAAACTATCAGCGCACCACCCTATTCCAGGCGCGTCTACATTCTCACGTCATCCACAATTTCTTGAAGTGTTCTCAAATGGTTGGAGAGATAGCGGTATTGCTTCCTGTCAATTCCCTGATTAAGATGGACCGGGCATTGCAATGAGGTTCAGCATTGAGAAAATCCTTCTCAAGAAGATCGGTAATTGCCGGTGCGGCCACGGCGTCGGCCCATTTGCTCTTTGCCGCTCGTCTCAAAGCTTCGATTTTGAATGAGATTACCGGGTTGTCGCCGCTTTCCGCCAGTCCCGGCCTTCTCGATCTCACCCTGACCGCGATGAGCGCGGACGCATTGCGCATCGGAATTGCACCGGCAACTGCGTACGCTCATGACCACGAACTTGGTCTGGTCGACCGTCCGTGGCCGGCTTCGCTGGAGCGCTCCGGGCCTGTTCGCGCGCGAACAATTCCCTGGGGGCGATACACCATCCGCATCAGCGTTGATCCTCTTTCCATCAACGTTCTCGAAAACGGGCGAGTCCGTCAGGCCATCCAGTTCGAAGAAAATAGTACAAATATTCATTTCTCTCTCGATGGCCCGATCTTCGGAACCGGGACCGGAGCCGACAAAATGGATCGACGGAGCACTAGAGAAGGACTCGTGAACGGCCAGGTGCCTCCCGACTATCGGACGTTTGGTGCGCGTGTGCAACTCCCGTGGGTGGTCAGTCCCAACGGTTGGGGAATCCTCATTGGCCAGCCCCAGGGCACTTTCGAATTCACGCAGAATGAAGGCATCTTCCGAGGCGTTGAAGCCACCTCCACGCGCAATGTATTCCTGCTTTTAGGAAGCAGCACCTCCGATGTTCTCCGCGAGTATGCTCGCCTCACCGGCTTTCCACACATGCCGCCCCGCTGGGCCCTGGGATATATGCAATCACACCGCACTCTCGCGAGCCGCGAAGAAGTGCTGGACGTTCTGCGAACGTTCCGTGAAAAGAAACTGCCCTGCGATGCCGTCATCTATCTCGGCACAGGGTTCTGTCCGTCCGGTTGGAACATTGGTCACGGCTCCTTCACTTTCAACGAAAATGTCTTCCGCGACCCGCCTCAGATGATTCGGCAGATGCACAACGAGCACTTCCAGGTCGTCTTGCACGTCGTGCCTCCGGGCGACCTCCACGGCAGTATTACGGATAACGGTAGTGCCTCGCAGTCACCCGGCGACGCGGTTACCTATTGGCAAAAGCACGCCGCGTTGCAAATGATCGGCGTCGACGGATGGTGGCCCGACGAAGGAGACAAGTTCTCTGTCTATGTGCGGTTTGACCGCAATCGCATGTACTATGAAGGATCGCGCCAGACCGTACCCGATCGCCGGCCGTTCGCGCTTCACCGCAATGGCTATATCGGGCTTCAGCGATATGGCTGGCTTTGGTCCGGCGACACTGCCAGCACTTGGCGCACATTGCGCGCGCAGATCATGGTTGGAATCGCGGCGGGGCTCTCCGGAATCTCCTATTGGGGCACTGACATCGGCGGATTCGCGCCCACGCCCGAACTCACACCTGAACTTTATCTGCGCTGGTTTCAGTGGGCCGCGTTCTGTCCATGTTTTCGTGGCCACGGGCGCGCCTGGCATCTGCGTCTTCCGTGGGGCTGGAGCACGGGAGATCCCGGACCAAAAGAGGTTGAAGGCGACTGGGTTGCGTCGTGGCCGCCGGTAATCGACCTCCACCGCAATGATGTGGAAGAGATCTGCCGCAAATACCTCAACCTCCGCTATCAGCTTTTACCGTATCTCTATTCGACCGTGTCACAAGGCCACGAAACCGGGCTTCCTCTCATCCGTGCCTTGAGCATCGGTTGGCCGCGAGACGACAAAGCAGTCGCCTCGGACGACGCCTACATGTGGGGCGACCAGTTTCTGGTGGCGCCCGTATATGAAAAGGATGCGAAGGTCCGCAACGTTTATCTTCCGCCGGGAGAATGGTGGGACTTCTGGACCAGCGCACGTCTCACCGGCGCGCATACTTTCTCGCGCCCGGTTGACCTTGAAACATTGCCTCTATTCGTCAAAGCTGGCGCAATCGTGCCCTTCGACCCCATCAGGCAATTCTCTGGTGAAGCGGTGAGTGAACCTATCACGCTCCGCATCTACCCAGGAGCTGATGGCCGATTCACCTGGTACAACGACGACGGTACGAGCTATGCGCACGAACATGGAAAGTTCCTCCGGGTGGAATGTGTCTGGCAGGACTCGGACCGCCGGCTCGCTCTCAAACCCGACCCGAAGGGCCTGAACTCTCTTCCCGAGACGATCCGGATCGAGCTCGCAGACAGTAAACAAAGCAAAGTGATAGCGCTTCCACGCAGTGGAATTTCCCTGATCCTACCTCGCTAGTCTTACACTCACGCTGGCACAAAGGACCGGGCATATTGAGTCGATGGATTAGACCACCCTTTTTGAGATTGCGTAATACGGCTGGGTTGAAAGCGTCGCATTGAATCCGGGATAAATCCAGACGGCTTCGCTCGGGCGCTCCAGTGCGAAGCAGTACTCGAGCGGAGGCAGCGAGTTGCTCGCCAGCGAATCACCTTGGGCGCAAGGAGCGTGTCTTCCGTTCAGTCGTTAGTCTCTGACATTTTGGTACTAGGCGCCGGCGTATTGGCGCTGTGCATGCAGGCCAAGGCCAACGATTCGATGTTTCCTGCTCTACCGGCCGCCGCAAACAGCGTTGGATGGCAAGGTAATTACTTCGTCGTGAATGGAAAGCCAACCATTCTGTGGTCTAGCTCCATTCACTACGCGCGCATTCCACGGGAACAGTGGCGCGAACGCTTGGTAGAAGCCAGGCGTGCCGGCATAAACACGATTCAAAGCTATGTTTTTTGGAACGCGCATGAACCTCAAAGCGGTGTCTTTGATTTCAACGATAATCTCGATCTCGATGCATGGTTGTCGACTATCGAAGAGGTTGGCCTCTATTCAGGAATACGCATGGGTCCGTATTGCGGATCGGAGTGGCTGCATGGAGGCACCCCGCAATGGATCGCCGATCAGCCTGGAATGCAGATTCGCAAGATGTACACGCCGTACATTTCCGAAGTAGATGTGGAGTGCGCGAAAATTCTCCCAATTCTTGCCAAACATCAGATTCACAAGGGCGGCAGCCTGCTGTTCGTGCAGCTCGAAAACGAATTTCCCGGTTTCCCAAAAGTGGCAGGAGGAACCGACGACCCGAGCGACGGGTAGCTGCGGGGCCATGATCTTCGACAACGAACACCGCATGGTCAACGTTCCTGGGGACGAAGTGCGAAAGATCATCCTGAGCTGATCAACCGCTCGACCACTTCTCCGCGGCCTGCCGGCCATCTGCGACTGTCCGTCGAATCGATGCGATTAATTTCATGCAGGCGCTGCAACCTGCCGCTTCAATCACAACTGAAGTTTTGCGCGTCGTTCGTATCTCCATGCCCCGAGTATTGGGCGTGTTTTGGATAGGCGCACAAGGGCCGGCTTCGGCCAGGAAAAGCCTTCCCCGTAGCAATCACGGATTCAGGCGCGATCCCTTTCTCGACCCAGTTCACGACTGCGCCAAGCATGTCGAATTGGTCGAGCGCAGGCCCTCCTCCACAGTGGCGCATCCCCGGCACAAGGAACATTTCACTCCACTCAGCGACCTTGTCTGCACCTCCGTTCGTTGCCGCAAGGGATCGAAAGTACTCGAGCGTGTCCAATGCCGAGAACCAGGGATCGCTGTCTCCATGGAAAAAGATGATCTTGCCGCCATTCTCAGAAAACGTCGACAGATTGGTCGATGCCGGCTCAACCAGCGGATCGGAGGCATGCAGAGCTTCTTTGTCGACATCGATCTCGGTCGCGGTCGGATACGGACCAAAGAGGCCGTTAGCGCCAAGAGCGAGAAGCCCTGGATTCGAACCGGTCTCGGCGATACCTGTGTCATAAAGGAATCCTGGGTACACTTGCATGCCGTGCGAGTTTTGGGGTCCGGCAAAAGCCTTTTTTATGGCCGCAATCTTCTCTGGCGCAATGCAGCCTTCGCTCTGGCCGTTCTTGCAGACCAGCACCGCCGGATCGAAGTCGCAGCCCATCGGATCGGAAATCATCCCGTCAGCCACTCCGTCCTTTGCGTCGCAGCGATTCACCAAAGCATCCATAAACAGCTTGCGATCCCCGTCGGTGAGGAACTTATTAAGCTGCGGCTTTCCCGACGCGTCTTTAGGCGCAGCTTGGTTGTACGCCACCGGAACCCATTTGCCGATGGCAAGATTCGAGAGACCGGTGCGCATCGCCGGATCACCGGAGACGATGCCATTAAAAACCGTCGGATAGCGCTGTGAGAGAATCATGCCTTCGCGCCCGCCTGTCGAACAGCCAACAAAATAGGAGTGCGCCGCAGCCTTTGCGTAGTACTGCGCGATGATCTTCTTTGCTACTCCTGCCACTTCCGCGTTGGCCTGGTACGCAAAATCGAGATAGGCCTGCTGATCGCGCATGAAGGAGAAATCGAAGCCGCCGTTCCTGGCTTTGTGCCCCGTATCTGTGCTCGCCACAACAAATCCACGCGTCAAGGCTGGCTTGTCGCCCGCGAACGATGCTCCCACCGGGTAGGCCACTATGCCATTGCCACCCCCGCCTCCTTGCATCATGAAGTCGCCGTTCCAAACTGCCGCTTCGGGTAGTGCCAATGCGAAATCTATGCCGAACTCTTCGCCACCTGCGCCTTTGCGCCGGTTGATTACACCATCCACAAGGCAGTGCGCAGGCAATGGGCCAATGCTTGGAGCACCGGGATACCCGGGCGGAAGAATTGTGCCAGCCGGGATTATGGCCGTCTTTGTGATCTCGAAGCCATCAATTCTCAGGCGGGCCAGATCCGCACACGAATCTGCCGATCGTGCTCGAACAGCACCAGAAGCACACGCGGCAGCCATGAGCAGAAGCAAGAGCCTGACGCGAATCAAGAGGGCCTTCTTTCTCAGGGCAGGCGGTTGATACACCATACCGCAAAACAGCGCGCCGGAGATCGAGGCTGGCCGAGAGGTTAAAGCCTCCCGGACCAGCAAGGATCTCCGGCAAGGAGAAATCACGTTCAATTCATCAATCGACAACTTTACTGCTGCTGCGAACTAGAACTGGTACTTCGCCGCAAGTTGCAACTGGCGCATGGCGGCCGTGCCACCGATGCGGCCAAAAGTAGAGGAATTGTAGGTCAAAGTCGGAAGGCTCCAGTTCGGGTGATTGAGAGCGTTGAACGCCTCAAAGCGGATCGCCAATTGGTGCTTCTCGTTATATGGCATGTTGAACACCTTATGCAGAGATGCATCGAGGTTGGTAAATCCCGGGCCAACGATGGTACCGCGGGACAGCGTCCCGAAGTAGCCTGCAGCCGCCGGTGTATAGGCGGCCTTGTTGAGCCAAGTATTGAGCGATCTGGAACTGCCGGTAAAGTACGGGCTCGTCCCGGTTGGATTGGGCCGGTCGAAGTTCCCGCCTGCAGCCGCGATAGACGCGTTGTCGTATCCGAGTATGACAGTCCCGGCCTGGCCGGTCTGGTGGGTGAAGATGCCACCGATCTGCCAGCCGCCAATTACCGCATCCAGCCCTTTGTTATTCACCGGCAACAGCTTGCCGGGGCCGATGGGCAATTCGTAAAGTGCCGAGCCGACGAAACGGTTGCGAATATTGAACGCGGAAGGGCCGTACTCGCACGGGATACACCGGTTGTTCTGCGGGAATAACTCGTCGTTGCCCTGGCTACGAATTCCGCTGGTGTCGTCGAGAGATTTGCCGCGGGTGTACGAGGCGTTCACGTTCAAGCCTTTGCTGAAGCGCCGAGTGGCCTTCACGCTGAACGCGTGGTAGTTGCCGCTGCCCCAGTCTTGCACATATTGGATCCCGCCCATGTTCGCGAACGGGGTCCGCGAAGCGACGGAAGTAGCGGTGCCGCCATTTGTGTATCCGTATGGATTCGCCACGTTCGCATTGATGAATCCATAGAGATGTTTGCTCTCTGCGCCCTGGTATCCGAACTCGAACGACCAGTCTTGACCGACTTGCTTCTGGACATTCAAGAGGAACTGCTCGCTATACGTGGTCTTGTGCTCGAGAGCATCCACGAAAGCGGTGGTGGAGGCAGGCAGATTGACGGTTGTACCACCGCTGCCGCCCGGCGCCGCGTTGGCCCAGGTCAGGTTGGAATTTCCGTAGATGTTCGTGGTCGAGTCTGTATTTGTGTACGTGACGCGCCCAGCGATGTTGCGCGCCATGTCAAAGTACGCGTTGCCGATATCCTGGCTGTAGAAGATGCCATAGCCAGCGCGAACCACGAGGGTTGGTTTCAGCGAGTAGGAGAGGGCCAGGCGCGGTGCGAAATTCAGGTAATGGGTATCGAGGAGCGGGCCATTGGGCAAGGTCCCATTGCTGCAGACCGGCGGCGATCCAAGACCTGAGGAAGAGGCCGTCCAATTGATGGCAAGGCCCTGATACACATTGGCAGGTGTACAGCTGCCCTGGCGGACGTAGAAGGGCCATTGGCTCTGCGGGTATGTCGAGGATGTATCGGTGATCTTCGGCATGACCGGAAGGTCCACAGTGAAATTATTGCCGAAGGTATCGTTCCACGGAGGCGTCAGCTCGTACCTGAGACCCGCTGAAATCGTCAGATTAGGCAGGATCTTGTAGGTGTCGTCGGCGTAGTAAGCTTGCACGTTACGCACGTAATTCGCATATGCCACGGCCACCGCAACCACTGACTGATAAAGATCGCCGAGCAGGAAGTCAGCGAACGCGTCGCCCCCAGAGAGCGTGGCGCTTCCGACTGTGCCCGATTGCAGGGCGGTAGCAAGGGGCTTGGCGAAGAACTGCCCACGCGAGAACTGATTGCCCAACTGGTTGAAGGTCTGCCGGTTGTACTCAAAACCGAAGCGGAACGAATGCTTGCCCTTCACCCAGGAAAGGTTATCGACAATCTCCCAGGTTGGATCGGTTACAACGTAGGGGCCATCGCCGCCGATATCCCCAATTTCCTGCCAGATGGACGGTGTTGTGCCTGTCGGTCCCGTGCTGAAGCTCACATCGGGGATACCCCACGTGGAGGGGAGGCCGCCTTTGAGGTTCGGGATCGCGACGGCATCAACCACGTCGTTTGTGTATGCCGATAACAAGCCGAGGGAGTTGAAGAAGTGGCTATAGCCAAAGCGTGCTTCGTTCACGATGTGGGGCGTAAAGGTCCACGTGTTTGAGCCCATGTACTGGTAGTACTGGGTAAAGATCTTGCTGCCCGCTCCCATGAATCCAGTCGATAGGATGTCTTCGTTCCCCGAGCTGTAGCGGAAGGCGTACTGCGACCTTTGCGACTGGATGAAATCTCCGCGGACGGTCAAGCCCTGGCGATCCTGTGGTCCCGTGGTGGGGTACGCGTAGTTCGCGACCTGTTTTCCGCCTGAGTAGAACGGTGTCGTGCTTGACCCCAGGTATTTCTCCAACGCCGTGGACGGCGCCGCGATTCGGCTGGAGCATATGACATTCAGATGGCCATTGCAGGAGATCTGCGTCTTTCCAAAGCCGTTGACGTCTCCCGTCGCCGGATCGTAGATGGTCACCGGAGCCCCGGATGCGATGGTGAAGCTCGAGAAATCGCCGCCTGCTATGGCTGGGGAGGGCACAGTTGCAGAGCCCTGACCAACGGTGCGGATCTTCCTCCACTCGTCGTCGACCATGAAGAAGAATTTGTCTCTGCCGTTGTAAATTTTGGGAATCCTGATGGCTCCGTCAAGCTCGAATCCATAGTCGTTCCACTTGTAGGGGTATACCTTCGCAGGAGCGGCGTTGTAGGGGAACCAGTAGGGATTTGCGTCCGCAGTGTTGTTGCGGATGAAATCGTACATGCTGCCGTGGTAGGTGTTGGTGCCGCTCTTGCTGAGCACGTTCACCTGTGATGCCTCGTGGCCGAACTCAGCCGGATAGACGCCCGTCTGGACCTTGAACTCCTGGATGCCGTCCAGTGAGGGCAGGCCGACATACGTGACGAAGTCAGGATCGGTATTGTTCAAGCCGTCGAGGGTGAAATAGTTCCACATGATGCGTTGGCCGCCGACCGAGATCGACTGGCTGCCGCGATCGCCGCCGAGGCGGCTGCCTGCCTGGCCAGCGCCAGGAGAAACCGTGTTGACGTTGGACGAAAGAGCTACCAGTGACAGGTAGTTTCGGCCGTTCAGCGGCATCTCGTTGATGGCCTGATTCTCGATCACGGTGCCGAGGGAGGCGTTCTCAGCCTGAAGCATCGCGCCTGTGGCTTCAACCGTGACCGTCGCGGTCACGGCTCCCACCTGCATCGTGAAGTCCTGGCGCAGCGATTGCTGCACCTGCAGTTCCAGGGCTTCGCTGGTTTCGGTCTTGAAGCCCGTGCGCGTTACCTGAATCTTGTAGATTGCCGGCGGAACGTCGGGAAATGTGTAATCGCCCGCGCCGGTGGTGACCGTGGAGCGTTCCGCGCTGGTACCCACATTGGTTAGCGTGACGTTCGCATCCGGAATCACAGCGCCCGTCGAATCGGCGACGTGTCCTGAAATTACGCCGGCGGTCTGTGCAGACAACCTGGCGGCCGACGACATTGCAAGGAAGAACACAAAAATGAAGCAGACTATGGAAGAACTGCATCGTCTGAGCACGGTGAAGGTACTTTTTGCGATCGGTCCTCGACCAAACGATTCCTCTGTGCCCTGGGAATTTGAAGGGAGAAACGGCGCAACGCGTCCATTTCCTGATGCATCATGATTGATCAACATTGTCGACCTAGCCTCCGCTGCAAAGAGCAGCCTCGTTCGAATTCATTTAAGACCCAGCCCCCACCATTCAATCGGGGGAGCTAAATCGTATCGGTTTCGGTTAGATTTTACTGATGCGAAAGTGAAAACGGCTTGGGTGGCCTCGCGTAAGCACCACCAGTTCAACCCACGCTGTTCGATCGTGGAGAAAACGCTTACCGGCCTGGATCAGACAGACGTGGTCCCGACTCCTTCCGTTAATCGATTTACTGGCAAAGCAACCGAATCCTAGACCCAGGAAAGCTGGACTAGCAAATCTTATTTTTCGAAGGGTATCTATCGAATTTTTCGATGTTTGATGCGGCGTAAGGGAATTGTATCGTTCGGCACGCGAGCGGACTTAGATCGGCGGACTGACGAAGTCACCGAATTCCTGAATGCATCGGCATCGAGCTCGTGGCAGCTTCGCTGAAGGCCTTCATTAGGGCGATAAACAACCATCCCGATGCGCCGAGTGCTGCGATGGAGGCCCCGGCGTTCGGAGCTCAGTTTCAGCAGAGCTACCTGAAAAGTCTTGGAGCGAAGTCAGCCAGGGCCCGCCGCCACGACAGCCACTCATGCGCAGTTCCGGGAGACTCAAAGTACACATTGCTGATGCCGGCCTGGGTTAGTTCATCGCTGAATTGCTTTACGCGCGGCCCTTCCACTGATCCGGTAGACAAAAACAGCACCTTGACCTTCCCATTGAAGGCCGCAGGATCAGCAAAAGCGCCGCCGCAGCTCGTCTTCGGGTCGAACGGGCCACCGAAGGAGCCGCAATTTCCGCTCAAGCCGCCCAGAAAGGCAAATTTGTCGAGATTTTGAAGACCCGTGGTGAAGGTCTGCATTCCGCCCATCGACAGGCCGGCCATCGCTCGGTTTTCGCGGCCCGGCGCGACCCGGTAGTTCTTTTCGACCATGGGAATCAGATCGGTGACCATCATCTCAGTGAATGTCGTGCTCAGCCGAAACGGCGGACGAGCCGGCGAAGCGCCTCCGGCCGGCCGCTGTGCGCCTGGACCCGCTCCTGGCACTCCCGGTGCTCCGCCTGGGGGCGCCTGAGGCTGAGGCACCGCCTGCGTCAGTGCGCCGCGTGCGTTGTAAATCGTTCCATCCTCACCCGGTTTCACGGCGTTGAGATTGTCCATGACGATCAGCATCGGCTTGGCCTTGCCCACGGCGATCAGGTTATCCATGATCTGGTCCACGTGCCCCTGGAAGGTCCAGCCCAGCTCGTTTTCTCCCCAACCATGCAGAAGGTAGAGAACCGGATATCGTGCTTTCGGATTTATCTCGTAATCGGGAGGAGTGTAAATGAGGCAACGGCGCCACTGTTGCGTCACCGTGGAGAAATACCACTGAATCCGAACAATGCCGTGGGGAACGTTTTTGTGGCTGTAGAAATCGGCGTCGGCCGCTGGAATCTCGATGGCGCTGCTCCACTCTCCGCTGCCGAAGAATGTTTGCGTGGCCGGATCGGAAACAGAGGCGCCGTCAATGTTGATCATGTAATAGTGAAACCCTTCCACGAGCGGCGTGGTCGTGACGTACCAGAGCCCGTCCGCTTCTTTCGCCATGTCGAATCCGGTGCCGACACGGACCCGCACCTTCTGGGCATCAGGCGCCGCCACACGGAACATGGCGCGGTGATCCGGAAAAACGCAGGGGTACGGAGCTCCTGGAATATTCAGCTCGGACGGCTTACAGTCGGCCGGGGGTTGTGCCCAACAGATTCCCGAAGCCAAAAACGCGAGAATCATCGCGGTTTTTTTCATAGATCTCCTTTTATGCGAGCGTTTTTCGCGCGAACTAGATTTACGGTTGTTAACCAGCAAACGCTTTCTCGATGCCAAACTTTTACAGGGTTTCTTCGCGAATGTCAACGGATGGCCGAAGACCTACGGCATATACTCCGCAATAACGCAGTCGATCATGTTGGCGCAGAAAATGACATGCGGGCTGGCTGTCTCATCCGATTGCAATGCTGCTGCTCAAAAGAAATCCCTGCACCTTGCGAATGAGACAAAATACCGGTCGGGCGCAGGTTCGCGACGGACATCAATCTCATTTGGCCAGGCGGTGATAGAGCGCGGGATCGAATTCTTCCAGTCCGGTGATGCTGTGCAGATGGTTGACTGAAACCCATGGCAGCCAACTGCGATGGGTTCCGAAACCTCTGTTCATCGCCATCCCCCAGTGTTCCTGCTGCCAGCCAGGTCCCAGCAGGTCGTATGTGCGCCCCGGCAGAGCCAGCATGCTCTTGGTGTCGAACAGAAGGATCCGCGCGACATCCAGGTAGTGCGGGTCTTTCGTGTCCTCATACAGCCGAGCATAAGCAGGCGCCGCCCAATCCAGGTACTCGTCCACGCCGCCAGGCCCGCGTGCTGTAATCCCCTGTACACCTACGGTGGGCACACCGCGTTTCCAGTTCAGATCAGAGTCGATGGCGCCGAGCGGCATGGGTACGTTCCAGATCCAGATCCAACTCTCGGTGTAATTTCCCGCCGCCTTTGCGCGTTCCAGCCACTTAGGCTCTCTGGTGGCGTCGTAGAGATCCAGGAAAGCCTCCAGGGACAACATGCCAGCTTCCTTGTCGGTGATATTCGGATTGTCAGTAGTGCCGCCGACGAATACGCCGCGGCTTCCGTAGTGATCCCAGACGTAATCCGCGGCCCTGATCGCCGCTTCGATGTAACGTTTTTGCCCTGTTTCCTGGCTCAATTTCACCAACATGGGTACGGGATTGTAACTGCTCGTTCCGGAGACTTCCATCACCTTTCCGGTGCCACCTTGCCAACTCCTCGGGAAGGAGCCATCTTCTCGCTGCTGCGTAAGCAGCCAATCGCCAAACTGCTGGCACCAGAGCAGCCAGTCTTGATGTTCGCGTCCCTGCCGCTTTTCGCGGCGATACGCGTCCAGAAGCGTGCGCATGCCCTCCGACGGTCCTCTGAGAGTCATGGTGTCGCCGGCCCAGGAATCCGCCTTCCCCGTCCACAGGTTGAAGCCTTCCCCCGCGGGAGGCGACATCGGCACCAAACGAATGAAACTGTCGATAATTGCCAGTCCATGCTTCCGCATCTTCTGACCGCGTGGACTTAAATCGCGATCTGCCTCGATCAACAATTGATCGGCCACTTCAATGCCCTTGGAAACGAAACCCATGATCACCTTTGGCCATTGCTCCAATTCGTTCGCGTTGGGGTCAACATCGACGCCCAGTGGGCGGGCCCACGCCGCCAACTCGGCGCTCTTTTGCGGGTTCAGTTCGTGAGCCGTGACCGGCGTGTTGGCCGGGAGGCGCGGTGGGGCCGGGAAGGAATTGCGATAGCGGCTCCAATTGCGGTAGGAACCGGGATTCCCCGTGACGGCATCGAAGAGAAACGGAACTCCGGCGCGGTCGTCCACGCTGAGGACATGGCCGTCAAGATGGTCGGTCAGCACGCGGCGGACGACTTCGAGGTCCAAGTGCATCGCAGGCGGCTTCAGAGTCTCCCACGCCCAGCGCCATGCATCGCGTTCCATGCCCGGGAAAGATACGCCTTGCCCGAAACGGAATCCCACCTGGTAACTCTGCGAGAATCCTGCCTTCACAGGGTGATAACGGCGCCGCACGACAGGAACGGGTGAGGTTTGAAACCCTCGAGTGAATTCGCTGGTCGTGCCTGGGAACCAGAAGCCGAACTCGACACCACCATCGGGAGCTTCACGCGCGCCCAGAGCTCCAAACTGAATGCGCTCGTCGATCACGGGTGTAGTGGCAGGAGCGGTGGTCTCCGCCCAAGTGGTGTCGCCGCGCGGCACCATGTCCATCACCGCCGCCCAACGACCATCGCGAAATGAGAGGGCGAAGAGCGGTGCGGACAATTCGTCTTCCCGCAGCGCAAAGCGCCTGGCGCGGTCATTCAAAACACCTCCAGGGGAGTTGTCGCCGTCGTAGGTTGGGTCTCCGTAGAGAACGCCCGGAGCGAAACAGTCCGCGTCCGACCAGGTGATTTCAGACGTAGTTGCAAGCCGGATCGCTGAATAGAACCCGGCGTTCTCTTCAGTGCCGGTCACGGTCACGGTCCGGCTGAGCAACAAGACATTGCCCGAAACCTTCCACCGGTCGTCGATAACAAATGAGGCCTCGCCCCCACCTTTCACCGTTGCCCTCGCGACAACTACACCGGTTTCCCGATGCACTAACTTGTAGCCGGCGGCACGCTGGCCCACGTTGTCGTTTCCGCGATAGACCTCGATCTGCGCGGGCTTCGGTTGCGTCAGGCGCGGCACAGCGTTGCCGGAGATTTCGATACCCCAGTCGCCGGTGCTGGAGCGGACGAACGCGACCACTGCGCCGTTCGTCAGCCGGCCGAGTTCCATGCGATTTGCCGTGTTCGCGACCGCCGGCTCGTGCTGCGCCGGCGTAGAAGGCGCTGTGAACAGCGACGCGACCGCACCAAGCACTACGGACCGAACTATGAAGGTTGCGGAACGGATCATGATGGGAAACTCCCCGCAGACGACGCCCAATTGTAGCTCTCGCGCGCTCGTCCCCCTCGTCGGCAGCAGGGACTGGAAGATTGCAGACGAGTGCAATGGTGCCTCCGCGAGTTGATCCGGACCGGGATCGATCCGCGGTGGTTTTGTGATCGTGGATGAGAGTCTTCTTCCTCAATGAGTCGCTTTACAAGTGCGACTGCACGCGATAAGCTGCCTGCTTGGCAAACGCTTTCTCTCGCGGGCTTCGGCTCCTGAACCTGCAGCAGAACGCAGTCATGGTTCGTCGCACGCGCAGCAAGTCTTTCAAGTGAATGCACATTGATTCCTGGCGCATCACTCCTGGCGGCTCCTGATCAAAGGAGATTGAATACATGAATCTCAGACACGTTCTTCTCGTAGCCGCAGGTCTCCTGCTGTCGCTGGATGGCAGTGCTTTTGCGCAGGGGTCATTTCCCGCACCTCCCGCCCTCAAGCCCTTCCCGTTTGTCAGCCCGCTCTTTGGCGATGACATGGTTCTGCAGCGCGGCAAGGTGGATAGCATCTGGGGTTGGTCGGATCCAGGGGACCGCGTGCGCGTACAAGTCGGAAATAAGACCGCATCCGGCGTTGCAGACGCGGATCACCGCTGGCAGGTGCAGATACGGCCGCCGAAGACGGGCGGACCATACACGGTGCGGATCATTGGCCACCAAACGGTGGAGTTGCACAACGTGATGGTGGGCGATGTTTGGCTTTGCACCGGCCAGTCCAACATGCTGGTCCCTCTTGGGGGTGCGCTCAACGGCGCCGATGAAGTAAAGGCGGCGAATTACCCCGATATTCGCTTCTTCGACTTGTTTGGGCATTCTGCTTACAATCACACCGGTTGGATTGCGGGAAGCTGGAAGGTCGTCTTGCCAGAGACGGCAGCGCGGGTTTCGGCGGTCGCGTATTACTTCGCACGCGAGGTCCAGAAGGATGTCCACATTCCGATCGGCTTGATCGTGGATGCTGTCGGCGGAACACCGGCGGAGGCCTGGACCAGCGCCGCCGCATTGCGTCCGCTCAAGGACTTCGACGTTCCGCTCGACTTGGTTGACCGGCTGGCCGGCGAAGGCGCGCCGGAATACGGCAACTACATCCAGCATTGGTACGATCAGTACGACATCGGGCTCAAAGGGAATTGGGCTGCACCGGACTTCGACGATTCGACCTGGAAGCCGGTCACACTTCCCGGCGGTTTCGCCGAACTCGGCGTACCCGACACACCGGCGTTGGCGTGGTTCCGAAAAGAGATCGACCTGCCGGATCCACTTCCGGCGGGCCGGGCCATGATGTTCCTCGGAATCATCGAACGCATGGACACAGTTTGGGTCAACGGGCAGGAGGCCGGCGGCAGCGCCTGGGTTGAGAATCCGCGCGTCTATTTCATGCGCCCCGGTGTGCTCAAGCCCGGACGCAACATCATTGCCATTCGCATTATGAAGACCAAGCCCGATGGCGGATTCATGAGCAAGCCCGAGGGCCTGCACCTCGTGCTTGGCGACAATAGCAATATTCCTCTTGCCGGAGCCTGGAAGGGCCAGCTGAGCGTGGATGCACGGCCGCCGCATCTGCTGCCCATCGGCTATCAGAACTGGCCTGTGATGCCGACGGTTCTGTACGAGGGGATGCTGAAACCCGTAGCGCCGCTGTCGATCGCGGGCGTTCTTTGGTACCAGGGCGAAGAAAACTCGACAAGAGCTTATGAATATCGCAAAGTTCTTCCGGCTATGATCGCCGACTGGCGAAACCTCTTCGGCCAGGGAAATTTTCCGTTTTACATTGTCAGTTTGCCCAGGTTTAAGCAGCGCAGCGCAACGCCGGTCGACGGCGACGAGTGGGCCGAAACTCGAGAATCGCAGGCAATCACCGCCGCTAGTGTTCCCAACTCTTGCCTGGCCGTAACGATTGATACGGGTGATCCTGACGACATTCATGCAAAAGACAAGCTTCCCGTAGGCCAACGACTCGCCTATTGCGCGCTGGCCAAGCACTACGGCAAACACGTTGTGTATTCGGGACCGACTCTTAAGTCCGTTGACCGGCTCCCAAGCTCCATCCGAGTGCACTTTGTGCACACCGACGGCGGGCTTGTGGTGAGAGGCGATAAGCTCCGAGAGTTCTCCGTAGCGGGCGAAGACCGGAAGTGGTATTGGGCCGACGCCCGCATCGACGGCAACACGGTTGTCGTTTCATCGCCATCGGTGCCTCATCCGAAAGAGGCTCGTTACGCCTGGCAATCCAATCCCGAGGCAACACTGTTCAACGGAGCTGGACTGCCGGCCGCGCCCTTGCGGACCGACACTTGGCCCGGCATTACACAGAACGTGCGGCCGTATTGATGGGGACGCAAATGGATGGCGGTTGCAAATGTTAATTGTCAAAGGTCAGATCTAACAGAGAATCCATCCGATGAACGCAGTATTGAAACGATGTGGAGGATCCATGCGAACTCATCGCTGTGAAATAGCAGTGCTCATTGCCATTCTCGCCCTGCCAATGGCTGCCCAGCGCCGCGTGCCTAAGGATCTGAGCGATACCAGAGGATTCAATTATCAATCTGCCGAGACCATCGGCCACGTTGAATTCTGGCTTCAATACAATCCAGCGGTCACGAAACGCGACCTGGACTACGCCAAACGGCTGCAGCTTAATCAGGTGCGAGTGTTCGTCCCGTACGCGGCCTGGGAGAGAGACAAAGAAGGTCTCAGAAAGAATCTGCTCGATTTTGTGCGGATTGCGCATGAGCGCGGCATCGGCGTCATGCCGACCATGCAGTACAAATTTAATGAATGGAAGGATAAGGCTGCATGGCCCAACGCGCGGCCGTTCGTTGCCGACCTGGTTGCCACTATCGGGAAGGAACCCGGCCTCGCGATCTGGGACGTGGAGAACGAGCCGGAGTGTTGTTCCTTGCCTCCTACTCCGAACAATCGGTTGCATATGGAACATGCGATGTACATGGCCAAGGTTTTCCACGAACTCGATCCTGTAACACCGGTAACGATCGGCGCGACGTTTGCGGAAAACATGATCGACATGGGCGACGCCGTGGATGTGCTCTCGTTCCACAACTACAGCCCGACGCGCGCGCAGATTCGCGCCAGCATTGCGAAAGCGAAAGAGTACGCAGAACAAGTTCACAAGCCGCTGATTAATACCGAGATCGGATGTATCGCGCGCGCAAACCCCTATGACGTCACGCTCCAGGAGCATATGCAAGCCCACGTCGGATGGTATATCTGGGAGTTGATGATCACCGGGAACTGGGGAACGGTGCACGGCGTCTTCTATCCGGATGGCACGGTTCGCGATCCGTCCATCGTCGCCGCGCTCCTCGGCTTTTTCCGCAACCGTGGAGCGGATGTGGTGGAAGATGTTCCAGACCGCGAGAACCATCTCACTGAAGCGGCAACGAAGAACAAGGCGTGGCTGGCAGACGCAAACCCGGATTGGGAGGCCGGCTTGGACTTTGCCGAAGTCTCGGCGAACCTTCTCGAGGCTGCTCAATTGTCGCCAATGCACAATCTGCCGACCAGGCAAGTGGAACTCTTGCGCAGCGGTCAACCGGACATACCTGCCTTGCGCTTGATGCTGGAGAAACTCACGTCCCTGCTCGAACCCTACAAGCTTCCACCTGGCGATCCGCGACGGTCGCGACCGCCTGGCTTTATTCGCTGAGATTCGCCTTCACGGGAACGTAATGGGGCAGATGATGAAGTTGGCTGGCCGAGGATTCGTTAACGAAATCAACTCTAAACTGCAACCCGCGCTCCCGACAGCTGTCACGCGCGATCGAACCGGCCGTCGCCTTGGAAGCTATTTGAGCACCACGCATACTTTGCCCCTTCAATGAAAGTGCCACTCTACGCTGGCCGCGGCCGGCGCACTCGGCTTCCGGCGCTGGATCACGGCTTGCGAAAAGGCAGGACACGGCATTAGTTTGTTTGTTGCGCAGTCATCTTCACTTATTGGGACAAATATGAAATCAAGGCAAAAACAGTTCGTCTCGCTTCCGGATGCGCCAAAAAATGAAACTCCCGGCCAAACCATGGATCGCCGGGGCTTTCTCCAGTACGCGGCAAGCGTAGGGGTGATGGTCGGTCTCGGTGAAAGCGTTTTCGGCCAGGCACAAACTGATGCCGCCGCCGGTACGGCCCAACCCGGCCGGAGGGCTGCGTCCACGGCCGCGCGCCTGCCCGATGGCGCCGAGTTTGTCTCCTGGGAACAACCGCTGAGATTTTCGAAGACCTACTACGTGGACAATCAATCCGCCAAGGCCAACGACAACGGACCCGGCACCAGCGCACGGCCGTTCCGCACCATCAACAAGGCCGCCCAGGTCCTCCAGCCTGGCGAACGCGTCGTCATCGCCTCCGGCATCTACCGAGAGTGCGTGCGCCCGATGCGAGGCGGTACGGGGCCGGCGCAGATGATCAGCTACGAGGCTGCTCCCGGGGCAAAAGTTTTCATCAGAGGCTCTGAGGTCTTGAAAGACGGCTGGCAGCAGGAATCCATTCCGGTTGGTTTTCGCGGCTTTGGAGGCCAGACCGGCCAGCCAGCAAATGACGTAACCGCATGGCGCCACGAACTCACGGGCGAGATGTCCCCCGATGGCTACCAGCCCTTCGCCCTGGCCAGCGTCGCGGGCAATTGGGAATGGCTCGATCCGAGATCGGTCGATATGGGTCCGTATTTCCGCCGCCGTGGATTGGTGTTTGTCGACGGCAAACCGCTGGAGCCGATGGAGCAGCTACGCGAACTGGCAATGCCGCATCTCGAACCCGAACCCGTGTTTACGACTCCACCCGTGTCGCAAAACGGTCTGCCTCCTCGCCGGCGCGGTGGACCGATCATGCAGGAGATTGGCGGCTCGCCCGATGCACGGTTCTGGGTGGAAGTCTCGGGAACGGCAATTCACGTCCGGCTGGCCTCGGGCACGCCTGCCGACCACTTGATTGAAATCACCACCCGCGAGCAGGCCTTCGTCCCTTCGCAAAGCGGGCTCGCCTTCATCCGGATCAAGGGAATCACCTTCCAGCATGCCGGCAACGTTTACCCGTTTCCGCAGTACGGAATGGTCTCCACCGCCGGAGGCAATCACTGGATCATCGAAGACAACACCATCGAATGGGCCAACGGTGTTGGCCACGACATCGGCAGGGACGGGGACAGTGGTTCCGCGCGGCAGTCTGGCACATCGCAGATCATCCGCCGTAACACGTTTCGGTATTGCGGCGTCGAGGGGATCGGCGGCATGGGAACCGTTGACACCGTCGTCGAGGACAATCTCATTGAGTGGTGCGGCTGGGCAGACGCAGAACGCGGTTGGGAAGCCGCCGGAGCCAAGTTCCACTTTGGCCGCAATCTGCTCTTCCGCCGCAACGTGGTCCGCCACATCCGCCATGCCAACGGAGTCTGGCTCGACAGCGGCGATGCCAACTGCCGCATCACCAGCAACGTGTTCGCCGACATCGTCACCGTCAGCGCCGCGGTGCATATGGAGATGAATCTGGAACCAAACCAGATCGACAACAACATCATCTGGAATGTTCGCAACGCCGAGCCGGGCACGTCTGGCCAGAGAGGATGTGCGGGATCGGGCATCTTCATCAATGCCACCGATCATCTGATCATCGCTCAGAATCTGATCGGCCGCTGCGACAACTCCGGTATTTTTGCCATCGCCCGTCCCGATCGTGCCCGGAGTGGAACCGCTTCAGAGAACAGGATCGATAACAATATCTTCGCCAGTTGCGGCAAATCAGCCATCGTGTTCCTCAACCAGAACAACCAGGCAGACGGTAACCTCTATGTCTCCATGCCCAATGGGTTCCTGGGCTTTTTCACCGGCGACTCGAAACAGTGGCTCGACTTGGCGGCCTGGCGCGAAGCGTACGGCTGGGACAAAAACTCAGCGGTGGGCGACATGCAGATCGACTTTGATGCTGACCGCCTGGAGCTGACGATGAGCAGCAGCCAGCCATTCCTGCAGGTGAATGTAGTCAATCACATTGAGAATGACATTCTCGGTAAGGCGACTGGAGAATCCAGGGCCCCCGGCCCCGTGGCCGACCCCGAAGCCAAGCGTATATGGCAGCTTGACCCTCGCCTGGTGGCTCCGACTGAGAACCAAGTCTGATAGATAACTGGCAAAGTGAACACCCCTGTCAGGGCAGGGGTTGAGGCACTCACCGGGATGAGTAACGATAAACGTTACGTTCCTGTCGGAACTGCCATTGTTCAGAGACGACACTCGGGCAGTTTCTGCTGATGGATTACATGCAGCGGAAATCGAAGACCATCCACTGAGGAAGCGCCACGCGATGCGGGCGCCCCGCGACACCAATGCCTCTGAGTTTGTCCCGCCGTTACCTCACTGCCGCTCAGCGCTTGAGTTGCGTGATCGCTCGCTCCAGCTCCGGGTCCGGCTTCAGACGCTCGGCTTCTTCGAGGTGATGGAGCGCGTCGGGGAGGCGGCCGGGGATGCCCGAGAGCGCCACGCCGAGGTTGAACTGCGCATCGGCAAAATCCGGCCTCAGGCGAACGGCGGCTTCAAAGTGGGCGATGGAATCGCGCTGACGTTCGGGGAAGCGAGAGAGTGCGACGCCCAGGTTGTTTTGGGCATCGGCATCGTTGGGGTCGATGCGCACTGCAGCTTCCAGTTCGTCGATGGCGCCGGAGGAGTCGCCAGCCTTGAGCAGCGCGATGCCGCGGCTCAAGCGGGATTCGCTCGAACCGCCGGCCTGGGCCGCGGTCAGATTGCGGCGAGCTTCATCGTAATTGGGGTCGAGCCGCAGCGCGGTCTGGAATTCCTCGATCGCTTCGGGCAGGCGTCCCGCCTGGGTGAGGGCGCTCCCCAGATTGTTGTGCGGGATGGGCGCATCCGGAGCCAGTTCGATGGCCTCCTCGAATTGCCCGATGGCTTGGGGTAGCTGGCCGCTCTTGGCCAGCGCACTCCCAAGATCTGTATGCGCGGGCACGGAGTCGGGATCGATGCGCACAGCGGTTTTGAGATAAGGAATCGCTTCGGCCAAACGCCCCGGCGAAGCCATTAGGGCATTGCCAAGGTTGTGATTGGCCACGGCATTGTCGCTTGTCACTGCGAGCGTGTGCCGGAAAAGTGTTTCGCTGTTGCGCCAGTACCCGACTTGGATCCATGTGAGCACCGCACAAGCCACGCAAGCCGCCGCGGCCAGGGGGGCTGCCAGCACATTTGCCCGCCAACTTTCCAGGATCTCTGCCGCGCCCCACGCCAGCATGATCAGTAGGCCCACCATGGAAATGTACATGTAGCGGTCGGCGCGCGCCTGGCCGCCCACCTGCACCAGGCCGATGACCGGAACAAGCGTCACCACGAACCAGCCCCAACCCGTCAGCATGTACGGCAAACGGCGGCGCAGCATGATCACACCTACGGTGACGACGGCTAACTGAAGCCCCGCAGCGATAAGCGGTAGAAATGCGAAGCCGCGCGGATAAGGATAGAAAACCGCTAGCCGCGACGGCCAGAATGTTTTCTGGATATAGATCGCGTAGGAGAGCGTTGCGTTTCCCAGGCGGGTTGCGAGCGGCACAGCTTTTACAGCGCCTGCGTGTTCCTGCACAAGCCAGGTGATAACTGCGGCCGCACCCGAAAGCCCGAGCAATGGGAGTTTTTCCCAAATGGCTTTGCGGCCTCGCTGCCGCAAACGATCGAGTGGCCAGCAGTCCAGCAGCAACAGAACGAGCGGCAGCGTGACGACCATCGGCTTGGCCATCAGCCCGAGACATAAGCTCATGGTGACCGCGAGATATCGGCCCCAGCCCGGGCGCTCGGTATACCAAACATAGGCCCATAAGGTGAGAAACCAGAAGCAGGCGCTGAGTACGTCCTTGCGCTCGGCCACCCAGGCCACAGACTCCACATGCAGCGGGTGCAATGCAAACAACAACGCCACCAGCGCGCTGCGCCAGCGTGAGCCTGTCGCCCGTTCGAGAAAAATGAATAACAGAATGGCCGCGAGCGCGTGCAGCAGGACGTTGTGCAGGTGGTGCCAGCCGCTTGCGAGCCCGAAGAACTGGGCATCAACCATGTGCGAAACCCATGTCACCGGGAACCAGTTGGCTGCATCACGCGATGTCAGCGCCCACTCCAGCCCCTGTACAGTGAGCCCCTGGCGGACGTGCACGTTGCCGGTGGTGTAATCGGGATCGTCGTAGTTGACGAAATCGAAGTGGCGCACCTGCGCGTATACCGCGAAAGTGGCGAGGAACAGCGCCAGATAAATCAGCAGGTCGAGACGCGAGCCGGCGAACATCGGTGATTTTTCCGGTCGTGGGGGCGGCGTTTGCGATGACACTCGCGGCATTTGCGATTGCGCGCTCGGCTTGGCTCGGTGCTTGGACACGGAAAGCTCATTCTATCTATATGGAATGGCAGACTGCCAGAATCGGCGTCGACTGGCCGATGCGTCCGCCCTGTCCGCGGCTTTTCAGCGAAAGTGATAAGCCGCGTAAAAAAGGCCGGCCATCGCGGAATGCAATGACCGGCCCATGATTCAACAACTGCTCAAGAAGCCTTTGCCCCACGACCTGCTATGCGGCCGCGGATGCAAGCATTCCTCAGAAGCGCAGCGTGCCTGAGAGCTGCAGCGCCCGACCACCGCCAATAGCGTTGACGAGGCCGGCGCCGCTCCCCACCGTGCCGGTGACTTGCCCGAAGGTTCCGCTGTTGAGAGAGTTCGACGGGCTATTGAATTGCGGTGAATTGGTGAGTTGGAACGCATCGCAGCGAAAGTTAAATACCCAATTCTCGTGCAGCACGAAATCCTTCAACAACGAAGCGTTGTTCTGGATGTACCCCGGGCCGCGATAGGCGTTGCGGCTGACGTTGCCGACGCTGGTTCCATACACGAGGGGGCACGAAGTCCCCACGGCGCCGGTGCAACCAGTGGGCTGCGAGAAAGCGCTGGTGTTGAACCAATTGTGTCCAGATCCGATACCCTTGGGTGTCGAGTAGTTTCCGGTGAGATTCGACATCTGCTGCTCGCCGGAGGTGTTGATGGAATTGAGGCCGTTCGCGGTGACGTTAAACGGCAGGCCGGAGTAAGCGGAAACCACGCCGGAGAGCTGCCATCCGCCGAGAATGGACGCGACGGGCCCCCGATTCAACCACCGCTTATTGGGCCCGAAGGGCAGAACCCAGTTGACGCTTTCCTCGAAGTTAAAACGATGGTCAAAGTCGTCCGGTCCATAGCTGTGACGCTGATCGAGCCAGAAAAGAAGGCCGCCGTCGTCGTCGCCGCCCGTCGCGTAATCCAGACCCTTGCCCCACGTGAACGACGTGGTCACTCCCAGATTTCCGGTGAAGTGACGATTCAATTGCGCTTGCAGCGAATCATAGTTCGACGAGAAGCCCAGGAAATCTTCGGTGACCGATGCCGTTTTCCCAAATGCGATATTCAGCGGAAGACCGGCCGATCCCAGGTTGAGCGCATTGGCCAGGTTAATGTTCTGGCCAACGCCCATCCGCGTGCCGTGATTGCCCACGTAGCTCAACTGCGCGTTCCAGCCCATCCCCACATCCTGCTGGACCGTGAAGTTCCACGAACTGACATACGGGTTGTGGTAGTTGAGCGGAATGTAGAATTCGCTTGCGGCGTTGAGCGTGTTCGAGCCCGAGGCGACTTGAATGATGCCGTTCGAGGGAATGGTCACCGGAATCGGGGCCGGGAATCCGCACTCATAGGTGAAATAGGTTTGCACGCTGGAGCATGCACCCGTGCTGACGCCCAGCACGGCCGGAGTGTACGCGTTGGCTGAGGTGTATCCGTTGTTGGCGCGGACGGGATAGTTATACGCGTAGGTATTGTCCTCGAATGGCGTGAAGCTGATGCCGAAGCCGGCGCGAACGACGGTTTTTTGGCTCACGCGATAGGCAATGCCAACGCGGGGCGCGAAGTACTTGTACACGGTCTTCATGCCCAGGTTATTGGCGTTGCCGCCCACGCCCGTGAGCACCAGAGTGTTGTTGGTGGGGTTATAGTTTGAGAATCCCGCCGATTGTGCGGGCGTGGCCGGTGGATATAGCTCCCAGCGCAGGCCCAGGTCAAGGGTCAACTTGGGCGAAAGTTGCCACTTGTCGCCGCCGAAGGCAAAGATCCACCACTGGCGGTAACGCGGGAAATAGGTGTTGAGGTCGCGGCCGACAGTCGAGGGCACATCGAGCAGCAGGCTGGCCATCTGGTTGCCGTTATCGGTGGTGAGGCCGCACCCGTTGCAGGAGGTTTGGCTCTCAGAGAAGGTGAGGGCGCCTCGCGCGCTGTAGGTCTGATCCTGCAGCAGGCTGTCGTGAATACGCCGCACATCCATGCCCCACTTAAAGGTGTGGTTACCGTGGATTTTCGTCCAGTGGTTCACCGCATCGACATTGGACTCACCACGCACCCAGGGGAGCGATGCGGAGTAGCCGATAAGGTTCGAGTTGAAGTCGCTCAGGCTGACGCCGACCTGGCCGCTGGAGAACTGGCTGATGTTGACGCCGGGAATGCCGATGCTGGTGGCATCGTTGGAACCGTAGTCGCTGGGAAGGGCGCTATTGCCGTAGTGGGCCACGCCAAAGCGCGCTTCGGTCAGGAGGGTCGAGGAAAACGCCCGGTCGTAGTTGAACCCAGTGCTGTAAACATGCTGCACGCCGGTTCCTTCGAAGTAACCATTCGCGGGACCGCCTCCCGCAGATCCCCACATGGGCGCTTGGAAGATGGTCACGTCCTCACGCTCGTAGCGATAGCTCAGGTGGTCCTTTGACGTGATCTGCCAGTCGATCTTGGCATCGTAGCGGTTGGTGTTTTTCTGGAAAGAAAGGTTCGGCGAGGAGTAGTCGTTGGAAACCGATGAAGTAGCCCAGGTGGACGAGTTGCCGTTATTGGGCGCCTTCAAAAGCTGCATCAGCTTGATGGCGACAGGATCGGCGAAAGTCGTCACTCCCTCGTTCGCAGCAGCCGTAGCGTTGCACGGAATCTGATTGTTGGGATACGGTGTGCGGTTCTGGCCGGAGGAGTTGCCCGTGCCGGGATCGTAGACCTGTCCGCCTGTGATCGTTCCCGAGCCGTTCTTTTTGAGTGCGCCGCTCAGGTCGATGTAGCCCGAGGTGTTGCACGTGTACCAGGTGGGCGAAGGAATGGTGATCACGTAGTTGTCCGCTTCGTGGTCGGGCGAACGGAAGAAGTCGCCGAAGAAGAACAGCTTGTCCTTCTTGATAGGGCCGCCCACTGTACCGCCGAAGTAGTTGTAGGCGAGGTGCCCCACACTCGTATTGAAGTAGGAGCGCGCATCCATGTCGTTGTTCTGCACGAATTCCGTGAGCTGGCCATGGTACTGGTTGGTGCCGGACTTGAGGATCACGTTGGTGACCGTGCCTACGGCGCGGCCCAGTTCGGGTTCATAGTCTGAGGTTGCAATGTCGACGGCGGCAATGGATTGTTCCGGCGGAATCATGGTCTGCAGCAGGCCGGTGCGCTCGTCGTCGTCTACGCCTTCAATCTGGTAGCTGTTGCCGACGCGAGGCTGGCCGTTGACTTCGGTCTGGATGGAGCTGGCCGCGTTAAAAAACTGCGAGTGCTCGAAGATCGGCGGACCCACGCCCGGAGCCAGACTGAGAACGGTCTGGAAATTCTGGTTCACCATCACCGGCATGGCGCTGAGCGTCTCCGCCTCGATGTTCGTGCTCACGTCGGCGCGGTCGGTTTCCATGATCGGCGGAGCGCCGGTCACAGTGATTGTTTCTGAGGCGCTTCCCGGCTGCAGTGTGATGTCAACGCGCGTCGTAGTGTTTACGGCCACGTCAACGCCGGCGCGGGCGGCCTTTTTGAAAGTCGAGGCCGTGATGGTGACGGAGTAAATGCCCGGTGTGAGGTTGGGAAATGTGTAGTTTCCGCTTTCGTTGGTGATATCTGTGTGAGTAATTCCGGTGGCATTCTCGAGAATGGTCACGGTTGCCTTCGATACGACGGCGCCGGTGTTATCGGTTACCGTTCCCACGAGTGTCGCGGATACGGCCTGGCCCCATAGTGTTGGTGAGAAACCAAGCACGATCAGAAAAAGCGATCCAAGAAAGATCCCGAATCGTTTGCGCTGCATCATTCGATCCTCCTGAAATGAACGTTCATTTGAATGCTGGTCTTCGTTTGAAGATGTCAAGGGATTCGCTCGGGAGAGATCCCTCCATCAAACGCACGAATCGCGGAAATTCTGTCATCGCCGATTTCCTCGGTGTCACCGCGTATTCTCTAGGGCTCTCGGAGACATGGAGAGGATGGGAATCGACATGCGTCTTGGGCGGTGAATCGCCTGTTGCTCCTTCCCGGCGTGATACACACCACCCCTTCAGTTCTCAGACAGGCTCATCCTGCAGCCCGCCGCAGCTAGTCTTGACGCCCGCGTCATTCTTCTGCTCGAGAGCGACTATGGCAAGGCTGCTACCGTATGCTACGGGCGAATTACTGCGAAAAACTCTTCCGCACCCTCCTGAAACTGCACAACTTAGATCAAGGTTGCACGCCTGGGTTCTCACGGGGTGGCAAGCGCAACTTCACGCGTGACAACCTTCATCGTCCTGAGGTATGCTACGCCCTGCTGGCTGGCCAAAATGACCGAAGCTTCCTACAGCGGGCAGACAGAATTGCGCTGGACACCAGGCTCAGCAGAAGAACGGGACCTCGTTCTCAGGGAGCTCGATGCCATTGTTTCCAGCTCTCACTTCAAGGGGAGCAAGCGTTACCCCGCTCTCTTGAAATACGTGGTGGACGCTGCCCTCGAAAACCGCGCAGGCGATTTGAAGGAGCGCACGCTCGGCGTTGAGGTCTTCGGCCGCGATCCCAACTATGACACCAATGCCGACCCCGTGGTTCGCGTTAGCGCGGGCGAGGTGCGAAAGCGGATCGCGCAGTTCTATCACGAGAATGGCATCCACTCGCTTCTCCAGATCGACATCCCGGTCGGGTCCTACGTGCCTGAGTTCCATTTGCTGGAACAGGTCGCGGATGCGTCGAAAGCCGGCGTTGAGCGTGGCAGTTGGATGCGCAATCAAGGCTCGCTGCGCAAAAGCAAAATCCTCACCCGCACGGTCGTCTCGGTCTTTGCCGTGGCGCTCTTCGCGGCTGGATTGTTTGCGGGGTATTTCTATCGCCGCACCTCGACTGCCGGATCATCGGATATCAACAATGTCTGGCAGCCTCTTCTGCAATCTACAAGACCCGTTTTGATTGTGGTGGGAACCAGCCGCCCTGATTTGTTGACTCTCGAAACGGAGTCAACCAGTTTTATTGAACACATGACCAGCCCCTATCATCATCTCTCCGTGTCGAGCGCGATTGCACTGGCTCATTTGTCCGGCGTCTTGGAGGAACAGCAGAAGGGCTACGAGATCAAGGAGGCTCCTGAAACCAGCCTGCCTGACGTGCGTTCGCGCTCCCTGGTTCTCGTGGGTGCGATGAATAATATGTGGACCATGCGCCTGATGAGGCCTCTCAGATTTCACTTTACTTATGAAGGTCGAGTGGCTCGCATCGAAGACGCGGCCAATCCACAGCAAAAGGCTTGGTTCATCGATTTCTCAGCTCCTTACACGTCCATAACCACCGACTATGCGATGGTCGCCCGTTTTCATGATGCAACTACCGAAGGGCCGGTAATGGTGATCGCGGGGTTGGGACCTTATGGCACAGAGGCCGCGAGCGAGTTTGTGGAGTCGCCTGAGTACCTGACGAAGTTTGCCAATGCCATGCCGCGAGGCTGGGAAAACAAGAACTTCGAAGTGGTGCTTAAGTCAGACGTCATCGGCAGCAAGGCGGGGCCACCCGTGCTGCTCGCCACCTACGGTTGGTAGACCGCCTGTTTTGCTGGGCAAGTCTGTTCCTCTTTCCTCCGGTGCCGACAGGCCTAGGCCCTATCTGCTTTCCTCGCCCGTCTTGAGGGACACAAAGGTATTGCCGTCGGGTCGCGGACGAAGACGATCTTGTGGAGCCTGCCAACCCGCAAAACCGAAAGACGCAAAAGTTGCAATGCTCAACGTGGGGCGCCATGTTCAGCACTGCACCGTGTGCACGAAGTCTTCGCCATCGCGAATGATTTGGTTGCAGGCTCAACGGCCTGATTTTTGAGCATTAGAAACCGTGCTCCCTGGCCTGGGTTTGAGGGCTTGGATTGCCTATATCAATTTAGTTAGGGAGTTCCGTCCAGGCCAGTTTCACTTCAATCTCGAGCTTTTGATGGCGCCCCTGCGCCCGAAGTCTAGAATGGTCGCGGTTTGGGTGTGACTTGTGGCCGCATAGTGTCTGCTCGGCAACTCTCGCCGGCCAGAACGGGAGATGCAGGATCGAGGCGAAGAAAGCTGTCGATGATCATGAGCCCGAGTTTGCGCAGCCTCTGGCCCCGGGGACCGGGATCGCGGTCGGCATCCGCACGTCAGCCTGTTGCGAGTGGCTCAAAGCTCTTACCAGGCAGCAGAGAACTGACAACACAATCAGCTTCTTCATCCGCATTGCTCCATCCGTCTTTGCTATCGAAACAGCCTGGGCACGAAATCGTTCAGGTCGCGCCTCCAGGTAAGCCACTCGTGCGAAGTGCCGGGCGAGGAGAAATAGACGTACTGCACTCCGGCCTTGTCGAGCATGGCACGGAATTCTCCGATCGCCGCGGGAAAAGGATTGGGCTCTTCTGTTCCCATACCGAGCCAGAGTAGCTTCACCTTCTGGTTGAATGCGGCCCCGTCCTTGAACACACCGCCGAATGTCGTATTGGGATCGAGCGGATCTGTGCTGAGGCCATTCATGGTGCCGCTGAAGCCAGCCATGTACGCGAATGTGTCTAAGTTATGCGTGGCGATCTGGAGTGCCTGGTTTGCGCCCATGGAGAGCCCGGCCATGGCCCGGTGATCGCGATCCGGGATGGTGCGGAACGTGGTGTCGATCATGGGGATGACTTCTTTGATCATTACGTCCTGGAAGGCGCTGAAATCTGGGCCCGTACTGGCCGGGGAGAATGGGCCGGCGGGCCGGGAGGCGTAGCCGTTATCCATGACGATGATCATGGGCACCGCCTTCGTTTCAGCGATCAGGTTGTCGAGGATCAAGTTGGCGTTTCCCTGGAAGATCCATCCGGTTTCGTCTTCTCCCATACCGTGCTGCAGGTAGAGCACCGGGTAACGCGCGGTTGGGTTTGAGTCGTAGTCCGGGGGCGTGTAGACAAAGCAGCGGCGCCACTGGCCGGTGATCTTCGAGTGATAGATACGGATGCGGACATCGCCGTGCGGAACGTCCTGCGGGACGTAGTGAGTCGCGCCGTCTTCGGGTACCTCGATCCCGCTTGCGTCTCTGCCGGTGCCGAAGAAGGCATGGCTGCCGGGATCATTGACGCGGACCCCATCAACGTCGAGCGCGTAGTAGTGAAAGCCCTCCACCAGCGGAGGTGTGGTCACGTTCCAAACGCCATCGCTATCCTTCGTCATGGAGAACTTCTTGCCGCTGATGATTGCGTCGACCGACTGCGCTTCGGGTGCTTTGAGCTGGAATGTAACGCTGCGGTCGGGCAGAATGCGGGGAAACTGCGCGCCCATTACGTTTGTCGTTGCCGGCGTGGCGTCCTCGATCGCCGAGGCGCGCTCGCCCGCCGGTGAGCGGCGCCATGCGAAGTAGGCATCCAGCGCGTCCAGACCATCCGGGTTCGGAACCGTCCCCACGTGCGGCGTGCCGGTAAAGCACATAAGCTCGGGGTTCGCGTCGCTGAAGGCCGGCCACTGAGGCATGCCCTTGCCATTGGGATTGGCGTACTTGGCGAAATTGGTCCAATAGGTGACCATCGCGTCGGAGATGACCTGGTCCGCGCTGGTCGGTTGTTCGTGCTGAAGATCGTTCAGATGACCGAAGACGTAGGGAACTTCACGGCCGTGCGGAGCACCCAGACCGGGCCGGGGCGAATCGGCGGGCGCCGGCGGATGCTGATCGAAGTAATAGTAGTAAACCTTGCTAGAGCCCAACTGAGATTGCAGCCGGGCCCAGATCCACGTGTGCCAGCCGAACGTGGCATCGCGGCTGAGGTCGCGCGCGGATTTGGGCACGGTGCTCTCGCCCACCGGATAGGCTTTCAGCAGGTTGTCGGCGAAGCTGTCGTAACGCCGGCGCACGCCGTCGATGTACTCGCGCGGGTTCCGGTCATGGGAGAACGTCGCACCTTCGTCTGAGTTATAGCCAATCAGAACCGGGACGTCGTTGAACTGTTTGTCATGGTACATCGTGTACTGGTCGGCTGGAATGACCCAGCCGTCGATAATGGGCCACGCCAGACCGTGGGTGCGCTGGGCGGCCATGATCTTTTCCGCCGGCGTCTTGCGCAATTCTCCAATCGACGAAGCGCCAGCTTCTCTGGCGATGGATACGCCATCGCGCTCCGCGTCGGCATGCAGGCGCATATTCTCGCCTGGCTGGCCCGCCCGGCGCGGAGGCCCGAAGGAGCCGCCGCTTTCTGAGATGGCGCCTTGAAAGAGTCCTTTTGCAAGCGGCGAAGCGCAGAGCTGGCTGACTGCGATCCCACCCGCGGATTCGCCGAAGACAGTGACTTTTTGAGGGTCACCGCCAAAAGCAGCGATGTTCGTCTTGATCCACTGGAGAGACGCGATCATGTCGAGCAGTCCGTAGTTGCCGGAGACGTGATGCGGAGACTCGGCACTCAGATCCGGGTGCGCGAGAAATCCAAAAGGGCCGACGCGGTAAGCGATACTAACCAGCACAACGCCTTTGCGAGCGAGGACATCGCCGCTATAAGTGGGGATAGATGTGGCGCCTGCGTTGAAGCCGCCACCATAAACCCAAACTAGAACAGGAATGTGGTCATGGGCCGACTTCGCCGGCGTCCAGACGTTCAGATAGAGACAGTCCTCGCTCATCTCGGGAGTCTTCGCGTCTTGCGGACTGCCGCCGGAACTTTGTACGCATTCGGCGGCGAATTTATCAGCGGATCGAATGCCCTGCCACTTGGCCGGAGGTTGCGGCGGGCGCCAGCGCAGGTCGCCAACAGGCGGAGCTGCAAACGGGATGCCTCGATAGACAGTAAGACTTCCCTCCCGCGCGCCCTTCAACACGCCCTGTTCCACCTTCGCGGTCGTGCTTGCGGCTACTGTCGTCCATGGCAGCGCCAGAATCGTAATCGCCAACAGGAGTTTATTCATGTTCACCTTCCCTGGATGGAGCCGCCGATGTTCGGAGCCTTGCCCGACTCGGAACCGAGGAGGAAGCGGTAAGCGCTTACCCGCGGCGATCCAAATGCCTTCCAGGCTCTCAAACATCAGGATTGAATCCGTGCCCGATGATAATGGATCGAGTCGCGCCGGAACAGCCCTGAAACTCAAACCGGCTTACGAATCGGCACTAATATTCCGGCGGTGCAATGGTATCAGGCACGGGCATCACGCTTGCGCTCCGTTGAGCCCGGAGCATGCCAACGATACGCTTGTCACTGGAAGCGTTTCTCCACCCGGTACACACAACGACGATTTCAAAAGGCGTCGGGACGGTCCCAGTGGAGCTGAATGGGGAAGCGTTGGTTCGAACTGAAATGTCCCGCGCATACTCGGACAACAGAAGAACGGGAATCTCATCAGACGGAGACTGCACGGACAGATACGACACATGACGAGCCCTCAAAGTGGACTGATCATGTCTTCGCTCCATTACCAAAGCACTCGAAGATCAGGTCCACATCATGGGTCACGCAGAGGCCACCTGATCGACCCAATCGATTGGGAGATGGTGGCCCAAGCGGAGGTGGAATGTAACGGGCTTGTTCTTCGGCAAGTGCACATCGGTGTTGGCTTCGCCCGGTTGGAGCGGCGCCGCCAGGACGCCCGTCGGCGCGGTAATGCTTTCGATCCCGTATCGCGCAATTAGAGTGACGTCCTGCTTGCGGAATGAGGTCACCGTCAACTGGACAGTTCTGGCCTCCATGTCCCACGCCAACTTGTCGATCCTGGCGAAGCTGCGCGCCAGCATTCCGTTGATCGAGCCCTTCACCAGATCCTGAGGAAGAGCGGGGAGCACCTCAATCACGCCGGGGCGCGAGTACAGCAGCATTTCCATTATGATCGTGGGGATTCCGCCTTGCGCATCCGGCATGGGCAAGGCCCATGGGTCATGAGAGCACCGGAGCGTTGCGGCGACGTAGCCCTGTTCAATCAACTGCCGCAGTTCTGTGTCGACCATGAAGCAGTCTTTAAGCCGCGCTCCGACCAGGGCGCGATGGCAACGGCCATGAGCGGCGAGCCTCTCCGGCACTCGTTTTCGGTCGGCCAGCATCGCGGCACGAGCCAGCTTTGGCGTGCGATCGGGATCGATGTCGTCGCCGGGCCAAGCTCCGTAGAGATGAGAGATATGCCGATGGGGATAATGCTCTTCGAGGGTGGGCCAAGCCCATTCCTTCAACGTACCGTCCGGTTCCAGCATATAAGGCGGAATCTTAGCCAGCATGGCCTTCCACTTCGGAATGCTGTCGGCATCGCTGCCCAGCACTTCACAGGCGTAGATGAGATCGTTGAGCACTTCCCTGCACACCGAAATGTCCATGGTCGCATTGAGCACAAGCGGTCCCGGCGGATTCGTGTTGCCAGGCCAGTTCTCGGGCGAGAAGGATGGAATGAACATGAAGTTCCCATTCTTGTCGGTAAGCGTCAGAAAGTCCTCGTAAAACAGCGCCAGCTCTTTCAGGCCGGAAACGATGCGCTGGCGAAGAAAATCGAAATCGCCGGTTGTCAGGTAGTGGTCCCAGAATGGGCGGTAGCACCAGCCGCCAGCGGAAATCCAGTAGGGATGGGGCCAGATCTCTCCATTGGGCCCGGCGACGGCGTAGTGGTATGAAACGCCGACTCCTTTGTCGGGGAGAAGAGGATACGAGACGCCGCGACAGCCGAAGATGTTCCTGGCGTTGACCCGGCAATCCGGAACGATGCTCTCCATCCAGTCGAAGTAGGCGTTCATACCTTCGCGCAGATCGCCCTGGGGACCAGGCGCAATCTGCAGGTTAATGTTGGCGTTCACCTCCGCTACCATGGAGGGATATTTGCCGCTGGTGTAGATGAACCAGTAGCGCCCCATTTGAAAGATCTTCTCGAGCAATGCAGGCGAGTAGTCCGGCCGGGACCGCTGATCGTCGAGCAGTTCCTCTGTGGCCAGTCCGTACTGAGAGGCGCCGCCGAAGTCGACGGTTACGCGATTGAACATTTCTGATTGGACCTTGCGGTGCCGCTCGAGCATGGCCGCATAGTCGGTGGGGAGCTGCTCCACCGCCTGGCGCAGAGCTTCCACCTTGTCCTCACTGTAGTCGGCGGACCATTCAATGCGCGTGAGAAGCATGACCGACGATGCGTTCTCGATGACCAGAACGTCATGGTCCATACGGGCCGCGCCGCCATTGCGAATCACGCGTACCACTCCCGCGTAGCCGCTGTTGTCTGTGGAGGGATCCAGGCGGCACTTGTAAATCAGACGTTGCTCCGTGAAGTCCTGCTGCACTTCACTAATCCCGCTACCCGACGAAGCGCGTGCCAGTGTTTGTCCGGGGGGCACGCCGGTGGAGCCGCTGCCAGTGCCGATTCTCTCTCCGCCCCGGTTGACGACGATACGGATATTCAGCGCCTGACCTTTCGGTGCGGTGAGCCATTGAACGACGACGTTGTCGGGCCGGGAGGTAAAGGTCTGGCGAACCCAGTCCCCGCGTTCATCGGTCCAGTACACCCGCACCTCGCTGCTCTCGAAATCGACAGTGCGCAGATAGTTCCTGGCCCAAGGCGTCCTGGGAGAATCGAGGCGCATCATGAATGCCGGGATCGTAAGGTGCGCAAATGTATTCATCTTGATGGGGCCTTGGTTCATGACTTTGAAGGCAAATTCCGCCGATTCGCGGTATTTCCCATCGAGCACCATCTGCCGAACCTGGGGAAGAATGTCCGCGACCCTGGGCGCCTCGAAGGGCCGCTTCCACGGCATGAGCAGGCTTTCATGGTGGAAGAGGATCTGCTCCGAATACGGATCGGACGCCACCTCGATATACATCGGTCCATTGCCGGACGTGACCCCTTCGCTGGTCGTCCGGCCGGGTTGGATACTGCAAAAGCCGGTACGCGGAACTATGTTTCGCCTTAGACGTTCCGCGAGCGGCATCGGTGAAGTCTCGGTGCTCGTGGAAAGATACGACGCCGCGAAAGCCGGCGGCTTAGGCAGATCCCTTTCTGCCAACTCGCGGCGCAGAAATCCAGTGGAACGGATCTCCGCTGATGCCGCTCCCCTGGGCCGTTGAGGCTGAAATGGCTTCTGCGTCTCGCTTGTCTCGGCCACGAGCGGTACGATCAGATTTGGTGAAGTTGCAAGGCCGGCAACAAATGTGCTCTTTTTCAGAAAATCCCTGCGTTTCATCTTTCCTCACTGGATTTCACGGGTGTGGCGGCTCAAGCCCGACGACTGTAACAATGCTGCTCTCAGTTCCGGTCCACGCGTCTGCCCCATCATGCGTCAGCTGTCCGGCCGCATCATTCCAGTGCAAGTGTGAGATCTGAGAACTTCCGGTCTCGTATGCATAGGTCTTTCCGTCGTCGTTGTAGATGGTGAAATCGCCATCTGAACCCGGATAAACAAGCACACGAACAATTGTTTGTGGATCGTCTGTGCTCAGGACCTCGCTTCCAAGCGGAATGATCGATCCTGCACGGACAAATAGCGGAATGGTGTTGATCGGCGCCGATACTTCAACGGTCTGGCCGCCTTTCGACCGTTCGTTTGTCCAGTAGTTGTACCAGTCGGTTCCGGCGGGCAGATAAACCTTTCGGCTTGTCGCCCCCTGATCAGTCACTGGCGCCACAAGAAATGCAGGTCCGAACATGTACTCGTCGGTTATATTCGTGACCTTGGGGTCATTGGGGAAATCCATGAAGAGCGCACGCATGAACGGTGAACCGTTGAGGTACGTCTGATAGGCAAGAGAGTAGGTATACGGCAGGAGTTGATAACGCAGGCGTAAATACTTTTCGAGAATGGGCTCGGCTTGCTTGCCATATGCCCAGACCTCATTGTGTTCTCGCTCTCCGTGAGCCCGCATGACAGGCTGGAAAACGCCCCACTCGAACCGGCTGGCGGGAATGCAGTTGACATGGCCGCCGCACAAGGCTGTGTTGCCCGGACCTTCGTTGTACTCCTGGGTGAAGGTCTGGCGGGAACGCTTCGCAACGCAATGCGGAACAGTTCACACTCGAAGATTGCGGAGATACTCGGCGTCGATGCGCAGCGCCTGCATGGGATCGATGTCAAACTCTTCCTGTTCGATGAAGTACTGCTTGAGCCCGGTGGCAGCCCGCAGGATAGGCGCGTAGTCAATCTTGCCGCGCCCCATTTCAGTGGAGTGCAGTTGTCCGTTGGCGCCGGGGATCATGTCCTTCACATGCATCAACGGGAAGCGCTCAGGAGTCTTGCTCAGGTAGTCGATTGGGTTGTGTCCTGCCGCGTAAACCCAGCCGCAGTCCATTTCGAAGGCGACCAGCTTGGGATCGGTAAGCCGCAGCAATTCGTCGTACACCAGCACGCCATCGATCACGGCAAACTCAGGTACATGATTGTGCACGCCGAGAGTCATTCCCGCTGTCTTCACTTTTTCGCCGATGCGGTTAAGCTCGCCCGCAATCCAGCGCCAATCGTCGAGCGTTGGCGGCCCTTTCGCCGCTGGATCGCGATGCATGCCTCCGGACGACGAGCAGACGATGTACTCGAGCCCTATAGTGTGGCCGTAGTCAAGCCACTGGTCGAGTTGCGTCTCAAGCACGTTAAGCGGATGGTGGGTGCTGACGCAGCGCAGGCCGGCCACGTCCATGGCATGACGAAAATCCGCGGCCGAGTGATCGTAGTAGCCCGCTGCTTCAACCACCGTGAACCCTGCCGAGCGCAGCTGTGCCAACGTGCCAGCGAAATCCTTGGGTAGTTGATCGCGCACGCTATAGAGTTGCAGGCCGATGGGCAGCTGCAGTCGCTCAGCCTCGAGGCGCGAGGCGGCGGCACATGCCGCAACCACTCCGGTTGCTTTCAGGAAACTTCTGCGTGACGTCGTGCTCATGTGCATCTCTCCCGTGAGAATCGAGGCTCAGCCTGTGATGGTTTTGGTGTCAGAGTCCCAGGTTGCCGCGCTGCGATGGAAGTAAGAGTAGTTGGCCATGTGGCAGGCGATGGCTGCATGGTTCCCGAAGATTTCGTTTTCCACTACCGGTTCGCGCGTGTCCACCGCTCTGAAGAAGTTTGCGAGATGGTCAGCGGTATCGTCATAGCCCGGCGTAGCTGAATACGTTTCGACCTCAGCGAGAGCGGGCGGCGGCGCTGGATGCGCGTCATTCCACTCTTCCAGATACTGTTTCTTCGCCGCAGCGGTCCATCCGTTCAACGAATAGCCCTCAGGTTGCGGACGAGTATCCTGGGGCGCGACGGTGAGCGTATTGCCGCTGATGGTCATGGTGGCTTCCTTGCCGTAGAAGATGATCGGCTCGCCCTGCGCGTTGTTCTGGTTGCAGTGCAGGTTCACGGTCACGCCGTCGTATTCGTAGAGCGTCGCCAATAGATCAGGGAAGTCGCGCCCATCCTTGAAGTATGTGAGGCTGCCGAGTGACTGTGCACGCTTTGGAGCGGCGTTGATCCCGCTTACGCACTGGATTCCCGACAGCAAATGCACAAAAAGATCACCGGCCACGCCTTCGCCGTAATCAGCGAAACACCGCCAGCGGAAGAACCGCACCGCGTCGAATGAACGCTCCGGAGCATCACGCAGGAAGGCCTTCCAATCGATGTTCTGCTCGCTCGCGTCTGGCGGAATGGGATAGACCCATGCGCCTGAGGGCGAGTTGCGGTCGGAATGACCTTCAATGTAGGTGACCTGGCCCAGCCGGCCCGACGCGTAAATGTCCTGCGCTTTCTTGTAGACGATGTTACTTACGCGCTGACTGCCCGCTTGAAAGATGCGCTTGTTTGCCTCGACCGCATTCACCATGGCAATTCCGTCCGCTACGTTGTGCGACATCGGTTTCTCGCAATAGACATCCTTGCCAGCCGCGAGGCAGTCGACAACGATGGCCCTGTGCAGATGATCTGAGACCGCGACGATCACGGCGTCCACATCCTTGCGATCGAGCAGCCTGCGATAGTCGCGGCTGGTCGGCACATCCGCCCCATAGGCCTCCAGACCGGCCTTCTGGTGCATGTCGTAAAGGTCCGCCGTCTCCACAAGGATTCCTGTCTTCACCTTGCGCGCCGAGCGCAGCAAATCGCAGCCGCGAATCCCGGTTCCGATCGACGCAAAGCGGATCTTCTGCCGGTCCGTCGCTGTCTGCGCCGCCAACACCGCCGGCTCCAGCAGCGTCGATTTCACCGCCGCTCCCGCCACCGCTGCGCCTGTACCCAGACGCACAAAATCGCGTCTTGTTATTGAAGGTGTTTTCATTCGAAGTCTCCCTTTTCGGCACCGGTTCCCTCAAATTGTACGGCTCCCACGATCGGTCCAACACCCGGAAGGCCGCAAAGCAGGATAGCCCGTACTTTCGAGTTATGCACCAATTCAACGCCTGGCAGCCCGGCCTCGTGACCCCCGAACTCTGAAAACTGCCTCGGAAGCGGTTGGCGTGGCTTGCTCTCGCCGACAGTGCGAGTCAGATCGGCAGCTGGCAAGAGGGGTTTTGCCGTCTTTTTCCGCAAAACGTGGCCTTCGGTTGTTCCCGTCAGCGTCAATGTGTGGCTTTCGGCGCAGCGGCTCGAACCATTTCCACGAGTACTTTGCGTGCTTCGTCCGAGTCTTGGACTTCATGGAGGAAGTTGATGCGCGTCCCTTTCATGCCGTCGTTCGTCTTCAGCCGAAGGTGGAATCCGAGCCGGTCGACCGCCGTCATTGCGGCCTCAGTCGCGTCGAGGCCTGCATGAACTTTAGCCAGCAGGATCATCGCGGGAACATGATCTGAGTTCATGTGTCCGAGAATCTTGGGAGCCGCGTCGGCCAGCGGATCAACCTTTGCTGACCGGTAATCCTCCGCAGTCACCCATCCCATGACCCCGAAGCCGCCGACATAGTAAATGTCCAGAGGCTGCAGGCGATAGAAGCTAAAATCCTTAAAGTCCACCCAGGAACGGCTGTTCTCATAGCGCGATAAATAGCGTTGACGGGCCTCGCCAACTTCATCCTCCGGTACAGGAAGTACATCACCAACAAGCGTTGCCCGCGCGGTGCCGAGCGGATCGCCGTCGCCCGCTTGAGCCACAAAGAGACTTGCCCGGTGGTCAGCTTGAATATTTTGGGTATGCATGGCCATATCGCTGATCAGAAAGATAGGTCGTCCAGTCTCGTCGATCGAATAAGGCATGAGAGAACCGAACGGATATGCTGGCCGCTTGCGGGAGACGGTTGAGAGAGTCGCGATCGTGCAGAGGGAAACGAGGGTGCGGACGCGCTCGGCATAGGTCGGTTCGGGAAGTTGGGGTGCACCAGCATCTGTGAATGCGTGCTTGCGGGATGGATTCATCTCTGCGGTAGACATGTGTCCTCGGCTCCCTAAGACCATGGTACGTCGATCTTGGCCATGGAACTCAATACAGGCCGAGCGGCTCAATAGGCTCAGCGCAAATGGATGACACTGTCAGTACTTTACGTCCCGCAAAAAGTTTGCAGGACACGCTCCTCGGGGCGGGCGGGCGCCGAGTACCTCTCAAGCTCCGGCCGCTCGTCATATGGCCGCGAGATAACGGCAAGCAGGTCCTCGAAGGGCTGGAAATCCTGGCGCAAGCTTGCGGCATCGAGCGCCGCTTCCACAAGATGGTTGCGGGGTATGAATGCCGGATTCATCCTGCGCATGGCTGCGGTGCGCGCCTGCCCATCTGCGAACTCTTCTTCGAGACGACGGCGCCATCCAGCAGCCCAGCAGTCATATGCGGCGGGGGCGGCAAATAACGCGCGAACTTTCGCGTCGCCCTCCGGTCCGGCTGCGGCATCGCATAATCTCCTGAAGGTCAGGGTGAAGTCCGCCCGGTTGGCAGCCATGCACTGGAGCAGATTTTCGGCCAGAGCCGCATCGCCTTCGCGCTCTACAACGAGCCCAAGCTTGCGGCGCATTCCTGCAATGTGGGCCGCTTCAAACTGAGGCTCGAAGGCTGAGAGGGCTGCGTTTGCCGCGACCAACCCTGCTTGTTCGCTGCCTGATTCCTGCGCAAGAACGGGCAGCAATGATTCGGCCAGGCGCGCCAGGTTCCATAGCGTCACACGAGGCTGGTTGCCATAGGCATAGCGGCCGCCGTGGTCAATCGAGCTGTAAACCTTGGCCGGATCGTATGACTCCATGAAGGCGCAGGGACCGTAGTCGATGGTCTCACCAGAGATGGATGTGTTGTCAGTGTTCATGACGCCATGAATGAAACCGAGCAGCATCCATTGCGCGATCAGCTGCGACTGTCGTGCGATTACGCCCTCCAGCAGCGCCCGGTACGGCTCCTTCGCTTTCGCGGCCTCAGGATAATGCCGGGCGATCGCATAGTCGGCAAGCATGCGCAAGCCGTCCACGTCGCCCCGTGCCGCGAAGTACTGGAAGGTACCCACACGCAGATGGCTTGCTGCTACCCGCGTCAGCACAGCTCCGGGCAAGACCGTGTCCCGTAGTACTGGTTCGCCGGTAGTCACGGCAGCCAGGGCCCGTGTGGTGGGCACGCCCAGCGCCGCCATGGCCTCGCTGACAATGTACTCTCGCAACACTGGTCCAAGTGCAGCTCTGCCATCGCCGCCGCGTGAAAAAGGGGTTCGGCCAGAGCCCTTGAGCTGGACGTCGTAGCGTTGGCCGTCACGCGATACCAGCTCGCCGAGGAGGTTGGCGCGCCCGTCGCCCAGTCGAGGCACAAAGCACCCAAACTGATGCCCGGCATAGGCCAGCGCGATCGGCTCTGCGCCGTCGGCCACCCGGTTGCCGGCGAGAACTGCAACACCATGCTCGCTTGTGAGAGCATCCGCATCGAGTCCCAGTTCCCGGGCCAGTTCCGCATTGATTTTCACGATGCGCGGCGTCGGGACCGGTGTTGGGTCTAAGCGTGCGTAGAAGTGCTCCGGAAGCCGCGCATATGTGTTGTCGAATGCGAAACACACCCTTTGACCAGTGAGCGCGGGGCTGAGCGGCGGACCGTTGAGAGGAGTGTGGGGTGAATCCATCGTCTCTTAGATGTGAGTGTACTGTTTTGGTCGCGCTCCCGCTGCAAGCCATCAATTGCCGCCAAGGGACGATACCGGCACGGAATGGCGCAAACGGCTGGGCTTTCATCGGGCGACCGGGATAGAGACGTCGTGATCCACGGATGTTTCATGAGTTGTCATTGCGGCACTTCTGTGGGGTGGCGAGGCTCAGGTCGGGCTGGAAGTAAAGTTGAGCGCTGGTGATCCGTTCGATGACCAGCATGGTTCCGGAGCAGGCGGGACAATGCATCAGGCTCGTTGTTTCGGATCGATCTGTGCAGGTCGTTGTGCCGAGCAACTCGCGGCAGTGTGCAAGGGCGGTTTCCCTTTTTCGGTTGCCTGTCTGTGTCCGCTCGTGGTGCTGTACCTGGCTGAAGGGAAGAAGCGCCTGATGGTCGGAGATCTGCGATCCGGCTACATCGTCGTGCCGCACTCCGCCGAGCTTCATGGCGAACTCGACGCTCGCTGTGCGGAGACAGGTCGTGTGCCGGCGGCATGGACACGGGCTTTCCGCCTACGAGCATGAACTATTGTCCAGCGCGGAACCATCTCACGCGGAGCATGTTCGGAATCATGCTGCGGCAGATAGAGGCTTTGCCGCTGCCAGTCGGATAGGCGCGGCAGCCAGGCGAAACCAATCTGGACGGAGGAGGGGAGTTTAGGGAGGGTGTCTGAGAAATCGCTTCGAAGTGGGGCAAATCATGGCCTTTTGGTTCTGGCAAATGCTCTGCCGGGCGCGTCCGGTTCATTGGCTCTGGATCGAATGCAGAAAAAGATCGCAGCAGCGGCAACTGGCGGTATAATTCCGCCGCCGGGAAAGCAAAATGGAAATTCCAGGTAAGAGGAGTGGTGCGTGAAACGAAATATCTATTTATGGACAGGCGTTGCCGCAATGGCTGCGGTTCTGATAGCGGGTCTGGTATTGGTAAAGCAGAGCAGGGCCGCAGTTCGCGCTGCGGACGACGGTGACGAGGTGATGGTGCCCAAGTTTGAAGTGGATCCGTTTTGGCCCAAGCCATTGCCGAATCACTGGATTCTGGGCATGACCATCGGCGTGGCAATCGACGCGCACGACGACGTGTGGATCGTGCACCGGCCGCAATCGCTGGACGAGAAAGAATCCTACCTCACCCGTGGCGAGGCGGATTGCTGCACGGCAGCTCCGGATGTTCTGGAATTCGATCCGGCCGGGAACCTGATCCGGTATTGGGGCAAGGCGCCGGGCCACGACTGGCCAAGCTCTAATCACGGCATCACGATTGATAGCGACGGCAACGTGTGGCTGGGTGGAAACGGCGCGGTCCAGCCTGGCCCTCCGCCGGGGAGTGCGGCCCAATTCGCCGCGGCACCTGCGCCTGCTCCCGATGCGGACGTGAATGCCAAGCAGATTTACCACGACAGTTTCATCCTGAAGTTCAGCCCGGACGGGAAGTTCTTGGGCGAGATCGGCAGCGCCAACGGAAGCAAGGGAAGTCTCGACACCAAAAATGTGAAAGGCGTGGCCGAGATCCGGTTCATCCCGGGAACGCACGATTTCATCGCAGCCGACGGCTACGGCAACCATCGCATCTCGGTCTGGAAT
>Ga0116223_10000067_pt1 | contig 129624 bp, 95 predicted proteins | sample Sb_taG_3_FD_90092 | JGI IMG/M metagenome (GOLD analysis project Ga0116223, IMG submission 90092) | Peat soil microbial communities from Weissenstadt, Germany - Sb_50d_a_PC metaG | ecosystem: Environmental > Terrestrial > Soil > Wetlands > Peat | place: Germany: Weissenstadt | collected 2010-09-21 | reverse complement strand
CCGAAGCATCATGAACACGTCAAGAAGTCCACTTCTCCCACGCCCAGTCCGCCTCGCCGGGCAACTCCTCATGGCCTCGCTCAAAAGCGCGAAAATGGCTCTGTTTCAAAGCGCGGTTAACATTCGATGAACATGATGACCATCCTGGGCAACCTGGTACCTCGGTCAAAACCGCACATCTCAATGCGGATGGAGCCCTTGAACGCGTCGATTACGATGGAGGGCCCGGATTCAAGGCACGGACGCGGTCGCACCCGCGACGGAAGGACGCACGATTCGTCTGCGTTGCGTGGTGCGCCCAGACAAGGCGCAAACCGTCCTGTTAGAACACGTGAGCCTGAAGCTGCCCGAACGCCTTAATCGTGGCGCCTGGCAAGCTCACCGGCCTGCTCTGCGGTTCCGGAGTGCTCGACCGTCTCCAACTTAAAGAACGCGAACTGCCGGTTCGAGCTCTCGATCGGCTTGGCATTGGTAATACGAGCGAGAGCGGCTTCTAAAGCGCACGCCCGGTCGGCATAACCATCTCGATTGATGTAGACGCCGCTAAACCCAGCGTCCACGAGGCGCTTCACCAGTTCCTCCGGCTGGTTGGCTACGACAGCTCGCTGCCAGACATCTGCTTCGCGGTTGAGCATTGCTGGATAACTCCAGCGCAGCGTTTTGGAGTGCAGATAACCCCGGAAATGGTCCAAATCGTGCATGGCGTTCGGGGTCAGATAGGTGGGAAACGGCAGATAAGGCAATTGAAAGATCATGGCATGCGGGGGGACTGAGGCTTCGATGGCAGCGACAAATTCAGCGTCCGCGCCGTAGCGCTGCTGGACGGCTGCATAAGGCGGAACGCAATACGAGGCCGTTTGATCGAGAATTCCGGCCGTCAGCAGCACGGCAAGGCATCCGTAGTAAGCAATCCGGAGTATCGCCGACTTCGCATAACGGCGCCTCACCTTGTCCAGGAGCAGCCCCACCGCCATGAGGGCAAAGAAGCCGATGAAGATACTGAGGCGGCTGTACGCACGTATCCATGGGCTCCCCGTGAATGCCACCAGCGAACCAATGCCGCCAATGGTACCTAGCAGGAGCGCACCGATATTCAACGTGCTCAATTTGTCCATCAGCTTGGGGCGCCGGGACCCCGACTTTCTGTAGAAGAGTCGCCCCACCAGTAGTAAGAAACCGGTGCCGGCCACGCATCCAAGAGATGAGAAGTTGTTCTCGTTGATCAGGGGAGCACCTTGGACGTAGCGATCTTTTATCTTCCTCAAGAGGTGCAGGCGGTGCTCGTTGACGGGCATAAGGAGTTGCACGATCTTCAAGCCGAACACCTCCGAGTCGCCCGGTGGACGCTGAACGACCTGGTTTCGGCCGTGCTTCCAGTGGTACATAATGCTAGGGGCAAGGTTCGCAACGCCCACGCCTGTGATCGTTGCCACCAGCAACAGGTTGCTGCACAGCGGGTAAAGGCTTTTCCTAGAGAAAGCAGAGGAGACGGCGGCCACCAGCAAGAAGAAGCAGGTGAAGAAGGCGTAATAGATCTGAGAGCACCCAATCAGAATGCAGAGCGCGAGGCTGGCGAAAGGCCTGAGCCCGCGCACGCTCCAGGTCAGTCGTTGCCGCACGGGTTCCCAAGTGAAAAAAAGCGGCGGATCCAGAAACGACCAAAGAATGAGCATAACCATGAATGGAACCGTGAAATAAGCGGCCAGGAAGAGATGGATTTCTCCATGATAGAAGTGATACGGAATAAAAGTATAAAGGAGCGACATCACCAATGCCGGCGCGTAGGAGAGTCGCAGGCTTCGCAAAACGAAGAGCGCGGACAAGGTGACGAGAGGAAAACTGGCCAAATAGAAGAGATTCATGACCAGCGCACTTTGAGGCAAAGCCACCGAGAGAAGCTTGATCAAAAGAAACAGGAAACTGGCTGAGATTTCTGCCGGATAGTCAGCAGATTGCAGGGTAGCCGGCATACCCTGGTAGTGGTTCTGCCAGTACCAGGGATTATCAATGCCGGTCTTGATGTAAGCCTGGACCATCAACCCGTCGTGCCAGTAACCAAAGGGGGTCGCCAGATCTGCTTCCCACAACTTCATGGCCCAAACAAGAATAAGCAGGCAAAGAATCACCGCGGTGCCGTACTCGGCGAGTGGGCGAAGAATGCAGCGTAAACTCGATGGCTTTTCAGAAGAGGTATCTTCGGGAGTCTGCCGTGCAACAAGGGTTCGCATCGGGAGGCCCTTTCCGGCCATGGACGTGGGATGATCGATTGGGGTTGGCTCTTGAAGCCAACGACGGCCCATCGGCGCGCAAAGCAGGCTTTGACGACCTAACTGCGAAAAGCCCGCTCCAGCTGGGGCTTATCACCAAGGCGTGCTAGATTGTCAAGAGGAGAGGCAAATCCACAATGGGGGAAAGGGATAACTGGGATAATTGGCGTCCGTTCAATTTCCTGTCGTTTGTTCTCGCCGAACAGAGGGCATTCGCCGCATGGCGCGCATGCCTTGCTTGATGGCGGATGGCTTGATTTATCAAGTATTGAACTACGGGAATAATCGAGCTGCGGACCACTCGTGCAGGAATGCCTCCTCGCCCTTCTGCCAAATGCGTATTATCTATCCCTTTTATCCAGATTTGCGAGAAACTCTGGATTCGCAGCAAGGTGGCGCTCGTCGGCGACGTCCTCGCTGGAAATGCTGATGCTGGTTACGAAATACTTTGGCCAAAAAACGACCGAAGCCACACTCCAGGGCCAGGCTGGGTGTGGCTTCGGTCTTAGCCGGTCGGCTTTGCCGGCACTCGATGACGCCGGCTGCCGACCAAGCTCAGGTCTTCACTTCGATGCGCCTCGGCTTGGCTTCCAGAGTGAGAGGAACATGCATCTCCAGCACTCCGTTGCGATAGCTGGCCGCGACCTTCTCCGGTTCGATACCGGTCGGCAAGGTCACAGTCCGCTCCAGCCGGGCATGCCGACGTTCAACCGCTTCGCCTTTTTCTGGTTCCGTGTGCTCTGCTTTGAGAGTGAGCTCGTTGCCCCGCATGGTCACCTCGAGTTCTTTGGCTTCGAACCCGGGGACCTCCATACGCAGCACGACTTCATTCTCTTTCTCTTCCATCGTCAAGCCCCACGGCTCCAGCTCCGGGGTGGGCTCGAACGGCCACACCGGAAAGGCGCGGTCAAACAGGGAAGCGAACTCGCGGTGGAGGAGATCAAACGGGGTCAGCTCTCGTCTGGCCAGAGCACCCGTCATTGGTCTCTCCCTCCGTCGTGGCATGAGGTTGAACATACGTCACCTCCTTCCTCGCGGAGAGGAGCTGTTGGGACTCCCCTCCTAGCTTGACTCGATTCCCTAGGAGACCTACTGGTTATGCTGCGAACTACGTGCCAAATCGCAGGTCAATTGCGGAAACAAATGCCACTTCGTAAGCAGAGTCCATCTTGTCAGTTACGCGGCGCTGGATGTGGACTGAACAGATGGAAGGCGGACAAACACATCCTGCTGTCTCGCTTAATGTGCGGAATCGGCGCCCGGCGTGCCGAAACTGCCCAGCATCCTCCGGGACAGTAAAGCGCCTAGGGATTCCTCGCATGCACGAGGTGGCGTCCTCTTCTGCGAGCCGCGACCAGATGACGGAGCCATTAGTCTGACTTGCTCCAGCTTGGTTATAATAAGTCGTCAGAACCATGGAATAAGGACGCATCCAATGACTCATAAGAACAGTTCCCTGCAAGCGCAGTTCTTGCTTCCGGTAATTTTCTTCTTTCTGGCTGGCTGCTCGCATTCGGAACCTCGCGTGGTTCTTTATTCGGCGCAGGATCAGGAGTTTGCCGAGAAGGTTCTCCCGGACTTCACGCGCGACACCGGGTTCAGAGTCGATACGAAATACGACACCGAGGCGACCAAATCGGTCAACCTGTACACGGAGCTTGTCAACGAGAAGGCTCGGCCGCGCTGCGACGTGCACTGGAATAACGAGATTTTGGCGACGATCCGGCTGCAACGCCAGGGCCTTTATCAGCCATACGACAGTCCCGCGGCCTCACCATATCCTGCTTCCGCCAAGGCGGCGGACAAAACCTGGTATGCCTTTGCGGCGCGTGCGCGCATCATCATCGTCAACACCGAACTCCTCCCCAACGAGGCAGAGCGACCCAAGAGCCTCCTCGACCTCGCGGACCCGCGCTGGAAGGGCAAGATCGCGATGGCCAAGCCGCAGTTCGGGACGACGGCGACGCAGGCGGCTTGCCTGTTTGAGGTGCTAGGGGCCGAGAAGGCGAAAGATTTTTACAAGGGCCTGGAAAAAAACCAGGCGCAGCTTGTGTCGGGCAATAAGCAAGTGGCCGAGGGCGTCGGGGCGAAACAGTACGCCGTCGGCCTCACTGACACCGACGACGCCATGGACGAGGTCGATAAGGGCCATCCCGTGGCGATCATCTTTCCCGACCGCGACGGCAGCAAGGAATACCCGCGTCTCGGCACCCTCTTCTTGCCAAACACCGTGGCGGTCGTGCGCGACTGCCCCAATCCGCAGGGGGCCCACAAGCTGATCGACTTTCTGCTTAGCTCCAAGGTGGAGAAGGAGTTGGCCGAATCCGAGAGCCACCAGATTCCTTTGAACCCACAAGTGGAAGCGTCGCTTCCCAAGGAAATCGAGAGGCCCGACAATGCCGGCGGCACAGTAAAGTCGATGAAAGTGGACTTCGAAAAAGCTGCGGACCTTTGGGATGAGGCACAGGCATTTCTACGCGAGATGTTTGCGCGGCCGCAATCCTGAACGGACATTCCATGCGGAACTCAAAACGGCGGCCGATCGCTAGCGCGGCGCCGGAGTTGGCAGTTTGTCGATAATCTGGCCTGCCGCGGCCGTGCGCGCTTCCGGCGGTAGGGGAAACACGAGGCCGTTCTTCCCTAGCTGACTCGGGTCAAACACCCGAGCGTGGTAGATGATCAGCCCGTGAGCGGCGTGGTAAAGAGTGCCGGATTCCATCGGCGCCCCCTGGATATCCAGGATCATCATCGCCAGAGCATTCGCCGCGGACTCAACCCAGGGCTGGCGGAGTTCCGCGTCGGTAAGCGCCAGGGAGAGGAACTCGAAGATGTGGCCGGTCGTGTTGATTTGTAGCTGCTTGTCTCGTTCCTCGCCCGGCCCATTGAAGAAGCTCGTTGAGAAGGACCCGTCGGGATTCTGGTACTGCCGCGCCAGCTGCTCGTACTTGACCGTATTGTCAGCGACATCTTTCCAGATGCCCGTCGTCTTGCCGCCGTGCTTCAGGTGCAAGTAGTGCACCCAGCAAAGGTCAAACAAGCGGTGGGTGCCGCCGCAAGCCGCCTTGTCCATCGGTTCGTTTAACTCGTAGCGGAGCAAGTCTTCCATGCGCAATTGCTCGCCATACTGATTTTTCCACGATGCTTCTGTATCCACGTATTGTCCCACCACCAGCACTGTCCAGCTTAGCTCCTGCCGTTCGGTTGCCCCCGTAATCCTCGATCGCGCCTGGGCATTGCGGACAAAGTCCATGTAGTGGTACTCAGTTCCATCAACGAGAAATTTTCGGTCGGCAGGCATTCCCCACTGGGCGAGTTCGGCGATGAACTGGTCCTGATGACCCTGGCCTACGAACGTTGGGCCGGTCTGCACCTCGAGTCCGTGTGCCGTGGGCCAGAATTTCATGCCGCGCACAGCGCCGCCGTTGCAAATGTAATCGAGGGCGTTGACCCGAGTCCCGGTTTCAGTGCTCAACAGCGTGGTGGTCGGCCCCAGGCCGACAATATTGTGGAAGATCACCCAGAAGGAATTGCTGGTCAGTACATCGCGCTCGCGGATGTTCTTGATTGCCAACTCGATGCGCTGCTGCAGCTGGCTGGATGCCACAAGTTGGGCAGGCGGCAGGTCAATTGGTGCCGGCTCCTGAGCATCGGTAACTGCTGGCCCGGATTGGCCTTTCTTGTCACCCGCCGCAGAATCGTCGACAGGGGCGCATGTCGCGCATAAGCAGGCCAGGCTTGCTCCACACAGGAGTCCGATCCATCGTTTCCAGTTCATGTTTATCATGGGGAGAAGGTGAATGTGGACCCTTCCTATCCGGGGCCGCTGCGGAGTCCAGGGTTTCCCACTGTTCGGATGCTGCGCCGCATCGCTCGTTTACCCAGTCTACCTTTTTGGCTAAGCTTTTCTAGCCGAGATGGAAGCGTGAGTCAGGTTCCAATAAGAAGAACCAAACCTTGTCTCGCCAGCAAAGAAAGGTCCAGGCACTTATGAGCGTTAATTCCAAAACCGTGCAAGGGCGGCGGAGACTGACCTTCAACTCGCTCGACGACATCGTCGTGGATGCCGAGAAACTGGCGGCCTCTCCCAACACCAAGATGCTCGGCAACTGGCCAGTGAGCCAACTCTTTACCCATTTGGCGGTTACCATAAATGGTTCCATCGACGGGATTTCTGCGAGAGCCCCGTGGTACCTTCGCTGGCTTGGTCCCTATGTGAAAGGTCGGGTCATGAGGAATGGGATGTCGGCCGGCTTCAAGCTGCCCAAGGAAATGGAAAGCGACTTGTTTCCCCCGGCTGGTTCAGCCCGGGATGCTTTGGAAAAACTGCGGATGGCCATCGCCCGCACGAAGAAGGAACGTATGACTTCTCAGCATCCATTCTTCGGCAAGTTGACCCACGAAGAATGGACACAACTTCATCAGCGGCACGCTGAATTGCATTTGAGCTTTGCATTGCCGGGCCAAGAACTCGTTGAAAAACGCGGCTAATTCCTCTGCCCAATCGGCCCACGTTCCAGGGTGGCTGCGAAAAGAAGACGCTGCGTCACCGCGCCAGGCGGGTCACAGTCAGCCAGAAAGAACTGGCAGAGCAGCTGCTTATGAAGTTCTGGTTAAGCGCCAACAAAGGCGCCAGATCCACTATAGAATGATAACTCGTGCCGCCTACCACACCGCTTCCGCGAGCGCAGCGAGCGCATCTATCTGCGCCACCTGGAGTCCTCGGCATGCAAAACCCTTGCGTACGGATCTGCAAATGGGTTCTATTCGTTCCGATAATTGCCACAGCGCTCTTTGGGTTTCTGACGTACTCCTTCGCAGTGCCGCCCGCGCAACAAGTCCGCCCGCGGCTGGCAGTCCTGGTTGTCTTCGATCAGATGCGCGCAGACTACCTTACTCGCTGGCAGAGTTTGTTCGGCGACGGCGGCATTCGCCGCCTGCAGACCGAGGGCGCGTGGTTTCAGAATTGCAATTACCCCTATGCCGACACGGTGACGGCTACGGGGCATGCGTCGATGCTCACGGGCTGTTCACCTGACCGCCACGGCATTATCGGCAATGAATGGTATGACCGCGAGGCGGGGGCAGAGGTTTCGTGTGTTGCTTCGGACCGGTATCGACGAGTGCCGCCGGCTGGGGCCAATGCAACGGGCAAAAAGTCCGCCAAAGAAGGTGCTTCACCCGAACGACTCCTGGCACCCACCGTTGGGGATGTCCTCAAGGAAGCCACGGGTGGCCGCGCCCGCGTGGTCTCGCTGTCGTTCAAGGATCGTTCAGCGGTGCTGCCGGCCGGCCGGCATCCGGACGCCTGCTATTGGTTCAGTGGCAGCACGGCAGAGGCGATCACATCGACCTACTACCGCGATCGTATCCATTCCTGGGTGGCCGACTTCAACAGGGCCCATCAAGTAGATCAGTGGTTTCACAAGGAGTGGACCAGGCTCCGGCCCGAGCTGGATTACGCGCATTTCAGCGGTCCTGACGACGTGGCCGGAGAAGGCAACGGTTCGGGACAGGGACGCACTTTTCCTCACCCCTTCGGAGCAGCCGACAAGAGCAAGCCCACCTCCAGTTATTATGGCGCGTTGTACAACTCACCGTTTGCTAACGAAGTCCTGCTCAATCTGGTCGAACGTGCAATCGACGCGGAACATTTGGGCACGCAGGATACGCCTGATCTGCTATGCGTCAGCTTCTCCAGCAATGACGCCATTGGCCATTGTTATGGGCCGGATTCCCAGGAAGTTCTCGACGTGACACTTCGCTCGGACTTGATTGTCCGAGACCTCCTCAACTATCTCGACGCGAAGGTGGGCAAGGGCTGCTACGTGTTAGCGTTGACGGCGGACCATGGTGTTTGTCCTCTTCCCGAAGTGGTCCGGGCCCAGGGTAAGGATGCGGGCCGCATTATTCCCTCCGCCTGGCCCAAGCAAGCCAACGCATTCCTCAAGGAGACGTTTGCCAGGAAAGAAGACAAATCCAATTGGATCGAGGCGTTTTCTCCGCCCTGGATCTATCTCAACAAGCAGGTATTGCGGAAACAGGGACTCAAGGAGGAGGAAGTCGAGAGGGCACTGGCGAACTGGTTAGTCAAGCAGCCGGGCATTCAATCCGCGTATACACGCACGCAGCTCCTGGGCGAGTTGCCCAAGGACGATGCCGTCGGCCGAACTGTTCAGCGCTCCTTTTATCCTGCGCGCAGCGGCGAAGTGGCTGGCGTGATGAAACCATATTTCTTCATGTGGGGGACCATGACCGGCACGACCCATGGCTCTCCACACCCGTACGACACGCATGTGCCGCTGCTGGTGTATGGGCCTGGAATCGAGGGCGGGGCTCGCGACGAGGCCGTGACTCCGCAAGCGATTGCAGCCATCTTCGCGCACAGCTTGGGCATTCCGAAGCCGGCAATGGCAGAAGCTCCGCTGCCGGCCACACTCCAGATGGCACATTGAGCCTAGTGGTTCCACCCTCAGGGCGCTCGCGAGGGTGGCCGGGGCTGGAGGTACACCGCAAGCCCCGGTCGAACCCGCTTGCAACTCTCACCAATTAGAATTCACCCGACTTTCCGATCTTCGCGTCGCCCAGTCTAGATAGGATGCTTGCCGTCTGCTCCACCGGGGCTTACGGAGTACCTCCAGCCCCGGCCACACTTTCCGGCATGGGCCGTGTCTTTCTTCCCGTAAACATCAATGCGAGTCCTCATGGGCATCGCCAAATTCTCGAGCCAGATCAGCATCGATGTTCTCGTTGTTTGCTCCCGTGGGTCGGCCTAAGTCGACAGCCCCGGCATGCTGAAGGAGGCGAGCCAAAGCAGCCGCATACTCTTCGGGGGACATATCGGATCGGCGCAGCCTATCCACGGCCCATTCTTCCAACGATTGGCCACTTGCGGCAGCGGTCCGAGCTAATGGGCGATAGACGTCTTCCGACAACTCGAGGGTCAATAGTCGGGACATGTTGGCCTCCCTGACAATTGATCTAACGCTTCATCGTAAAGCAGTAATCTCAACGGTACCAGGTGAAGCGGTCCAAGAAAATCAGTGCGGTTCAATGATAATGAAGTCGGATGAAGCCGGCGGTGTCCTCGCTGCGCTCAGCCCAGGCCACCTGCAACAAGAGTTGCAAGGCTCAACGCTGGAGGATCCCCAAGAATGAGTTCCCCCCTGTCACACACGCCAGCCATGTGCGTCGCGCACCGCGACCATTGCGGATAAGATGCTATTCCAGGTTTGCGGCTTCATCATCACTTCGTTGGGGAACATGCAACCGTCCCAGCAAATGTGCTTGAACTTCTGCGTGAGATTGCCGTAACTATCGCGCATCCAGAAGCCGGCGTGATGGGCAATCTTGAGCTTGCCGCTGGGGTCGCCCGGCAGGCAATGCCGGCCCGTCTTGTCGTGTGTGCCCGAGCCCTTCACGGTGGCATCGTTTTGGGCAACATGGAAATCGATCGTCCAGGGACGTAGCGCAGCGGTCAGCGTGGCCAGTGCGGCATCGAGCTTCGCGGGATCTTCCCAGTTCCAGCGCTCCGGCAAAATGCGGTCTTCCGGCGCGTTGGTGCCAAGCGTATAGAGCAGCGTGTGCGCCATGTCTGCTTGGAAGCCAAGTGTGCCGGGCCGGTCGGTCAGCTCCAGAAGCTGCACCATGCGCTTCCAACTATGCATCCCGCCCCAGCAGATTTCGCCTTCAGCAGCGAGGCGCTCGCCGTGGTCCGCGGCAACGTCGCAAGCCTGGCGAAACGTCTCGGCGATACGCTTCTGGTTGCCTTCGGGGTCCTGGAGCCAGTCGCCGAGCCCGCATGCCGAATCGATGCGTACGACGCCATAGGGCCGGGCGCCCAACTCCCGAAGCCGTTTGGCAATGCGGCAGCCCTTGCCGACCTGCTCGATGAATTTTTTGCGGTCTGCATCATTGCCCATCGCAGAGCCGCCGCCCGTCGGCGGCCAAACGGGAGCCACGACCGAGCCGATCGCCAGCCCCCGCGCTCGAACCTTTTCCGCGAGGCGCTTCAAGTCGTCCTCGCTGGAGTCGATGTCCACGTGCGGGGCAAAGAGAAACAGGTCGACACCGTCGAACTTGACACCATCGACCTCGGCTCGTGTCGTCAGATCGAGCATCGTGTCGAGGTCGATGAAGGGCTCGGCTTCTGGCGAACCCTTGCCGACGACTCCGGGCCAAGCCGCGTTGTGCAATTTGGGATAGTTGTTGCTATGACTCATCGTTTTCTCCTTTAGGTGCCTGAGATCATACGACTGCGCGTGGCGAACAGCAAGCGCTGGGAGGCCCTCGTGAAGCGGCAAGGAGCAGTGTACAGATGGGTCGTGAAGTTGCACGAGTGGGAATCACCCGGCCCCTGACGGGGCTCGGCTCGCTAGGCGAGCCGAGCCCCGTCAGGGGCCGGGTGCCTCGTGGCACAAGAGGAGCGCTTCCTACCAGATCTGCACCGGTTTCGGGTTAAGTTTGTCACCCGCCTGATCGGGCGCAACGCCGAATGTTCGAAAGAACTCCGGGATGTTATAGAGCGGCCCAAGCACACGGAACCTTGGCGGCGAATGCGGATTGGTCGCGATCATGACCCGCAGCGCCTCGGGCCGGATCTTGGAACGCCAGAGCTGGGCGAACGAGAGGAAGTAGCGCTGTTCGCCGGTGAAGCCGTCGATCGGCGCCGCCGGCGATTTTCCTTCGAGCGACTTCTTGTAAGCGAGGTAGGCAATCTTCAGGCCGCCCAGATCGGCGATGTTTTCACCAAGTGTCAGCTTGCCATTGATGTGCAGCTTATCGATGACGACGTAGCCGTCATATTGCTCGGCAATCTTGGCCGCCCGCGCCTTGTAGATCTTCTCGTCCTGGGGCGCCCACCAGTCACGCAGGTTGCCCTCGGCATCGAACTGCCTCCCCTGATCGTCGAACCCATGGGTCAATTCGTGGCCGATGACCATACCAATGCCGCCGTAGTTCACGGCATCATCCGCCTTGGGGTCGAAGAAAGGCGGTTGCAAGATGCCGGCCGGGAAAACAATCTCGTTCTGCGAAGGATTGTAATAGGCGTTCACAGTCGGCGGCGTCATGCCCCACTCGCTACGATCGACCGGTTTGCCGATCTTGGCAAACTCTTGCCGGCGCAGGAATGCCTCGGCTTGCATGACGTTGAGTACATAAATGCCCTGGTCCACGGCCAGGCCCGAGTAATCGCGCCACTTGGATGGATAGCCTACCTTGACCGCGATGGCATCGAGCTTTCGCAGCGCTTCCCTGCGCGTCGCGGGACTCATCCAGTCGAGGGTCTCGAGGCGATCGCGGAGGGCTTCTTTGATGTTCTGCACCATCGCGACCGCCTTGGTTCGGGCTTCGGGCGGAAATGCTCGGGCCACGTAAAGCTGGCCGAGCGCTTCGCCGAGCAGATGGTCTGTCGTTTCGAGCACCCGTTGCCAACGCGGCCTCTGCTGCGGTACGCCGGTCAGCACGGTGCCATGGAAATGAAAATCTTCTGTGTCGAATGGAGCGCTGAGGTAGCTCGCATACGCGCTTAGAAGGTTCCAGCGAAGGTAGGCTTTCCAATCGTCCAGTTGCAGAGCACTGATCATCTGGCCCACTTCCTTGAAGAAAGCGGGTTGCCCGACATTGATATCGTGAATGCCAGCTAATCCTACGCCTTCGAAGAAGATACTCCAGGCAAAGCCGGGCGCCTGGGCCTCCAATTCCTTGGCGCTCAACAGGTGGTAATTGGATTTGGGATCGCGCAGCTCGACTCGCGTCCTTGAGGCTTTTGCCAAACGGGTTTCAAGCTCAAAGATTGAGCGCGCCTGCCTGGTGGCATGCTCGGCAGTGTCGCCGAGCAGCGTGAGCATCTTTTCGATATGGGCGCAGTACGCCGACCGGATCGCTTCCGTCTTGACGTCGGTCTTCAGATAATATTCCCGGTCCGGGAGACCAAGGCCCCCTTGAGACAGGCTGGCGATCATCCGTTTGCTGTCCTTGAGATCCGGGTGTGGGCCGAACTGAAAAGATGGCGAAACGCCGGTCGCATGGAGCCGGGCAAGCGCTTCTACCAGTTGCTGGGCGTCCTTGATCGCGGCGATGCGGTTCAATTCCTCTTGGAGCGGCTTGGCGCCGGCGGCGGCAATCTTCTCCTCGTCCATACCGCTCTTGTAGAATGCTCCAACCTTGGCGGCGATGCTGCCCTTCGGGGCCTGCGTGTCCTTGGCTGCCTCCTCCAGGATCTGCCGCAGGACTTCCTGGTTATGGTCGCGCAACAAGGTGAACATCGCAATCATGGGCCGGTCCGCCGGGATGGTAGCCGTCGCCAGCCACTTTCCGTTGGCAAAGGTGTAGAAGTCGTCGGTCGGTTTGATCGAGGTATCCATGCCCTTCAAATCGACGCCGCTTCGCAAGGCAGAGGCAGCAGGCGAGGCCGTCTGGATGCAGGCTCCGGCTGCGCTTATAAGGAGTATGGAGATACAAATACGTCGTTGCATTGCGCTTTTCCATTCGAGTATAGATATCCGCCTCATGAGGCGCTAACGCCTCTAGGAACCCATCTTTCTATTATCGCAAATTCTCGCGGCGGCGAGGTCGCCAATTCGAAGGTCTCTGTTCATGCCAAGTCGCGCGTGCCTGGTCCAAGCTTCCGCACATAAGAGAAGGGTTGAGAGCAAAACTCTCCAAAATGCTTGCGCTAAGCCAGATGTTCATAGCAGTGGACTCGGGGCCTTCCATTACTGACGATAAAATTGGCCCTTCCCGGGCGCGCGCGGGCAGGTTATAGAGGAAGCAGCCTCGTCACTCTGCTCGAGATTTGGAATCATGACCCACGCCGCCGCCGATTTGCTGCTTAAGCATCTTCGCAGTGCTCTCGATCCGGCCTGTCACGAAGAAGGGGACGACGGCCAGCTCTTGACGCGCTGGGTACTACACCGGAATGCCGATGCCTTTTCCGCCCTGGTACGAAGACATGGGCCCATGGTGTGGCAGGTCAGCCGCGGCATCTTGCATCAGACTCAAGACGCTGAAGATGTTTTTCAGGCTACCTTTCTGGTTCTGGCGCGGAAAGCGGCTGCCCTCCAGGAGCGCTCGTCGATTGCCGGCTGGCTGTATCAGACGGCCCACCGCCTGGCTCTCAAGACCCGGACCGCGACGGCACGCAGATTGCGCCGCGAAACCGGCGTCACTTCCCCAATCAGCGGCGATCCGCTGGAGGAGATCAGCGTGCGCGAGGCTCAATCGATACTCGCAGCGGAACTTCATCACTTGCCGGCCGCCTACAGAGAGCCACTCCTCCTTTGCTTCTATGAGGGGAGCACGCAGGACGAAGCGGCTCGGCGCTTAGGCTGCTCCATCAGAACGCTGAAACGCCGGATCGGGCAAGCCAGGGCATTGCTCAGGCGCCGGCTCGCCCGACGTGGCCTCGACCTGGCGTGCGTACTCCCCCTGGTGATGATCTCCCGATGGCACGTGCCGGCGCGCCTTCTGCAGCAGACAGTGAGCGATGCGGGGCGGTTTGCCGCAAAGCAAGGACTGACCGGGGCAGCAGCAGTCTTGGCCGAGGGCCTCTTGCGCACCATGGTGCTCAAGAAGTTGGCGGTCCTCTTTGCGGTTCTTGTCACGTTGGGCGGCATGACGGCAGCAGTGGGAGTCACCTCTCCAGTGCCCGCCCCAGCCGCGCAGGCGGGCGCGAAGCAGGGGCCGGCAGACCCAAAGGAGAACGAAGAGATCGCCCCGCGTCTTGACCGCTATGGCGACCCGCTGCCGCCGGGGGCGGTTCAACGCATCGGTTCCAGCCGGTTTCGCCAATCTGGCCATATCAGCCATCTGCTGTACGCTCCAGACGGAGCCTCCATTGCTTCGGCGAGTGATGATGGCTCGCTCCGGCTCTGGGACGCCAAGACAGGGAAGCTGCGCTGGCGGTTTCCTTTGCCCCCGAGATCTTTCCACCGTGCACTCGCCATGAGCCCGGACGGCAAGACACTGGCGGTGCTGAGCCGCTATGAATACGCATTGGTGGACACCACAACTGGCTCGAGCTTGATCGGACACACGTGGGAGAAGGAACAGAAAGACCTGAGCTGCCTGGCCATCTCCCCAGACCTAAGCACGCTCGCTCGAGGTTATTGGGACGGTACCGTGCGTTTGCACGATAGCGCCACGGGGCAGGAGAAACTGCAATTTACCACGGGGGACAAGGCAACAGCGCTAAGGCCTGGGGCACTCAATTTCGCGAAGGACGGCAAGACAATTATTGTGGCGGGATCTCCACTATCCACTGTCGCCGCTTACGACGTTGCGTCGGGCAGGGTTGTCTGGATTAGCAAGATGGAACAAGCATTCGCCCCGCGTCTGGCATTTTCGCGGGGCGCGCGGTTCCTTGCTGGCTCCTTTCAACGCCAGAGCCGGCTGCTCGTCTGGGAGTTTGCGGGGGACAAGGCAACACAATTGATCTATCAACCCTTCAACGACCCCATCTGCTGCGAGGCCTCGCCCGACAGCAGTCTCCTTGCCGTTGGCGGCCAAGGAAGGGAGATTGTCCTCTTCGAAACAGCCAGCGGTAAGGAGGTGCGCCGGCTCCTATGGCACCCAAGCACGCTGTCCCTGGCTTTCGCGCCGGACGGCAAGACCCTGGCCTCCGCGGACGGCAACGGCGGTATTGCCCTGTGGGATGTTGCGACGGGGAAGATGCTGCCTGCCTCGCCCGAGCCGAGCGGCGCCTTTGGCCTAAGTTTCACGGCCGACGGCAAACAAGTACGTTGCATTGGCGACAGTATCTATTGGTGGGACGTGAAGACCGGCGAACTGGTACGTCGTCTGCCGAATGACCCGAGCTGGTATTGGGGTAGAGCGTTTTCGCCGGATGAAAAGCTGCTGGCCGCCTCTTTACTCAAAGGCGACATCGTCCTGGTCGATGCCCGCACAGGCACTACCGTGCGTAGACTGTCCGGGCATACGGCGATGGCTGACGGCCTGTCTTTCTCGCCCGATGGCTCGAAACTGTTCTCCGCCGGAGGTTTTGACCCGCGCGTTATCATTTGGGACGTGCCGACCGGAAAATCGCTTCAGGTGTTGGAGGATAGCGCACGCCGCGTCGAACGGATTGTTCCGTCGCCCGACGGCCGCTGGCTTGCTGCTGCCGCGTCCGATGCATCCGCTCGAGGCGACTTCGATATCCGCTTGTGGGACATCGCGAGCAAAAAGGTAGTTCACCGCCTGACCCCGCGGCGCGGCTCGGCATTCCACATCGTCTTTTCGGCCGACAGCGCCCGGCTGGTGTCGGTTGGCGGCGAGCCGGGACGTCCGAACACTCAGGGGGTAGTACAACTCTGGGACGTGGCCACGGGCAAAGAGGTACGTGCATTCTCTGGACACCAGGAACGCGTGGTGTGCGCGGCGTTTTCCCCCGACGGCCGCATGTTGGCCACGGGAAGTTTGGACAAGACCTTGCGCCTGTGGGAGGTCGAAAGCGGCATGGAACGCCGGCGCATCGAGGGTCATGAGGGTTATGTCAGGGCCGTGGACTTTTCATCAGATGGAGGATTGCTGGCGGCGGCGAGCGACGATGCTCCGGTTTACCTCTGGGATGTGTACGCTCCGACTTGGTCCTCTTCCGTAACCGCGAAACTCCGCCTGACAGTCGACGACAGATATTGGCAACGATTGGCCGATCCCGACGCAGGCAAAGCTTTTCAAGCCATCTGCACGCTCGTTGCTCATCCTGGCAAGGCGTTTGCGGTGATGCAGGAGGGGTGGCAGCATTCACCACGAGCAACGCCGGCGCAGGTGCAACAATGGCTGAAGGACCTGGACAGTAACCAATTTCCCGTCCGACAGCAAGCGTCCACCGCTCTGGAGAAGTTCGCGACCGGGCACGAGGAACTGCTGCGCCAGGCACAGGGACAGGCGACTTCCGTGGAAACGCGCCGACGCTTGGCCCAGATTCTCGAACGCCCAAGCCCTGAGCGCTTACGGCGTATGCGGATGTTGGAAATAGCGGAGCGCATCGGCACCGCTGCTGCCCGAACGTATCTGCAGTCGCTGGTAGCGCAGACGGATGACCCGGAATTATCCAAACAGGCAGCCGCAAGCTTGAGACGCTTGGAGGGACGCTGATCCATCTTGGGTAGACATCTGTCGGTTCAACTTGGGCTGGTGGTTGGCCCGATCAAATCCACGACCTGGATAATCAGCAGGAGTACGAAGCAACGGCGTCGGCCACGAGGCCTATGGGCCTCGCGCTAGCGCTACGTCCGGCCGAAGCAGCGCTCGACACTGGGGACAGAGGGGCGGGACGGACAACTCGCTGTAGTCCGCCGTCGTGCGCCGATAATCACAGTGCGTGCAAAGGAGCTTATGCAGGTCGCCGTGGATGTCGATCACGTTCCTGGCACCCGCCTGATCGTGCAGGCCATCGACATTCTGCGTCAAGATCCAGACCCGCTCGAACCGCCCTTGCATTTGCGTGACGACCTCGTGAGCGCGATTAAACCGCGACCCGCGGCAGGCCTCTTCCACTTGTCCCAAGTACTTCCAGGCCAATGCGGGTTGACGGCGCATCGTGCGGCCCGAGAGAATCTCCTCAACCGGTAGGCCCTCCTCGGTTGCGCCAACGTCGTAGAGGCCGCCTACGCCTCGGTACGTGGGCAATCCCGAATCCGCGGAGATGCCTGCTCCGGTGATGAACAGGATGCTGCGACTTTGCTCCAGAAGCTCCACGATCTTATTGATGGCGGATACCGACCATTGGGGTAGGTCCATCGATGAAGTCTCACTTCAAGCCATGAGTCGAGCCGGCACTCTCGATGCGCGGAATCGACTCGTCCGCGAACTTTTGCCTTGCACTTGTTTGCTTCCCCACCAGGCGCTTGATAGAATTCAACTGTTCTCACCGGAGAGGCACCTGTGAACGCCGCCTTCCATTATTGCGTATTCCCAAGAAATCTGCCCAGCGCTAGCACAGCGCTTGCGTGGCTCTTCCCCTCCCGGGAAGATTCAGCCGCGCACGGACTCCTATGGCGATAGGAGCCTCTCCTTGTGGGGTAGGGGGTGACATTGGTCACCCCCTATCTATTCTCCGGAACACGCTTTTCCTACGTAGCCGATCGCATTCAGACGACGGAGAGCCTAAATCAGCGTGCCCCAACGCGAAGGAGCCGTTCGCCAACTGCTCCATGCTTTCGGGCCTTGGCACTCGGCAGTCTCCGGCGGTAGTTCGGGCCCGAAAGCACGGCACCCAACACGAGTTTGCTGCAAGATCACGCACGGTCATTTACAATGACCGGCGCCGGCACTAGTTTCTTTCTGCGCGTCCGAGGCATGCATGACGGCCATCTATCTCGACTATAACGCTACCACGCCTCTCGACACCGCCGCGCTGGAGGCGATGCTTCCCTATCTGCGCGAGCACTTTGGCAATCCGTCGAGCACGCACGCTTTCGGCGTTGCGGCACACGAGGCTGTCGACTTGGCGCGGAGGCAGGTGGCGGCAATGCTAGGGGCTGAGGCGGACGAAATCGTTTTCACCAGCGGCGGCAGCGAGGCCAGCAATCACGCCCTCAAAGGAATCGTGTTCGCCCACCTGCGAGCCGCCTCCGGAGGGTTGACCAAAAACACGCATCTCATCACCAGCGCGATCGAACATCCCGCAACCCTGCGACCATGCGAGTTCCTCCAGGGAATCGGTTGCCAGGTGACCATTCTCCCCGTCGATCGCCACGGCTGTGTCGATCCCGATGCCGTCCGCAATGCACTGGACCGGCCCACGGCCTTGGTCAGTATCATGCACGCCAACAATGAAGTGGGCACGTTGCAGCCGATTCGGGAGATTGCCGAGCTTGCTCATGCGCGGGGAGCCCTCGTTCACACGGATGCGGCACAGTCGGCCGGCAAAATCCCTGTCAACGTGCATGAACTTGGAGTGGATCTGCTGTCGCTGGCCGGCCACAAGCTGTACGCACCCAAGGGAATCGGGGCCCTGTACGTGCGCCGAGGAGTCAAGCTGGAACCCCTCATTCATGGTGCAGGCCATGAAGGTGGCCGGAGGGCTGGCACTGAGAATGTTCCCTATGTGGTAGCGCTCGGCAAGGCCTGCGCCATTGCTCGGGAAGCCTTTCCGCACTCGACAGAGCGCTTGCTGTCGCTCCGCAATCGGCTTTGGCAACGACTGTACTCGGTGTGGGGCGACCGAGTGGTCCTCAATGGTCATCCTGAAAATCGCTTGCCGAATACCCTGAATGTGAACTTTGTCGGCCACATTGGCGCGGAACTGCTGCGCGCCGTTCCCGAAGTCGCCGCCTCGACAGGCTCGGCATGTCACGAGGGCAGCGTGCGTCTTTCTCCGGTACTCGAGGCGATGGGAGTGGCGCCCGAACTGGGTCGTGGAGCAGTGCGGTTCAGCGTCGGCCGGTTCACCACGGAGGCGGAAATCGACCGGGCAGCGCAGGCATTCGAACGGATTTACAAAATCGGCCTTCCATAGAGAAGCGCAAGGCCCGGGACGCTCAAAATTCCATGCGCCGAAGGGCGCGTGCGCCCAAGCGTAGGGGGATGGTCGCAGCCGCAATTCCGAGACCGATTCCGGCACAGACTCCGGCGGCAAGCCACCAACCGGTGAGTCGCGTATCGTTCTCGGGCGTGGCAACGGCGTAAAAGTGGTATGGCACATCCATGCTGCCGATCACGAGGAGGAGGAACAGCAAACCAATGACGAGGTTCACGGTGCCGCCAAACCCGACGGCAATTTTCGAAGGATCGCTTTCACGAAAGTTCGGCATGCACGCCCCCAGGCCGACACTCAGCCCGCTCAGCCCCACGGCCAAGATAATGACGGTCAGCGCGTGCAGGCAAACAACCTGAATGGACATGCCGAGCAGAGTGTCGCTAAAAACCACCAGAAACACCGCTGTGATGCAGGCCCCCGTGGCGGAGAAGGCGAACTTCCCCCAGAGAAGGCGTTCGCGGCGCAGCGGCAGGAGCCCCAGGATCCAGAACTTGCGGCCTTCCAAACTGAGCATGGGGTAGATGAAGCGGCCGGTGTAGGCACACAGCAGGAAGGCGGTGGCGGTGAGGTTCAGGAGACTGACACCGCTCTGGCGAACACGGCTAATGATGTCCTCGTTGTAGAATCGCCGGGTGTTCGCGCCGTAGAAAGCCAACAGACCCGCGAATATTAGCACCTGCCCCCATTGTGCCGGGTCGCGGCGGAACGTCCGGAAATCCTTGATGACCAGCAGGCGGGTTTGGGCATGCGCAAAGGGCACCAGCCCGCTCACGAGACGATCCAACCAGAGCCCGCCATAGCGGCGGCGCAAGTCGGAACCCTCCGCCAGGCGGTTGAAGCCACGGCGGTAGAGCCGCATCGAAGCCCAGGCGGCCAGCACGTACAAGAAAAGTCCATTGGCCCAGACCAGAGTGAGCGAATACATGGCTCCGCCCAGGTCGCCGCGGGCAGCGGCTTCCAGTCCGCGCGACATCCAGTGGCTCGGGACGAGAGGTTTTTGGGCAATCGTCAATTGTCCGAACAGCTCCTGCAGCGCGTCCGAGTTCACCAGAGCAGCGTGGGCCGAACGCACAATCTGATACGTCCATATCAGGCCGACGCCGACCACCATTACGCAGAGGAGCGCAAGAGCCTGTTTGCGCTTGCGGGGTACGTAATTGACGATGAGCAGACAAAGGATTGCGCCCAGGGAACCGGGCAGCAGCACGAATCCGAGGATGTACAGGGGCAAGATCGCGTAGAAATACCAGGGAACGCCGAAAACCAAACCGTACGCAATCATGATCGGGCTGCCGAGCAACATGAAAGCCCAGCTGCTGAACATGAGGGCGCCCTGATATTTATACGCGAATATTTGATCGGCCGCGGCCGGCAAGCTTAGCAGGAATGTCGTTTCCGTGGAGGAGAACAGGCTGCTGTAGAGGATGATCCCGGTCGAGAAAATGAGCATGATGCTCAAGGCCAGGAAGAGAAGATCGAACAGCGTGCCGACGATGCCTCCTGCAAACGGGATGTGCTGGCGTTGGAGATCGTGAAATCCCCAAACACTCGCCCCATAGACGCCGCCCCATACGAGGGCGCTGCACAGCAAGATCGTGATGAGCCGCATCGGCGAATTCTGCAAGCCCGTAACAACACTGTTGCGCAGCAGGCGCCAACGCAACCGCTGGAACAGGAGCGGCTGATTGACCCTGATCGAGCCAGTCTGCGTGATTGACGGAGACGATTCGAGCAATTTCATGCCGTCGCACTCTTGTCGGTGGTTCTCATTCGCTCTGCCGGAATCTCTCGCGTGACCAGGGCGTGCGCGGCCCGCCAACGAGGCATCAATGGTCGGTCTTCAACTTGCCGTTTGCCGAGGGTTCGCTGGTCAACTTCAAGAACACGTCTTCCAGGGAGCCAACCATCGAGGCCTGACTGCGGAGGGCCTCGAGTGTGCCGCACGAAATCAGCCGCCCATGATCCACGATGCCAATGCGATCGGCCAGTTCCTGGGCAATGTCGAGTGAATGCGTGGATAGGAACACGGTCATGCCCCGATTCGCCTCGCTGCGCAAGAGATTCTTGAGCAAGCGCACGCTGCGCGGATCGAGACCGACAGTCGGCTCATCGACGATCAGCACGCGGGGATCATGCAAAAGCGCGCCGGCGAACACGGTCCGTTGGCGCATACCGTGCGAATAGCGCTCGGTCAAATCGTCGACGAAGTCGTCGAGTTCGAATAGCTGGATCATTGCCTCGGCTCGCTCCCGGCCTTTTTGAGGATCGAGCCCATACATGTCGGCGATAAACTGGAGGAATTCGCGGCCTGTGAGCTTCTCGTATAAATACGGCTGATCCGGCACGTAGCTGATCAGTTGACGAGCCTGGTCGCCTTCGCGTTGCAGATCGTAGCCGCCCACGCGGACGGTCCCTGATGTGGGAAAGAGCAGCCCGCACATCAACTTGATTGTCGTGGTCTTGCCGGCGCCGTTGGGTCCCAGGAAGGCAAACAGTTCTCCCGCCGCGATCGTTAAATTCAGATCTTGGACGGCAACCTTGGATCCATAATTCTTTGTAACTGCGTGCAGTTCGATCATGCGCGTCGCGCTTTCCAGTCGCCTATTGGCGTTCCAAGACCAATTCATCGCCGGCAACAGTCGCTTCGTGGCGAAGCACGATCCCGTCCGCCTCACGAATCCAGATACGAGCGGTCATGTCTTCACCCCGGAATTCCACGACCAAACAGGGCCAATCCTTCGAGTTGTAACGACAGGTTTTCGATTCGGGAAGCACGTCGGCTTCAAGGAAGCGCAACCCAGGCCGCGTCCCCAGGATGCCGGCGACAGCGTCGCGAAGGGGATCGACAAGCGGCATGCGCCAATGCTGGCCGTGCCGCAGCCCCGCAATCCGGTTGACAGGGTGGAGCGGGTTGAGCACGCTCACAGAACTCGGAACGGGAATAGGATCCAGGGTGATTTCCTTGTTCGTCAAGCCAGGGTCCGCCAAACCCCTGCCCAGGACATAGACGATCCGGCAGCGCGGCGTGAAATACTGATCCTTGACGGCGCCCTCGACATGCGCTTGCACGTCCGCCAGACCGGAAAAGTTGAAACCGAAGTCCGCCTGGATTTCGCGCAGCTTCCCTTCGCGGCTGACACGGATCAGACCTTTCATGCCTTTCACCTGAAGCAAGCCGCTCATGCCGAGATCGAGCTTTTCGATGTCGTTGTGCAATTCGAAGGTGTCGTCCGAATCCCGGTATGTGACCTTTGTCATCGCCACGCCGATGACCTTGCCTCCGCGAAGAATGTTCCAGCGAATGGCCTCTGCGTGCTGCCTTGCCTCGTCCGCCAAATCGATCGTATAGGGGGGTGGCTCGCCGGAGCGAAAGTAAGGCCACACCTCTCGGCGAACAAGCCAGCTGGTCGACGCCATCCAGAAGACGACGATGGCCAGGACATAAGGACGGGCTGGCATAGATGTTGTTGATCGTGATAAGGATTCTACGAAAGGCGAAGAAATCTCCCCACTGCCCCATTGTAAGGTCGCGCGTGCGAGAGAACAACGGGAGCAAGCTGAGGGCGGACCTGTGGGGTGTTGACATTCCTGATAGTTGATTTCGAGTCATCATGGGCGGTGCGCTGCTTTTACCTAAAATGGTCCTTGCCTGGTCATTCGAATGGTGACACAGGTCGGCAGCGCGCCTGGTCCGGGGCCCTCAGGCAGTTCCGGTCGTAGCGATTAGGCGAACTCATCCGGCAAGCCCGGGGCCTCGATCCGACGATAGGCATAGGATCGAGTTTCTGTCCCTTGCGTCATCTCAGGGCATTGAAGAACATAGGCAAGAATAGGCTGTCTCAGGGAGTTCCACTGTCGGCCATCTTTTGGCCTTACAACAAGGGAGACTACCATGTCCGGAGCGTCGCCACTCGATCCCAATGCGGCCAGCGGTAATGAGTTGGAGCCTTTGCGGCACAGCTGGATCTGGCTCCTGATCTTTGGCATCGCGTTGATCCTACTCGGCATGTTTGCCATCAGCTCTTCCTTCATTGCCACCCTTGCTACCATCCTAGTATTTGGCTACCTGCTGCTCATCGGAGCTGCGCTCCAAGTGATCAATGCATTCTGGGCACACCGCTGGCGCGGGTTTTTTCTGCATCTGCTGGTGGGCATTCTTTATTTGATCACCGGCCTCATCATGATCGACAAGCCGCTAAGGGCGGCCGAAGCGGTGACGTTGTTGGTCGCGGCTTTTTTGCTAGTTGGGGGACTGTTCCGCATTGTCGTTTCCTTGACCGAGCGCTTTCCGCACTGGGGATGGATGCTGCTCAACGGCGTTATCAGCCTCTTCCTTGGAATCGCCATCTGGCGAGAATGGCCGTATTCGGGCCTCTGGGTCATCGGCCTTTTTGTGGGGATCGAGATGATCTTTAGCGGCTGGACTTGGGTGATGCTCGGACTTGGGGTGCGTTCTATCGTCTCTCCGAAGAGCCCCTAACCCCGGCGATCTGGCGCCGTGTCGACACCACGTCAGTTCATCAATGCAGCAGGCTCTTCTTATGGATACGAGTCCTAACGCACTTCGGGCCAGCGCCGAGCGTGCTCTCGAATTCATCCCCGACGGCGCGGTCGTGGGTTTGGGGACAGGGCACGCCGCGACTGCGTTCATCCACGCGCTCGGCGACCGGGTTCGCGGTGGGCTGCGCATCCGAGGCATCCCCACTTCCCAGGCGTCGGCGGATCTCGCACGACAACTGGGCATCCCGCTGACGACGCTTGACGAGGTCGAAGCGATCGATGTGGACGTGGATGGCGCCGACGAGGTTGATCCCGCCTGCAACCTTATCAAGGGATACGGCGGCGCCTTAGTGCGCGAGAAAATCGTGGCCTCTTCTTCGCGCCGGCTGGTGATCCTGGTCGGTCCGGAGAAGCTGGTGCAAGTGCTTGGAGCGCGAGGCACCCTTCCTGTGGAGATAGTGCCATTTGGTTTGCCTCTGTGCCGCCGGCGCCTCAAGGCTTTGGGTTGCGAGCCGAATTTGCGGTGTCACGACGGGGAAACCTATTTAACTGATAATGGGAACTATATTCTCGATTGTCGAGTGTCGCCCATCGCCCATCCACTGCAGCTGGAACAGGCAATCCACACTATTCCTGGCGTGGTCGGCACTGGGCTGTTCCTCGCGATGGCGAACACCGTGTTGATACAGCAGGGCGAAAACGTCGAGGTCCGCCAGCGTGGCGTAACCTGAGTGAGCCTGCTGAAAAAGGGGTCTGATCCCTTCCACGAAGGGCGACAGATCCCCAAGAAAGCTGGAAATCAGTGAAGCTTCGTAGGGGGTCAGACCCCTTTTTCAGCAGGCTTTGGAGTGCAGGGGCGCAGGCAAGTCAGGAGTGTATCGATGCTGAAGAAGACAACTGGTGAGAGTAGTGTCTCATCTGCAATTGGAAAAACTGCGGGCAGCGATTCTACCCGCCCTTCTCACGAATCTGAAAAAATAGCAGCCATCTTGAAGCAATACGAAGTGGGCCCCGTGCGCTTTACCGGCAACCCTGAGGCGTCGTACGAGCGACACCTGGTCTTCGATCATGTGCTGGAGCCTAAGGCAGCCTCGGCGCGCGATCGCTTCGAGGCCGTGGCACGGTCGTTGCGCGACCTGCTCACCCAGCGTTGGCTCAAAACCCGGCACACCTATAACCGGGAGAACCCCAAACGAGTTTACTATTTGTCGATGGAGTTCTTGATCGGGCGCTCGCTCACCAACAATCTTACGAACCTGAGGGTTGAGCCGCTCGCGCGCGAGGTGATGGAGCGCGAAGGGCTGGACCTGATGCACCTGGCTGACGCCGAGCCGGACGCCGGTTTGGGCAACGGCGGACTGGGCCGGTTGGCCGCCTGTTTCATCGATTCGCTGGCGACGATGAAAATTCCGGCCATGGGCTATGGTCTGCGCTATGAATATGGCATGTTTCGCCAGGACATCAAGGACGGCTTTCAGATCGAAAGGCCTGACAATTGGCTCCGCAGGCCTGACCCCTGGGAGGTGGTCCGGCCGGGAGAACGAACACGCGTCCAGATGGAGTGCGACGTACAGATTACCAACGGCGTTCCCCGGCTGGTGCCCAATCAGCCCACAACCTATGTAGGCGTTCCTTACGACCGGCCCATCGTGGGCTACGGCGGCAAGACAATCAACACTCTCCGGCTCTGGCGGGCAACCTCACCGGACTTCTTCGACCTGGGAGAATTCAACCACGGCGACTTTTTCGGCGCGGTCAACCACAAGGTCGTTGCGGAAAACCTGACGCGCGTCTTGTATCCGGACGATACCACATCGGCTGGCCGGGGGCTGCGCTTTGGGCAAGAGTTCTTCCTCGTCGCCTGTTCGCTGGCGGACATCATCGCTCGTTACCAGCGCACCAACGAGGGTTGGTCCGCCTTGCCCGACAAGGTAGCCATCCAGCTCAACGACACCCATCCATCGCTGGCCGTTGCGGAGCTGATGCGCATCTTGCTCGATCAAGCTGCGCTCGGTTGGGACCAGGCCTGGGACCTTACCGTGCGCACCCTGGCTTACACAAACCACACGCTGTTGCCGGAAGCGTTGGAAAAGTGGCCTGTCGAAATGTTCGAACGCTCGCTGCCTCGACACTTGGAAATTATTTACGAGATCAACCGCCGTTTTCTGGACGACGTGCGCACTCGCTATCCTGGCGACGAGGACCGCGTCCGGCGTGTCAGTTTGATCGAGGAAGCACCACAGCGGCGCGTGCGCATGGCAAACCTGGCCATTGTCGGCACGCACAGCACGAACGGCGTCGCCGCCATCCATTCCGAGCTGCTGCGCACCCGCCTCGTCCCCGACTTTGCCGAGATGTTTCCAAAGCGCTTCAGCAATAAGACCAACGGCGTCACGCCGCGGCGCTGGCTTCTTCTCGCCAACCCGGAGCTGGCAAGCTTGATCACGGATGCGATCGGCGACGGCTGGGTCACCGATCTCAGCAGGCTCCGCCAACTCATTCCATTGGCAGAGGACAAAACATTTCGCGCCGGCTATCGCAAGGCCGCGCGCGACGCCAAGGCACGTTTTGCCGACTGGCTGAAATCGCTGTCGGGCCAGGTGGTGGACCCCGATACATTTTTTGATAGCCAGATCAAACGGATCCACGAGTACAAGCGACAGCTCCTCAACGTGCTCCATATCATCGTGCTCTACAACCGCCTGCGAGCCAATCCGAAGCTGAGCGTGCCGCCGAGGACGTTCTTCTTTGCCGGCAAGGCAGCCCCGGCGTACCAGCTCGCGAAACTCATTATCAAACTCATCAATAACGTCGCTGCCGTGATCGATGCCGACGCGGAGGTGCGCGGGCGGCTCAAGGTGCTTTTTCTCCCGGATTACAATGTAACCCTGGCGGAACGTCTGGTCCCAGCCAGCGATGTTTCGGAACAGATTTCCACGGCCGGCTACGAAGCCAGCGGTACGAGCAACATGAAGTTCATGATGAACGGCGCGCTCACGGTCGGTACACGTGATGGAGCGACCATTGAAATGGCGCAAGAGGCTGGCGAAGAAAACTTCTTCCTGTTCGGTTTGACGGCCGAGCAAGTCGTCAGCAATCGCGGCTGGTACAACTCGCGCTGGCACTACGAGAACGAACCAGATACGCGGCAAGCTTTGGATCTCCTTGCATCAGGACATTTCAGCCGCAATGAACCGGGCATCTTCGGCCCCATCCTCGATACGCTGCTGACACGCGGCGACTTTTACATGCACCTTGCCGACCTAACGTCCTATACGCGAACTCAGGAGCGTGTCAGCGCCTTGTGCGCTGATCCGGAGGCGTGGGCTCGCAAAGCGGTGCTCAACGTGGCCTGCTCCGGCAAATTCTCCAGCGACCGCAGCATTTCGGAATACGCAGCCGACATCTGGAACGCTGAACCGTGCCCGCTGCCGGAATAATCATCCTGCAGAACAAGGAGCGCATCATGAGCCAACCGCTTCCTGCAATTTATCTGGCACGCCACGGCGAGACTCCGTGGACGGTCTCCGGGCAGCACACGGGTTTGACCGACATCCCGTTGACCGAGCATGGGGAACGCAATGCCCGTGCTCTTGGCGGGCGGCTGCGGGGGTTGACCTTCGCCCAGGTGTTCACGAGCCCACTGCAGCGGGCCCGGCGCACGTGCGAGCTGGCAGGTTTCGGCGCATTGGCAAAAGTCGATCCTGACCTTGTTGAATGGAACTATGGGGCTTACGAGGGAAAAACCACAGCGGACATCCTCAAGCTGCGACCCGATTGGGAGCTTTTCCGCGATGGTTGTCCCGGTGGGGAAAGCCTGGCAGACATCGGGGCGCGGGCTGACCTCGTGATCGCCCGGCTGAGAGCGCTGGAGGGTGACACTCTGATCTTCTCCAGCAGCCATTTTCTTCGCGTGCTGGCCGCACGCTGGTGCGGACTTGAGCCTGCTGGTGGGCGCTTCTTTTACCTGGGCACGGCTACCCTGAGCATTGTCGGCTACGAGCACAACAAGAATGAACCAGTTGTGCGACTGTGGAACGACGGCCGGCATGTGGCGGATTGAAGAGGAATCGTTCCTGGATGAACGAGGAGACCTTGGCCACAGATAAACACGGATAAAGACAAGAGTCCCAAGAAGACGACGTCTTCGTCTTCTTCCGAATCGTGCGTGTTCGTCAGAGTTCCTCCGAGGATGTTTCGTAGGAGCAGCAAATGGCGATTTCCCCGTTGGCGGGCAAGCCGGCCCCCAAAGAGATGCTCATCGACGTCGCCAAGCTCGAGCGCGAATACTACGAGCGCAAGCCCGACCTGAGCGACACAGCGCAGCTCGTTAGCTTTGGCACCAGCGGGCATAGGGGTACGCCTTTTCGCAGCACCTTTACTGAAGCCCATATCCTGGCTATCGCGCAGGCCATCTGCGACTACCGGCACGGCAAGGGCATCAATGGTCCGGTCTATATGGGTAAGGACACCCACGCATTATCCGGCCCTGCCCAGCGGACAGCCCTGGAGGTGCTGGCGGCCAATGGCGTGGAGACCATCATTCAGCGCGAAGACGGCGTCACGCCGACACCCGTGATCTCCTGGGCCATCCTGGTCTACAACCGCGGCCGAAAAGAGCACCTTGCCGACGGCATCGTGATCACACCTTCGCATAATCCACCGGAAGATGGCGGTTTCAAATACAATCCGCCCAACGGTGGCCCCGCCGACACGGATGTTACGGGATGGATTCAGGACAGGGCCAACTCCCTCCTCAAGGAAGGCAACGCAGATGTGAAACGCATGCCGATCACATCAGCGCGAAAGGCCAGCACGACCCACGAGCAAGACTTCGTTCTGCCCTACGTCAAAGACCTGGGCTCTGTCATCGACATGGATGCAATTCGCAAGTCGAGCATCAAACTCGGCGTCGACCCGCTCGGCGGCGCCGCGATTCATTACTGGGAGCCGATTAACGCGATTTATGGCCTGGACATCACGGTGGTGAACAACAAGGTCGATCCGACCTTCTCCTTCATGACCGTAGACCACGACGGCAAAATCCGCATGGATTGCTCCAGTCCTTACGCCATGGCTCGGCTTGTTGGTCTGAAGGACCAGTACCGAGTCGCCTTCGCAAATGATCCCGATTCCGACCGGCATGGCATCGTGACACCTTCTGCCGGGCTGATGAATCCCAACCACTACCTCGCCGTGGCGATTCGCTACTTGGTCGGCAACCGTCCCGATTGGCCGAGGAACGCCGCAGTCGGCAAGACCCTGGTCAGCAGCAGCATGATCGACAAGGTGGTGAAGCAGGCAGAACGCCGGCTGCTAGAGGTTCCGGTCGGTTTCAAATGGTTCGCGCCGGGGCTATTTGACGGCTCCTGTTGCTTCGGCGGCGAGGAGAGCGCGGGCGCCAGTTTCTTGCGCCGCGACGGAACGGTGTGGACTACCGATAAGGACGGCCCGATCATGGACCTCCTGGCCGCCGAGATCACTGCGCGTACCGGAAAGGACCCTGGCCAGCACTACCAGGATCTTACTGCGCTGTTCGGCACGCCTTACTATACGCGCATCGATGCGCCAGCGACGCCGGATGAAAAGGCCAGGCTCCAAAAGCTAGCGCCCGAGGCCGTACGAACATCCGATTTGGCTGGCGAACCGATCGTGGCAAAGTTGACGCGCGCCCCTGGAAATAACGCCTCAATCGGTGGGCTGAAAGTCGTCGCAGCGAGCGGTTGGTTTGCCGCTCGGCCGTCAGGCACCGAGAACATTTACAAGATCTACGCAGAGAGCTTCGAAGGCCAGGCTCACCTCGATGCCATTGTCAGCGAAGCCCAACAAATCGTCGCTAAGGCACTTTCCCATTAGAGATTTCAGGAGGCAGCGATCGATGGCGGCAGTGAGTCCGGTCGTGTTCCTGGTGGACGTGGACAACACGCTCCTCGACAACGACCTCATCCAGGATGATCTCAAACGGCATCTTGAAAGTGCATTCGGGGCCGCGAGCCGGGAGCGCTACTGGACAATCCTGGAACAGTTGTTCGACGAGTTGGGCTACCGCGACTACCTGGGCGCCCTGCAGCGCTATCGGGTCGAGCACCCGCACGAGCTTCACCTCCTGGCGATGTCCTCGTATCTTGTGGACTACCCCTTCGCCAGCCGCCTCTATCCCGGTGCACTCGATGTTTTGGAGCGCTTTCGCACCTGGGGAGCGACGGTCATCCTCTCCGATGGCGACGTGGTCTTCCAGCCGCGCAAGGTCGAACGCTCGGGAATCTTCAAGGCTGTGAATGGCCAGGTGCTCATCTACATCCATAAAGAACAAGAGCTAGACGATGTCGCCCGCCGCTACCCAGCCAGGCATTACGTTTTGGTCGATGATAAACCGCGCATCCTGGCAGCAGTGAAAAAGTGGTGGGGCGGCAGCGTGACTACGGTGTTCCCGCGACAGGGGATGTACGCCCATGACCCCGCGGCTTTGGCGAAGTATGACCCGGCAGATCTCACGGTTGCGCGCGTCAGCGACCTTCTCGAACATGACCTGTCTGCGTTGCTGGACGCCGCCAAGCTTGACGGCACCGCGCCTGCACCCTGTTCCCCACTTCTTGAAGAAAGGCGATCATGAACGTTCTCGTCATCGACATTGGGGGCACGAACGTCAAAATCCTGGTTACGGGCCAGGACAGTCCACGCAAATTCCCTTCCGGACCAGAACTGACCCCGGAAGAAATGGTGGCGGGAGTGCTCAAGGCGGCCGAAGGGTGGACCTACGAGGCAGTTTCGATGGGTTACCCTGGCCCAGTGTTGCGCGGCCGACCCTTCTCGGAGCCGGTCAATCTTGGCCGTGGCTGGGTTGGCTTTGACTATCAAACCGCATTTCAGTTCCCGATCAAGGTCATCAACGACGCCGCCCTGCAGGCATTGGGAAGTTATGAAGGAGGCAAGATGCTATTCCTGGGCTTGGGCACAGGCCTCGGCTCGGCCCTGATCGAAAATGGAATCGTTGAACCGATGGAACTCGGCCATCTGCCGTTCCGGAAACGTACGTTTGAGGATTACATCGGGGAAAGAGGCCTGGAACGGCTGGGAAAACGCAAATGGCGAATCCGCGTCACCGAAGCGCTGGGAAAGCTAACTGCGGCCCTCGAGCCGGACTACGTGGTCGTCGGCGGAGGCAACGCTCGTAAGCTAAAATCATTGCCCCCCGGAGCGCGCGCCGGCAACAATGCCAATGCCTTTCTTGGAGGATTTCGCCTCTGGCAGCAGGATGCCGGGGCGGGCGCTCCAGGCGCTCAGCCACTCGACGGCAAACGATTGACGAACGTGCAGACGAAAGGAGACCGAATATGAGCGCGAGCATCGCCCCGCTCACGAAGCGGGCTGCATGGAAGACGCTGGAGATCCATTATCAAAAATTCCGCGATCTCCACTTGCGGGACTTGTTTGCTGGGGACGCACGCCGCGGCGAGCGCTTCACTGTGGAAGCAGCCGGCATCTACCTGGACTACTCGAAGAACCGCATCACCGACGAAACGCTCAAGCTTCTCCTGCAGCTTGCCGAGGAGTCGGGCCTTCGGGCGCGCATCGATGCAATGTTCCGCGGAGAAAAAATCAACGTCACCGAAAAGCGGGCGGTCCTGCACGTGGCCTTGCGTGCGCCCAGGAGCGAGTCCATCGTGGTCGATGGCCAAAATGTCGTGCCCGAGGTCCACGCCGTACTCGACAAGATGGCTGCGTTCTCCGATCGTGTGCGGTGCGGTGCCTGGAAGGGCCACACCGGCAAGCGCATGCGCAACGTCGTCAATATCGGCATCGGTGGCTCGGACCTTGGTCCCGTGATGGCCTATGAAGCGCTCAGCTATTACAGCCAGCGCGACATGACCTTCCGCTTCGTGTCGAACATCGACGGCACAGACATTGCGGAAGCTACTCGCGATCTTGACCCGGCTGAGACGCTTTTCATCATCTCCTCGAAGACTTTCACCACGCTGGAAACACTCACTAACGCGCACTCCGCCCGCGCCTGGTGCCTCAAGGGCCTGGGTGGCGACGAGAAGGCCGTCGCCAAGCATTTCGTCGCGGTTTCGACGAACGCTGATGAGGTGGCTCGTTTCGGGATCGATACCGCGAACATGTTCGAATTCTGGGATTGGGTCGGCGGCCGCTACTCGTACGATTCAGCGATTGGCCTTTCTTTGATGATTGCGATCGGACCGGAAAACTTCCGCGCCATGCTCAGCGGTTTCCACGCGGTGGACGAACATTTCCGCACCGCTCCCTTCGAACGTAACCTGCCTGTGCTTCTGGGACTTCTGGGCATCTGGTACAACAATTTCTTCGGCGCTCAGACGGTGGCCATCTTGCCTTATGACCACTACCTCGGCAGGTTCAGTTCGTATTTGCAGCAGCTCGATATGGAGAGTGACGGCAAGCACGTTGATCTCGAGGGCATGAAAGTGGACTACCAGACGGGCCCGATTGTCTGGGGCACACCGGGGACCAACGGCCAACACGCTTATTATCAGCTCATCCATCAAGGGACCAAGCTCATACCGTGTGACTTCATCGGCTTCTGCCAAACGCTGAACCCGCTGCCGCCGCACCATGATCTCTTGATGGCGAACTTCTTCGCCCAGACGGAAGCCCTCGCTTTCGGCAAGACCGCCGCGGAAGTCAAAGCGGATGGTGTTCCAGATTTCCAGGTGCCTCATCGCACCTTTGAGGGGAACCGTCCGACCAATACAATCCTGCTGGACCGGCTGACACCCGAGGCGCTGGGCAAACTGGTCGCTCTCTATGAACACAAGGTGTTTGTCCAGGGCACCGTCTGGCATATCAACTCGTTCGACCAATGGGGCGTCGAATTGGGCAAGGTGTTGGCCAAGCGGATCATCCCGGAATTGCAAGGCAAAGGGGATTCGCAACTGAAACACGACAGCTCGACGAACACCTTGATCCGTCGCTATCGCAAATCCAAGGAAATCCGCGAGGCATGATGACTTCAGTTGCGCCCTTGGCGATTAGGCGAACGGCAGCAAAGATTCTCCCCTCGCCCCGGTACTCCGGGGAGAGGGGTCGGGGGTGGGCTGATGAAAACCGCTGATAAGTCGGCCATTTTCAGCTAGTGCTGTTGCCTTGGAGTGTTGCGCCTTTTCCCCCTCTCCCCTGTACTCGGGGGAGAGGGGCAGGGGTGAGGGGGGTTAGCATCCCTCGCTAGAGCGTGCAGTTGTTGCAAGGACTCTGTCCCCCTCACCCCCAACCCCTCTCCCCCGAAGCGGGGGAGAGGGGAGATGATTACCTGCAGTTCGCCTTAGCAAGCGGCAGCAACGAAAAGGACAAGCGGGCGAAAGACATTGTGAAAGGAGAAAAATGATGACCGCCGGATTTGACAGACCCTTGTACATCTTGCCTTTCGATCACCGCGGTTCGTTCCAGACGAAGATGTTTGGGTGGAAGGGCACGCTGACCCCGCAGCAGACGGCCGAGGTCGCAGCCGCCAAGCAAGTCGTCTACGATGGCTTTCAGATCGCGCTTGGGGCCGGTGTGCCAAAGGAAAAGGCCGGCATTTTGGTCGACGAGCAATTCGGGGCCGCCATTCTGAAAGACGCCCTCAAGCGAGGCTACACCACAGCTTGTCCCGCCGAGAAGAGCGGCCAGGATGAGTTCGATTTCGAGTACGGCGACGACTTTGCCAAGCACATCGAGGCATGTCAGCCCACGTTTTGCAAAGTGCTGGTGCGCTACAATCCTGAAGGCGAGGCAGCCCTCAACCAGCGCCAGGTCTCTCGACTCAAGCGGCTTTCAGACTATCTGCATGGCAGCAAGCGGCTCTTCATGTTCGAACTCCTGGTCCCCGCCGAGCCGGCTCAGCTGGATCGCCTCAAAGGCGACAAGAAGGCCTACGACCTGGAGTTGCGACCCGGATTGATGGTGCAGACGATTCAGCAATTGCAAGATGCCGGCGTTGAACCGGATGTTTGGAAAATCGAGGGACTCGACCGCCGGGAGGACTGCACGAAGGTTGTCGCCGCCGCCCGTCGCGGAAACAGGGCCATGGTTAGCTGTATTGTCCTTGGCCGCGGCGAGGATGACAAGAAAGTACGCGAATGGCTGGCGACGGCAGCTAACGTACCTGGATTTATCGGCTTCGCTGTGGGTCGTACCACCTTCTGGGATCCGCTCGTCGACTATCGGGCCAAAAAAATCACGCGTGAAGCGGCCGCCGCCGAAATCGCGCGGCGCTATCGCGAGTGGGTCGAAATCTTCGAGAAGAGTCGAAAGTAGACAGCAGTCTGGAGCGAGAACCAAAGCGACGGCTGCTTGGGGCTACTGTCGACTTCGAAAAGGAGACATCATGCAACTTGGAATGATCGGTCTGGGGCGAATGGGTGCCAACATGGTGCGCCGCTTGATCCGCGGGGGACACCAATGTGTCGCATACGACCGCAGCGCGGACGCCGTCAAGGATGTGATCCTAGATGGGGCGGTGGGCGCCGCTTCGCTCGACGAATTGCTGAAGAAACTGAGCAAGCCGCGCGCCGTGTGGCTGATGGTGCCCGCCGCCGTCGTAGATAGCAGCCTCAAGGACCTTGCAGCGCGCCTGGAACAAGGCGACATTGTGATTGACGGCGGCAATTCCTATTACGTTGACGATATCCGCCGGGCGAGCGAACTCCAAGCCAAGGGGCTTCACTACGTCGACGTTGGGACCAGTGGCGGCGTCTGGGGGCTGGAGCGCGGCTATTGCATGATGATCGGCGGCGAGGACGCGGTGGTGCAGCGACTCGACCCTCTCTTCGCAACGCTGGCTCCGCCCGTCGATGCAGCCCCGCGTATCCCCGGCCGAGAGAGGATCCGGGGCACGGCAGAGCACGGCTACCTGCATTGCGGCCCGAACGGGGCCGGGCACTTCGTCAAGATGGTCCATAACGGGATCGAGTATGGCATCATGGCTGCCTACGCCGAGGGAATGGCGATTTTGCGACACGCCAATGTCGGCAAGCAACAGCAGACGATCGACGCCGAGACAACACCGCTCCGCGAACCCCAGCATTACCAGTACGACATCAACTTGCGCGACGTTGCCGAAGTATGGCGGCGCGGCAGCGTCATTTCCTCGTGGCTGCTCGACCTCACGGCGACCGCTTTGCTCAAAGATCCGTCGCTCGCAAAATTTGCCGGGCGCGTCTCGGATTCGGGTGAGGGACGGTGGACCATCAAGGCCGCTGTAGACGAAGCCGTGCCGGCGCACGTCCTCACCGCCGCCTTGTTCGAGCGCTTCTCTTCGCGAGGAGAGGCAGATTTCGCAGACAAGCTTCTGTCAGCGATGCGCTTTGAGTTTGGCGGACATGTCGAGAAAAGTTCGTAGGGCACGTCTTGGAGGGAGGGCACAGCCCATCTCCAACCATGCGCATGCTGCGCCCGAACTCGGCGAAAGGAGCCGAAGCCATGAGCACCGGCGAGTCCGACGCATTGGTTTTCTTTGGCGCTACCGGCGATCTCGCGTACAAGAAGATCTTCCCTGCCTTACAGGCGATGGTTAAGCACGGCCACCTTGCCGTGCCGGTCATCGGCGTGGCCAAGGCGGGGTGGCAGCTCGAACAATTCCGGGCGCGAGCGCAGGATAGCTGCGCCAAGCATGGAGGCATCGACCCGACGGCATTCGATAAGCTCGTGAGCCTGCTACGCTACGTGGATGGCGATTACAAGGATCCCACGACCTTCCAGACCCTTCGCAAGGAACTCGGAGCGGCCCAGCATCCGGCGCATTACCTGGCCATTCCTCCCGTGCTCTTCGGACTGGCAGTGGAGCAACTGGGCAAGTCAGGCTGCGCTACCGGCGCCCGCGTGATCATTGAAAAGCCTTTTGGCAGAGACCTGGAGTCGGCGCGGGCGCTCAATCGCACTCTCCTCAGCAATTTCGACGAATCGAACATCTTCCGCATCGACCATTACCTGGGTAAAGAGCCCGTACAAAACCTCCTTTTCTTCCGTTTCGCCAATACGTTCCTGGAACCGATCTGGAACAGGAACTTTGTCGACAGCGTGCAAATCACGATGGCGGAAGACTTCGGCGTCCAGGGTCGCGGTGCATTCTACGAAGAGGCCGGTACGATCCGCGACGTGGTGCAGAACCACCTTCTGCAAATCCTGGCCAACTTGACCATGGAGCCGCCGCCGGCAACGGACAGCGAGTCGGTCCGCGACGAAAAAGTGAAAGTCCTGAAATCCGTTCCCCCTGTCGAGGTGAAAAACGTCATACGCGGCCAATTCCGTGGCTACCGAAACGAGAAGGGAGTCGCGCCTGACTCCCAGGTAGAAACGTTCGTGGCTCTGCGGCTGGAAATCCATTCGTGGAGATGGCAGGGCGTGCCGATCTTCATCCGGGCAGGCAAATGCTTGCCCGTGACCTGCACAGAGGTGTTCATACACCTCCGCAGGCCGCCGCCGGTCTACGCCTCGGCCCCGCCGCCAAACCATGCCCGCTTTCGGGTGAGTCCCGACGTCGCCATCGCGCTTGGAGCCTTGGCGAAAACTCCGGGAGAAAGAATGGCCGGCACTCCCGTGGAACTGATGGTCAGCCGGCATCCGAGCGCGCAGGAAATGGATGCCTACGAGCGCTTGCTCGGCGACGCCATGCGGGGAGACGCTACGCAGTTCGCTCGCGAAGATTATGTGGAACAAGCTTGGCGCATCGTCGATCCCATACTCGGTACGGTGACCCCGGTTAGCGAATACCAACAGGGTACCTGGGGACCTCCTCTGGCCGACCAGCTTATTGCTGGGCACGGCAAATGGCACGATCCGATTGTGGACGTTAGCAAGAGTTAATGCATGGTCGTCGGTGACTAATCATCAACCGTCTGCCTCCTGTGTACTGCTTCGGAGTTCCCATGAAGATCGAAGTGCTCGCTGATCCTGAGGCGGTTGCGCGGCAGGCGGCAGCGCTGATTGCCGCGCAGGCTCGGGAAGCGACGACGGCTCGGGGAAAGTTTGTGCTTGCGGTGAGCGGCGGCCACACTCCGTGGCAGATGTTGCGGGAATTGGCTAACGAAGATGTGCCGTGGCAGGCGGTGCATGTCGTGCAGGTGGATGAACGCGTTGCTCCTGCCGGGGACCCTGATCGAAACCTCACTCATCTGCGCGAAAGCTTGCTGTCACACGCACCACTTGCACCTGAGCAAATCCATGCCATGCCGGTAGAGGAACCGGATCTCGCTGCCGCGGCAGAGAGCTATGCACAAACGCTTCGTGAAATTGCCGGTTTGCCGCCCGTGCTCGATCTTGCCCATCTCGGACTCGGACCTGACGCACACACCGCGTCTCTCGTGCCCCACGATCCGGTTCTCAATGTCACCGATGCTGACGTCGCGCTCACGGGAATCTATTTGGGCCGACGCCGGATGACATTGACCTACCCAATGCTGAACCGGGCACGCCGCATCCTCTGGCTGGTCACTGGAGCCGACAAGGCAGAAATGCTCGTTCGCCTTCGCGATGGCGACAAAACCATCCCTGCTGGCCGAGTTCGCAGCGATCAGGCAACTGTACTAGCCGACAGGGCAGCCGGAGCACGCATTAGCGGGTGACCACGTGAAATAGGCGGCCACCCGACCTTCTCCTGGTCAGGACTTGATGCATCGAGAAAAGCGCGATCGCCAATAGCGGCCACGTGAACCACGGCCACAGGGCAATCCACCGCGGAATGGGCGGCGCAGCCTCCAGCTCGAATTGGATCGGACCGGAGCCCCGCGTTCCTTCGACGGTGACTTCCACTACCCACCAGCCTGGCTGGGGCAGATCAAACTGGGCTGCCCGGAACAATTTATTGGTCGCTGCCTCAGTCGTTGCCTGGTAGCGAAGCGCTTCACTGGGCTGCTCGCGCAGAATCATCTGGATCGCGACTTCTACTTCTGACACGACAGCGCCGGTCGCAGGGTCCTGAACCAGAACACTGATGTCCACAGGACCACACCGCAAAGGAGTCGGGGAGGTGAACACGGTGATCTGGTAGGCACCGGCCTGTTCCGACAATCGGAGGGTGCCGCCGTCGCCGTGTGCCGCGTCAGGCCAGGCTGTGGCTACGAAGCAGGCAACGAACGCCAAGCTTGCAAAGTAACATGATGACGAAATAGCCAAGCGCAATGGGCGTGTGCTACTGAGGCCCACATTGCTCAGACGGCCGAAGAAGAATAAAGACAATTTAGAATCGCAGCGTCGCATCGAAACCGTAGATCCAGATGCCCTGCTTGGTGCCAAGATCGAAGGCCGGCTCTGTCCAGTTGCGATAGTAGCCGATCTCCGGCCGGACTTGAAACACCGAGTTGAAGTTGTGCGTCAGCCCGATGGTGTGGCTGGTGTAGACGCCGGGGAAGCCGGAGCGTTCGCCGTCCACGTCTCTCCACCATTCGTTTCTGAAGGAGATGAAGTCTTTCTTGGATAATTGATACTCCGTGTAGTTGACAACGCCGTACGTCAGGGTCGTTCCCGGGATGAAGGCCCCAAGTCCGCCGCCGCCGCCGAACGACTGCACGGGTCCCAAGCTTGGCGTGCCGCCCACATACGCATCGCGCTGCCACATGAAATAACCTTCAGTCTTCGTGAAGAACTCTTTCCAGAACCGGTGTTGCCATGTGCTTACGATGTAATTGAAATTGTCGTGCCCGGTAAGCTGCCCGTCGACCATGAAGGTACGAAATTTGGCGTCGTTGATGTCGTTTAAGCAGGTGTAGATTGAATCGTTGTTGTCCGAAGAAACCCAGCGCACGCCAAACATCCCTGTCGGAAGGGCACCCTGGTACCACGGGGCCATGTCTGTGCCCGCCTGGATGCACGCTTGGACCATCCAGTTTTTGTTCAGCATGAAAGTTGCCATAACTCCGGTCTGCGTATACGTGTCGAACGTAAAAAGGATCGAATGGGTTCCAAGGTAGTTGTCCGGCGAAAATTGCGTTTCGATATCCGGACACGCGATCCAGCGGCCAACGCGTACGATCATTCCCTGAGCCACGCCCGGGAAATAGACGTCGATGTATTGTTCCGTGGGATCGGCGCCATAGAGACGGTTGTGATCGAGCAACTGGTCGCTGAACCAGCCGCCGGCCGTCATGTACCGGTAGTCGATGCCGTAGAGCAGCGTGGAGCGAAAGCCAACGTCGATATGGTCCGTTTGCACCGAGTCCACTTCGCGCTCCACGCGCAGCAATAGCTGATCAAGCTCGAAGTGGTTGGGGACGATCCAGTAAGAGTCAGGAGTGTTGGAGTTCTTCGCGGTACTAAAGTTCCCCGACGCATTCACCCAACCGTACACCTTGACTCTGCTGTCCTTGATTTCATCGCCCCAGGGGCCGCCGTACACGGCCTGCATTAACGGATATGCGGTGTCGCTGTAGGGAACGCCGACCAACGGGTATCCCTGGTACTCGCCGCTAGGAAACGGGGGGGAGTTGAAGGGAGCCGGCAGTGCGCGGCGGGGCTTTTCCGGCTCATCCTCGGAGCTTTCTTCAGGTTTCTTACCAAAGCATTCCGGGAACCACTGGACCAGGATGGGGTACCCAGCCAACAACCTTTTGGTGAAGCAGCCCTGGACAGGCGTCTCCGCCTCCTTGCATTTCGAGTTAGTTCCATTCGAAGCACCGTTTTGATCCTTGCTTGACGGGCTTGTGCTCTGGGCATTGGCCGCCGTTCCGGCCGGCAACGCCGATGGCGGCTGCGTATCGGCGCCTGTTGCCCGCGGGCTTGTCGCTGGGTTCCCAGGCGGCAGCACGGCAGGTTGAGACGTTGAGCCTGCACCAGGAGAGAGTGTCTGCCCGAGCGCAAGAGAAGCGCTCAAGAGCAAGCATGGCAACATGGCTAACCTCAGGTTTTGGAATGTGCTGATCTGGCGGTTGGGTGTACCTTTTATCGTCCATTTTCGCGAGCGGTTTTACTCAATCTCCCTAACGATCCGCAAAATCCATGAATCCCCTACGTCGGGCAAATTGCATGATCGGCCAGGCGAACGGACAGCGCCCAGGCGGGGAAGGAACTTAGATGACGGATGCGGGGTTGGGCTGCCATTCTACTCAAGAGGACGGAGATATGAGCCTGCTGTTGGCAGATGGAGAGGATTCTTCAGCAGTCACTCCGCTGCAGGCCGGCAGCGTCAGGCGGAAGACAGTGCCAACGCCGGCCCGGCTTTCGCACGTGATGGTGCCGTGATGAGCTGTGACGATCTCACGGGCAATTGCCAGGCCCAAGCCCGTGCCTCTCCCCCGGCTCTGTCCTGGAACTCGGAAAAAGCGATCGAAAACACTAGGCAAATGCTCCGGAGGAATGCCGATCCCCGTATCCGCAACGCTGATCGCGATTCCGTGATCGACGAGGGTCGCTGATATCTTGATGCGGCCGCCGCGATCGGTATAGGTTACCGCGTTCTCCAATAAGTTCTCCAGGACATGCCCCATGCGGGTCGCATCAACGACAACTTCCGGGAGGTCCGGTGCAGCTTCGATCTCGAAGCTGACGCCTTTGTCGGCCGCCTTCGGTCGAACGGATTCGGCGGCCGCACGCAAAAGTTCGATAGGCTTTTCTGGTTGGAGGTCGAGTTGCTCTCGACCGCGTTCCAGCCGGGTGAGATCCAGCAGATCGTCCACTCGGTCGAGCAATAACTCCGCGTTCTCGCGGGCATCGACCAGGAGTTCCATTTGTTTTGGCGTGAGCGGCCCCACGGCCTCCTCCAGGAGCAAATGGATCGCAAGGCGGACGCTTGTAAGCGGCGTCTTCAATTCGTGACTGACAGTGGCCACCAAATTGCTTTTGACCTCGTCCAGGAGGCGAAAGCGAGTGATATTCTGCAGCACGACGGCCGCTCCCAGGGTGTTGCCGTCCGGATCTCGGATCGGCAGAATCCGCGGCAGAAAAAACTGCTCCTGCCCGTCGACGCGTTGCGGAACAGCCTGTTCGAACCCCTCGGGCAGATAGGGCTGCTGACCACGGAGGGCAGCCTCCAGCGGCGCGCGCAGCGCTTCGGGCGGCTGCCAGGGGAGGAGCGACCCGTGGTGGCTCTGGTCCAAGGGCGCACTTCGACTTTGCCCGGGAGGCCTCTGAGGTGCGACCCCAAAGACCCGTTGAGCAGCCGGATTGGCCATTTCTACGCGACCTTCCGCATCCAACACAAGCACGGGATCGGGAAAGGAGTCGATGCTAGCCTGGCTGGTCCGCTGGGCGCGCAGCAGTCGGGCCATGTGCGTCAGACGGATGTCCCTAAGATGCCGGGTCATCGTGTTGAACGATTGGGCTAACTCGCCCAACTCATCGCGAGAGAGGTAGGGGACCATTTGGTCCAGGTTTCCAGCGCTAATTCCCTGGGCCGCCTGCGTCACTGCCTGGATGGGTCGAAGGATGAAACGGACCGTGTGCAAGGCAAGGATGATCGCGAGAGCAACCGCTACAGTCAGGCACACGCCGAACCATATCAATGAGGTAGTCGCCAGAGTACGTGATTCCTGGCTCGCTTTCTCCATATTCTGCTGGTTGATGTGCAGAATCTGCCCGGCCACTTGCTTGATCTGGTTGAATGTCCCTAGTAACCTGGGGTGCCCCGGTTTCCCGTAATAGAGCTGGTACCGCTCAGGCGACCCTGGAGCGTGAGCGTAAAACTCTTCTCCTTCGTGCAAATAGCGCTCCGTCAGCTCCTCCAATTCCTGAACGAGTTCTGCCTCTCCCGGTAGCGTGATATTTTTCTCCTCCGTTTGCAGGGCTTCCCGAAAGAGTTTCCAATTGTGATCGTATTGCTCCTTGACATCCTCGCCACTCCGGCTAAGAGCGAATTGGAACGAGGAATCGATCCGTTCCAACGCCTCGTTCAGCCGCTCCATGGCAATGACACTTGCATAGTTCTCGCGAAGGATGAGGTCGATGCTACCGCCCAGGCGGTAGAGAAGAAAGGCTCCGGCGCAACCCAAGACCGTGAGGATCGCGAGCAAAGGGACCAGTGTGAGCACTATCCGCGCTCGCAAGCTAAGTCGCATAAGATTTGTCCCCGGAGTAACTTCACCCCTCGGCCATCCGCCATCGTAACAAGTGTTGCGAGGTGGCTACAGGCCGTAGCGCTTGCGTTTACGATACAAAGTGCTGGGATCAATGCCGAGCACAGTTGCCGCCTCTTCCATCGTGGGGCTTGCGGCAAGAACTCGGCGGATGTGTTCAGCCTCTATCTCGTCGAGCGTCGCAGCGGCTCCCACCTCCACCCCGCGTGTCAGGGGAGAAAGACCGACCTGGGCCGGCAGGTCTCCCAGCCCAACGCACGGGCCAGCCGTGAGGATTACCCCGCGTTCAATTGCATTGCGCAGTTCGCGAACATTTCCTGGCCACGGGTAGCGCAGTAAAGCCGCACGGGCCTCCTCCGTAAAACCGGTGATCGGCTTGCTGCTTTGCCTGGCGAAGAATTGCAACAGATGGTCGGCTAAAGGCAAAAGGTCCTTGGGACGCTGACGCAATGACGGCAGCGTCACCTCAATGACGTTAAGGCGATAGAACAGATCTTCGCGAAACGCTCCGGCGGCGACGGCTTGATCCAGGTTCCGGTTTGTCGCACTCAGGATACGGGCGTCACACGCGCGCGTCAGCGGATCCCCGACGCGCTCATAGCACTTTTCCTGCAGAAGGCGCAGCACCTTGGGCTGCAAGGGGAGCGGAAGTTCACCAATCTCGTCCAGGAATAACGTGCCTCCTTCGGCAAGGGCCACCCTACCGACCTTATCCTGAACGGCCCCGGTGAAGGCCCCGCGTACGTGGCCAAAAAGTTCACTCTCCAATAGTTCTGCGGACAAGCTGGGGCAGTGCACCGTGATGAAAGGAGCGGCAGACCTTAACCCCCGCGCGTGGATCGCCCGCGCCAGAACTCCCTTCCCGGTGCCGCTCTCGCCGTGGATCAAGATGGTCGCCTCACTTGAAGCCGCCTTGAAGGCTATTTCGAGGGCCTCCTTCATCACAGGCTCTTCAGTTTGCAAGTCGGCTTCCGGCACGACCGAATGAATCTGTTCCTCCAACTCGGCCGCGCGCGATTGGAGGCGACGAAGGCGTACCACTCGTTCCAGAATGAGGCGCAGTTGACCGGGAGTGAACGGCTTGGGCAGGTAATCGAATGCTCCCCGACGCATTGCCTCGACGGCTGTCTCCACCGTTGCATAGGCGGTTATGACGATAATGTCGAGGCCCGGAGCGAGCCCTAACAGGGTGGGCAATAGCTCCAATCCCTGCTCCTGGCCGAGTCGAAGATCGAGAAAAGCGGCATCGAAGAGACGATGGCCTAAGAGCTCAATCGCCTGGGGACCGTCGCGCGCTTCCGTAACCTTCTGTCCGAGTGTTTCCAGGGCCAATCGGAGCGACTTTTGCAACTTCGCATCATCGTCGATCAGGAGTATGTTCATGGCGTTGCCCTTGCAGTTCGGCTCCAAGCGAAGTCGCCCCCATTGTTCGAAGCCGGAAGAATGCATTCCTTATGCCGCTGGCATTTCCCAAGTAGCCCTCTCCTCAAACAATAAAATGCCAATGGTTTGCAGCGCTTTGCTTCAAGGGAATCCTGGCCGAGGCGCGGATCCGTGATGCAATTTGCATTGACTTTCGGGCAATTTGCAATGTGTTGCCATAATAACTGATTCTGTTCGGAAGTCTCAAACTCATCGGAGCCAGCACCTTATGGCCAGGGGCCAGCGTGGCACAACCCTTGCATGGTTGCGCGGCACGAGTACGAGCTGTATTCATCCGGCATTCTGCAGCTCTTGGCACGCCAGGCGCGCGCGAGTCATTGTCTTGCAGAACTCGACATTCGAAGGGATTGGTCATGAACCTAGTGATTTGGCTACCGGCACTTTTCATTTTGGGACTGGTCACCATGGGACTCCTGTTCGCCTTTGTGGCTGCGTGTGATCGCGTGTAGGAGACATCATGTTAATTCTAGCCGGCATCGTGACGCTGCTTCTCTTCGTTTATCTCCTGGCCGCACTCTTGCGCCCAGAATGGTTCTAAGCCGAAAGGTTGGCTTCCATGTGGCTCCTCCCCGTGCTCATCGTCAGCACGACAGTTCTTCTGTCGATCCCGGTTGGCCTATACCTGGCTTGGATCAACGACGGCCGTTATCGCGCGCCCCGCTGGCTGCAGTGGTTCGAGCAGCGTTTGAATACTGGTCCGCAGTCCTGGAAGGGCTATATCGTTTCGCTCCTCCTGTTCAATACGGTCATGTTCGTCTTCGGATTCCTCGTATTGGCCTTGCAGCCGTTCTTGCCATTCGCCCCTGAAGACAAGGGGATGCTTGGACCCACGACCATCTTCAATACGTCGATCTCGTTCCTGACGAACACCAACCTGCAGCATTATGCGGGAGAGCAACACCTTTCATACTTCAGTCAGATCGTGTTTGTCCTCTGGAACATGTTTGTCTCCGCAAGCGTGGGCTTTTGCGCCCTGGCAGCGATCACGCGCGGCCTGCGGGGTGACGCGAACATGGGTAACTTCTATTTGGACATGTGGCGAGTGGTCGTCTACGTCTTTCTGCCCGCCAGTTTGATCATGGGCCTCGTCCTTATGGCGGATGGTGTGCCGATGACGTTTGACAAGACCGCTGATGCCGCCACATTGGAAAAGGGCGCGATGGGCACGGACGAGAGCGGCCAATCCAAGACTCAGACCATCGCGCGCGGCCCGGTTGCTGCAATTATCCCGATCAAGCACCTTGGTACGAATGGCGGCGGCTTCTTTGGAGCAAACTCGGCGCACCCATTCGAAAATCCCAGTGCCTGGAGCAATCTTCTGACCTGCATCAACATCTTGATCTTTCCGTTTTCCCTCGTGGTCATGTTCGGCAGGATGCTGAACAACATGCGCCATTCGAGCTTGATCTACGGCGTGATGATGCTGATGTTCGTCGGCATGATTGGCTGGGCGGTCTACTGGGACACACTGCAACCCAATGGAGCGCTGACCGCGCAGAACGGCCAGGTGCATTCCCTCGACGTGCCGCAAGCGGAGGGGGCCAGCAAGCCTTACTGGATGGTGGCACACCCGGGCGGTTCTGCCGAGCTCGTTGACCGCGATCCAGGCAAGAATGGCCAGGATAGGCCCGAACGACCAGCACTGGTCGGTTTGCCCGTCGATCAAGAATTCGGTAATCTCGAGGGCAAGGAACTCCGTTTTGGCACTTCAGCCGGCGCCACTTTCTCCGCCGTGACCACGGCAGTGACCTGCGGCTCGGTCAACTGCATGCACGATAGCCTCAATCCGCTGGCCGGCCTGACGCCGTTCACCGGGATGTGGCTCAACTGCATCTTTGGCGGCAAAGGAGTGGGGCTGATCAATTTGCTGTTGTACCTGATCGTGGGTGTCTTTTTAGCAGGACTGATGGTGGGGCGCACACCGGAGTACCTTGGCAAGAAGGTCGAGGCGCGCGAGATGAAACTGGCGATGTTGGCCCTGCTAGTCCATCCCATCCTCATCCTGGGACCGACAGGCCTCTTCGCCGCACTCGACTGGGGAACCAAGTCGACCAATAACCCTGGTTCGCACGGCTTTTCCGAAATCCTATACGAGTTCAGCTCATCCTCCGCGAACAACGGCTCCGGCTTCGAAGGGCTCCAAGACACTTGGGGATTCAATAAACCCGAGGAGAACAACAGCCCGCCTGCTCCGTATAGCCCCTCCTGGGACATTGCCACCGGACTGGTCATGCTTCTGAGCCGCTTTCTGCCGATCATTGCACCTATCGCGCTGGCCGGCAGCCTGGCCGCCAAGAAACCGACGCCGTTCACTGCGGGCACGATGCGGACAGACACCTTTACTTTCGGCTTTGTGTTGCTGGGCACCATCCTTCTGGTCGGGGCGCTGCTATTTCTGCCGGCAGCCGTGCTAGGCCCTGTGGCTGATCATCTGGGGCCGGTGCCCTTCGGGGGCTAACGAACCAAGAATCTCCTCGAAGTGATGACCAGTCGAACTCCTAGCAGAATTGAGAACATATGCCGCAAACTGTCTATCAAGCACCTTTTGTGGAAGGCCCTTCGCCCGAAGAACTCAAGTTGACCCGCAGGGCGAGCCGGCGCTACGGCCTATTCGCGCCGCACCTGATAAAGGCTGCGATCAAGCAATCCTTCATCATGCTGCGGCCGGATATCCAATGGAAGAATCCGGTCATGTTCGTGGTCGAAGTGGGAACAGTCTTAAGTCTGCTCTTCACGATTACGACTTTGCTAGGATTTGCTGGCCAGGCCCGCTTGACATACCTCATCGCCCTGGATTTCTGGCTGCTCATCACGGTGCTTTTTGCTAACTTCGCGACAGGGCTCGCCGAAGCCCGCGGCAAGGCTCAGGCCGACTCCTTGCGCAAAACCCGGCGGGAGACCCCGGCGTTCCGCATTTTAGAAAACGGCCAGATCGAAGAGACAGCATCCACGGCACTGCAAACCGGTGACCGCGTTGCCGTCGAGGCGGGACAGGTCATACCGGGTGATGGCGAGATTGTGGAAGGCGTCGCCTCGGTCGATGAATCGGCGATCACCGGTGAGTCGGCTCCGGTAATTCGTGAAGCCGGCGGCGACCGCTCCGGCGTAACGGGGGGAACGCGCGTCCTGTCGGATCGGATCATTGTGCGAATCACCGCCAGCGCGGGCAAGTCATTCCTCGATCGTATGATCGCTTTGGTGGAAGGGGCGATCCGGCAGCGGACGCCGAATGAGATCGCCCTGTCCTTGGTGCTATCCGCATTCACGTTGATCTTTCTGATTGTGACGGCCGCCCTTTTGCCCATGGCGTTGAACGCCGAGCTGTACATGAAGGATTACCTCGGTGTCGCGAAACCGATCAAGAGCCTCGGCACGGATGTGCCGACTCTTGTTGCCTTGCTGGTGTGCTTGATTCCAACCACGATTGGCGCTTTGCTGGCGGCCATCGGCATCGCGGGCATGGACCGAGCTTTGCGAGCGAACATCCTCGCCAAAAGCGGCAAGGCAGTCGAGGTGGCCGGCGATGTCGATACCTTGCTGCTCGACAAGACAGGCACGATCACGGTGGGAAACCGCCGGGCCACGCAGTTTGTGCCCGTTGGGAACTATAGCGCCGCCGATCTAGGGAGGCTGGCTGCCCTGGCTTCGATCGCGGACCAGACGCCCGAAGGCAAAAGCATCCTGGATCTTTTTCAGAGACTGCCCGTGGCGGGTCCCGGAAACGCAGCCGTGCCCCGGGACGGCCCGCTCGAAGCGATGATCCCGCCGGGGGCGAAATTCGTGGAATTCACCGCCCAGACGCGAATGAGCGGTGTCGATCTGCCGGATGGGAGCCAAATCCGTAAAGGCGCTCCGGATGCCGTCCTTCGATACGTGAAGAACGCTCACGGGCAGGTCCCCGATCGTTTGCAGGAGCAAGTCGACGCCGTGGCTTCCCAGGGAGCGACACCCCTCCTTGTTTGCGAAGGGAACCGTCTGGCCGGCCTAGTCGTGCTCGAAGACGTGCTCAAGCCGGGGATGCGCGACCGCTTCGAGCGGCTACGACGTATGGGTCTACGCACCGTTATGGTAACTGGCGACAATCCGTTGACCGCCAAGGCCATTGCGGAACAGGCAGGCGTGGACGATTACATCGCCCAGGCCACGCCTGAGGCCAAACTAGCCTACATCCGCAAGGAGCAGAGCGCGGGCAAGCTGGTCGCGATGATGGGCGACGGCACTAATGACGCCCCGGCCTTGGCTCAGGCTGATGTCGGCGTCGCCATGAATTCCGGCACGCAGGCCGCCAAGGAAGCCGGCAACATGGTTGACCTTGATAGCGACCCGACCAAGCTGATCGAAGTCGTCGAAATCGGCAAGCAGCTCCTCATGACGCGCGGCGCCCTGACGACGTTTTCCATCGCCAACGACTTGGCCAAGTACTTTGCGATCATTCCGGCGCTGTTTGCGGCTACGCTGCCCTGGCTGAAGCCGTTCGACGTGATGAATTTGCATTCTGCAACCTCGGCCATCCTGTCCGCCGTCATCTTCAATGCGATCATTATCCCGCTGCTGATTCCCATCGCATTGCGAGGCGTCACGTATCGACCGGTCGGTGCCGACGCGCTATTGCGTCGCAACCTACTAATTTGGGGTCTGGGCGGCGTGGTAGTGCCGTTCGCTGGCATCAAGATCATCGACTTGATATTGGTTGCCCTCCACATGGTCTCCTGAATCGCAAGCGCAAGGTAAACCCATGCTTCAACATTTACGTGCAAACCTGTGGCTGCTGGTACTGACGGTGATTCTTTGCACCGTCCTGTATCCGCTGGTGCTCTGGGGGATTGGGCAGGCGGTCTTCCACGACAAGGCTCAGGGAAGTCTCGTCGACAAAAGCGGCCGGCCGGTCGCAGACGAAAGCCAGGCTGTCGGTTCGCGGCTCATAGCTCAGCCCTTCTCCGCTGACGAATACTTTCAACCGCGTCCTTCCGCTGTTTCTTACAATGCTGCCGCATCAGGGGCAAGTAACTGGGGGGCCAATAACTACCTGTTGCGCGACCGCGTGGCTCGCCAACTCGGCCCCATCGTGAAGTACCGCGCCGGCCCCAAGAAGGACCAACTCGCCGCGCCGGACATCGAAAGCTGGTTTCAGAAGGACCAGTTTCAGGGCAGACCAGGTATCGTTGCCCAGTGGGCGCAAGCTCATCCCTCGGTCGCGCAGAAATGGGTCAATGGGGACAAGCTGAACATGGAGTTTGTCGCAAATTGGCAGAAGAACCATCTCGTCGAAGTCGCTCAATGGATCAAGGAAAATCCGGGCACGCCGGAGCCCAAGCCGGACGACCTTGCCGTCCCTTTCTTCATCAGCTTCTCGAAGGCGCACCCCGGAATGTTTCTCGGAACTGAAGAACACACGACGGCACAGGGCAAGACCGAAAAGCAGATCAAGCTGGTCAGGGAAGGCACAGACGTGCAGGGCACCTTCTTCGATATGTGGCTTCAGGAGCACCCGAGCGTGGAACTGCAAGAGGTGCCTGCGGACATGGTGATGGCCTCCGGCTCAGGTTTGGACCCACACATCACGCTGAAAAACGCGCTGTACCAACTCGACCGAGTCGCCGCAAAGTGGGCCGCGGAAACCAAAAGGGAACCGGGTCAGGTCCGCAAGGAAATCGAAGAACTCTTGCGGCAAAAGGCGGAGGCGCCTTTGGGCGGGCTGGTCGGCGTGGATCTGGTAAATGTCTTGGAGGTAAATCTCGCCCTGCGAAATCATCTCGATAAGCAGGGTGGCGTAAATCGGTGAAAGTTCCCGCTCGGCCAAAGCAATCGAACAGAACTTAAGTTTTTCGCATGCGCCGCATCTGACGAGATTCCCGCCGTCCAGCGATTTTCGGTGGTTGGGCGACGCCGAAGGGAAGCTGGCGGCGGGACTATTGAAGACTACACTCGCTCGCCCCTCACGCCTCAATTCTATGTAGGCTGCACAAGTGAGGGTGCGAGCGGGTTCATCCAAACTGACATTCCCCGTGCGCCGTTGGCACGTGGCGCCGTCCTGAATAACCGTGCGTGACCTTACAGCAGTCGGACTTTGGGTGCCACGCAATGCCGAACACTTTAGAACCGGCGTGCCATGCGTTCGCGACTTCTCGACAACATGACAGAGCAGTCAGGCAAAATCGCGAAAGCATGTCCCGCCCCACGTTTGGCGTCCCGTTCAGGGTTTGGGGCACCCCCGGTTTGTCCACTGGTGCGGGATTGCCAAGGTGAGTCGGGACATGCTTTCGCGAGGTTTTGCAGCTTTAGTCGGTCATCTTCAGTAGTCGCGATGACGAGGCTCTTCACCAGGAATTCCCTGCAAGTCTTTTCGGTCACGCCTCTGTCACCATGGCGGCAGTGCCTTCCGGCGCTGGTGGCTTTACCATCGGGAGAGACCGGGGCAGCAAGAACTTTAGAAGTGGCGGTGCCAGGAAGGTTGTCACCATGACCATCAATGTAACAGCACTGAACATTCTCTCGTCGAAGATGCCTTTGCTCAGGCCCATCTGGGCGAAAATAAGACCTACCTCGCCGCGCGGAATCATGCCGACGCCGATAACGCTTTTCTTCCCTCGAAACCAGAAAGGAGCGTAACCCGCCAAAAACTTGCCAACCACGGCGCAGACGATCAGCAGGCCGCCGATCCACAGCGTCTGGTGGTTAGCCGCATCCAAGGGATTGAAGACCCGAATATCCACCTGGGCGCCGACCCAAACGAAGAACAAAGGAACGAAGAAGTACCCCAGGTGGGCGACGCCCTTCTCGATTTCGTGCGCCTGTGGTGTCCGTGCCAGAAGGAGTCCAGCGGCGAAAGCCCCAATGATCATCGCGGAGCCAGAGCGGTCCGCCAACCATGCCAGTGCCAGTGCCAGGATGACTCCCAGCATCGTGGTGAGAGCACGCACGTCGAGTTTGTCTGCCAGACGCATGATCGGCTGCGCGAGCATACCGCCGATGAGTAGAGTTCCCAGAAGGAATCCGAAGGCGATGCCGGTAACTTTTGCGACACCGACCACCGTTATCGCCTGGTCCTGCGTCAGACCGGTTACCACGGTCAGGATGACCAGGCCGAGAATGTCATCCAGGACTGCAGCCCCCAGGACGATTTGACTTTCGGGTTCTTGCAACCTGCCCAGGTCTCCGAGCACTCTGGCCGTTATGCCGACGCTCGTCGCTGTGAGAGCAGCCCCCGCGACCACAGCCACCTCTTGAGATGTTCTGAGCATCCGACAGACAGCGTAACCTAGTACAAACGGCAGTAGGACGCCCACGAATGCGACGGCGGCCGAGGCGCCGCCGACCTGCAGAAGTTTGCGCAGGTCTGTCTCCAGGCCGATTTCGAAGAGGAGCAGGACCACGCCCAGTTCGGCGAGGACGTGCAAGACTTCACTGCCAGGATCGACGACGCCCAGGACGGAACTGCCCAGGATCACGCCAGCAATCAGCTCGCCAAGCACCGCAGGCTGACCGAACCGCTGGGCCAAGATGCCCGCGAACTTGGCTACCGCCAAAGCGAGCGCCACCACGCCGAGGAACTGGGGGATGTCGAAGTGGTGAGGCATGCAGGTGTGTGCTCCTTGGATTTTCGAATTGAAGGGACGGTTAAAATGGCCCTGTGTTCAGGATCACGCCCAGGAATGCGATAATCCCGACGATGGCCACCGCCGCGGCAGCCAAGATCGGCAGCCGTTCGCGCGCCTTGTCCTGTCCAGCAGACAGCCGCTGAATTAGCCGCCAATACTCCCAGGCGGCGGCCACCAGCAGGACCGTTCCTAGACCAATGAGTGTCAGACCAAAATTACGCGTACCGCTGAGGTGCAAGTCCGTAGTTCCAGAAATCCCCCGCACGTAGTACAAAAACTTGAACAGTGAGAAGCCGAAGCCGATCAGCGCTAGAGAGGTGCGTACCCAGGCCAAAAGCGTCCGCTCGGCCGCAAGGACGTTGCGCTCTCTGGCCAAATCGGTGGTCTCTTGCGCCGGTGTCTTCTTGGCGTCTAGAACGGCGCCTGCTGGCGGATCATCCATTGCGTGAATGTTCTTTCTAATGACTGTGACTGTCCACTAGCTGGACTGCGCCGGGGCTCTGCCGCTGCGCAGCAGGTCGCGGATTTCGGTCAGCAGTTCCTGGTCTTTCGTCAGCGGTGGAATGACCGCTGCTTCTTCCTTTTTTGTTCGCATGATCCAGCCCAGGAACTTTACCACGAAGATGAACAACACGAGGGCGACAATCAGGAAGTTCACCAGTTCCCCGATGAATCTACCAAAAGGGATGGTTGCACCGCTCACCTTAAACACCCACCCTTCGTAGCCCTTGTCTCCAGGGAGGAGGACGGCGACGAGCGGCATGATGATGTCCTGCACCAAGGAGCTTACAATCTTGCCGAACGCCGCCCCAATGATCACGCCGATTGCCAGGTCGATCACATTTCCCTTGAAGGCAAAACCCTTGAACTCCTCCAGCAGCGAGGAAGCCTGCTTCTTCACGTCGAGTGTTGCAACTGTTTTCAGTGGATCCATGAATGCGCTCCCCTTGAAATTGAGTTTGTCGCGGGCGGGCTCTAGACGTGCCTGAGAGTCGAGAGAACAGAACGTAGCTCTCTGCTCTCACTGAATTCGATCGATATCTCTCGCGATCCTTCGCTTTTTGTTCAACGCAATTTGCCAAACGGAAGCCTGGATATCTTGTCCACACGGACGACACTTGACGGGTGCTCCATCGACTGATTCAGCTGCCAAGATCCTGAAATCTCACGAGCGGAAACCCAGAGGTCTGGCCAAACACTTTCCGAGATGCGATAGTCATGGTGCGGGAGCACGGCCCTTCCAGGTTAAAGGCTACCAAACGAAAGAGAAGGTGCAAGCATGAACCAACTGCCGCCAATCCTTGCCGGCGCAACGGCAACGTTGATTGGTATGACCGGGCCTGTCTTTGCTGACGAGCAGCCAATTGCGAAGGGGAGCAAAGTCGCGTATCAGGTTTATAAAAGCTACTTCGAGTCGAACAAATCCGGCCTGGAGGGCGACAGGTCGTTTCTCGCTTTCACGGATCAGAAGGCGTTCGACAAGGTTTTCGGCAAGGCAGTCGTCATGGGGAAAAAGCCCAAGTTTCTTCCTAAGGACGCGTTCGACACGAAGCTGGTGATAGCGGCCATCCGCCGCGGTCATAAGGTGTGGGAATACGGTGTCGATAAAGTGACGGCCGACGGAAAGACTCTGTATGTACAATACGAGGCCCACTCCGGTGCCGAGGATTCAGCGACGTTTGCCTCGCCCCTGATTATCTCTGTGGGAAAGGCGAAATACTCTACTGTTGTCTTCATTGAAAACGGCAAGAAAGTCGGCAGCGCAACGATTGGCAGTGGCGAATAGGCGCGAGCGTCGGGCCACGTCGAATCAGCAAGAAAAGAGTGCAAGCGATGAGTGTTCCCCCCGATCTGTTTGATCTGAAAGGCCGGCGTGCTTTGATCACTGGCGCCAGCCGGGGCATCGGCCTCGCCATCGCCCACGGTTTGGCGCAGCGCGGGGCCGCCATCGTGATCACCGGCCGCAAAGCGGACACGTTGGGGGCCGCCGCTGAACAATTGCGCGCCGGCGGTGCGGACGCGCAGCCGATGGTCTGCCACCAAGGCGAGCCGGCAGCCATCGCGCAATTGTTTCAGGAACTCGATAAGCAAGGTAAGCCAGTGGACATTGCGGTAATCAACGCAGCTACCAACCCTGTCATGGGACCGTTGCTGGAAGTGGACCTGGCTGCCTGGCAGAAGATTGTTGACGTTAATTTGACCGGTGCACTGGCAACAGCTCAGCAAGCCGCGCGGCGCATGGCAGCCCGAAAAAAAGGGTCGCTCGTGATCATCTCCTCGATCGCCGGCATTGACCCAATGCCGAGCATCGCGGCCTACAGCGTCAGCAAGGCTGGTTTGCTTGGCATGATGCGGGGATTGGCCAAGGAGCTTGGTCCGTTTGGGGTTCGGGCAAATGCCATTGCGCCGGGGTTGATCGAGACGAAGTTCTCCGCGGCTCTGTTTCAGAACAAGAAGGCCTATGAATACGTGGTTGGGAATGTGCCGCTCGGACGCCACGGCCAGCCTGAAGATATCGTCGGTGCCGCCGTCTTCCTCGCTTCTGATGCCTCCGCGTACATTACCGGCCAGACATTAGTCGTAGATGGGGGCGGCAGGGTTTGAGCAAGGCAGGACAAAACCCCACGTGTCCATTTTCCCTTTCTTGAAGAAATAGGCTCAAACTTTTCCCTATCAACGTCGTCTAGTAGCGGGAGGGACTGTAGGCCCGAGCGGGGATCTGCAACTCACAAAACCCTCTCCAGGCCAATCGTGGGAGGAAAGTCATGCGTCGTGTGATCCTGTCTGCGGCAGTGGGTCTAATCTTGCTTCCCGGGTCAGCCCTGACCAGCCCGCCCGAGCGCATCAGTGGCAACGCCACCTGCGGCAGCTATGGAACCAGTGTGGAATTCGTGAGCAGCCCGTCCGAAGCTGCTCGCCAGGCCAAGCAGGAAGAGAAATTGGTTTTCGTCCTTCACGTTTCCGGCCACTTCGAAGATCCCAAGTTCACCTGAAACAACGCCGAGGCGCTCCGTGTGAACGCTCTGGCGAATCCCGAGGTCGGCAAATACCTGAACGAGTATTTCGTATCATCCTTCCAGAAAGTGGCCACGTTTCGCATCGTTGCCGGCGGGCAAAAGCAGGGCGGCAATGTCGCGTCCTACTTCTGCGCTCCTGACGGGCGGGTGCTGCATGTAATTGCAGGTCCAGTCGATGCCGCCACGATGTTGCGCGAGGCCAAATGGGTTGTGGAGACGACGAAGAAGGCCATGGCGGACAGTAAGGGTGATGGCGCAGCTTTCAAGGCTTATTTCCGCAGGGCGCATGCCGACCGGTTGCGCCGTGAACACGGTCTCACCGTGGAGGCAGTCACGTTTGATCCGCCCCCGCCGCAAGACGAAGGCAGTGCGCTATCCTACCGCGATCCGTCAGGACGTCCGTTAGCGCCCGTGTTGCCGCCTCCTCCCATCGATGGACCTGACGTGGCGTTCAAAGAGGCGCAACTGGCCGCGGCGCGAGCTCCCGGTGCTGGGGCAGTGCACGATCGAGCGGGAAGACGCTGGGTTCTCGGCAACCAGGGCCGTGTACACATGCTCATGGCTGCCCACGCCATGGTGAAGATCGAGAAGATTTATGGATCGGTCTTCGAAGGAATCCTGGGCGAAAAGGTTACGACCAAACCTGTGGAGATCGCAACCCCCTTCCCCTGGGTGGATCAGCGCGCGGCCAGGTAGCACAAGTCATCGCAATACTCATATCAGGGCGGATGCGCTCCGCATATTCTCTGGCAGTCCGCCCAAATCTGCTTTTCCCGCTTCGCCAGTCGGCCTCCGTCACGCCGCCTTTCGGCTATCTTGAAGCTCGGACCGCTTTGGATACACTCTAGGCAAGTCCCCGGCGATCCGCCGAGCCCTCCGAGAACCGCCAGATAGAGCCTGAGTAGGAGCCACGCACGATGGAAAAGCCTCTCCATTCTCCTGAAAAATCGTCCCAAGCCGCTCTTCGCCTCGAAGTACTGGATGGGTCGATTGGATTGTTGACGTTCGACTTGCCCAACAGTCGCGCCAACACCATGGGTCTGGCCGTTCTGGCTGAGCTTGGAACGCTTGCGGCGCAACTTGCCAGTCGCACGGATCTTCGCGGATTGGTATTACGGAGCGGCAAGCCGGGAATGTTCATCGCTGGAGCGGATCTCCGAGAACTTGGCAGCGCACGCCCCGAACCGGGCCAGATCAGGGCGATCACGCAGCGCGGCCTCGATGTGATCGCTGCGTTCGAAGCTCTCCCCTATCCGACCGTGGCAGCGATCGACGGATCTTGCATGGGTGGAGGCCTGGAACTGGTGCTTGGCTTCGATTTCCGACTGGCCGGCAGCAATTCGAAAACGGAGCTCGGTTTTCCCGAAGTCAAAATCGGCCTCTTCCCAGGATGGGGCGGCACGCAACGGCTCACGCGCGTCATCGGCCCATCCTTGGCGGCGGATATCATCTGCGGCGGCGAGCCGGTTAAGGCGCAGCGAGCGAAGGAACTAGGGCTGATATTCGACGTGGTACCCAGCGAGCGCCTTCTGGACGAAGCTCGGCGTATCCTTGACTGGGCGCGGGAATCGGGTTCATGGCAGGAGGCACGCAAGCGCAAGCACCAGCCGGTTGGCTTGAGTGAAGAACAGCACTCGTTTACCTTTGCAGTCGCGCGCGCCATGGTGACGGAAAAAACCAAGGGACAATTTCCAGCGCCCCTGGCGGCATTGGACGCTATCGCGAAAGGTTGTATCTTGCCGCTCGACGAAGGGCTCAAGGTCGAGACGGAGCATTTCATTCCACTCGTGGGCAGTCCGATCTCGCGCAATCTGATCGCAGTCTTTTTCATGACCCAGCGGCTGCAGAAAGATCCCGGTGTCTCCGACGCCTCGATCCAGCCGCGGCCCGTGGAGCACGTCGGCGTCCTGGGCGCGGGGCTCATGGGCGCCGGGATTGCCGGTGCACATATTCGGCGCGGGGTGCCGGTGATGCTGCTGGACAGCTTCCCAAAGGCGCTCGAAAAGGGCGTCGGCAGTATCACCAAGATTTTGCAGAGCCGCGTGGACATCGGCCGAATGGCTCCTGCAGAGATGATCACCACCCTCGCACGGCTCAGCACCACGAGCACTCTGGCCGCGATGGGCGACCGCGATGTCGTGATCGAGGCAATCATCGAGAATGAAGCAAGCAAAGTCGAGATCTATCGAGCGCTCCAGCCCATCCTTGCGAAGGATGCAATCCTCGCTTCCAACACGTCCACGATCTCAATCACGCGCATGGCCAAGGCAGTGGACCGGCCCGAGAGCTTCGCCGGCATGCATTTCTTCAACCCTGTCGATCGCATGCAGCTGGTTGAAGTGATCCGAGGCGAACGCACCAGTGACGCCACCGTGGTCACGCTTGTTGCCCTCGCGAAGCGGATCGGCAAGACCCCGATCGTCGTGCGGGACTGCCCGGGATTCCTGGTCAACCGCATTTTGTTCCCCTATATGAACGAGTCGCTGGTCCTTTTGGAGGAAGGGGCACACCCCAGGGCCATCGACAAGGCCGCGGTGGCATTTGGCATGCCCATGGGCCCGATTACTCTTAATGATCTCGTTGGCTTGGACACCGCTTTGTACGCCGGCAGGGTCGTCAACTCTGCCTTCGCAGACCGAGCCAAATCGTCCCGCATCCTGGACGAACTAGTCGCGGCCAAGCGCCTTGGGCAGAAATCGGGAGCTGGATTTTACAGCTACGCCAAGGGCTCGCGCGGGGCCGATGATCCTGCCTTCGAAGCAATTCTCGAACGCTGCCGCACCGGGCACCGCGAGATCGGCGGCGAGGAGATAACCGACCGTCTTTTTCTGCCGATGCTTGTCGAAGCAAGCCGGGTGCTCATGGAGGGAATCGTCCGCGATCCCGGTGACGTGGACATGGGCTTGATCCTTGGCATCGGCTTCCCCGCGCAGAAAGGTGGCTTGCTGCGTTGGGCCGATTCGGTTGGCTTGGCCAAAATCCTGGAGAAGCTCAAACAGTACGAGCGCTTGGGAACTCGCTTTCAGCCGACCGAGCAGATGCGCAAGTTGGCGGCAGGGGGAAAGAGTTTCTACGGAGAATGATGGAATCCGAGAAGAAGCAGATTCACAGGATGGTCACATATCGCACGGAGGCAGCCGATGGCCAGTTACCGCGGGCATCTCGCGTTTTCCTCAGTCCTGGGAGCCGCCTATGGAGGGTTGGCGGCGTTGCGCTGGGATATGGACTGGGGACCGATTCTCTTGGGAGCAGGAATTACAACACTCGGCGGCCTGCTTCCCGACCTCGACAGTGACAGCAGCGTTCCGGTGCGCGAGGTGTTCGGCCTGGCCGCCGCGATCACGCCGCTCATCCTTCTTCGGCGCGTCCTTAAAGTCGGCTTTAGCTACGACCAGACCGTTGTCATCCTGTGCGGCATCTACATCTTCATCCGTTATGGGCTGCGCGTGCTTTTGGGAAAGCTCACCGTGCACCGCGGGATGTTCCACAGCATCCCGGCCATGCTTATCGCCGGATTGCTTGTCTTGCTTGCCTACCACAGCCCGAGCGCCGAGACTCGGCTGTATCTCGCCGGTGGCGTCATGCTTGGCTTCCTGTCCCACCTGGTTCTCGACCAGCTTTATGGCGTGGACCTGATGGGCGCCAAACTTCATTTGAAGCATCCCACGGGCGGTCCCTTGAAATTGTTTTCGCCCTCTTGGACCGCCACGTTGACGGCTTATGGCCTGCTCGCGGCATTGGGTTACATGGCCGCTCAAGAGTTTGACTTTGCCGGCGGGGACTGGAAGGAACTTACGCGCCCGGTGCTCAAGTCGCTGTGGTCGCGGCACTGAAGCGTGCTGCCCAACCCAGCCTGCTTGACCTGATCTTCTGCTCTCATACAATCAAGACAGATCGCTAGGGGTGTCCGCCGATGCGCGGGCTGAGAGTAAACCCTGGGACCTGATCCGGCTCATACCGGCGTGGGAAAGCGAGCTATCCTGTCTTTTTGGCGTGCTAGCCTTTCTCCTGCCTGGTTGCCGACGGCCTCCAAGCCTCCTTCAATGTTCGGTCCGGAGGATTTCCGGTGGACCTTTATGGCTTCGTGAGCTGGAGCCTAGTCATCGTCGCCGCAGTGACCCTGATCTGGCCGGTGAATATTCCGCTCGTCGCGCTAGCCTACAGAGTGCACCAGGGCCGACAACCGAGCCTCATGGAAACTCGCGAGTTGTGGTTGCGCTCCACGCTGGGGGCGCTTGGCTTGTGCGGCCTTAGCCTCGTAATGATCGGTCTGATCTACGTGGGGGTCGAGATCGCGCAGGTTACAGCTGGCCCGGTACAGTTGACGCTGTTCGTTGCTTACCTGGCGGCCGCCGTGGGGTTCCTGTTCTGGGTGCTTGCCCTGGAAGACATGGTGAAGGCGCTGGGTGTCTTTTCGCTTTACATCCTCCTGCCCGGGCTACCGTTGCTTTTGCTCGGCCGAATACTCGGCTTCTGGCAATCGCTCCAGCATGCGGCGCCCTGGCTGTTGCTGTCCTCCTGAGGGATTATTCATGACGCAGATCGAAACTGCTCGCAAAGGAATTGTGACCGACGCCATGCACTACGTGGCAACCCGAGAAGATCTGGACGCTGAGTTGATCCGCGCAGAGGTGGCTCGCGGCCGCATGGTAATCCCGGCGAACACAGTCCACCTGCAGAAATCGCTCGAGCCCATGTGCATCGGTGTCGCCGCGACGTGCAAGATCAACGCCAACATCGGCAACTCGGCCGTCACCAGCAAGATCGACGAAGAACTGGAAAAGCTGCACACCGCGGTCCACCTGGGCTCCGATACGGTCATGGATCTCTCGACGGGCGGCGATATCGACGCCATTCGTCAAGCGATCATCGATGCCTCACCCGTGCCGATCGGTACGGTGCCGATTTATCAGATCATTCAGGGTGTGAAAGAGGTTGGCGACATTACGCCGCGCATGATGCTCGATATGGTCGAACATCAGGCCCGCCAAGGGGTCGATTACATGACCATACATGCCGGCGTGCTCCGGGAATACTTGCCGTTGACGGCGAACCGGGTCACAGGCATCGTGAGCCGTGGTGGCTCGCTCATGGGGGCGTGGATGCTTGCCAAACACGAACAGAATCCCTGGTACACTCATTTCGACGAACTCTGCGAGGTCATGAAGGCATATGATGTCACATTCAGTCTCGGCGACGGATTACGCCCCGGTTGCCTGGCCGACGCCAATGACGATGCCCAGTTCGCTGAGCTGAAGACTCTCGGTGAGCTAACGCTCAAGGCGTGGGAGCACGATTGCCAGGTCATGATCGAAGGCCCAGGTCACATCCCCATGCATCTGGTCAAGATGAATGTCGACAAGGAACGCGAGATGTGTCATGAAGCCCCGTTCTACGTGCTGGGGCCCCTGGTCACCGACGTGGCCCCGGGCTACGACCACATCACGTCGGCCATTGGCGCGGCCCTGGCAGCAGAAGCAGGCGCTGCGATGCTTTGCTACGTGACCCCGAAGGAACATTTAGGGCTACCGAACAAAGACGACGTGCGCCAGGGCGTGATCGCCTACAAGATCGCGGCCCATGCAGGCGACATCGCCCGCGGTCGGAAAAATGCGCGAAAGCGGGACGATGAACTATCCAAGGCCCGTTTCGAGTTTGACTGGAATCGGCAATTTGAACTGTCTCTCGATCCCGAGACCGCACGCGCGATGCACGACGAGACGCTCCCCCAAGAAGTCTTCAAGTCAGCGAAATTCTGTTCGATGTGTGGGCCGAAATTTTGTTCGATGCGAATCACCCAGGACATCCGTAAAATGGCCGAGGAAGCTGCGGTGCCAGCGGTTTCGTAACCCTTGAGCCGTCCACCGAGGATCTCATGTTTCCTTCCGAGGCGTTCGCCGTCATCATTGCCGTTGTCCTGGTTGCCGCCGAGGTGCTCGTCTCGCTGCTCGTGTATTCGTATGCGGCCTACTCTTTTCTGGAAACTTTGGAGAACACGGCCTCGGGCAATGACGAAGTCATCTGGCCGGGAGACCCATTACCCGACTGGATCTGGAGGTTGTGGTATCTCGCCTGGATTGTGGCGGTCTGGGCTGTGCCGCTCTATTTCGTGCTCGGTTATCACACGCTGACTCCCTGGCAGTTTGCGGTGGCCCTCCTTGCCCTTCTTTGGTTGATCTTCCCGGTCAGCCTTCTCTCATCCTTGAGCGGATCGTCTCGTTGGATCATCTTTCGGCCGTCGGTGCTGCGCTCGCTCCTCAAGTCGGCGGGTACATTGGGACTGTTTTATGTCCTGACCGGCATTTTGATAGCATTATCGAGCGCTGTCGGCTTCTTGGCCCTGTTTGGGCAATTCATCTTTTGGGTCCCCCTGGCCGCAGTCTGCTGGGCCGTTGCTCTCCTCATCTATGCACGACTGCTGGGCAGGATGGCCTTGGTCATCAGCCTGACTACGAGCCCTGAAAGCGGGCAGAAGGATGGGGAACAGGCGACCACCTCCCAGAATGGCGAATCCAGTAGTCCAGCGGGAACCGTGCCGGTGGAGCCTGCCTTCGGCGATGAAGCCCAAGCCAAGGCAAAGGCTGAAGCCTTGACTGGTCAGCAAGCCCAGAAACCCGCGCCGCCAGCCCTTCAACCTTCGGACCAGGTGGGGAGCACTGCTGCAGATTCGTATGGGCCTGCCGAGGGTACCTATGATCTTTTGCTTCAGCAAGCCCCGCCCTCGACAGGAACGCCGCCGCCCAGCTCTGCTCCTCCCAAGCACGGATTGCCGACTTATTCGCTTGCTCCTCCAGAAGCTAGGGCACCCGGTTGCATTCCCGGACCTGAGAAACCGGAAAGGGCCAAGGAGGAGTTTAAAATGGCCGTTTCGTATGACGTGCCGCCGCCACCCGCCCACCCTCTTTGGGACGGGGTCTTTTCCTTTCCGTTCTACAAAACAACGCTGGGGCCGCTCATCGTTTTGACGTTTGGCTTTCTTGCGGTTGTGGGCCTATTCAGGGCGCTCGTCTTCATCTTTCCGGGGAACCAATAGACACACCCCATTTGCCGACCGCTCCGGAAAGATTCCGGATATTAACTCGAGCCGTTCGTTCTACTAAGTTCCAGAGGCCTCTAGAGTGGAATCGCAAGCCCGCTGAGGAGCAGGGCGATGTCGGATGCCGACTTGGTGCGCCAGACCCTTAGCGGCCAGACCCTGGCCTACGAGGAACTTGTGCGCCGTTGGGCTGGCCGCGTCACCGCTCTGTGCCACGCCAAAATTGGCCGGACGGACGGCATCGACGACCTGGTTCAGGAAACCTTGCTGCGCGGTTATCGTTCCATCAGCACTTTGGCCGATCCGAATAAGTTCGGCAGCTGGTTGTGCGGAATCGCCGTGCGGATTTGCCTCGACTCGATAAAAGCAAAGGTGCGGACCCATATCCCCTTCAGCGCTCTCGGCCCCGAACAGAACCCGGAAAGCTATCTCGCCAGCGCACCGGATGATGATGGGCAGTCGCTCGACCAGGCCGACGAATTGCGCCACCTGATGGCCCAGGTAGAAGCGCTGCCCGAGGAATACCGCGAGGTGCTGATGCTCTATTACTATGACGACCTGACCTATCGCGATTTGGCCGAGATGCTGGATGTTTCATCAGCAACTGTTAATGCGCGTTTGACCAAGGCCCGGGCCCTGCTAAGGCAGCGCATGACCCCAAAGGTCCGGAGGTAAGGCGTGGATTGCGATCGGGCACTAGTCCTGATTTCGGCAGACATAGACCAGGCGCTTGAGCCAGGGGAGGGCATGCTCTTGCAAGAGCATCTCCGGGACTGCGCAGCCTGCCGGTCTACAGCCGATGCCTGGCGCGTGCAGCATGCTCAATTGCGCCGCGCGTTTGCGCCTCGGCGGCAAGCAGCGCTTTCGAACGCTGAGCGTGCGCTGGCACAGATGCGGGTTACAACCGTTTCATCAAAACGCCGGCCTCGCTGGCTGCCCATGCTGCTATCGGCGGCCGCTGGCTTTCTGCTCGCGATCCTTGTTTTCCGTCCCTGGCACGAGAAAGTCGTAACTGTGCCAATCCCCGCGACCCACGTCGACACGGAGGCGGGGTCGAAGTCCATGCCTAAAGAACAACCCACGTTGACATTGGCGGTTGCAAACCGGGACGTTTTCGCTTGCCCCAGCGACAAGGACGTCTGGCAGGCTGTGAGCACAGGAGAAAAGATCCCCTTCGGTACCCAAGTGCGTACGGGACCTGCCGTCCTTTGCGAGTTCCATGCGTCCGACGGCTCCCAAATTCGGCTCAATGGCGGGACCGAGTTGGTTTTCAATTCCAGCCGTCATTTGACGCTTAGCAAGGGACAGATCCTGGCCCTGGTTGCCAAGGCCCCGAAGCCGTTCCAGGTAGCCGTACCTAAGGCGACGGTGACGGCGCTCGGCACAGAGTTCGACCTCCAATGCAAGGCTGCCGAGACGGTGCTGACTGTGCTCGAGGGCAGCACAAGAGTCGAAGGGAACGGAACTGAGGCCGTCGTTGGATCAGGCGAAGCCGCCATCATTGTCGACGGCAAAATCAAGGAAACACAAACGGTCCAGAATCTCATCAAGGCCACCGAATGGACCCATGAACTGTTGATGCTCAAGGGCCGCGACAACCAGGAACTTGCCAAACGTGTCGACGAAATCCTCGCCCGCATCGGCGAAACCAAGGTGAGCGTATTCGACGAGCAGGATATCCGCCGTCTGGGCGATCATTGCGTCCTGCCATTGACTCGCTATATCCAGTCCGAAGGCTCTCGGGCATCGGAGAACAAGGAAAAACGCGCGATGGCCGCACGCATCGTTGCGGACCTTGCGAATCCTTGGTCAATTCCTTATCTGATCGAACTTCTGGCGGACAACGACGGGCAAGTGCGCTATCAAGCTGCACGTGCCTTGAAGCGGCTCACCCAGCAAACATTCAACCGTGAGCCGAACGAATGGCGCGAGAAATCTTGGGACAGTTTGCGAGGCACCTACCAGAAATGGCAGGGCTGGTGGCAGGAGAATAAGCATCGTTACCCAGAGTCGCCTTAGTTCGAGTTTCGCAGATTTTGAGGGGTTGGCGGAGTGAATTGACGACGAAGGGAAAACAAAAGCGGCGGCAAAGCGCCGCAGTCCAAAGTAGTTACTCTTGGAGTGCGACGCTTTGCCGCCGCTTTTGTTTCCGCTATTTTGCAAGGCACTTGGCTCCAAAAGGGAGCCCAGCGACACGCATTAATCAACCATGATCGGGTAATGCTTCGCAAAATCCCGAGCAAATTCTCATTCCTGCGGTCCAACGAAGACCAATTCCCCGTAGTCCTCGTAACGGTGAAAATCTGATTGTGTCAAGGGAGCGGTAGAGGAGAGTTCCGGCCGGTCGAAGGCTGCCGAGTAATCGTAGCGACAAAGGGCAAAGCGCCACTTGGCCCCGGCCCGCGGCTTGCTGCCGCTAATCTCAAACCCAGTCAGAGGGATGCGACCCTCCACGGTCCAGCCGATGTCTTTGTCTCGCCAGTTATTCAAGGTTCCCTGAAGCTGTACGGCCGATTCGACGCCGAGCTTGGTAAGCGGCGCGAAGCGGTGATAGCCTCCGCTGCCGCGCGAAGGGAAGAAGAGTTCCAGCTGCGTATTCGCCGCACTCACCTGGAACTCGTAGTAGGCCAACTGATCTTGAGCGGGCTTGAAGAATAGCTCAAAGACATCGTTGCTCCAGATCATGCCGTTATGCTCCTTGACGTCTGCGTACAGGTCGCTGTCTTGCATCTCGGCAGAAAAATAGAGATATTGATTGTCCCAGAGAAGCCGTGCCTTGGTGGCGGTTCTGGCCGGCCGTCTTTGCCAGTAAACAGCAAAGTCTTTGAGGATTTGGGCCTTCTGCCACGCCGCATCGTCGAGCTTACCATCGATTTTGATTGGATTGGCAGCCCATCTGCACTCGGCCGACCGAACTACTGCCGGCTCGGCATCCGTAATTGGGTTTGCCGCTGCGTTTTCTGTGCCGGCGCATCCTCCCAATGCCACAAGACTAGGTACCAACAAGATCGCGATTGGAATGCATATTAGAGCAGATCGCGTCATCGCAGCCTCCATTTGCTGAAAAAGCACCACTCGCTGGCTACTCGGCTGAGTCTAGAGAGTCCACTGGAGAAATGCCACGTTAAACCGGAGGATGCGCTACGGGCACCTTGATCGACGGTAATATCCTGGTTTGAGCCAAGATCACGCGCGAATTGACCAAGGACGGACCGGCTGCGGATATCCCTCATACAAACCTCTAGCTGTGTCGCTTTTTCCTTGACTGCCACACGTTCGCGAAAGTCCACGGCTCCCTCCACCCAGGGTCAGTCTATATTTACGCGAATCTCACGACCGAGCCGGGATTGCTGCAAATCCGAATATCATCATAATGTGAGCAAGCCAACTGGATTGGCCAGATTTCTTTCCTGCCCGCTGGTGCAGTAATGGATTGACTGCTCTCTTGTCAGGGGCTGTCGAGATGAGCGAGACGAACATATCGACAACTTCCCCGGAAACGACTCTCCGACAGCGACGGCGCAGAAACTCGATCCGCAGCTTGCTGTTTTTGGGACTGTGCCTGCTGCTGAGTCCGCTCTATTTCTGGGTACTGTCCGGGAAACAACTGCAGAGCGCGCTCGCGGAAGCCGATCGACTAGATCCTGGTTGGCGCATCAACGATTTGGAAGCCAGCCGTAGGAGCATTCCCGACAACGAAAACTCAGGGCTGGTTTTGATTGCGGCTAAGCAGTTGATGCCTGCCCATTGGCCGGCCTGGGAGTTTACATCTGCTCCAGAGAACAAAGAATTGAACCACGAGTTACTTGCCTCATTGCCCGTGGTTCTCTTGGATCGAGATCCCCCTGTTCGAATCGAACCGGGGCATCTGAAGATCTTGCGTGATGAATTGAGACGAGCAGCACCTGCCCTCGCCGAGGCACACAAAATCCTCGACTTCCCGCGCGGACGTTATCCAATTCAATACGCCAAAGACTACATTTCGACACTTCTTGTGCACACGCAGGATTCCCGTAGGTTCGCTGACTTGTTTGCATACGAAGCAGCGTTGCATGCCGAGGAGGAGGATATGGAAGGTGCACTCCTGGCGTGCCGGGGAATTGTTCGCGCCGAAGATTCTGTCGGTGACGAACCGACACTTGTCTCGATGCTTCTGCGCATGGGCACCCGCCAACTCGCCCTCAAGAAAATCCAACAAGTCCTCGCCCTTGGGCAGCCATCGGAGCCGTCCCTTGCTGCCCTTCAACATCTCCTGGAAGACGAAGAAAGAGAGCCATTGTTCCTGAATGGCCTTCGCGGCGATCGCGCCATCATGGATGGCTTGATGCAAGCGATTCAGAACGGTGAAGTCAAATCAGGGCAGCTTCCCTCCCTCCTCGAAAACAGCGGCTTTCGGGCAGCCAAGGGGACCGAGATCGCCTTAGTGGCTGCCACTATCAGGAACCAAAGGGGTGCGCTGCTGCGCTGGTATACGCGAGCCGTGGAAATCGCCAAGCTGCCTTTGGAAGAACAGAAAACGCAGTTCATGGAGTTGGAGGCAACCACGAAAAAACTGCCGTTTCTTGCCCGCGCGCTGCGTACCGACGTGGTGAAAGTGAGCGACAGCTGGCTTCTGGACCAGGTTTCGTTCCGGTGCGCTATCGCCCTGCTAGCCGTCGAGCGTTACCGGCTAGCCCAGGGGCGCTGGCCCGAGAAATTGGCTGAATTGGTACCCACTTATCTGGGGAAAGCGCCAGTCGACGTGTTTGAGGGTGCACCCCTGCGCCTGCGCCGGTTTTCGGATGGTGTCATGGTTTACTCTGTCGGTCCAGACGGGGTGGATAACGGCGGTAGGTTCGACAAAAACCCACGTCTAAAGGGAACCGACTGGGGGTATCGCCTTTGGGATATCCCTCGACGCCGACAGCCCCCTCGGAAAGCGGGCAAATAGCTCGCTCGAATCAGCAGCTCAGATCCGCCCGCGGCTTCGCAGGATCTCCAACTCCATCGCCTGGGCGCCAATCTTTGCGTAGAGATCGCGAAAAGCCTCGTCCGGAACTGCTGCTGCTGCTGCTGCGGCGGGCGGGTCCAATGCCTTCGTGCCTCCTTCGAGGAAGCATTGCCGCCACTTTTCGAATTCGGCCACCTCCAGGCCATTTCGTTCGCAAGCCTCGGCGACGCTGCAGCGGCCGCGCAAGACTTCGAGAATCAGGGCGGCCTTGTGCCGGCCGTCCCACTGCTTGGGGTCCTGTTTCCTGGTATCACGGGCATAGGGATCCAATAACGTAAGGACTTCCTCAGCACTGGCCGGCCGGTCGGCGGGACTACGTGCACGCATCCTGTCCACGGCGGCAGCCAGTTCAGGAGGAACATCTGCTCTGGCCTCGGCGAGCGGCCGGGCCGGCACCGTCAGCAAATGTTGCAACTTGTGCAAGTAGCTGCCGCCCTTCACCGGTAGCTCTCCGGTCAGGAGATGGTACAGAGTGGCGCCCAGGCTGTAGATATCGCTGCGAGCGTCCACAGCCGCGGCATTCTCGGCTTGCTCGGGAGCCATGAACTCGGGCGTGCCCAGACAGGTTCCCTTGCCGGAGCACTCCGGATCGGGCTCCGAAATCAATGCGCGAGCCAGTCCAAGATCCGCGAGCTTGACGATGCCGTCACGTGCCAACAACAGGTTGGCCGGTTTCACGTCGCGATGCACGATGCCACAACGGTGCGCATAGCCGAGGCCATGCGCCGCCTGAACGATGTAGCCAACTGCCTCCGCAATCGGCAATGGGCCGAGCTGGCCAACTAGCTTGCCGAGGTCGCAACCATCGACAAACTCGAGAACCAGGTAAAGCTGCGAGCGTTTCTGGATCACGTCAAACGCACGGACCACGTTGGCGTGATCGAGACGGGAAACGATCTCCACCTCGGTACGAAAGCGTGCGAGCGCGTCTTCGCTATGGTGCAGGTTGCGGACATCGAGTGTTTTCAGGGCAACGAAGCGATTGGGCAGCAAGGTGTGTCGTGCCTTGTAAACGATGCTGTTGCCGCCGCGGCCGAGGTAGTCGACGACAACGTATTTGTCGATGAAGAAGCCATTGGATCCCTCGCGCAGCTGGCGAGCCTGAAACCGCGTCAACAGGCCCTGCTGCACAAGGTGGCGCGAGAGGTAGGGCTCTTCCTCCCCCACGGCGGCGCAAGCTTCAGCGAGTTGTTCCTTGCTGAGCAGCTTGCTCGACTTGAGACACTCGTGAAATGGCATATCACGCTTGATTTTCATGGCAGCCAACCTCCCCGGGACAACACCGATGCAAAGCGTTCAGCGCGGACGCGAGCAGGAAGAAATGGTCTGGGCTTTCTATGAAGAGGGCGAATCCTGTTTTCCGCCCTGCAGGCGGAATCTGAAGTCGAGTGAATCAATCTCGATTTGAAGATTAAAAGGAAACAGCCCTGGCTACGTCGGCTTGCACTATTCGGCGGCGGAAAGGAATTGTTCGGACTCGGCACGTAGCCGTTCGACCTCAGCCACGAGGCGGAGGACGTCAATTCTCGCCCTAGACGCAAACTTCGCGTCGGCAACTTTGTTGGGGCCATAATACTTTGCCAAGAGAATCGCTTTTCTTCCCTTCGTGAAGAAGACCGCGACCCTGCCCTTGCTCATGCCGATGGTTGCAAGCGGCTCCGCGGTTGCGTCTTCGCAGCGTTGCCGAATTGCTTGCAGTTCCTCATCGGTAAGTGGCGGTTGATACACTGGTTGCCTCATTCTCGCGAATGGCCCGAAAACAATAGGCCTTCGTTTGTTCCATCGCAACTTTGGACTATAAAAATGCACATGGCAAACGAATTCGCGCCGACAGTACCTTTCCGTTGCGGTTTGGGTGCAGATTCGGCTGGGAGCGAGTTGAATGTGCCGTCCACCCCTTCTTTCAATACTGTCTGCTGCCTTGCTTATATGCTACTTTTCGAGTTGTCTGCCAAGTCGGGGAGAGAAATGGTCGCCAGGATATGCCGAGCGCTGCTGTGGGCTGCAACTGCGGCCTCCTTGGTCAGTGGTTCGCTGCTGATGGCAATCTCCCAATCACGTTTCAGTTCTTGCAGAAGGACGAGCGCCGATTCGCGGACCAAACCCCAACGTTTGGCTGTGTGAATGAGCGCATCTGGACTGATCTTCGACGTCGATACTCCGCGGCTGAGGAGTACCCTGCGCAAGCGTGCCTCCACCGCTCTCCAAGCTTCTATCACGCTCAGGTCGTAGTGCTGGCTCGCAAGGAAATCGCTCGCACGAGTGACGGATTCTAACTCCTGCCTCTCGAGCTGTTGAATCTTGGCTGTCCGGTCCTGAGCTCCTAGGCGTCGTCGCAGAATCCAGACGAAAACCTGGGAGACAATGAACCAAGCGACGCCCAGCCCCGCGGCAACCATCGGCGCCGCCCAGGCCAAATGAGATTGGCCGAGGGCGTCGGCAAGCAGACTCGACAAATAAAGCCCGCCATAGAGCGGCAGCACCATCACGGCCAGGGCGTACGAATAGTTGCCAAGTTTTTCCAACCAGGAATGGGGCCGTTCGCTCACAAGCGTCAGGCCGAAGCAATAGACGCACAGAGCCAAGAAGCTCGCGATCAGAATGTAAGCATAGTACAGCTTGAGGTCATAACCCAGGTACCGGAAGCCGCTATTTTCGAATCTTTCGAGGTAGGGATGAAGAGCGAACAGCGTCCCCAGAAGCGCGAGCGCGAAATGGATTTTCGTTTTCGTGAATTCGGTCATGGCTTTGCACTCCGCTGTCGAGCGGTATATCCTGCATTTTTCCAGTCGGGCTGCGAAACCATTTTCGGCTCGAGGGGTGTGCCTGTCTACAAGCTATTCGTTTAGTGGCATGAACATCTTGAATTCGACAGGCTCAGCAGAGGAAAACGCAGCATTCGGGAACCGGACACTCTATTGATTGGCTGGTCCCTCGGTAGGATCTGGTTTGCTGGCACTGCCCTTGTGCTGCCGCGACTGCGGAGCAGGCACGATCCAGCGCAGCAATTGCAGCCCCAGGAAGAACACGAGAACCGGAACAATCAGCCACCCTAACCAGTAAACCCAGTTCGAGAGGATTAGCAGGAGGACGATAATCCAAAGGAGAGCGCAGCCGACCAAGGTCATGGTTCCCTTGAAACCAACTTCCTCCGTCGCTTCGACGTATTCAAGGACGCTAACACGGCGGCACTGGACACTTCGTCGCGCGGCGTCATCCAGTTCCAGAGAGCGCACCGCTGTCTGCCAGGTCAGCAAGCCTTGTCCTGCGCGCTCGGCTGTTGGCAAGACAACCTCTTCGAACTCATGAATCAGAGCGCCCCACGGGTCCCAGGATTCCCAGACCTCTTCGCCTCGGTCGCCGCTCGTGCGAGCCCAGGAAAGACGCGCGGCTCCCGCCCATCCGCCCGGCAAGCTCAATTCTGCTTGGCCGGCTGCCCCGATCAAGCCGAACCGGCAGGATGCATCGGCAGGGTTCGGCAGAAAGCTTGATCGGAACAAACCGCTTTGTTCAAAGCGACCTGTGAGCAGTAACGGCTCCGTGGGACGCCAGACCTCCTCTGCCGTGATCGCCGACACCTCGGCCACCTCGCCCCCAAGTGCGCGCAGGACATCCCAACCGGGCAGCGAGAATCTGTGTTTCTCAGGCTCGAAAGTACATGCAGACGAATGGCTGGTAGAGCGCTCCATCTCGATCAGTTGGAGCACGCCGACGGGTCCGCCTTCAGCGCGCACAAACTCTGCCAGTCGTGTGATCGCTGGATGAAGTGCTTCGGACAGCGCAGGGAGAAGTGCGCAGCCGGTATCCTTCTGGATCATGGCTGCCTCGTAGGCGATGTCCGGCGACTGATCTGCGGGGTGGACGCAAAGGACGTGACGCTCCGACTGCAAGGCGCGGCGAAGCTGGACAGGCCGCTCGTCCAGCGCGCCAGCGACAATCACAGCTGCGATCGACGGGTCGGCCAGCACCTCTTCCATGTCCGGGATGACCCGGAAGCGGAGACCCAACTGGCGTAGAGCCTCTGCCCCGGAGGTCCCACCGGTGTACGTGGCAAGCTCGTGCCGGCCCGTCGCCACCAGGGCACGGGCCAAATGCAGACCGTCGGGATGCTCTCCCAGAAGTGCAAAGCGCATGCAAGCAGTATCTTTCCCTATGACTTTCTTGTCTACGAGTCATGATCTGCGCTCAGCGCGAAATGACAAGAGAGACAAACTCGTTCTCGCTCAGAGTTTATTGGTGAGCCCAAGTTGAGCAAGGTCTGCTCCAGGAGCTGGCCCCCTCATTTTCTCCCGGGCCGACGAAGGCAGTGTGAGACGTTCCCATTCGGGCCGCTGCAATTCGAACGGGGTTGTCGCAGGTAGCTCGAAAGTTAGCGTCCGTCGTTCGGTAGCAGGGCCCCAAAGTCTTTTCCACGTCGCCAGCGACTCTGCACTGATTGCCGGAGATCCTGGCAAAGTCCACATGAGCTGCACGCGCCTGTCATACCCGTTGGCTTCGCCTTGCCAGACAACCAGGCCGTGTGCCAGAGCATTCCCTTCAAGTGCAAGGAGACGGGAAGGCTTGCTGCCGGCGCTGAAAGGGGCGAGAAAAAGACAGTTTCTTGCCTGAACGATCATCGGGGACGCAGTCGGCGAGGGCAGGATGACGTCTTCGACGCGGATCGCTGCCCCCTTGGCAGCAATCGTGCTCCGCTCCACGATAACCGCGGCATTGACTCCCGAATCTTGAGGGAGGGGGGGTCGAATCTGAAACGCATCGCCTCCGGCTACGATCAGGCTGTTCTGCACGCGCACGTTGCCGCAAGCGCCGGCACTCTGAATGCACGATTTGCCTGAAAGGAATACGCAGTCCGCCAGCGCGCCATCATGGGGCCTTGCTGAAGTCGTTTCGCCCGAGCCATCAAAATAAATCAAGCCGCTAAAGCCGGCGGCTCCTTGGTCGAGCGGCCCCTGGAGGCGGCAGCCAGAAAGACGCAAGTCCCCACCTCTGACTTTTAGAAGATAGGCTGGTCGGGAAGCGATCCTCGAGTCAGGTATCGTGACCGCTGCGTTGATCATTTCGCAACCGCCTTCTACTTCAATCAGGGCCTCGCGGTCGACATTATCCTTGGGCACCAGGGTCAGCCGTCCGCCTTGCGTCCTGGACGATTCGAAGTAGAGCACGAGATTGGTGCCTTTGACGTAGATGGGGCTGGTTCGGCACTCGCCTTTGCCAGTTAGGTGAAGGACCACTCGAGCACCAAAGCGGCGCATTCCTCGCAGTTCGCGCAGATAATTACCCAAATCGAGCTGGCTAATGTCCAGACGCTCGCCGTGGTAGAGATTATCCGAGGCAACGGGAATTTCCGGCGCCTGATCAGGGGCCGAGATATCGAGCGGCGCGCTGACGAGGGGATCGTAGGTCAACGACAACCAACCCCCGCGAATTCTGGGCAGAACGGCCACGTCACAACCCAAGGCGCCGCTGCCGGAGGTCGCTGCAAAACTCGCATGTGTGCCAATGACGCGGAAAGCGGCAGGCGCTGCTTCTCCGAGTTCAGCAGGCACGAGAGCAGGCCAAGTTTGGGCGGCCACATCGTCTCCCTCGTTCTCATGCCAGAGCGCCCGCCAGGCGCGCAGATCACCGCGGGAAATTGTCTGTCCGCTCGTCTTAAGAAGGTTTTCCCAGCCGGTGTATAGACAGTTGGCCGCATGCCACTGGATGGCGTTGACACTGGCTCCTTCGTCCAGCGCAAGCAAGTCGCCCCCGTTCTTGATGCCGAAGCGCGCCAGCAGGGAATCCCAGCCCAGCCATTGCAGGGCCGGCTCCTTGTTACTCTTGGCGTCGTGTCCAATATGCACGAGAGTCTGACTGGCGATCAGCGTGCTCCGGGCAACTCGAATGCGACTAGGATTTGCGCTACCCCTGCCCACGATGTCGATGAGGGGCCGGCCACCACCTACTGCTAGGCAACCGTCCAGGACAACATCTGCTCCTGCGGCCCGCAAGTCGAGGGCGGTCATCTCCGACCCACGCAAGAAGCAGTGCGTCAGCCTGCACACAGGCTGTCCCCCTGCGGCGTGCGCGCCGCCGAATTGGATGGCTGCTACTGGCCCATCCTGTCTGCCAGCTATGGAAAACGTGCAGTCCTGAGCCACGATGCCACCACCATCCATGCGCAGAAGACTCGCAAGCTGCGATTTACCCGGCCCCGGGCACTTGACTACCAGGTCCAGGCCTTCCAAGATCAGATTGCCACCCGTCAATGAGATCAGGCAGCCCGCGCCAGAGGCCGAGCTGTCACTCGTGTGCCAGGCGATCAGCGGTCGGTAGCCCTTGGCTGCCCGGATCACGATGGTGCGATTTGCAAGGTCGATGGGTTCTTCGAAGAGTGGCCCATTATCAGCAATCTCGATGATAGTCTCTTGGTCTGCAGGGGCTGCAGCACAAGCAGCCGCTAATGAATCGAATCGACTTGGTTCTCTGCTGGCCTGGAATCGTTGGACCACGAACAGGCGAGAGGCAGGAGTTGCCGTCGGAGCCTTGGCTTGTCGAACAGGGGCGGGACCCTGGGTTGAGGGCTGGTCGGGCGTGACGGGTTTTTCCGTCGGGGGCGAAGAGGCTATCCTAGGTGGAGAATCTGAGGTCGATGGTACTTGGTTATCAGATCGCGAGACACTGGGAGGTGGCGGTTCGAATTCGCGCCGCATACGCGCTACTGTCTCCGGCGGAGGTTCGTAAATGCGCGGCAAACGCTGTTCTTGAGGCGCCGTCTCAGGCCCCTGCGGCGACCCGGGTTCAGACGTCTTCTGGACGTTATCTGGATTCCTTGTGTCAGGCTTTATTTCCCCGTACGTGGCGACCGTTCTTGCGGAATCCGCTCGAGTTTCGGGGGCAGGCTCCTGAGAGTAGGAGATCACCGGGGGTTGATTGGCCGCCTTCACCGGTTCGAGGTGGCGTGAACGCTGAACCAGGATAATCGCCACCGCGATGGTGAGAGCAAGAGCAACACAGCCTGCAACCGCTGTCCACGTCTTCCAACTTTGCAGGAACGCAGGCAGCTTCAGGTCAAATTCTATCTCGTTGATCCGTTCCTTCTTGGGCGGCTCCTTACGATAGCGAGGTTTCGGCAGCGGCCCTGGCTTGGGACGGATTTCGATCGGACGCGTCCTTTCCAGTACTGCAAATTTGCGCGTCTCAGCACCCGACGGCTTGGCTGACTTGGGCCGTTCGCCTTCTGCCAGCGCGAGGCCTTCCAGCAACTCGCGTGAGTTCCAGACCGCGCCCCGCGGCAAATGTTCAAGATCGTTCAAGAGGTCAAGCGGTGTCTGGTATCGGTCCTCGGGCTTCTTGGACAGCATTCGTTTCAGAACGATTGTCAGTCCGTCGGGGATGTCTGGGTTAAAGGTTTTCACGTCGGGCGGCGGTGCCTCCACATGCTTGAGCAGCCGTTCGGTCAGGTCGCCTTGTGCAAAGGGTGGCTGGCCGGTCAGCATGTGAAAGAGAGTGCAGCCGAGAGAGTAGATGTCGCTGCGAATGTCGGCGTTCCGGCTGTTGCGCGCCTGTTCGGGAGAAATGTAGTCAACCGTGCCGACCGTCGTGCCGCTCTGGGTGACGCGGAAATCGCTATTGTCCAGGCTGAGCGCAAGTCCGAAATCGGTGAGTTTGACGAATGGCTTGCCGTCTTTCTGGGTTAGTAGAAAATTCGACGGCTTGATGTCGCGATGGACGATGCCCTCTTCGTGGGCGAGGGCCAAGGCCTTGGCGGCCTGGATGGTGATTTTTCGCGCCTCGTTGGGGTCGAGCCTTCCCTTTTGCTCGATGTATTCATGAAGGTTGATGCCGTCGACAAATTCCATTGCAAGGTAATGAGTGCCGTTGGCCTCGCCGGATTCGTAAAGGGTAACGATGTGTTCATGCCGGAGTTTAGCGGCGTGCTGTGCCTCCCGGAGAAAACGTTCCAGCATTTCCGGGCGGGCAGCCAGGTCCGGGGGCAGCACCTTGAGCGCCACTTCCCGGCCCAGATCGAGGTGTATGGCACGGTAAACCGCTCCCATTCCACCAGCGCCGATACGTTTGATCACCTCGTATCGGCCGATGAGCGCCTGGCGGTCGCCCCTGGCCAGCGGTTCCGATGACATGAAGACACCACTTGTACGGCGGTGAAAATGCTGTCGGCTCAAATGCCTCGAACTCCGTGCCAGACGTTTTCTGGGTGAGCCAATTATAGCTCCGTTTTTGACTGGGCGTCAACTTTGCCGATCCGGCGGCAATTTTAAGATTTAAGCACATTCTTTTGTCCCGCGCGGCGCGGAGGTCGCATGATTGGAGCCGGGGGCTGGCCCTCATTGAGGGCGGCTGTTGCCGCTTTTTTGCCCGGCGGGTAGAGTGGTTGTACCCGACCACCCCTTGTAGGGAGAGGAAGGGGCCATTCTTTCATTGGAGGCTTGGGATCTCGCATGGCTTTGCGGTCTATCCAATTACTCTTTGCCGCTCTTTGCGTTTGTTGCCTCCCGGTTTCTGCGCTGGCCGGCACCTCGAACAGTCTTCTGGACGTGTCTCCGGATGGTGCGCGCCTGCTCGTCGCCAATCCCGACAATGGCACGGTAACCGTGGTTGATACGAAGGAACGAAAGGTCCTGCGCGAAATTCGTGTTGGTGATAAGCCAGAATGCGTGAGCTGGATCGGCGGCGGTCCGGCCGCCGTCGTCACGGTCTACCAACAGGACGAGCTGGTTTTCTTCAACGCCGACAATGGTACCGTTACGAGCCGGCTTCCCGTACCCGACGAACCCTACGGCATGGTCGTCAATGCGAAGGGCACCAAAGCCTGGGTGACGCACGAATATCCAGGTATTGTAAGCGAAATCGACCTCGAGCAGAGAAAGGTTTCAGGCACCACGCACGTGGGTGCTTTTGTGAGGGGCATCGCGCTCAGCCCTGATGAATCCCGGCTGTATGTGACCGAGTACTATACCGCGACCCTCCATGCCATCGCATTGCAGTCGGACGGCACACGTGTCCTCGTCGATAGCTGGAGAGGACAGTCGCTGGACAATCTCTGCCGCCAAGTTGCAGTCCACCCGCGCCGACCCAAGGCGTATTTGCCGCACATCCAATCGAAGATCGAAGTTATCAACGGCAATGGCTCCATCTTCCCGCACCTTTCGATCTGCGACCTTGTGCCCCCCAATAGCTCCAAACGCCGCATATCCGTGGCGATGGATACTTACAACGGCGTCCATGTTGTGACCAATCCCTGGGAGGCTGCCGTCTCGCCGGATGGCCGGTTTCTCGTCACGATTTATGCCGGCACGAACGATATGAATTTGTCGCGCGTGATCGACGACGATTACCAGGAGATCGAGCGCGTCGGTCGAACTACGTCCACGGGACGCAATCCGCGAGCGGCTCACTTCAGCCCCGACGGGAAGACGGTCTACATCTACAACGCTCTCGATTTTGCAGTGACTGTCCACAGTGCGAGGAACTTGGAACGCCTGGCCGCCATCCAGGTTTGCGAGCCACCGATGACGCCCGAATGGGTACGCGGCAAGATCCTCTTCAATTCCGCGCTGGCGCCTTTGACAAGCCGAGCTTGGATTGCCTGCTCCTCCTGCCATCCCGACGGCCATGCCGACGGCCGCGTTTGGCATAACCCCGAAGGGCTGCGCAAGACGACGGCGCTTTTCGGGCTCGCACATACCCACCCGCTGCACTGGTCGGCGGATCGCGACGAGGTGCAAGATTTCGAATACACGATTCGCGGCCGGCTAATGCAGGGGCGCGGCCTTCTGCGCGGGCCCATTAAACCAAAAAAAGGATTTGAGAAAACCGAACTGGAAGAGCATCTGGCTGGAAGGTCGCAGGATCTCGATGCTCTGGCGATTTACTGCAATTCGTTTGAGTTCACCTTATCCCCGCACATCCCGGCTCCGGGCAAATTGACTGCTGGCGCTGAACGCGGCAAGCAGCTCTTTCTCAGCATGCAAGTTGGCTGCGCCAACTGCCACAACGGCCCGTACTATACCGACAGCAGCCTGCAAAAGCCTTTCAAGCTGCACGATGTGGGCACCGGCACAGATGATCCCACTGAGAAAATGGGCCCCGCCTATGACACGCCAACTCTCCTGGGCATTTATCGAACGGCGCCCTATCTGCACCACGGCAAGGCGAAAACGCTGCGCGATGTGCTGACGACCTGCAACAAGGATGATAAGCACGGCAAAACGAGCCAGTTGCAGGCGAACGAAGTCGACGATCTTGTTGCCTTCCTCAAGTCGCTCCCGTACGAGACGCCGCCGAGCGAAACGCCGAACACAGTCAAGTACCGAGTTTCGCCCAAGCACCAGGAGTAGAATCCTCGTGAATGCAGACTGGCGAAGTCGTTATGAATTGGCTGTCGAGGCCGCCCGGCAAGCGGGCCGGCTTGCCATGCGCTACTTCGACACCGACTTGACCGTGGAATGGAAGCAAGACAGTTCGCCCGTCACGGTCGCCGACCGCGAGGCCGAGGCTTTGCTACGCAGGCAATTGCTGGGCGCTTTTCCAAATGACGGCTTTCTTGGCGAAGAGTCGGGCGACACGCCGGGTGTCTCCGGCTTTCGATGGATCATCGATCCGATCGACGGCACGCGCAGCTTCGTCCGCGGCATACCCATCTGGGCGACGCTTGTCGGGCTTGAATACGAGGGCGACCAGATCGCGGGAATCGCCCATGTGCCTGCCTTGGGCCAGACCTATCGGGCGTTGCGCGGCGATGGCGCCTATCGCGATGAGCGGCGCATTCAGGTCTCGACGATTTCTTCGTTCGCACATGCGCAGCTCTTCTACTCCAGCCTTTCGTGGTTTATCAAGGCGGGCTGTCGCGAACCGTTTCTCGACCTGGTGGGGCGCACGCATCGCCAACGTGGCTTCGGCGATTTCTATGGTTTTGTGCTCGTGGCCCAGGGATCTGGCGAGATCATGGTAGAGCATGGTGTGCACGCCTGGGACGTGGCAGCATTGAAAGTGATCATCGAAGAGGCCGGAGGCAGATTTAGCAATTGGGACGGCGGCACCAGCATTCACCGGCCGGATGTTGTGGTCAGCAACGGCAAGCTCCACGACGAAACGCTTCGCATTCTCGGCAGCGCCGGCGAACCAAAGAAGCTGGCGGTCATCTGATTCTTTCGATCGGTCTGAAGGTAGTCGATGAATCCACCCGTTACAGTAACACGCACGCAGGCGCCGCCCCGCACGATCACATGGGTCGGCGGCATCGATGGCTTCATCCGCCTCATCGATCAGACGCTCCTCCCGACACAATTCGTTCATCGCGACATCCGCACGGTGGAAGAAATCTGGGAGGCGATTCGTGTCCTGCGCGTGCGCGGTGCGCCGGCCATCGGCGTCGCCGCCGCAATGGGAGTAGTGCTGGGAATGCAGGAATGCCGGGCTGAAGGCCGGGAATCGTATTGCCAGCGACTGCGCGAAGTGACAGACTATCTGCGAACCAGCCGACCGACTGCGGTAAACCTGTTCTGGGCGCTCGACCGCATGGAGCGCCGGGCTCACGATTCCCCGCAAGAACAATTGCTGGCGGCCCGGACGCGCTTCCTCCTGGACGAAGCCCTGGCCATTGAGGAGGAAGATCGCCAGACGTGCCGGGCGATTGGCGCAGTCGGCGCGCATCTCATTGGAGAAGGACATGGCGTTTTGACCCACTGCAATGCGGGTGGCCTGGCCACAGCAGACTACGGCACGGCTTTGGCCGTGCTTTTCAGCGCCGCGGAGCAAGGTCGCCGCTTTCACGTGTACGTCGATGAAACCCGGCCGCTTTTGCAAGGCGCGCGCCTAACCGCATGGGAGTTGCAACAGCACGGCATCGATGCGACGCTCATTTGCGACAACATGGCCGCCCAGGTGATGAAGGAAGGCCGGGTGCACGCGGTGGTCGTCGGCGCCGATCGCATCGCCGCCAATGGCGACACTGCCAACAAGATCGGCACCTATGGCGTGGCACTGCTGGCGCAGGCCCACGGCATTCCCTTCTATGTAGCCGCCCCCTCCAGCACGTTCGATCTCAGCCTGCCTACTGGTGACGCCATTCCCATCGAGCAGCGCGACCCCCGCGAGGTGACTCACGGTTTCGGCCGACAGACAGCGCCCGAGGGCGTCAAAGTCTACAATCCCGCCTTTGACGTTACACCGGCGCGCTTGATCTCCGCCATCATTACCGAGAGTGGCTTGATCCAGCCCGTCAGCGCCGCGCAGATTCGTGCCGTCCTTGCGAAATGTGCCGGTGGCGATAAGCGTGCTGGGGAGAGCCAATAAAGACCACCGCACCCAGGTGCAAACCTGGCTTTGGCTCGCCGGTGAACACGTCCCGGCCATCTACGGTCCGTCCGGCGACGTAAAATGGGATGGGGCTGACCCGACGTACTCCTTAGAAGCAGCTCGGCGAGGAGGATAAGCATCGTGCGACTGGAAACCGAGCGATTGATCCTGCGGCCAGTCTGCACCAACGACCTGGATGACCTGGCCTCGTTGTATAGCGATCCTGAGGTCGTGAAATACCTTGCAACCGGCGTGCTGACGAAGGCAGAAGTGAAGCAAAAGCTCGACCTGATGGTCGAGCATTGGCAGAAACATGGCTACGGCGTCTGGGCTTTGATCCATAAAACGGATGGCCGCTTCATCGGCAGGTGCGGCATCGGGCATTTTCACGAGTTGGATGCAGTCGAGCTGGCTTACACGCTGGCGAAGCCCTACTGGGGCTGCGGCCTGGCCTGCGAGGCAGCCCGAGCAGCCATCCTCTTTGGCTTCGACCAACTGGGGTTGCCGCGCGTGGTCGCTTACGCCAGGAAGGAGAACATCGCATCGCAGCGGGTCATGGCGAAAATCGGCATGACCTATCGCGAAGATACGCAATACGCGGGTAAAGATGCGGTCGTTTACACCATCGAGAATCCACAATACCAATTCGTGCCACTCGATGGTAGCCAGAGCACCGGGTAGGCTGCAGGAGCAAAAGTCATGGGAGCAATCCGATCTAGGTCGTCCTGGAATGCGGTCGAACCAGACATCCGCACTGCCCTGCAATGTCACGATCAGCCCCTGGACGCATTGGCAGCCGCCGAGATGCCCGCCATCGTGCTGCGCGGTGCCTATCCGCGCGAGGCCTGTCAACAACTCTACGAGAAGCTCATTGCCCAAGGCCTGCTTTACGACCCCGCCGATCCGGTGCCGGAGAAATTCATCGAGGAAAGCATTCCCGAGGGCTACTACCGAGAAGGTCGCCAGGGAACCGAGCGGCGGTCGTGGCAGGAAAAGCTGGTGACAGGCAAGCGGCGCATCGACATCGGCACCAGCCTGGGTTACCGGGGCAGCGACCCTGCGGGATTTTTCGCGCACGCGGCTCAGACCCATCTCCTCTTCGAGCAGCTATTCGCCGAATTGCCAAATCCCGTCCGCACCATTCACGATTCCCTAGGGGCCCTCGCCTCTGGAATGAAAGTGATGACCGCACGCGAGCCGGATGGACGGGTTTACGGGCCCGCCATCATCCGGGCTCACTACGGCGGTTATACGTATCGGCCGCACTTCGATTCGGTCCGCCTGCGCGAGAAGCGCGACGACTACGCTGTCTCCCGCTTCGATCACCAGTTCGCAGGCGTCTTGGTGCTACGAAATAGCGAGCGCGAGGGGCGTTCGGCCCAGTGCATTTTGCACCGCTACTTGTGGCAACCGGAAGTGCAACCACACCTGGACGAGGGCACCTTCCCCGCCTTTGCCCAGGAACGAGCCATTGAGCACAACGAAGTCCACCTGGAGCCCGGCGACCTTTACTTCTTCAACACGCGCCTCATCCACGAGGTTCCCGGCGTGGACGGCACCGAGCCAAGAATCGTTCTCGCAACGTTCATCGGCTACAGTCAAGACCGAGAGGACATCTTCGTTTGGTCTTAGAATTTCCGGCGGCTGATTTCCATGATTTCGTTTGCGAGGCAACGTCCCAGGGACGAGAATGAGACCCTTGGCAGCTGGGAGAGTTTCCTACCAAGCCGCCATGTAGCATTTGACAACGATCCTGCATCCTTCTCATCGTGCACCAATCATGAGTACCGAAAAGCTCGGCTCTCTCATTACGCCGACCCGACGACAACTCCTGCAAACCCTTGGAGCCATTGGCATCGGCTCGACCGTTTTCCAGCGTGCCCTGGCCGCGCAGGTCGAGCAAGCTGGCTCCGTGACTTCGGAAATGATCGCGCAAGCCGAGTGGATCGCCGGCCTGAAGCTTTCGGAAGAAGATCGCAAAACCACCTCTCGTGCGCTGCAGAGTCGATTGCGCGATTTCGATACGCTCCGAGAGATCAAGCTCGATAACAGCGTGGCCCCGGCATTGTGCTTCAACCCTGCGCCATGGCAGGCTAGGGGCAACGACCAGCCACGTGGTTCCGTGGCTCCTATCGATAAAGTGGCCCCGAAGCGACCGGATTCATCTGAGACCCTGGCTTTCATGCCGGTTTCCGAACTGGCTGCGCTCGTGCGCACGCGCCAAATTTCCTCTCTGGAACTCACCAAACTTTATCTCGAGCGGCTGCGGAAGTACGATCCCGTATTGCATTGCGTGGTCACTTACACAGAGGAATTGGCACTCAAACAAGCAGAGCAGGCAGACCGTGAGATCGCCGCCGGCCGTTACCGTGGTCCCTTGCATGGCATTCCCTGGGGAGCCAAGGATCTGGTAGCTTATCCCGGCTACCGGACAACCTGGGGCGCGGCGCCTTTCAAGGATCAAGTGATCAATGTCAAAGCGACGGCAGCGCAGCGGCTCGAGGATGCGGGTGCCGTCCTCGTCGCCAAGCTCTCGCTGGGTGCCCTGGCCATGGGCGACCAGTGGTTCAACGGTATGACGCGTACGCCGTGGAACCCCAAGCTAGGCTCCAGCGGCTCCTCGGCCGGCCCCGCCTCCGCCACCGCTGCGGGCCTGGTGGGGTTCGCCATTGGCGGCGAAACGCTCGGCAGCATCGTGTCCCCCTGCCGGCAGTGTGGCACCACGGGCCTGCGGCCGACTTTCGGCCGTGTCAGCCTGTACGGCTGCATGAGTCTTGCCTGGAGCATGGACAAGCTCGGGCCAATCACGCGCTGTGTGGAAGACTGCGCCCTGGTCTTCGGCGCCATTCACGGGGCCGATGGGCTCGATGCCGCGGCTGTCGATCGCCCTTTCCATTGGCCGGTGGGGCGTGACCTGCGCTCACTTCGCGTCGGCTACATCGAGACCGACAAGTCAGTGAAAGAACGGCAAGAGCTGGAAGTGCTGCGTCAGCTGGGAGTCAAGTTGGTTCCCATCAAACTTCCGCAAAAGCCTTACTTGAGGGCATTGCTATTGATCCTGGACACGGAGGCCGCGACGGCGTTCGATGAAATCACGCGCCAGGGGATCACGGAAGGGCTGAATGTCTGGCCGCGCACATTCCGGCTCGGCCAGTTCATCCCCGCCGTCGAATACCTTCGCGCCAACCGAGTGCGCACGCTTCTCATGCGTGAGATGGAAGAGGTCATGTCCCAGGTCGATCTTTATGTCGGAGGCAATGATTTGTTGGTGACGAACCTCACGGGACATCCAACGGTCGTGATGCCCAATGGCTTCCAGAAGCGCGGCGAGACGGACATGCCGACCTCGATCACGTTCACCGGTCGGCTCTACGGCGAAAGCGAGCTGCTCGCCGTGGGTCACGCCTACCAGCAAGCTACAGGCTTCCACTTACGCCGACCGCCTATGGACAAGCTGACGGCAAGCGCGGGAACGCAGAAGACATGACGGACCCTTCGAATGAGCACTCCTCTATAAGGCACCGAGAGAGCGGCTGCTGACGCGGAACGAGTGTTTGCCGGGCGCAACGAGTCCACTCGCGAGCCATTTGGTCTTCTCAGGGAAAGAACTGGAGCTGGTTGCATCAGACATCAGTTGCTCCTGCCGGAGGAAATAGGAATTTCTAACCCACGCACTCCTGGCGTTCGCGGGCCAAATCGTCGGAGTGCTCGTGCAGAGGAATGCCTCCCAGCTTTGGGGTGATGCTGTCCACGATTTTGGCCAATTCGGGGCCCAAGGGGGGCGCTATTGATTGGTTGATGCTCTCTCGCGCCACAGCCATCAGACTGCCGATCGCGATTGCCTTGAGCTGCTCGACCTCGGGTGCAAACTTTTCCGCAAGCTCACGGAGGAGGTTGGGTTTGTGCGTCTCGACTTCCGCGACAGGAGCAGCGGACGGCGCGGCACCGTTGTCGAGGGGAAGTATAGCCAGGGGTTGCAGTTTAGAATGGGATGGCAAAAACTCCGGAGCGCGTTGGCCGGGCCAAGTGCGCTCCGGGGCGCGCTGAGATAACAGCCGGCCCAACACATAACCCGCCGCCACGGCCCCCGCCAGTGCAGCCCACGGGTGATTGCGCACTTGACGGCGGAGATCCATGGCCTGCTTGAAAGAGTCAACGGTATCCCGGACCGTACTCTTGACGGCGGCCACGGTGTCGAGGACGGCATTCCGAGCGTCGCCGACCGTGTCCATGACCTTCTGTTCGAGGGCTTCCACCTTCCTCGTCAAGTCATCTCGGGTTGCGTCAATCTGCCGGCGCAGCTCATCGGGCCGCAGGTTCTTCAAGTCTGGTTCTTGATCCATGCGACATTGTTCTCCATCGTGGCCATCGTCTGCTTGGGCAGCAGGTCGACCGCCTTTGCTCTGCGCTTGCCGAGGATGACCAAGCCGCCGCCCAGGACTGTTAGCGCAACGCCCACCAAGCCGTAACAACACCATAGTGGCAGGCGTTCCTCGGTCACCCAGAACAAGAGATAGACCAGCATGAAAACCAGCAGAAGGCAGCCGAAAACGACGATGCAGACGCCGATGCCTAGGGCAAGCGCTGCCTCTTTGGCTTTTTGAAGCTCGTCGATGAGTTCGCGCTTGGCCAACGCCACTTCTTGCTTGAGTAACGCCTGAGCATCGTGGACGATGCCGCTTATCAGCCCGGCAAGGCTCTGATCCGGGCAGTTCGGTGGGTCATGAGCCATCGCTTAACTCCGTGAGGCTCGCCCCAGCAAGAAACCCACGCCAATGCCAACCAAAATCGCCTGCAGAGGATAGCGTCGAACCAGATTGAGCGCGTCTTCGGCCATGCCTTGGAAATCCTGCTGTTGCAGATAGGCGGCGCCGGATTCCAGGGTTCCCGCCACGTCGGCGGCCGCGGCGCCAAGCGGACCCTCCGGGGCCTTTTCGCGGATGGCACCGGCTAGCGTCTTTATCTCGTCGCCCAAGGGACCCCTAGCGCCCTCGGCTTTCTTGCCGAGGCTCGAGGCCACATCGCCCATCTTCTGAACGACCGACGCGGCCACGTCCTTGCCCTTGTCCAGGGCAGAGGCGGCGGCTTCCCTTGCCCTGGCGGTAAGCGCGGCAGCTTCCTGGTGCAGTTTGTCCTTTATGCTGGAGGTGGGATTTTCCCCAGAACCTGTGTTCTCGCCCATGCCTCTGGCATTATTGCCGGTGTCTGCCATGATGCTCGTGCTCCTTGAGTATGGTTGCCTTTTGGTCGCCGACGCGCTTCGCGGCACCCGTCCCGCGGCTAGAGACCGGCTAATCCTGCGCAAGACGAGCCGCAGGGAAGGGGATTCGCTGTGCTGGATGCATTAAATTTAACCTAGCCGGACAGCCCTTACAAGACAGGGGATGCGCCCGAGTCGAGATCGAACGTGAGCTGTGATGTCCGCTGTGCGCCCGGTAGATTCAATGTGCTGGATCGCTGGCAAGGGGTGATAGTGACGAAATTGCGGCTTGTGCGGATGTGTATGTTTCTATCGGGGCTCTCGCGAGACTCTTGGCATTCCACGCCAGCGTTTACACTCTGGTTGGCATCGCAGAACTACGGTTGAACCCACATACCGACTCGGAATCAACTGACCCAATCTTAATCCCTGCTCGTTACGTCGCGGTCGCGCGCTTGGGACGTGACTGAATGTCGAACAGTCCGAAAATCTCATGCTCCGTTAACCCCAGGGACGGCGGCGGACCGTTTTGCTCAATCAGCTCGTTAAACAACTGCCGTTTCTTCTCCAGCACCTCGGCGATGCGCTCCTCGATCGTACCCTGGGAGATGAAGCGCGTGACGAAGACCGGCCCACGCTGGCCGATGCGGTGCGCGCGGTTGATCGCCTGGTCCTCGACGGCTGGGTTCCACCAGCGATCGAACAAAAACACGTAATTCGCAAACTGGAGATTGAGGCCCACACTTCCCGAGCCGTAAGTCATGAGCAGGACATGTTTGGTCGGATCGGAGCGAAAACGATCGAGGACCGCCTGACGCTCTGCGGGCGGCACCCGGCCGTGGAAGCGCAGCGGCCCCAGGTGTTCCAGCGCCCTTGCCAGCACCTCCAACGGTTCAACCCACTGCGAAAAGAGAATGGCTTTCCGGCCGCTGTCGGCCACCTCCGCCAGGTCAGCCTGAAGCTGCTCCAGCTTTGCGCTTTGGCCTGTCAGCGGATCGAAGTTGCAAATCTGCTTTAGCCGCATCACCAGCTCGAAAATATGCTGCACGGTAATCGTGTCGCCTAGCGCATTAAGGCGTATCACTCCTTCTTTCTCGGCCAATTCATATGCCTCCCGCTGGGCGGGCGTTAGCTCCAGGCAAGTATCGCGGATCGTCTTGGCCGGTAGGTCGGTCAAAACGTCTTCCTTGGTGCGGCGCAGGATGCAGTCGCCGGTCAATTGCGACAGACGTTTGGGGGGCGTGTCTGGCGGAATGCGCTCGGCATCGACAAACGCGAAAATGCTTACCAGGTCGTCGGTGCGGTTTTCGATAGGCGTTCCCGTGAGGGCCCAGCTCCGTTCGCGACGGATGCTGCGCACAACTTCGGCGGTCTTCGACAAACGATTCTTGATTCGCTGGGCTTCGTCGAGCACCACCACGTCGAACGTGGCCGGCTCTTCCGCCAGCAAGGCGGCATCGCGCGTCAGGATTTCGTAATTGGCAAGCTTGAGCGGAGCATTGGAGACCAGCCAGGAAGCGCGCCGGGCATCCGCGTCGCCGGCAATGACCTCAAACGGCAGGTCGTCCGCCCACGTTTGCAGCTCCCGGCACCAGTTGTTAACGAGCGGCTTAGGGCATATCAGCAGCGCGCGCCGCACCAGGCCAGCCTGCAAGAGCAAGCGCAGAGCCAGGATCGTCTGCATCGTCTTGCCAAGGCCCATTTCGTCGGCCAGCAGCGCTGCATGCCGCGGCATCAGAAACGCGATGCCCTCCAATTGGTAGGGGTAGGGTTTGTGGTGCAGGCGGACCTGCTTGCCAGCGAGCAGGTTCTCCAGCGGCGGTTGCAGCAAATAGAACAGCCGTTCCTTGAACACCACCATGTCATTGGGTGGCCGAATGCGCGTCGCGGCCCGGCCAAGACGCGGACGTGGGGCAAGTGGCGCACCAATGGCGGCGGGCGGTGGCTCCGCAGCGCGCGTTTGTGGTGTCGATTTGAGCTCGTCGTGCGGCTGCGCAAATCGCCAGCCCTCTGCGGAGACCTCCAAGTTGAACTTACTCGAAGATCGAATCCAGGGCCGCTCCGTCAGCAAGCGGGCTTCGCGCGTGCCCACGTGGCAAGAACGCTCCAATGCAGGAAGTGACCTTGCTGCACAGGTCAGCATCAAATCAACTTCCTGAATTTGCGGGAGATCGATTCGGGCACGATCCTCGGGCTCAGGCGGCACGGCTAGTGACTCCCATCTTCCTGGCTTCTGCGATGGCTTCCCGGATGCGCGTGAACGGCTCCGTTAAATCCAGACTGCCTTCCAGGCGATCCAGCAACTGCCGAACTGCGGGTAGGTCGGCCGCGAAACTCGGGTGACAGAATGCGGGGCCGATGCCGTTTCGTGCCGGCCGCGCGCAGGCCGATGTAAGGGATGAAGCACCGGCCAAAGCCACGGAAGCATTCTCATCGCCAGGCTTACTTGGCTCAACGGGTGCTTCATTCGCCGTCGCGAAATACGCGACCGGCACATCTACGTGGAGTCGTAAATCAAGCACCGGCTCTCGGTCGGTGAATATCAGCTCGGCATTCGTCCCTGTCTTCTCGACCAGTGTTTTGCCAATGAGGTCGGCGCAGATGTAGGTCTCCAGAGTTGCGCCATAAATGATCTGTTGGATACGATTGGGCTGGACCGACGTGCTGAGGCGAAATTCGAGAGGCCGGCCCCACTGGTTGGTCACCAAATACCCTCCCAGGTACCCATTTGTCTCGTGAAGGATAGTCAGGAATCCCAGGTTGTGTGCGTTGGCCGAAGCGGTTTGGGCCACGTCTTGGTCCTCGAGGTTCATTGGCTGGCTCCCCGCATATAGGAGAGCCGCTGGCAGTGGGCATTGAAGAGTCTCGGGTAAATCGGGGGAAGGACTTTAAGACGCGGAACTTGACTAAAGTTCACGAGACCTGGCAAACCCAGCGCAAGCGTTTGCAATGTGAAGAAATGTGATCCACCGTGCAGATCGTACCAGTACGTCGGTTCAAGTTCCTTCTGTTACCCTAACTTGCGCTGTGTCCTCTCGCCGATAAAAGCCATGTCGCCAGCAAAGTCCCTGGTGCATCTTAATGACTAACTTTTGCGGGCCCGAGCACGAGCGCCAGAAAGACACGCAGAGATAATGGCCAAATGAAAATGTCATGTTATGTCATGTAAAAGGGTGGGTAGACAGACACGTTGTCTGACAGAGGTGATACTCCTCAAGATGTTATTATTTAATGGGTTACGTATCAGCGAGGACCTTCGACGAATTGCAGTTCATCATGAAATATGTCATGTGGACAAATGTTCATTTCCCCAAGAATTCCGAGTCAAAAACTGATCACGAACTAGATTTCCCGCCGCTGGCTGGATATAGTTATGTATAATGATCGAATTAGTGAACATTGCGGCCCGGTCCAAGCTCAAACTAACATGGCCATCCCAACGGAAGCTTCTCAAAGTGGGGGCGAGATCAACGCAAACCAAACTCCGAAGCTATCGGCGGTGGAGGAGATCAAGGAGAAGAGTAGGCAGCTTCGGGGCACCATTCGCCTGGAGTTGCTCAACGACACCGATCACTTCCCCGAACATGACAAGCAACTCCTCAAGTTTCATGGCACCTACCAGCAGGAGGACCGCGACGCTCGGAAAACCCGTAAGCGTGACGGTCTTGGCAAGCACCACATGTTCATGGTGCGCTGCAAGATTCCCGGCGGCACGCTAACCGCCAGGCAGTATCTTGCCGTCGACGACCTGGCCGGCCGCTATGCCAACGGCACCCTCCGCTTCACAAGCCGTCAGGGAATCCAACTTCATGGCGTGCTCAAGACCGATCTGAAGGAAACGATTGCTGGCATCAACACTTGCCTGCTGACCACCCTGGGTGCGTGCGGCGACGTTGTGCGCAATGTCATGGCGTGCCCTGCGCCGCACAACCATGACGGCGTTCACGCCCAGTTGCAGGAGATGGCGACAATCCTTGCTGCCCACTTGGCCCCGCGCAGCCAGGCTTATCACGAGATCTGGCTCAACGGCAGATTGGTGCCGGACGAGGTTGCCGTGCCCGATATCGAGCCGCTCTATGGCAGGGTCTATCTGCCGCGCAAATTCAAGATCGGCCTAGCGCTGCCCGAAGACAACTGCATCGACGTCTACGCCCAGGATCTGGGTCTGCTCGCGGTGGTCGAGAACGACTCGATTGTCGGCTACAACGTGCTCGTAGGCGGCGGCATGGGAATGACGCACGGAAATCACAATACCTTCCCGCATCTGGCCGAACCCATTTGCTTCGTGCCGGCGAGCGCGGTTGTGAGTGCAGCGGAAGCGGTCATCCGCGTTTTCCGGGATCATGGCAACCGCGCAGATCGCAAGCGGGCGCGCATCAAGTATCTGGTCCATGACTGGGGTGTGCAGAAATTTCGCGACGTGCTTGCCGGCTACCTTGCGGGCCCTCTCCGGGAAGCACGCCCGATCGAGGTCAGCGGCTTTGATCCGCATCTGGGCTGGCATCCTCAGGGCGATGCAAAGTGGTACTACGGTATCAGCGTCGAGAACGGCCGAGTCAAGGACCAGAGTTCCTTCCGCCTGCGCTCCGCTTTGCGCCATTTGATCGAGCGATTGCAACCGAGCCTGCGCATTACCCCGCTACAAGATATCCTCCTCTGCGACCTCGATGCCGGCGCTCGGCCTGAGATCGAGCACACATTGTCCGAGTTCGGCGTTCGATTGCCGGATCAGGTCTCGCAAGCACGCCGGCATAGCATGGCTTGCCCCGCGATTCCCACGTGCGGACTGGCCATCTCAGAGTCGGAACGTGCCCTCCCCGGCATTCTCGATCAACTGGAAGTGGAATTGAAACGGCTGGGGCTCGAACAGGAAAGGCTAAGCGTGCGCATGACCGGTTGCCCGAACGGCTGCGCTCGACCCTACCAGAGCGACATAGGTCTCGTAGGTCGTAGCGGCGACAAGTATTCCGTGTTCCTGGGCGGCCACATCCTGGGCCATCGTCTCAATTTCCTCTTCAAGGACCTGGTTCCCAAGGACGAGATCGTGCCGGCGCTCGTACCGGTTCTGGAACACTACGTGCGCGTACGCCAGCAGGGAGAGTGCTTCGGCGACTTCTGTCAGCGTCTGGGTGCGGAGAGACTTCAGGCCTTAAGTGCAACATCCGCTGCGCAGCCGCACCGAGAGATGAAACCCGAATCCATGCTCGACCGTTCCGGACCTGTTCATGCCAACGGCCCTCATGGCAACGGAAGACCACCGCTTGTAAGCGCGCAGGCACCGGCCGTTCAACGGGACAATACCTGCCACCATTGACCTGCCCATTCACTCAGTACTGCTACCCTGAATGGTTTCGTTCGCCGTGCGAACCACGACGGTCCCACATTACCCCACGCCCGGATGCTTGCTGAAGTACTCTTGCGACCCCAGAAAAGCCGCCAGCACTTGTTCGCTTGTCTGCGATTGCAGGGCGTTGATCCAGCCACTCTGGCCGGTCGGGTCTGCGGTGCGGCCCAGGTAGATCGTGTAGTAATTGTCGACCGTGTCCTTGTAGTACTCCTGGGAGGTCAGGAAGTCGTTGACCACAGTTGCGAACGGCGTACCGGCATTCAATTGACCAACCCAGTAGGCCTCCTCGCTGGGAGCCGGGGTGCGGTTGAGCAAATCGGCGTACAAGGCGGTCACCAGGGCGCTATTGCCGACGTTATCGTTACTGAACTCGGTCGAGTTCAAGATTTGCGCGATGACTTTCTGGTCGGTGGCGCCGTTGGCGTACTCGTTCAGGAAGAACTGCAGGCCGGAAGGGTCGGGCGAGCGGCCCAGAAATTGGTTGTAGAAGCCGTTCAGTTCGCGTGTCCGGTGCTCCTGCGAATCAATGAAACCCAGGGCCACCTGCGACGCGGGCGTGCCTGCGTTTAATTCGTTCACCCATGCGGTTTGCCCAGCCGTATCCGCGGGCCTGCCGAGCAGGACCTGGTACAGAGAGTCCACCAGGGTCGTATTGCTGGCGGCGATGGTGTTGGGAACCAGCGTTATCTTGAAAATGGCGTTCGAGGCCATCGTCTGCACGGCCTCATTCGTCGTATTCCCCACGGTCGACACGATGCCGCCATACATGTAGCCAAGCGTGGTCGTTTGGGTGAGCAGCTGATCGAGGTTGAGCACACCGTTGGCGTACTGGGGCAGGCCGGCTGCCGGGAAAAAGCGTGACTCGGCCCCAAAGAGGCCGGGCAACTGGCTCGGCATTTCGTATTCCTGCCCAGCGCCGTTAGGCTGCTGAACGAAGGCGGTCACGTCATCGACAAACGGCAACTCGGCGTTTTCCATCAATTGTCCTGTCGCGAAGTTGACGTCGTAGAGGCTGAGGCCGCCGAGGAATATAGAGTCCATCGCACCGGTGCTCGGGCTGAACATGCCAATGCGCGGTGCGCTGTACTGGCTGAAGTATTGCTGATAGGAGCTTATCTGGGTCTGGCCTACACCGCTGATCAGAATCGGGTTTCGATAGCCTTGGCCCAGTGGCGTGAACACGCCGCCATATAGTTCCAGGGCCGGCTGGCCGTTGGACTGATTGATTTCTCCCAAAACATAGTCGCGGCGGCGGAGGTTGACCTGATCGTTCTGGGCCTGGTAGTTGGAGATTCCCAGGCTGCTCGGGACCTGCCCATTGTAGCTGATCTGGAAGGTCTGAATCTCGTCGGCGTAGGTTTGCGTGAAGCCGGTTGTAGCGCCCGGGTTGTATTGGCCTTCGAAGTCCTGGCCGACAACCAAAAACGCCGTGTTGCCCAGCATTTGCATTTCGCCGCCGGTGACCTTCAGCTGTTGGTCTTGAATCTGCTGGATCTGCGATAGCGCGGCAGCGTCGCCATTGGTGACCACGGCTTTGATCAAGCCGTCGACGCTTAGAGCGGTGAGCGTGTCGTAGGTGGTGTAGTTCGCGAATTGGCCGCTGCCCTGGTCGACGGCGCCGTAGCCGCCAACAGCGTAGAGCGTGTCGCCGCTCTGGAACGACTCCTGATTGGTGGAATAAAGTGGCGGCGTCAACTCTGATGCCACGTCGGTGGCGGCCCAGCCTTCACTCCAGGTTTGCCCAGTTGTCGGATTGATAACGTAGATCGTCTCATTCTGATCTTGGGCTGGGAAGTTGTTACTCTGATTAAAGCTGTGCAAGCCGTTGGTGCGGCCGCCGAACAACAGCCAATATCCCAGATACGGAGAGTTGCTGACTCCATCTTGAGCGTCAACCGGCGACTGCAGCGCGGGTAGCCCCGACAAGCTGACCTGTTGGACCTGAATTGTGTACGGCAAGTTACTGGCAGTGGCCACAACCGGTATCGGCGAAGGCGGTGGCGTAGGAGCTGACGATTGAAAGTACGTGGGCAGTGCATTGGTGAAGGTGCCCGGAATCACGGGAGGAATGACGACGTAGACGCTGCTCCCCGGCTGAAACAGAGCCCCGCCGGACAACGTGGTCTGGCCCTGCACTCCATTGGCAACGCTTAGCTGCTGCACGATCAGACCATTGGCAAGATCGGCCTGCACCGTGAGATCCCCCGCGTTGAAGTCGCCGTTAAGCTCGCGCCAGGCGTTGAGCTGGCCCGGGCCGCTTAGCGTCAGAGTCACCTGGGCGCCTTGGGAGTCGGTATAGTTGATCGGCGTGCCGGCTGTCGTCCAGGCAAATAGAGCGTAGAAGTCGCCGCTGGCGGTATCGTCGTAGTCGCCGTCGATCGGCTGCTGTTTAGCGTCGATTAGTCCGGGGGTCTCCGCATTTTCGGTATTGCCGATGCCGTTGACGAAAATGCGGTATGAAAGGCCCTGAGTCAGGTTACTGCCGAGATTCAGCGTAACCTGATTGGTGCCGCTATTGTAACTCGCGGAAGAGATGGCAACCGCGGAGAGGTTGCTGGTGATGATCTCCGGATTGCTCGCCGGGACCTCGACCTTGTAGTTGGCAGTATTCGTGGGACTCTGCGCCGGGTTGGTCGGGCTGGCGTTGAGGGGGCCATCGAAGGTAATGACCAACGAAGCACCATTGTTCAGCTCCGTCACGCTCGTGATAACGGCGCCATTGCCGTCCGCGTAGGAGGGCACGATTCTGGTTTCCAAATGCTCCAGTCCCAGCTTGGGTCGAAAGGAGGTCGCAGCATTGCGCCTGCTCCGTCTACGGACAGATTCACGCATGAAGGCTAGGAACGTCATGAGGGTCACTCCTCAAGGTGATGTGGCGCTGCGAGGTGGTTGAAACGGTGGCGAGAAACCAATCGATAGACCTGCCGCTCTCCAGGCCTGGAAAAGGCTTGTGAAGACAGGTTCCTTCAAAGTTTCTCCGCTCCCCAAAAATCTACCGCTAGGACGAGTGGAAATCTAGGATACTTGCACAAGATTTTCGGGACTATACGCTCGAGGGTAACGAGGTTAGCGTTCAAAACGATTAACCCACGTGTTGGAAATCATTTCCGTCAACTGTTCCGTGGTATTCAGGAGACCCACTCTTCCTGCCGGGCAAAGAGAGCGCGACTGGCACCTGGAATGGAGGGCATGCTCGAATTGAATTGCCGTATGTCCAATCGGGCCGACAAGATTCGAACGAGCGACATCACAGTCTCGGGCCTGAGGCTGCTCGCGCGAATTGGCGCGCCCAGTGTGCCGCCTAGGTCTCGGGTATCTGCCCAACTGCTTTACCCGCTGCCCAGCCCCTCGATGCGCTCCACTTGTTCGGGCTCCAGACGGAAATCGAAAACTTCCAGATCGGCCTGCATGTGGGCGGCATCCGTGGTACCGGTCAAAGGCACGATGCCGACATCAAGGGCAAACCGGAAGACAACTTGGCTAATGGTTCGGCTATGGCGTCTAGCGATCCGGGCGATTTCGGGATGGGCTAGCGCAGCGCGATTGGCTGTCAGCAGAGAGAAGCCCTGGTAGACCAGCCCGTTGGCGGCGCAAAACTCCCTTACGCGACGGTCCCAGCCCCGGACGGCGTAGCATCGGTTCTGCACGAAGCGGGGTTTGACGCGGGCCCGCTGGCAGAGACGCTCGAGTTGTTCGATGGTGATGTTGCTGACTCCAAGCAGCCGAGCCCGGCCGCTGTCATGAATTGCCTCCAGCGCGCGCCATGCCTCCCAGTCGGCCGAACCAAGGCCAACGCTCTGCGTAGGGCCGTGGAGCAAATAGGAATCAATCACCTGGGTGCCCAAGTGATCGAGCGAGCTGGCGAAAGATTGCTCGACCTGGGCCGGGATAGGAGCCTCGGGGTCGTAGGGCAGTCGGTCATCCTGCCCCCGCCGAAAGGTGAACTTGGATTGCAAGAACAAATCGTTGCGAGATACCAAGCCGCTCTCGACCGATGTCGCGATGGCTTGCCCGACTGCAGCTTCGTGGTAATGGCGGCGCTGGTTGGCAGTATCGATGCCACGAAAGCCGTGTCGCAGAGCCATTTCGGTGAGGCTCTGCGTCTCGTCCTCCTTCCAGGCGGTTCCGTATAGGAAGCGCGGCACTTGAACACTCTCGATGGAGAGGGTCCGGCTGGTCATTTACTTCTCCTGATCGTAATTCATAACAGTCTGGGCGGTAGCGGCTCGTGGCGACGTTGTCCAAATGAGCGCCTTCGCGTATCAAACAGTCTTTGCAGGTCCCAGGAAGGACCGCAAAGAGTCATGCTTGTGTTTCTGGCCTGGCAGGGAATTGTACTCGACCCAGGGAAAGAAAAAGTTTTCGGCGTCGGCTGCTCGGCTGGCGATCAACGTCCAGGGATGCAATGCTTGCGGATGCCCCCATGTGCTTGCCGAACCGGGGCTAGCTGGGTCGTGGCCGAACACACGGGTCGAGGATCACCGGCATGCTGCCCAGAAGGACAAGGAGTTATCAATGACATCAGCAATCACCGACGTGAAACAGGAGGCAGGAGATAGTAAGCCCGCCGCAGCAGGTCCTCTCTCTGCCGAGGAGCTGCGCAAAATGGATGCCTACTGGCGGGCGTCCAACTATCTATCAGTCGGCCAGATTTACCTCCTCGACAATCCCCTCCTGAGAGAACCGCTCAAGCGAGACCATATCAAGCCGCGCTTGCTCGGCCACTGGGGAACCTCGCCAGGCCTGAACATGCTCTACGTACACCTGAACCGGGTCATCAAGCGTGACGACTTGAGCATGATCTACATCATTGGCCCGGGACACGGCGGCCCCTCTCTGGTTGCGCATGCTTACCTCGAAGGCACCTACAGCGAGGTCTACCCCAACATCTGCCAGGACGCGGAGGGGATGAAGAAGCTGTTCAAGCAATTCAGTTTTCCGGGCGGCATCCCCAGCCACGTCGCTCCCGAGACCCCCGGCAGCATCCACGAAGGGGGCGAACTCGGCTACTCCCTGAGCCATGCCTACGGGGCCGCGTTCGACAACCCGAACCTGATTGTCGCCTGCATCGTCGGTGATGGCGAGGCGGAGACCGGGCCGCTCGCTACCGGCTGGCATGGGAATAAGTTTCTTAATCCGGCCCGCGATGGCTGCGTGCTTCCGATCCTTCACCTGAATGGGTACAAGATTGCCAATCCCTGCTTCCTCGCCCGTATTCCGAAGGATGAGCTGCAGAAATTCTTCGAGGGCCAGGGTTACAAGCCCTACTTCGTCGAAGGACATGACCCGCTCGCTGGCCACCAACAGCTGGCCGGAGTACTCGACGCGGTGGTGGCGGAGATCAAGCACATCTGGGCGGACGCCCGCACGAGGGGGAATCTGCAGCGGCCGGCCTGGCCAATGATCGTCTTCCGCACGCCGAAGGGCTGGACCTGCCCGGCCGAAATCGACGGGAAGAAGTGCGAGGGCTACTGGCGGAGCCACCAGGTTCCCATGGGTGACATGGACAAGCCCGAGCACATCCGCATCCTCGAGAAGTGGATGAAAAGCTATCGGCCGGACGAGCTGTTCGATACTCAGGGCCGACTCAATCCCGAGCTGGCCGAGCTGGCGCCGAAAGGCCAGCGCCGCATGAGCGACAACCCTCACGCCAATGGCGGTCTGCTGCTGCGTGACCTGAAGATGCCGGAGTTCCGCGACTACGCCGTCGACGTGCCCAGCCCCGGGGCGACCACCGCCGAGTCCACTCGGGTGATGGGCAAGTTCCTCAGGGACGTGATGAAGGAAAATCTCAAGAGCCAGAATTTTCGCCTGTTCAGCCCGGACGAAAACAACTCCAACAGATGGCAAGACGTGCTGGAAGTGACCAACCGCTGCTACATGGCCGACATCTATCCGGAGGACGATCACCTTTCGCCGGACGGCCGCGTCATGGAGGTGCTCAGTGAGCACCAGTGCCAGGGCTGGCTGGAGGGCTACCTGCTGACCGGCCGCCATGGGTTCTTCAGCTGCTACGAGGCGTTCATCCACATCATCGACTCGATGTTCAACCAGCACGCCAAATGGCTCAAGGTGTGCCATCAGATCCCCTGGCGTCGGCCGATCGCCTCGTTCAACTACCTGCTCAGCTCGCACGTTTGGCGGCAGGACCACAACGGCTTCAGCCACCAGGACCCCGGCTTCATCGACCATGTAGCCAACAAGAAGGCCGAGGTCATCCGCATCTACCTGCCGCCCGACGCCAACACGCTCTTGTCAGTGACCGATCACTGCTTGCGCAGCCGCAACTATGTAAACGTTGTCGTCGCCGGGAAGCAACCCGCGCCGCAGTGGCTGACTATGGACCAGGCCGTCAAACACTGCACCGAGGGCGTCGGCATCTGGGAGTGGGCCAGCAATGACAGGAACAGCGAACCGGATGTGGTCATGGCTTGCTGCGGCGACGTGCCAACCCTGGAAACACTGGCGGCCGTCGACCTGCTGCGCAAGCACCTGCCGGAGTTGAAGGTCCGGGTGGTCAACGTCGTGAACCTGATGAAACTGCAACCCTCCAGCGAGCACCCGCACGGACTCTCGGACCGCGACTTCGATGCCCTGTTCACCAAGGATAAGCCGATCATCTTCGCGTTCCACGGCTACCCGTGGCTGATTCACCGGCTGACCTACCGGCGGACGAACCACAAGAACCTTCATGTACGCGGCTACAAGGAGGAGGGCACGACGACCACTCCATTCGATATGGTGGTACTCAACGACCTGGATCGGTTCCACCTGGTCGAGGACGTGATCGACCGTCTGCCGCAGCTTGGCGCCCGCGCCGCATATATCAAGCAAGGGATCCACGATAAGCTGATTGAGCACAAGCAGTACATCGCCCAGCACGGCGATGATATGCCGGCAATCAGCGAGTGGAAGTGGGGACACAAAGAACAGACCGGCACATGCGCCAGTTCCACAGATGGAGACAATCTCTAGGGACGAGAGCTTATGATTGCCGGACGCGTCGTTCTTGCTCGCCCGGCACAATCTTCCCTGTGACGGACACGAAACCTGACATGAATATCCTGCTGCTCAATGCCGGATCCAGCAGCTTGAAAGCCACGCTCACAGAATCGGCCGATAGCACGGAAATCGCGCGCGGTCTATTCGACTGGGCTGGGTCGGTGACCCGTTATGAGTATGCGGCGCAGGACGGGAAGGAGCGTAGCGAGGAGGTCCCCTGGAAGGGACATGCCCAGGCCGTAAAGCGATTCGTCGCCGACCTGCCCGACCGCTCGGCCCTGGCGGCCGTGGGTCACCGGGTGGTCCATGGAGGCCAGTTTACGTCCTCGGTGCGCATCACTCCGGAGATTCGCTCGCGCATCATGGCACTGGTCGACCTGGCGCCGCTGCACAACCCGCCGAGCCTGGAAACACTGGCAGCCGCGGAAGCGGAGTTGCCGGGCATTCCGCAAGTGGCTGTTTTCGACACGTCGTTCCACGCCACGCTTCCGCCCGAGGCCTACACTTATCCGGTGCCGGAAAGCTGGAGCCGCGACTGGGGTATCCGCCGCTTTGGTTTCCACGGGCTCAGCCACGCGTACTGCGCCAGGCGCGCCGCCGAGATGCTCAGACGGCCAGCTGAGGAACTGCGCCTGGTGATTTGTCACTTGGGCCACGGTTGCTCCGCCGCGGCGGTGCGCGGTGGTCGAAGCGTCGATACGACCATGGGTTTTACACCCCTGGAAGGTCTGATGATGGCCACGCGCAGCGGCTCGATTGATCCGGGCATTGTCCTGCATGTCCAGCAACACCACGGCCTGACCGCGGAACAGGTCGAAGCGGCGCTTAACCACGAATCGGGCTTGCTAGGGGTGTCGGGCATCTCAGCGGATATGCGCCAGGTGCTGGCGGCTGCGCGGGAGGGTCAAGATCGAGCCCAACTGGCTCTGGCGGTTTATGCCCGGCGGATTCGCCAGGCGATAGGTGCCCTGGCGGTGACGATGGGTGGCCTCGACGCCCTGGTCTTCACTGCCGGCGTCGGCGAACACGCCGGCGAAGTCAGGGAGGCGACCTGTGTTGGTCTGGAGTGCCTTGGACTGGAACTGAGTGCGGAAGCTAATTCCGTCTGCCGCCCGGATGCTGACGTGGCCGCCAGTAGCTCGCGCGCTCGAATCCTGGTCATTGCTACCAGGGAAGATCTGACGATGCTCCATGAAGTGCTTCAGGTACTTGGCAGGGAACAGGCAGTGCCGGCATCCTAGGCGGCGGCCGAACTCACCGAAACCAAGACCAGCATGCTGCCGCTTTCGCCCGACCGATGCACGTCAGTATTCTTGAGACGCTACGACAAAGTTTCGAGTCAAGATTCCTTCTTGCCCAAAATCGAGGACGAGATCAGAATTCTTCTCGGTCTTTTCCTTTTGAAGAAGGCCGGCAAGGAACTCCGGTATGAATTGATGAACCACGCGGAGCGCGTGTCGATTCCAGTTTAGGGCGTATTGCCGATCCTAGGGGCTGGGGAGTGATGGGATGTCGAGTCCGCTAGACCAACTTCGCGAGCTGGCCGATCTCTACGGAATACACAACACTTACTACGACGTGAGCGGGCAACTGCAGACAGCGAGTCAGGACGCTCTGCTGCTGGTTCTTCGTGCCCTGGGTGCCTCCTTAGAGCGGCCAGAAAACGCCCAAGACGCTCTCCGCGAACGCCGACAGTCGCTCTGGAGGCGAGCGCTCGAGCCGGTAGCCGTGATTTGGGACGGAAACCAGGGAGAGATCGAAATCCGTCTTCCCGCCGGGTTCTCCGGCCACAGCCTGGAATGTGGGCTGCAACTCGAATCAGGTGAAGAACGCAAGTGGGCGATCAAGCCTGAAGAACTCCCGGTGAGAAGTACGGCTGATATCGAAGGGAACACCTATCTGGCCCGATCTCTGAAGCTACCCGGCCCACTGCCGCTCGGCTACCATCGGCTCACGGTGGAAGGCTTGGCAGAGCGCGCGCAAACCATGGTTTTCGCGGCACCAATGAGGGCGTACGAACCAACCGAGCGCGCGCACGCCGCTTCGTGGGGTGTGTTCCTGCCTCTTTACGCACTCCATTCCAAAGGTTCCTGGGGCGCGGGGGATTTCTCCGACCTCGAGGCGCTCAACGACTGGGTTGCCGGCCTGGGCGGAGGCATGGTAGCTACTTTACCACTGTTAGCAGCTTTTCTCGACGAGCCCTTCGAGCCGGGGCCCTATTCACCCGCCAGCCGTTTGTTCTGGAACGAATTCTACATCGACGTATCTAGAGTTCCAGAGCTGAAGTCCTGTCCCACGGCGCAGGCCCTTCTTGCATCCACAGAGTTCGAAACGGAAGTTGCAGAACTCCGTAAGGCGGAATTCGTCGATTATCGCCGGCAGATGGCCCTCAAACGCCGTGTCCTGAATGAACTGTCACGTTTCTTTTTCGCGCGACCTGGCGCGCGCGCGGCTGCCTTCCGCAGCTATGTGAGCGGCCGGCCTCTCGTCGACGACTACGCCAAATTCCGGGCGGTTGGCGAGCGCTGCCGCGCGCCCTGGCCCGCATGGCCGACCCCTCTGCGCGATGGAGTCGTGCAAGCGACGGACTACGATGAGGAGGCCTACCGCTATCATCTGTATGTCCAGTGGATTGCGGAGCAGCAGTTGCAGGACTTTGCCGCCAAAACCCGCTCCAAGGGCCCCGGCCTATATCTCGATTTGCCGCTCGGCGTTAATCCGGACAGCTACGACGTTTGGCGCCACCGCGACCTTTTCGCTGCCAGCATGGCCGCCGGCGCGCCTCCGGACCCATTCTTCGCCAAAGGCCAGAACTGGGGCTTCCCGCCCATGCACCCTGAGCGCATTCGCACGCAGGGCTACGGCTACGTCATCGACTACGTGCGCCATCATCTTCGTTTGGCAGGGATCTTGCGGATCGACCACATGATGGGGTTCCATCGCCTGTTCTGGATCCCACAAGGCTTACATGCACGCGATGGCGTCTACGTCCGTTACCGCCCCGAAGAGCTTTATGCAATCTTCAATCTAGAGTCGCATCGTCATCGCTCGGTACTCGTCGGCGAGGACCTGGGCACTGTTCCCGAGGAAGTGCCGATTTCCATGGCTAGCCATAACGTCCATCGCATGTATGTCATGCAATATGCCATCCAACCCCAGTACCACAATGCCCTGACGCCGGTTTATCCCGGTTCCGTTGCCAGCTTGAACACACACGACATGCCTCCATTTGCTGCCTTTTGGCAGGGGCTTGATATTCAGGATCGCGTGGATCTCGGGATTCTGGATGGGAATGCGGCCGAGGAAGAGCGCCGCAGGCGTCAGGGGCTGCTCGAAGCACTGATCCGCGGGCTGCGGGAAGGCGGCCACCTCCATGAAAATGTCGAGCCGCTAACGGTGCTGCAGGCATGTCTCGCGCACCTTGGCGCCGGGCCTTCCATGGTGGCCCTGACCAACCTGGAAGACCTATGGCTGGAAACTCATCCACAAAATGTGCCTGGCACGTGGCACGAACGGCCCAATTGGCAACGGCGAGCGACGCAATCGTTCGAGTCGTTCACCATGCTCCCTCAGGTGGTTGAGACTCTTCGCAACCTGGACAAGATCGTGAAGGCAAAGCGAAGCGAGTGATCTAACGAGTCTGGATTGATAACTTGTTAGGCGAGCGGCAGGTTATAATCTCCCCTCTCCCCCGCTTCGGGGGAGAGGGGTCGGGGGGTGAGGGGGACGAACGATCCTCGGCCAGGGCCCCTCACCCCCGGCCCCTCTCCCCGGAGTACCGGGGCGAGGGGAGAACAGTCGCTTCCCTTGCCTTACTGATCCCCATGCGGAATTGCGTGTGAGTGCACCGCCGGATTGAGGAGTGCGGGGGCGTCGGGAAGCGGAGGGCCGTTCACCTTGTATGCGCCTGTGCCGCCCTGATAGAGACGACCGTGAGTCCAGTAGAGCAACACGCGATGGGGCAGCAACCAGCCCGAATAGTCCCATCCCCAAGTCCCTTCGTTCGCACAGCGACGGGAGCCGCCGATTGCGGCGCCGCCGCCAACGTAGTAGCCATCGTACGCCCGCGTGTTCGACGGCCACGCGTACCAGGCGATGCGTTCGGGATATCCAGCCCGGCGCTGGCTGCAATCATCTGCGCAAACGCGGCTGCTGAAACTCAGGTTCACCGCGAGCATCAGGAGTGCGATTCGTAACTTCATGCAGCCACCCCACGACCCGGTCAGGATTAATCGAAAAGACTGTGTTGCCACAGCGGAGTCTAGCCTTCGGGATTGCGGTCGAATTTTTGGTAAGGCAATTGGACGCCGTTCACGGTTTCCTGGTCGGCGGTATGGACACTGGAAGGCGGCAGGAATCCCTGCGAGGCGGCATAGGTAATGAGATCGTCCTCGTCGACGCCGTCGCCACTGACTCCCAGCCCACCGACTAGAACGGTTTGGCCATTGACGTTCTTGTAGAGCGGCACGCCGCCGGGGAACAGGATGACACCATTCTGATTGGCAATGTTGTAAGGATCGTGGAAATTCGTTTCCGGGAAAAACACGTCGTGGCCTTGAACGCTTTTGAAGGCGGATGCAGGCAGCGGCGCGCCGACATTCAACGCCGTCTGCAAGCTCGTACCGCCGTCGGTGAGGATGGAAAACGGTCCCGGCGGCGCGGTGCCGATTCCCTCCGGGAAGAATGGCAACGCGAGATACCGGAATGTCCGGCTGCTGAAGGCGACGCCGGGTGCAACGCCAGGCGTTTGATCGATCGGCTGAAGCTGAGCAGGGTTGGCGTAGTAGGCCACATTGCGCGACTTGGCTACGGCCACGTCCAGCGAGAACGTCGTCGCGTCGGGCATGCGGTACAAGCCCAGGATGTTCCCCGAGTTATCGGACACCGAGAAGACCATCTCCGCCGTCTGGTTTTGCGGCAAGCGAATGGCTGAGCGCGTTTGCTGTGCCTGGGCGATGCCTTGCTGGACCATCTGAATAACGTCGGCGGCCGTGAGCCCCCCACCAGCGTGTGGCGTCACCAGCCAGCCGTCGGGCACCGTCGTGCCCGGGAGGTCGGTATCCCCGGCTAGATCGACCGGGAGATTCGTGCCGCTGGAAGGATTGCCCGTGCCGAGGGTGCGGCCGACTTGTACCAGGGCAGAAAGTCCCAACGGACCTGCCGGCCCCGGACCGAAAAGGGGCAGCGAGATGCCGTTCAAGGTGATACCACCGAACGGCAAGCCGATGCCGGCGACAGGCGGGACGCCTGCCAAGGTCCCGACGGGCGCGCCGCCCTGGACACTCCCACCTACCGCGGCAAACGCCATGTACTCCGCCACGACGGAGAGGTCCGGAAGCGCAGGATTGTAGGTGGCGCTCAGGCTGGAGTTTTCCGCGGTCGCGTAGCCGGTTGTGCCCGGGAAGAAGACGCCGATTCCTCCAACCACCTGGAAATTGCCGCTGCTATCCATTTCCATGATTGGTACGCCGCCCGGCAGCGTGCCGATGCCGCGCGACGTTGCATAGGGATCGATGCCCGAGATCTGGCCATACGATTCTGTGGGCTGGATCTTGCTGGCATCCGGGAGCGGAATGTTGGCATCGCCGACGTTGAAGCGATTCGGCAACTGAATCACGTTCGTGGGGCTCAAGATTCCGTTGGCTCCTGGATGCAAATAACTGTCGCGGTTGGATGCCTCGATATCGAACAGGTCCACCTGGGGCGTATATTGGACCCCCGGCGGGAAGTGACCGGCAATGCTGACGGGCGCGACAAAACCAGGTCCATAGAGCGGCGAATTTACGTCAGTGACATCCGGGCTGGACTCGACCTCACGTTGGGTCATCGTCGTTTGGCTGATGAATTCGATGGTGCGCGAAGTCAACGGCGTGTTCTGATTGGCAAACATCGCGGCGGTGCGAGCCTCGGCGATGGCCCCATCCACGGCGAATGTAAGCAGCGCCGGGTTGCTCGTGATGGTCGAGGAAACCCCTGACTCCACGCGTACGCCGAGCAGTCTGCCTCCCCGATCGACGACCGCAATGATTGCATCGTTGCTGGAAGAAGCCGCCGCAGCGCGATCAATCAATTGGCCTACCTGATCGACGCCGTCAAGCGGATTGACGATCAGATTCAAATTGCCGGCGGCCTGTGGCGGCTGGGCCCCCGCAGCGAATTCGCCAGAGCCCATGATGGCCGCGATGACCTGTTGATCGGTGGCGCCCTGCCCCAGGGCGCTCGTGAACAGACTCAGCCCGCTAGGGTCTACCGGCCGGTGCAAGAAGTATTCATAGAGACGGCCCACCAGGTCCTGCGCGTATTCCGGGCTGGCAAGGACCGTGGCGGCGACCTGCGTGGTACTGACGCTGTTTGCAAGCTCCTGGTCGAACCCGGTGCGGCCCGCCGGATCCACCGTCCGATAGAGGACATCGTTGTAAAGCGCGTCCAGGAAACCGTCGTTGGTACCGCCTCCACGATCCTGAAAATACTCGGCCGAACCGAAAATGAGCGATTGGACCTGCTCATAGGTATCGCCGCTCGCCAGCAGGCCTTTGAAGTAAGCGAGGCCGGTGGGGTCGGCAGGGCGGTGGAGGAATTCTCCGTAGAGCGATTCCACGTAGTCGGTGCGGTACTCGTTGCTATTCTGAATCGTGAGAGAGACTTGCATCCGGTCGGCGGACCCGTTGTCCAGCATGGTGCTGAAGAACGCGAGGCCGCTGGTATCGACAGGGCGGTTCAGCAAGGCCTGGTAGGCAAGACCCACGAAGACCTGTTCCTGGCTGAGGTCGAGGACGTACCGCGGCTCCAGTGCCTCCACCATCAATGGACAAGAACGAGATTTCCGGAGGCGCCTTGTCACGTGCTCTCTTCCCGGAAAGTGCAGATAAGCCATTCTCTCACCTTTATCAGGTATCGTCTTGCTCATCCATGTTGTCGTTACCATCGGCAAGATCGGGCGCGGAAATCCGAAGATTATGGGCAAAAGGCACATGCGAAAGCAGGAACGGCAGCCGAGTTTTCCAACGAGCTCCTCTCCAAACGGGGAGAACCGCTATCGAGGCTACGTGCTTTCTCCAGGTTTGGACAGTCTGCGCCGCTTGCCTGATTGCTAATTCCGTTTCCATTCTCAAGACTACTAATCTCGCTACCCGATAAACACATTGCGCAGTCGTTTCGTTGTGTCTGGCTTCCAGAGCCAGAGGACAATTCGGTTTCGCGGGAGCGGGTCGCATGAGGTGTCGCGAAAGGTCGGGCCATAGAGCGGCCTGGGGTTTGGTCCTCAGTCTCGTTCTGGCCTGGCGCGTGACAGATCCTGCGTCCGTTGTGCGCGCCCAGACCCCTCCTGCTCCACCAAGCCCACCTGCCGGCGCCGACTCTCGCCCCAACGTTCTCAATCGGCCGTTGCAACCTCCTGCCTCGCCACCTGAACCGCAAAGTGAATCTGGGCTTCTGCTGCGTCTACCCTCGGAAGCTCCGTTGGGGTTCACTGGTCCCTCCGGCGTGCTGCCGAGCGAGAACCAGGAGACGAGCGATTTCGTCCCAGTGGAAGACCGTTGGCGTGTCGGCTTCCCTCCCTGGGACCGCTACGACAAGGGCCACCCCATAGATGACGATTACCCCTACGTCGAAGGCCACTGGTGGGATCCCTTCAACCAGAATGTCTTGAAGGGCGATTATCCCATCATCGGCCAGCACACGTTCTTGAATATCACGGCCACCAGCGACACCTTGCTGGAAGCACGGCAAATCCCCACGGGCACGACGGCCTTCGAAAGCACGACGCGCCCGTCGCGTTACGAATTCTTCGGCAGCCCCAACCAGTTTTTCTACAACCAGGACTTGAGCTTGTCGTTCGACCTCTCCCACGGCGACGCGGCTTTCAAGCCTGTCGACTGGCGCATCCACTTGACGCCGATTCTCAACGTGAATTACCTGGCCGTCGACGAGCTTGCGGTAGTGAATCCCGACGTGCGCAAGGGCACGACCCGCGGCCGAACCTGGTTCTCGCTGGAAGAGTATTTCTTGGAAACGAAGCTTGCCGACTTGAGTCCCGATTACGATTTCCTGTCGATCCGTGTCGGCTCGCAGCCGTTCACGAGCGACTTCAAAGGCTTCATTTTCACCGACACCAACCGCGCCGTGCGCCTCTTCGGCACGAACCTCTCCAACAAGGACCAGTTCAACATTCTGGCCTTCGATCAGGCGGAAAAAGACACTAATAGTGAGTTGAATACATTCGAGAACCGGCACCAGTACGTCTTCATTGCCAACTACTATCGCCAGGATTTTATCTGGCCCGGCTACACGACAGAGCTGAGCGTGCACTACGACCAAGATTTGGCGAGCTTTCAGTTCGACAAGAACGATTTTCTCGTGCGGCCCGATCCGGTAGGTGTCTTTCAGCCACACCGCGTCGATGCGGTCTACCTTGGCTGGGCCGGCGACGGCCATATCGACCGGTACAACATCTCGCACGCTTTCTATTGGGTCTTGGGCCGAGACAGCCTGAATCCCCTGGCTGGGCAGGAGCAAGACATCAATGCCCAGATGGCTGCAATCGAATTGTCCTACGACCGGGACTGGGTCCGTTTCCGCACGTCTTTTCTGTGGGCGTCGGGAGACAGCAACCCGAATAACAAGCATGCCACCGGTTTCGATTCGATTATGGACGATCCCAACTTTGCCGGTGGGGATTTTACCTACTGGCAACGGCAGGCGATCCCGCTCTTCGGTGTCAACCTGACCAACCGCGAAAGCCTGTTTCCTGATTTGCGTTCCAGCAAAACCGAAGGGCAGGCCAACTTTGTCAACCCCGGCCTGTTTCTGGTCAACGGCGGTATGGATTTCGATATCACGCCCAAGCTGAAGATGATCAATAACCTGAATTTTCTCTGGTTCGATCAAACGGAATCGTTGCAAATGCTAACGTTCCAGTCCCACATCAACAACTACATCGGTGCCGACCTTAGTACCGGTATCGAGTATCGACCATTTCTGAACAACAATGCGATCGTACGCCTCGGCCTAGCGACCCTGATTCCAGGGGCCGGATTCAAGGACCTTTACGATCGCCTCAACAACCCGGTAGACGCCCTGGTGGCCAGTTTCTTGCAGATCCAGCTCACGTACTGATTTCGCTTCCAAGCTTGACAAGGCTGCGAGATACTGACCCCGGTTAGGAATGAGACATCGCCCCGTAGCCGCATTCGCCAGAATGCGGGCTATCTCATGGAGTTTCACCCGCATTCTGGCGAATGCGGTTACGGCCCATCGCTGTTGACCACACGCTGCATAAAGTATCCGCTCGACTAGACCGGAACTGTCGGGTTGTGCGCAGTCTGCGCGGACTGGGAAAAAGCACCTTGCCTGGTAATTGTTCGGGGACCTGGCTATAGTCCTTGGCCTTCGGCCCGGGATCGCATTTTCTTGTCGGACAGGGAGGTCAGGCGTCTCATGGCGAGCAACAATCCATTGAGACCTGCAAGTTTGGGTTGGCTCTGTCTGGTGACCGGGTTGGTTGTGGCCGGCACCCTGGCTGGACTGCGCGCTCCGTTAGTCGCGCAAGCACAGGTCCCGCAGGCCGAGGCCCAACGTGCTGGAGAGCCCTTCCCTCTCCCGCCGCAGTTGCAAGGAGTCGATCTGCTCCGGCAAACGGCGGCAGAAGCGGCAGCGAAGAGCGCCGGCTGCATTTCTTGCCATGCCGGTTCGCATGATCCTCATGAAAAAGATACGCTGCGCCTGGGCTGCATCGATTGTCATGGCGGCGACGCGAACTGCACGTCCAAAGAAGGCGCCCACGTGGCCGCCCGCTTCCCGGAGGTCTGGCGCAGCGCGGCCAATCCCGTGCGCTCCTATACGCTGCTCAACCACGAGTCGCCGGAATTCGTGCGCTTCATCAACCCGGGCGACCTACGTATCGCGCATATCAGTTGCGGCACCGCGAACTGCCATCCGCGCGAGGTACTGGAAAACCGCAAAAGCATGATGACGCATGGCTGCATGCTCTGGGGCGCTGCCCTTTACAACAACGGAGCCATCCCCAACAAATGGCCGCGCTATGGCGATAGCTACAGCATGAATGGCGTGCCGCAGCGCGTGCAGACAGTTCCTCCGCCGACGGAGGAGGAGCTCCGTAAGAAGGGCGTGCTGCCTTATTTGGAACCGTTGCCACGCTTCGAGATGACCCAGCCGGGCAATATCCTCCGCATATTCGAACGCGGCGGCCGGTTCCGTCCGGAAATCGGCATTCCCGAGCGCGAGGAAGATGCCGGCCGGCCACGCACCCGGCTCAGCGTCCGCGGCCTGGGTACCCAAAATCGGACTGATCCCACGATGCTGGGCGTGCAGAGAACGCGGTTGTTTGACCCGACTTTGAATTTCCTCGGCACCAATGATCATCCCGGCGACTACCGTTCCAGTGGCTGTACCGCTTGCCATGTCATCTATGCGAATGACCGCTCGCCCGTGGACTCCGGTCCGTATGCACGCTACGGCAACAGGGGTTTGAGTTTTACAACCGACCCGACAATCCCGCACGACGAGCCGGGCCACCCCATCGAGCACAAGTTCACGACCGGCATTCCCAGTAGCCAGTGCATCGTTTGCCATGTGCATCCCGGCACCAATGTCCTCAACAGCTATCTCGGCTACATGTGGTGGGATGAGGAAACGGACGGCCAATTAATGTATCCCACCAAGCAAAGGTACCCGACGGCCGAACAGCTTACGCAATCGCAACTGTCCAATCCTGATGACGCGTCTTCGCGAGGCCTTTGGACCGACCCTGTGTTTCTGGAACACGTTGCAGAACTGAACCCGCAAGCCCGGCACACACAATTCGCCGACTTCCACGGCCACGGCTGGGTCTTCCGTGCGGTCTACAAGAAGGACCGCAAGGGGAACCTTCTCGATGACCAGGGAAAGGTCATTCCAGAAGTAACTACCGAGAAACTCTTGGCTGCCATGCGTGTCCCTTCCGAGGTCCAAGACCAACTCCTTGAGCACGCCCGCCGGGGTGACTACAATCCGCGGCTGCAAAAGCCGGCCGGCGTGCCCGTTCATCTGCTCGACATCCACCTGGAAAAAGGCATGCACTGCATCGATTGCCACTTCGTGCAGGACGTGCATGGCAACACCAAGCTGCAAGGAGAGGTGCGCGCAGCCATTGAAATTCAGTGCACCGACTGCCACGGAACCGTCAGCGCTCGGCCGTCGCTGCGCACCAGCGGGCCGGCCGCATACACCTCATCGCGGGAAGGAGGCAGAAGCCTCGAGGCACTGCGGACTCCATTCGGCCAACGCCGGTTCGAGCGCCAGGGCCAGAAGATCGTGCAAAGGTCAATGGTGGAGAAAGACCTGGCCTGGGAGATTTCCCAGGTTTGCGACGTGATCAATCCGAATGACAAGCAACATTACAACCCCCGCGCTGCCCTGGCCAAGACCGTCCGCTTCGACGACGGCGGCAAGATGGTTTGGGGCGACGTGCCACGCGATGGCCATTGTGCTCACGCTAATGAAAACATGAGCTGCATCGCCTGCCATTCCTCGTGGAATCCGAGCTGCTTTGGCTGCCATCTGCCGCAAAAGGCAAATAAAAAGATGCCTGCGCTGCACAACGAGGGCGACGTCGCCCGCAATTACATCTCTTATGATTTCCAGACGCTGCGCGATGATGTCTACATGCTCGCCCACGACGGCGATGTCACCGGCAACCGTATCGGTCCTGCCCGCTCGTCGTGCGCCGTGCACGTCAGTTCCTTCAACGCGGACCGCGAGCAAATCTACGTGCAGCAGCAGACGGTTTCCGGCGAGGGCCTGAGCGGCATCGCCTTCAGCAGCAACGTACCGCATACGGTCCGCGGCCGGGACGCCACCAAGCAATGCACCGACTGCCATCTTTCCAAGAACGATGACAACAACGCCATCATGGCCCAGCTGCTCATGCAAGGAACCAACTATGTGAACTTCATGGGCCGATATTGCTGGCTCGCGGCCGGCGAGCATGGTCTGAACGCAGTAGAGGTGACCGAGTTAGAGGCGCCGCAAGCCGTCATTGGCAGCACGCTGCATGAGCTGGCCTTCCCAGATTTCTTCCACAAGCACGTGGCACGCGGCCGCAACCTCGTGCATGCCCACGAACATCCCGGCAAGGATATCAGCGACAACGTGCTGCACCCCTTCCGCAAAACGGAAGTCCTGGCCATGCAAAATCGCGGCGAATACCTGTACGCCGCCTGCGGCGAAGGTGGCCTGCGCGTTTTCGACATCGCCTTCATTGACGACAAGGGATTCTCCGAACGCATCACGACGGCGCCGGTCTCTCCCCTGGGCCAAAAGTTCTATGTGCCGACGAAATATGCGGTGGCCATCGCCTCGCCCGCCACACTCGCCCCCGACCCGACACGCAAGCATGCGCCCGTCAACCGCGAACCGTCCGTAGCGGGGCTCTATGGCTATCTCTATGTGCTCGATCGGTTCGAGGGCCTGATCCTTGTCGGCGCCGCCACCGTCATCGACGGCAACCCGCTGAACAACTTCCTGAAGCGCGAGCTGACTTTCAACCCGAACGGCATCCTCTGCGGCGGGCGCAGCATCACGATTGTCGGCACTTACGCCTATATCTGCTGCGACGCGGGCTTGGTGGTGGTCTCGCTCGATGATCCCAAGCATCCGGAGGTCAAGTCCGTCGTGGGCGACGATTGTCTCAAGCGGCCGCATGCTGTGCAGGTACAGTTCCGTTATGCCTACGTCTGCGACGACGAAGGCATCAAGGTCCTCGACGTGACTGACCTGGCCCAGCCGCACCTTGTTGCCCGGCTCGACCTTGCCGGGGCCCAGAGCATCTACCTGGCCCGCACCTACGCCTATGTGGCCGCCGGCGCGCAGGGCCTCGTGATTCTGGATATCGAGAAGCCGCAGGAGCCCCGGATCGACCAGATCTACAACGCCAACGGCTGCATTAACGACCTTCACGACGTGAAATTGGGTATCACCTACGTGAGCGAGTTCGCTTACCTGGCTGACGGCAAGAATGGTTTGCGGGTAGTGCAACTCACGTCGCCGGAGACGCCAGGCAACGACGGCTTCAGCCCCCGGCCGACGCCGCAGCTCATCGCCACTTACAAACTCCCCCACGGCGGCCAGGCGCTGGCGGTCGCCAAAGCCCTCGATCGCGACCGTGCCGTCGACGAGAGTGGCAATCAAATCGGTGTCTTCGGCCGCGTGGGCGCCAAGCCGTTGAGCCTGGAAGAGCAACGCAAACTCTATCTGCGTAATGGGCAGCTGTGGAAGGCGTCGGATGATCCCTTCGACAAGATGTACCGCCAGACACGAACGACAGGCTCGGCCCGGCCTTAGGCGCCTTCGATCCAATCGTCTTCAGTGCTCAGCACAAAATTCGGTGGCGAGGGAATGAGGGTTAGCGGCGCGTGCCGGACTACCCCGGAGGGGTTGCAGCCCACAGCCCAGGGTCGCGGTGCTCCGCGCACCCTGGGAACAGCGTCCCACGAAACGGCCCTACCCGGAACGGGTTGCACAGACCGATTCGTGTGGGTCGCTGCAACCCCCTCGGCGTAGGAAAACCGCGGAGCACCATTTCCCCAGGGTGCGCGGAGTACCGCGACCCTGGGCTTTGTTGTGAAACGCCTACGGCGTAAATGGCCGCCAGCGCCAAACTCTATCTTTGATAAGCGGTTGTTCCTTGGCTGTTAGCCGCCATGCCCACCTACGTTTCCTCTATGCTTCCCTAACCCGATGAACTTATTCAGGTGCTCAGCCATATCCGGCCAATGGATGCCCTAACCACCACCGGCGACCCGCCAGTTCTTTCGCTGGGCCGCGGTGGCATGGAGCAAGCGAGGATACCAAGCGAGCGGGACCGTGATGGTCCGCCCGTCCCGGAGCCCGACACTCAAGGTGTCTTTCGTGAATTTCACTTGAGTGACTCGCTCGTCAGCCGTCAGTGCCAAAATGCCAATGCCAAGCCTCCAAGAATGCCCGCTGATGTTTGATGTAACGACCAGCCGTGCTATTTCGTTGCAGGTTGGACTGGTCCGACGACCTGGCGGCGCACGGCCGCGGGCGTGTCTTCCCATGCGTTCATGTAAGTCTCTTCCAGTGGCACGAGGACATGGGCGCCAGGGGCGATGAAGAGGGGCATGTCCGGCAGCGGATCGCCAAGACCAATCGTCTCAATGTGTGCGTCTTGCACGCCAGCAGATTCGTACGATGCAAGTACTCGATTCTGATGGGAAGGCAACTCGAAGTCCTCACGATCGAACTGATCCCAAATGGCCTTGTGAATGCCGGCCGGATCGCGTGTCGTCGGTGGAAAGAGATCGAGCACCAGGACGTGGATGCCCTGTTGCATCGCGTCGGCAATCTTGGCGACAAACTGGTCCAGGGCCCGATCGCCGTCTTTGTTCCCCGGCGAGACGATTTCAATGAAGGCCACGATGCGTCCGAGGTGATGGCGGATCGTGATGCGATCAGCTTTTTCCGCGTAATAGGCCTTGTCCGTTTGCCTGTGGATTCTCGTTTTCGGCCGTTCGAGTACCGCCGTGCCCGCTGGCGCCATTTCGTCGGGCGCGGCCAGTTCAACGGTCAGGACATCCGCTTCTTTCGGTCCGCTTCGCTGTTCCACAAGGGCTGACAGACCCGGCGGCAGCCGTCCACGATTCAGCGCACGGCCGATCTCCCAGGCCCACCCCTGGTGGAAATGATGGAAAAGCCTGACGGAACGCGGGTCCAATCATGTAGCGGCATATGTCACCTCTTTATTTGGATATTGTAGCAGAGCCAGAATTTCGTTCACAAGCTGCTTGACTGCCAGCGAGCAGCCACTTATACTCGGTATCACTTAGTTATACACGCGTCTGCCAAAGGATTTGGTTGCAGGGCGCTGGATGCACTGTTCGACAGCCTGACTTTGTACGATGAAATCGCTGTTGCGCTGCCGCCTGATTGCTGTCGCCGCTTTGACGATGTACCTCGTGGTACACGTCTTTGCCAGCGCGCTGCATCATCACGGAACGGAAGCAGGTTCATCAGCTCTTGAGACTACCTGCGAGGGGGATAGCCAGCGCTCCACGGCAAGCTCAACGGCTATCGAGGAAGACGGGGAAGAAACCTGCCTACTTTGCGCCGTCCTGCACCTGGCTCAATGCCTGCCGACAGCGACATCCCTTCAAGCAGTCGCGTCCCTCGACGACGACGTCATCTGTGCACTTCGGATCAGGTCTCCGTATCCACTCAAGTTCAGCACCCACTCGCGTGCTCCGCCAATGATCTGACCGCAATCGCCGGGCTTAGCCCGCGCTTCCCCTGAAGCATCTTCGAAAACTAGATTACTGGTGCGTGTCCTCCACGTGGCGAGGCCACTTCACCGACACATGCCACGAGTGTGATACCTCCTCGTTCTTATTTCCGGGGACTTCATCATGATTACTGCGCGCGATCGTCGTGCATTTACTCTGATCGAACTACTAGTCGTCATCGCGATCATTGCCGTTCTTGTTGGCCTGTTGCTGCCGGCCGTGCAGAAGGTCCGCGAAGCGGCCAGCCGCATGAAATGCGCCAACAATCTCAAGCAAATCGGACTGGCTCTGCACAACTATCATGACCCCTTCGGTAAGTTTCCCCCCGGTTACATCGATGGCAATGCAATCGCCAGCAGCACCCCCGACAACGACGTGGGACCGGGATGGGGCTGGGCCTCTTTCTTGCTGCCCTATATCGAACAGGGCAATGTCTACAACCAGATCAATTTCAGCCAGGGAGTGGGAATCGGAAGCAACGTGGCGGTCAGCCAGTTTCCGCTGGTGATTTTCCAATGTCCCTCAGACGGTCTCCAGCAGGCTTTCCCCGTCTACGACAGTACCTTTACCACTCCTATCGCCACGGTGGCGCACGGCAACTACGTCGGCTGCAACGGCTGGGTGGAATGCTTTAACAACGCAGGCGGAGGCTACCAAGGCGGCGTCGGCAACGATGGCCTACCCGGCATTGCAGGCCCTGGTGGCGACGGCCTGTTTTATCGCAACAGCAAGAATAGGATCGCCAGTGTCACTGACGGTCTGAGCAACACCATCTTCGTCGGCGAGCGCTCCAGCAACCATTCTCCCAGCACGTGGACCGGCGCCGTGACAGGAGGAAGGTGCCCCGCCTGGATGGCGAACCAACCCCCCACTCCCTACTCTCTCCCCCCCGGGCCCCCCTACGACAATGCGGACTTCGACGAGGCCCTCATCCTCTCCCACGGGAACGCCACGCACCTGCCCAGCGCCGACTTCCCGATCTATGACCCCGATACTTTTTACAGCTTACATCCAGGGGGCGCGAACTTCGTATTCGGCGACGGCTCGGTGCATTTCCTCGCCAAGAATATCGACGGCTCCACTTATCAAGCCCTCTGCACGATAGCCGGCGGCGAGGTGCTCGGCGATTGGTGATCGTCCTATTCCGACGGAGGAGTTCAGCTATGCGCGTGCAATCACGTTTTGCCGTGTTGCTTTGCTTGCTGGCGTGCGGCGGCTGCGGCAAGAAATCGACCGATGAGTTGATCGCGAATTTGAAGTCGCCCCAAGAGGGAGAGCGGATCACAGCGGTCCGTCTCTTACAGCAGCGAACGGGGGATGCGGCAAAAGTCGTCCCCGCGCTGACCGAAGCCCTCAAGTCCAAGGAGGGCGACATTCGCTGGAGCGCCGCCATCGGGCTTGGGTACTTTGGCGAACAAGCTGAGGAGGCCATCCCCGCGCTCCAGGCGGCGAAGACAGACCGTGACGCCAGGGTCCGCGAGGCGGCCGGCGTCGCCCTGTTTCGCATTGATCCGGCAAATTTTCCCGACCCATCCAAACAGCCAGCAAAGCGGAGAAGATGATTGCAACGAACCCTAGTTGCCTCCGTCGCCGTCGATCATCTACGGGCCTTCGCCTACCGGAGATTCGGTGGGCTGACTGGTCGACCGAGTGTCGATGAAGACGTCTACCAATTGGCCGACCAGGATCTTCTTTTCCAGGACCAACCGGTTATTGGGAGCAATCGCATAGATGACCTGGACCACGCGCGTATCGACCCGCTCCGTGTTGACTCCAGTGAGCGAGGTCTTGGGCATGACATAAGGCTCCAGGCGGACGAAGGACAAGGGAATTTCCTCTTGCCGGGGATCGCCACGGATCTTGGCCCGAGCCGGTGCCTCCAGCTTGAGCCGAGGGATGTCCTCCTCGTCCACATTGACGCGGACGTGGAGCGGCTGGAGATTGCCCATCAAAATCAGCGATTGCCCGCCGAACGTCGAGACATATTCACCCAAGCGGACGTTCACTTGCAGGATCGTGCCGTTCACGGGCGCCCGGACCTGCAATAGGTCGAGCGTGGTTCTGGTTTGTTCGACCTGTGCCTTGCTTTGCAGCACGTTCGCCTTTGCCAGGGCTAACTGGGCGCGGGCCGACTGATAGGCTTGCTCGGCCGTCACGAAGTCTTCCTGAGCGATGGCGCCCGAACCAATGAGCTTTCGGGCCCGCTCGTACTGGTCGTTCACCTGGCGGAGAGTGGCCTGCGCCACCTCGACCTGGGCCTCGCTGACCGGCACGTTGGCCTCGCGAAACTTCAGGTCGGCCTCCGTCTGGCGCCGGTCCAATTCGAACAACAGGTCGCCGGCCTTGACCTCCTGGCCCATGCGGACCAGGACCTTGGCGACGGCGCCGGCCAGTTGGGAGCCGATCGCGATGTTACTGGTGCTGCTCGCCTCGGTGGACGGCTCAACCATGCCGGCACCGGCTACCGTTTCGCCGAACGGGCTCTGCGGCGGCGGTACAGGGGGCGGTGTTTCGGGCTCCGGCCGTTGGCTGATCAGCGCGTGCACGACGGCAAAGATCAGCAAACCCGCCGCAAGCAGAGGAAGAATATATTTGCGAATCATGACTTGCTCCTTACGCCGGGGTCAGCTGGCCGTTCTTGACGGCGCGCTCCACACGTTTGGCTCCCGCCACCCGGCCGTCCTCCAGGGTCACGATCCGGTCTCCAAAATCAAAGACGCGCGCGTCGTGCGTCACCACCACGGCCACGCGGTCTGGTCGCAGGGCCAGCTCACGGATCAACTTCATGATGGCCTGGCCCGTGCGGGCATCGATGGCCGAAGTCGGCTCGTCGGCGACGAGCAAGCGGGGCTGATGGACCAGCGCTCTGGCGATCGCGACTCGCTGCTGTTGTCCTCCCGACAGCTGCGACGGCAACGAGTGGACGCGCTCGCCGAGCCCCACGGCCTTCAGGACCTCGGCGGCACGGGTGACCGCGGCCGCCTTGGAGGAGCCGTTGATCACCAGCGGCACCGCTACGTTCTCCACGGCCGTTAGCGCCGGCAGCAAGTTGAACTGTTGAAACACGAAGCCGACGTTCTTCGCCCGGAACGCCGCTTTTTCGTACTTGGAAAGCCGGCGCAAATCCACGCCCAGCACCGACACGTCGCCGCTGGTCGGGTCAAGGGTTCCGGCCAGAATGGAGATCAGAGTGGTCTTGCCGCAGCCACTCGGACCGACCAGGAGCGTCAGCTCGCCCGGGGCGATATCCAGGTCTAGGCCGCGCAGAGCCCGCACGCGTGAGTCGCCGCTGCCGTAATCCTTGATCAGGTTCCGGCAGGTCGCACCCCGGGCAATTTGGACAGCAGCGTTCATGCTCCCCCCTGGAACACGATGGCCGGCTCCAGCACGAGTACCCGGCGGATACTCAGCAGGCTGGCCAGCAACACGATGAGGGTCATGGCGGCCGCCGATAGGGCCAGCACCTGCCAGGGCAAAAAGAAGGCCAGCAGCGGCATCGCACGCTGCGCGAAGATGCCGTAGGCCGACGCCAGGCCCACGCCTACTCCGTAGCCGATGGCGCCGACGACCCCTCCCTGGATCAGGATCATGGCAACGATGCGCTGGTCGCTCATGCCCATCGCCTTGAGCGTGCCGAATTGCTTGAGGTTCTCCACCGTGAACAGATAAAACGTCTGCCCGGCGATGGCGGTGCCGACCAGGAACGCGAGCAGTACGGTGGTGCCGAAATTGACGGGGATGCCCGTGTGCTGCAAATAATACATCATCGTCAAGTTGGCGAAGCCCACGTTGGTCAGCGCCTTCAGATCGGTCTGCTCCGCGATGCGCCGAGTTAGCTCCTCGGGGTCGACACCGGGTTGGGCCTTGGCCAGCACGAAGGGCGTCAGCCGTCCAGTCGGGGTGGGCGGCACGAACAGGGTGGCCTGGCTGAAGCGCGTGTAAATGATTGGCATAGTCATAAACGTCTGCGACGCCCGATACACTCCCACGACCACGGCGCGGCGTTGATTCATCTCGATGACTCTGCCCGCGTGCAGCGGTTCGCCCGGCCACATCTGGTGAAATCCAGCCTCATCGACCAGGATGGCGTCGGGGAATTGCAGGTCGCCGATCTTGCCAACGAGCATGTGCGTAGGTGCCCCCGTGAGGCTGGCGTCATCCAGGCCCATTAGAATGACGCCCTGGTAAGTGCCGTCGGCAAGTTGGGCCTGGCCCTGCCCTCGGTACAGGTTGACGGCCCAGGCCACGCCGGGAACGCTGCGGACGCGGAAGAGGTCGTCGTCAGAGATGGCCTTCAAGTCATCAACGTAGCGGACGCCGGTGTTCATCACCCAGATGTCGGCCCCGTGCGTGTCGCGGATCTGGCTGGTGGTGCGCAGCATGACGCCGCAAAAAATGGCGCTTTGCTCGGTGATGAGAAAGCAGGCAAAGCTGACGCCGAACACGATGGCGAAGTATTTGCTTTTGTCTCCCATCAGCATCTTCAAGGCAATCCAGATCACCGTATCTTCCTTTCTCCCAAGGAAACCGCGCCAGGACATCTTCTACGCAACAAGGTGATCGACCCTCCGCAGGTAGAAGAGCCCACAGGCTGAGAAAGCAACTTGCGGGCCAACCAAGCGACGGACGGCCAGCCCTCGTGGAGAGGCTTCGATCTTCGAGAAAAGGCTGATCATCCAGCCAAATTTGTTTCTCTGTCCTAAACAAGGCGGCTCCCGGGACGAAGCGTGCTGGGCCGATTCAGCTGTCGCTGTGCGAAATCGCTCATAGAAGGCACGGTCCTCAAGGTTGATCGGAACGACGACCAACCCTGGGAGATGGCTGTTTTGACGGGTACTAATACGCAGGCGCGAAGCTTGCGTGGAAGCGTCGCAGGCCTGTCCCGCACGTGGCACAGGGTTTGCCATGAGAGAGGCGCCATCCTTGAGGGTTTTGGGCCCGAGTTCCGTGAGTCAGAAGGAGGCCGCTGATGTTCCTTTCGCTTATGGTCCCCCTGGACCGATCGTCGTTCGCCGAACAGGCGCTGCCGTTGGCGCTCAGCATCGCGCGGCGAGCCAAAGCCCGACTGGACCTGGTGGAGGTCCATGCCCTCTACGACCTGGAGGACCCTACCGCCGGCTGGACACCCTTCGAATTCGACCAGGACGCCGAATGCAGGCAGCAGGAGCAGCTCTATCTAGACGCCACCGCCAAATGGGCCTCTTCCGCGTCATCGGTCTCGGTCGCCGCAAGCGTGCTTCCCGGCTCGGCCGTGCTTCCCGCAACTGTGGCGGATAGCCTCCTCGAGCGGGCGCGTACCGGCAAGGCGGACCTGATCGTAATGACTACGCACGGCCGGGCGTCCCTGAGCCGCTTCGGGCTCGGCAGCGTAACAGACGAACTCATTCGCCGGGCCACGATACCGCTCCTGTTGGTACGGCCGAGTGAAAAGGCGCCCGGAATCATCCCGGAACCCGTCGTGGATGACATCCTGATCCCGCTGGACGGCTCGACCCTGGCCGAGCAGGTGTTGGAGCCGGCCTTGGAGCTAGCTCGCTTGATGGAAGCGCGCTGCAGCCTCTTGCGAGTCGTCGAGTCCCGCTCTCCCGCAGGCAACGGCAATCCGGGTGAGCCGGTCGAGAAAGCGCAGGCGTACCTGGACGGCGTCGCCGGGAGGATACGAGAGCAAGGGCTGCAAGTTCGGACGCGGGTCGTGGTCGCCCGGCATGCTGCCGAAGCTATTTCGGAGGTAGCACAGGCGAGTGAGCTTGTCGCCGTGGCCACGCACGGCCGTGGCGGCCTCAAACGATTGCTACTGGGCAGCGTTGCCGATAAGCTCATTCAGGATGCCACGTCGCCTGTCCTCGTGTACCGCCCGACCGACGAAAGGCAATGACCACAAAGGCGATGAAAGGGTCGGCCATGTTTCGCTCTTTGCTTGTCCCCCTGGATGGCTCAACGTTCGCGGAGCACGCGTTGCCGTTGGCGTTGAGCATCGCCCGCCGGGCGGGGGCGGCCCTTCGGGTGGTGCGGATTCATGTCCCGTTCGCTCTGATGTACGCCGATAGCATGTCGCCCTTCGCCTACCAGGCGGAGGCCGCGGCAATGGAGCAAGAGCGTGCTTACCTCGAGGGTGTGGTCAAACGTCTGGCTACTGTCAGCTCCCTTTCCGCCACGTCAGCTCTCCTTGAGGGCCCTGCCATCGCGGAGATGCTCAACGGCCATGCGAAGACGCATGGTGTGGACCTCATCGTGATGACCACGCACGGGCGTGGTCCATTGACCCGCTTCTGGCTGGGTAGCGTTGCCGATGAACTGGCACGGCGGGCATCGGCCCCCCTCCTGCTGGTTCGGCCCCAGGAAGGAATTCCAGATCTGGCCCAGGAGCCGGTTTTGCGGCATCTCCTCATTCCGCTGGACGGCTCGGAGTTGGCCGAGCAGGTGCTGGAACCCGCGCTGGCTTTGGGCACGTTAATGGCAGCGGATTACAGCCTGCTCCGGATCTACGGCCCCGTCATCGAGACGGAGATTGACCCGCTGGGCCGCGCTAGGGTTGGCGGCTTCGATCGCCCCCCTGAGGAGTTGAAGGTGGCGGCGGAAACGTATCTGCAGCGCGTGGCCGAACGCTTGCGAGCGAAAGGCCTGACAGTCCAGACGCACGCCATGCTCGGACAACGGGCGGCCGTAGCCATCCTCCAGGAGGCTCAGGCACGGGGGATCGACCTCATCGCTCTGGAAAGTCACGGGCACGGAGGGCTGGAGCGCTTGCTTCTGGGGAGCGTTGCCGACAAGGTGGTGCGGGGGGCCACCACATCCGTATTGGTGCAACGCCCCCACGGTGCATGAGGCGCGGCGACGATCGTGCGACACCGGCAGGCGATATTGGATCATAGACAAAAAGTTCTCGCAAGAAGCAGGCTCTTGAGCCCCGGTGCGGCTGATCTTACGAACGGAAGTAGTCGTATGAAGGAGCTGGGTGAACCGGATAAGGGGTCGAAACCGCATGATGAGCCGGCGGCGGCGTTGCCACGATGGGGTGCTTCTCCAGGTGCGCCGCAGGAGTCGCTGTTTCTCCAGGGACCCCAGTCCCGCGGTTTCGAGTTGGGAAGAGCCCTCCGCATTTTCTGGGAGCTGATGCAGGGCTTCCGGTCGCTTCATTTCGTCGGCCCATGTGTGACCGTGTTCGGATCGGCGCGGTTTCAAGAGAATCATCCTTACTATGTTCTTGCTCGGGAAGTCGGCGCCCGCTTGTCGAAGGCCGGGTTCACGGTCATGACCGGCGGCGGCCCAGGGGTCATGGAAGGGGCTAACCGCGGCGCGAAAGACGTGGGCGGTTACTCGATTGGCTGCAACATCGAGTTGCCCCAGGAACAGCACCCCAACCAGTACCTTGACCGATGGATCACGTTCCGCCATTTCTTTATCCGGAAGCTGATGCTGGTGAAGTACTCCTACGCCTTCATCGCCTTGCCAGGAGGCTTTGGGACGCTCGACGAAGTTTTCGAGGTCGCCACGCTCATCCAGACCCGAAAAATCAAGGAGTTTCCCCTCGTCCTCGTGGGCCAGCAATTCTGGCATCCGCTATTGGACTTCCTACGCCGCCGGCTAATTGCGGAGGCGACAATCGATGCCGTTGATTACAAGCGCATTCTTGTGACCGACTCCGCTGAGGAAGCAGTCCATTCTGTCACCAGGGTCGCCATGAGCCAATTCGGGCTGACCTACGGTCCCCGAGCGAAGCGCCGCTGGTTCCTCTGGGAGTAGCCGTGGGGCCGGTGTCTTGGGCTGCGCAGCTACTCCTGTGGCAGCAAACGGAGCCGTTCTTCCACCCCCTTCCATGTGATCGCGCGAATAGGACGCGAATAGGACGCAAATAGGACGCATTCCGACCGCATCTTTATTTTCACCACTGTGCCAATGTGTCATTCTTGTCCCAGGATGGGCGGCTGGCATTTGCGCAACGGCATTGCCCTGAATTACTAAGTCGCCAGGAGGGAGGACGCGCGCGCAAATGCTACCCTGTGGTTGATCAGAAGTCTCGCATGTTGTCGTGCCTGGTTTCGGCCTTGGCTGGCCGAAATCGCGGATCAGCAGGAGGACCTGCAGATCATGACGACTGTCATTTCGCAAAGTCCATACTATATCCAGCCAGGCACAATTGGAACCGCCGTCAGCGCAGATCGTCTTGATAAAATCGATCCGGTGACAGGATAAACGCCGACGAGGGAACTGGTTTCCCCCAATTCACGGATTGGGCGGCTAACCTCATGAACATGCTTTCGAGACATGTTATTGTTTGCTTACGATGGCCAATGATTGCCCGCGCCAGGCATTCATCAAGCGGCCAACGACAGCATCAAGAGCAACGTAGCGAAGAAGTCGGCGCCGAACTACATGGATGTGCTTCAGTGCACGGGCATCATCGGCGGTGAAGGGATTAGTGATGCTGACTCCCGAGGACTGGATCAAACCTGCCCGCAGACCTATCTGGGGGTGGGGGAGCGTGTCGGTCCTTCGCGGGAATGCGGTTTAGAGCGTAAATGACGGGGGCTGCAAGGGCAGGGGCTCGTGACAGAGCGGCGAGGATACTCCTAACGATTCCGCGATGGCGTAGCGCTTGCCGCGCCATACGGCAGGTCCACTGCCTACTGCCGATGAGGCGGCGGTAACGGCGGGTCCACTCCCTGGCCAGGGCCGGAGACCATGCCATGCAGCCCCGGACCGCAACCGGCACTGCTCCCAGCGCCGATTCTAAGGCCCAGGCGATTCCTTCGCCGGTAAAAGGCTCGACATAGCCTGCTGCGTCGCCGATGACCAGCACGCGCTCAAGGGCCGGCTTCGTCAGCCGGCGGGTGAGTAATGGGGTGCCGTGCCAGACCGGCCCCACCAGCCCCGGCACATGAGGAAAGCCTGCTTCTTCGAGAATGTCTTCCACCAGCAGGCCGGCCTCGCCCGCGCGCCGCAACGTATCCGGTCCGAAGGCGGCCGCCACGTTCAGGCGGCCCGCTTCCACACGAACCAGGCCCACGTAGCCGCCCGTCCTGCAAGCCATGAAGATGTTGCCGGGGGCATAGAATGAGGGGGCCTCGTCCACCAAAATTGCGGTGCCGATATAGGAATCGGAGGTGACGATGGCATGACCGCCTGCCTGCCGCCTCAAGAAGCCGCCGGCCAGACCGTCTGCCGCCAGAATGATCCGGCCCGCGACCGTGGTGGATTTACCGTCGCGCGACAGCGTAATCAACCTTTCCTGTGCCGTGCAATCTCCAAGCCGTGCATCTGCGCGAGGCAGAAATTCAGCTCCAGCTTGGATGGCGGCCTCGACGAGGGCCGCGTCGAGCGCGGCACGCGTCAAGGCTGCACCGCCTGGCAAGCGGATCCTTGCGCTCGTTTTTTCCGCAGCCAGATGCAGCCCCACGAGCCGGACTGCACCAAGTCGCTCCACCAAATCGCCAAGACCTACCGCGGCGAGCGCGGCGAGCGCGCGCACGTTCAGGCAGGCGCCACAGACTTTGTTACGAGGAAAGGATGCCCGATCCACGAGAAGCACGGTCGTGCCGCGCCGGGCCAGTTCGCGCGCGGCGACGGCGCCTGCCGGTCCGGCGCCGACCACGACTGCATCCCAGGTGCGTGCGGAGGCATCCGCAAGGCTCAGTGTCGGCCCGATCGTCATGCTGCAGCTCCGCGCGTTACAGAAGAAGACGCCACACGCGCTTCGGGTGACCGAGGGCCGGGCAGACCGAGCCCGGTTTTGGAGTATTCGGCCTCCCGCAAGGAGACTCGCGCCAGGGGCCCCCAGAAGAAGAGCGGATAGCCAGGAACGCGCGCCTGGTAGCGGCGATAGACATCGCCGAGGTAAAAGAGCAGGCGCCGGTCCTTCAGATAGCTGCCCACGAAAATGTAGAGCGTCCAGACAGCCGTGAGCACTGCTCGGTCCAGGGACATGATCGGCGTCAGCCAAACCAATCCCAGGAAGCTCAGATAGATGGGGTGACGGAGGATGTGATAGGCGCCTATTGGTCGAAATTCGCGAGGCGGCGGTTTCTTGCCCCGGACCCATGCCCACCACGGTGTCCAGCCAGTCTGATAGCCCAAGCCAGTCAGGCTCAGGCTATAAAACAGAGCGCCCCAGGTCAGCACGAATGCCACCTGCACAACGGTGCGTGCTGCGCCGGTGAACCGCCAGAGTGCCAAGGGGCTGGGTTGCCAGGTCTCGATGGCAAGGAGCAAACTGAGACAGGTGGCAACGCAAAAGAAACAGCCGTATTGCGGCGAGGGAACCCACCGTTCCAGGCGTTGCCGCGTTTGCGGAAGCAGCAGCCAGCTGTGAAGGATTGCAAACTGGGCGGCTAGCAGCGCATCGACCCAGTACCAGCGCGTGGCCAGGTCCGCATGGCCCGACAGCAGGCCAAGCCTGGGATGGCCGCCCTGCAGAAATGGAAAGAGCCGGCTTACCGTCAAGGCAAACAGAATTTGCGTGCCGGCTCCGAATATGATCCAGAAGGTTCGCATGATCTCGATTCCGGGAATGCCGACACACGGACCGCCATCCAGGATCCTAGCCTTTGGCCACGAAACACCCATAGCGCATGGCTCCGCAACGATAGGCTTCCAGGATGGTCTCGAAGTGATTGAGGAAGCCGGTCATCTTCCGGCCGGCCGCTCGGGCGAGGAACTGAACCCGGCTGCGACGTACCCGATCCAAGCAGATCTCCCAGGTGCGAGTCACCTGGGGAGTAAAGTCCAAAAAGCGCTGTGTTTCCAGGCCGGCATCGTGCATCCAGCGTTGGTACTCACTGGCGGAACCTAACGAGGGACACAGGAAGCCTCGACAAACTGCTTCAACCTGCTGGGCGACCGAGGCGGTGTGCGGCTTTTCTGCCGCCAACCAGGCGCAAATGGCCACGCGCCCTCCCGGCCGGAGCCACTCTGCCGCCCGCCGGAAGAATCCTGCTTTATCGAACAGATGCTCCGTGCATTCGATGCTCCAAAGGACGTCGAAACTCTGTTTTGGGAAGCAGGCACTCTCCGCATCTTGGCATTGGAATCGGACCTTGCGGCGCACCCCTTTCAGCCGGGCGGCAATTCCGGCCCAGATTCGTTGCACGGGGCTCAAGGTCAGTCCGGTGACCTCGCAGTGCAATTTGCGAGCCAGGTAAATGGACGAGCCGCCCATTCCGCATCCGACGTCAAGCACACGAGAATCGACTGCAATGTCCGCCTCGGCTGCGAGTCGTTGAATCAATCTGCGCTGTGCGACAGCTACCGATTCCTCACCACTCCAGAGACCGTGATGAATGTGGGAGCCCCATAAAAGCTTGTAGAACGGCGTCGCCAGATCGTAGTGCGCTCGAATGGCTCGTTTGGTGACGCCAGGGACGAGGAACTCTTGGACCGTGCTCACGTTCTCTTCCTCCTATTGGTCACTCTGTTATGCGAGCGGCAGCGATTGTTCTCCCCTCTCCGCCGAAGGAGCCTGCTGAAAAAGGGGTCTGACCCCCTACGAAGCTTCACCGATTTCCCGTTTTCTCGGAGATCTATCGCCCTTCGTGGAAGGGGTCAGACCCCTTTTTCAGCAGGCTCCGAAGCGGGGGAGAGGGGAGATTATTACCTGCCCCTCGCCTTACTCGTAGGCGACTGCCTTGGCGATTTCCAATTTGGCCGCATTGAGCGCCGGACCCAGGCCGGCCAACGCGGCTCCGACCAGTGCCAGGCATCCAATGGCGACGGCGGCCGACCATGGATAAGCGATTGGCAGCAAGTATCCGGTCTCGTCGAAGAGGATGACTCGGACGGCGTACCAAACCATGGGCAGTCCCGCTGCGAGGCCGAGCGCCGTACCGAGGCCGCCCATCAGCAGCGACTCGGCCAGAACCGTGCGCACTACCTGTCCGGGCGTGGCGCCGATCGCGCGCAGCAGGCCGAATTCCCGCCGCCGTTGCAAAACCGAGATCAGCAGCGCTGTCACAACCCCGAGCAAGGCAACGGCGGCGATCACCACTTCCTGCGTGTAGGCCAACCCGTAAAGCCGATCGATCATGCCCATGATGTGGCCGCGCACTTCACCGCGTGCCATGATGCAGAGGGTTTCGGGGCCGCCATCGGTGGCCTGTTGCAAGCGGCGCTGAACCGCTTCGATATCTGCTCCCGGAGGCAGGTAGACGCCAAACACGTCCACCAGCTCCACATTGAACGCCTCCTTGCAGCGCGACCGGTCGACCACAACCACGCCGCGGCTGCAAGAATAATCGACCACCGTGCCGAGCACGCGTAGGCGAACCGGCCCCGCGGTACCGGGGAGAGTCAAACTGTCGCCAATGCCTACGCCATGCAAGGCAGCAAAGTTCTCCGAGACGAGCGCGGCTTCCGGCGTCTGCGCCAGTTGCCGGTACAGGTCCAGCTCCGGCAAAGGTGGCTGGCGATCCTTGTTGAGGGCATAATAGGTCGAAGCATCCAGAGCCATCAGCAGGATGCGGGCGCTGTGGCCGGCCTGCTGCCAGTCCAGGTGTCGAAAACGCATCGGCATGACGGTAAGGCCGGGAGAAGCATCCAGGAGCGACGTGCCCACCGCTTCCGGCATGGGCGTCGTTCGTCCGCTGGCCGTCAGGGGTCCGCCGGCAGTGACGAATAGATCTCCGGCAATCGAATGATCGACCCAGGCGCCGATCGCCATTTCGTTGCTGCGGATCAACCCCCCAGTCTGCAGGAACAGGGCGATACCGGCGGCAAAGGCTGTCATCACCAGACCAGTTCGGGCCGGAGACCGCACCAAATTGTCCGCGGCCAAGTAGTCCTCGATGCCAAGAAAGCGTTGGGCCAGCGGCCGCACTATCAGTCGAGCCAGGGCTCCCGCGAGAAGCGGAATGGCAGCCAGGGCAGCCACGTCGACCATGAGCAAGGCTGCGAAGGCGCCGATGCGTGGCGGCAGGAACCCCTTCAGCGCAAGGCACGAAATCGCAGCGAGCATCAGTCCCAGAGCACCTGCGATGCGTATCCCCATGTGGATACATTCTTGGCCGGCAGGAAGTTTACGCAGGGCTGCCACCGGATCTTCGCGTGCCGCCCGAAGTGCAGGTATTACAGAGGCCAGGAGCACCGTGCTTAGACCACCTGCGATCGCGCCGATCCAAGTATGACTGGCAACTTCCAGCCGGAGTGCTGGGAGTGGCAAGAACACATCCGACAGCACTTCGCGCATCGGTCCCAGGCCGAGGTGCGCCAGTGCGAGCCCGAGGGGCAGCGCAAGGCACGAGCCCACGACTCCAAGGGCTAATGCCTCGCAAACGAACAATGCCCCGATCTGAGCGCGCGTGGCTCCGAGCGAGCGCAATACTCCAATTTCAAAGCGTCGCTCGGCGACGCTGACTGTCAGCGTGCTGGAAATCAAGAAGAGCCCTACGACCAGGCCGCCGATGCCGCAGAGCGAGAGGCCCGTTGTGATCCCGGTGAGGAGTTCCCGGGCGCGGTGATCATGCTCCTCCGGCGTCCACACCCGCGCCGCGTCCTGAAGCACACTGTCCAGCCGGCGGCATATTTCGGCGCGATCGGTTCCCGATTCCAGGGAGAGATCGATGCGGCTGACAAAATCCGGTCGGCCGAGTACGGCGGCTGCGTCGCCGCAGGACATGACAATCACGTTGCCTTCCAGGGGAAGGGCAGGGCCATGTGCTTTGACGATCATTCCGGCGCACGTAAGGCGCTCCACGCGGCCGCCCGCCAGCACGTCGAAATGGTCCACTTCAGAGTGCAATTGTTTGGCGAGTCCCTTGCCGATAAAAGCAATTTTTCGCGCCAGGAAGATGGTGCGGAACGTAGCGGGCGTGGGCGATCGAACAACCTGAACATCCCAGCCCGGGATGTCCAAATCGCCTTCCATTGCCGTGCCCAGAAGAAGGGCAGTCTGGTCGTGAAGGCCAGGCAAGCGAACACGCTCGGAGACCAGGCTGCGCACGGAACGCACGCCTGGAACCTGCGCGAGCTTATCGGCCAAGTCGGCGGGGACGCCGTTGTCGCCATTGCTGACATAGAGATCGGCCGCCCCTGCCAGCGGCGTGGCAGCGTCTCGGCTGCCTCGGTCGAGATGGCCGTTCAAAGCACTCGTCGCCACCCAGGCCGCCACGCCCAGGGTCACCGTAGCGATGATCAACAAGGCCCGCGCGCGATGGTGGCGCCAATAGCCGGCGCTCAAAGTTCTAAACGGCAGCTGCATGAAGCCTCCGAGCGGCGACTTCGCTCTCGATCCGACCATCGCACAGTCGAATGGTCCGATCTCCGTATGCAGCCGCCTGGCTGTCATGAGTGATCAAGACGATGGAGCGTCGGCCTGGCTCGGGAAGCCCCCGCAGCAGCTCAAGGATATTTCGACCAGATGCCGAGTCGAGGTTGCCCGTCGGTTCGTCACAAAGGATCAATTCTGGTTCCGGCGCGAGCGCGCGGGCAATAGCGACGCGCTGGGCCTCACCGCCGGACATCTCGGGAGGGCGATGCCCGGCTCGGTGCGAAAGCCCGATCCATTCGAGAACGGCCCGCGCTTGCCTCAGTGCCGATTTACGCTTCTGACCCGCCAGCATGAGAGGCAGCGCTACATTCTCCTCGGCAGTGAGTGCGGGCAACAAATTAAAGAATTGGAAGACAAACCCAATCCGACTACGCCGCAACAGCGACCGTTCGCGATCGGATAGATTGCGGAGGTCGTTACCTTTCAGGAGCACCTTCCCCGAGGTGGGCGTATCGAGCGTCCCCATGAGGTGCAACAGTGTGGACTTCCCGGATCCACTGGGCCCCATGAGAGCCAAAAACTCGCCAGATGCCACTTGCAGGCTTACGCCCCGCAATGCTTCGACGAGTCGTCCACCCTGTCGATAGACCTTCGTCACCGCCTGGAGTTCGATCATTTGCGGCCTCCGACTCGGTCCAGCCACAACCACGGGCAAAATGTCATCAGGGGGCGTGGCGAGAATGGTTTCCCGGTGCGAGGGGAGCTTAAAAACACCCCCGCAAGATGCGTGTTTTCGACGTCAGCGTGCGCCTGGCGAGACTTGCCAGGCGGGGACGTGGACTTCACCGGTTGACGGGAAGTAAGATCAGATCGCCCCAAATGGTCAGCTGATCGGCAACCTTGATGAAACCGCCCAGAGCAGAGTAAGGTTGGATGCCGTAGTCAGTCTGATTGATCGTGAAGGATCCTATGACATGCAAGGCGCCGGGCTTATCTGTCTGCTTGGCCTCGGCGTTGAATTGAAGGGGCCGCGATACGCCGTGCAGAGTGAACTGGCCGTCAAACTGATAATGGCCGGGATGTCCTGCCTGCTGTCCATCGAGCGGACGGATGGAACGAGCCGTATATACCGCCTTGGGAAACTGTGCTGCATCGAGCACGTCTGAGCCCAGCATGTTCGCCTGGACCTTCTTGGCGTCGGAGCGTGAGAACTTTGGCTCGAGCCCGATATATTCTCGGGCCTCCGGCGTATCGGCGATAAAGGAGGTGATGTCGAAGACGAGATCGCCAGCTCCGCCCAGCTCCAGGCTGCCGGCGGCAAGCTTACCCTCGATGCCATGAACGTGGCCGAGCCGGGTCGCCGTGTCGACACGAGCGTAAACATGACTGGAAGTCGTGTCGACCCGACAGGACGTGGCCGGGGCAGCTTGGCCGTGGGCAAGGGTAGGATGGGCCAGAAAGGCGGCAAGTAGGGCGATCCCGAGAATGCGACCGATATGGGTCTTGGTAAACATGAAGAGCCTCTCCTCTCTCTCGAGCGGCTAAACGTGCAGGAAAAGGCGCGCCTCTCGTCTGGACAGGCGGTACCATAATCGGGAGCGCCGATGCAAGAGGACTTTGCCCACAGTGCGGTGCCCTTCCATCTTTATGCTGAGATCGGGAAGAACTGGATCGAAAAAATGTCGCCCTGTTCGGGCGGCCCTTGATTTCATTTGTAGGAAAGCTCGGCCGGCCATGTAGGAATGGCGGGCCGTCTTTCCTTCATGATGGAAGAGCCAAAAAGGGGGCCGTCGTCCAAGGAAGGGCTTGATTCAGCGCCGAACTCGCGGTTAGTGGCAGCGCGCCTCACTGAGGCCTTGTGGGCCTCCCGCCGTCGATGATGGCGCTGTGTCGATTTGCCTCTCCGACGAGGCGACGGCCCCTTCTCATTTATTGGTCGCCGCGCGATCGCTATCCTTTCCAGATTCGCGAAGATCGTTCGGCTGGCTTCCTGCTTTGAGAATAGATTGGACCTCGGCCCGCGGCGAAAGGAATCGTCACATGCGTCCTGGGGACAGCATTCCGTTGCACGATTATTCGGCCAAGCGAATCGCTCTGATCAAGCCCAGCTCCCTGGGTGATATTGTCCATAGCTTGCCGGTGCTGACGGCTATTCGCCGGCGTTACCCGAAAGCTACCATCGCGTGGGTCATAAATCGTGATCTCGAGCCGCTCGTCAGAGGGCACCCTGATCTTGACTACACATTGCCCTTCGACCGCGAGGCGTGTCGCGCCGGCTTGCTCCCGGCTGCAACCACGTACCGGCGATTCTTCCGCAAGCTACGACGCGAGAATTTTGATTTGGCAGTGGATTTACAGGGACTGCTCCGGAGTGGTCTGATGACGGCCGCCTGTCGCGCCCGGCGCCGGGTAGGGCTCAGCTCGGCCAGGGAAGGAGCCGGCTGGTTCTATACCGATGTCGTTTCAGTTCCGCAACCCAGTGCGCTGCATGCCGTGGATCGTTACTGGCTCATCGCCCGGGCCCTTGGTGTTGGAGATGCTCACAAGAGGTTTCACCTTCCAATCGCCGAGTCGGACCGCCACTGGGCGGCCCAGCTACTTGGTGATTGCCCACGCCCCTGGCTGGCGCTCGCAGTGGGGGCTCGCTGGGAAACGAAACGCTGGCCTGTCGATCACTTTGCCGCTTTGGCCCATGGTGCCCAGTCGACATTCGGCGGCACCGTGCTGTTCATCGGCGGGCCTGAAGAAGCTCGGCTTGCTCAGGGGGTTGCAATGCGACTGTGGGGTGAGGTGCGAGACCTCACGGGGCAGACGACCCTCGGTCAGCTAACCGCACTGCTGTCTTGCGCGGACGTGCTCGTGGCCAACGATTCGGGACCTTTGCACCTGGCCGCGGCCCTGGGCCGCCCAGTTGTGGCGCCGTATACCTGCACGAAGATCCGCCTGCACGGACCCTATCGTGCGGAGGAAGGCGCCGTGGAGGCGCGCATCTGGTGCCAGGGCAGCTACTTGAAGCACTGCCAGCGCCTGGACTGCATGTCCGTGCTAACTTCCAATCACTTGTGGCCGAACCTGCACGCCATTTTGCGGAGAGTAAAGGCTGAGCACAGTCCGTCCCTTCATGCAACGGACGTGATCGAGGTGCAACCTCACGGGCTGAAAAACGGTTAGTCGATCGCTCACTGGCGATCCTCTTCGCCATCGGCGTCGCCCCCGAGCCTTAGGTTGGTTAGCAGGGATCTTGGATTGCAATTCGAAACCGCGGGCAACGCCTGCCTGGCCGGCCCGGTCCCAGCAAGGGTTGTCGCCGACATGGTGCACAAGGCGGGCCTGTGCGGATGGGCACATTCGAGGCCCCTATTTGACACACGTCACCAAAACGACAGCAGAGCCAGTCCATCTGCTCCACTTCCCAATAAGCGACCCAAGTAGGATTTTCCCGTGCGCGCTGAGCGATCCTTACTGCGGCATGCCGATTGCACTGCCGCGGGTCGTGACGCGCTACCGTGGGCTGACCGTGTTCGGTTCGCAGTTCTGGAGTGCAGAACCCCATTCCAGTAGCGCTCACAGCAAGTGGCTCGGATTCCTTGAGCCCGACGGTAAGGAGATAAAAAGCTTGATGCCGTGGAGTGGAAAGAACGGAGATTCGTTGGAGCCGTAAGATCGCAAATCTTCCGCGAGCACGGCCGGCATTGCTGTCGAATGACGCAGGGTGCTGTACTGGGAATCATGAGAAGTAGGCCAACACAAGGGAGTAGTAGATGCCGGAAACACCCAAGCTCAATCATCCCTGGTTGGTGGCAGTCTGGCCAGGTATGGGAGGCGTGGCCATCAGCGCAGGCTATTACATGATGGCCAAACTCGGCATGCATTTGATCGCCGAGTTTTCACCACAAGGTCTTTTCGAAGTAGAGTATGTCGAAGTCAAAGGCGGGCTGATCCGGACCGGCCCTCTGCCCCGCAATCGGTGGTTCGCCTGGACGGATCCTGAAGGAAAGCGAGATATCGTCGTCTTCATTGGCGAAGCGCAGCCACCCGTCGGAAAGTATGCCTTCTGTCGCAACCTCGTTGAGTACGGCCGACAGCTGGGGGTCGAGCGCGTATTCACTTTCGCGGCCATGGCAACGGAGATGCATCCGGAGCACCCCTCCCGCGTGTTCGGTGCGGCCACCGATAAAGATGGTTTGGACGAGCTGAAACGATTAGAGATCGAGCTGCTCGAGGACGGCCAGATCGGCGGCCTCAATGGCGTTCTCCTGGGCGCTGCCGCCGAAGGCAGCATATGCGGCACCTGCCTGCTCGGAGAAATGCCGCACATTTTCGCTCATCTACCCTTCCCCAAAGCTTCACTGGCTGTTCTGGAGGTATTCAAAACCATTGCGGGCATTCAGATCGACATGACCGAACTCTCCGAGCAAGCACGCATCATGGAACAGAGATTGGGCGAAGTATTGGCCCAAGTGGAGGAATCGCTGGAGCAACGCCCGCTGGCAATGGAGCAAGAGCCCGGCATGCCGTCGCCTGAGGAACGAAAGCTGCATCCCGATGACGAAGAGCGAATCGAGCAGTTGTTTGAGCAAGCCCAGCGCGACCGATCGAAGGCTTACGAGCTAAAGCGTGAGCTCGATCGCCTCGGCGTCTTCAAGGATTACGAGGATCGCTTCCTCGACCTATTCAGAAAATCGGGCACCTAGGCGAGGCGCGGACAGAACATCTCCAATCGCAAGTCGATGCGACGTCCTCGCCCATATCGAGTTACCAGCGCCTGGCATTTTCCAGGAGCCTATTCGGATAGCTCGATGCGGCAGTAACCCTTAACGTGGGCTTCGCCCACCGCCCTGCAATGTGCGCAGTTTCCTTGCGCCCGGCAGGAGGGTGATGGGGGAGTTGATCCTCATATTGCAAGCCAGCGATGTTCTTTTCCCTGCCTGCTG